>Ga0209512_1000086_pt1 | contig 219090 bp, 177 predicted proteins | sample frozenSSSSmetaG_FD_184142 | JGI IMG/M metagenome (GOLD analysis project Ga0209512, IMG submission 184142) | Glacier valley bacterial and archeal communities from Borup Fiord, Nunavut, Canada, to study Microbial Dark Matter (Phase II) -... | ecosystem: Environmental > Aquatic > Freshwater > Ice... | reverse complement strand
ATGTTCAATTAGCCGACGATCGAATTTCTGAGTTTTACTAGTTCTTTCGGAGTACTTGAACTCCTCTTTATTTGTTTCCATACACGATTAATTGTGTATAGCTTTTTTAGGAATGGACATTATGGCTAGGAGTATGCACTGAGTCCCCTTGTTGCTACCTAGTAGTTGCGAAGACAACCCAAATTTAGAACCTCAATACAGATTTCACAATAGCACAATAAACGAAGGTTTATTGTGCTTGTTCCTTTATCTTAAGAGCAAATAGCCGTCTTCGGCGCGTTGCTGTGCACGGTTTACATAGAATTGTCTGTCTTGAGGAGACCCTGTTGCTAAGCCATCAACATACCTGTTAAACATACAAAAAGCAGCAGAAATTAAAACGGTGTCGTGAATTTCTTTATCACTTGCACCTATTGTTTTTGCCTGTTCAATCTGCCCGGCCGTCACGTTCTTGCCTCCTTGTTGTACACTTGCAGCGATAGAAAGCAAAGCTTTCATTTTTGCGGATAGATCTGTCGTATTGAAGTTAGCTTTAATAGCGTCAATCTGGTCAATGTCGCATTGGAGATAATGGCCTGCCAGCGCCCCATGAACGTTCTGGCAAAAGAAGCAATCGTTAAGGTAAGACACGTAGGTGCCGATGAGCTCTCGTTCTCCTCTGGAAAGAGAATTGTCATCACTGCGAAGCAATATTTCTGCCAGTCCATTTAAAGGAGCCGCAGTTTCTGGCCGATATTCCATTAGTCCTCTAATGCCTGGCAAGTCATTTTTAAGGTCGATATGTGCCACTTTAGCTAGTTTGTTTAGGTGGTAAATTGTACCCTTTGACCATATGTTTGCCCATTTCTTTATAGACCTCAGGATCTGTAGGTGTGAAACTGGCGAGGCCGTCTACATATCTGTTGAACATACAGAAAGCTGCGGCAATAAGCACCGTATCGTGAAGCTCTTTGTCTGTAGCGCCCTCTTGTTTAGCAAGGTCAATATCTTCTTTTGTTACCTCTTTGCCAAGAATCTGTACTTTCCCGGCAATGTTGAGCAACGCTTTCATTTTATCGCTGATTGCAGCTGAAGACATGTCTTTCAGTACTTCGTCTACGATTGCTTCGTCAGATTGGTAGAGGCACCTTGCTGCGGCTGCGTGACTACTCATGCAGAAAAGGCAATCGTTTCTTTTGGATACGTATGCGGCGATTAATTCCCTTTCTGCTTGAGACAAAGGTGATTCACCACGCAATAATTCTTGTGCAAGTTCATAAAGATATTTTCCGGTTTCTGGTCTAAACATTACCAGTGATCGTATGCCCGGTACGCCTTCCGGAACGTTAATATGTGCCATAGAAATTATATTTAGGTAGTAATTTTAGCTTTATCTTTTACAAACAGAACAACAAAGAAACCGATAATGAAGACAGTTGAAAAGATGAAAATTGCATTGCCGTAACCTCCCAGTTTGGTTACCAGAACACCAATAAATAACACGGCTGTCCCCGTAAATAATCTTCCGATATTGAAGCAAAACCCGGTGGCCGTAGCCCGTATTCCCGTATGAAACAGCTGCGGAATGTATGCGGAAAGTACGCCTTGGCTCGCGCCAAAGAAAAGTGCAAGAACAGCAATTTCCGCAAAAATTAAGGGAGAGAAACTGGTATTGGTTTTGAATAATACAAACGACATAATTGTGCATACTGCAAAACATAGCAACATGGATTTCTTTAGGCCCATAAAATTAACCAGCCAACCAGAAAAGAAGCCTCCGGCTAAGCCGCCCATTCCCATGCACATCATGCTCAATCCCCGTTCTTTGGGAGCATCAGTAGCAATTAAGCTTTGTATCCAAGTTGGTAGCCAGGAAAAAATCGCCCATAGGCCGATAAGCATTGTGCCGAACATCAGCGAGCCCACTAACAGCTCTCTTCTGTTGTTTGCAGAATACCATAAAGATGTGGTTTTACTGAGGGCCTTCTCTGCCCGGTGAGCTAACCAAACCTCTGACTCTTTTAGCATCCAGAAGCCAAGTATGGCAAGTGCAATAGGTAAAAATCCTACAAAGAATCCTTCTCGCCAGGAGCTCACAACAAAGTTTATCAGACCAGCTGAAAAAATACCTACTGGGAATGCTATGGAAATAATGCCGGTGACAACAGCTTTACTTTTCGAAGGCCATACTTCACTCAATAAGGTAAAGGAGACTACAAGAACACCACCTACACCAAAGCCACTTAAAAAGCGACAGATTAGTATGCCTGTCCACTGCGGCATTAATCCGGTTAGCACCGTGAATACGCCATAGCAGGCAATTGCGTAAAGTAAAGCACTTTTTCTGCCTATTCTATCACTGATCAATCCCCAGGTGAATCCTCCAAATGCCCATCCGAAAATAAAGAGTGCATTAATAAAGCCACTTACATTATTCAGTTCATCAGCACTAAGATCACCCTGAAGGTCTTTTACAACTACAGGTAGGTATACAGACATTAATGTTGAAACTGTGCCTCCAAGGGCACTGCTTATAAAACATAGTATAAAAAGTAGCGTAAGATAGCTGCGGTTATGTTTAATCGTTTCCATTACAGCTATTTCAAAGGATTGTCAAACACTAATGCTACATAGTAGATCGCACCTACAGCAGGGGATCCGTATGCTTGCGAGATCCGCTTATTTAAGACATTGCTTCCACCTAGTTTGATGGTGGTATTTGCTTTTGCCAGCTTTTTATTTAGCTGTATATCAACCATAGAATAGGCTGGTATTCTACCTGGCCTAACTCCGTTAAAAGTGCCATACCAATCAAATGCACTTTGCCAATGCCAGGCGACATTAAAACCAAAATCTTTGTAAGCATTGGCGTTCCCAAAAGTTACGTTTGTGCTGTATTTCGGGGTGTTAAATTGAGCAATGTTATTGATATTAGCAGAGCCGAGGTTGAAAGACGAAAGCGTAGCATTTCCCCCAGCTATAAAACCGCCATTTAGCAGGTACGTAATCCCCGCGCTTACACCCTGAGCGGATACCTTATCGGTTGCATTAGTGTACAGTTGGAAAGCACTAACCGTTCTGTTTGCAACTTCAGCAGCAGCAGCTGGATTTATCTTTCCATCTGTACCTAAAACGTTTGCTGTAGGCCTTAGCACTACAGTATTTAGTAAAAAGTCTGAATAAGTACTGTAGTAATAGTTCAGGTCGAACAGCATTTTTTCATTAATTAAGCCTTTGTAGCCAATCTCAAACGCTCTTTGTTGTTCAGGTTTTATATAAGCAACGTTGGATTTCACCAAAAGGTCTTTGTTTTGATTGATAGCTGTGGGCGGAGGTGTTCCTCCTCCAATCGCTGCCCCAACGGCTGGCCCAAATACATTAGCGGATGCTGCTGTAAATGAGTTTTCATATACATTTAGTCCGGCACTATTACTTGGTGCACCGCCAAGGATGGTGATGGGGCCAACATTTAGACGGATGAACTGATCAACCGGAGTTGGGTTTCTAAACCCTGTCTGGTAGGAGGCCCTAAAGTTGTGAACTTTATTCAACGTGTATACTGCTGATAAACGGGGAGTGAAGTTGCCTTTAAAGTTCTCGTTTTTATCATAACGAATGGAGGCAGTTAATTTAAGCTTCTCATCCAGCAATTTTTTGCCTGCCTGAAGGAAAGCGCCATATTCTTTGATGCCTATTTTATTTTCTTTATCGTCGAAAAGGCTTCCGTTGGTGAACATCTTGTAATTACGGAAACTGCCGCCCGCAAGAAGCTCAACAACTTTTACTGCGCTTGAAAAGTCATATTGACCATCCGTATGATAAAACCTACTGTTACTGAATACGCCAGCACCGCTCAATCCATACTTATGGATTGAAACATCTTTTGATTGATCAAAGTCAGCGGTTCCTGGAATAAACCTTCCCTGATCTGCAAATGCTCTCGCTGCAGGGTGGTTGGCTGCGGTAACGCCGCTAGCCGTTCCGTTGAAGGCTGCTGCATATCTGGTAAACCAGGTATTATCTGCAACAGCTGGGGCAACTGTATTTCCAGCAAGATCTTTCACCCAATCGCGGTTGATAAACTGGGCGAGTGAACGTGTGTTGTAGGAGTTATGAGAATTCTCAGAGACCACGTAACTGCGAACGAAAAATTTGCTGCCTCTCAGTTCTGCCCTGTGGGTTTGAAGCACAAAATTGTTGAGGTCGAATCGACTGCTCCCTGTGTAACTGGCTGTACCCTTGCCAAAATTATATTGGTAGATTGCCTCTATATCATCAGATATGCGATAATGTAGTGCGCCGTTCAATTTAAGACTGTAGACGTTATAATTCATTAAATCTTTTTCTTCATAACCTGTACGGGAAACTACTCCTATGCCTGTTAGACTTCTTGATACTTCGTCACCATAGATGTTTAAACCATCCCGGCCTGGGTTATTTGGACCACGCAAATTTGCCGCAGTTGAAGTGCTTACATCTGTATAGTTGTTCGCATACCAGTCAACGCCGGTTAAATAAGAGGCGTTGATTTTAAAAGCAAATCTGTCATTGAAAGCCTTCGCATATCTCAGTGCGAAGTCGTACAGCCCTTTTGGATCAGCGAAGCTTTCGCCTACGTGATTAATACCTGTTTTCACTTGTAGCGATAGTCCCTGATAGGTGAAGGGGTCTTTTGACTTCAAGCTCAGCAAGCCATTGAAGGCAACAGGACCGTAAAGTGCTGAGGCGGCTCCTGGAATAACTTCTGCAGACTCGATATCAATGTCTGATGCGCCGAAAAGGTTTCCGATAGCAAAGTTTAGACCTGGGGTTTGATTGTCTACCCCGTCAATAAGTTGTAGGAATCTGGAGTTACCAGTGGTGTTGAATCCCCTGGTATTTACCTGCTTGTAAGTGATGCTGCTGGTAACAGCTTCCATGCCTTTAAGACTTTGTAAGCCATCATAAAATGTAAAAGATGGGTTTTCTTTAATCGTCTTTAATGACATTTTTTCAATGCTCACTGGCGATTGTAATATGTTTTGACTAACCCGCGCTGCGGACGATACGACCTCGTTGAGCATGACTGTTTGCGGGTTAAGCGTAACGGCTAAATCTTGATTGGCTGAAGTGATTACGACTTCTTTAGTTTTGAAACCTACCGCTGTGATGACAACAGTTATGGGTAGTTTGCCATTGTAGTTTAAACTAAATGTGCCATTCGAATTGGAAATTGTACCGGATACCTTTTCTTTTACTTTGATGCTGACGCTGTTCAGCGGTGTTGAATTGTCTGCAGAGGTAATTTTTCCTGTAATTTTAGTAACCTGGGCGATTGAATTAAAAGAGTAGAATAGTAGTAAAAAGGGCAAGAGTCTTTTCATATTTTTAGTTTGTTTATTTCTTTAAGTGTTCATAGCCTTGTGGCAGGCGGGTATACCCATGATTAACTAACCTATCGGCTAATACATTATAATAATTAGGATCTGAGGGAAGTGTAGTGCCCAACCCATCTACATATCTGTTGTAGAGGCAGAATAGTGCCGCGATTAATACGGTATCATGAATTTCAATATCGGTTGCTCCGGCTTGCTTAGCAGCATCTATTGCTTCTCTGGTAACGCTTTTTCCGCTCTCTCTTGTTTTCAGGGCAATGTGTAAAAGCGCTTTCATCTTATCGCTAACGGGGGCGGTATCGATATTCTCCTTTATTTTTTTGGCAGTTTCATTTTCACCGGCAAGAAGATCTGCAGCAGCGGTATGGGCTGTTGTGCAAAAAGTGCATTCATTACCATGAGACACTATGGTAGCTATTAATTCCCTGTCTGTTTGAGACAAAGAGGATGGTCCGCGAAGCAAAAATTGAGTTAAATCCCGTATCGGCTGTGCCGAAGGTTTGCTATACTCCAATAGCCCAGTGATACCAGGTAAATGGTCTTCCAATTCGATAAATGGCATAAAAATCAGTAAATGGTTTGTTTTGGTTAATCTAAAATAGAATTAATATTTAAGTAATCGAATTCTGTAAAGATTTAGCGATCGAAATGATATATTATTTTTTTGGACTACCTTAGTCTTTATAAAATTTTAAACACATGAAAAAAACATTAACTGCTGTTGTGGCCCTTGCTTTATTCTGTACTTCGGCATTCGCTCAACAACCCAACACATTAACTAAAAAAGAGAAAAAAGAAGGCTGGAAGCTTCTATTTGATGGTAAGACAACCAAAGGGTGGCATACCTATCTTAAAGACACTGTTGGCTCGAAATGGCAGGTAGTAGATGGAGCTATCGTATTTGATGAAACTAAACCTAGAAGTGGTGGAGGCGATATTGTTACCGATGAAGCATATGAAAATTATGAGCTAAATCTGGAATGGAAGGTTAGAAAGGGAAGCAATAGCGGAATAATTTTCGATATTCAGGAAGATCCAAAATACTCTGCAACCTATGCAACTGGTCCGGAGATGCAGGTGCTTGATAATATTAATGCGGATGATAATAAGAAAGAAAATCACTTGGCTGGTTGCCTTTATGACATGTCTGGAGATGCAAGTGTTTCAAAACCAGTTCCTGTAGGCGAGTGGAATAAAGTTAGATTGATACAAAATAAGGGACATCTTACTTTCTATTTGAACGGAATTAAAACATTTGAAGGACAAATTGGAAGTGACGATTGGAACAAGCTTATCGCTAACAGTAAGTTCAAAGATAAATATTTCTCGAATTTTGCTAAAGTAGCAAAGGGAAAAATTGCCTTACAAGAACATCCAGGATCCACTCAATGGAGAAATATTAAAATTAAATCATTATAGTAGCAAGTAAAATAAAGGTCTAATCAATGCGTTTTATCTAAAGCCATTGACTAGGCCATAGTAAGTCATTAGTAAGTAAAACCGATAATTTACACATCTTGTCCTGTAACATTTTCGTACCTTTGTCTTATTAGAAATTAAAATTTTAAACAAAACCCATCTATTTGACGCAAACTTACCTAAACAAGTATAAACACACAGAGTTACAAAAACAGATTCTATGAGAAAATACATTTTAGGCGGAGCAGGTGTTCTTTTACTCACTTTTTCGCTTTTTACCTTGAGTTGGAAGTCTCCGGTGGAGTATGGAAGAATCATGCGTTCGGCATCGGAGGTTTCATTGTATAACAAGTATGTCAATGATCTTTATGATACCACGCATCTTGCCTTCGCTGGACTCGATAAAGCTGTATTTGAAAAGGCCATTACTGGTTTTTACAACTTAAAAATGTCTGGAAAGTTGTCAAACTCCAAGTCAATCATTACTATCGCTGATATGGAACAGTCTAGCACTGCTAAACGTCTTTGGATAATTGACCTAGATAAGAAACAATTGTTGCTAAATACCTGGGTTGCCCATGGAAACGGAAGTGGTTCTGATAAGGCTACACGTTTTTCAAATGTGAATGACTCTTTCCAAAGCAGTCTTGGGTTTTATGTTACAGGCGAGGTATATTCCGGAAAACATGGTAGATCATTGAAGCTCGACGGAATGGATGCAGGCTATAACGACAACGCCCGTATGCGTTCGATTGTCGTTCACGGAGCGTCTTATGTTGGTCAGGGTACTATAAATGCCTTAGGCCGACTTGGAAGAAGCCAGGGTTGTCCTGCCGTCGCTCCTGAACTCGCTGATTTGGTTATTAATACCATAGAAGGAAAAACCGTCCTATTTATAAATGGTAACGATCAGCATTATACCTCGAAATTTCTTGATCATCATTTTGCGACAGATCTTGCAATGGTAAATGCTAAGGGTGTCGGCTTTGTTGATACGGCAGCTACTATCGCCAATAACTAATTATTATTTTCCAGCAGTTAACCTTTGTAGATAACTGTCGAGTACAATGTCTAAACCGTACACATCTTTTCTGAATTGCAGTTTTCCCGCAGCATCAGCCCATACCGTGAAATATGTTAAGTAAACAGGCACCTGAGGTTTAAGAACGATGTCTTTAGCCTCAGGTTTCTCGCTTTGCATCTGTTTATCAATCGTAGTAAATTTTTCACCTTCTCCAAAAAGAACTCTTGCCAGTTCAAGTGGCTTTTCCACCCGGACGCAACCATGACTCACGGCTCTCACCGACAGATTGAAAGCAGATTTTGCTGGAGTATCATGTAGGTAAACCGCTTCATCATTTTTGAAAAGAAACTTTATTTTACCCAATGAATTATCATCTCCAGGGCGTTGTTTGAAAGTATATTTGGAGCCCGCATCAGCAGCAGAAAAGTCAATCGTTTCTGGGTCTTCAACTATTTTTCCATTTTCATAAACATCTATGTTTTTATTTGACAGGTAGAACCTATCTTTTGCAGCGTATTTAGAAATTTCATTGGTTGCAATGCTCTCAGGGATATTCCAGACAGGGTTTACTTGAACACTATGGATCATACTGTTCAATTGAGGTGTTTCTCTGGAAAAAGGCCTGTCTTTACTCAGTCCGGTTTCGTCATACTCCTTTAACTCTGCAGTAAAGTCTTTATTACGACCCTCACCGACGCAAACTTTCATGTTAAGGATAGACTTTCCGTTCTCCATCACATCAAGATTGAAGTCTGCTATGTTAACCTGCACATACTTGTTTTGAGTAGGCTTATTTTTCCATCTAAGCCTTTCAAGATTTGCCTTAAGGATGCGATTAAAATCTATTTCATTCATCCCAGTTCCAGTTGTTCCCGTATGAAGTGCTGTTTGTAATGCGGTATACTGAGGGTCTTTGGGTTGTATGCTATCTAGAAATGATTTGATATTCTTCGCTGCAAATACTTGTAACATAGTTGTGCTATCTGGCCTTTTAGTTTCAGTATAGTAGTTAGCGTAGATTTTTCTAGGGCTTAAAATTCCGTATTGTAATGCATTGTTATAATTTATTAGCGCGTTAGCCATTGTCAATTCCAACTTCGCCAATTCTGAATATGCTTGCTCAGGAGATTTAATCTCACGTTTATCATAAAATTCGTTGACCATTTGTTTGATTGCCTCTGCATTAAAGATCTTAGGGTCTAATCCATGTTCTCCTGATCTTCCTAAATAGTCTGAAACGGCTTTTAGTTGGCCTTTCGGCAAATGTTGTAACACGAGGGTTGGCTCATAATCGTTACGTTCATAATATGAACTGATTAGCTTAGGATTAGTAAGACTGGTTTTTTTAGCCGCTATGAGTTTTTGAAATATCAAAGCAAAAGTATCTGCATTAAGATTTTTAAAAGCCTTATTCTTTGTCTCAGCAAAAAGAACTTTGGATATATCTGAACGTACTTTCTTTTTACACGATGGGAGTATTACCACGAATGCAGTAAGCACAAGTAGAAATAGAAATATGGTTTTGCGGTTGGCTAACGTTTGTTTAATCATATTATGCAAATACGAAAAACTATGCCACATTATTTAGCTGCAACTCTCCATATGGTGCTGCTAGCGTCGTCTGCAACCAACAATGCTCCGTCTGGTGCAACGGCGACACCACCGGTCTGCCATAAACTTTTACTTTATCACATCGGCAATGACTCCTGTCAAGAAATGAAAGCTCAGGCCTATTCCATGATTTATGTTGTCCGATTTAAACTCCACTTTTATATGCTTAACGTTTGGCTGAAATTGGTTTTACTAAAGAAGAGGTTTTAATTTTAACCAAACGTTTTTAGCGACGATTCTTTGACCTACAGCAGTTGGGTGGATACCGTCATTTTGATTTAGATTAGGGATTCCGGCAACGCCTTCCAAAAGGAAAGGCAGAAAGGTCATTTGATTCTTCGCTGCAAGGGATTTAAACATATTGCGAAAATCAGATGCGTATTTATCACCCATGTTTGGAGGAACCTCCATGCCAGTTAACATCAATTTTGCTTCTGGATATTTTCTTTTCACTTTCTCAATGATTGCCTGTAAATTAGCTGTAGTCTCGTTTACTGGAATTCCCCTCAAACCATCATTAGCACCTAGTTCTAATACAAAAATCGATATGGGTTGCTTTAATAGCCAGTCGACCCTTCCCTTACCTGCTGCAGATGTTTCACCACTCAATCCGCCGTTAATTGCTGTGTAAGGGAGTTTCAATGAGTCTAATTGATGCTGAATCAATTCAGGGTATGCCTCACCAGGATCCAGTCCATATCCCGCAGTTAAAGACGTACCGAAAAAAAGGATGTTTTGTGCGGGAGTTGCATATTCTGAGGCGTTAGCCAATGTATCTTTTCGGTTTTCGCTCTTGTTCTCAGTCTGTTTATTGTTACATGAAAACAAAACCAGGCTTAAGGCAATTAATAAAGTGTAGAAAAATCTGAACGACATAGGAGTGTAATATATTTCTAAAATTAGGCTTTAAATCTGGTGTCTACTATATTTAACAAAACATTGTGCATTTAGTTTAAACAAGAATACATGCCTATAGAATCAATATTAGACGTTCAGTGCGTTAGCAAAATATACAAAAGTGGCGGCAAGCCCCTTAAAGTACTTGAGGAAATAAACTTTTCTGTTGAAAAGGGTTCGACAGTTTCCATTACCGGGCCTTCGGGAAGTGGAAAGACTACTTTGCTAGGCCTTTGTGCAGGACTAGATAATGCCACATCTGGCTCTGTTGTACTAAATGGGGTCCAGTTAGATGATCTTTCAGAAGATCAGCGAGCGGCTGTAAGAAATCATAATATTGGATTTATATTTCAAAACTTCCAACTGATGCCAACACTAACAGCTTTGGAAAATGTGATGGTACCCATGGAACTCCGAGGTGAAAAAGATATTAGAGCTATGGCACTTGATCTTTTGGAAAAAGTCGGATTAGCTGAAAGGTCCCATCATTATCCAGTTCAACTTTCTGGTGGCGAACAGCAACGGGTTTCCTTAGCCAGGGCTTTTTCCAATAAACCTGCTATCCTTTTTGCTGATGAGCCGACTGGCAACCTAGATGCTGAAACGAGTGAAAAAATTGAAAAATTGATGTTTGATTTGAATAAGGATGCTGGTACGACTTTGATTATAGTAACCCACGATTTGGATTTGGCAATGAGAACCGGCAGGACAATAAAGATTAAAGGAGGTAAAATAGTGTCAGACAGTATTAATGCAGAATAAAAGTACAACTAAGAATCAAAAGGGACCGGGTTTCCTTTGGCTACTCACTATGGCGTGGCGTGATGCCCGTAATAATAAGTCGAGGCTATTTCTATTCGTGTCTTCTATAATATTGGGAATCGCTGCATTGGTTGCGGTTTATTCATTTAAAGATAATTTGCAGAAAGATATTGACGAACAGGCGAAAGTTCTGACCGGAGCAGATTTAATTGTGGAATCTAGAACACCGGTGAATCCTAAGGTTGAGCACGTACTGGATACCCTGGGTTCTGAAAAGGCATCTGAAAGAAGCTTTGCTTCAATGCTCTATTTTTTAAAGGGCTCAGCAAGCAGGTTGGTTCAGGTTAAAGCACTCGAAGGAAACTATCCATTCTATGGAAGCTTTGAGACTACACCCAGATCGGCTGCAACCGTGTTTCAAACTGGCAGGGGAGCTTTGGTAGACAAAACTGTAATGCTTCAGTATAACGCGAAACCTGGAGATTCCATAAAAATTGGGGCATTGAACTTCAAAATTGAAGGATCATTGGACAAAGCACCAGGACAGTCTGGGCTTTCTTCAACTGTTGCTCCGATAGTGTACATCCCTCTACAATATCTTGCTAGTACTGGACTCACTAAAATTGGAAGCAGAATTCAGTACAAGTATTTTTATAAGTTTGATCAGACAGAGGAGCTTGGTAGAACGCTCAAGCAGTTAAAACCGTTTTTCGAAAAGGAGGATTTGGATATTGAGACGGTAGAATCCCGAAAGGAAAGTACTGGAAGATCATTTAAAGATGTTAATAGATTTCTTGCCTTGTCAGGGTTTATATCTTTATTACTTGGCTGCATAGGTGTTGGAAGCTCTGTTCAAGTCTATGTAAAAGAAAAACTTGGCGCTATTGCGACATTGAGATGTCTTGGGATGAAAGCGAGCGATGCTTTTCTGATTTACCTCATTCAAATTGTATTTATGGGATTCATTGGTGCTTTATTGGGTGCTATTCTTGGAACTTTACTTCAATTCGCGTTGCCTGTGGTATTGAAAGACTTCTTACCCGTTGAACTTTCGATGGAAATTTCTTGGTCAGCCGTTACCCAAGGAATTCTATTAGGTATGGTGATCTCGATACTGTTTGCTTTACCGTCATTATTATCAGTAAGAAAAGTGTCTCCTCTTAATGCAATCAGGCAATCTTTTCAAGAGGAGAAAGGTAAGCAGGACCCTTTAGTCTGGGTAGCCTATATCTTAATGGGCGCATTTGTATTACTGTTTACACGTTTGCAAATGAATAACTGGATGGAAGCAGGTGCTTTCACATTGGGTATAGGCATCGCATTTTTAGCCTTGTTTGGTCTTTCTAATCTCCTAATGTGGTCAGTAAAAAAAATAATTCCAACATCTCTGAGCTATCTATACAGGCAGGGCTTTGCGAATTTACACCGACCAAATAATCAAACTTTTATGTTGACGGTTTCGATCGGACTTTCAACAGCATTTATTTGTACTTTGTTTTTTGTACAGGGTATGCTTATAAAACGTGTGACTTTGTCATCAGGAAAGAATCAGGCTAATATGGTGCTGTTTGATATTCAAAATACGCAGCAGAAAGCCGTATCTAATTTAGCGAGATCGTTCGGCTTACCTGTGTTGAGTGAGGTTCCTGTTATTACCGTCCGCATTGATAAGATAAATGGCAAATCTCTTTCCGATCTACCGAAATCGGATAGTTTACCAAATAGCAAAAAGAAAAATAACGGTCCGTCAGAACGTGCGTTTCGTGGTGAACTTAGAGTAACGTTTCAAGATACACTCACTTCAGCGGAAAAAATTACTAATGGAATTTGGACAGGTAAGGTTCTCCCTGAGCAACCTATACCGATATCCTTAGAAGAAGGTTATGCCAGAGGTATCAACGTGCATATTGGGGATTCCATCGTTTTCAATGTGCAAGGATTGCTAATTTCAACAGTTGTAGGGAGTTTCAGGGAAGTAAATTGGACAAGGATGCAGACCAATTTTCGAATTGTGTTTCCTACAGGGGTACTTGAAGATGCACCTCAATTTCATGTATTGATGACCCGTGTGCCCGGCAGTAATGTATCTGCTAAATTTCAGGGTTCTGTGGTAAAAAGTTTTCCAAATGTTTCTGTTATTGATCTTGACCTGATATTAAAGGTCTTGGAAGATCTGTTGTCCAAAATCAGTTTTGTGATTCAGTTTATGGCTGCATTTAGTATGGCAACTGGTTGGGTAGTTTTGATATCAACTATCAGGACAAGTAGGGGACAGCGTTTAAAAGAAAATGTATTGTTACGAACCCTTGGTGCAAGCAGAAGTCAAATCATAAAAATTACTGCAGTTGAATATACTTTTCTAGGAGCGCTAGCAGCTGGAGCAGGAATTCTTTTAGCTATGATTGGAAGTTGGACACTGGCCGTATTTGCATTTGACACCTCATTCGTTCCTCCCTTTTTACCGATATTGCTATTATTCGTATTGATAGTTATGATAATCGTTTTAACAGGGGTCTTAAGCAGTCGCAAAGCTTTCGATGCGCCTCCCCTGGCAGTTTTAAAAGAGTAAAGCTGGGAGAGCGGTATATAGAAAGGAATTTAAGTACAGTTATTGGTCAATTAGTTGAGACGTTTCGCACCATATCCTAATGACCTTGCTGATCTTCCAGTAACTCGAACGCTGGATTTCTCTCCCCAGGAATGATCTTCGCGAAAATCATCATCAGGGTGAAAATAATGACTTAACTTTTTGAATGAATAGCTAGTAGAGGGATAATTTGAAGACGATTTTTGTTCGTTTTTTAATGTTTTCATAACGATCGGGATTAGAGATAGATTTATCATCTATACTTCTAAACATCAATACGTTAAAAGTGTTTTAATTAAGTCCTATAAACGAGGAATAGTTTTTGATTCCAAACTCAATAAATGGCTGAACCTCTGTTTGCAAAACGAGTTTAGTAGTTTATTGAAACAAATTATCAAGATAAATACTATACAGATAACAAAACGTTTATAGGGTACCTTCAAAGGGTTCAGGGGGTTATCTCCCATTCAATATAGAATCAAATATTGCCGAGAACAGGCCAGTTAAAACACAAACGATATAATTTCGTTATTAATGAAACTCTATTCACAATGCCTCAAAAAAATAGTTTCGTTCAAGCAACAAAAGGTAAGATTATTTTAGCGTTGTCTTTAGCCTGTTTTGCCTTATTTGTTGCATGGAGTATCAGCAAGGTGGTTTTTAGGGAGATGCTGATAACTGTAAATGATGTTTCGGCACCAAGTCAGCGGCTAAGCCTTGTAAATACGATTTCGAGAAAAATAAGTAGTCTTGATCAGCAGCAAAAGAAACAGGCAATCCAGAACCCTGGTAACTATAACAAGCTTTTTACCGAGTCTCTGCAATTGAGAAAGCTACTTGATTCGCTTGCTAATTTAAATCCCAGTGATTCGGTTCAGGTTATCAGATTAAAAACCATAAAGACACTTTTAGTAGAAAGAGATAAACAATTTCTGGATTACCTGAAAGTGCGTGCGAGTCTTGTTAGCAATCAGTCATTTTCTAGTCAGGTTAGGGAACTAAACTCATTGGTCTCTAAAACATCGGTGAATGATAGCACCGTTTTGGCGACTGAGGAACGCACATCTACTACTACCTTCTCTCCGGAAGAGGATAAACAGAGAAGTTTTTTTGGAAGGCTATTTGGCAAGAAAAAAGACGAACAGGATAAATCATTCACTATTATTAGTGAGCGAAAAATAAAAGTAGATACGATTGCATTGTCTCCTGAAGATGCGATACCCAGAAGTTTGGAAGCATCTCTGAGGAATATCGAGCGGGCGCAAAGGCAGCGAAATACAAGCTTTATCAACCGTGAAGCAAAATTGGCAAATGCGAATGGGGTTTTGATTTCACAGATGTTGGAAGTACTTAGGAAGGTTGAGAATGAAGTTATAAATCAAATTGAATCTAACGCTGTACGCGCCCGGCTGGTTGTGAATTCAGGGATAAATAGAATCACTATTGTGATGGTTGCATTTTTCTTGATCACAGTTATTTTGCTCTGGTTAATTCTTACAGATATTACCAGAAGTAATAGGTATAGGCATGATTTGGAAGTTGCTAAAGACGAAGCAGAGTATCATGGACTAGCAAAACAACGCTTTCTATCTAATATGAGTCACGAGATCCGTACCCCATTGCAGTCAATAATCGGTTACAGCGAATTGCTAGTGAACGAACGGAAATATGATGAAGATTATGTACGAGCAATCAATCAATCTTCCGAACATTTATTGCAGATCGTTAATGAGGTACTTGATTATAATAGGATAATCTCTGGGAAATTTACATTTGAAGTCAGGCCTTTCAGGATGAGTAACTTACTAGAAGAAGTTGTTTCCGTGATGAGACCGCAAGCTGTTGCCAAATCATTAGATCTTGTTACAAATTTTGATGTTGTCGATGTTGGGCTTGTTGAAGGGGACGGGTTTAGGCTCAAGCAAATACTGCTGAATTTACTTGGAAATGCAATAAAGTTCACTGATGCCGGGAAGATCACGTTATCGGTGGAAAACAAGGTAAGAAGAGATCAGGCATATTTCACTTTTATTGTAAAAGATACCGGAATTGGAATGTCTGACGCTGATGCAAGGGTCGTCTTTAACGAATTTGAGCAGTCCAAATCAGGGAGAGGAGGAGTGGCCAATCAGGATGGCGCAGGTCTCGGACTGACTATCGTAAAGGCCTTAGTTGAAAGTCAGAATGGTAGAATCTACTTAAGAAGTAAATATGGCAAAGGATCGACTTTCACAGTATTTTTAGCTTTTAATATTGTTAATAGCATTGACAAACCTACTGAAGAAGGAGTAGTAAAAGTTAGAAGATCTGTAGGCAGTGTATGGATCATAGACGACGACCCGTTAATTGTCAATTTATGTGAGATTATTTTACAAAATCATCAAATTGACTATAAGAGTTTCAGTTCTCCCTTAGAAGTTCTTAGGACGCCAATACCTAAAGATTTGTCTTGTATACTGATGGATATGAGAATGCCTGAGATGGACGGAACGAAGCTATGCGGACTCATGAGGACCAAGATTCCGTTGGGTGTAGGAATCATAGCTATGACTGCTCAGGTGTTGCCATCTGAACAAGGTGAAATTCTAAGCAAGGGATTTGATGCCCTGTTAATGAAGCCTTTCAAAGCAGAAGATGTTTTGGAAGCTGTAACCGATGAACTAGAAATTAATCTAGATGTTTTAAGAAAGATGACCTTGAATGATCCTGTCCTGCTGGAAAACATTATCCAGGGTTTTTGTCAAGATTGTGAGCATGATGAACGGCTTGTTTTAGAGGCCATTCGCCTAAATGATTGGGAAACAGTGACACTGTTAGTTCATCGGCTTGCTGGCCGGATTGGTCAGTTAGGAATATCAGAGTTAGCCCATTCTCTAAGGCATATCGAATTGAGATTGCGTGATAGCGATGTGAGTGAACAGAATTTAATAAAAGAAATCTTAAATTCCTTGAGGGATATTGGTATCGTTGTCGAAAAGTTTAAGACTGAGCGCTTAATGCCCTACTCAATTTCATAGCGTTCGATTTTACTATAAAGGGTCTTCCTGTCAATATTCAGTAATTTTGCAGCCTTTGATTTATTGTGTTTTACCTTGATTAAAGTCTCCTGAATAAGTGTTTTCTCATTCACTTCATTGATTGCCTTTAGATCAGAACCACTTGGCTTTGTGTCCCTGCCTATGGAAAGGATCATTTCTTCCGGAAGCGATTGTTCCAATGCTACTTCATCCGCTGTAAGCAAGACCATTCTCTTGATTACATTTTTTAGTTCTCTGAGATTACCTGGCCAGTCGTATTTTAATAGAATAGCTTTAGCTTCGGCTGAAATGCTGGTTACATTTCTTTCCAGTTCTGCATTTGATTGCTTTATGAAATGTTTAATAAAAATCTCTAAGTCCTTACCTCTATCTCTTAACGGTGGTAATTGAATCTTGAATTCATTTAGTCGGTGGTAAAGATCCTCTCTAAAAGTATTGTTGGTAACGCTATTTTTTAAATCATCGTTTGTTGCCGTAATAATTCTAACATCTACCCTTACACTTTTAGTGGTTCCTAAAGGTTGAATGACCTTTTCCTGTAAAGCTCTAAGTAGTTTTATTTGAATTTCGTAACTGAGGTTGCCGACTTCATCTAAAAAAAGTGTCCCGCCATTGGCTGCCTCAAACTGACCTTGCTTGTCGTTTGCTGCACCTGTAAATGCCCCCTTGGCATGTCCGAAAAGTTCGCTCGCAGCCAGATCTTTTGAAAGAGCACCACAGTCAATTGCCACAAATGGTTTTTCTTTCCTTTTACTTTGCATATGCAAAGCACGTGCAGCGTATTCTTTACCGGTACCACTCTCACCCATAATAATAACAGACATATCAGTAGGGGCTACTAAAGCAATGTGCTCATATAATTTATCAGCAGTTGCGCTTTTACCTTTAATTGCATCTGCGTGCTCAATAGAGTTTGTAGTGAATGGCTCAGGTATCTTGAGAACATTATCCAATAACATCAATAGCTCGTCTGGATTGACGGGCTTTGTGATATAATCCATAGCTCCTAACTGAATAGATTTAACCGCAGTTTTGACATCATTAAAACTGGTCATGATAATTATTGGTGTTGGTATTCCTTTATCTCTAAGGTAAGTCAGAACTTCAAGGCCGGTTCCATCGGGAAGTCTGTAGTCAACCAAAAGCAGATCGAAATTCTGCTTTTCTAGTATTTCAAGACTCTTTCCAACGTTATAGGTAATGTGTGGATCATGATTGTGCTTTTTCAAAAAGCCCCCCAATATTTGGGAAAATGTACGGTCGTCTTCGATAATCAGTATTCGTGCCATGGGGATTCTGCATCTAGAACGACAAAAATACCTAATTCTTTTCTTAGCTTTGTTATATATGCTATCTAAGAAAACGAAATATGCAATTAAAGCACTTGTAGCTCTTGGTAAGAATGCAGGGAATCCACCTATGCAAATCGTCAGACTGGCGGAAATGGAGATGATTCCGAGGAAATTCTTAGAACAAATCCTACTTGATATGCGAAATGCAGGATATTTATATAGCAAAAAGGGTGCTGGAGGCGGGTACAGTTTAAATAAGGATCCTAAGGATATTTATTTGGCCGATATTCTACGTATTACCGATGGGCCTATTGCCATGGTTCCATGTGCCAGTTTAAAATTCTACAGAAAGTGTGATGAATGCCATGATGAGGTTACATGTGGTATTCGGAAAACGTTTATTGATGTTCGGGACGCCACTTTAAACGTTCTTGCTCAGACTTCTATTGCCGATGTTATAGCGCGTGAAACGGATAAACTTCCAGCTTTTTAACGAGCTCTGTAAAAGCTACTATTTTTGAAATCTTTAAATCCTCGATAATATATCTTTAATTCTAAAGTTTTATCAATTTCAACGTCGTCTTAACCGTTCTTGTTTTTTCGCTAATTAGTTGTAGCAAATAGATCCCCTTACGGAACGCTTCTGTATCTATGGCGAGCCGATAAGTGCCAACTCCGATCTGATTTCTGCAAACCACTTTACCTAGTATATCTGTAACTACAATGTTTATGCTTTCTTTGTGATCCTCAGCTATTTGTACGGTAATTTTATCTCTAAAAGGATTGGGATACACTTTAAGATTTTCTGTTGGAATAGATGTCTTGTTAGTCTGTTCCACCAGCACTTTAAAGCGTAGATTTCCAGCGCTTCCCGGCGCTGTTTTGTCTATCGAAAAGTTGTAAGTTTTATCCGTTGCTTTCATCTGTTTTTCAATATTCAGGTGAGTGTCAATTAGCTTAATCTGCAAATTATTTTGATCAAATGACGATTCGAATAGGAGTTTATATGCTCCCGATTCAGTTCCTGTTACGTTTAAATCAATGACTTTAGCTTCTGCTGAGTGTTGCCTGCTATCAATTGACAGCTGTTGCTGATCCACGACAGAGGAAATATTTACATGACCTTCGCCGATTTTCAAAGCGTCCAAATCATTAACTCCCTCAAAACCTTCGTCGGTCAATTTTAATACATACGGTTGTTCAAACTTATCTCTGCTGAGGATAATTTTTAAATCAAGTCCGTTCTTTACTATGGAGCTGGTACTACTTTTCAACGACTGCAGTAGCGGGACTAATGGTGTAGAAAAGTTATACTTTGAGGTTTCAGAGAACGTCAGTTTACCAGACTTCTCTCCCGTTGCAACTCTGACGAAAAATCCTGTTCCAGAAGGTATGATTATATTTGGCGAGTCATCTACAATATAAGCCGCATTTAATGGGTCAAACTGCCAAATGAATCCAGTGGTTTTCTCGGTTCTGACATCCCCCCATTTAACACTTGCGCTGTACGGGTTACCAATTAGGTTGAATCCGTCACTTACATTCCTCATATCTTTATTGGCAAGGGATATGGTTAAGTCTCCTACGAAAAGTTTACCAACATGTTTTAGGACATAGGGTTGTGGATTTATGAATGGTTGGGTTTGAATTTGATTCACGAAGGCATTCACTGCGTGTCGGCTTCCTCTTGAAAATACATAAACTCCTTTTCCAATTTCAACCTTTTGATCAATGCTATCAATACCAACATATTTCTGAGACAATGTGCCGTTCAACGATTGATCATGTGTATAAATGGTTGCGTTATTCAAAGGGGAAGCATCAAACCCATTTATAATGCCACCATTTCCGGTTACAAAAATTCCTTCCTTAAAGGATCGGCTGTCGTAACTTTTAGGCTCTGCCGTATTTGAGCTGTATACCGGTGAACTTAATAATCTCCAACCCCTCGCGGTAGCTGGAATGGGATACCCACCCGAAATATATTGTTCAACGATTACATCGCCTACAACGGAAGCAATTGAAGTATTTATGGGGAGTAACGATGCCGTGGCAGTTTGAGATGTTGCTTTCATTATTAAAGTGCGATCGGATTGAAGTATTCCTTTCTTTAAGTCTATGAAACCGTTAACTTCGAACGGAGCAGCCAGCAGTAAAGTATTTAAGCTATTGGACTGATTATTTTCTAACACACTGCTAATAGCTGATCCCGCTCCAGAATATTCTTGTTCTGCTCCTGAGCCATCAAACACCACTTTCGATGATGTGCCTGTAGAAATTAGCTGCCCATCATTTACCACATCACCTCCAAATCGTAACACAGCTCCCTCATTAACTTTAATCATTCCGTTATTTGCAATGGCAGCCCGGCATGTGAATCTCAAGTCGCTACCTACTTCCAGTGTGGCTCCAGATTCCACGACAAGCCTACTAAAAATTATGTTTGAAGTAGATAAAACTTTTTTTCCAGCGGGTATAAGTATATTGGAATTGGCAGTTGGGACCACATTTCCAGTCCAGTTGCTGGACAAATTCCATTGATTATTGGTCCCAACGAAACGTGAAAAACCACCGGTGTTGTATTCTTCAATCCCCAAAGTGTAAAAACCCTTGGGGTCAAATTGATTTGCATAACAAGTAGCCATCCATTCCTTAGAAATAACTGTTTTTTGAATCCTTAATTCATCAATCTGGCCATTTAAATACTTGTCTTTTTGCTTGCTTGCCCCAATACTGGTTCGGCCACCAAGGCCTAGGCGTATGATTGACTGGGCACTGCTCAGAACGATTGAATTGTCAATGTAAAGCGTCACATTTCCTGGAGATATCGTTACCCACAGATAATACCACCTTCCGGTTTCCTGCATTGTCAAAGAGCTTATCAATACAGTTGGTGGACTTAAACCGCTAAAAGTCTGCACGACTAATTTACCTGCCGCATTGACTTTTAACTGAAAACCTCCTGCTCCGGAACTATCGTTCGTCAATATCATTTGCTCAGTTCCGAAAGCATTTATTTTAAGCCATGCAGAAATTGTTACAGAAGTATTTATCTCGTTAGCCCCAACATAAGCAGAAGATGTCCCGTTAAAGGCTGTGCTCGTCGCTAGCTTCCCTTCTGTAAAAGTTGAACTGTTGTTAGTAGGAGTTAGATTCATTTGATGAATACCTACCTGTTGGTAAATAGCGTTCATGTGCCAAACCTTACTGTAGTCACTATTCCAAGTTTGGAGAGCTGCCAAAGACTTTGCATTGTGTAAGACCGATCCCCCATAGTATAAATATATTTCTGTAGCGGGAGTAGTCGTTTTATTTGCAGATAAGCTACTTATCTTGATCCAGCACCGCAGTTTACCCCTAACGGGATCGTATTCCTCGAGCTGAAAATTGAGTGCTACGCTGGGAGCACTACTGAGTGCAAAGGAAATATCTCTTCCTTCAGAATCCTGGATCTTACTTCCACAGGATCCGTTCCTGAAAATCAGGCCCTTATCAATTATTTCAATGAAGACTGGAAAATCGATTTGATCAGTATAAATCGTGGTTGAGGGAAAGAAAACAGTGACTTTGGCACTTACCTTGCTTTTGTTTATAGTCAATTTTCTGCGATAATTGAAGCCAGGCATCCAGGCTTGTGCCTGAATCATTACGGGGAACAAAGTTAAAAAGGAAAATATTAACAGTCGGTTTTTAAGAAGCATGTAGGAAAGCAATGGTTTCAGCGAAGCTGAGCTAGATTTTATTAAGAAACCAATACCCATAAAAAATATCTTATAGGTTGTATTTGTTAAATGAAACTCTCGAGATTGCTGTCATGAAGACATTCCGGAATTTATTTTCCGTGTTATTAATACTTAGCGCGGGTGTTTCAAGAGCGGATGATCCGGGACTACCTGGTGGGGATCCGGATGTGCCAATTGATGGCGGAATAGTAATCTTGCTTGTCGCAGGTGTTTACTATGGCGTTCAGAAAATTAGAGGTACAAAAGAAGAAGGATCCGAAATTAGTTAGGGTGTAAGAATTCCTTCTTTCCTCAAGATATAATTATATATACCCTCAATCGGCTTTTGGAGAATTTTTCCGATTGTTACCTGGTTCTTTTTACAGACCTCCTTAAGTATGTCTTGATAAAAGAAAGCGATTGAACCCACGAAATGGCAATTTAGTTCTTTATAGTTAGGATAGTCTTTGACATTTGTATCTATGAATTCTTGAAAGCCTTCTTTTAAAATATTTAAAATAAATTGATGTGAGGTCCGGTTTGCCATGAAACGGCTTACGGAAGCAAGAAAAATATTTGGTGCGGGATTTTGGTAAACACTTGTGATCACACTCTCCTTATCTATTTCGAACATTTCTTTGAAGTCAAGGCTTAAATCCGCTGGCATTTCATTATATAGATAACTGGTTATCAGTTTTCTTCCAAAATGAGTTCCTGAGCCTTCATCGCCCAATATATAGCCAAGACCATGTGATCCGTTGTGAACTTCCTTTCCGTCGTAATATGAGATATTTGATCCCGTTCCCAAAATACAGGTTAATCCAGGTTTGTCACCGCAAGTAGCATATGCAGATCCAATAAGATCGTGTTCAACAGATATATAAGCTTTAGTAAAGTAAGAAGAAATGCCGTTTGATATTACTTCAATCTTATCAGGTGAAGAACAGCCTGCACCGAAAAAGTATATTTCTTTGACATCATCGGCAAATGCAGCGAACTCCTTTTTCTTGGAAAAGATCTTAAGAATATCGTTAGCATTTAGGAAATATGGATTAATCCCCTGTGTGCTAAAAGTGATATTTCCTTCTGGGCTGTATCCCATCCAATCGGTCTTAGAAGAACCACTATCTGCTACTAAAATCATTCGCTAAATTTAGCAATCTTATTGAATATTTAAAGTTCCGCTAATCTCTTTTAAACTTATCTCAGTAAGCTTTGCCTGATACTGGGCTTCTAGATATCTTGCTACAGCATCAATAGAGTTTCTTTGCGCCTCTCTAAGCTCCAACGGTGCAATGCTTCCAAGCCTGTATTTCTCTAGGGTAATATCCAGACTTTGCTTGGCCACATCCACGTTGTTTCTTTCAACCTTTAAGAGATCGAGATTAGTGCTGTAGTTCTGATAGGTTCTGAGTAATTGGGCGCCTATTTCTTGTTTAGTACGGTCCAGGGTTAGTTCAGATGAATTAATTAAAATTTTAGCGTTGCGCTCATTCTGTCGCTGTAAAAAGCCATTGAAAATATTAACGCTCGCAGTCAGTCGATAGGTTAATCCATTAGCTCGTTGTTGGGTGTTGAAGCCAGTAGGACTGAGACTTCTCTGAAATTCATAACCACTATTCACCTCGATTACAGGATAGCGCTGACCTTTTACCAATTTTAAATCCAGTTCCGCTAATTTCTTGCTGATAAAAGCATTCTGCAGATCTGGGTTCAACTGCTCCATCTGACGAGCTAGACCAACATATTCTAAAGAACTGTTAATATCGAATACTGTGTCCACGCGAAAACTGATATTTAAGTCTCTAGCCATTACTTGATTCAAAGTCACTTTGGAATTTCTGAGTAAGTTTTGTTCCTGTAGATACGCTGAAGTATCAGTATTGTAATCGACTGTAGCGGTCAAAACGTCAAGCTTTGACCCGCGGCCTATTTCCAGTTTATTGTTAGCGATTCGTAAACGAAGAGTGGAAACATCAAGCGCACTATCGCGAGCTACCACCAGCTGCTGTTCCCTGGAAACGTTATAATAAGCATTTACCACGCCGCTAATTGTACTTAAAATTGTAGCCTTCGCATTTACAGCTCCTTGCTTTTCCAATTCTTTCAGCCGCTCCAAGTTAGTAAACATTTGTAAACCATCAAATATTGTCCAGCCGAGGGCTACGCCATAACTCATATTTGTATTGCGCACACCATTAAGCGTCTGCTCAGTACCACTGCTTTGTGTTCTTGTTGTATTTTGCAAGCTTCCGCCTTCAGTAACTGTACCGTCAAGCCTTGGAAGCAATCCGGCATTTCCAATATTTGAATTGTTTTTAGCGATTTGAACATCATTGCTTACCAATTGTATATCGTAGCTATTCCGCAACGCGATCGTAATTGCTTCCTGTAAGGAAAGGTTCTCCTGTGCAGATGTGGTGTTTAAAAAACCAATGAGCAAGAACAACAAAGAAACTACTTTCTTCTTAAACTTCATGTTGATATTATTTTGCATGTTCGTTTTTACCATTATCTAACGCTGCATTTAATGATTCTTCCAGGTCTTTATTAACCTTGTGCTCTTTAGACCAATAAGAATATATTGCAGGGATTACAAACAAAGTAAGTACTAATGAAAAAGTGGTACCCCCTACAATTACAACACCCATACCTATTCTACTTTTAGCTGCAGCACCTAGGGCCATTGCAATGGGAAGGGCACCTATGGCAATGGCCAAACTTGTCATCAAAATCGGTCTCAACCTTGACACAGCAGCTTCCCTAATGGCGTCATGAATATTCATCCCTTTTTCTTTCAATTGGTTGGCGAACTCTACAATCAAAATACCATTCTTCGTCACCAAACCAATGAGCATAATCGTCCCAATCTGGCTGAAGATATTCCAGCTCTGCCCAAATAGCCATAAGGACAGAAACGCACCCGCGACCGCCATTGGTACCGTAATGATAATGATGATTGGGTCAATGAAACTCTCAAACTGTGCACTCAAAATCAGATACACAAGTAATAATGCTAAGCCAAATGCAAACAGTGTGTTCGAAGAACTTTCCTTAAAATCTCTCGATTCACCACCTAAATCTGTGGAGAAAGTCTCGTCCAACACCTTCTCAGAGATCCTGTCCATTGCATCAATCCCTTCTCCGATACTTTTCCCAGGCGCCAGACCTGCGGAAACAGTTGCTGCAATAAAACGGTTATTTCTAAATAATTGAGGTGGATTACTTTCCTCTTTCGCTGTAACTACATTGTCTAATTGAATTAATACGCCCTTATCATTTCTCACGTAAACAGAGCTTAAATCCAAAGGATCTTTTCTGTCTCCGACCTCAAACTGTCCGATCACTTGGTACTGCTTACCATTCATAAAGAAATAGGAGAAGCGCTGCCCACTTAGGCCTAGTTGCAGAGCAGAGCCAATGTCGGCTGCGGATACCCCTAGGTTCTTTGCTTTATCTCTATCTATTGTCAGGTTTATTTCTGGTTTATTGAACTTCAAGTTCACATCTGAAGTCGTAAACGTTGGATCCTTTGCTACCTCATCCATGAACAAAGGCACTTTTTCTCTCAGTTTCTCGAAGTTTTGTGCCTGGATAATATAGTTAATAGGTAGCCCTCCTCGACGACCAACTGCAATAGTGGGTTGTTGCGTTACGGTAACCTTACCCTCTGCATATTTTTTGGTCATTGCTGTTAACTTCGCAGCAATGTCGGCTTGTGAACGTTCCCTATCGCCCGGATCAACCAGTCCCATCCTCAAAAAACCGCCATTGGTTGATCCACCTCCAAAACCTGGGGAGGTTATGGTAATGTTGACCTTCTTTTCAGGCACAGAATCAATGATCAACTGATTGATCTTCATCATAAAGCGGTCGGTAAATGCAAATGAAGACCCCTCCGGTGTACTCACATTCATATTGATCGCACTCCGGTCATCGTATGGCGCTGTCTCCTTTGGGATGATATTCCAGAATAAAGCAATCAAACCAACGCAAATCGCGATAATTGGGATGGCAAGCCATCTCTTTTCCAGAAACTTGTTCAGATTCTCCGCGTAATTTTCATTAAGCTTTACAAAGTAAGGTTCTGTCATATTATAGAACTTAGACTTCTTTTGCCCGGTTTTCTTCATCAGGTAGGCATTCAACATCGGCGTCAAGGTTAGCGATACAAATGCGGAGATCAGTACAGCCGCTCCAATTACAATTCCGAACTCTCGAAACAGTCGGCCAACAAAGCCCTCTAAAAAGATCACTGGTAAAAATACGGCAGCGAGCGTAATGGAAATAGAGATTACGGCAAAAAAGATCTCGTTCGATCCTTTAATTGCTGCCTCGAAAGGTGAATAACCTTCTTCTACTTTTTTAAAGATGTTTTCTGTGACCACAATACCATCATCTACAACCAAGCCTGTCGCTAGAACTATAGCAAGCAGTGAAAGTACATTGATAGAGAATCCAAAAATATACATGATAAAAAAGGTGAAAATCAGAGAGACGGGGATGTCAATTAATGGCCTAATCGCAATCGCCCAATCTCTAAAGAAGAGATAAATGATTAAAATCACCAATATAAGAGACAACATGATGGTTTCGGCAACCTCGGTAACTGAGGACTTAATAAACTTGGTCGAATCTAATGAAATGTTAAGCTTTACATCCTTCGGAATATCTTTTTGCAATTGCTCAAATCGCTTGTCGAATTCCTTTGAAATTTCTAGGTAGTTTGCCCCTGGCTGTGGAATTAAACCCACGGCAACCATTGGCTTTCCTGATTCTCTTAATACTGTTTCTTCATTCTCTGATCCCAATTCTACAAAGCCAACGTCCCGGAGGCGCACTAAACTATTCGAATCGGTCTTTAAGATTAAGTCATTAAACTGTTCTGCATTGGTGAGCTTACCCAAAGTTTTTACAATTAGCTCTGTATTTGCGCCTGTAATTTTTCCTGAAGGAAGTTCTACGTTTTCCCTATCAAGGGCTGCAACAATATCTTGTGAGGTCAAACCATATGCGGCTAATCTATTGGGGTCAATACGTATACGCATTGCATACTTGCGTTGACCTTGTATTTGGATACTACTCACGCCAGAAATCGTTTGTAAGCGCTCAGAGATCACATTTTCAGCAAAGTCACTCAATTGCATGACATTGCGTTTATCGCTTTGAACGGTCATAGTAATTACAGCATCTGAATTGGCATCAGCTTTACTCACAACCGGATTTCCATCAATATCCTTGGGTAGACTCCGTGCAGCCTGAGAAACCTTGTCACGGACGTCGTTAGCCGCGTCGTCGATGTTCTTGTCTAGATTAAATTCAATGGTAATGTTACTTGAGCCCTGGTTACTTGAAGATGAGATATTGCGAATTCCATCAATACCGTTGATGGACTTTTCCAATGGTTCTGTAATTTGAGATTCTATGATGTCGGAATTCGCACCAGGGTATGAGGTACGTACATTAACGACAGTGGGGTCAATGTTAGGGAATTCCCTAACTCCAAGGAAGGTATAGCCTATAACGCCAAATAAAAGAATCGACAGGTTCATCACTATTGCCAATACGGGCCTTTTTATGCTGGTGGTTGAAATGCTCATATGACGTTAGTTTTTTACTACCGAAACTTTAACCGGGGCATCTTGTTTCACAGCCATAGCACCAGTAGTCAGCACAGTATCGCCAACGTTCAACCCAGATGTAATTACAATACTTTCCGCAGTTCTTGTACCAGCAACTACAGGTATTTGCTGCGCCTTTCCATTTTTACTAATGAAAACTGTTTTTCCTTTCAATACCGGTATGATCGCTTCGTTAGGGATTAGAATGGCGTCTTTCGCTGTGCTTAAAGCGAGTTTGATATTTGCGAATGAACCTGGTAACAGTTCATTATTCGTATTGGGAACAAGCGCTTTAATCTGTAAAGTTCTGGTTTGGGTATTAATTCCTGGCTCAAGCGCGAAAACCTTGCCCGTAAATGTTTTTGAATAGCCATCAGTAGTAAAGCTTACCTCAGATCCAAGTTTAATCTGTCCGATATACTTCTCTGGAACTGAAAAGCTTATTTTTAGCGGATTAACGCTTGACAAATTAGCAATCATTGTGGCAGGTGTCAGATATTCGCCTACAGATATAGACCGCAATCCAATTCTTCCACTAAAAGGTGCACATATTGAGGTCTTAGCGAGCTGAGCGCGAATTAGTGATGTCTGGGATTTTAAAGATTGTAAATCGGCCAGGGAGGTATCATATTCTTCCTGACTAATCGCGCCCTTTTCAAGTAACTGCCTGGATCGGTTTTCATTTGTTCCGGAAAGCTTTTGTCTGGTTAGTGCCTCCTGAAGTTGTGCTTGAATGTCTCGGTCATTGATTTTTACCAATAACGCACCTTTATAAACACTTGTTCCTTCTTTGAAATTAATGCTGGTTACCAAACCGGAAACCTCGCTTCTTAGCGATACAGATTCATTTGCTTCGATTGTTCCGGTAACTTCCAGGTCATTCGTAAAGTCTTCAAGTCCTACCACAATACCTTCTACTTGCAGACCGCCGCCTACGCCTCCTCCTTTGGCACCCGGAGCACCTGCTTTGCCTTGGCCTTCAATTTTTTTATTAGATGTTATTCTATAATAAACTAGCCATGCCAGGCCAATCGCAATTAAAATGTAGATGATATATCTTATTTTCATATAACGTTTTAAACAAAATTGATTGCAAAAATATTCAAATATGATGCCCGAACAACGTTGTATTAAGTATGTTACAGCTTTGAAATATTTTAAGCTATTGAGCCCCGTGTCAGGCTATTTACATAGTTTTGGAGTTCGGTAAGTAGAAATGACATAAATGAAAATATCATTAGCAACATTAATTGTATTAGTATTATTGAGTATGACTAGCAAATCTCAGGTAAAGGTAGGATTTGAGGTAAGCTTTTTAGAACCTCAGGCACATTACGCAGAAGTAGAAATGAATATTTCTGGATTGGTTAAGGATTATGTCGATGTCAAGATGCCTGTATGGGCACCTGGTTCTTATCTGGTTCGTGAGTTTGCGAAGGCGATTGAGGGATTTGGAGCAGCAGCTGGCGCAAAGACCCTCAGGTTTGAGAAAGTTAGTAAAAATGCCTGGCGCGTTTACTCAGCGAAGGCAAACAAGATTAAAATTAAGTACAGGGTTTATGCCTTTGAGACTTCTGTCCGCACCTCATTTATTGATGATTCCCATGCCTTTCTATCCAGCACAGGTATCTTTATGTATCCTGATGGCTTGTTGAAATTGCCAATCACTGTTGTTATAAAGCCGTTTTCAGGCTGGAATAAAGTTTCTACTGGTTTGGAGTCGATTCCCGGAAAGGTATTCACTTATACCGCAAAGGATTTTGATATCCTCTTTGACAGCCCTATCGAAGTAGGCAATCAGGATGTCTTTGATTTTATTGCTGCTGGTGTAAAACACGAAGTTGCCATGTATGGTGGCGGTAATTATGACAAGGAAGGGCTGAAAGTAGATATGGCGAAAGTGATCGAACAGGCAACTGCTATTTACGGTGAGAATCCCAATAAACACTATACTTTTATCGTTCATAATTTTTCAGCATCTGGTGGTGGTTTGGAACATCTAAATTCTACAGTACTGGGCGCAAGCAAAAATGGTTATAATACTGAAAAAGGGTATCAAGGGTTTCTTAGCCTGGTAGCTCATGAGTACCATCATCTCTGGAATGTGAAACGACTGAGACCAATAGCGCTTGGACCATTTGATTACGATAATGAGAATTACACCACCAACCTGTGGGTGGCCGAAGGTTTTACCTCTTATTTTGAAAATAAGATAATGTTACGTGCAGGCTTTAGCACACCTTTAGAAACAACACAGGCTTTGTTAAACAATATTGCAACAGTAAGTAATACACCAGGGTCGAAGGTTCAGTCTGCCGCGTCGGCAAGCTATGATGCATGGATCAAAAGTTACAGGCCAAATGAGAACTCAGGAAATACCTCCATTTCTTATTACAGCAAGGGAGAGGTAATAGCTACTTTGATGGATCTTGAAATTGCCAACGCAACTAAAGGTATTAAGTCTCTTGATAATGTAATGCACGACATGTACGCTTTATATTACAAGAAGCTAGGAAGGGGATACACGGATGCAGAATTTAAGTCGATGGTGGAAAAGATTAGCGGCATCAGCTTTACCGAGTTTTGGGAGAAGTATGTCAATGGCACCGACCCGATAGAATATCAGAAATATTTTGCGTATGCCGGAATCGATGTTAAAGATGACAATTCCGGTTCCAATCAACCTTATTTAGGAATAGCATCGAAGAAGGTGGAAGGTAATATTGTTGTGGCTTCGGTTTCCAGAAACTCTGCGGCTTGGGATGGGGGCTTAAACTTCAATGATATATTGATAAGTGTCGATGGTTTCCCAATTGATTCAGCTTTAGAAAAAATGCCCATTATTGCAAGCCATAAAGTTGGAGATGTGATTACGGTCACGGTAAAGCGTGATGTTGTGATCAAAGAGCTAAAGTTGGTATTGAAGGCAAATCCGAATATCAAGCTCGTACCAACAATGAAAGAAGATGCGACTGAAAGTCAGCTTCTCGTGAGGGAGACGGTATTTAATTAAAGTATTTGTCTGTCCTAATTAGCGATCGTCTTCTGACTATCTATCGTGTTATAGATTATGAACGCCTCCTGAATTTATCTCAGAGCCTGTTGACAGAACTAAAGCCAGCATTAATGATGTTCCGTAATAAATTCAGGAGGACGATCTTGTGCTTCTCCTAATTAGTCTTAATATGCATACCTGATCGAGATACCGAAACGTGCGGCATTCACGGAGTCATAGTCGTTGTTTAATGTGAACATGGGACGCCAATCGAAAGCAAAGTCTATTGGAGCTCCAGGCACCTTTAAATCCAAACCAGCAACAGGTCTGATTTGAACAGCAGTTGAGTGATTACCGATTAGGAAGTTTGGGCCAACTCCTAAATACCAATCTAGTCCTGCAACGCCACTTACAGGCGCGTTATATTGGTATTCTGCACCAAGACCTATTACATCATGATCAAAAAATATTAAGTTCGCATCGATCGCATTGTTTCGTGTAAAAAAATGCTTAGCGTTAAAGCCAACACCTGTAAAGCTATCGCCAGCATCAATTCTCAAACCTAGGGCGGTTTGGTAATTTTGAGCTATCGTGTCATTTGTTGTAAGTGCCAACAAACCAACGCCTCCGATAAAAGTAAAAAGTAATTTTTTAATCATTTTCATAACGAATTCATTTTAATATCTAAATGCCCATTTGTTACAACTATTATGCCGAACACCTGTTTTGTTTTAACAACAGGTGTAAATCAGCGTTCGAAGGGATTTTCATTTCTGAAGAAGCTAGCGTCTGCTAAATACTGCTCAATGGATTCAGAGTCTTTATCCTTCACATCATTGAGCGAAAATTCTTGTAGATGACCCAATTTCAACAACGAACCACATCCTGCCTCATTAAATAATTTGCTCATTTTTTCATTTCTATCAAAATGATAAGCATTGAAGGTAGAGAGTTTATCTATCATCAAATGTTCTTTGTCGGCCCTCTCAATTTCTGCGAGTCGCCGTAGGTTTTTACCTTCAGGAGTTCCGTCATTTGTTAAGAACAGAAATGTGCGGATAACGAGTTTGGCATCATTCATAGTCACTACAAAGTATCCTACCTTTTCATTAGAGACACGATATTCCACTAATGATTTACCATTAGCATAGTGGTGAGGAATTTTATCTTGAAAAAATAGGAGAAAGGCGATAGAGTGCATGATACCAGGTGAAATGTCTATTCGCTCCTGTAACTTGTTTAACGCATGTAATTGGATATAAATCTCGAGTGGGATCTCAACCGATCCTGAGGGGAAACCGAGGGCGGAGGGCTTAACTCTCGACCATACCCATTCAAACTCTGGCGAAATCCAGCCTAAACGTATGGTGCTGTGGTATTTTCCTTCAATTTGAATATTGACTTGCTCGGGCTTAAACTCGCGAATCAAAATATCATTCTGTGTGGTAGACATGTCAAAGCACGCTATGTTTATAACATTCGCTTTGTAAATGCTTTTATTAAAATCGCTAAGTAACACGCAAGTGTCCGTCATCAGCTCGTCCACAATATTTTCCACGAGAATTTGACCTTCGCTTTCAGGAAAGTAATCTTGGAAGCCTTCTTTTAATTTTTTTGAAGCGACAGGATAATGCGTTACATATATATAGATGAAATTGATGAGTACCAAACCCTCGGATAAATACCAGCCCAAGGATACCTTGTTCCCATTATCAATTGGTAAATATTGATTTTCCATTAAGGAATTCATCAATTTATTGAACTGAATCACCTTAGATTTTTTCATGTTGGCTCCTGCGGTAGGCTTAGCTTTTAATACTGGATATCTGTTGGCGTACATCGATTCCATAGCTCCTTGAGGTAGCAGCTTAAAATGTTCCGGACCCGCAAGTAGATTACAAAGCTCTTCAATTCGCTCCCTAAATCTTTTCTGATGTCTGATTGATTGTAATTTCGCTTCGGCTGCGATACTATTGCCACCTTTTTTCTTGCTTTTTGCCATGGAAATTCCTCTACTCGCTAAGCTAGATAATTTCTATAACAAAGTACGAAAGCGTAAGTGTAGTCATATCCCTTCGAGTTGGGAATATTCAACATTTAATAGTATTGCTAAGCCTCCTGATCAAGGGTCATGTTCCTAATCAGAAGAAATATGACGAAGAGAAATAAGAAAATCAATGCACATTCTGCAATGCCTATTTGGACTCCGCTTATAGTAAAGGCTATGTTTGTCATAAGTTGTTTTTATATGGGGGGGTAGTTGAGAGAAAAGCAATACCCAATAACGGTGCCAAGCAAAGCTTGTTGGTACACATAGCTGATATTTAGGAACCCAGTTGAATGCCATATTACATAAGGCATATGCTTTCGTAAAATCGTTTACCCCAATAACTTTAAAAATTCTACAATTTGTTTGGGCTTAGCGGTTATTTAATATTTTTGATACCATTTCTGGAACGCCAACGGTGGCTTTTTCTTTAATCACTTTGACATCAGATTTTTGATGGGCTGAATTGGGGTCTACTACATATTTTTGAATATGCTGCGGCACATATTGAGTCAAGCCCGCGGCAGGGTAAACTTGCAGGCTCGTCCCAATCACAGCGAAAACATCGGCTACCGCACAAAGCGATGCAGCTTGATCCATATTCGGAACTTGCTCCCCAAACCACACAACATGGGCGCGTAAGGGTTTGCCATATTCGCAAAGATCATTCGCTGTCAGTTCCCAACCTTCAATCGGATAAGTAAGATTTGAATCCACATCGGATTGAGACCTTGTGATCACTCCATGCAAATGGAGAACGTTTGTTGAACCGGCTCGTTCATGGAGATCGTCAACGTTCTGGGTGATGATGTAGACATTGTATTTTTCTTCCAGTTCAACCAAAGCAAGATGAGCTGCATTTGGTTGAGCAGCTAATACTGCCTTTCTTCGCTCATTATAAAATCCTTGTACAAGACTGGGATTTCTTTTCCATGCCTCTTGGGTGGCCACATCTTCGACGTTATATCCCTCCCAAAGACCATCTGAGTCCCTAAAGGTTTTTAGTCCGCTTTCTGCGCTAATCCCAGCTCCTGTTAGTATAACAATGTTTTGCATAGTTCTCCTTTTTATAAATGTTCCAAACGGAGTGCCGAAATATGTAAAGATACCCTCTAGCACGGATATAAAAATACCGTTGGGAGTGTATTTCAACAAGAGATCTAACATTTTAGCTTGGTAAAAAATATAAACTATGAAAAAGTTAAGTTACATTTTGCCGCTGGTAGGTCTTTTTTTTTGCTTGTCAAAAGTAACCCCATCCCCTGAAGAACAATCTGCAATTCCTGTTGCTGGAAAGAGTAGCATAGTATTCTTCGTGGACACCTTCGGGGTTTATACAATCAATCACTCCGATGCCAGTCAAAAGTTCGTTTATAGTTACAAACCAGAATACAATACAAATCAGCAAATCAAGATCGTTAATGCTAATGGTACTAACAAAAAGTTAATTAAGACGCTGGCAAAAGCAAACATTTCACTGACTTCTCTGTCAGGTTTTGGAAGCAAAATCCTATATACGATAACGGATTATAGTACTACAAATCCAGTTTATGAGATTAGATTGATGAATGAAGCCGAATCAGTTCGATATCAACGCGGTACCAACCCCCCAACTAATAGACCCCGAAATAGCCTCAGCTACAGTGTTAAATTCTATTAAAGATGAAGGTTATTCTCTGGTAATTTATATATTTAAAAAGATTTAACCTGATATGTCAAAATTCACGCTCTCCACGTTGCTCTTAACTGTTTTTTTTTCCGTTGCCTTATTTGCCCAAGCCAGTAAGGTAGATAGCTCAGATATGAGGACTCTGCGGATAGATCCATTCAGTGCTCGAGGGGCTGCAGTATCACAAATTTTTGATGAGGTCAATTTCATCCCATTAGAAACAACTAAAGAAAGTCTTTTTGGTTCGATCGGACAGCTTAGGATTGCAGGCGAAAATTACATCATTTGGGATTACGATACAAAATCGATTTTAATCTTTACAAAGGAAGGTAAGTATAAGGGCAAAATTAATGGAAGCAAGATTGAAAAAGATCCCGACAATAAAGACAACCAGGATTTCTGGGGATTTACAATCGTAAATGAAAATGATCAGGAAGTTATTAAGATTTCATCCGGGCGTTATGATCTTTATTTTGATTTGAATGCCAAAGTAATAAAAAAAGTTAAACGGGAAGCTTATAAAACTGCTGAGAGGTTTAGCGATGGTACCGTTCTGGAAAGAGGTTATTTAGATAAAAAGGACAAAGACAGTACCTATTACGAGATCGGATTAATCAAGGATAATCAGAAAATAAAAAGCTATTTTCCTTACTCAATAGATAGGTACAAACATGATGAGTTTTGGACCGGAGGGGAGACTTTAACAAATTACGGCAACCCTGATGAGTACTTTTATATTAACACTTACGAACCTAATATCTATAAGGTTACTCCCAAAAGCCTTTCACTAGCATATAAGATAATTTTCCCAGCAAATAACTCACTTCCATCTGATTTTAAAAATAATCCATTGTATGTAGGGAAAAGACAGGAGTATTTTGAAAAAAATCCAAAGGTATTTTACGCTGTCAGCAGTGTATACCAGATAGGTGACAATTTATATTTTAAGGTAAATAGCTTTAGCTTTAGTCGTGATGAAAAGAAGGCATTTATTCTAAATTTAAAAAGTAATGCTCTCTCTTCGATTTCGGATATTGAGCCAGATTCGATATCACAATTTCTCCCTTTAACTGATGCAGGGGTACATTATGATTTTGCGAATAAAGGCTTTCACCTATTCGATCGAAACTATTTTTATACCAGCTACTCCTCTCTTGTCTTATTTGGTTTTAAGGATCAGAATGAAGGCAAAAGTAGAAAGTACGATCCCGTACTGACTGAATATTTTAAAACTCAAAATAAGAAAAGTAACCCTGTTATCATTCAATTAAAGCCTAAAAAACAATAACGCTCCATGCTTAAATTAACTTTCTCAATTATAGCACTCATGCTCAGCTTTGCTGTGGTTGCATGCGCGCAACAACTGACTCCCGCTAGTGCCACCATCGGCACTGCTAAAGGTATTGCGCGGGATACTGCCCAGAATTACGTGTTAAAGTCAGCTACAGTTTCTATTTATAAGGCTGCCGATAGTTCGCTTCTAAGTTATCAGGTTACTAATAATTACGGGGAGTTTGCTTTTAAGAATCTTCCCCTAAATATTCTTTTAAGATTAGAAATCAGCAGCGTTGGATACTTAACAACGCGTAAGACCTTCAATATTCCATCTGATAAAATTGCTATCGACCTGCAGACGATCGTAGTTAATCGTAGAGATATTATGTTAGATGACGTTGTGATCTCGGTCCCACCTATGAGTATGAATGGGGACACACTAGAATTTAATGCGGCGGCTTTCAAGTTGGATACCAATGCAACAGTTGAAGATATGCTCAGGGCAATTCCCAATGTCACACTGTGGGGAGATGGGCAGATAACTGTTAATGGTACAGAGGTCAAGAGCTTAAAGGTAAATGGTAAATCTTTTTTTGGCGGGGATGCCAAAATCGCGATTCAGAACATTTCAAAAAATGCACTGCAGAAGGTTCAAGTTTATAATACGTCGCGCAATACAAACAATCCACTTGACTCCACATTGGAAATGAACCTTAAGTTAAAGAAAGGAAGGGATATTGGTTTTTTTGGGAAAATAGGTGTTGGCTATGGAACGAACAATCGCTTTGAGACTGATGCGAGTATAAACATGTTTACACCGAAAATGCAGTTAGCCGTCGTGGGAGCCATCAATAACATCAATAAAATTCCGTATAATATTAATTCTTTAATGTCTAATAGTACCTTCAAAGGAGTAGGGACTAATGTAGAATACCAACCAGATTTTAGAGCCACAGGGCTTAATAGACCTAGTGCTGCTGGGGCGAGCCTGACCTATAATTTTATAGATAATCCTACTTATCAAAAGAAAAGCACTTTGAAATCCAACTATTTTCTTCAAGATAGAAACAGTGACTATCTATCAGACGAAAGAACGACGACATCGATAAACAGTAGTGATAAAATCTTCGAAAATAGCAATACGACAAACTCCTCAACGACTACTACTCAACGTTTCGATTCACAATATGAAATGGCGACTCGAGGTCATTACTTAAATTTGGATCAGGCAGTAAACATAAACCAGGGAGACAACGTTGGACAAACATATAGGAGTTCTGGTAATCTACAAAGTCCCTTGACGAGCACGAACAACACATTTAATACTAGCAATTATATTAACAAGAGTTTCAATTTAGGTGGTGAATACACCTACTCGCCATATTTGATAACAAATAAAACCCGGTTTAGGGGATTCAATGCAAAGTATGATCTTTCGATACATAATAATCAAAATCACAGGTTAAATATCACTGAGTTTAAATCATTTGTTGACGCAACTGCTAACCAAAAATTTAATAGGAAATACGACACGAATACTGATGGGATAAAACAAGAAATCGACCTGAATCTCACAGATTTGAAGCCGTTTTTATTTGGGGATAAGCGAATTGCTGGAATAAACTTTGCACTGACAAATAAGATTATCTTAAGATCGGATAAGAATGATAATCGGGTGCAGGATTTAGATACCTCAACCAATACGTATCGAACAAACAGTTATTTAAATAATAGAGTTCAGACTATCATGGTCGAAGAGACACCTGGACTCAGAATCGAAAAATCGTTTCGTAAAGGTCTTTCGAATAGGTACAATAAGAGTTTAACCTTTAGAGTCCATCCCAAGGAACTAATTGTCGCCCAGGATAACAAATCAGATCGCTCTTTCCAGAATGTGAAGAAGAATTACCAGAGGTTTGTATTGGACGGAGGTGTAGATTATAACAACTACCAGTACGGAGACTATTCCAGAAACTATAGCTTGAACTACTTTACGACTCTGCGAATACCAACAATTCAGCAATTGGCCCCACTTACTGATAGTACTAATCTGTATTATTTACAGAGAGGTAATGTCAACTTAAGAGCGGCAGTACAGCAGCAAATATCGTTGAGTTTTAATCATTATGACCAAAGTAACAAAAATGTGCTTAATTACAATTTCGGGGGTTCAGTGGGTCTTATAAACGATAACATCGTAGATAGTCTTATCATCGATAATCAGAATAGGCGCACCGTATTTTTAGTAAATGCGGACGGACATCGATTTGTGAATTTTTATGGTAATATCAAAAAAGCCCTAAAGCTAAAATCCTCTGAGCTTCAGTTTAGTCTCAACTCGAACTTAAACGCCGATAAGAACCCGGGTTATACAAACAATGTATTTACTTTTTCAAGTAACCTGAATACCAACTCAAATGCAAATATTAATTATACCTATAAGGCATACCTCGCTATTGAACTAGGGCAGTCTTATTCTACCTATCGATCTAAGCAGGAGGCTTTTGGTACAAAATACAGTGGAAAGAACTTGGGGACCTCCTTAAGCACCAATTATAATGTAACGAAAAAGTTTTCTTTGAATACTAATGTTACCTTCAATAATAGCTCTTCGTCTGGAGCCAAAAATATCAATTTCACAATTTGGAATGCCAATGCCGTTTACCGCTTTCTTAAGGGCAACAATGCTGAATTTAAGTTTTCCGCACTTGATTTGTTACATCAAAATAGTAGCGTAATAAATTACGGCAGTCCAAACAGCTTCACAATTGGAACGCAGAACGTATTAAAGCAATATTTCATGACCACTGTGTCTTATTATCCAAGGCAGTTTGGAAAAAAGGCAAAGAAGCAATAATGGAAGTTTAGGCAGCCTCCGCAATTAACTTATTAATGTTACTCAATAAAAAATCAAGGTCAAATGGTTTTGAAATAAAAATATCCGCATGTGAATTCTGATAAACGCTGGATGGTTTTTCACCTGCAGACATCAGAATAACAGGAACTTCGTTATTTTCTTCCTTTAGATGGTTGCATATTGTGATGCCGTCTCCATCAGGTAACATGATATCGAAGAGGCAAAGATCTGGTAGTTTTTTATTCAGTGCATGTTGACATTTATCTACACTGGAAAAAAGTTCGACTTCAAAACCTTCTTCTGTAAGAAAATAGTGCAGTATATGACCGATATCAGGGTCGTCTTCAAGGATGTAGATGCGTCGATTCATAGTCATGGCTTTGGCACTGATAACGTTCCAATCAGGATAAGGTTTTAAGCAAATTAATTTAATAAGATGGACTGGAGTTTCTAAAAGTCAGGAATGGTTGTATATTTATGTCTTTATAAACTATTATGAAAAAATCATTTCTGTCAATAGCGTTCTTTGCAACGATAATTTTCTCCTCCAGTTTAGCTGTTAAATCAGAGCAAAAGTATTTTGCCATCTCCGATACTTCTAAACTTGAAGTTACTCCTCAGGTTTTATATGATGGTTTAAATAGTCCATGGGGAATGGTTTGGCTTTCAGATGGCAGAATGTTGATCACCGAGCGATCTGGGGAGATCTTAGTTTTTAAGAATGATAAATTTACTGGAGAAAAGCTTAGTGGAGTTCCTGCTGTATTCGCTCAAGGTCAAGGCGGTTTAATGGATATTAAACTTCATCCTGACTACAAAGCCAATGGCTGGATCTATATCACTTTTTCAAAACCTGTTGGAGAACTGGCTTCCACGGCAGTTGTAAGATTTAAATTGAAAGGAAATCAAGTCGTAGAAAAGGAAGATATATTTGAGGCCAAGCCAGCACTAAAGGCAGATTTCCATTTCGGTAGCAGAATAGTTTTTGATAAGGACAAGTACATGTTCATCAGCGTCGGCGAACGAGGTACGCAACCTAAAGTGCAGGAGTTGGATAACGACCACGGTAAGGTGCACCGTTTGTTTGCAGATGGAAAAATTCCTAAGGACAATCCTTTTGTCGGTCAGGATGGCGCTCATGGTTCAATATGGACGTATGGTCATCGTAATCCGCAAGGAATGGTTTATGATGCTGTAACAAATCGAATATGGGAAGATGAACACGGTCCGAAAGGTGGTGATGAGTTAAACCTCATTGAGAAAGGTAAAAATTATGGTTGGCCAAAAGCATCTTATGGAATTAATTATGACGGCACAATTCTAACTCCCGATAAGCAACTTCCAGGTATTGAAGATCCAAAACACTATTGGGTACCTTCAATTGGCCCTTGTGGAATGACAATAGTTACCAGCAATAAATATCCGGGATGGAAAGGTAATTTGCTAATCGGCGCATTGGCTTTCAGACATTTAAACCGCGTTACTCTTGAAGGTACTACCTACAAGTCTGAAGAAAGATTGCTTCAGGACAAAGGTAGATTCAGGTACGTAGCTGAGAGTCCGGATGGTTACATTTATGCAGTTACTGAGGGTCCCGGAACCTTGTTAAAGCTAATGCCAAAGAAGAAATAGTTTCTTGTTAAATAATAGATCTCAGTTCCGCAGGCGAATAGGAAATCGACTCAATCGCTTTGTTATCATCTTTTCTGTAGACAAGGAATATGGATCTTCTTTAAAAGTTGGGGTGAGAAGGACGAATTACCTCAAGTGTATTCCTTTAAGGAGTATGAACAAAATACTTTATGGAAAATTCTTTTTTTGCAACTGTGTTATATTATAAATACCAGGGGTCTCAATTGTCTGTTACTCAGTTTGTGGTACACCTCTGTGCTACCTAGTTGTGGCGATTACAACTAAACCAAACCACAACTCATATAGTCGACGTACTTGATCCGGCATTCCGCCATTTTAATTTTAGACCTTTCCCACTTTGTCTTTTGATGAAACGTTCTGGTTGATATGTGGTTTGTACTGAAACTTTTCAAATACCGCTGTGGTATGTGTTTTATGGGTGTTTCCTTCGGGCCGAGCGCTAGCAGACACGAAGCAGACCCGAAGCAGGCACGAAGCCGAGACATAGCTGAGGGCACTAGTAATAAACTAGTAACGCAGTTCTTTGTGACCCTGAAATAGGGAAATGTAGTAGTAGATAGTACCATGATTAGCAGCAGCATTGGTTGATTGCTGAAACGAACCTACAATACTGATTTTAAACAAAGGCAGATTTTACACCTAAAATGGGGTGACTGCACACTTAAAGTGGTAAGTGTGCACATAAATCCTTAAGTGTACAGCTAAAATGCTGACTGCGCACAAAGTATTTAAGTCTTCAGTAGACCGATATGTGAATTTAATGATAAATCGTATGTTTTCTAAGCACTATTTTGCCAATATTGAACAACTAGCATTAAAAAGCCACTATCAAAAAACGTCAATGGCTGTTAAAATTAAAGGGCTCAGAGCCAATTTGAGCGGAGTTACAGATGTCAAATTCTTCCTCTTTAGTCTGCAAAAATTATTTGTCTAATAGGGAATCTCCCCAACGTTTAACAGTGACTCTATAAAACGTATTGATTGTCCCATAAGGCATTTGCGATTTTAACCAGATTTCGGTCTTCAATTGACTGCTTAATTCCTGCACATCTTCCATTAGTAGCGAAACCCTGAAGTTACATCTCTCAAGAGATTGTATTCCTGGTTTTTCTTTGATTGGGTGTTTAAAGGTTCTGAGAAATTCTGCAACCTGATTTAGTGGATTGGGTTCTTTCAGGGCTGTTTCGTTTCTTCCCAAAATATGAATATTGCAATTCTTAAAGAATTTCCAAAGGAATAATTATTAGATTTAACAGCAACAACCAAATTCATAGTATAAACCGACAGGTATGGCCGCGACGATCAACAGAGTATTTGATTTACTTCAATACAATTTAGAAAACTTTCCTAAAGATGAATTTGTGAGTGGCAAAATCGCTGGTCAATGGAGACATTATAGTACGAAAGAATTTTGTGAGCAGGTGGATGCTTTGAGTCGGGGTTTAGTTGACATTGGTGTAGTGAAAGAGTCAAGGATAGCGGTAATGTCCAACAATCGACCCGAATGGAACATATCTGATTTCGCCATTATGCAGTTGGGTGCCTACCAGATTCCTTTGTACCCAACGTTAGCCGCACACGATATCCGCTTTATCCTGGAGAACGCAGAAATTACCATAGTTTTTGTTGCTGATGAAATCTTATACAATAAGTTAAAGCCCGTCTGTGAAGCCTTACAAAGGGAAATAAAGATTTACACTTTTGACAAGGTAGCAGGGGCTGCGAGTTGGGAGATGCTCACTGAAAAGGGAAAAACACTCGATAAGATAGATTTAGAGAGTTATCGCAAGGAAGTAACTGCTGAAGATATACTAACATTAATTTATACTTCTGGGACTACCGGAACTCCAAAGGGAGTGATGCTGACTCATAATAACCTGGTAAAGAATTTTGAAAACTCTGCTGTTTTGTTGCCCAAAGGAATACAAAAAGGTCTGAGTTTCCTACCGCTGTCCCATATTTTTGAACGGATGGTGGTTTATCTCTACTTTTACAGTGGTACTTCAGTATACTATGCTGAAAGCATGGATACCATTATAGCGGACATACAACACATAAAACCTAATGTATTTTCTACTGTCCCAAGACTGCTTGAAAAAGTCTATGAAAAGATCATGGAGAAAGGTAAGGCATTGTCTGGAGTCAAAAGGGGACTTTTCTTTTGGTCTGTAGGTCTTGCTGAAAGATTTGAGTTTGAAAACGATTTGTGGTATAAGCTTAAACTTGGAATAGCCAGGAAACTGGTTTTTAAAAAATGGCAGGAGGCGCTCGGCGGTAACATTTTGGTTATTATTTCAGGGGGAGCAGCATTAAATCCGAGATTGGCTCGTATTTTCTGGGGCGCTGATATGCCTGTATTTGAAGGTTATGGACTGACAGAAACATCGCCAGTAATTACCGTAAATCATCATGGCAATACAAAGTTTGGGACAGTGGGTTCAGTTATACAAGGCATGGAAGTTAAAATTGCAGAAGATGGTGAGGTCTTGGCACGTGGGCATGCTGTTATGAAGGGCTATTACCGTCGTGACGATCTCACAGCAGAAACTATCGACGCGGATGGTTGGTTCCATACTGGTGACATTGGGCAGATGATCGATGGAAGATTCTTAAAAATCACAGATCGTAAGAAGGAGATATTTAAGACGGCAGGCGGTAAATACGTTGCTCCGCAGATGATAGAAAATAAATTCAAAGAAACTATACTTGTTGAGCAGGTAATGGTGTTAGGAGAAAATAGGAAATTTCCCTCAGCTCTGATCGTACCTAACTTTGTCGCGTTGAAAGGCTGGGCGGAAAAGAAAGGTATTCCATACTCAAATGATGGAGAAATGATCAAACATCCTCAGGTTCTGGAGAAGTTTCAGCTAATTATTGAGGATAGCTGCAAAGAATTCGGAAAATGGGAGCAGGTTAAACGATTTGCCCTACTGCCTAAACAATGGAGCATCGAAGGGGGTGAGCTGACACCTAAGTTAAGTCTTAAAAGAAAGATTGTTTTAGAAAAGAACGCTGATGCCATTGAAAGAATATATTCGGACGCTGAAGGTTACAAAGCTTAGTAAGGTGTCTAGAATTATGAACAGCATTTTGTTCGTTTAAGATGTTTAAACGTCATATTTCATAGTGGCCTAAGTATTGAATGATTGGAGGTAACTATAAAACCTTTTATAAATTATTTAATAGTTCTATTATGAAACAAAGATTAATCAAATGTCTGCCTTTAGCCGCGGCTTTACTGATTGCGGGAAATGTTCAAGCTCAGGAAAGCACGTCTATGAGTTCTGGTACTCAAATGCCACTAACTACATGGTCTATTGGTGTAAATGGTGGTGTATTAACCCCAATCTCACCATTAGGAGGAAAAAACGATTTTTCAAATTGGAAATCAAACTTCGGCTATGGATTATACATTAAAAAACAATTTACCCCATATTTTTCCCTACGCCTTGATGGGGTAAGGGGCAAGTTAAGTGGCGACAATTCTAAGCCTTTCATAAGTGGACTAACTCCGGCAAGTGCGGTAAACAGATTTGAAACCGATCTAACCTATTCAGGAAGCCTAAATGCGGTTATAAATCTTTTTAACATCGACATGTTCAAAAAGGAAGATAATGTTCAACTTTATGCTTCAGCGGGTGCTGGCCTAGCGGGTTACCAAGTGAAAACGGCTCCAACGGCAGGTGGAACATTAGTTGATTACGCGGGCGGAAAGACTATAAGCGAGTTGATTATTCCAATTGGCTTGGGCGCTAAGTTCAGAGTTTCTGATAAGATCAACCTCGATCTAGGCTGGACTGTCAACTATGTGGATGGTGATAATCTTGATGGTGTATATCGTGAAGGTAATGACAAATACTCCTATGGCTATGCAGGTCTTGAATTTGCACTCGGAACTGGCAAGCAAAAAGCGTGGCACAATCCTGTTGCTTTAACTTACGATGAAGCTTTAGCAGCTAGACAAACTGCAAACGCACTAAAAGGCGAACTTGATGCTACAAAAGCAGAAAACGCTAGGTTAAGGTCTGATATGAATGATATTCTTAAAGATACAGACGGTGACGGTGTTGCTGATAAATTGGATAAATGTCCGGATACTCCTGCAGGTACTGTAGTTGACGGTTCAGGATGCCCCCTTAAGGTTCCTGTTGCTGTAATCCAGGAAAAAGTAATCATCACTGAGGCTGATCGCAAGGTTGTTGCTGATGCAATTAAAAACCTTGAGTTTGATTTAGGTAAATCTACGATCAGATCTAAATCATATGGCACTTTAAACAGAGTTGCTGCGCTGTTGATACAGAAAAACTTCAGTTTAAAATTAGCAGGACACACGGATAATACTGGTTCTAATGCTTTAAACATGAGGTTATCTAAGGATAGAGCAGAAGCTATAAGATCTTATCTTGTTTCTCAAGGGGCAAATGCTTCTAGAATTGAGGCTACCGGTTATGGGGAAGAGCAACCAATCTCCAGTAATAAATCAGCAGCTGGTCGTCAGAATAACAGAAGGGTAGAATTCACTTTATTCTAGTCAGAAACTAAAAAAAATTGCAAAGCCGCCCGGGGTAACCGGGCGGCTTTTTTTGGTTTAAATATTTACGATAATATGTTTGCATACTAATTTTTTAATGAATAGCTTTGTTATGCAAGCATAGTAATAAATGAAACAACAGGAGACTATAGATTTCTTTTTAAAGGTCGTTTGGCAGAACATGGCAAATAGCTACAATCAGATTGCTTCCGGGTTTGGTATTACCCAGGCCATTGGTTATGTGCTGATTAATATTGAAAAAGAGGGTACGGCAGTTTCTAAGCTTGCCGGCCTTTTAGGTGTAAAGGCAACCAGCCTTTCGAGGATGTTGAATAATATGGAAGAGCTCGGACTGATTTACAGGGAAACCGCGGCAGGTGACAAAAGGTCTGTGAAAGTTTTTGTCACAGACTTCGGAGCGGAGAAGAGACAGCTTGCCAAAGGGGTAGTGATCTCCTTTAATGAATATCTCAATGACAACCTGAGTGTCCACGAAAAAAGTAATCTGATTGGCACGCTCCAAAAATTGAATAAACTCACGTTAGCGTATACAAATACAATACATGATGAACAAAAAGATAAATAAGGTTGCAGTTTTGGGCTCTGGAATTATGGGCTCACGCATTGCCTGCCATTTTGCAAATATTGGTGTTGAAGTATTGTTGCTAGATATTGCTCCTAAGGAGGGGCCAAAGAATAGCATTGTAGATACCGCCTTGCAAATGGCAGTAAAAACTAACCCATCTCCTATATATTCTAAAATGGTACTTAATAAAATTACCACCGGGAATTTCGAGGATGATATGTCTAAGATCTCGACTGTAGATTGGATCATTGAAGTGGTAGTTGAAAATATTGACATCAAGAAGAAGGTTTTTGATCAGGTGGAGCAATTCCGCAAGGTTGGAACATTGGTGACTTCTAATACATCTGGTATTCCAATCCACATGATGACAGAAGGTAGGACCGAAGATTTTCAAGCTAATTTTTGTGGAACACATTTTTTCAATCCGCCACGTTATTTGAGGTTGTTGGAGATTATTCCTACACCTCGTACTAATCCAGAGCTCGTCGACTTTTTAATGCACTATGGTGACCAATTTCTTGGGAAAACTACGGTGTTGTGTAAAGATACTCCAGCATTCATCGCCAATAGGGTGGGCGTTTATTCTATCATGGCATTACTGCATTTAGTAGAGAAAATGGACCTTACTGTGGAGGAGGTGGATAAGTTTACTGGTCCTGCACTTGGAAGACCTAAGTCGGCTACCTTCCGTACTACTGATGTGGTAGGGTTAGATACCATGATTAAGGTCTCTAAAGGACTGTACGACAATTGTCCAGATGACAAGGCCCATGACCTGTTCAAGCTTCCTGGGTACGTGGAAAAAATGGAAGCTAATAAATGGCTTGGAGATAAAACAAAACAGGGCTTTTACAAGAAAACAAAGACTCCAGAAGGAAAGACCGAGATCCTTGCACTGGATTTAAGGACATTAGAATACCGGCCGCAGCAGAAAGTTAAATCTGCAACATTGGATATGAGCAAGCCGATAGAGGATGTAAAGGATAGAATGAAGGTTTTCGTTTCTGGAAAAGATAAAGCTGCCGAATTGTTCAGGGCATCCTTCTTCGGATTATTTGAGTATGTGTCGGACAGAATTCCAGAAATCTCTGATGAGTTGTATAGAATTGATGATGCCATGCGTGCCGGTTTCGGTTGGGATCTTGGTCCGTTTGAAGTCTGGGATGCAATTGGAATTTTGGAAGCTGTCCAAGGCATGAAGAATTATGGACATGAGGCCGCGGCCTGGGTTCATGAGCTTCTTGCTGCCGGATTTACTACTTTCTATAAAGTAGAAGATGGCATAAGGAAATATTATGATATTCCTTCTAAGGCTTACAAAGCGGTGCCTGGTACCGAAGCATTTATTATACTTGATAATTTAAGAGCCAACAAGGTAATTTGGAAGAACTCAGGAGCGTCTATATTGGATCTTGGAGATGGCATTTTGAATGTAGAGTTTCATTCAAAGATGAATACCATTGGAGGTGATACCCTTCAGGCAATTAACAAGGCCATCGATTTAGCAGAGAAGGATTACAGAGGAGTAGTGATAGGTAATGATGGAGCAAATTTCTCTGCTGGTGCAAATGTTGGGATGATTTTTATGATGGCGGTTGAGCAGGAGTGGGAGGAATTAAATTTGGCCATAAGGATGTTCCAGAATACTTCGATGAGAATTAAGTATTCTTCTATCCCTGTTGTGGTAGCTCCGCATAACCTGACGCTAGGTGGCGGATGCGAATTCAGTTTACATGCCGATCATGTTCAACTCAATGCGGAGACCTATATGGGATTGGTAGAGTTTGGAGTCGGTGTAATTCCTGGAGGGGGTGGCACGAAAGAATTTGCGTTGCGGGCTTCTGACGAGTATAAAGAAGATCAGATTGTTCAGAATGCTTTGAAAGATCGGTTCCTCACTATTGGGATGGCAAAGGTTTCTACTTCAGCAGTTGAAGCTTTTGAATTGGGATACCTTCAAAAGGGCAAGTACTCTATCAGCATGAATCGCAGTAGGCTCATTGCTGACGCGAAAGCAAGAGCAATTGAACTGGCAGACGCAGGTTACACGAAACCTGTTCCGCGTAAGGACATCAAAGTGCTGGGTAAACAAGGCCTTGGTATTGTTTACGCTGGTGCGAATACCATGTATTCTGGACATTACATCTCAGAACACGACAAAAAAATATCAGAGAAACTGGGGTATGTGATGTGTGGAGGAGACCTTTCTTCACCAACCGAAGTAACCGAACAGTATTTGCTTGACTTGGAGAGAGAGGCTTTTTTGTCGTTGTGTGGAGAACGCAAAACGTTAGAGCGGATTCAAAGTATTGTAACCAAGGGTAAACCTTTAAGAAACTAATAAGATGCAGGAAGCATATATAATAGCAGGATATAGAACAGCGGTGGGCAAGGCTCCACGTGGTGTTTTTCGTTTCACGAGGGCAGATGATCTGGCCGCCGAAGTAATCAGGCAACTGGTCGCTTCTGTTCCTAATTTAAATAACGAAGAGATCGATGATGTGATCGTTGGAAATGCGACTCCTGAGGCAGAACAAGGATTGAACGTGGGTAGAATGATCTCGCTGATGGGCTTAGATACCGATAAAGTTCCAGGTGTAACTGTGAATAGATATTGTGCATCAGGATTGGAGACAATTGCAACTGCTGTTGCAAAGATAAAAAGCGGTATGGCAGACTGTATTATTGCCGGTGGAGTTGAAGTAATGTCAGGTATGCCTTTTGGCGGTTGGAAAGTAGTGCCTAATCCCGATGTGGCTCACAACAATCCAGACTGGTACTGGGGAATGGGATTAACGGCAGAGGCGGTAGCAAAAGAATATAATGTGAGTAGGGAAGACCAGGATGAGTTCGCCTATCAATCTCATCAAAAAGCAATAGCGGCCATCCAGAACGGCCGCCTTAAGGCAGGAGTGTTGCCAATCACGGTGAATGAGACCTATTTGGATGAAAATCTTAAAAAGAAAACCAGAAGCTATGTTGTGGATACCGATGAGGGACCACGTGCCGATACCTCGGTAGAGAAGCTTGCGAAATTGAAACCTGTGTTTGCTGCTGATGGCTGCGTTACTGCGGGCAACTCTTCACAAACATCCGATGGTGCTGCTTTCGTGCTGGTTGTATCAGAAAGGAAAATGAAAGAATTGGGTGTCGATCCAATTGCGAGACTGGTAAGTTATGGTGTCGCTGGCGTACCGCCACGCATTATGGGTATTGGCCCGATCTACGCTATACCCAAGGCCTTAGCACAGGCAAGTATGACATTGGAACAGATCGACCTGATTGAGCTAAATGAAGCCTTTTCATCACAGTCTTTAGCGGTAATACGTGAGCTCGGACTGAATACAGAAAAGCTTAATGTAAATGGCGGTGCAATTGCATTAGGTCATCCGCTAGGATGTACCGGGGCAAAGCTGTCGGTGCAGTTGTTTAATGAACTGAGAAGAAGAAACCAAAAATATGGTATGGTGACTATGTGCGTGGGAAGCGGGCAAGGCGCAGCAGGTATTTTTGAAATGTTTTAAGGTTTTTTAGAATATAAATATGGAAACTACAGACAAAAAAACAATAAAAGGTGGAGAGTTTTTAATTACTGAAACCAGTTACCAGGATGTATTTATTCCTGAAGAATTTGATGAAGAACAACAGATGATCGCGCAAACTTGTCGTGATTTCCTTGCCGCAGAGGTGTTTCCTCAATTGGATAGGATTGATACCCAGGAGGAAGGTTTGATGCCATCTTTGATGGATAAGGCTGGCGAACTCGGTATCCTAGGAGTTTCGATACCGGAGCAATATGGTGGTTTCGGAAAGAACTTTAATACATCCATGTTGGTTGCAGATGTTGTTGGTGCCGGGCACTCGTTTGCGGTTGCGCTGTCGGCTCATACGGGTATCGGAACTTTGCCAATTCTTTATTATGGAAATCAGGAGCAAAAAGATAAATACATTCCAAAACTAGCTACTGGCGAATGGAAGGCTGCATATTGTTTGACAGAGCCAAATTCAGGTTCTGATGCCAATTCCGGTAAAACGAAAGCTAAACTCACGGAAGATGGAAAACATTATGTGATTAACGGTCAGAAGATGTGGATTACGAACGGTGGCTTTGCAGATGTATTTATTGTATTTGCGAAGATCGACGATGATGTGAACCTGACTGCTTTTATTGTGGAACGTGATTTTGGTGGCATCACCATGAACCCTGAAGAACATAAAATGGGAATCAAAGGTTCATCCACACGACAAGTCTTCTTTAATGATTGCCCTGTGCCAGTGGAAAATATGCTATCGGACCGACAGAATGGATTTAAGATCGCCGTAAATATTTTGAATATCGGAAGGATTAAACTTGCGGCGGCGGCTATTGGAGCTTCAAAATCTGTGATTAACACGGCTGTAAACTATTCAAATGAAAGAATTCAGTTTGATAGGCAAATTTCTAAATACGGAGCCATACGGTACAAGATTGCAGAGATGGCGGCCAAAGTATATGCAGTTGAATCTGCAAACTATCGTGCCGGTCAAAATATAGATGACGCTTTCGATGCACTAGTTGCAGGAGGAATGGATGAAGGGAAGGCTAAGTTGAAGTCAACAGAGCAGTTTGCGGTGGAGTGCGCTATATTAAAGGTTTGGGGTTCTGAGGTGCTGGATTATGTAGTTGATGAGGGCGTTCAGATCTATGGTGGTATGGGTTTCTCTGCGGAGGCACCAATGGATCGTGCTTATCGTGATGCGAGGATCAACAGAATTTTTGAAGGAACTAATGAAATCAACAGGCTGCTTACCGTTGACATGATGCTTAAAAGAGCAATGAAAGGGGAGCTAGATCTGATGACTCCGGCGACAGCTGTTGCTGCGGAATTGATGTCTATTCCAGATTTCGGCGAAGAAGATGATACTTTGTTTGCTGCGGAGAAAAAGATTACTGCGAACTTGAAAAAAGCCACGCTCATGGTGGCGGGTGCTGCGGTACAAAAGCTAATGATCAGCCTTTCGAAAGAGCAGGAAATATTGATGAATATTGCTGATATGGCCAGTTACGTTTACGTTGCAGAATCCGCGATGTTAAGAACAGAGAAGTTAGTGAGTTTGAGAGGTGAAGATGCTTGTGAAGGGCAGCTTAACATGATGAGGATATATTTTGTGGAGGCGGTCGACGGCGTGAATAAGGCAGGTAAAGAAGCTTTATGGTCATTCGCAGAGGGAGACGAGCAACGGATGATGATGGTGGGACTGAGAAGATTCACTAAAATGGAACCATTTAACATCAAAAATACCAGGCAAGAAGTTGCAAAGCAAGTAATTGCAGCAAATAAGTATTGCTATTAAAAATACTATTCATAATTAAACTGAGGCGCCCTTGATTTATTGAGGGCGTTTTTTTATTTAGAATAACTTTGGTTGTATGTTAAAAATGGTTAAATATTGTGCCATCATGAATAAAAGACTATTTTTGTGGAATATGTCAAAAAGTGGGCTTCTGTGGACGTTAATTTTACTTATGGGGGTTATAGCCTCCTGTAAAAAAGCTGAGCCTTATAATGAAGATGCCCAGTATTTGAAAGATGAAGTACTAATAAAAAATTGGGCTAATACCTCTAAAACCGACCTAATAAAAGATCCGAGCGGACTGTATTACAAAGTTATTAACCAGGGGACGGGACTGAAATCTCCGGATTTGACCGATAACATTCAAGTGCTGTATACTGGAAAACTACTGACTGATTCAGTAATTAGCAGAACTACCGATACCGTAACCTATAAGTTTTTATTAGGCAGCAGTATAGAAGGCTGGAAAAAAGGTTTACCTCTAATCAAGGAGGGTGGAACAATTAGGTTGTTGATCCCTTCGAAGATGGCCTATAGAAATTATGACGTTGTTGCTGGAGTGCCCAAGAATGCTGTCCTAAACTTCGAAATTTTTTTACAAAAAATAATAGTTAAAAATTAATAATATGTTAAAAAAAATATCATCATATGCCTTTGTTTTAATAGGATTGGTTCTCTTCAATTCTTGCAAAAAAGAGTATGAATCCATACAGAGTATAGATGACCGTAAGCTTGAAGATTATTTTGCTAAGAATAACATAACAGCCATTAAGGATCCGAAAGGAACTGGGTTCTATTATCAAATTACCAATCCGGGAACCGGCGATTTGTTCTTAAATACAGATTCGGTATTGTATAATGTAACGCTGAAGTCGCTATCTAACGGGACAACCTATTATTCTACTCCTCCATCTGGAAATCTTGGAAACAAAGTTGGCTATACCAGTCAATTACAAGTGGGAGCAGTGGATGTGGCAACGGGGAAGGTGGCGGTATATGCGAGCCTGACGCCGATTTCAACTGCAATTCGAGCTTTAAAACCAGGTGGATCTGCTAAAGTGTTTTTACCTTCTTACCTTGCTTTTGGTAATAATGGAGAAGCCGCGATTGGGGTACCATCAAACGATATTATTGAAATAACGATTAATACGTTTACTCAGAAAAGTCAGGCTGCATTGGATGAGCAAAGACTTCAAGCGTTCCTTTTAAGCAAAGGGATTAACAATGCTGTCAGAGACGTAACTGGTGTCTATTATGTAGTTACACAGGCGGGAACAGGAACAGAACCGATTGACTTATCCAGTGCCATTACAATTAACTACACTGGCAGATTGCTTAACGGAACAGTATTCGAAACCAATACTTCGGGAACTGTTGTTCAAACCCTGTCAACTTTTATCACAGGTTGGAATGTCTTGAGTAAGTTTAGAAAAGGCACTAAAATAAGGCTTATTATACCTTCAACCAGGGCATACGGCAATGAAGTCCGATCAAATGTGATCTGGGAAAATACCCCGCTTGACTTTGATATTGAAATTTTAGAAGTCGCAAACTAGACTACTGGTTCAAGGCATCCTTAAATACTTTGAGAACGCGTTCTCTTGCAAAAGCATGTTCAACTATAGGTTCGACATGCTTTTGTTGTTTAAACTCCGGTAGCCACTTGTCGATATATGTATGCGTCGGATCAAACCTTTTAGCCTGTAATTCGGGATTGAATACTCTAAAGTAAGGTGCTGCATCGTTGCCACAGCCACAAGCCCATTGCCATCCACCAACATTGCTAGCCATTTCGTAGTCAAGAAGTTTCTCTGCAAAATAGGTTTCTCCCCATCGCCAGTCAATTAGCAGGTGTTTTGTCAGAAAGCTCGCTACGACCATTCTAACCCGATTGTGCATAAAACCAATTTCATTTAGTTGTCGCATTCCCGCATCTACCAGTGGATAACCAGTTTCTCCTTCACACCAGGCTTTAAATTCCTGCTCGTCATTTCTCCATTCGATCTTATCATAAGCAGGTTTAAAGCAAGATTTGCTGACATAAGGGAAATGCCATAGTATCATCATATAAAAGTCTCTCCAGACCAATTCCGAAAGCCATTTGTCGGCTTTTTGCTCAATTGCTTCTCTAACAGCCTCCCGGATACTTACTGTTCCAAACCGCAGGTGAAGACCAATTCTACTCGTAGCTTCGTCGCCAGGGTAGTCTCTTCTTTTCTCATATTCGTCAAGCTTTTTTGCAAAATGAATGGACGGAAAATCCTGATCAGATTTTTCAAACCCCAGCTCGTTTAACGATAAGCTAGGAAAAGGTTTCGTTTGAAATAAATTCTTTAAATAACTGCTGACCGGGTACGATTTTTTATAAAAGCTAGTCAGTTTTTTTTCCCATTGTCTGAAATATGGAGTGAAAACCGTATATGGCTTTCCATCAGCTTTAAAAATCTCATCTTTCTCGAAAATAACCTGATCCTTGAAGGTTTTAAATGGGATACTTTCTGACGCTAGAAACTCCGCGAGTGCATCATCTCTTTCTCTGGCATAGGGCTCATAGTCATGATTTGCGAACACATTTTTAACGTTGTACGTTTTCAGTACTTTTTGCCATGCTCTTTCAGGAGTATCATTGAGAACAAGGACTGACGAGCCGTATTTTGCAGCTTCTTTTCTTAGTGCTTCAATAGTTTGATAGATAAATGTGACCCTGGCATCGTTTTTCGTACTGAGTTTTTCCAGAATTGTTTTGTCGAAAATAAACAACAGAAGAACCGGATTTGAACCTTTTAAGGCATGATACAATGCTGCATTGTCAGCCAGTCGCAAGTCTCTTCTCAACCAACAGATACTTATTTCTTTCTTCATCAATTGTAAATTTCGTCTAACGCATCAGCCAAATAAACAAATTTAAATTTGAATCCTTTATCAAGTATTTTCTGTGCCGACAGGTTCGTGCTGCTGGTAACGATGATACTCATTTTCCCAAGAATCATCTCTAATACTTTTTCAGGAACGTTGATGGGCCAAACAGGGCGCTTAAGCTTTTTAGCTACAGCCTTTGTCAACATTTCATTAGTGACTGGGTGTGGAGCACAACCATTGTAGGCTCCTTCGTACGAATCATCATCAATTGCGCTCATATACATAGCGGCAATATCGTCTAAATGAATCCATGGAACCCATTGCTTGCCAGTTCCTAAAGCTGCCCCGGCAAACAGTCGAATCGGTCTCGCTAAAGAGGGTAAGCCACCTCCGCTTTTATCAAGCACAAATCCGGTTCGGAATTTAACGATTCTTAAATTAAGGTCCTTTCCTGCATCAACTGCATCCTCCCAAAGTGTGCAACATTCTGCAAGAAAGCCTTCGCCCGGGGTGTTGCTTTCCAACAATATTTCGTCATCTCTATCGCCATAGTATCCTGATGCGGATGATGAAATAAAATTCTTTACTGTCGAAGCTGTTTCGCTAATCGTTTTATATAACAGTTCGGTGCTTGCAACACGGCTATCTATTATTTGCTTCTTCCTTTCTTTTGTCCATTTCTGTTCAGCAATACCTGCGCCTGCGAGATGAACGATTGTTTGAACCCCCTCGAGACAGGATTTGTCGATCTCGCCTTTTTCTACATTCCAAAGAAACACCTTTACATCTTTTATCTTGATAGGTTTTCTAGTTAGGATAGAGAGATCGTGGCCTCTACTCAAAAGGCCTGCGATAAGCTTTTTGCCAATCATTCCGGTGGCTCCTGTAATAAGAATGTGCTGTTTCATAATTAAATAACGGGTTTGGAGGTTTTTAGTTTAGAAAAAATGCCTTACAACAGATTTAAGTTATTTTGTTATATAAATATTGCTTTAGGTTTACTTTTTAACCTAAAAAATCGTATATTTTTGTGTTCCATATATAATTAACGGCAGGTAAGATAATGAAGTTAAAGAAGATTTTGGTTTGGTTCAGGAATGATTTGCGCTTGCATGACAATGAAATTCTGGTGGAAGCAATTGCCAAATCGGACGCTATCCTTCCTGTGTACTTTTTTGATCCACGTTATTTTACACAAACATCTTTTGATACTGTCAAAACAGGCTTTAACAGAGCCAGATTTTTATTAGAAAGTATTTTGGCTCTTCGTGCTCAGTTTCAGAAGCTTGGGGGTGACTTACTGCTAGTAGTTGGAAAACCAGAAGAGCAGATTACAGATATCGTCACGAAATTTGATATTTCTGAAGTTTACCACCATAGAGAGGTTGGGCCTGAAGAGACAAATATTTCTACACTGGTTGAAGACGTTTTGTGGAAACAAAGAATAAACCTTAAACATTTTATAGGACATACTTTATACAATAAGGAGGATCTTCCTTTTCCTATCAAAGATATTCCTGATTTGTTTGCCCAGTTCAAAAAGAAGACTGAGCGAGATGCAATTGTAAAAGAATGCTTTGAGTCTCCAACAGAAATAACGTTTATTGAAAATGAAGATTGGGGAGTATTACCGGAACTTGCGGAGCTGGGGTTTGACGCTAGTGAGGAGATTTCAATTGGGGAAGACTTTCACGGTGGTGAGGAAGCAGGGTTCCTGCACATGACCAATCTTTTAACGGCCAATTCTGAAATCTACATGAAGAGCAATGGTAAGGCCGCTATAGATAAGTTCAGCGCTAAACTTTCTGCATGGCTAGCAATCGGGTGTTTATCTCCAAGGCGTGTGTATTGGATGATAAAAGACGCTGAACATCAGTTTGGCGGCAACCATAACTTTAGTCGAATCCTCCTTGGACTTTTATTTCGTGATTATTACCGATTCATGTTTAAAAAGCATGGCATCAAGTTCTTTCAGGAATCAGAATTAGAAATGCGGATCGAATCTCCGGAAAAGACTCACGATCATCTGATGGAAAGTTGGAAAAAGGGAGAAACAGGACACAAATTGGTTGATCATTACATGACGGAGTTGGTAGCAACTGGATTCATCAATCATGCAGGAAGACTCTTAGTGGCAACGTATCTTGTTCATGTGTTAAAGATACATTGGACAAACGGCGCTGCTTATTTTGAGGAAAAGCTCATCGATTATTCTGCTGCTAGCAACTGGGGCAATTGGGCGAACCTTGCCGGAGCGGGTCTAGATTTAAAGTCAAAGATGTTTGACATTGATAAGCAAATCAAAGCTCTCGAACTTGATTTGCCGGTGGTTTCGGCCTAACCTTCAGATGTTAATCTTTTTGCAATATTACTTTTAGGGATATTAATTAAGCAAAACATGTTTTTAAACAAACTTGTTAAACATTTGTTCTCACCACTGAGGTGAACAACTTTTCAATGAGCGATATAGAAGCCTTAATAGAGATAAAAGCACATACGATTCGTGCTTGGGAGACCAGATAAAATTTAGTACCTCCGAAACGCGCAGCTATAAATATTAGATTCTATGGAGAAGAAGAGCTGAAAATGCTGCTTAACCTTATCGTGCTGAATGAAAACGGCTATAAGATGACCAAGATTGCGAAGGTGAGTCGTAACCAGATATCAGTGAGCGGATGATAGATGAAATCGACAAGTCTGCTATACCAGTGAAAAGCATGCTAAAAGATTTATTTTATTCTTGCCTTAGGCGGAAATGCATGAAACTGGACTGCTGTTCACGAAATACCTACTAAAAAAATGTGGCAGCATCTTACAACCCTGATGCGCTTTTGTAACGCTTACCTCACTTAACTTAGGTAAGGATATCAATAAAATAATTGATAAGGTCATGGATAATCTGAATGTGCCCTTGTTAGTGGCAGGAAGTTTGATCTCTGAATTTGATATTCTTGTGAAAGACCAGTTAACTTCCCTTAAAACTGTTTGTGACATGGTGCATTTTCTTGAAGATTTATAGAGAGGTTTACCTGTTTATTAAGGTAAAAAATCCTAATTTTGCAACACTTACAGCAATTCAAAAATAATGGATAATTTATCTTATCTCAGTGGCGAGAACGCCGAATACATAGAATCACTATACCAATCTTATAAAGGCGACCCAAATTCAGTTGAGTTTGGATGGCAAAAGTTCTTTGAAGGCTTCGATTTTGGTAGAGGGTCTTCAGGTACATCTTTAACTGAGGAAACCCCAGAACACTTTTTAAAAGAAATTAATGTTCTTAACCTGATCAATGGCTTTCGCCAACGGGGTCACCTTTTCACGCAAACCAACCCGGTTAGAGAAAGAAGGATTCACCTACCTACGCTTGATATCGAGAACTTTGGTCTGGCGACGTCAGATTTAGAAACAGTCTTCAATTCGGGTGTAGAAATCGGAATTGGTGCTTCGAAATTAAGCGACATCGTTGCTTTTCTAAAGCAAACCTATTGCAGATCCATTGGTGCGGAATATAAGTATGTGCGGACTCCGGAGGTCCTTCATTGGATTGAAGGAAAGATGGAAAGTGTAAGAAACACACCTAATTTTTCCATCGATGAAAAAAGAAGAATCCTGAAAAAGTTAAATGAAGCGGTAAGCTTTGAGAACTTTTTAGGGACGAAATTTTTAGGACAGAAAAGGTTTTCATTAGAGGGTGCTGAAGCGCTAATCCCTGCTTTAGATTCAGTGATTGAAAGAGGTTCTGAGCTAGGAATCGAAGAATTCGTAATTGGTATGGCGCATCGCGGACGTTTGAATGTCTTGGCGAACATCATGCAAAAAACTTACAAAGATATTTTTGCTGAGTTTGAAGGAAAGGGTTACAGCGCTGAATCACCTTTTGGTGGCGATGTAAAGTATCACCTTGGCTATTCGACAGATGTAACTACTAACAACGGCAACAATGTACACTTAAGTCTTTGCCCAAATCCATCGCACCTGGAAACCGTAAATGGTGTGGTGGAGGGAATGACCAGGTCTAAGATAGATTTCAAATATGGCGGTGACAATGCACGAATTGCACCAATTCTAATTCACGGTGATGCGTCGGTAGCTGGTCAGGGCATCGTCTACGAGGTCATCCAAATGGCTGGTCTTGAAGGGTATAAAACTGGTGGAACGATCCACCTGATCATCAACAATCAGATCGGTTTTACTACCAACTACAAAGACGGTCGTACCAGTACCTACTGTACTGACATTGCCAAAGTAACTTTGTCTCCTGTATTCCACGTTAATGGTGATGATGTTGAAGCTTTAGTTTATGCAATCAGTCTAGCTATGGAATACCGCCAGAAATATAAAAACGATGTTTTTATAGACATCCTTTGTTACAGGAGGTTTGGTCATAATGAGGCAGATGAGCCGAAGTTTACACAGCCTTTATTGTATAAGAGCATTGAAAAGCACGCAAACCCGCGCGACATCTATATTCAACAATTAATTGGAGAAGGCAAGCTGGAGGCAAGTTTAGCGAAGGAAATGGAAAAGGAGTTCCGTAGTCTCCTTCAGGAACGTTTGAATGAGTCAAAGGATATTGAATCTACCTATCAGGATGTTAAGTTTGGTGGTGCTTGGTCTGATATGCGTATTGCTACTCCTCAAGATTTTGAGAGTTCACCAAATACTTCAGTTAAGGAATCTACTCTTTTGGAGATCGCAAAAAGAATTAGTACCCTTCCATCGGATAAGAAGTTCTTTAAGAAAATAGAAAAATTGTTCGATGAACGGAGCAAAATGGCTAACTCAACCCATGTGTTTGACTGGGCAATGGGAGAGCAGCTTGCTTATGGAACATTATTAGCCGAAGGTAAAAGAGTTCGTTTGAGCGGACAAGATGTTGAGCGTGGAACATTCTCTCATCGTCATGCCGTGTTGACTCTGGAAGACTCTGAAGAAGAGTATATTCCACTTACAAACATCTCTGATCAGCAAGCATCATTTGATATTTACAATTCACACCTTTCTGAGTATGGTGTACTTGGTTTTGAGTACGGTTATGCAATGGCAAATCCGAATGCACTTACAATTTGGGAAGCACAGTTTGGAGATTTCTTCAATGGTGCACAGATCGTAGTTGACCAATATATTGCCAGTGCGGAAACAAAATGGCAACGTGAAAACGGCTTGGTGATGCTATTGCCTCATGGTTATGAGGGGCAAGGACCGGAACATTCCTCAGCGAGGATTGAGCGTTTCATGGAGCTTTGTGCAGATTACAATATGCAGGTGGTAAACTGTACCACTCCTGCAAATTTCTTCCATGCGATTAGAAGACAGTTCAAACGGGATTTTAGAAAGCCATTGGTGGTATTTACGCCAAAAAGTTTATTACGCCACCCTCAGTGTGTTTCTCCATTAAAAGAATTTACTAATGGAAAATTCCAGGAAGTGATTGATGATGCAAATGTAAAAGCTGATGCTGTTACACGCGTGTTATTCTGCAGTGGTAAGATCTATTATGAGTTGTTGGAAAAACAACAGAAAGATCAAATTAAGAATGTTGCAGTTGTTCGTCTGGAGCAGCTTTATCCAACTCCACTAGCACAAATGGAGCGCGTTTATAAAAAATATAAAAAGGCAACAGAGGTCTTATGGGTTCAAGAAGAGCCCGAAAATATGGGTGCCTGGCCATATCTTTTGCGCAAAGTTAGAAGAACATTCTTTAAAGATATTGAGGTGATTTCCAGAAAAGAGAGCAGCAGTACTGCTACAGGTTTTGCGAAGCAACATGCAAATCAGCAAGCTTTCATTCTGGCGACTGCTTTTGAGATGCCGGTAACAGATAGCGAGCAAAAGATCGCGAAGAAATCTGTGAGTAAAGTTATAATGTAGATTAAGAAAAAAATACATCTGTTATGAGTATAGAAATAAAAGTTCCACCAGTAGGTGAATCGATAACTGAAGTTGTTTTATCACGGTGGGTGAAAAACGATGGTGATGCAGTAGAAATGGACGAAATTATTGCGGAGTTGGAGTCTGACAAAGCAACTTTTGAGTTAACTGCAGAACAGGCTGGAACTTTAAAAGTGGTAGCTGCTGAAGGCGATACTTTAGCGATAGGTGCAGTAGTTTGCAGTATAGAAGACGGTGGCGCCAATCCCGCGAAAGCAAAACAAGATGCTGCACCCTCATCTGCGGAAGAAAAGCCTGTGGTAAACGGAGATAAACTAGTTTCACCCGTTGCAGAAAAATCTGGAGATACTTATGCTACAGGAACTCCTTCGCCATCCGCAGGTAAGATCCTTGCGGAAAAAGGCGTAGACGCGGCTGCCGTTCAAGGTTCAGGCGTTGACGGTAGAATCACTAAAGAAGATGCTTTAAAGGCAGAGAAATCTGAAGCTAAACCAGCTTCCGTCTCTGCTAAATCTGCTTCTTCCCCTCTGGTTGCCCCAATTGGAGCTGTTGCGGGCTCAAGAAATGAGCGTAGACAAAGAATGTCTCCTTTAAGAAAGACAGTTGCTAAACGTTTGGTAACCGTTAAAAATGAAACTGCCATGTTAACCACATTTAATGAGGTGAACATGAAGCCGATCATGGATCTTCGTTCTAAGTATAAAGAACAATTTAAAGAAAAACATGGTGTGGGCTTAGGTTTCATGAGTTTTTTTACGAAAGCTGTTTGCGAGGCATTAAAGGAGTTTCCCGCTGTGAACGCACGTATTGATGGTGAAGAATTCGTTTACAATGACTTTGCCGATATATCTATCGCAGTTTCTGCTCCTAAAGGATTGGTTGTTCCAGTCATTAGAAATGCAGAGAGCATGAGTCTTGCGCAAATCGAAAAAGCAGTGATCGAATTGGCAACGAAAGCCCGAGATAGTAAATTAACGATCGAAGAAATGACAGGCGGTACGTTTACGATAACAAATGGAGGTGTTTTCGGATCAATGATGTCAACTCCAATAATCAACGCTCCACAATCTGCAATTCTTGGCATGCACAACATCATTGAACGTCCAATTGCCGAGAAGGGTGAAGTGGTAATTCGTCCGATGATGTATGTTGCTTTATCTTACGACCACAGGATCATCGATGGTAGAGAATCTGTTGGCTTCCTTGTTAGAGTTAAGCAACTGTTAGAAGATCCAGCTCGAATGCTTTTAGGAATCTAGTATAAACTAAAAATAATATTTGAAAGCCCTCAGTGCTAAAACGCTGAGGGCTTTGGCATTTTTATAAGGTGCTTCTGTACTTAGTTACTTTTAATATTTACATAAAAGTTTGGGTCTATTGAAAATGTTTCCTTCTTTATTGCAGGGTCTATAGCGCTTGTTTTCCATTCATTACCTGGATAGATCAGCTGGTAGTTTCCCGGCTTTAACGTTACCCTGACAGGCATGTCAAATTTGGCTACATCTGTTTTCCACCTGTAAGCTAATTTGCCAGAAGCCTCAATTCTGAATTCCAGTACTGGAATGGCGGTCTTTCTTAAATATTGGTCAAAGAAACCGGTTAGTTTTAAGCCTGTAAACCTTCTAATGTACTGTTCGATTTCAGCTGTAGTAACTGTTTGATGATAAAAATTCTTATTCATGCCTCTTAGCATAAGACGGAATTTTTCATCGTTATTGATCAACGCTCGGATGGTATGGATCATGTTAGCTCCTTTATAGTACATGTCGCTAGAGCCTTCAGTATTCAAGCCATATATTCCTATAATAGGGCTATCGTTTCGGATGATCTTCCTACTGCTGATTACATATTCCGAGCCCGCCTGCTCCCCATAATAGCTATCTAGAAATATTGTTTCGGAATAGCTGGTAAAGGCTTCATGAATCCACATATCAGCAATATCTTTTGAAGTGATACTATTTCCGAACCACTCATGGCCGCTTTCGTGAACAGTCAAATAGTCGAACTTTAGTCCCCAGTTGGCCGCAGATTTCGAGTAGTCTCTACCAAGATACCCTTGTTTGAAACCATTGCCATAAGCAACAGCACTCTGATGCTCCATGCCAAGATGCGGTGCCTGAACTAACTTATAGCCATCTTCATAAAATGGATAGGGTCCAAACCAATGTTCAAAAGATTTTAGCATACGCTTCACATCTGCATCCCAATGTATTCTTGCCTTAGCACTATCTTCTTCCAGCGACCAGTAGTCAATAGATAGCAGACCTTTTTCTCCAGCGTAACTATCTTTCCAGTGCGCATACTTTCCAATGTAAAAGGTAACATTATAGTTGTTGATAGGATTGCTTACAAACCAGTTGAATTGATTGTATCCATCTTTCTGATCAATTACACTACGCAATCGGCCATTTGATATTTCATCTAATCCCTTTGGTACACTTATACTGATCAACATACTGTCGACCTCATCACTTTGGTGATCTTTTGTTGGCCACCAGGAGCTCGCTCCAAAGCCCTGACAAGCAACTGATACCCAGGGGTTGTCGGACTTATCCTTTTTGAATATAAAACCTCCATCCCAGGGAGGGTTTTTAGCTACAGCAGGTTTGCCAGAATAAAATACCGTGAAGCTTTTATGCTCAGCGATCTTGATCTCGTTAGGGAAAGTTAAAAAAACAGCATTAAACTCTCGTTTGAATGGTACATCTGCACCTTGGTAAACAACTTTTTCTACCTTTAGATTCGCGAAGAGATCAAATTGCAGCACTTTAAATGCTTTAGTGGCAGTAAATCTAAACTCATTGCTACCAGATATAGATCTATCTTCAATATTTATTTTAACGTCAAGGTGATAATAATTCAAGTCATAGCAAGTCCTATATTCGGTCAAATGTCCCCTAAGACTATCCGCTCTGTTGGAAGAAGATTTCTCTGCCAGTAACTGAGCGTCTGCAGAAAGCCAGCATAAAACAATTGTTAAAGAGGTAAATACGTGGACCCTCATTTATTTTAAAACATTCAATGTGATAGAAGATGCATTATTTACATCATGAAAAATGCGATGAGTGGCTTTTTGAAAGTCTGAGGGTTCTGCTTTGTAGATATCCATGAATTTCTGCGGGTTTCTATCTCCCAGTGGGAACCAGGAATTTTGTACCTGAATCATGATCTTGTGACCCTTTTTGAAGGTGTGGGCTACGTCCGGTAAGGCATAATTTATTTTGGTCACCATGCCTGGAACCATTGCTTCAGGCGTCTCAAAGCTGTTACGATATTTGCCGCGCATGATTTCAGCCCTTACCAACATTTGATATCCTCCCATGAGGATATTCTTAGGATTAGGCGTGGGCGACACAGCATCCTCTGGATAAACGTCAATAAGTTTAACTACATAATCAGCGTCAGTTCCTGTGGTTGAAACTATAAGATTTGCCAGCACTGGTCCAGTTAACGTTATGTCATCTGTTAGGGTATCAGTTTGATAAACTTTAACATCTGGTCTACGAGCTGCGAAGCGTTGATCATCAATCATGTACTCCCTGGTTCTTTTTGCTTGCACACCCTCTTGATATGGAACTGGGCTATTCGGGTCGCTTACATATTCATCATAACTATCAGTTCTCTGTATTTTATCAAAGCCCAGCTTTCCATTTGGCTGCAGATAAAGGGTTTTTTGTTCAGTATCCTTCGGAGGCCAGCTGCTAAAAGCTTTCCATTCATTGCTTCCCGTCAAAAATATATTGGCTTCGGCAGGCTTGAATTCACCGGTTCCTTTTAGGTAATACTTAAAAAAAGGAAGTTCGAAACGTTCTTGATATTGAACGCTGGTTGGTTGTCCGAAGGCTATATCGCCAAAGCTAGCTCCCGTGCTGCGAACCCAGCCGCCATGGTACCAAGGGCCCATTACCAATATGTTGTTAGCAGAAGGGTTTTGTTTTTCAATACTCTTGTAGGTAGCAAAAGTGCCATAAGCATCTTCAGCGTCAAAAAAGCCACCGACAACCATTACGGCAGGTTTAACATTCTTTAAGTGTTGTTGTATGTTCCTTGCTTTCCAGAAGGTATCTAAATTCGGATGAGCGAACAGATTGTTCCAAAAGCGGATGCTGTCTGCGAAATACTTATCCTTCAAGTTCTTAACAGAGCCAGATTCAAGATAAAATCTGTAATTATCGAGAACTGGGAACTTTAAACCTTTCGGGCCCAGATCTGGTGTGATCGGTTTCGGTCTTGGAACGCCAAATGTGGTCATAAAACTGAAAGCATCCATTAAGAAAAGCACGCCATTGTGGTGAAAGTCGTCTCCAATAAACCAGTCTGTTACCGGTGCCTGAGGAGAAACTGCTTTCAAAGCAGGATGGGATCCCGGAAGAGAGGCCGTAGAATAGAAGCCAGGGTAGGAAATACCATAGATTCCAGCTTTTCCATTGTTGTTCTTGATGTTTTTAACCAGCCAGTCGATCGTATCATAGGTGTCAGAGCTTTCATCAATGTCTTTCTTACTTTTTTTATTAGCTATCTGCGGTCTGATATCATCGAAAGTTCCTTCGCTCATCCACTTACCCCTTACATCTTGATAAACGAATATAAAACCCTCCCTCATCATCGCAGGAAAGTTGCCGAGGCTAGTCTTGAATTTATCTGATCCGTAAGGAGCTACAGTATAAGGCGTCCTGTTAATTAAGAACGGATATTTTTTAGTTTGGTCTTTTGGGGTATAGATTGCTGTAAAAAGCTTTACCCCATCCCTCATCGGAATATTGCCTTCGATCTTGTTATAATTTTCACGTACATATATCGAATCGATATTCTGAGCACTCGCACTCATTCCATAGAAAAAAAGTATGGTTAATAAAAGATGTTTAAAATGCAGCATAGTCGTCTTGATTTATAGTTTAAACCTACAAAAAATTAAAAAGCTTTGCTGTCGTAATTCTTCATGTCTTTAAAAATTTACAACTGGGCTGTAAAAACCGTTTTTTCTTTACTTTTGTCGTCAAAACTTCTGTAAACTGATTCCAATGTTTGATATAGGCGATCTTAGTTCTCAACAACGTATTAAATTACTTCAGTTTTTTATTGCGCTTGGGGTTCTGGTAAATTTAACTGGGCTATTTGTTACTATAATTGGGCCCGATGGTGCGCTCTATGCTTCTATAGCTAAGTCGATGGTGGTTAGAAATAACTTTGCTGAATTGTTTGTAGATGGGAGAGACTGGCTTGATAAACCACACTTCCCATTTTGGATGGCGGCTATTTCATTTAAATTATTTGGCTTCCAAACTTGGGCCTATAAGCTTCCAGCTGTGCTGTTTACCATGATGGCAGCTGGTTATACCTATAAGCTAGCTACACTATTCTATTCGAAGGAGATCGGCCTTTTGGCTGCGTTGATATTGCTTACTTCCCAACACCTGATTATTTCAGATATGGACGTAAGGGCAGAACCCTATTTAACAGGCTTAATAATCGGCAGTGTCTACCATTTTTTCAAGTCACAAGATAAAAACTGGTTTTGGCAGCTGTTAATCGGATCATTTTGGGCAGCCTGCGCTGTCATGACCAAAGGTATCTTTGCATTAATACCTGTTTTTGGAGCCATAGCTATTTCCTTAATTGTCATAAAAAATTGGAAGATGCTATTTAATTTCCGGTGGCTCCTTGCAATGTTGATGGTGCTATTTTTTATTACCCCAGAGCTATGGTGCCTTTACCTCCAGTTTGATAGCCATCCAGAAAAGGTAGTTTTTGATCAAACTAACGTTTCAGGAATCAGATTCTTCTTTTGGGATAGCCAATTTGGTCGTTTCTTCAATACCGGCCCCTATAAAAAAGCTGGAGGTGACCCGACGTTCTTCCTTCACACTACTTTATGGGCATTTCTTCCATGGTCATTTCTACTGTGTTTCGCAATTGTTGATTTCTTTCGTGACCTGTCAAAGCGATTGAGACAACAAGATTGGATTTGTATGTGCGGAGCAGGCCTTGCTTTGCTGGTGCTTTCCGCTTCTCAATTTCAATTGCCGCACTATGTTGTGATTATCTTTCCTTTCTACGCTATCCTGACCGCACAATATTTAGCTACACTGCATAACGTAAAGCAATTGAGAATAACCAACGCCATACAGACCGGAATATTGTTTCTGCTTATTGCATTAGTCACGATAATTCACGGTCTTTTCCGGCCTGAGCTTGCTTTTTATACTATGGTTTTGCTTTTGGCTATATTGGGGCTAATGTTTTTACTTCCAAAATACACAAAAGGCAGGTTTCTGCTAATTTTGAGAACTGCTGCCGTAATCATATTTGTGAATATCTATTTTAATCTTGCCTATTATCCAACCCTGACCACCTACCAGGGAGATAGTCAGGCCGCTTTTTGGCTTAACCGGAATAATCTACAAAACCTTCCAGTTGTTAAGGTGGTCAATAACTTCTCTTACGCCATCGACTTTTATACTGAAAAAGTTGTTCAGGACTATTGGCCAGGGGAGGAGCAAAAACTTCCAAAAGCGCCTTATTTGCTTTATGGGAATAAAGAGTCTTTAGACGCCCTGGCACGAAAAGGTATTGTAATGCAGCCGAAAAAAAGCTTTAACACGTATAGAATTACCAGGATGAAACTCAAATTCCTTAATTATAAAACTAGGAAGGACGCTGTAGAAACCGCTCAGATTGTATTGGTAAGATAGAAGTTTTACAATAAAGCCAGATCCTGGTGCCTATATTCTTTCGAGGTTTGTTAACTTTGAGAAAAAAACTTTCATATGCAATACGATGTAGTTGTAATTGGCTCAGGACCGGGCGGATATGTAGGAGCAATCAGATGTGCTCAGCTAGGCTTAAAAACCGCAGTAATAGAAAAATACAAAACTTTCGGAGGTACTTGTCTCAATGTTGGGTGTATCCCATCTAAGGCCCTGTTGGATTCTTCGGAACATTTTTACAATGCTGCGCATACTTTTAAAACTCATGGTATCGTATTGAAAGATCTTAAAGTTGATATGCCGCAGATGATTGCTCGTAAAAATGACGTGGTAAATCAAAATACTGCAGGTATCACCTATCTATTTAAAAAGAATAAGATTGATTCGTTTGAGGGTGTTGGATCTTTTGTAGATAAAAACACCATTATGATCACCAAAGAAGGTGGCGAAACAGAGACCCTCACTGCAAAAAATGTGATCATTGCCTCTGGCTCGAAGCCTACTGTACTTCCATTTTTACCTATTGACAAGAAGAGAATTATTACCTCAACAGAGGCCTTGAATATTTTGGAAGTTCCAAAACAAATGATAGTAATTGGCGGTGGAGTTATTGGACTTGAATTAGGCTCTGTGTATGCGCGACTAGGAACTAAGGTTTCAGTGATCGAATTTCTACCATCAATCATCGCGACAATGGATGCCGGGCTGGGTAAAGAGCTTCAACGTGTGCTAAAGAAATCATTAGGCATGGAGTTTTATATGAATCACAAAGTTACTGGTGCAACGACTAAAGGTGAAACTGTTACCGTAACGGCTGAGAACGCAAAGGGTGAACAAATACACCTGGATGCCGACTACTGTATAGTTGCAGTTGGTCGTACTGCTTACACTGCGGGTTTGAATCTGGAGGCCATTGGCATCAAAACCGAAGAGAGAGGAAATAAAATTCCTGTAAATGAGCATTTGGAAACTTCTGTTCCTGGCGTTTTCGCAATAGGAGATGTGATTAAAGGTGCAATGCTTGCGCACAAAGCAGAGGATGAGGGAATTTACGTGGCTGAGCGTATAGCTGGTCAAAAGCCACATATTAACTACAATCTTATACCCGGGGTTGTGTATACATGGCCAGAAGTAGCTTCCGTTGGCTATACAGAAGAGCAATTGAAAGAAAAAGGTACCAAATACAAAGCAGGATCATTTCCCTTTAAAGCAAGTGGAAGAGCTAAAGCTAGTATGGATACCGATGGTTTTGTAAAAGTCCTTGCAGATGCAGAGACAGATGAGATTCTGGGTGTACATATGATTGGTCCTCGTGTTGCAGATGTGATTGCAGAAGCAGTTGTGGCCATGGAATTCCGTGCCTCAGCAGAAGACATCGCAAGAATTTGTCATGCACACCCAACTTATACGGAAGCGTTAAAAGAAGCGGCGATGGCTGCTACTGAGAACAGGGCTATACACATTTAACACAAGATGTGTCGAGGGGAGATATAAAATAAAAGGTTGTAAGGTTATTTCGTGGCCTTTTGTTTTATCTTAGGATAAACTTCTTGCAATGCTTTAATGGCAATTTCAATTAGCCTTAGGTTTTCGTAAACATGTCCGTGTTGCACCTCCACATTTATATAGGGTATTTTTTTTTGCATAGCATATATAGAAAGCGATCCATCATCCCCTGCGTTTTCGGATTGAAGCACTGTGTTAACATTCGCTTTTTTAAGTTTATTGAACAACTCCAGCTCAGTGACGAAAATAAGATCATCCCCGTCCATCTGGAAGTTAATAAAAACCGAATCTGCAGCTGTGTCTAACTCATAACCCTTCAAGTAGGAAGAGATTCCAAAGCCACCGTCTCCATTGTTGTGTAGTGTGAATATATAGCCGAGTTTATCTGGGCCATAAGCTTTCAAAATCTCCCTTCCCGTTCGTTCAAGATGCTTAATCACGTCATCATCTACGGGACCGAACTTCTCGATTCCTAACGGAACGCCTTTCTTGGTGTAAATACTATTAGGATCAGTTTGAAATTCTTCAGTGATATTCATAAACTTGAAGTTTCGCACACCGCCATATTGCGAGTCAATTATGGAACCTCCACTAAATCTTATAAACTCAAATGCGGCCCTTACGCCTGTATCTTCATTATCATGTACAGCGATAAAGCTTATTGTGGGTTTTCCGTAGCTATATCTAACTACATTTATTGGAAAATGATTGATTTGAATCTTTGTAGTGTCTATTAAGATGCCTTCAAATATGGGTGGATGAACTTGAGCACCAGAGGCAAAAGAATAGCACAAAATGATGCTGAAGACAAAACTTCCTTTTAAATTTCCGATAAATTGTTTAAACATGATCGTAGTGTAATACACACAGGTAAAGGGAATTGTTTGCTCAATTAAAAAAGGATGCCGATTGACATCCTTTTTAGTTTAGGTTTAGTTTTTAGTGCTTTTCCTCTATATCGTACTCTAAAACGTCTTTGTGATTGTAAGGTTCAACCATCATCTCGTTTATAGTTTTACCTTTTTTGTTGAAGCCTAATTTGTCTAACATGATATCAAATATCAAGTAAACTACAGGAACAACGATCAAGGTCAAGAATAATGAACTGGTTAAACCTCCAACAATAACCCATGCTAAACCGTTCTTCCATTCTGCACCAGCACCACTCGCCAGTGCGATTGGAAGCATACCAAAGATCATGGCAATGGTAGTCATCAGGATCGGTCTTAAACGCGCATGATTAGCTAAAACTAAAGCTTCTACCGTACCCTTACCTTCAGCCTTCATGTGGTTGGTGAAATCGACCAGGATAATTGCGTTTTTCGCAACCAACCCCATCAACATGATGAGACCCAGTATGGTAAAGATACCGATAGAGTTGTTCGTCAATGCCAGCGCAAGGAAAGCCCCTATAAATGCCAGCGGTAGAGAGAACATCACTACAAGCGGGTAAACAAAGCTGTCATATAGTGCCACCATGATTAAGTAAACCAATAATACAGAGGCTATTAATGCGATACCCAGGGTGCCAAATCCATCTGCTTGATTTTCTTGATCACCTGCCCAAACGTAGCTTACACCCACGGGAGCAATAAGCTTACCGCTTTTCTGTGCTTCTACTAACTTCTCCTGGAATTCTGCTACCACAGTACCAGTTGGTCTACCAATGGACTGCGCTTTAACAGTAACAGAAGTTGATTTATTTAAACGCTCCAGCTGACTAGGGCCTGAACCTTCGGTAATGGTAGCAAACTGAGACAATTTAACTTGTGCATTTGCATTGTTTACAAAAACCAAATTCTTAACATCGTCAACGTTCTTTCTGTTGAAAGCCTGATACTGGATATTGATGTCATATTCGTATTCACCTTTACGATATTTACCGTCGGTATTTCCACTAAAAGCGGTTTGCATGGTAGAGCCTACAGTTTGTAATGTTAGGCCCAATGCAGACATTTTATCGCGATCTACTTGAACATTAATCTCAGGCGTTCCTTTTTCTACAGAAAGCTTAATCTCTGTAGCGCCAGGAACGGTTGCAAGAACTTTTTGGGCGGCTTCGGCATATTTCAATGCGCTGTCTAAGTCAGATCCCATAACTACAAGCTGAATTGGTGCATTTTCGGCAATACCCAAAATACTAATTGGAACGGTTTTAACTTTAGTTCCTACCAATTCTTTAGCTAATGCACGGCTTATTTTCGTTGCGAAGATATCTGAAGACACACCACGCTGCTTACGATCAACCAACTTAACGTTGATCTCAGACTTATATGCTGTTGCTTGTGTTCCTCCAAAATCTCCCGTAGACTGGCCAACAGTGGTAATTTGTTGGGTAATCTCAGGTTGTTTTGCCAGGTATGCTTCTGCTCGTTGAGTAACAAAATTTGTTTGTTCTAAAGAGGCATCTTTTGGCAATTCGATCTGTACCAAGAACTCGCCTTTATCAGATTTCGGGAAGAACTCTGATCCAATAAAGCCACCCACTGCAAGATATATCGCACCAACAAATAATACAACAACCCCGAAGATGGTACGTCTTTTATGATTTAACGACCATGTCAGTATTCCTGTAATCCAGATAGTGAATTTCTTTAATTGTTTTTCAAACCAAAGGATAAAGCGGCCAAATATGTTTTTGCCTTCTATGTGTTCTAATTTACCATACCTCGAAAATAATAAAGGCACAATAGTAAATGAGGTGAGCAAAGAAAGCAATGTTGCTATAATTACCACTACACAGAACTGACGCAGAATGTTAGATACCAATCCTGTACTGACGGCGATTGGGAAGAACACAACTACAATTACGAAAGTAATGGATACTACGGTAAAGCCAATCTCTTTTGTTGCGTCAGAAGCGGCCCGAACCTTGTTCTTACCCATTTCCATATGCCGCTGAATATTCTCCAGTACCACAATGGCATCATCCACCAGAATACCTACCACGAGGGATAATCCAAGTAACGACATCAGGTTCAAGGTAAATCCAAACAGGTCGATTCCGATAAATGTGGCAATTAATGATGCAGGAATGGATACCATTACAATCAAGGCATTACGGAAGCTGTGTAAGAAAAACAACATTACAAAAGCTACCAGGATGACTGCCAGGATTAAATCATGGATTACTGCATCTGCAGATTCCAGAGTGAAAATAGAGCTGTCGTTGACAATTTTGATATCCAATTTGTTGGTCGAGTATTCTACTTTCAATTTTTCAATAACGGCGTGAACACCTTTACTTACCTCTACGGCATTTGCATCACTCTGTTTAATGATTTGGATCGCAATTGCGCCTTGCCTGTTAATACGTGCAAGCTTTTCAGTTTCTTTTTTCGTGTCTTGAACGTCAGCAACATCTCCTAAACGGATTTGTGCGCCAGCTTTCGAAGTAGTTAGGACTAGGTTCCTTAATTCATCAATGCTTCTGTATTTACCTGAAAGACGAATCAAAACATCCTGTTTCTGGGTTTTCACACTTCCTGTTGGGAAATCTAAGTTCGAACTTAAGATCATTTGTTGAACCTGAGGCACGGAAAGACTATATCCCTGTAACTTATCAGCATCTAATGAAACCTGAATTTCACGCTCAGATCCACCCACAAGATTTACCTGTGCAATACCACTTACACGAGAAATTACGGGTGCAATGCGCTTATCAATAAGATCATAGAAAGTGATATCATCCATATTTGCTGAAGCGGACATCGTAATCACGGGTAAATCATCGAGTGAGAACTTAGTCAATGAAGGCGTTTTTACATCTTCTGGTAGGTCAGCAAGGATCGCATTTACCTTACGTTGCGCATCATTTAGGGAGATGTCAATGTTTGCTTTATCTGTTAACGCTATGGTTACAGTTGATAAACTCTCGAATGATACGGAGTTTATTTTTTTAATGTTTTCCATTGATGAAACCGCATCCTCAATTTTTTTGGTTACGGTATTCTCCACCTCATTGGGTGATGCTCCAGGGTAGATGGTTGCAATAGATACTACGTTGTTTGAGAATTTCGGAAGTAATTCATACCCCAACGAAAAGTAACTTAACAGGCCCAGTAATGTAAGTGCAGTAAAAACCACAATTACCAGTGAGGGCCTTTTTATTGATATATCTGTTATTTTCATTTTATTCCTTTATTGCCTTAAGCATTGCTCAATGCTATTTCTACTCCAAAATTTATTTAACAACGCTAATAGCAGTTCCCTCAGCGAGATTGATCTGTCCGCTGATAATCACCGATTCGCCCTCCTTCAAACCTTCAAGAATTTCAACATTCTCACCCAATATCCTGCCAGCCACTACTGTACGAAGTTTCGAAGTATTGTTTGATTTGTCCAGCACAAATACCTGATTGCTACTAACACTACCAACAAATGAAGTACGAGGAATTAATATACTTGGAGCCTGTTTAGGAGCTCGGAATATTGCTGTTCCATACATCCCTGCTTTTAACGTGTTTTTATTGCTGTTCTCTAATTCTATTTCCACCGGGAAATTTAAGGTAGCATCTGCTTTTGCAGCAATAAATGTCACTTTACCAGAAAACTTGTCGTTAGGGAAAACAGATGATCTGATATCGATCTCATCGCCGATTTTAAGATTTACAACTTGAGATTCACTAACATTTACCTTAAGCTTCAATTTAGAAACATCGACTATTTCAAATAATTGCGTGCCTTGTGTGTTCACAAATGCGCCAACTTCAATATAGCGCTTATTTATAATACCATTAATTGGAGACTTTATGTTTGCATCGCTAACTTTTCTTTGAGAAGCTTGCAAACGCAGCTTAGCATTTTGAGTAGCCAATTTTGCTTGGTCAAGTTGCTGTTGAGTAACACCCCCTGTTCCAAATGAACTCTGGTATCTTGCCTGATCTCTTACCGCATTCTGATAAGTTGCCTGCGCAGTTTCTCTATCTGTATTTATGATTTCTGCATCAATACGCGCCAACGTCTGACCCTTGGTTACTCGCGCACCTTCATCAACGTAAATTGCAGATACCCGACCTGCATTCTCTGAAAGGAAGTTCAACTCTTGTTTAGGAATAAAGTTGCCATTTGCGCTATAATCCTGATCTACAGTTTTCTTTTCAACAGTGGCAATACGCACAGCTACAGCACCACCACCTTCAGCAATGAAAGCAGTCTTTTCTGCATTTTTCTTCTTATTATTCGTTAAGATGAGGACAATACCTGCGCCAACAACTACGATTACAAGGACTGCGATTATTATTTTTTTCATTGTAAAAGTGATTTAATATTTCCGTTTGATTTTATTAATTGTATTTCAGCAACCTTATAGTTTAAGAGTGCCTGTGTATAGCTGTTTTGAGCCTGAGTCAACGAGTTTTCAGTATCTAATAAATCCGTCAAGTTCGCAAGGCCGTTGTTATAGTTGTTTTGTGTGCTTTTGTAGATTTCTTGGGCCAAGTCTGCATTTTTCTTTTGCGTATTTATGGTATTTAGACTGTTTCGCAACTGAATTTTGGTATTTTCATAAGCCAGATTTAAGGCGTTATTAGTCTCTCTTCTATCTTCGTTAGCTTTAAAAAGATCAACATCTGCCTGACGGATCTTAGAACGAGTTAGGAAACCATTGAAAATTGGAACTCTTAATGTTAATCCAATAGCGGATGACCCGAAACCGATCGCATTGGGATTCGTGCTTAGAAAGTCAAATCCACCTGCCTGACTTGAATAAGTATAGTTTCCAGAAAGCGCTAGAGTAGGATAGTGCTCTGCTACATATGCTTTGCGCTGTAACGCCAACAGTTTATCCTGAGCGTCTAAAATTCTTATTTCCGTTCTTTCAGCCAAGGATAGTGAATCGCTGAACTGGGGTAGTTGTGTAACTTCAGTTAACTCGGATTTAGGTAGCACAATCTGAGTGTTTACTGGCATTCCCATTGAAAACTTTAATTGATTCTCCAGTTGACTGATAGCGTTTAGGGTCTGCTCACGTTGAGTCTCCAGATTGGTTAAGTTAACCTTGATGCGATCCACATCAATTCTCTTAGCCAATCCGTTTTCAAATTGATTAGAAATGATCTTCTCTACAACGTTCACGTTTTTTATATTGGTGTCTAAAACATTTAATTGTTGTCTATTCACCAAAACTTGGTAATAGTTGTTTGCAACTAATTCTATGATCTGCTCCTCCGTTAACAGCGAAGTTAGCTGATAGTATTCTTCACTAGATTTTGCCGCTTGCAAGCCTGTAAAGACCTGTTGATTAAAGACCTGCTGCGACAATTGAACACCTGTCGATGAATTCCAGTTCTGTCCGAACTTTAAGGTTTGCAGCTGCCCTCCAAAATCAACCACCTGCTGGCCGATAATTGGATTATAAGTCAATCCCGCAGTTCCTGTGATTTGAGGCAGTGCCTGCGCACGAACTTCCTGCGTTTTATATCGACCACGGTCAATTTCTAACTTCGCTTTCCGTGCCCTTGTATTATTTTGAATTGCATAGTTTAATGCGTCCTTTAAACTAAGCGTTTGCTGGGCGCTCACACTGTTTGCGAAAGCTAATCCTAGCAATAGCAACGGTATGATTTTTATTTGTTTGATAGTTGAATTCATATTATATGATAGGTTTGTATTCTACTTAAGTCCTTTTACAAATATTCTTGACAAGCTGTGTTGTTTCTCTAGTATGATCTTCATTTCTTTCTTGCTTGGAAAAAGCTCCTTGTTTCCATGCATAATACATAGAGAAGTTATTCCCATCATGCTCTCCAGATATAGCTCCGCTGTTTTCTCCAACTCAACCTCAGCTATTTCTCCATTGTCGATAGCGCGGTTCAGAATGTCTGCATAAATCTTGACGTTCTTTTTTTTCATGGCCATAAATGTCGCTTTAAGTGTATCCGAATTTAGGGACACGTCTGGAGTTACGCCAGATAAATGCAGCATATAATACTTTTGAAAAAATTTGAACCTGATATCAATGAAAATAGCAAATCGCTCTTCAAGAGGAATGTCCGCGTAAAGATCCTTTTGAAGCGCCTCGAAATAGTCGGAAAATACTTTTTCGATAACGCCTTCGACTAAACTGCTTTTGTCCGGGTAGTAATAATATAACGAAGGCTTAGTTACAGATAAGTCTTCAGCAATCTCGTTCATTGTTGTCTTTTGTATTCCATAGTGAATGAAGCGCTTGATCGCCCCTTCTATAATCGCCTCCCTTTTCTTATCCATTACTAACATTTTACTTTTCTTCTTCCTGACTTTTTTATTTCAATGGTCAAAAATACTTCCATATTTCCGACTTCAAGAAATTTATCATGAAAAAACATTGATTATTACCCGATTTTGACTTAAGTAGCTATCTGCTAGCGAGCCCAGCCAGGAAGATGTCTGCAAAAACTTTCTCTTTATGAAAAATTTCTTTGAACTGTTCTTTCCCGGGGAAAATACTTTTGTCTTTTGCCAGGATATTGAAGTGGATACCAGAGATGGCGTCGATGAAAATTTCTGTGGCAAGTTTCGGGTCATCCATCGCCAGTTCTTTGTTCACAATACCACGGGTCAGCAAAGAACTAATGATGATTTTCTCGAAGGCCTTTGCCTTCGCAAATTTATCATAAAGTTCATTAGGAAGATCACTTTCTATGGTCAAACTGGATTCAAATAGATTATAGTATTTTTGAATATATGACTGTCTTCTTTGTAGTAGTTTCAACACAGCCTCTGTCGCGGTGGATGCCTTATCTATAGATTTAACTGTTTCCGTACTAATTTTCTGCATCAAATACTCCATGGTACTTACATACAAACTGATCTTATCAGGAAAATAATAATATAAAAGTGCTTTTGATAGTGACAAGTCTTTCGCAATCTCAGACATGGTAGTTTTTGCGAGACCATAATGAGCGAACCTTTTCAGTGCGGCTTCAATAATTAAACTTCTTTTCTTATCCTGGTTTTCCATAAAAAATCTAAGATACAAAGGCGCAATTAAAGTGCCTAACAATTTTTTCTATGTTTGTAACTCCAACTATAGCAAATTATAATGGTTAATATCCAAAAAGACATTTCTTTAAAGCCTTACAATACTTTTGGAATTTCTGCAAACGCAACGGGATTTGTAGAAGTCCGCTCAGAAGATGAGTTAATAGAATTGCTTCGCAAAGACATTACTAAGGAACCCTTTTTAATTCTTGGAGGGGGAAGTAATGTGCTTTTCACTCGGGATTTTCAGGGTTTGGTTGTAAAGATCAGTATTCCTGGGATCAGCTCAACTATCACAGATGACGGTATTGAGGTTACTGCAGGTGCGGGAGTAGTTTGGAATGACCTGGTTATGTATTGCGTTGAATATGGTTTTGCAGGAATGGAGAATCTGAGCCTTATACCTGGAACGGTGGGAGCCTCGCCAGTTCAGAATATCGGTGCGTATGGTGTTGAGCTTAAGGACATCTTTAAGTCCTGCACTGCCCTTGAAATTCGGACTGGAATTAAAAGAATTTTTTCGTTAGATGATTGTCGGTTTACTTACCGAGATAGTATATTCAAAACTGAGCTCAAAGGGAGGTACATTATCACATCGGTGGTATTCAAGTTAACAGACCAGCCCAAATTGAACACACAATATGGCGCGATACAGGACGAATTAAAAAGCAGAAATATTGACGATCCAACCATAAGGAATATTTCTGATGTGGTCTCCAGCATACGAGTCGGGAAACTTCCTGATCCTTCAACAATTGGAAATGCCGGTAGTTTTTTTAAAAATCCGGTGATCAACGCAAACAGCTTTTCAAAAGTTTATTCCAATTTTCCAAATGTTGTTCATTATTCAATGTCAGACGGAATGGAGAAACTAGCAGCAGGCTGGTTAATAGAACAATGTGGCTTCAAGGGTGTTATAGTAGGGAATACTGGTACCTGGAAACATCAGGCGCTCGTATTAGTTAACCATGGGCGCGCTACTGGCGCAGAAGTGTATAGTTTTTCAGAACATATCATCGAGACTGTGAATGCCAGATTCGGCGTTTTGCTTGAAAGAGAAGTAAATATTATGTGACATTTCGTTGTTTCGCAATTAAATCCATAAAATTAATTTCTTAACATCAGAACTGGCTTTTTGGTATAGCTATTGCACGGGTTTAAGTGTACGAAAACGAAACAAATAGAGTGACGCCACATACAAATCACCATTTGCTTTTGCCTTATTAACCACTAAAACTTAAACATTATGACCAAAAATGAATTTAACCTTCAGCTCCACGATCACTCAATTTCTCTTCAGTCATTCGCTTTAAATTTTACCAAAGATGTTGAAGACGCAAACGACCTTGTTCAGGATACCATGTTGAAAGCTGTCACTTATTACAGCAAATTCAAAGAGGGAACAAACCTAAAGGGTTGGTTGTTCACGATAATGAAAAATACTTTTATTAATAATTATAGACGCTTGGTGAAAACCAACGCATTGATTACTAAGACCGATGATATTTCTTCCGCAAACCTGCATTATAGTGCTTCGAAAAATAGTAGTGAAAGTAAATTTGTACTTGGAGATATTAATAAAGCCCTGGCAACTTTACAGCCCGAGTACTATATTCCGTTCATTAAATACTTTGAAGGCTTTAAATATCATGAAATTGCAGAGGAGCTTCAAATACCAATTGGCACAGTAAAAACTAGAATACACGTGGCTCGTCAAATTCTTAAGAAATACCTCAAAACGTATTCGAAAGAAATTCTCGGCGCCAACGTAGCCTAGGATACTATTTCATATCAATAAAAGGCCTGATCGTTAGAACAGGCCTTTTTTGTATTTAAATACCTACTTTTAACTTTTCAATGGAACATACTCAATATTCAAAACAACAGTTAGCTTTGCGTAACGGACAAGACAAACCTCAAATCTGGGTTGCTTATAGAGGCGTTATTTACGACGTTTCCGATAGCAGGCTTTGGCGCAATGGAAAACATTATGAGCACTGGGCTGGTCAGGACCTGACCGAAGAATTACCCGACGCACCACATACAGAGACGGTCTTTGAAAAATTTCTTGTGGTAGGAGTCTTGAAATAAATCAAATCTATGCTTCGATAGTGAATGAGCTTAGGTTCACAAATTCCTGAACACGAGCAGCGACCTCTTCGTCTTTTAAATTTAAAATCTTTTCAGTTCCAAACTGCTCTACGCAGAATGAGGCAAGGGCAGAACCGTAAATAATTGCGTTTTTCATGTTATTGAAATTGATCGTTCCAATCTTTGCAAGATAACCAATGAAACCACCAGCGAAGGCATCACCAGCACCAGTAGGATCAAATACATCTGCTAATGGAAGGGCGGGAGCAGAGAAAATCTTGTCCTCATGGAATAATAAAGCGCCGTGCTCGCCTTTCTTTATGATGAGATATTTTGGGCCCATCTGAAGAATCTTTTTAGCAGCCTTTACTAGAGAATATTCGCCCGACAACTGACGAGCTTCCGCATCATTTATGGTTAATACATCCACTAATTTTATAGTTTCTAGCAAATCCTCCATCATTATATCCATCCAGAAGTTCATCGTATCCAACACAATTAGTTTAGGGCGATTTTTAAGGCGACTGATAACAGTTTGCTGAATAAGCGGAGTAAGGTTGCCGAGCAACAAATACTCGCAGTCCTGGTAGCTCTCAGGGATGATCGGATCGAAATTTTCTAATACATTTAACTCTGTGACCAGCGTATCACGACTGTTCATGTCGTTGTGGTACTTTCCAGACCAAAAGAATGACTTTTCACCTTCTTTCACTTGCAATCCTTCTGTGTCAATACCGTGCTGTGTGAACTTGTCAACATTCTCCTGCTGAAAGTCATCGCCTATTACACCAACGATTTTTACCTTATTGTAAAAGTAAGAAGCAGCCAGACTTGCGTACGTTGCAGCTCCACCAACTATCTTATCTGTCTTTCCGAAAGGAGTTTCGATAGCATCGAAAGCTACAGTTCCTATGATTATGAGGCTCATATGTATTATTTATTTTTTTTTTGCTACAAATATTGCATAAATAATTTAAAAGCCCTAATATTGCATTCCCAAAACGAACAAAGCTTTATGTTCTTAATTGAATCCAAAGGCGCGTTTTGGCAACCAGTACTCCTTCTTAGCTCAGCTGGTTAGAGCATCTGACTGTTAATCAGAGGGTCGCTGGTTCGAGCCCAGCAGAGGGAGCTTACAAATCAATGATTTAACCCACACTTCGGCAAGTGTGGGTTTTTTTGTGCACAGAATTTGCACAAAAAACGCATCGTTTGTCATTAATGTACTTAAGTGCTATGAATCTTTCATTGCTAAGATGAACTATCACCATCTAACACAAGAATGCGATAAGGATACGATTTGATACGAAAATATACGATGGTGATACGGTAACGATGGTTTATTTTAGAGAATAATTCGTGCCGGCACCTAAACCTTGTTTTTCTATTAAATTTTTTGCCATTAACTCACTCAATATGCGTTTTACCGTAGGGTTAAGGATACCTAATTTTTTGGCTATGTCCCCAGACTTACTACCTGCGTGATCCCCTATGAATATAAGTATAGATTTTTCTCGTGGTGATAGCTGCTCCTGAATATTTTTTAAAGCATCGAAGAAAAATAGCACCCATTTAGTTACATCTTTGTTATGCCTTTGTGATTGGCATTTTCTTAATTCCTGATAATATTCTGCTTTTTGATTTTCTATTTCATGTTCAAGGCTTACATATTGAATCCAGCTATACCCATGCTTTAATAGTTACAAAGTTGATAACAGCCTGCTTAACCTACCATTGCCATCTTGAAATGGGTGTATGCTAACAAAGTCGTAAGCAAACAGAGCGCATTTTACTAAAGGGTGGGTAGTATTGTCGGTAGCATACCAACTGATTAAACTTCTCCTGGCATCCTCTGTAGCAAATCCCGTTGGAGTAGTTTGAAAAATTAATTGTTTTTGTCCATTCGGTAAGGTGGCTTCAACGGCGTTGCTGTGTTGTTGGTAATCGCCTCTATGCCACTCATCCTTTTCACCATATTTTAGAAGAATATTATGCAAATTTTTTAAATCATTTTCTGTTATATTAATGTCCTGATAAGATTCGGAAATTAAATCCATCACATTAAAATAACCGACAGAAAGCCCGTTTCCTTTGCAGAAATGGGCTTTTTTGCTTAAAAGTGAAAGCTTCCTCCCAATTATTAATTGTTTTTTCGTGTAAAGCTTGATCAAGATCAGCAGCAATTTCAAGTATACTCATCAATAACTTCAGCTTTTTAAATCAAAATATTTGTTAAAATATAGAAGCATAAACGAATACCAGCCGTTTATCTTGTTGATATTTTGCATATTTAAATATTCTATGCAGTTTTGGTATAAGATAAACGAAATATTATCGTTTATCTTATTAATATTTTACAATGGAAATTCGAACAGCACTAAGAGAGCTATCTAACCAACCGCTGACCCACCAGCTCCTGGTAAACCTTTTGAAAGACTATAAACGGCCAAACGATAAAATATTATCTTTAAAAGCGGATGGCCTGATCGAACCGATCAAAAAAGGACTTTACATAGTAGGTAGGTCTCTTGGCTCTGAACGACCTGAAAGCGCATTACTTGCCAACCATATATTCGGACCAAGCTACCTTTCAATGGAAAGTGCGCTCGCCCATTACGGGCTAATTCCAGAGAAGGTTTTTGCGGTCACTTCAATGGCTACAAAAGCATCGAGGAAATTTCAGGCTAACATTGGACTATATACCTATACCAACCTGCCATTGCCTTATTATGCATTCGGTCTTGCTACCATCAGCCTGTCTAAAGACCAACGGGCTATAATGGCAATCCCCGAAAAGGCACTATGCGATAAAATAGCTACAACAGCAGGCATAACCTTAAGAAGCCAGTCTTCTGCAAGGGACTATGTTTTTGGAAACCTGAGAATGGAAGAAGAAGATCTCGCTAAGTTTGATCTAAATGCTATGTTAAGCTGGCTGGAAAATGCACCCAAAAGGGAAAGCCTGGAAATGTTAATCAAAATGATCGAAAAAATATGATAAAGGAATGGCTCGAAGATTATCATCCCGCAAACCGGGAAGAAGCTAAAGATGCATTGAGGGAAATCATGCAGGAGATCACACTGGCGGGACTTAACCGCGCAGGTTTTTTTGAAAAAGCTGCATTTTATAGCGGAACTGCGCTCAGGATAGTCTACGGTCTAGACCGATTTTCAGAGGACCTGGATTTTTCGCTACTTGGCGTTGATCCGGATTTTTCACTGGGAAAATATCAGGATGCTATCATAAATGAGTTTGCCGCCCTAGGGATGCAGGTATCTATTTCGGAAAAACAGAAAGCAGCGAAGAGTAACATCAACTCAGCCTTTCTAAAATCGGAAACCATTTGGAAGGAACTTGTGTTGGAGGGTGTCATCCCGCAGAATGGACTTAAGGAAGTAGCCAGTATTAAGATCAAGATAGAAGTAGATGCAGCGCCACCATTGGGGTTTTCTACTGAGGAAAAGTTATTGCTCAAGCCTTTTTCGTTTTACGTGAAGTGCCTGTCGCTTCCCGACCTTTTTGCCGGAAAGATGCATGCACTGCTTTTTCGCAAGTGGGGCACGAATGTAAAAGGGCGGGACTGGTATGATATGGAATGGTACATCAAAAAAGGATATCCCCTCAATCTCGGCCATTTCCTGCTAAGGGCGATCGACAGCGGTGACTGGAAAAAAGAGACCATCAACGAAGAGGAGTTCAGAAAATTATTGAGTGAAAAGATCGAAAGTGTTAAAATGGACTTTGTCAAAGCCGACATCTCTAGATTTATACAGGATTCAAAGGTACTTGAAATATGGTCCCCAAGTTATTTCCACGACCTGAGCGCAAAACTAAAAATCAATACATCAAATTAAGCTTTAGACCTTGGCTTTGGAAAAATTAAAACTAGAAATGGGTAACCTCCGTCTGTTAATCAGAGGGTAGCTGGTTCGAGCCCAGCAGAGGAGTAAGTTAAAAGCCTTACAGAGAGATTTCCGTTTGTATTAGATTTTGTTCACAAAAACAGCACTGCTGAGGATCTCTCACAGTGCTGTTTGTCCTTAATTAAGTTGCGCTTTCTACACTAATCTGTTCGCGCGCCAATTTAGCAGCTGCTACCATGTTCTGTAAAGCGGCTTTAGTTTCTGGCCATTTGCGGGTTTTCAGTCCACAGTCAGGGTTTACCCACAAATTACGTGCAGGCAGGAGGTCCGCTGCTTTTGCCAGCAATGAGGCCATTTCTTCTGTAGTAGGTACACGAGGGGAGTGAATATCGTATACCCCGGGACCGATCTCATTAGGGTAATCAAAATGGGCGAATGCTTCCAGTAATTCCATCTGTGACCGCGAGGTCTCAATGGTAATTACGTCAGCATCCATAGCGGCAATATGCGCTATGATGTTGTTGAACTCACTATAACACATATGTGTGTGGATCTGAGTCTTATCCTGTACACCGCTTGCAGTAATGCGAAAGGCCTTGACTGCCCAATCCAGATAGTGTGGGTGTTTAGCTTTGCGCAATGGCAGGCCCTCGCGGATTGCAGCTTCATCGATTTGAACAATGCCAATACCTGCCTGCTCCAGTGCCAAAACCTCGTCACGGATGGCAAAAGCAATCTGGTTAGTAGTAACGTCTCTGGGTTGATCGTCCCGTACAAATGACCATTGTAGTATAGTTACCGGGCCGGTCAGCATGCCTTTCATTGGCTTCTTAGTCTGCGCTGCTGCAAATGTGCTCCAGCGGACAGTCATGTCTTTAGGTCGGCTAACGTCTCCATAAATAACAGGAGGCTTCACGCATCGGCTTCCATAACTCTGTACCCATCCGTTCCTGGTAAACAAGAAGCCGTCCAGTTGCTCGCCGAAGTATTCCACCATGTCATTGCGCTCGAACTCCCCGTGTACCAGTACATCCAATCCGATTTCTTCCTGCCAGCGAATGGCATCTACAGTCGCCCGCTCAATCGTTTTCTCATATTGCTCGAGTGTCAGCTCTCCTTTTTTGAACCTTGCGCGTAGCTGACGGATGTCGTCAGTTTGAGGGAATGAACCAATTGTAGTTGTGGGGAACGACGGTAAATTAAAGCGTTCGTTGTGAAGCTGCTGGCGCAATGGAAATGCACTTTTTCGGCTTGCTTCGGCATCGGTAATTGATGCAACACGATCTTTTACAACCTGCTGATGTACTTTTTGAGATAATCTTCTGCTTTGGAGGGCCGCCTTATTGGTCTCTAGTAAAGTGGTATTCCCTTCCATGATCTGGCGGATTTCGTTTACCTCAGTCAGTTTTTGTTTGGCAAAGGCCATCCAGTTCCTGATTTCCATATCCATTGCTGTTTCCAGCTCCAGGTCTATAGGGCTGTGCAGCAGCGAGCAGGAAGGAGAGATGATCACCCTGTCAGCACCTAATTTTTCAACAGCTTTATGAATTAATGCGAGAGATTTTTCATAATCGTTTTTCCAGACATTCCGACCGTCTACCACGCCTAGAGAAAGTTGAAGGTAATCTGGAATTAGTGCAAGCACTTCATCAAGTTGTTCCGGTGCACGTGCCAGATCAATATGCAATGCAGTTATAGGAAGGTTTACTGCCAGTTGTGTATTGTCAAGCAGGGCTTCAAAGTAAGTAGCTACCAGTAGCTTAACGCCGCTTACACCATGAGAAATAACACGATAGGCGTACTCAAATGCCTCTTTTTCTTTTTTAGAAAGGTCGAGTGCAAGGCATGGCTCATCAAATTGTATCCATTTAACGCCCTGAAGTCTAAGTCGGTTAATAATCTCTATATAGACAGGCACCAGTTTTTTGATGAGATCAATACGCTCAAATCCCGGTTCTTTTTCTTTACCAAGCATTAAATAGCTTACCGGCCCTAAAAGAACTGGTTTGGCTTTTTCCCCCAGATGCTGTTTAGCAACGTTATACTCGCTAAAGATGTTTTCATTAAAGATCTTGAAATCCTGATTTTCGGTAAACTCAGGTACGATATAGTGGTAGTTAGTATCCAACCATTTGGTCATTTCCATTGCGGTAATGTCCAAGCCATCTTTCTGATAACCACGGGCCATGGCGAAATAAAGGTCAATTTCGCAATTTGCTTTTACCTGCGAAAGCACAGGAGAATAGCGCTTTGGGATCACACCTAAAAGTAAGCTTGTATCCAATACCTGGTCATAGTAGCTAAAGTCATTACAAGGAATCAGATCAATGCCGGCATCCAGCTGGGTTTGCCAGTTTTGTTCTTTAATACTGCGTGCAACCTTATTTAGTTCTTTAAGGTCGATCTTGCCTGCCCAGTATTGCTCGCAGGCTTTTTTAAGTTGTCTTTGGCTACCAATTCGCGGATAGCCTAAATTTTGTGTTAACATTTCTTTCAAAGATTAAATTAGAAAAACAGTTAATCTCTTTGCTAAACTTCAAAATGCTTCACAAAGAAAATGACATACTGAGGTCTACAGGCCAATTGCCAGCGGGTAAACATCAGATCAGACCATTTGCTCTATCTCGCGAAAGCATCGTCATACGGTATCGGCAGGTCTCCTGACTTGTAACATTCCAGCCGTCCTTCCCATCCTTATGCTGACAGTGGACATTCATTGGCTGAAACTGTTGGGTGTTACTTACAGTTGCGCGACAGCTCGTGATTTACACACGATTCCCTTTTAATCCCCGCTTTCGCTGGTAACCAATTCCATTTGATTGAGTAAACAAAGATCTAAATACCACACAAAAGTACAAGTAAAGATTTTAATACTACATTGTAAGAATAATTAGGAATAAAATTCTAAATTTATACTATTATCAGAATATTACACTTTTATCGCTGTGTACTGATCTTTTAAAAAGTAAATTATTCTATGGAAGAACTTGATATTACCGACAGACAACTGCTCCAATTACTTGGAGAAGATTCTAATCAGACGGTGAAGGCTTTGGCAGTAAAAGTTAATCTTTCCCCCACACCTGTTTTTGAGCGGGTAAAGAAACTGGAAGCTGGTGGTTATATCAAAAAATATATTGCGCTATTAGACGCCGAGAAGCTAAACTACGGACTGATAATTTTCTGCAACATTAAGCTCAAGCAGCACGATAAAATTATAGGTCATGACTTTGTGAGCGATATCATGCAGCTTGATGAAGTGGTAGAGTGTTACAATATATCTGGAGATTTTGATTTTTTGTTGAAGGTCTACGCCAGGGATATGAAACATTACCAAGATTTTGTGTTTAATAAATTAGGCTCAGTGAATAGCATTGGCAGCACCCATAGTACATTTGTAATGTGTGAAAATAAGAACACTTATAACATAAATCTTCTTTGATCAGCTTTCCGGTTTTTAATAAGTGTCACATAGGCATTGATAAACTTTAGTAAATCTTGCTGTGTTTCATTATCAGTTATTTGCCCTTGTTCGTTAATCTTTCCTTTGATTCCTTGAATTAATAATGTGGTATTGTAATCTTCCCTAAAAACAGCTACAGAAATAAGTGTAGTATTTAATAAATTAAGGGTAATGAAAAAAAGCTTTAGGGCCTGCCGAAAAACGGGAGCTTGTTGGATATGCCGGAGAGACCTCCAGATGAGCCTTCGGCAGGCCTGCATACTTTTTTGTATCAGCACTTCAGTATTTTATTATCGTGCTAAGAGAAACGATGATGAAGAAATCATAGATCAGTTGTCTTCTCTGGCCGAATCACATCGCAGCTTGGGATTCTGGCTGATATTTCACCGACTTCGAAAGTTGCAATACATTTGGAATCATAAACGCGTTTACCGGATTTATACTTCCATGCGACTAAACCTTCGAAATATGAGGAAAAAGCGGCTTCCGACATGAGTTAAGGAACCATTGCTTTATCCAATCTATCCAAATGTCACCTGGAGCCTGGACTTTATGCATGATACTGTAGGGTTCCCAAAAAGCTGACCATTTCCTTCTAAGGGCGACCGATAGGGGTGATTGGAAAAAAGATACCATCAACGAGGAGGAGTTCAGGAAATTATTGAGCGAAAGGATAGAAAGTATTAAAATGGACTTTGTGTAAGCTGATATCTCCAGATTTATAAAGGATCCAAAGATACTTGAAATATGGTCACCAAGTTATTTCCATGACCTGAGTTCAAAACTAAAAACCAATATATTAAGTTAAAACTCCGGGGCCTGATCAAAATGATGTTCGATAAATACTCATCAAATTATTAAAACCAGAAGCCATGCATTCAAAAGAATGTTTTAAATTCATAATTAATTAAAAACTGTTATAAATATTTGACGGGATTTCTTTGATAGCTTGTAATTTATTGATTAATATATAGTTATAAATGGGTAGTGTCCGTCTGTTAATCAGAGGGTCGCTGGTTCGAGCCCAGCAGAGGGAGCCAACAAATCGCAAGTCCGCGATTACTTAAAAGCCTGTTTCTGAAAAGGAAACGGACTTTTTTGATTACATGTTGAAGCTATTTTTCAAAAGAACAATTGTTTTTCATGTAAAGCTTAATTAAGTTCATCAGCAATTTCTGCTGAATTCTTAAATCATGTTTAGTCCCGTATACGGGAAGAAATAAAAAGTAAAATATTTTATTTACCTTAGTAAAAATTCTTACTATCATGGCAAGAGCAGCAACAGCAAAACATAACGGCGCAGCAGTTAAAGAAAAAACGAGTGCAAAAACAGCAGACTGGATTGCCCAGTCATGGACAAACTTTGACAAAATCGCTTCGGTAAAAAACGGAATTAGTAAAGACAGCTTGGTTTCTTTCAAACAGGCTATTAATGTTGATTATGATCACCTTTCTTTTGTGCTTGGCACCACCAAGACCACATTGCACAAGAAGCAAAGAAATGAAACCTTCAGCCCATCCATATCTGAAAAGGTAATTGCCCTGATGGACATCTACCGTTTCGGCTATCAGGTGTTTGGGAATCATGATAAATTCAACAAATGGGTACAGGTGTCAAACCGGGCTTTGGGTAACCGAATTCCACTGGAAGTGATGGATACCATATTCGGTATCGACGAAGTAAAAAACATCATTGGCAGGATTCAGCACGGCGTATACTCTTAAATGAAAGTATACCGATTATCCAACTCTGAATTTGCTGGAGACCTAGAAGGAACAGGAGCCAAACTATACGGCGGCCGATGGAACAACAAAGGCACCGCCTGTATCTACACCTCAGCCAGCCGTGCACTCTCAGTATTGGAATTAGCCGCCAATGTGGAAACGGAATTCCTACCAGCAAACTTAAGCATCACCAGTTATGAATTCCCGGATTCAGAAATACGAAACTTAAGTGAAAAAGAGCTGCCTGAAAACTGGACTGAAATACCCGGCCCAAGTTCCACCAAAGATTTGGGCAGTAAACTGCTGCTTAATCCAAACGTACTATGTATCCGTGTACCCTCAATTATGGTAGAGCAGGAATACAACTACCTGATTAATCCCGAATCCAATAGAATCAATTCCGTCCACATCATTGAAATCACAAAATTTCAATTTGATAACAGAATCAAAAAATAATCACCTTTTCAAATATTTAGCTACCCGGATGTTATCCTCCGCATGCTGTCTGTCTTGGTCAATAAATGCAGCAAACGAATTCAGCGAAGCCACTAATTGCATTTCCTGAGTAATCCTACGCATTATTCATCAATTCTTAGTTTTTTAACCAAGACTATCGCGCGTTAATAAAATAAGTAAAAACATAAATATTTCCACTCAAGCGGAACAAAGTCATCAGTTAGATGTGGGCCCATCTAACAAAAGGTCATGCTTTTTCCTATGCTCAGCTTTATTTTTTACTTCTGCCGGTTTATAATCGATTCTCATTGAGCCTGCAAGTTTTCTCCAAAAGGATAATGACTGGCTATTAATAATAGTATAGTCTATTGATGATAGTATAAAGGCGGATTTACCCTGCTTCAATTTTACCATAGAAAGGCCCTCCACTTTATCTAAATGTTCGTAAAGCACAATTTGTGCACATTTACGGTTTTCATCTACGCCGTTAAAAAGCGCCCAGTCCGTAAAGGCGGGTTTAAATATGGGCTCAATAGATGCCGGGTTTTTAATGCTAAAAGTATATTTTACTATTGCGTTGTCACCTTCCATTTCGGAAAAGTATAAGGTTCGCGCGTTGAAATATTTTCCGACCTCACTTTGCTTATATTCACTTAAGGCGGTTGAACTAAAAGGCTGACAATTAATTCCTAACGACAATATGCTGCTTGCATTGCTTAGCCCAATGCTGTCCCTGGCAATAATCCAGGTTGTTTTTTTGTCATCCTCTGAACTTATCATCTCGCCGATATTCTTCTCTTTGGTTGATCTGCTCACTGTACTGGCATCTATTATTGTAAATGGGGATTTCTTCTTCGTCGAATATTTTATTCCGATACTATCCAAAAGCCTGGCAACATTCCCAGCAGGATCGCCAATCAGGTAAACTTCCTTGTACAGGGGCTGGGGAAGCTTAGGTAAAGCTGAGGTTGTATCCTGATTGTGATCCCATTTAGAAGGCTTAGATTGATCATTTGCAAGCGCGTCTTTCATTGCGTTAAACATCGGAAGAGGTTTGTATAATGGTAATTTCGGGTCTAGTCCGGGATTGAAAGTCGTTACGTATGGTGGTATGCGTTCAAATTGATAACCGGGTTGTCCTTCTTTATAATCCTGCCCGGGGAAAATTCCATCTTTGATATTAGGTAACCTTGTGTAATCATGGTAGCCAAGGTTGAGGTGCTCAATACCAAACCAACATATCTCTGAAGGAGAAAACCAGGATAATAACGGCTTAGCCATTTTAACTACATTTTGATAAAGATCAATTGCAAGGGCCTCATTTCGATTGTAATATGTGCCATATGCTTTCAAGCCAACGAAGGGGTAAAGTTCTTTAGGTTTTCCATAATAGGTTGCCCCGGATTCACCGACGACAAGGGGTTTGTCAATATCTGGTAGCTGGTTGAGATTTAAGCCATGCCCAAAGTGTTTACTCCATACCGGAAGTGAGCCATCCATGTCACGGTCGCCATCAGAGGTTACAAATTGTCTCGTGGGGTCAATTAATCTTGGTCGCTTTCCTAATTCGATAATTCTTTCATCCCATTTTTTTGAAACGTCCGCTTTTGGCTTATTTAAAAGTGCTATCGCAAATAATTCATTACCTATACTCCAACCGATTACCGAGGGGTGATTTCGATCACGTAATATCAGTTTGTCAACCTGGTCACCAGCTCTTTTCCACGTTATGTTTTCCTCAAAATTAAGCCGGATCGAACTGCCGAATAAGGCAGTTTCGTCAAGTACCATTAAACCCATTTCATCAGCAAGGTCATAATAAACTCGTGGCCAGGGCTGTGCGTGGGGGCGAACTGAATTTCCACCTACATCCTTAATCATTTTATACCAGGCCCAGGCAAACCTGCGTGAACATATATATGGTCCGAAGGGATGCTGTAAATCTCCAAAGCATTGGATCTTTTCTTTATTCAAATAGAAGTCTTTACCCTTGATAGTGAAGCTTCGCCAGCCAAACCTTTCAGTTTTAATGTCATTTTTTTTCCCGTTAACAGTAATGTCAAATATTGCGGTGTAAAGATTAGGTTCTTTTGGGCTCCAATATTTCAGTCTTTTATCAACTGTAGTACTTAACGTTATTTTTTTTGTTGCTCCTGCTTCCACTAAAACAGCCTGCCTATCCAAAGTAATGGCTGACTTGCCAAGATCCCACTTGATCTCAGCAGAAGCGATATTATCCGTTTTAGCTTGGTTTACCCATTCCTTAATTTGACCATTAATGTTTAATAATTGTTTTTTTGAACTGTGATTAATTAATTCTACCTCAAATTCCAGTTTATCTTTGTCAACATCGGGTTTTGCAAAAATATTGCTGATTCTAATAGGTGGTAACGCCTCGATAAAAACATCCTGCCAGATGCCAATTAGATTATCGGTAGTTGAACCTGGTGGATAAGTAGCCTGCATGTATTCATATTTCTCATTACTGATGTCAAACAGCTTCCGGTCCCTTATTCCAACCATGATGGTATTTTCTACTCCATTTTTTACCAGGGAACTGATATCAATTTCAAATGGTAAATAGTTGTCGAAATTTTTACCAGCCTCATGACCATTGATAAGTACAACCGCATCGCCTGCGATAGCCTCAAAATGTATGATAATTTCTTTACCAGACCAGGTTAATGGAAGATTGAATGTTTTTTTCAACCATGCCATTTTTACATTTTCCCAACTCTCCGGATAAGATGGGTAGTATATTGATCCCGGTGAAAAAGGCAATCTTGTTCCTTTACCAACCTTGCTACCTGCGCCCCATGTGTTAACATTCCATGGCGACGGTATTTTTATTTTAATGCTTTCCCACTTATTGTTTTCGGGGAGCGGTAGTTCAGGTGGTACTCCTTTTCCTTTTTTCCAACTCTCAGGAACCGCTATGGGCTGAAAATCCCATTTTCCGTTAATACAGATTTCGTCTCTGTAAGGCTTTTCCTGTGTTTTTATTAAGCCTTCAGAGGGTGACAAATTGCCGTTGTATTTTATTCCCTGCGAAAACGCATAATTGATATTTAGAAGGAGTATCAATAAAACCAGCGATACTCTTTTATTCAACAAATAATTTGCCATGTGAATTGGGTTTGTTTAATTAATTAGGGGGATTACTGATGCGAAGTTGGATGATTCCATGTAAAAGGAATTGTGCCCTTGATCATTTTCGCCCCATCTCCGGTTAATCGCAAATAGAAGTCTGCTGAACATGGAACACCGTCCGCGTCAAGAGTTAGAAAATATTGATTGGTAGGAATCATCGAGGCATTTTCTGCTGCTTTGGCAATAGCAGTTCCTTCATCAAATTCATCAAACATAGCCACGTATACATTTGGGATGTTCTTGGTTTTGATTTGAGCAAACTGTCTCCACATGAAATCTCCATGCCTGCGGGGAAAGTCGTTTTTGAAACCTCCATTCCAGTTTGACCAAGCAAATCCAGGAAAGACAACTGGCTGAAAATCAATTTCATATTGTTTACAAACAACGTTGTCATTATAAAGAGTGTTGGAATAATTATCTATTTCAATATCATATTTATATGAACCAACCGTCCACGGCGATATCATGTTTGCAGTAATATAGGCCGGGAAATTGGTAGTATCTGTCCGCCAATTATTTGGGGTTCCTATAATTACATAGCAACCTTTTAATTTAAACCAGCTGATAACATCTTTATAAGCATCTACACTACCTGGTCTGCCGTTACTTCCAATACCCCAGATGCATACTACGGGTTTACCATTTTGTTTTGCATACGCTGATGATGCGGTTACATTCAATGTTCCGGTAATGGTATTGGTCCAATCAATTTTAATAGCCGTCTGGAAGTTATCCCAGCCAGATATGTCGTACATGACGTAAAACTTTAGTTCAGTGTTTTCAGCTGCACTTTTAACCTTGGTTAATACACCATCCCGCTGAGCTTTAAACACCGGATCAGTGAGTTCAGATCCAAAGCGTTGAATGGCAGCGCAATCTATACCATATTGTTTCATCCAACTAAAATGAGTGTTCACAACCTGGCTATCATACGCTGAATATAATTTAGCGGGTTTGCCGTTACCTAGTGCGGAATAACCGGTTTGGTATGTATTAGTAAATTCCCGAGTATCAGGCCAAATTTCGAAAGTTTGATGGCCTGGTGATGGCGGGGTTGCTCCATTACCTCCCCAGTGAATCCACCTGTTAACAGGAGAGTTGTCTCCTGAACAAACAAACCATCCCTGATAACCAACAACTACCTTCCCTACAACATCACTGATTGGTAATTGTGGAATTACAGGCGCCTTTGTTGTGTCGACAGGTTCTTCTACAACCATCTTCTTTGAACAGGAAGACATGATCAAAATTAGTGAAAACATGCAGGTGGATGTTAACAAACAAAACGAGCACCGTGTAATTAATTTGCTTAATATTTTCATAAGTAACTTTTAAGTTTCTTTTAATTTTATCAGTTTTCTAACTTTGTTTTTCAAGGAAATATTCTGGTTGATATGTGGTTTGTACTGAAGTTTTTCAAATACCGCTTTGCTATGTGTTTTAAGTGTGTTTCCTAGGGGCCGAGCGCTAGCAGACACGAAGCAGATACGAAGCAGACACGAAGCCGAGACATAGCAGAGGCAACTAGTAATTAACCATTGAGGCTGTTCTTTGTAGCCCTGAAATAGGGAAATGTAGTAGTATTTAGTAGCATAATTAGAAGCAGCATTGGTTGATTGCTAAAACGAACCTACAATATTGATTTTAAACAAAGGCAGGTTTTACACCTAAAATAGGTTATGTGCACACTTAAATTGGTAAGTGTGCACATAAATCATTAAGTCTACACTTAAATGTTGATTGCGCAGTTAAGAATTTAAGTGTTTAATCTCAGCGATATGTTTATTATAACAATAAATCCTATGTTTTCTAAGTGCTATTTTGCGGATATTGTTAGTAGAGTATCACCGGGCCCAATAATCCTGATGCACCTAATGCTGAATCTTTTCCCGGCCCGGAAATACTCCATGTTTTACGCTTTTCGGCTGATTGCCCGGCATCAAAAACCAGTCGGTTAAACCAGGTACTGGTAACTTTAACTTCCAGCGTATTTTTTCCTTGCTTTATGAAAGCCTTTAAATCTGCGCAATAAGGTGGCGCCCATAGTCTCCTAACTTCCTTTCCATTTAAAAATACCGTGGCAGCCATATCTACTTTTCCCAGGTCCAATATATATGTCCGCTCTGATGTTGTTTTCGCAATATTAAATGTCGTAGTATAGCTTGCCGTCCCAGAAAATGCTTTGCCCTCTACTGAAATGTCAAGGTCCTTCCAAGCTTTTAAATCTTTTAATTGCAACGACGCCGGTGCTCCCCAACCTTCAGGGAAGGAAAGGTTCCAGTCTGCTGACAATGGAATCGAGACATTAGTTCCAGAAATCTTTGATCTCAACAACGAAGCTTTGCTACCTTCTCTCCGGAATACAATAAAGCAAGATCCTGATTTTGGTAAATCGAGTTTGACTTTTGAATATTCTCCCTGCTGTATGCGCTCAACCGGATGAGAAGTCCCGGTAACCGGATCCCAAAGTTCGGCAACTCCTGTAGCGTGAAAGCTAAGCTCACTGTTAAATCCCTTACCCTCTGGAGCCGTCACGAAATACCAATCAGCACCTTCCACACGGCGGTGTGACCATAACGCATCGGAGCCCAGAACATCAGGTTTTATTTCTAATGCGATCATCGCCTGATCTATCGTTAAGCCCGATACAACGTAACCCTTCCCCACCTTCCGCAAACCTTTTACTGCAACTCCCCAGATGTCTTTCACCGCTTTATTAAAACGTTCCTTTGCCGCATCAGCCTCTGATAGCGTCGATAGGTCGATAGGTGCCTCGCCCAGAATCGTTGCGCCACTTCGAACCAACAAACGTATTTTCTCTAAAGTTTCAGGGCGCATATATGGCGAGTCAGGTAACCATAAGAATCGGTATTGTATACCTTCTGGCGTTACAAGCATCCCATTTTCGACCTTAATCCTATTCAGCAATACATCAGGGTTGCAATAGTCGTATTTATATCCCTTAGGAAATGGAGCATTTTGATCTGGTTTGTGGTTAAGTTCATCGCCAAGATACCAGAGCACATCAGAAACTGGCTTTCCGCGTTCAAGAAGATAGGTGCAGCGCGCCAGGTAAGTTGTAAAATCCGGCATATACTGCCACCAGGTTTGTCCTCTTAAAAATGGCGTGCCTATTCCCGCTCCAAATGAGGTGCCTGGAGCCACAAAAGGAGTCTGTGGATTATGTGTGTAAGTGTGAAATACATAATGACTTACGCCCTCTACACTATTTATATTAGCGACCTCTTTGAGCATTTCTAAATGCTCATCCCAAGTGAGTGCCATTGAGGTAAACGCTTCAGCTGCAACGCGTGGTTTTCCATACATCCTTGCAGCTGATGCAGTCGGCTTTATTGGTTTAAAGTTTAACGAACCCACAAATCCAGAACTTAGTGGTTGCCAGAACTCGCACATTGGTACGTCTGCATGTTTAAAGTATTCTAATATATCTCCTGGAACAACATCTCCCATAGCGGTCTCGTATGCAACGGAAAGTCCGTTTTCTTTTGCGAGCGTTGCCATCCGGCTGTAGTAGTTGTTACTCAGCAAATCGTTCAACGTTTTCCGCCAGTCGGTCAAAAACCGCGAGGTGGTTTCGTGGTCTTTTATCACGTAACCAAATAGTGCAGGAAGCCATTTTCGAAGAGAATAATTGGAAACCCGGTTAAATTCCAATTCCATTTCCTGGGTCCAGCTTTGCGTGTGACATTCCCAGCTGTCGATAAGCATCCCGTTCAGGAGTCCTTGTGCCAACGGGCCATTCTCAGCGGAAAGCCTTCCAATGTAGCCTGCAAAATGTGCATCTGCTCCAGATTTAGAAAGTTTGTTTGCCTCCCATCCGGTTCCTTCAGCAGGAGCGGGACCATTTTGCTTGCCAGCATTAACGTGCCCCAGTCGTAGGATTGTCCAGTTTCCCTTTGGGGCAAGCCAGTTCAGTTTGCCAGCTTTATCCATACTCCTGGAGATATCTATGATCTGTTCAGGAGTAATAAAAGCCTCCGGTGATTGCTTGGGATGTTCCCCGCTGCGCTGGATACTTCTTAAAGTCCAGGCTGCTTCGGATTCCCAGCTGTTCTTTCGGGCAGCGGAAAACATGCGTATCGAACTGAGAGTCATATTGTACTTGTTGAAGATGGATACACGGTATTTTTTTACCCCTGAAAGTTCTGAGCAGGCTAATGTTATCGGCTGATCATCCTGCCAGTTGGCCTGCGGCATTTCTGCTTTCAGGATATCTTTAACCGTTCCATCCAGAAGAATGCCCTGAACTAATATGGTTACGCCTGGATCATAAGACTGACCATGGTTGAAAGCTTGCACGCTAGAGAACTCAAGGCTGCGGACTGCAACTGCATCTGAGAATTCAACCTCCACCCAATGTGGTTTATTGAATTCAGCAGGAGCCAAGCGCATCGGCTCTTTTCCCAGTCCTTGAAAGTAAGGGCTCCAACTAAAACTCGTGTTGGTTTTTATTGATTTTGGTATTAGCGGCTTTCCGGTATCTCCCACTGGTGTGGGAAAGGCGAGTACGGTCACGTCTTTATAATCTCTCCATTTTTCTTTGTTGGGATCTGGCAGAGGCAGAACGCGAGCGATCAATCTTCCGCCCAGTACGTCAGTCCGGTTCCATATAAGGTTTCGCATTGCATTTTCGGGTGTGATCCATGGACCTCCGGATGTTGCCCAACCCGGACAGTTGTTCATAGAAAACCTTAATCCAAGTCGCCTTGCCTCTAAAGCAGTATGCTTAACAGCATCGTCCCAGTTTGCGCTAAGACTCGTTATCTGCGGCTGGACTCCTGGCCACTCCCCACCAAATTGACCGTGAAACAACTGAATTCCTGAGAAACCGGCCTTGGCGATTGCTTCCAGATCACGGGTAATTCCCTCTTTAGAAACGTTGCCTCCAATAAAATGAAACCAGGTCTCAGGACGGTAGATTTTGGTTGGGCTAAGAAAAGATATTTCATCCGACTTACTAAATGGACGCTGTAGTTCCTGTTTTGTTGGCACGATAGGAACCTTTGGTAGTTGAGCTAATGCAGATAGGCAGGAAAGACCCCATAAAAGGATTCCTAGAAATAAAGTTTTTGTATGATAGTTACAATTCACTACGGCGTATACATTTGGTTAAATCAAAATCAATATCACCAATATAATTTATATCGCCATCCTGCACTGTCGGTTTAGCGTTTTAACTAAAACAAAAAAAGCTGTAGTCAATAACGGGTACCCGGTGGTGAGGTTAAAAAGGTAGGATGAATATTGCATGGCCTAATTATAAAAAATAATTTCTACTTTTAATTTAATGATGCCGTATGCATTGTTTTACTAACTCAATAAAAAACTAATGAAGAATACAAGATTGTTTGCTATTCCTGTAATCGCCACGGCTTTTTTTAGTCTGGCATCTTGCAGTACCAAGGATTCCTCTGACTTACACTCAGGGATCAGTCTTAAGAACATGGACACAACTGTAAACCCTGGAAACAACTTTACACAATACGTAAATGGAACTTGGGTTAAAAACACCAAGCTTCCTGCGGATAAATCATCCTACGGTGCTGGCTCAATTGTGAACGATGAAGCCCAGGAAAACGTCAAGGCGATCATTGAGAATGCTGCCAAGTTAGGCGGGAAAGAAGGATCTGAAGAGCAAAAGATAGGAGACTTTTATGAATCTTATATGAATATGAAGGTTCGGGATTCAATAGGCTTAGCGCCATTAAATGCCGAGTTCAAAAAAATTGATGCCATTAACTCTCCAAAAGATTTTGTCGATTATCTGGGCTACGCGAATAGGGTAGGTTTGAAAATACCTTTCAATGTAAGTGTAACTGAAGATTTTAAGGATCCTAAGAATTATATGTTGTTAACCTGGCAGGGTGGACTTGGTCTCCCGGATCGCGAATACTATTTTTTGAAGGATGCCAAATCAGTGGAAACCAGGGCTAAATATTTAGCCCATATTGAAAATATGTTGCAGCTGGCTGGGGTTTCAGATGCAAAAGCGAAAGCTGCCAAAATACTTGCGCTGGAGACAGCATTAGCCGGCAAGCATATGAAGAAAGAAGATACCAGAAACATTGCTGGCTTGTATAATAAATATGCCATCAAGGATTTGAGTAAACTGACTCCCGATTTTGATTGGAACACCTTCTTATCGGCTGCAGGGATCAAAGGGCAGGATAGTCTTGTTGTTACTCAGGTTGCTTACACTAAAGATCTCAATGCGATTTTAAAAAACACGCCATTGGATGTTTGGAAAGATTACTTCAAATGGGGAGCTGTAACCGGTGCTTCCACCTTGCTCACAACAACCTTAGATAAGGCTAATTTTGACTTCTATTCTAAGACCCTATACGGAGTTCAGCAGCAAAAACCTCAATGGCGCAGAGCTGTTGACATGGTGAATGCTAACCTTGGCGAAATGGTAGGTAAGCTTTACGTCGAAAAGCACTTCTCGCCAGCAGCCAAGGAGAGAATGTTGAAGCTAGTGAATAATCTACTAAAGGCTTATGAAACGAGTATCAAAGCCCTTGATTGGATGAGCCCCGAAACTAAGAAACAGGCACTTATTAAAATTTCTAAGTTTACTCCTAAAATCGGATATCCTGATACCTGGAGAGACTATGGCGCCTTAAAGGTAAAAAAGAATGACCTTTATGGGAATTCTTTACGCGCTACTGAATTCGAATATAATAGGACCATCAATAAACTAGGTAAGCCAGTAGATAGAAAGGAGTGGGGCATGACTCCACAAACAGTAAATGCCTATTACAATCCAACAATGAACGAGATCGTATTTCCTGCAGCAATTCTACAGCCACCCTACTTTGACATGGAAGCAGAAGACGCAGTTAATTATGGCGGTATTGGTGCAGTTATAGGTCACGAGATCGGCCACGGTTTCGATGATCAGGGGGCTACATTTGATGGCGATGGAGTGTTGAGAAACTGGTGGACACCAAAGGATCTTACCGAATTTAAAAAGAAAACGAATGCATTGGTAGCTCAATATAATAGTTTCCAGGTATTTCCTGATTTAGCTGTGAATGGAACATTTACTTTAGGAGAGAATATCGGAGATCTAGGTGGCTTAAGTATCGCTATGAAAGCTTATAAGACCAGCCTTGATGGTAAAGTTGCTCCGGTGATGGATGGTTTCACGGGCGAACAACGGGTTCTAATAGGCTGGGCTCAGGCCTGGTTAAATAAGGCAAATGAACAGGCGCTGAGAAATCAGGTTGGGACAGATCCTCACTCACCCGCTAAGTTCAGGGTGAATGGTGTTGTAAGAAACGTTCCTGAATTCTATGAGGCATTTAAAGTTAAGCCCGGAGACTCTTTATATCTAGCTCCAAAAGACAGAGTTAAGATCTGGTAAATATAAAGAGGCCCCGCTGTTGTACTAATATCGGGGCCTCTTTCTGTCATATTACTAGCTGTTTATATAGCTTTCCAACTGTGATATGGTCTGTTTCTGATCTGCAATAATGAACTTCACCAGATCCCCAATCGAAACCATTCCAAGCAACACTCCCTCTGCCATAACAGGCAAATGCCTGATGTGCTTATCTGTCATTATCTTCATACACAAGTCAATTGAATCCTTAGGTAAAACGGTAATTGGATCGGCAGTCATCACTTCTTTGATCGGTGTTTCTGCAGATGATTTGCCACGCAGAATGATTTTTCGGGCATAGTCTCTTTCTGTAAAGATGCCAGTAAGTAAGTTGTTCTCTATAATTAGAAGAGCGCTAATATTACGTTCCATCATGTATTGGAGTCCCGATAATACTGTTGAATCTTCAGTAACTGAGAATATTTGCGACGGCTTCGCATCTAGTATTTGTTGTACTGTTTTCATAAGGGTTTAACATTTAGCTAATTGAATATACCTAAATATTCCTACTCCAGCAATTCTAATATTTCCTCTACATACTTTCTATCATTCGCTAACCTTGGTACTTTATGCTGCCCTCCAAGCTTGCCTTTTTGTTTCAACCAGTTGTAAAAGGTATTAAAGGGTGCATTGTGGACTTTGGGCCTCCTAAGGGCAAGATCTTTGAAGCGTTTAGCGTCGTAGTCAGAATTTACTTCTCGTAGGGTATGGTCGAGTACATCCACAAACTTTTCGAAGTCGTTCGGTTGCTGATCAAATTCGATAATCCATTCATGGCCGCCAACGTCTTCACCTTTGAAATATATTGGGCAGGCGGTGTAATCTTTAAACACTGCACCTGTCGCGTTACAAGCTGCACAAATAGCCTGCTCTGCATTGTCTATTATAACTTCCTCTCCAAATGCATTGATAAAATGCTTTGTCCTTCCGGTAATCCGTATTCTGTATGGCGATAGGCTGGTAAACTGTACAGTATCACCAATCATGTAGCGCCATAAACCTCCATTTGTTGAAATGATAATTGCGTAATTTTTATCAAGCTCGACCTGATCAAGAGCCAAGGTATCGGGATTCGCGTCATCCAGCTTTTCAATAGGCAGAAATTCATAGTAGACTCCGTAGTCCAGCATTAGGAGCATTTCATCAGAATCTATCTCATCCTGAATGCCGAAGAATCCTTCAGAAGCATTATATGTTTCCAGGTAATACATCTTGCTGCAAGGAATCAACTCTTTGAACTGCTCTCTGTATGGTTTAAAGTTCACTGCTCCATGGGTGTAAAGCTCTAGATTTGGCCATACTTCCAATAAATTGTTTTTACCAGTTATTTCCAATACCTTTTTAGCAAGAACGATCGTCCAGGTAGGGACACCTGCAATGCTGGTTACGTTCTCTTTAATGGTGGCTTCAGCCATTTTCTCCATCTTAGTTTCGTAGTCGTCCATCAAAGCAATAGAAATATTAGGTGTGCGATAATACTCTGCCCACATCGGAAGATTTTTAATCAATACTGCAGAAAGATCTCCATAATACGAATCTTCATTGAGTTGATTAATCTGGTGGCTACCGCCAAGTACCAGTCCCTTGCCTGTTAATATTTGATTTTCCGGCCTGTTATTGCAAAATATCGAAAGCAGATCCTTACCGCCTTTGAAATGGCACTCCTTTAAAGACTCTTCAGAAACTGGGATGAACTTACTTCGGTCACTTGTTGTTCCGGACGACTTAGCAAACCATTTGATCTCAGATGGCCAAAGGATATTTTGCTCACCATTAAGCATGCGCTCAATGTATGGTTTTAGCGTATCATAGTTCTGGATGGGTACCCGTTCCTTAAATTGCCTTGGGTTTTCAATGGTGCGGTACTCAAATTTTTCTCCCCATTCTGTATCCTGTGCACAGGAAATTAGCTTATGGAACCATTCTTCCTGCACGTCATGGGGATATTTCATAAACAGCTCGATCTGGTGAACGCGCTTTTTCATATACCATGTAAAAATCGAATTTACAATTGCCATAAGGGATTAAATCAGGTTATAGTGTTTTACTGCGCAGTATGAAGTTGGATCCTAGGTATACGCGTCTTACCATTTCATTGGCAGCTAAAACTTCCGGGGTTCCGGATTCAAGAATTTTACCTTCAAAAAGTAAGTAGGCTCTATCGGTAATTGACAGCGTCTCCTGTACGTTGTGGTCGGTAATTAAAATGCCTATATTTTTTTGTTTGAGTTTGTAGACAATGGTCTGAATTTCCTCCACTGCGATCGGATCGACACCAGCGAAAGGCTCATCCAAGAGAATGAAGTTCGGGCTGGCGGCCAATGCTCTGGCAATTTCTGTTCGCCTTCTTTCACCACCAGACAATAGATCGCCCCGGTTTTTTCTGACCTTGTGCAAACTGAATTCATTAATCAGCTCATCAAGTTTTTCATGACGTTCTTCTTTGCCCATCTTGGTCATCTCAAGAATCGCCATGATGTTATCCTCAACAGATAGCTTACGAAACACAGACGCTTCCTGTGCTAAATAACCAATTCCCTTTTGCGCCCGTCGGTACATCGCATCTGAAGTTATGTCTTCATCATCAAGAAATATTGTGCCTTCATTGGGCTTAATCAAGCCCACAATCATGTAGAACGATGTTGTTTTACCTGCGCCATTGGGGCCAAGAAGTCCAACAATTTCTCCTTGACTCACAGAAAAAGAAACGTCATTCACTACGGTTCGTTGCTTGTATTTCTTAATCAGGTTATCAGCTCTTAATATCATTTGGCGTATTAATTATCTAGTTCTATTGCTTTAATGTTCAACTGTAAACTGTGTTGATCTCTCCACACATTTTCTTCCACTGTATAACAAACAGTGAAAGAACGATTTGGTTGCAAAAGCTTTTCGTACTCCGCCAAGCCAAAACCAATGCAACCAAAACTACTCGAATTTAATTGCTTTAAACTAAATTTAAGATGTTTTTCGCTAAGAACACGCGGACTTCCCACAAGCATAACGTTCTGAGTTACGAATATTGGTGCATTATTGTGAGGCCCGAAAGGAGCCATTTGAGCTATAATGCGTTGAAATTTGGCGGTGATTTGGCTTAAGGCAATTTCAGTGTCTATTTTTATTTCCGGGCAAAGCAAGTCTTCTGTGATAGTCGCTGAGACTATTGCTTCAAACCGCTCAGTAAACGCTTCGATATTTTCGGGTTTCATTGTAAGGCCTGCGGCAAACTTATGTCCGCCAAACTGTACCATAAGGTCCTGACATCCTAACAACGCTTTGTACAGATCGAACCCTGCGACAGACCTTGCAGAACCAGTTAGTAAACCGTTAGATTCTGTCAATACAATGGTAGGCCTGTAATACTTTTCGGTTAACCGCGAAGCTACAATACCGATGACCCCTTTATTCCATTTCTGGTTAAATACAACAGTTGTTTTTTTGCTTATCAAAATATTACACTCATCTATGAGTGCCAGGGCTTCAGCTGTGATGGTTTGATCAGAGGTTTTGCGGTCGGAGTTTTGAAGGTTAATAAACTCACTTTGTTCCATTGCCGCGCTATCTTCATCACAAATTAGCATCTTCACGGCCTCATTTCCATGATCCATTCTTCCTGCAGCATTTATGCGTGGCGCCAAGGTAAAAACGACGTCGGTTAATGTATATACTTTTGATTTGCCGGATATATCCATCAATGCTTTCAGTCCTTTGCAGGGCGATGAATTAAGTTTGATTAGCCCATAGTAGGCAAGTATCCTGTTTTCGTCTTCGATGGGAACTATGTCTGCGGCGATGCTTACCATCACCAGATCAATATATTGTTCATATTCTGAAACGGAAAGCTTGTGGGTCATGCAAAAGGCTTGAGCTAACTTAAAGCCAATTCCACATCCTGCAAGTTCTTTAAAGGGGTACATGCAATCCGGGCGTTTTGGGTCTAAAACCGCTATAGCTGGGGGCAGTTCATCGCCGGGCAAGTGGTGGTCACAAATTATAAAATCTATGCCCAAAGTATTCGCATATTCGACCTTGTCAACAGATTTTATCCCACAGTCCAGTGCAATGATCAAGGTATAACCGTTGGCGAAAGCATAGTCAATCCCAATTTGTGAAATCCCATAGCCTTCTTTATGCCTGTCGGGAATATAGTATTGGATGTTTTCTGTATGTTTCCGAAAGAAACTATAAGTAAGCGCAACTGCGGTAGTCCCATCTACATCATAATCTCCATATATGAGAATCCTTTCTGCAGTATTGATGGCTTCATCTATTCTTGAAATCGCTTTATCCATATCCTTCATTAAAAATGGATCATGAAGCTTAGCCATCTGCGGGCGGAAAAAATCTTTTGCCTGATCAAATTTTTCAATACCTCTTTGAACCAAAACCTGCGCTAAACTTTTATCGATATTCAACTCCTTCGCAAGTGTAATTACAGCTTCTTCGTTACATTCTGCTGTCTGCACCCATCTTTTCTTCATTATCATTTGGCCGTTTGTTCATGCAGGATCTTTATCTTTGCATTGATATCGTAAATATATCATTTATTCTTTTTTTCTCACTAACAAGTACGCCATTGCAAGTTTTCACTTTATTCGAGGGTTCCTATTCTGTAGATGCTTCCAAGAGATTTGTTCCTTTTGATCCAACCATACACAGTGCTAAAGAACGACCAGCTTCTCTTTTTATTCATGTGCAACCTTTTTTAGTCGAATTAAATGGCTCTCTGTTACTTTTTGATACTGGACTCGGTTATAATAATGAAGAGGGCGAACTTATTCTTCATGAGAACATTAGAAGGGCAGGCTTCAATCCTGATGATATTGATATGGTACTGATGTCTCATCTTCATTTCGATCATTCGGGTGGGATGGTGAGATATATTGATCGTAAAATGGAGCTTAGCTTTCCTCATGCAACCTACGTCATCCAGCAAGGCGAATGGGAGAGTGCTTTTACAAGTCCCTCATCTTCTTATAGAACAGAAATTTTTGATTTTCTACAGCGTAATGCACAACTACATTTTATAGAAGGATCAGGACAACTTACGCAGGAGATAAGTTATGAGTTGACGGGTGCGCACACCCCGTTTCACCAGGTTTTTCTGTTAAATGATGGCAAAGACAAAGTTTTTTTCGGTGGAGATGTGTTGCCTGAACCCGAAGAACTGATCAAGAAATTTATAGCGAAGTACGATTATGACGGACGTAAAGCAATGGAGCTGAGGGAACAGTTTGGTGCCAGAGCAGCCGTAGCGCATTGGAATTGTTTATTTTATCATGGCAAAAGTAAAACCACCGGATTTGTAGCGTTAAATAACGGGCAATTTAAAATAGTGTAAATTACGGAGTAACCACCTTAAGAAGTTCGCTAAGCCTTTCGATAGATAAAGGTTTTGAGATAAAACCCTTAATAGTCTTATAAGTTTTCGCTTTCTCTATGTCGTTTTCATAAACCGAAGAGGAAAGCATGTACATATCGGACTTTAGTTTTGAATCTAATTCATCATATGCCTTGAGGAATTCCCAGCCATTTAGAACAGGCATATTAATATCTATCAGCATTAAATCAGGAAATTTTTCAGGATCATCCTTGAGGGTCGCCAAATAGTCTATTGCTAACTGACCATTATTTTTAGAGACCATTTCCACATTATATCCGGTTTTCGCTACAATCTTTTTAATAATGAAGATGTTAATATCATCATCATCGATCACTAGCAGGTTAATTTTTGAAGCCATCATAAAGTTAGTACAAAAGGGATATCTTGAATGTCTAAGATATAAAAATTCTTAACAAGTCTTTAAACTGTAAGTTTATTTTAATACAGAAAAGGCCACTATCTTGGGATAGCGGCCTTTTCATGCTGATTTTATAATTATTTTTTAGCAACAAGTTTAATTGCTAGTTCAAACTCATCATAAATCATTTTGTCGCCAACATCTGGAAACATACCTTTTGATCTGAATTTGATGCCGTATTTAGTTCTGTCAACGATAATTTTATCCGCAGTTGCAGTTACTGAACCATCTGAATTCCAAACTACTGAAGCCGGGAATGAAACTGAACTCGTGATGCCTTTGATTGTTAGATCACCAGTAACAGTAACGTTATTCCCTTTTCCGGGATTTACTTTTCTAACTGTAAAAGTTGATGTAGCAAATTTATCTACGCCGAAGAAATCGTCAGCTTTTAAATGGCCTTCCAGTTTGTCACTTTTGTCAGCATCTTTAATGGTAGTCATATTTATTACGAAATTACCGCCACTAAGTTTTTTGCCTTCAAAGAGAAGGTTTCCAGATTGCAGAGCGATGCTACCATTGTGGCTCCCTGTGAGTTTTTTGCCTACCCAGGTTAATGATGATTTTTCTGCGTCAACTTTGTAGATAACCGCTTTAAAGGGAGCAATAAATGCCGATGAAACTACTAAAAAAAGTAGAGCTGCTGATGTTAATTTTAATTTCATTGTCTATTTTTATGTTAAGATTTATGCAAAAGTTTCACTTTCTGAGTAGCTTTCAATCGGCGGACAGGCACAGATCAATGACCTGTCACCAAATGAATCATTTACTCTTCCTACTGCCGGCCAGAATTTATAAGCTGCAACATAGGGAAGCGGGAATGCTGCTGTCTTTCTGCTGTAAGAATGACTCCATTCGTCTCCTGTAACAATAGACGCAGTATGCGGTGCATTTTTTAATGGATTGTCTACTTTATCAAGTGCGCCTGTTTCGACTTCGGTAATCTCATTTCTAATTGCAATTAAAGCATCGCAGAAACGGTCAAGTTCATGTTTGGGCTCGCTTTCTGTTGGCTCAACCATTAAAGTTCCCGCAACCGGGAAAGAAACTGTCGGCGCATGGAAACCATAATCCATCAAACGTTTTGCAATGTCTACGACTTCGATGCCGTAACTTTTGAAGGCACGACAGTCAAGGATCATTTCATGAGCACAACGGCCATTAGCTCCAGAATACAGAACCGGATAATAAGCTTCTAAGCGGGCTTTCATGTAATTTGCGTTTAGAATTGCATACCTAGTGGCGTCGGTCAATCCTTCTCCACCCATCAGCGCAATATACGCATGGGAAATAATTAATATAGACGCTGATCCCCATGGAGCGGAAGATACCGCATGAATAGATTTTTTATTGTTGATATCGACAACTGCATGACCAGGAAGGTATTGTACAAGGTGTTTCGCAACGCCAATCGGACCCATGCCCGGACCGCCACCACCATGTGGAATGCAAAATGTTTTATGCAGGTTAAGGTGGCAAACATCTGCCCCGATAGCAGCCGGACTTGTAAGCCCAACTTGAGCATTCATGTTCGCACCGTCCATGTAAACTTGTCCGCCATTCTCATGAATGATAGTACAGATATCGATGATGCTTTCCTCAAACACACCATGCGTTGAAGGGTAAGTCACCATTAAACAAGAAAGATTCTCGGCATGTAATTCTGCTTTAGCATTTAAATCTTCTACATCAATGTTTCCATTTTCAAGGGATTTCACAACCACGATCTTCATTCCGGCCATCGCTGCTGAAGCAGGGTTTGTTCCATGGGCAGATGAAGGGATCAAAGCAATGTTACGGTGGTGATCTCCACGATCCTGGTGATAAGCTCTGATTACCATTAATCCTGTGTACTCGCCTTGTGCACCAGCATTCGGTTGTAAACTCATTGCGGCAAATCCAGTGATTTCGCTCAACCATTTATCCAGTTCATTGAACACCGTGTAGTAGCCAGAAACCTGATCAGCTGGGGCAAAGGGATGGATTTTTCCAAACTCAGGCCACGTTACGGGAATCATTTCAGTAGTGGCATTCAACTTCATGGTACATGACCCTAAAGCGATCATCGAGTGACATAACGAAAGATCTTTTGACTCTAACGATTTAATATAACGCAACATTTCATGCTCAGAATGGTGCGTATTAAATACAGGGTGGGTCAGGTATTCAGAAGTACGCTGTAGCGATTCTGGGATAACCGTTACGATGTTGCCTTCAAAAACTTCAGCTGCATTGGCGGCTATTGCTTTAACCTTTGAAAATATTTTAGTTAACAACTTAACATCTTCGAATGAAGTAGTTTCGTCCAATGCGATGGTCACGATTGAACCATTATAATGCAGGTTAATCTCGTTGTCAATACATTCTCTCTTGATCGAGTCTACGAGATCATGTAGATCTAGTTGAATGGTGTCAAAATAAGCTTTGTTCAATACGTTGTAGCCAGCGTTCTTTAGCGATTCAGCTAATGTTATGGTTAGGCCATGAGTACGCTCCGCAATTAGTTTCAGACCTTTTGGTCCATGATATGCCGCATAAAAGCCAGCCATGATCGCTAACAGTGCTTGTGCTGTACAAATGTTAGAAGTCGCCTTATCTCTACGGATGTGCTGTTCCCTCGTTTGTAAAGCCATGCGCAAAGCATAGTTATTATTACTGTCTATGGTAACTCCGATTATACGTCCTGGGATCGAACGTTTGTACTCGTCCTTAGTTGCAAAAAAAGCAGCATGCGGTCCGCCGAATCCCATTGGTACGCCAAAACGTTGACTAGTACCAACTACAATATCAGCTCCCCACTCTCCCGGAGGAGTCAATAATGTTAAGCTCAAAAGATCTGCAACTACCGTAACTTTTACATTCTTTTCATGTGCTTGTTGTGCAAAAGCAGTGTAGTCATATACTTCACCGTTTCCTGCCGGATATTGAACAATGGCGCCGAAGAATTCATCATGCAAGCCGAATGTCAGGTGATCGCCAATAACAAGTTCAATCCCGAAAGGATTCGCTCTTGTTTTTAGAATATCAACGGTCTGTGGAAATAACAATCTGGAAACAAAAAACTTCTTGGCCGACTGGTTTTTACGCAGGCTGTATTGCATGAACATTGCTTCAGCGGCTGCGGTACCTTCATCAAGAAGGGATGCATTTGCAATTTCCATTCCTGTTAAGTCAATAACTGCAGTCTGGAAATTTAGCAAGGCCTGCAAACGACCCTGCGCGATTTCTGCCTGGTAAGGCGTATATTGTGTATACCATCCCGGGTTTTCCATCACATTTCGAAGTATTACGCCGGGAGTTATCGTATCATAGTAACCTTGTCCGATATAAGATTTAAATACTTTATTTAAGGATGCAGTCTGTTTTAGCGTAGTTAAATAATCTTTCTCAGATTTGGCTTTTGGCAAATTTAATGGCTGTTTCAATCTGATTTTCTGGGGAACAGTTTGTTCAATTAGTTCCTCGACAGAACTAACGCCCAGAACGGCAAGCATTGCATCTCTATCTTCAGCCTTTGGCGCAATGTGACGATCTTTAAAGTCTTCTTGGTAATGAATATTTAAGCTCATGAATTCTTAGAATAAAAGTTGCGCAAAGTTAATAAAAATGCGCCTATTTATGGTCAAGAATTCCATGTTTCAGTAACATGTTTGGTGTATAGTTTTAATGCTTCAATTGCCTCAAATACATTTGAATGGTGTTTTCTAAGCCAAGGTAAAGCGCATCGCTGATCAGTGCATGTCCAATGCTTACTTCCAGTAGTCCGGGGATGCTTTCTGAGAAGTATTTTAAGTTGTGTAAATCTAAATCATGACCTGCATTGATTCCTAAGCCAATCTCATTAGCCTTGTGCGCTGCTGCCACATAAGATACTATTGCTTTCTCTCTATTATTATAATAATTGTGAGCATATGCTTCTGTATAAAGCTCAATTCTATCTGTGCCACTTTCTGCTGCAGCATCGATCATGTCAACAATAGGATCGATGAAAATGGAAACCCTGATGGCTTCGGATTGGAATATCGAAACCATTTCTTTCAGGTAGGTTTTGTGCTTGATCGTATCCCATCCGTGATTGGAAGTGATTTGTCCTTCTGTATCGGGAACCAGAGTTACCTGTGCTGGTCTATTCGCCAGAACGAGCTTAACAAATTTCTGTTCTCTGCAATTTCCTTCAATGTTGAATTCAGTGGAGATAGAAGCCATTAAATCATAGGTGTCCTGATACCTGATGTGACGTTCATCTGGTCTTGGATGAACGGTGATACCTTCTGCACCAAATCGTTCACAATCTAACGCCACCTTTACGAGATCAGGATTATTTCCTCCGCGACTGTTGCGAAGGGTCGCTATTTTGTTGATGTTTACAGAAAGCTTTGCCATAACACAAATATAAGATTTGTTTTAACAGTAAATAAGGGTTACGGTTTGTTTAAAGGTTACTGGATGTAATAAAAAAGGATGATACTGTTTGGTATCATCCTTTTAATAAAATTGACGTTCTGTCTTTGTTGTATTACCTAGTACCTATAAGCTTCTGGTTTGAACGGACCTTCAACAGCTACACCGATGTAATCGGCTTGATTTTGATCCAATACGTCAAGTTCAACACCAATTTTAGCAAGGTGTAAACGGGCAACTTTCTCATCTAAATATTTTGGAAGAACATAAACTTTATTGTCATATTTATCTGGATTAGTCCAAAGCTCTAATTGTGCTAAAGTCTGGTTAGTGAAAGATGCAGACATTACGAAACTTGGGTGACCAGTTGCGCAACCTAAATTAACCAAACGGCCTTCCGCTAATAAAATGATGTCTTTACCGTCGATTGTGTACTTATCAACTTGTGGTTTGATTTCTACTTTGGTATTTCCATAGTTTGAGTTTAACCAGGCTACATCAATCTCATTGTCGAAGTGACCAATATTACAAACGATAGCTTTATCTTTCATTACTTTGAAGTGTTCTGCGCGAACGATGTTGCAGTTACCAGTTGTGGTAACGATGATATCAGCTTCTAAAACAGCTGTAGCAAATTTCTTAACTTCATAACCTTCCATTGCAGCTTGCAATGCACAGATCGGATCAATTTCGGAAACGATAACACGTACACCTTGTGAGCTTAAAGATTCTGCAGAACCTTTACCAACATCACCATAACCGGCAACTACAGCAACTTTACCGGCCATCATGATGTCTGTAGCACGACGAATCGCATCCACTAATGACTCACGGCAACCGTATTTGTTGTCGAACTTAGATTTAGTAACTGAATCATTTACGTTGATTGCGGGTAAGTGCAATGTTCCGTTTTTCATACGCTCATACAGACGGTGAACACCTGTAGTAGTTTCTTCGGAAAGACCTTTGATGTTTGCGATCAGCTCAGGGAATTTATCGAAAACCATGTTAGTCAAATCACCACCATCGTCTAAGATCATGTTCAACGGCTGATGATCTGCACCAAAGTGTAAAGTCTGCTCGATACACCAATCAAAGCTTTCCTCATCTAAGCCTTTCCAGGCATAAACCTGAATACCTGCAGCAGCGATAGCAGCAGCAGCGTGATCTTGTGTGGAGAAAATATTGCATGACGACCAGGTAACTTCTGCGCCCAGGGCAACCAAAGTTTCAATTAAAACTGCAGTTTGGATGGTCATGTGAAGGCAGCCAGCAATGCGTGCTCCTTTTAATGGTTTTGACGGACCGAATTCCTCACGAAGCGACATTAGCCCCGGCATTTCTGCTTCTGCTAAACCAATCTCTTTGCGGCCCCATTCTGCCAGTGAAATGTCCTTAACTTTGTAAGGAACGTAAGTTGTCTCTACTGATGACATATTTTTTATGATTAATTGTTTGGCAAAAGTAGGGATTACTTTGACCAATTTCAAAAGTTGGCAGCTAAAGTAAATCCTTTGGTGTTTATGCATCATGCTGATAATGTGGAAGATAATAAATTTGAGATGATATTTTATTTGTCAACTAATTGTATAATTTAGTAACGAATAAAATACGCAGTTCCCTCATGTCTCTGTTCGTCACATTTCTTGGGTTAATAAACTGGCTGGAAGCGCATTTACTTTCATGTCCATTCAAGGGTCATACTGGCCTTGATTGTCCAGGTTGTGGCTTTCAGCGCTCGGTTATTGCATTGGTCAAAGGTGATCTAAACCATTCTTTCCAGCTTTACCCTGCTTCCATGCCAATCATCGCATTGGTGCTATTTGTTCCTGCTCATCTAAAGTTTGATTTTAAACATGGGGCATTCCTTATCAAAATTGCCTACGCGCTTATTGCACTGATCATTCTACTTAACTATTCATATAAAATATTCACCCATAATTTAAATTAACCTTATGTCAGAAAATCAAGTACCTGGTCAAGAACCAGAATTCACACCTAACCTTAAGCCATCGGACTTTTCACAGCAAGTACCGCCAGTCACCCCATATGGACAATTTGGGCAAATGTCACTGCCAAATAGCACCCCTGTTTTGGTTTTAGGCATCCTGGCAATATTGTCTTGCTGCTGCTATGGTGTACCTGGACTTATTTTGGGTATCATTGGTCTTGTTCTCGGGAACAAGGATTTGACCTTATACAAAAGCAATCCGGACGCGTATACCGAAAGTTCTTATAAAAACTCAAAAGCGGGGAGAATTTGCTCCATTATTGCTTTGATATTAAGCGTGCTATATGTTCTGTTTATAGTGGCAATCGTAATGTTTTTCGGATTTGCTGCTTTGCAGGATCCACAACACATGAAAGAAGTACTCGAAGGAATGAGGAACCAGTAAAAGGTTCTTACGATCTGATCATCGTAATTTTAAGGTAAAAACTGTAATAGGGCATGTATAATGCTTTGATACTGTTCTTTAGGGCTGTACCTTTATGCATTCAAAAAGAGATAATCAAAATTTAATAATATGTATCCAGAATATTTAGTTGAACCGATGCGTGCAGAATTGACAAAAGTTGGTTTTGAAGAGATGAAAACCGCTGCTGATGTTGACAATGCGATTGGTGCCGAAGGAACCGTTCTTGTCGTCGTTAATTCAGTTTGTGGTTGTGCGGCGGCTAATGCTCGTCCTGCAGCGAGATTAGCAGCAGCTAATGATAAACATCCTGATAAATTAATAACTGTTTTCGCTGGTATGGAAAAGGAGGCAGTTGATAGAGCAAGAGGTTACATGATGCCTTTTCCGCCATCATCACCCGCAATGGCTTTATTTAAAGATGGCAAACTTGTTCACATGATCGAGCGTCATCAAATTGAAGGTCGCCCGGCTCAAATGATCGCAGATAGTCTAGTTGGTGCTTTTGATCAGTACTGCTAATAAAGTGCTTTAACCAAAAGGCCGCTGTAACGAATATGTATCAGCGGCTTTTTATTTGCACTATTTTTCTCCTGCGGTGAAATGTAGTACTTTTCGGTAAAGCTCATCTGGAAGAAAGGGCTTAACCACAAAGTCATCAATACCAGCATCTTTCACTTGCTGAGCAATTTCATTAGGAAGATTAGCGGTTAGTGCTATTATTGGAATATTGATTCCTCTGGAACGCATATTTCTAGTTGCCTCATAGCCATCCATGATAGGCATATGCAAATCGATTAGTACGAGTTTATGGATCTTTGGGTTGACCATGTTAAGCCCTTCAAGTCCATTATGTGCCACATCAATGGTTGCTCCCCATCTTTCCAGATATTTTTGCGCGACAAGTACATTCATCAGGTTGTCTTCAACAAGTAAAATATGAATCCCGGTTAGCGGTTTATCAGCCTCGTCAGGTAGTTCTTCAATATTCTGCCTTCCAACTTTTTTTGTGCTTTTTTCAAAAATCTGAATAAAGTAGAATGTGGAGCCACTGCCTTCCTGACTGATTAATTTAAGGGAAGATTTTTGCAATTCCAGGATTTTTTTTGAAATAGCTAAACCTAAACCAGTGCCCCCAAAACCTCTTGACGTTGACGAATCTGCTTGGGTGAAACGTTCAAATATGATTTTTTGTTTGTCTTCCGAGATTCCGATACCGGTATCCTTAACGTAAATATTAAGCGTGGCTGTTCTTTCATTCTGGTTGGCCACCTCAATCCCTACCTGCACCTGGCCTTTTTGGGTGAACTTGATGGCGTTGTGTACCAGATTGGTAATTACCTGGGTAGTTCTGGTGGGATCCCCAAGCAGTTTATTGTTCAGTGCATCATCCACACTAAGGTTTAGGCTGATTCCTTTATCTGTCGCGGAACCCTGCAGACCGCTAACAATATTTCTGACAATGGAGGCGATATCCATTTCAATATGCTCAAAAGTAACTTTTCCGGCTTCGATTTTAGTGTAGTCCAGGATATCATTTACAATTGACAATAGGTTGTTTGCTGAAAACAGCATAACATCCAGATATTCTATTTGGTCCTTTCTCGGATTGTCCTTTAAAAGTAGGTGGCTCATTCCAATTACAGCGTTAAGTGGTGTTCTGATTTCGTGACTCATGGTGCTCAAAAACTCACTTTTCACTAACAGACCCTCCTCTGCTTGTGTTGTCGCCAACTTTAGGGCAAATGATACACGGTGAGACAGAATCAACGATTGCATGAAGAAGAAGAACATATAGCAGAAGAATGTCGCCAGCTGCCAGTCACAAATGATCATCCAATAGCGAAGCAATGTAAGGAGGAATGCAAACATTAATGCAAGCGAGCTCAATAAGGCATAAATAGCTCCCGGGCGCTTGTTAATGAATGCCGAAACATAGACATAAGGAACATAAAAAACACAGAACACCATCACGACTAGAAATGGGTTGATCAATTGTGTGAAAAATATAGGTGCAATACATAATGTGGCAAAAGCGAAGGTGAAGCATATGATACTTATAATCTCCACAACATTTTTATTGATGTCTAAAGGGTAGAGGTATTTCGTGTAAAGCGCAAAGACGCCAATGCTCAGGAACAGACTCATATATTCTAAACGCGCAGTTAAAAACCAATCCAGATTCGGGAAAATGGTATGTAGCACATAATTTTCTGAACCAATTATGCGGTAGCTATATATTAAAGAGTATATAGTAAACATCAAAATTGCCTTATCGCGGTTGCCAAGCAAATATAAGCTGATGAAAAACATACTGCCCATAATGAGGCAACCGAAGAGCACATAATCAATGGCTTCAGCACTACGGCGCTGAAATTCTATGTTTACTTTCTTGCCTATTGATGGAGATTTGCTGATGCCGCCTTTACTATGAACAAAATTGGCTATCTGTAACAGGATCTCAAGTTTTTCTGTATACTTGGGAATGTCAACTGCTTTATATTGCCAGTGTGGAACAAAATGATCTGCAGACGTACTTACCTTACCGTTAGCTGCAACTAATTTGCCATTGAAAAATAACGAATATGCAGTATAAGTTTCTGGCATGGCGAACCTAAGCTGCTCACTGTTTTTAGGAAGCAAAATAATCACTTTATAGGAGGCATAACCAAATGCAGGTAGTTTTCTTTCGAAGGATTTATAATTTGTCCATCTAGTTGGAAACTGCACGTATTGCTGTGTCTTGGTAGTGGAATCCTCCGGGGCAACCAGCATGCTCCAAAAGAATTCCCATCTTCCTTTTATCTCGTAATTATTTTCGAAAGATTCGTTACGCAGGTCGATAATACCATCAGCATCTGGCGGTTGAGCTCCCATTACTTGCGAGTAGGAGGAGCCAACAAACAAGGCGAATGTTAAAAGTAAGGCATTAAAAGTTTTAAAAATCATTATTGCTGGTCCTATCCCTGAGACTCGAATGTAGTTATTCCTCACAAAGTATGAAATAATAAGTCATCTTGGAAATTCATAATAAGAGAATTATTGTTGATAGGATAAAGCCGTCACAAATTCTACGCAAATAAAACCTTTAGTGCTCAGTTTTTTAGGTCGGATTGGTTATATTTGACTATGACATATTGTTTAGCGATAAAGGTTAAGGAAGGCCTGGTAGCAATAGCAGATACTCGAATTACTTCGGGTACAGACACCACACAAAAGAAAAAAGTTTATATTGAGCAGCGCGATAAGTACTCTCTGTTTATCATGACCAGTGGCTTACGTTCTGTAAGAGATAAGGCAGTACAATATTTCAAAGAACTTCTTGAGGAAGGGGAAACCCATAACAAATTATACAAGGCTGTTAATGCTTTTGGCGCACAGGTAAAACGAGTTGCTCAGGAAGACCGCGCTGAACTTGAAAAAAGTGGGTTGAAATTTAACCTGCATACTATTATTGGCGGTCAGCTTAAGGATGATGAGGAGCACAAGTTGTTTTTATTGTATCCCGAGGGGAACTGGGTAGAGTTGGGAGAAGGCGCACCTTTTGTTATTATTGGCAATTCAGGTCATGGAAAGGCGATTTTAAACAGAACATTAACAAGTGACTCCAGTATGCAATTGGCGTTAAAAACCGGGTTTTTGTCTTTTGATTCGACTAGAGCCAGCGCAAATGATGTAGATTTTCCAATCGATGTAGCTCTATATCAAAATAATACTTTCAGTATGGTTGAACATCGTTATGGCAAAAAAGACCTGGAGCATATTTCTGACCAATGGGCAGAAGAGCTTAAAAAGGCACTGGACAATATTCCTGAAGAATGGATGAGCAGTGCATTTAATAAATTACCCATACCTAACGAAGCTACTCTATGAAATTTGAGGTATTTGCCGAACTAATATACGATTCTATTGTTCCATCTACCTTAATTTTAAATATCCAGCCATTTAAAACTGTAGGACAGCGTGTGCTAGAAGAAAGATTTGATTGTAACATGGTTTTAAAAAGCTACGAATGGTATGCTAATTCCGGCGAAAAAAGGTTTAAAGTTTTGGAAGTTCCACAAGCACAAGAAGTGGTGTTTACGTATTCTTGCGTTGTAGAAAATCAAATCAAAACTATTCCTGCCAGGCAACTAGACGATGTTCAGATTAGTTTGATGCCTGTTTCGGTATTGCCTTACCTCAACCCAAGCAGATATTGTGAATCGGACAAACTTTATAAATTTGCTTTTGATAAGTTTGGTTCTATTGAAAGTACCTTTGAAAAGGTGATGGCGATCAGAGACTGGATTTATGATAACGTGGAATATAAAGTAGGCGTTACTTCAGCGCAGACTTCAGCTTATGATACCCTGAACGAACAGATCGGAGTTTGTAGAGATTTTGCGCATCTCGGGGTAGCCTTGTGTAGAGCCATGACTATTCCTGCTAGATATTTTACAGGATATGCATACCGATTGGTCCCACAAGATTTCCATGCTTGTTTTGAAGTTTACCTTGGAGGATATTGGGTGATTGTAGATGCGACGAAGCTGATGCCTATTAATGGCCTTGTGAAGATCGCTACGAGCTTCGATGCGACAGACACTGCATTGGCCAGCAGCTTTGGTAACCTGAACTTTAAGAGCATGGCGGTTAAAATATCTTGCTTGGATCAAAACTTTGAAGCTTTAGATTCGGATAGCTTAGCTCAGGGATATGTTTATTACTAATTAGAAATCTTTATTAAGTAATTTTTCCAATTCTCCAAAAGACACATTCATTCGTAACCTTCCCTGCTTGGCATAAGCTATTTCACCTGTTTCTTCAGACACAATTACTGCTACAGCATCAGTTGTTTCAGATACACCAATACCTGCCCTGTGACGCAAGCCAAACTGCGGCGGTAATTGGTCATTATCTGTTAGTGGAAGGATGCAACTGGCACTCTTTATCTTATTTTCGGAGATTACAACAGCCCCATCATGCAGAGGGCTATATTTCTGAAAAATGCTCTCCAACAATCTTTTAGAGATCTTAGACTCTATGATTTCGCAACTATTGGCAAAAAGCTGGTCGTCATAAAATTTAACAAACACGATTAATGCTCCTGTACGTGATTTCTTCATGCTTTTACAAGCATCTATTATGGGCTTGATGCGCACTAAGTTATCTCTTTCAATTCCTTTTGTACCGAAGAGATACCCCCACCAAGCCTTATTTTTCTGTAAAAAAGTGTTCTTCCCAATCAAGAGCAGAAACCGCCGGATTTCTGGTTGAAATATGACGATAAGGGCTATTAGACCTACACTTATAAACTTGTTTATGATGGTTGATAATAACTCCATCTGTAGCGCATCAACTGCAAATTTGATGATAAGAATGATAATCATACCAAGCAGGAGATTTACTGCCAGCGTGTTCTTGATAAGACTATAGATGTAGTAAATTAAGATTGCAACCAGAACGATGTCTATAACCGCTGTTGGCGTGATCTTTAAAAAATCGAAGTCTAAACTTTTCATCAATGCAAGGTAGGAAATTAATCAGAATACTGTTGTTGCATCTTTCGGACGATATTGATGCATTCCTTAGCTTCTTGAACATCATGAACTCTAAGGATATTAGCTCCTTTTAACAGGGCTATAGTGTTCAGTACGCTCGTTCCATTCAATGCGGCTGCGGCTGTTGTTTTCAGAAACTTATAAATCATGCCTTTCCGGGAAACGCCAACTAGAATAGGGAGACCGAAAATATGGAGATCTTCTAAGTGCTGCAATAGCTCATAATTATGATCGATGGTTTTTGAAAACCCGAAACCGGGGTCAATAATGACGTCTTTTACCCCTAGGGAACGAAGCTTTGCAATTTTAGCGCTGAAATAATTTGAAACCTCGATGCTGATGTTTTTGTAATGGGCAAAGTCCTGCATATTCTGAGGATTGCCTTTCATGTGCATCATGATGTAGGGAACATTTAATGCCGCTATAGTAACAAACATTTCCTCATCGAAGCTACCTGCACTTATGTCGTTAATTATATGTCCGCCAGCTTCAATGGCGGTTTTCGCGACCTTTGCGCGAAAAGTGTCAATGGAAAGTGCTACCTCAGGAAACCGCTTATTTATGGCTTCGACAAATGGGATGAGTCGTTGCAGTTCTTCATCGGCTGTGATATCGGTTGCACCAGGTCTGGAAGAATAGGCACCCAAATCAATGAACTTTGCACCCTCATTAAGAAATTCTTCGACCCGAAAAAGGGCATCGTCAATACTGTCGACTCTACTTCCTTTAAAGAAGGAATCAGGCGTGATATTAAGGATTGCCATGACCGATGGAATAGCTAGATCTACTAGCTTTCCTTGCAGGTTAAGTGTGCTCTTTCGGTATAAAAATGTATCTTTAGCCATTGTTTAATGCTGCAAACTTAGATAAAATTGGCAACAAATACTTCACAAGAATACGATTCAGTTATAACGGTTTGCAAATCGCTTTTTGTAAAAAAGACGAGTGATTACGGTACTGCATGGCGCATACTCAGACCCGCATCTATTACTGATCAGATCTTTATAAAGGCACAACGAATTCGTACACTGGAAGTGAAGAAAGTTTCAAAGGTTGGAGAAGACATTACTTCGGAATATATTGGCATAATCAACTACTGCGTGATCGCAATGGTTCAACTGGATCTTGATGCCTCGGAGTCCAATGAACTTGAAGTTTGCCGGGTGGAAATGTTATTCGATAAAAAAGTGTCTGAAACAAAAGAATTAATGTTCGCCAAGAACCACGATTACGGAGAGGCCTGGAGAGACATGAGAATAAGTTCCTTAACCGATCTCATTTTGATGAAGATCTTGAGGGTAAAACAGATTGAGGATCACCTTGGTCACACCCTAGCGTCAGAAGGGGTTAGCGCTAATTACCAGGACATGCTTAATTATGCCGTATTTGCATTGATTAAACTGGGCGTAAAATAGAACTATGAAAAGATCACTCGTAAACTTCTTTAGAATATTTGTCGGAATATTGTTCATCTTTTCCGGATTAATCAAAGCCAATGATCCCACTGGTTTTGGCTATAAGCTTGAGGAATACTTTGAAGTATTCCACATGCCTTTTTTTATAGGGTATGCCACAGGTATTGCGATGTTACTCTGCATTCTGGAAATTGTACTAGGGGCATTGCTGTTGTTTGGTTTTTGGCGTAAGCAAGTCATGGCTGGACTATTGGGGGTTATTATCTTTTTTACTTTCTTGACGTTTGTATCTGCTTTTTTCAAAGTAGTTACGTCATGTGGATGTTTTGGCGATGCAATCCCTTTAACCCCTTGGCAATCGTTCTCTAAAGATCTGGTGCTGCTCGTTATGATCGTTTATTTATTTAAGTTCAAGGAAGAGATACAGCCAATCACCAATAGACGTGGTTGGCAAAGCAGCTTGTTTGCTGCCGTATTTGCGTTCTCCCTACTATTTACACAGTTTACCTATAATTCACTTCCTATTCTTGATTTTTTACCCTATAAAGTCGGTGCAAATATCCCCCAGATGATGAGCATTCCCATGGGTGCGATTCCGGATGAATACCAGATCATGTACAACATGACCAATAAGAAAACTGGGGAGAAGAAGTTGCTAAGCGATAAGGAATACCTGAAAACCGAAATATGGAAAGATGACAATTGGGAAATTGTTGGAGATCCGGAAAGCAAACTGCTTAAAGCTGGTTACCAACCGAAAATTCGTGATTTGAAAATTACAGATGCCGGAGGAACGGATTATACTAAAGAAATTACTGAAAATCCGTATTACAACTTTGTTATTGTTGCATGGAATTTAAATGATACAGATGAAAAAGGCATCTCTGAACTTAATGCTTTAGCTTTAAATGCAACCGAACAATTTAATATAAGAACCGTTATGCTTACAGCCAATTCTGCCCAGGATGCAGATGCTTTCAGCAAAAGAATGAAGTTGTTCATGGAAGTTTTCTATGCTGATGCAGTTCCATTGAAAAGTATGGTTCGTGCAAACCCTGGAGTATTATTACTTAGAAACGGGGATATCATTGGCAAATGGCACTATAATCTTGTGCCTTCGTTCGACGAACTTTCTGAAAATTATTTCTCAAAATAGCTATGCTTCACTATGCCCTGAAGAAATTCTTATATGGATTCGCCGTGATGGCAGGGGTGATAGTTGTGGTGTTTCTACTATTCAACGTTTTGCCAGGAGATCCGGCAAGAATGACACTGGGGCAACGGTCTGACGTACAATCTCTGGAGGCAGTTAGGAAGGAGTTTGGCTTGGATCGTTCAAGGCCCGTACAGTTTTTTCTATATTTGAACGACCTCTCCCCAATCGGAATACATGATAATAATGCAGATTCGCGAAATAAATATCATTACCTAAAATTATTTTCTGTTGGCAGTGATGTCATTGCATTAAAGTTGCCCTATTTACGCAGATCTTATCAGACCAGGAGAGATGTGACTTCTATCTTGAGAGAAACAATTCCAAATACCTTTATCCTCGCCTTAACTGCGATGATTTTTGCGACGCTGATCGGTGTATTTCTTGGAGTAGTTTCTGCGGTAAATAAAGACACCTGGATAGACAAAGCAGCAAACGCCTTTGCAATTCTTGGAATTTCGACACCTTCATTCTTTGCGGGGATTATAATTGCCTGGCTTTTTGGATTTGTACTGAGCGATTACACCGGCTTAAGTATGTCTGGGAGTCTTTACAGTTATGATCCTTTCGAAGGGGAAATTATGACCTGGAAAAACCTATGGTTACCTATGGTAACATTAGGCTTAAGACCTCTGGCCATTATTGTTCAGCTGACGCGTAGCGCGATGCTTGACGTTTTGGCTCAAGATTATATCAGGACAGCGAGAGCGAAAGGGCTGAGCCGCAGTTCCATCATTTACAAGCATGCCTTAAGAAATGCGATGAACCCGGTAATTACTGCGATCTCTGGTTGGTTCGCCTCCCTATTAGCCGGATCTTTCTTTGTGGAGTACATCTTTGGCTACAACGGTCTAGGAAGAACAGCTGTTACCGCTTTGGAAATGTCTGACTTTCCAGTTATCATGGGATCCATTCTGTTCATCGCTCTGGTATTTGTAGTAATTAATATCTTAGTAGATATTTTATATGCCTTTGTTGATCCAAGGGTTAAATTAGCATAGTATGAGAATATTTTTAATCGGTTTTATGGGCTGCGGCAAGACTACTTTAGGCAAGAAGCTTGCTCAAAAGATGAGCTATAGTTTTATGGATCTTGATCATGAACTGGAGAAAGCAGCGGGTGTGTCTGTAAGCAATTATTTCTCGGCAAATGGTGAGGAGGCTTTCAGGATACTGGAAAAGGACACTTTGAATACGCTTGATTACCCAACTAACTGCATTATCTCCACAGGAGGCGGAACGCCATGCTTTTTTGACAACATGGAGTTTATGAATAGGAGTGGAATCACAATTTATGTGGATCTGCCACCGCTCGCTCTTGCGAAACGCCTGGAATACGGAAAGCATAAACGCCCGCTAGTTGCCAATATGGATGAACAGCAACTCGTTGCCTTTATTAAAGAAAAGCTTGAAGAAAGGAATCCTTATTATGAGCGTAGTTTTCTAACGGTGAATGGCATTAATATCACCACAGAACAGGTTAGAAATGAACTATTTCAGATCTTCTAAGTACTTTCGCGTTTCCGTCTCGATCAGATTTACTGCCGCTTTTATTGCGGATTCAACTTTAGTTGTTTCTGATGTAACTGGTAAGTTTTGTATAGTTGACAATGCAGCAACATAGTAATTGCCCCAAGTTTCCAAAATATGCTTCTCTTCGCTGAGTATCTTTCCAGAAGCAACAGCATCCCTACTTAAATCAAATTCAACCCTTAGGCGCTTTAAAGCTGCATCCCGCACTTCATTAATTGTAAACAAGGCTGTGTTTTCATCAGCATTTACAAGTGTGTAAGCAGCTGTTAATGCACTGATTCCCACATTTTTCAAGGTCCTTGCGGAAACCTTATCTAACCTATCATTGTCGGTATGGTAAAACATATCAGTAAAATGCCACATCAATAATCCTGGAATCTTATTTTGAATAAAAGGGGTATGGTCGCTACCTCCCTCAAATGGATTGTAGTTTACAGTCCACTTTGCATGTTTACCCTGCTCATTGCAAATTTTCACGATGAAGTCGTTGTAGTAGTGAGGAAACAGGTCTTTTTCTTTTGTATCGCCAGAGCCCCATTCACTGTGCTTGTCTGCTCCTCTTGTCCAGATAGCTGAAGGATCAGGCATTTTCTCAATCAGGAAACTCCCGCCTGTTTTTTGCGTATCCTCACCCACCATATCCAAACTCATGCCCCAAATGATTCCTTTTGCTCTCTCCTGATCCTCTTTGATATAGCGCTGAGTGGAAACAATTTCGTCTCCCCAAAGAAAAGTAATTGTGCGCTGTGGCTTCAATTTATTGTCTTTCAAGAGCATTGCTGTCACTCTGGCCATTTCGGCAAGCGTACCCACGCCTGTGGCATTATCATTCGCTCCCGGCTCTTGCACATGAGCACTAAATACAAAGCGTTCATCGGGAGCGACTGATCCTTTTACGTTGGCTACTATAGTCAATTCTTCAGAAGCATAAGAGTTAGCCTTGATGTTTACTTTCAGTTTGACAGGTCCTTTTGACAGCGCTTCCTTTAGGGTTTGTTTGGCTTGGTAGGATAAATTGATAGCCCAGCCTTTGTCGTCAGGATTATTGATCCCTGAAAACTGAATAGAGGTTGGATTCTTTTCAGGCTGTGTGTAAGCCGGCATTGAATACCCCAAGACGCCGATTGCTCCAGCAGTAATTGCTACATTAAATAGCCTTGCCGAACTGGTTTCTGAGAATATGATCGCTCCTTTGAAGTCTTGGTCACTCGCTTTATTAACTGCCGTAGCATCCAGATATATAACTTCCGCTGTCTGGCCTTCCGCAGGAGTAGAGGAAGAACCAATAGTAAGCATATTTCTATTAGTTTGAAATGCCAGAAAGGGCTTTGTTTGCCCCACTATCGTCAGGCTAGCATTAACTGGATCCCAGGCATTCTTTTTCATTGGCCGCTTTTCTAACCTGTAGGTAAGTGGCCCTTCCTTTTCATTGTCTTTTTGCAGTACAAATCCCGCTTTCTTAAGAATTTCCTCGACATGGTAAATGCTTTCATTGAAACCCTTATTTCCTGGCAGTCTCCACCTTTGCTCCACGAATGCAGTTGTTTCGTAAGCGTTAGACTTATTGAATGCCTTTCTGGTCAGGTTGAAGTAACGCGTTGTTGGATCTTGGGAAAACGCAGTTGATGCACCCAGCAGCAGAAGAAGTGTAAGCAGTTTGTTCATGGTTATAGGTTTTTCCAGATTTCATCAGCCTGCTTTTGTAGTATAGATGAAAATTCCGTTCTTGGTGGTAAGTTTAAATATGGATAGGTGACTTTGGAAAGATAAAGTCCCTGCGGATGAGCAGGAGTGATGAGGGCAGGGGTTTTAAGCAGGATTAAGTAGCTTTCAAATTCATCCAACGATAGCGTGCCGCTACCTATCTTAAGCAGTTGGCCCATGATGATTCTGATCATTTTACCTAAAAAGCGGTTAGAGGAGATTTGAAATCTTAGTCTGTCGCCCTTTACATCGACACTAAGCTTAGCTTCCATCACATTGCATATTGTATGCTCATATTTATCCGGACTGGTGCAAAAGGGCTTAAAATCCTTATACTTAGGTAACACAGCCGCAGCCAGTTTCATCTTATCGAAATCCAAATGGTCTAGTAAATAGAAAGAACTTAATCCATTTAAAAAAGGATCCTTATAGGTGTGGAGGAAATAGTTGTAGGATCTGAAAACTGCATCGAATCGCGCATGAGGCTGTCCTTCCATAGGGAGAATATCAAATACCGCGATATTGACCGGCAGTGCTTTGTTGAGGCGAAACAGCAAGTCAAAGTCCCACTCCCTTTCAATATCCACATGAAAGAAGAATTGGCTTGCATGGACGTGTGCATCAGTGCGGCCACATCCATTGATAAATAACTGTGTTTTAAGAATGCTGCTTAGGGTCGTTTCAATTACACCCTGCACATTAAGTACCCCAGGTTGTTTTTGCCAGCCGTTGTATTGCAGTCCATTATAGCCGATGTGGAAAAAGTACCTCACGTTACCGTCTTCCTGCGCGTCTGTTTAATTCTTCGATTGGCATGTTCATTATTCTGCCAACCGGATCTTTTCCTTTATAGGTAATGACTTTAAGCATAGTTGCATCTTTCGGGGGCGTTAGCTTCTCTGTGTATTTTGGATAAAAGCGATCAGGGAATGAGTTGTCGAAACTGTAATAGATATCTAACCCTTCAACCTCTGAAGACAACTCGATCATTAGTTGCCTATCAGCTGATCTGCTAACACTAAATATTGGATCGTAAACACTCGGAGCATACTTGGTTTCTGCTATATCCAGTCTTTTGAAATGCTGTTCAACTTTAGGGAAAAACGTCTTCCAATTTTTTTTCTCTAAGGGAGACCATAAAGATTCTGAGATTGCAAAGCCTCTTGGCCAGGTCATATATTCTGCCTGTCTGATGTTATATACCTGCTCTGTCCAAAGATTGGCCTGACCACCCTTGATATATTTTGCATCGGAGCCATAAGGTAGAGGATCAAATTCATAGGATTTGCTGAGCCTCAACGAAGCGTAGACTTTCGGTTCAGTAATTGGATCTGCCTGCATGTAATCCAGGTAGGCATAAGTTGATGGGCTCATCACCACCTCATGTTTTTTCTTACTGGCATCGACTCCATTTTTTACGCCTCTCCAGCTCATCACCGCAGCACTTGGAGGCATGTCTCCATTTAGGATCTCATCCCAGCCCATGAACTTTTTACCTTTCGACTCTACAATCTTCTGAACACGTTTTTCAAAGTAACCCTGAACCTGATGCATGTCTTTAAGATTTTCACTTTTCATCAATGCTTTGATCGCATCGCTTTTTTGCCAAAAGTTTATCGGTGCCTCATCTCCTCCCATGTGTATGTATTCAAATGGGAACAGTTGAGCGACCTGAGTGATTACCGTATCTAAAAAACCGTATACTTTTTCATTTGCCGGGCAGAGTGTGTTGTCGATTAGTGCAATAGGAGGGGCTCCTTTCGACCAGTCCATGATACGCTCACCAGATCTCACCCGATAGTTTTCAGCTCCCTCAGTGCAGGATAATTCAGGGTAAGAAGCTATGATCGCCAGACTGTGGCCTGGAACATCAACTTCGGGAAGTATGTCTACAAAACGATTTTTAGCGTATTGAACGATTTCTTTGATATCTTCCTGGGTGTAAAATCCACCGTAGGTGCGCGGTTCATCAGCTTCAGGAGGCGAGAAGATGCCGAATTCTCCGACTTTCTTCACATTCCATGCGCCAACTTCTGTTAGCTTTGGCATTCCCTTTATTTCGATTCTCCAACCTTCATCATCAGTTAAATGCCAATGAAGCAAATTATATTTGTACCTCACCATTGCATCGATATATTGTTTCACCTCTGCTTTAGTGAAAAAGTGACGTGCGCAATCGAACATTAGGCCTCTCCATCCCACCCTTGGATAGTCGGTTACTTCAACACATGGCGCTGCCCACTCCACGTTTTCTACCAGTTCCTTTGCTTCGATCTCTTTTGGGAAAAGTTGAATCAGGCTCTGAGCACCATAAAATAAGCCCGCTGCTTTATTTGCTTTTATGGTGATCAAAGAAGGTGTTACGATGAGTGTATACCCTTCATTACCTATTGCTGCATTACTCTTGTCATTAAGGATTAATTTGATTGTAGCCGGGCCTTTAGTATCAGAGATATTGGAAACAAAGCTACCAGTAGGTGTAGAAAGTCTTTCCTGTAAAAAGGAAACGACTTGTTTAAGTTCAGGTATTGCCGCTGAGTGGATTACAACATTGGCAGGGAGTACAAAGTGTCCCTCCGTTTTTACAAGCGAGACTGGTTCAGGAATTATAGCTATTTCTGCAGTATGGTCGAATTTGCCAGCCATTTCTGCATTGAAATTATCAGAAACTATTGTCTGACTAAAAGCTGGAATCGTTAATATGAACAGTAGTAGTAATAAGGAAGATTTTCTCATAAGCTACGCAATTTACCAAATTATTTTAGGGCATCTAAAACGCGAAACAACTTTTTATTTATTCCCGACCCAGAATAGTTGTTGATATTAATGACAATAACGTATTTATTGCCACTGCCAGCAGTGTAGTAACCCGCGAACGCTGATACGTCATTAATGGTTCCGCTCTTTAATTTCATCCCATTATTTTCAGGCAACGACTTGTAGTAATCGACAAACCAGTCTTCTTGTTGCGCCTGAAATAAGACATTCGCCATTGCAAATGTGGTCACTCGTGTTCCTGGCGAAAGCCCACTGCCGTCCAATATATTTAATGCGTTTTTATCAATTCCTTTTTGCCCCCAATAGTTTACCACTGCTGTAGCACCGTTCTTAGTTGTAGGTGTCTTACCGGTTTTCCAGGCAATAGTCTTGATCAGATGCTCGCCATAGAGGTTTACGCTTTTTTTATTGAAACAATAGATGATTTCACTTAATGAAGGGGAAGAGATCGTCGTTAGCTTTTGTGAGACTACAGGCACCGGTTTTTTGTCGGCAATTAGAATTCTGCTTGTGGTGGCTTCTGCGGAAACCTTTATTCCAATTCGCTGAAGTGTATCCTGCAAGCGAAAAGCGGCGTCAAAAGCCGGATCCGGTAAGGCAGCAGAGATACCCGACTTCGGAGTTTCCAATCCCCATGTTCCTCTTAAATACGCGATGTTACTTAAAGCAGGTAAATAGGCATATACATTGTCGCCTGTTCCCTCGGTACCCGCCTTTAGCTCATTAACAATTTTTAGGTAAGGCATCGCAGGCACTGCTTTTATTATTGAAACTGAATTATCCGATCTGTTAGCGCGTAAATGCAGGTCAAATTGATTCTCTCTCCAGGTTAAGCCAGAGGCTCCGGAGCCGTAGTAATTTCCTACATCTTGCCATACCCAGCCATCAGGCGTCGTTTGTGTGCCCCAAACACTTTCATCTCCTATAACGCTACCATCAATCTTTTTAATTCCTGCATCTTTGATCGCTTGAACCCAAGAGTTTAGAATTGTTGCCTCTTTGCTGCTAGGGTATCTCCAAGAGCCTAGTGTAGGGTCACCACCGCCAACAATAATCAGATTGCCACTTAACGTTCCATCTATACTTATGGTGCCATTGTAGCCCAGCGTAGTTTGATATTTAAAATCCTTACCCAATACCCCAAATGCTGTTGCAGAGATTATTGTTTTTAATGTCGAGGCCGTGGAAACACCTAGGTTCTCGTTTCTTGCATACAAGATCTTCCCTGAGTTTGCATCCAATACGCAGAGCGAAACGGTAGCATACTTTGTTTGAATGTCCGCCAAAAGATTGTTATACGCTTGTTCAAGCTTTTGTGTTGGAGATTGTGCATGGCTTATGCCTGCTACAAGGATTAATATAATGATGAAAGATGTTTTAAGCATAGGTATAAAAAAACGTGATGTAAAAATAACAGCTCTGGTTATTTCTACATCACGTTCAACGTATTATTCTCGATAAACTATATCAGTTCTTTTCTTACCAGGTATTCAGCGATCTGAACAGCATTTGTGGCAGCACCTTTTCGTAGGTTGTCCGCAACTATCCACATATTCAGTGTATTAGGTAAGGATTCATCACGTCTTATCCTGCCAACAAATACCTCATCTTTCTCATGAGCATCTTTAGGCATTGGATATTTCGCATTTGCCGGGTCATCAACTACGATGATTCCTTCAGTTTTAGCCAGGATATCTCTTACTTCAGCAACGTCAAACTCATTTTCAAACTCAATATTGACAGACTCTGAGTGGCCGCCCATAACAGGAATCCTAACAGTGGTCGCAGTCACTCTGATGGTATCATCACCCATAATTTTACGGGTTTCCAAGATCATCTTCATTTCCTCTTTAGTATAACCATTGTCGGTGAATACATCAATTTGGGGAATCACGTTCAAGTCGATAGGGTAGGCATAGGCCATTGGTCCGTCCATGATACCTTTGCGCTCATTCATTAGCTGTTCGACCGCTTTAACGCCTGTTCCAGTAACCGACTGATAGGTTGACACAACAACGCGTTTTATCCTGTATCTATCATGCAATGGTTTCAAAGCGACCACCATCTGGATTGTTGAACAGTTGGGGTTAGCGATGATCTTGTCGTCAATTGATAAGGTATCAGCATTTACCTCAGGGACGATTAATTTTTTTGAGGGGTCCATTCTCCAGGCAGAAGAGTTGTCAATTACTGTAGTTCCAGCTTCGGCAAAACGTGGCGCATTTTCCAAAGAAGTACTTCCTCCAGCGGAGAACAAGGCAATATCAGGTCTCATTGAGATTGCAGTGTCCATGTTTACAACAGCAAACTTCTTACCCTTGAATGTGATTTGCTTACCAACGCTCTTTTCAGAAGCTACAGGAATCAATTCGGTTAATGGGAAATTACGCTCTTCTAATACCTTCAACATTACGGTGCCTACCAGTCCGGTAGCGCCTACTACTGCAATTTTCATGTTTTTTTAATTTGTTATCTATGCTCTTTTAATTGATATTTTTATGGTCTGATAAGTCTGCAAATATGTGGATTATTTACGTAAAAAAAGGGAAGGGGCTATTTTTAAACCACTTCCCTCTCATATTATAATACAGTTAGGTCTTAAATAAGCTCGTGATCTACGTAATCGAAACTCTTCTTAATGCTTACAAAAGGGTCTATGGAAAAGTTCTCTTGTTCTACAATAAGATGTTCCAATCCCGCCTCCTTAGCCTCCTTATAAATACTCTTAAAATCAATGGAGCCTGTTCCAACTTCGGTGTTTATTGTTTTGTCTGCCTTATCCATATCCTTTACATGCCACATAGGGAATCTTCCTGGATGCTTTTTAAAAAGCTCAATTGGATCGTTTCCAGATCTAACTACCCAGTACAGGTCCATTTCAAACTTCACATTGTCTTTGTCAGTTGACGAAAGTAAAGTCTCATAACCTGTTTCCTCACCATACTTTGTGAATTCAAAATCGTGGTTATGGTAGGCCATTTTCATTCCTGCAGCCTTCGCAACACCTGCTGCGGTATTTAGTCGCTCCGCAAGTCTTTTGAAATCTTCTATGCTTGTCCGCAAAGTTGGATTCAACCATGGGCAGGTAAAGTATTCCATACTCAGAGCTGCTGCGCCTTCAATAAGTGGTTTCAATTCTTCCACATTGCCGGATTTTATATAGCTATCCATGCTGAAGTGACCACTAGGTGCTGTTAGGCCATTTTCCGTAAGCAATGCTTTGAAGTCTTTGGCAGCCAATCCCCAGTAGCCGGTCTCTGCGGTATACCCGTAAGTTTCAACTTTCTTATACCCTGCCTGAGCAACTTTAGCGATTACTCCCTTAACATCTTTAGGCAATTGTTCTCTAAGTGTGTAAAGTTGAAGTCCAACTGCATTGGCCGAAGCTGAAGCAGTACAGTAAAAGTTTGGTAAAATGGCTACGCCCGCTGCCGCGATACTTGCCTGTTTTATAAAAGTTCTTCTTGAATTCATAAGCTACACATCGCAGATCATCACTGCATCATTTAGTGATTTAAATATATCTTTTTTACTTGGCAGAAATTCCTGTGCAAGGTAACCTTTAAAACCTGTTGATATAATAGCTTTAATGATTGCAGGATAAAACAACTCTTGGTTCTCATCTAACTCATGACGCCCCGGCACACCTGCGGTGTGGTAGTGGGAAATATATTGGAAGTTATTTTTAATGGTGCTGATTACATTACCTTCATCAATCTGCATGTGGTAGATATCATAAAGCAATTTAAAATTTTCTGAACCCAATCTTTTACACAACTCGACGCCCCAGGGGGTGTTATCGCATTGGTAATCTTTATGATTTACTTTGCTGTTTAACAGTTCCATCACCAACACAACATTATACTTTTCTGCGATTGGAAGAACTTGTTTCAGTCCGTCGACACAGTTTTTCCAACCCGTTTCATTATCTTTCCCACGTTTAGTACCGCTAAAGCAAATCAATTGCTTGTAACCTGCTTCAGCAACTTTTGGAATCATCTCTGTATAACGCTTAATCAAATCTGCATGGAATTTAGGTTCATTCCATCCATCGTCGATACCAAGTTCAGCACCGTTACATAATGATGAGTCGAGTCCATGTTTCTTTAAAGTTGCCCAGTCTCCAGGCCCGACAAGATCTATCGCTTTAATACCGATTTTTTTCGCTTCAACACATAGTTTATCCAGGTCTACATTACCAAAACACCAGCGACAAACTGAATGATTTACGTTTCCTTTTAGCATTGTATTTTTATATTCTGCTAGTGCAAAAGCAGGCAATGCTGCCGAAACACCTAAGGCGGCGGTTCCGGCAACAATATTTTTGAGTGCAGATCTTCTGCTAAGTTCAGATTTCATGATAATTGATTTATAATTCAAAAAGACTAGACACTTACTAAGCTTTCAGCAACCTTCTTTTTATTAGAGAAGAAGAGCGCAAAAAGTAAAAATACTGCAAGCGCGATACCCGCCGGAATAATCCAGATCATTTTCCAGTCAAAGCTTCCATCAGCCAACTTATAGCTATCAGTGATCATGCCTGCAACTTCAAACCCGATTAGCATTCCAACACCATAGGTGGCAAGTGTAATCAGACCTTGGGCAGCACTTTTGTATTTCTCACCTGCCGCAGCATTGGTGTAAATCTGACCTGCAACGAAGAAGAAATCATAACACACACCGTGTAAAGCGATACCGATGATTAACATAAAACTCAAATCACTAGCGTTACCAAATGCAAATAGCGCATAACGAACTGCCCATGCAATCATACCAATCAAGATAGTCTTTTTAAAACCAAAACGGGTAAAGAATACTGGTAATAGCAATAAGAAAAGAACTTCAGATACCTGACCTATAGTCATCTTTCCTGTCGGGTTATCTATACCTACGTTTGAAAGAAAAGGGTGGGCATTTTGGTAGTAGAAGGCTAACGGAATACAGATAAGAATGGAAGAGACAAAGAATATCGCGAAATCCCTATCCTTCAACAGTTTCAATGCGTCAAGACCAAGTATTTCAGAAATCTTAACTTTCTCTCCTGTAGAAACTTTAGGAGGTGTTTTTGGTAGAATGAAGCTGAATAAACCCAATATCACTGATACGATTCCACCCATTGCGAAAGTATTCTTAAGCATCCCGGCAGAAGTCGCTTCTGCAGTATCCCAGTGGAATATGTAGCTAATAGCCAAACCTGCTGCAATCCATCCAATTGTTCCGAAAACCCTGATGGTCGAAAACTCTTTTTCAGGATCTTTCATTTGGTTAAAGGATACAGAGTTTACCAATCCCAACGTAGGCATGAATAAAATCATGTAGCCTAAAACATAAGGATAAAAGGTGCTGATTTCTGTTGCATTGTACATTTGATACATCAAAACGGCTCCAACGAGGTGTAGCACACCCAGAATTCGCTCTGCATTGAAATATCTATCGGCAATAAGACCTATGATGAAAGGCGCGATTATAGCTCCCCAGGACTGTGTTGAAAATATGGATGAAGACTGCGCACCAGTGGCACCAAGGTTACTGCCAAGGAAAGTTCCCAATGTAACAAACCATGAGCCCCAGATAAAAAACTCCAGGAACATCATGATAGATAATTTTACTCGATTATTCGAATTCATTATTTTAATTATATCTTGTTTATTTACAGTTCTTTAATCATTACGTTGCGATACCAAACGTCTCCTCCATGATCTTGAAGTGCTATCTTACCTGTCTTGTAAGTAGCAAATCCGTTCCAGTCAGCAAACTTGCTTTGCTTTAGTAATGTAGCCCAGCTTGCATCCCAAAGTGTGGTGGTAACAATCTTAACGCCATTTAACCTAAGTTCAAGGCTTCCGTTTTTTGTAATAATTTCAGCGGTGTTCCATTCTCCAACAGGCTTAACAGGTTCTGAACTGCTCTTGATTATATCATACAAATCTCCAGCTCTGTGTTTTTGAATTTTTCCATCGTCGTGACCTTCGTTATCAAGTACCTGCATCTCTAAACCAGTACTGTAGGTAGCTCCGTATTTGGCTTTGTCCTCATGAACGAAGAAGATAATTCCACTATTTGAACCAGGAGCAACTTTCCAGTCTAGTTTTAAATGGTAGTTGGTGTACTCCTTGTCGGTAACAAGATCACCACCGCCGTCACCCTGTGTTTTGGCATCAAGAAATAAAGCGCCATCCTGAACTTTCCAGTGGTTACCTACCGTCGATTGTCCGTAAGTATGCCATCCATTGGTAGTTTTGCCATCAAAAAGTTTCATAAAACCCTTCGACGCCACAGTCTGATTTTTAGTGCTGCTGCAGCCTAGCGTTAAGGCAATGATCATCGCAGAGAAAATGTATTGTCTCATTATTGTTTTTTATAATTATTTAATTGTTACAAAGTCCAGCCTTCACGATAGTTACGCTTAACATACTGATTTACTTCCTCAAAATTCGTCACTCTCATGTTTGCATTGTCCCAAAGTAGCTTTTTAACACCACCTTTTAGATCGTGACCACGAACCGCAAGATTTGCCATTAACAAGGCTTCAGTTAATGGACCTGCAGTTTCAAACGAAGAACTAAGTTCGGTTTTGCCATAGCCGGCAATACATCCTTCCACCCATTGTTTGTAATGGCCATTCGAACCATCGGGTACACGTGCCCATTTCTGTTTTGCTTTAGCGTCTTTCATGCGTGATTTTGGAAGCAAGGTTGCCCCGTCAGAATAGGTGCTTGCATACATCTTTCCTTTGGTGCCAATAAATAAGGTTCCATTTCCTTCTTCACCACCCCATTTTTCATCCGGTAGAAGTTCAATAGGTCTTTCCGGTTGTATACCTCCGTCCATCCAGTGCATAGTAACATCACCTTTAGTTTTCGCGGTCTTAGGGAAAGTTAATGTGATGTGACTTGATGGAGGGCAACTCTCAGGGAATACACCTTTTTTGAATTCATCCACATAAACTGAACCTACGCTCGCCTGTACATCCTTTGCATAACGAATGTCTAAAACTCTGAAAGGAGCCTCCATTAGGTGACATCCCATATCTCCAAGTGCACCGGTTCCGTAATCCCACCATCCGCGCCAGTTAAACGGTACTAACTTATCTACGTAATCTTTTTGCGGAGCCGTACCTAACCAAAGGTTCCAGTCCAGTTCTTTAGGAATTTCAGCTTTGGTAGTTGGCCATGCAATTCCCTGAGGCCAAACAGGTCTGTTTGTCCAACAGTAGACCGTGTGAACATCACCGATTAAATCTGCATCATACCATTCAGAAAGTAAACGGGTTCCATCATTTGACGCTCCTTGGTTACCCATTTGAGTAACCACTTTATATTTTTTCGCGGCTTCCGTCAACATACGGGCCTCATAAATGTCATGGGTAAGTGGCTTTTGTACATAAACATGTTTGCCCAGCTGCATAGCATGGTGAGCGATGATCGCATGGTTATGGTCCGGAGTGGATACTGAGACGGCATCAAAGTTTTTTGATTCCTTATCATACATTTCTCTCCAGTCTTTATAGAACTTTGCCTTCGGAAAGTTTTTACGGGAAGTAGCCGCTCTTCTTTCGTCTACATCACAAAGGAAACCAATGTCGGCTTTGCCGCTTTTTGCGAACATAGCAATGTCCGATTCCCCTTTGCCACCAGCACCAACGCCGGCAACAATTAGCCTATCACTAGGTGCTAAAAATCCATTTCCTCCAAGAACATGACGTGGTACGATCATGAACGCTGATGCTGCAATTGCAGAAGTCTTTAGAAAGCTACGTCTTGAAGCAGCTTCCTGATCTTTTTTTATTTCTTCCATGGTTTAATTTGGTTGGGTTGTGAAATTATTTTTTTAAGGATAAAATGTATTTAACCATCTCTTTTGCATCACCTTTACTAACGGCAGGGTGTGGACTCATCGGAACTTCTCCCCATACACCAGAACCACCGGCGATGATCTTGTTAGCTAACATATCTATGTTCTCAGCAGTCGCCGGGTATTTTGCCGCTACATCTGCATAAGCAGGGCCAACAATTTTAACTTTTACATTGTGACAAGCTAGACAGTCAGATTTCTTTAGTAAGGCTTCGCCAGGCATAGCCGCTTTCGGGGTCTCTGCCTTTGCAGTTTGTTCTGCTGCTAGTGCAGGTGTCGCAGAAGCTTCGGTCGGCGGCACCCCTACCGGCCCCGCCGCTTGGGTTGCCGAAGAGCTGTCTGTTTGATTCGAATCAACAGTTTCAGCGCTCATAGCTGCCCCTGGATTAGTTTTGTTGGTGTCTAACAGATTTTTCTTTCTTGCGGCCCTTTCCTCCGGACTAGCGCAAGACGCGAATATTAAGGCTAAAAGTCCTAAAATAAACAGTTTGGATGTTTTCATTTGTGTGTATTTCTAATTATAAACCTAAAATTTTATTATTAAATTCTATGTCCCCGCCACCGGAGCTTGCGAAATCGTCAAACGCTCTATCAGTCACTTTAATGATGTGTTTTTTAATAAACTCCGCGCCTTCTTCAGCGCCAACTTGTGAGTCTTTAATTGAGCATTCCCACTCCATAACGGCCCAACCTTTAAAATCGTATTGCGCTAGTTTGCTAAATATAGTTCCAAAATCTACTTGCCCATCACCGAGAGAACGGTACCTTCCAGCGCGATTTGCCCAGCTTTGGTAACCACCGAAGGCACCTTGCTTACCTGTAGGATTGAACTCCGAATCTTTTACATGGAAAGCCTTGATACGCTCATGATAAAAGTCAATGTACTGTATGTAATCCAGCTGTTGCAGCACAAAATGTGAAGGATCATACAGCAAACACGCACGGGGGTGATTGTTTGCTTTTTCAAGAAACATCTCGTAGGTGATGCCATCAAACAGATCTTCTCCAGGGTGGATTTCGTAGCAAACGTCCACACCACAGTTATCAAATTCGTTAAGAATCGGCATCCATCTCCTAGCCAGTTCTGTAAAGCCTGCATCTACTAATCCCTCAGGACGTTGTGGCCATGGATGGAACATATGCCATAATAAAGATCCGCTAAAGGTTGCATGTGCATTTAAACCTAGGTTTTGAGATGCTTTAGCGGCAAACATCAATTGCTGAACTGCCCATTCCTGTCTTGCTTTAGGATTATTTTTATATTGATCCGGAGCAAATGCGTCAAATGCCAGGTCGTAAGCAGGATTAACGGCTACCAACTGCCCTTGTAAATGTGTTGATAACTCAGTAATCTCTAGTCCATAAGATCCTACTTTACCAACCAGCTCGTCTGCATAAGTTTTGCTTTCTGCTGCTTTTTGAAGGTCAATAAATCTTGGATCGTTAGTAGGAAGCTGGATTCCTTTGAAACCTAAGCCGGCTGCCCACTCGCAAATTGTTTCTAATGAATTGAACGGTGCTTTGTCGCCGATAAATTGAGCTAAGAATACCGCTGGTCCTTTAATTGTTGTCATGCTTTTTAAGAATTAAAATCAAACCATTTTTGGTCAGACTGGCTTGATGCCACTACGCTATCAATAAATGTCATACCTCGCACGCCATCTTTCACTTTTGGGAAGTCTAACATCGCATCAGTAGGAGTTGTTCCGTGTATTTTTGCAGATAAAGTCAATGTGAAGTTTCTGTAAATATTTGCGAAAGCCTCAAGATAGCCTTCAGGATGTCCTCCCGGAACACGGGTATTGTATTTGGCAGCATCAGAAAGATAGGCTTGTCCTGCACGATAAACCTGTGTTGGCTCAGTCAGCCATTTTACCAATAAAGTGTTTGGCTCCATTTGATGCCATTCAAGACCACCTTTTTCACCATATATTCTTATAGCCAATGCATTTTCTTCTCCCGCTGCCACCTGCGATGCCGAAAGCACGCCACTGGCTCCGTTGTCGAACTTTAATAAGACGTTACCATCATCATCTAGTCCGCGACCTTCCACTACAATATTAAGATCAGCACAAAGTTTGGTAATTTTTAATCCTGATATATATTCTGCAAGTTGCGCTGCGTGGGTACCAATATCACCCATGCAACCACTTTTTCCACTTTTCTTTGGATCAGTTCGCCATGCAGCACCAGCATTTCCTTCGCGCTCAGTAAGTGTGCTTAACCATCCCTGAGGATACTCAACCATCACTTTCCTTATTTTTCCAAATGCGCCATCCTTAACCATTTGTTTGGCCTGTTTTACCATTGGATAGCCAGAGTAAGTGTGAGTAAGGCATAATAGCAAGCCTGTTTCCTCTACCTTTTGTTGTAACTGTTTTGCCTCATCTAATGAAAGAGCGATTGGTTTTTCGATCACTACATTGAATCCATTGTCTAACGCCATCATAGCTGGGCCAAAATGTGCGAAGTTTGGTGTAACGATAGTTATAAAGTCAATGCGTTTATCAGCAGGAAGTTTACTTTCCTTCTCGATCATTTCCTCGTAGGTAAGGTAAATCCTGTCTTCAGGTAAAAAAAGCATTTCGCCAGATTCGCGTGCCACATCAGGATTGATACTCAATGCTCCACAGCAGAATTCTACCTGACCGTCAATGTTTGCAGCTATGCGGTGTACGGCTCCGATGAATGCATCTTTACCTCCGCCTACCATGCCCATTCTAATTTTTCTCGTTTTCATTAAATTAAGGTTACCTATTTTGATTGTTTGAAACCAACCAATACAGCCTCTTCAAAATCATTAAATTGAAGTGATTCAAGACAGAAATGTTCTGGATCTGGCAGTTCATATTTGGTGGTTTCGTTAACTTAGTTGTGTGCTAAATATCTTTCGTTTTGTAATATTAAGAAAAAATAAATAGTTAGTGTTCTAAATACACAATTTAAGTAAAAATATTATGTTTTTGTTACTTAGGGCGTTTTTAATGCCCTGAAGGCGGTAACGCAGTTATTAGGAGTATCCACAGATCGAACTGAAACAAACGTATCACCTTGAATACGAACCTCAGCCTGCGACCTAGGCATTTAAAATTGAGAGTAGTCGCAATGACAGTCGTGCTCCTGATCGTACTTTATTTACTTTAGCACTCAGGAGCAGAAATAGGGTCATAGAAAACAACTTTTCAGTGGAAGTTTATTGCCGGGACTTTGACCAAGGCTGACTTTCCTCGTTGAGATATTGAAAGAAATTCAGCAAGGCGAAAAGGCTCAGTAGAGGTCAGGGTTTGTAATGAAGGGAAATGGTGTAATGTAAAACTTGTGATAGCAAATTCTCCATGTTATCGTCCTTGAAATAGCCTTGGTTAGCCTTTGACCTTATCAGTTCGTAACAAACTGCTTTAAAAATATCCCTGTACTGAAATGTGTTTTACTTATTAACTAATTTCGTTTTTCAAATGTTTTCTATATACCAAATAAATTGTTGCCGACTTGGGGGTGTTTGTGGCATTTTTATAACTTTGCCGCATCAATAAAAAACATGGCTGAAAAGATAATCGTATTTGGTTCGAATGGGCAAATTGGGACAGAACTGGTAAGTGCTTTACGTAAAACCTACGGAGAAGATAACGTGATCGCTTGTGATATCAGAAGACCGGATTATGACATCAAAAATTCAGGCCCCTTTGAATTCGTCAATGTTCTTGAAAAAGAGACGCTAAACGGTGTTTTTCAAAAGTACAAACCAACACACGTATACCTTTTAGCAGCATTACTTTCTGCTACGGGCGAGCAAAACCCAAAATTAGCATGGGATCTAAATATGAATGGCTTGCTGAATATCCTGGATTTGGCTATAACTTATAGAACTGCTAAAGTATATTGGCCGAGCTCGATTGCTGTTTTCGGCCCGAATTCGCCTAAGGACAATACGCCTCAGTTTTGTGTGATGGATCCAAATACGGTTTATGGAATAAGCAAACTAGCGGGCGAGCGCTGGTGCGAATACTACCACCAAAAGTTTGGACTTGATGTTAGAAGCATTCGTTATCCGGGATTGATCAGTTGGAAAGCTGCTCCAGGCGGCGGAACTACAGATTATGCCATTCACATATTTCATGAGGCCCTAAAAAAGGGCACTTATGCCTCGTTTTTGAATCCAGGTACAGAATTACCAATGATGTATATGGATGACGCCATCCGCGGAACCATTGAACTGATGAATGCGTCGGCAGATAGTATTTCCATGCGTTCCAGTTATAATTTCACAGGTGTAAGCTTTACGCCAGAAATTCTTGCAGCAGAAATTAAGAAGCATATACCTGATTTTAAATTGACCTATACAGACAATGATCCAAGGCAACTGATCGCCAACAGCTGGCCCAAATCAATTGATGATAGTTTCGCGAGAAATGACTGGGGTTGGAAGCCGGAGTTTGACCTGACTGAAATGACTGCAGATATGTTTAAAAACCTGCAAAAATAAGGCATGATAGTATTATCCTGAATTTATTTAGGGCCTCATAATAAATAATAAAAATCGTCCGTAACTTGTGAACTACAAGATATGGACCAAACTATAAGCAAACATGGGAAGAGCATTCGAATTCAGAAAAGAACGTAAATTTAAGCGCTGGGCCAAAATGGCAGTTCAGTTTACAAGGATAGGTAAAGAGATTGTCATGGCCGTTAAAGACGGAGGACCTAGCCCAGATACTAATTCCCGTCTGCGTACGGCTATTCAAAATTCAAAGGCCGTTAATATGCCAAAGCATACTGTAGATGCGGCCATCAAACGTGCATCTAATAAGGATGAAAACGGTTACGAAGAGCACGTTTATGAGGGTTATGCCGCTCATGGTGTAGCTATCCTTATTGAAACGGCTACCGATAATACAAACAGAACGGTAGCGAACGTACGCAGTTATTTCAATAAGACAGGTGGTGCGTTAGGTAAAACCGGGTCACTGGATTTTATTTTTAACCGAAAATCGATCTTCAGGTTTCTTCCTGCAGAAAAGGACCTGGAAGAATTAGAATTTGAACTAATTGATGCCGGTCTTGAAGAATTGTATTTGGAAGCTGACGAAGAAGGAACAGATGTCGCGGTGGTTCAAACAGCTTTCGAAGATTTTGGAAAAATGCAAAAGGCTTTAGAAGAACTTGGTGTTGAGATGAAAAGTGCAAAGTTGGAAAGAATCTCACTTTCGACCATGCCTATTACAGAAGAACAAGCTGTTGACGTCTTTAAATTAATTGATAAATTGGAAGAGGATGACGATGTTCAGGCCGTTTACCACAATATGGCTGAGTAAAAAAAGTGATTTGGCTGTTGAATGTCACTCATATCCAACAGCCATATCAAAATCTAGTTTTTAAGTTTGAAGGAGCTTTCCATCACGTCCATTGAATTTCCACCAATAAATATTTTGAAATCCCCCAGTTCAGAATCATATTTCAAGGCTGCATTATAGAACCTTAAGTCATCTGAACTGATCTTGAAAGTTACCGTTTTTTGCTCTCCGGGAAGCAATCTGATCTTCTGAAATCCTTTTAACTCCTTGACAGGTCTTGTTTCAGTACCTACCAAATCCTGTACATAAAGCTGGACTATTTCTCTTCCTTCTCTCGATCCGGTATTTTTTACTACGATTGAAGCGGTAACTGACCCTCCTTTCTTAAAGCTTGTGTTACTCATCTTTAAATCGCTGTAGGCGAAAGTAGTGTAGCTCAAACCATATCCAAATGGATATAGCGGATCATTATCTACATCTAGATAGTTCGATCTGAACTTTGAAAACCACTGACCTGCAACTAAAGGACGGCCAGTATTCTTATGGCTATAGTACAGAGGAATCTGACCAACATTTTTAGGGAAGGTCGTCGTCAATTTACCAGAAGGATTAACGTCGCCAAATAAAACATCCGTAACTGCTTTAGCAGTTTCTGTTCCACCAAACCAAACGTTTAGTATTGCCGGTACGTTCTGAGCCTCCCAACTCAAAGTCAAAGGTCTTCCAGAGAATAACACAAGTACTACGGGTTTTCCGGTTTTAAGTAATGCCTCAAGAAGTCTTTTTTGAGTTTCAGGAATGTCGAGATTCGTTCTGCTCGAGCTTTCGCCAGTCATTTCAGATGATTCTCCTAAAGCGGCAACTACTACATCCGATTTCTTTGCAATGTCAACAGCTTCTTTAATAATGTCTTCCTCAGATCGTGAATCTCTTGGAATATCGCGACCAAACATAGTTGCTCTTTTTTGATATTCTTCGTCAGCCATGAGGTTTGCGCCAAAACTGTGTAGTATTTTGACTTGCGAACCTAAAGCTGCCTTCATCCCATCAAGAAGTGAGACAGTATTTGCCAAGTCTGAATTGACACTCCATGTGCCAGGCATATTAGTTCCCGTATTTGATAATGGTCCAATAAGGGCTATAGTTCCTGTTTTTCTCAAAGGAAGAACGTTACCTTCATTTTTTAGCAACACAAAAGATTGTCCTGCTGCTTCGCGGGCGAGTTGCAAGTGCTCAGGTTTTAAAATTTCAGTCTTTGCACGTTCTTCGTTACAATATCTAAAGGGATCTTCAAATAAGCCAAGTTTATACTTTGCTTCAAGAATCAATCTGCAGGCCTGGTCAATCTGTGTCGTCTTTACTTTTCCTTGCTGTACAGATTTTTTTAAAGTGCTAAGAAATCCTTCTCCAACCATGTCCATGTCTACACCTGCATTTAGCGACAAAGCTGAAACTTTCTGTAAGTCACCCAAACCATGGTCAATAAGTTCATTTATTGCGGTGTAGTCGGTTACTACGAAGCCTTTAAATCCCCACTGCTTTCTTAAAAGGTCAGTCATTAACCACTTGTTAGCAGTAGCTGGTACACCGTTAATATCGTTGAAAGAGGTCATTACACTTCCCGCACCGGCCTCAATTGCAGCCTTATAAGGAGGGAGGTACTCGTTGTACATCCGGTTTAAGCTCATGTCTGTTGTGTTATAATCTCTACCTGCCTCTGCAGCGCCATAGAGCGCAAAGTGTTTTACACAAGCCATGATGGTATTATTTTTCGAAAGGTCATCACCTTGATATCCCTTAACCATTGCCATTGCAATCTGTGAACCCAGGTAGGTATCTTCACCTGACCCTTCAGAAATCCTACCCCATCTTGGATCCCTTGAAATGTCTACCATAGGGGAGAAGGTCCAATTTAAGCCATCTGCGCTCGCTTCTATTGCGGCAACACGCGCAGTTTTTTGAATTAGATCGATATCCCAGGTACAAGACATTCCCAATGGTATTGGAAAAGTAGTTTTATAACCATGGATAACATCCTGACCGAATATCATAGGAATTTTTAACCGGGTCTGGGTGACTGCAATTTCTTGTACCTTCCTGATTCTTGCAGGAGTCGTTAAACTGAAGATACCGCCAACTTGCCCTTTCCTGATTTTATCTTCGACACCAGTACTTACCACCGAACCTGTTGTCGCCTCTCCGCCCGTTAATAAGTTCAATTGGCCGATCTTTTCTTCCAGCGTCATTTTCAATAGCAGACCGTCAATGAATTTGTTCATTTTCTGATCGTGTATTGAAACTGCCTTTTTTTGCTGCGCATGAGCAGTCAGGCATAGCAACATTGCTATGCAGAATATGTATTTAAACTTCATATTGTTGTTATTTTTTTTTTAGGTATGGAGTAATTTCTTTCGTCCAAATTGCATATCCCGCAGGCTTCATGTGAAGCATATCAGGTTGGAAGAGTTCTGGTCGGTTTGCACCAGTGCTGTCCAGCATTTTGGAGGTTATATCGATATATCCCGCATTCTTCTCTCCAGAAATGAATTCCTTGATCTTTGCATTAGCTGTCAAAATCACTTTAGAGAATTTCGCTCTAGAGGGACTTAGCTTCATGGAAATGAAAGTGATATTAGCCTTAGGAAGATTCTTGCGAAGGTTAGTAAAGAAAGTTACAAAACGATCATAAGTCTTATCTGATGTTGCGCCGGAGGCAACATCGTTTTCACCGCTATATATCACGACCTGCCTGGGTTTGTATACTAACACTAATTCTTTGATGTAATCATTTGCGTTAGTAAGTTCCGAACCACCAAATCCTCTGTTTATCGCATCGTATCTTTTGAAGGTTTGTTCTAAATCACTCCACATTCTTACTGAAGAGCTTCCAATAAAAACGATTCCATTACTTCTCGGCATGGAAATACTATCCGACTTTTCAAACTCTTTGATCTCATTCCAAAAAGGTTTATTCTGCGCAACAGCACTCATTGAAATCAATACCATTACAATCAGGGATTTTATGTTTTTAGACATGGTTTAAAATTTGAAGTTAATATAGTTATTTTTTAGAAGTTTGATCTTCGAATCCCAATTTCTTAAGTCCATCTTTAATCTCTGGATTGCTCATAAACAATTTCCACAATAGCCCTGTTCGATAGTTTTCTATCATCACTATTATCGGACCCTGATCAATCGCGAGATGTGATTTTGCGTACCAGTTTTTTTCTTCACTAAAAGCATCAATAAAACCATACTCAGTCCACAATTTTCCACCAAGGTCGAAGTAAAAATGCTTTAAAGCTTTCATTGAGTATTCAGGAGTATAAGGGAATGCCGACAATGCAGCAGTAGGGCTGATCACACCAAGATCTTCTGATGGCGAATGCGCGGCGTATCCAACCCAGCTATCGCTTGCTGTTAATCCCCAGCTGTTCTCACCGTATCCTTTAAAATTTTTGGGATTGGCAACAACATACGCCCTATTGATCAACGTATGGTTTTTGTTTTGTTCCCAATAATCAGCGTACCTGTCTTTTAATCCACGCGGGTCCAAACCCAAGAAGGAGTAATGAGAGAAAAATAGTGGGCCTCCATTATCAAAGCCCAATGGTAATTTGTAACCGTAGAACTCTTTACCATTCGTAAAGAAATTACTTTGTACCCAACCTCTGTGGTATATAGATGCAGGTACGGGGTATCTTGTAGCTGATGCAGCTAACACATAGGTAATAAGACATTCGTTATAACCTCTTAGCGGGAAATTCATCGCCCAGCCATTATTAGGGCTCCAATGCCAATATAAAACATCTTCCCCACCTTTCGTGAACCAGTCCCACTCTATGTCAGACCAAAGACCATTGATTCGATTTCTTAAGTCATTTTCTACAGGATTGTCAGCATTAAAGTACTGACGTACTGTTAATAATCCCTGGAATAAAAAGGAAGATTCTACTAAATCTGCTCCATCATCTTTGCGGCTGAAAGGTATGATCTTTCCTGTTCCTCCATTAAGCCAATGAGGAAAAACCCCGTGATATGCATCTGCCTTACCAAGAAATTTGACCATTTTCAATAAAAATCTTGCAGCTGTGTCTCTCCCAATCCATTTGCGCTCTGCGGCAACAATAGTTGCCATGACTCCAAATCCAGTTCCTCCTGTTGTTACTACTTCTGTTCCATAGTCAAAGGCAACATTGCTCCGTTCTCTCGCCATTCCACTTACCGGATGCGCGAAATCCCAGAAGTAACGGAAAGTTTGCTTTTGAACAAGGTCCAGCAATTGGTCATCAGTTAAATTCTTTTGAATCTTTAACTCCGGCTTTATCGATGCACTTTTATTTTGTGCGAATAAGCTGCCTGTGCTGAACGTTACTAATAAAAGCAGTAGGATTTTCTTCATAATGTTATAAGTTCGGACTATTAAAGCCAAGGCTCCTCATTCCAGTTTTGACTTCAGGGGTACTCATGAATAAGTTCCAAAGCAGTTTGGTCCTGTAGTTTTCAATCATGATTAGTATTGGGCCTTGGTCAATTGCCAATGTTGAGCTGGCAAACCATTGGTCTTGGAGCGAGAAGGCATCAATAAAACCATATTCCTTAAATAGTTTATCACCTAACTTGTAGTAAAAAAAGCGGAGTGCTTTCATTGAATTATCAGGAGTATAAGGCATGGAAGATAAAGCGGCGGTAGGTGCAATCACACCCCTATCATTAGTGGGTGAACTTGCTGTGTAGCCATTCTGGATATCGCTGGCAGTTAGTCCCCAGCAATTTTCACTATATCCATAATAATTCTTAGGATTCGCTATACAATAGTTGTAATTGATCTGCGTATGGGCCTTGGTTTGTGTCTCGTAGTTCGCATAACTATCTGTCAGGCCTATCGGATTGATGCCTAAGAAGGAATAATGAGAAAAAAACAAGGGGCCACCGTTTGGTTCTCCCAAAGGGAGCTGAGTCCCAAAATAGCTGTTCCCATTTCTCATAGTTCCATTTTGAGCCCATCCATTGTCATAAACTGATTTAGGTATCGCGTGCGTAGTTGAAGAGGCCGCCAGAACATAGGTGATTAATGCTTCATTCCATCCTCTTATGGGTAAATTTATATCCCAGCCGTAATTCGGGCTCCAATGCCAATACAGAACGCTTCCACCATCTCTTCTGTACCAGTCCCATTCTACAGTGTTATAGATTTGGCTGATGTCATTTCGTAAAGTAGTTTCTTCTGCTGATGCGCCATTAAAATACTGTCTGGCTGTAAGCAAACCTTGAATTAGAAGTGAAGTTTCTACCAGGTCGCCGCCGTCATCTTTGGTGCTGAACGGAATAACTTTACCGGTTGTCCCATCTATCCAGTGGGGATAAGCACCATGGAATCTTTCTGCGGTTTTCAAAAAGTTAACAATTTTTTTAACCCGGTCCAACCCTTCTGTTTTGCTAATGAAATTACGGCTTACACCCGTAACCAATGCCATAACACCAAAACCAGTTCCCCCTGAGGTAACCAAGTTACCTGAGGTATTCCGTTCTTTGGCCATGCCACTTACGGGGTGACCGAAGTCGTAAAAGTATTTAAAGGTCTGTTGCTGAACTTTGCTGAGTAATTCGTCATCTGATAGTCGTGGAAACTTATCACTATTGTCAAAACCAGTATTGAAGGTTATGGATACTTCTGATTCTAAACTCCCACCTGCTGCTGATTTCAATGTTTTCGAAACGATAACATTATAAACTTTAAAGCCTGATAGTGCAGCGGTTGGTTGGATAACGATTGTATTCCCATTTTCAATACTTGTTGTAAAAGCTACACTCCCCGCCGTTCCCAGGTCAGTAAAGCTTAGCGCGTTTGTTAGATTAGCGGAAGTAATGCTGGTGTTAAAAGTTATTTTTAATACGGGATTAAGAGATATGTTATTGAAGTTCCCGGCAACTGCTGCTTGATTGTTGATGCTGACAGCCGTTTGTTTAAAAGAAGAAGGTTCTGCAGGTGCGTCGGTTCCTCCTTTCTTACAAGCAAGAAAAAGAAGAATAGCGGCGAATATGCAGAACCTTGATCTCATCATAATTTATCTTCCCTGTCTTTCTAATATTGATAAAGCAGAGACCTCGGTTGAAGTTAGTGCTTTATTATAAATCCTTACTTCATCAATTTTACCAGGGATGTAACCTGCCCAATCTTCACCAGGTGAGCCTGTTGTGCTGCTTGGTACAGTTTTAAAGTGCAATGCACCGAAAACGATTGGACCAACATTAGTAAAACGTATAGCAGTCATTCCAGAAACGGTATTGGTTCTTACCAGTGTTCCATTAACATAAGATTTAAAGTTACCAGCACCATCGTAGGTGATCAGGTACTGAACCCAATTGTTGAAGCCGTTAGCTACATCTTGAATGTTGTTATCTCTTGTAACCCCATTGTCTCCATAGATAGTTTTAAAACGTGCAAGTGTATTGGTTCCACCATTTTCGAAGAAAATATTAATATTTCCCCAAAAGTTTTTAGTATCGCCAAGGCCAACTATACCTGTGGCACCAACATTCTGAGGTGTATTAACCCAGCAGCTTAAAGTGTATTGGGTCATTGCCTGCACTGCGGCACTAGCTGCTGCTGTTGCATATGCCTTTTTAGTTGCATCAGGATTTCCGGTTAATGCTTTGCCTTTTATTCCAGTGGTAAAAGTCATGCCGGCATTTGTTCCGTTTACTTTACTGATAGAGTCTTGTACGCTATCACTGTTAAAATTATAAAAGGCGACGAGGTTGGCGGGAGATATCTGACTAGAAGCAGTATATCCACCAGCCGTAGGTGGTACGTCACCTGCTGGAAAATCATCATCGTCATTTGATTTTGTGCAGGATGAGAGCAATACAGCTCCAACTAAAAGGCCCGCAAAGGCAGTTTTTATAGTGTTCATGGTAGTTACCTTTTAAGATTAATAATTTGGATTCGGAAGAAGTCTTCCACCACTCAAATCTCTTTGTTGTTGTGGAATAGGAAATACCTCATGTTTACCGGTGATAAACGGTTTTCCTAGCGCATTCATTACAGCACTAGCTTGTTTAGTACGAACTAAATCAAAGAACCTGTCACCTTCCATTGCCAACTCTAATCTTCTCTCGTTCCAGATATCTGAAACAGATGCTGAAGTCGTCAATAAACCAGCTCTGCTTCTTACTCTTCTTAATGGAGTAGTTGCATCCTGACCAATATGTGTAGCAGCTTCTGCATTAATTAGCAGGACTTCTGCAAAGCGTAATATTCTGATATTCTTGGGCTTGTTGTCTTTATCATTTATGCCATTACAGCTGTTTGATTCAGAGAAAGGACTATGATATCCTTTATAGTTATAACGCTCATTCACAACCGCTGGTCTTGCTGGTAGTATAAATCCATCCCAAAGTGTCGTAGTCGCTGTTTCGCTAGTAAAAATAATAGTTCCTGCTCTTCTAACATCGCTTGCAGTATAAGCAGCTGCAAGATTTGCTGATGGGGTATTCAAGCCGAATCCTAAGTCACCCCCAGTATAAGTTTTTCCGTTTACCGTCTGTGCACCAAAAGTTCCTCTTGGCCCCTGGAAATTGCTATAGTTTTTGCTGATTGCATCACAGGAAATTCCTCCTGTAGTTTGCGTAGCAAAGTTTCCGGTCTGTACTTCGAAAAGTGACTCGATATTGTTAGCGCCTACTTCTCTAAATACTTCAGCGTAATTAGCGCCTAAATCATACTTGTTAGAATTCATTACAGCCAGAGACATATCATAAGCACCTTGCCAGTTTTCCTGATAAAGGTAAACTTTGGATAAAAGACCTTGCGCTGCACCTTTGGTGGCACGGCCGACAACTGCACCAGTTTCTGCTTTCATGGGAAGATTATCTGCTCCAAATTTTAGGTCGTCCACAATTACTTGGTAGATTTCTGCAGCAGTTGATCTAGTTTGATAGGCATCACCATTAGCTTGAGCTGGATTTGGGGTGTTAACCAATTTGATCACACCACCAAACTCTCTTACCAAGTTGAAATAAAGCAAGGCTCTGATGAATCTAACCTCACCGATTAAGCGAGTTTTTGTGGTTTCATCAATAGTACTTGAGTTCAAAATACCCAGGGCTTTATTTGCTCTGGAAATACCGAAGTAATTATCGTTCCACAGGTCGTTGAAGATCCCTGTGTTAGGATTATAATTGAACGCATCAAGGAATATTCCATCGAATCCAGGATCTGAATCAACAGATCCCTTATCTGAGTTGTCGGATGTAACATCACCAACTATGGCGAACTTCAGACCTACCGTTCCTTGTAAGTAAAGCGCGTTATAGACGCCGCCAACTAATTTATCTGCAGCAACAGGATCAATTAAAGCCTGTTCTCTGGTGAGGTCACCTTGTGGAGGGACATCAAGGAAGCTACTTTTACAGGAAACAACCAATAATGCTGATACCAGAAGTACCAGTGTTGTTATATTAAATATCTTTTTCATGATTTTCATTATTAAAATCCAAGGTTAATCCCAAAAGCAAATGTCCTTGTAGATGGATAAGTATTTACATCCACACCTTGATTCAGATTGGCTCTGTCACCAGCGGCAGTCAGGATCTCCGGCGTAAAACCACTATAGCCTGTCAAGGTGAAAAGGTTTTGTCCAGTTACATATAAACGCAGATTAGAGATCTTTGCTTTTGCAAGCATAGCTGTTGGAAGCGTATAACCAAGTGTTAGGTTATTCAATCTTAAGAAATCACCTTTCTCTAAGAAATAGGTTGAAGCCTGTAGCGCACCAGCAGTAGCTCGCGGTACTGTTGAACTTGGATTGTTAGGAGTCCAGCGATCTTTTGCAACTGAGGCCTCTATGTTATCCGTTAACTGGTTTGTACCTCTTGCTGCTTTCTTGCCATTGTAGATTTTACTTCCTGCTGTTCCATAAAAGCCAAAATTCAAATCCAAACCTTTATAACCAACATTTCCGTTGAATCCGTAGGTAAGTTTTGGTTGATAAGAACCGAAATAAGCCCTATCATAGTTGTCAATTTTACCATCTGGAACACCGGCAGGTCCACTGATATCTTTATAGATCAAGTCACCAGCTCTAGCATCTTTCTGAGCCGAAGCATCAATTTGAGCTTGGTTCTGAAATACGCCTGTATTTTCCAGCAGGAAATAACTGCCGATTGGGCGGCTATTATCTGTTCTAGTGACTGCAAAGTTTCCAACGAGGTCACCAACAAGAGGCTGACCACCGTTTAAACCTTCAACAAGATTTTTGTTGTGCGCTATATTACCTGAGAAGCCATATTTCCAATCGTCTCCGATCTGATCTGCCCAACCCAGTGAGAATTCTATACCTTTATTTGAAATGCTTGCAGCATTTGTAAGGTATTGGGTGTCTCCAAGAATACCTGGAAGTCCTACATAGATCAATGAATTATTCGTTTTTTTGCTATAATAATCCAATGTACCCGTTAATCTGTTCGCAAGAAGCGCAAAGTCTAAACCTGCATCATACTCATCAGTTATTTCCCACTTTAAGTTCGGATCGGTAACTTCATCGAAGGCAATACCTTGAAATACTTGTCCATTAAAATAATATGGGATATTTTGTCTGGCAATTGAGTAAAAAAGTGATGAGGCGATGTTATCATTACCTACACGACCAAAACTACCTCTCAATTTTAAGTTATTGAATACAGTTTGTTCCTTCATGAAACTCTCATTAGAGATATTCCATGCCACACCGGCTGATGGAAAATAACCCCAACGATTGTCTGCGCCATATTTAGAGGTACCGTCTGCCCTGAAACTTGCGGTTAATAAGTAACGATTGTCATAACCATAGTTTAATCTAGTTAAATAGGAGTTGCGGGTATATTTATCACCTGAGTTGCCTACAGACTGAGAACCTCCACTACCAGAACTCAGATACCACTGGTCTTGATTTGGCGCAATATCTCTTGCTGTACCTACCAAGCTGTTGAATTTAAACTGCTCCGCTGTAATACCTCCCAAGATTGTAAAATTGTGCTTATCGAAAGCTTTTGTGTAGGTAGCTGTATTGTCCCAAATCCACCTTGCCGCATCATTTTTAGTTAATGATAGTCTGCTGTTTGGTTGGGATTGATTTCCGCCAGCTACTAAGAAGGTGGAGGCATCATTAAGGTATTGGTAAGCATAACCAGTAGATTTCAAATAATCCAGATCAACTCCCATTGCTGACTTAAGGGTTAAACCATTAATTGGTTTATATTCTAAGGCGAAATTACCTTGAACTCTATTGTTTACTGCCCGATTGTAATTTTTATCAATATTTAACAATGGGTTTGCTACGTTACCGGCCAGGGAAGTATTGCCATATAGGTCTCCTGATTTTGCTGCAACTGTTGGCGCTGCACGATAAGAATCGCTAAATGCTCCAAAATTTGCACCTCTGGCATCTCCTCTCGTATATGATACTAGTGATGAGAGTTTCAGTTTACTACTTAAGATGTAGTCATTATTCGATCTTAAGGTAAAACGGTCATATTTATTTCCAGTCTGTATACCTTCATCGCTTAATAAACCTGCACTCAGGAAGTAGTTGATCTTCTCACTTCCACCAGATAGAGAAAGGTTATGGTTTTGCTGTAATGCGGTACGAAGAATAGCATCATACCAGTCTGTGTTTGTTCCAGTTAAACTAGAAGCAGGAATCAAATCTGTCCCACTACCATAGAATTTATTGGCTTCATTAAGGTATCCTGCATACTGATTTGCTCCAGCCATATCTACCAGATTTGTTGCCTGACGAACTCCAATGTTAGCATCATATGAAATTTTGTTGGGTCCATTAGCACCTTTTTTTGTTGTGATGATTATAACGCCATTTGCGGCACGCATCCCGTAAATAGCTGTTGCGGATGCATCCTTTAACACATCCATTGTAACAATGTCTGCGTTATTGATGTTTCTGATGTCATCAGTTAAAACTCCATCGACAACATAGAGTGGATTAGAACCTGAAAGTGTAGATCCTGTACCACGAAGTCTTACGGTTGGCAATGAGTTCGGTTCTCCTGAAGCGATTACCTGAACTCCTGCAACTTTACCCTGAATAGCTTGAGTAGGTGTTTGAACAGGTTGACGTGCGATGTCTGCACCTTTCACCGATGCTACTGATCCAGTAAGATCGCTCCTCCTCTGTGTGCCATAACCAACTACTACAACTGCATCTAACTCTTGCGAAGAAGATGATAGCGATAAATTAATTGCAGTTCGATTGTTTACAGGGATTTCCTGAATCGTGTATCCAATGTAAGTGAATACCAATGTGCCAGTTGCGGGTGCGCTAATAACGTACTTACCGGAGGCGTCTGTAAGTGTTCCTGTTTTCGTTCCTTTTAGAATTACACTAACTCCCGGAAGTGGAAGGTTGTCGGCAGCATCAGTTACCGTACCCTGCACATTGATGTTTTGTGCAAAAGCTGTGTTCATACATAGGATCAAAAAAACAGAAAGAACACTTAGTCGAGTAAAATGTTTTTTCATGCTGTTTAATATTTAGTAGTGTAAATGTCCTGCTGATAATCTATCAAAACAAATTACTTGCCTCAACATTAATACATCAGCAGATTATTTGGTACTCACTTAACGTTTATAGTACACAACTTGTTTGGTAAATAACAGGTTTTTAAGTTGCTGAAACGCAGATATCAGTACTACCTGGTATTCAAGCTTAATACACATAAAAAGGATGGACTGAAAAGAGTTATGAGAGGTAATGATGTAGTGTTATATCTCCATTAGGAACTCTACAAGGTTTTTGTCGTGCGGTACATCAAGCTTTTTCCTAAGCCTGTAACGTCGAATTTCGACTCCTCTTAGGGAAATATTCAAAAGTGAAGCCATTTCCTTGCTGCTCATATTCATGTGCAAATAGGCACAGAGCTTTAAATCATTAGGTACCAAATCAGGGTGGTTGGCCTTTAATTTTTTAAAGAAACTTTCATGTGCTTCATTAAAACTGCTTTCAAAAAGATTCCAATCACGCTCATCATTCATACCTTCATCAATAACTTTCTGGATCTTCCTTAATTGATCCTCCTCAAGTAGTTTTCCACTGGAGTCTTTCAGCTTATACATTTCCTGACTCAGTTTTTGCAACAATTCATTTTTGTAAACGAGGCTCATAGCAGAGTTTGCAATCTCCCGATTTTTGCCAGCCAGTTCTCCTTGTAGCTTTTCTGTTTGCAACTTGATGATTTGCTTTTCAGTGGCTTCAGCTTCCATTTTGATAAACTCTTCTTTTTCTAGTTCTAGTTTGCGTCTAAGTACTTGCTTGTCTGTGAGCAATTTCTTGTCGTAAAGCTTTTTAGATAATACTAATGAGGTTGCAATAATAATTAGGTAAAGGACTATAGCTATTCCAGATGCATAGAAAGGAGGCAAAATTTTGAATTTAAAAATAGAAATACTGGTTATTGCACCTTCATTGATCTTTGCTCTTACTTTAAATATGTAAGATCCGGCGTTTAAGTTCGTAAAGTCTTTCTCAGAAGACTCCGTCCAGTCTGACCACTGTTTTGAGTACCCATCAAGGAAGTATTGAAATCTAATTTTTGACTTCCTGTAATAAGGTAGGGCAAAGGCTATCCTTATATTGTTTCTAGTATAAGATATTTCTGGAATAGTCTTATTGTCAATTTTTTCCGTGATCAGCTTATAGGTATCTGTTACATCTGCGACCCTCCTGATTAACACCGCGGGAAGCTTTCCAGAATTATAAGCTCTAGTATCGGCAGCATTGTAGATCACAAAACCATCGTCCACGCTAATCAGGTATATTTTATTGCTTATTTTACTAATATTCTCATAGTATTGAACCATTCTGCCATCAAGCATGCTGAATCGATTCGAATCCACCTTAATTTTATCACCCTCTGTAAGGTCAGCGATTCCTACCTTCCCATCATTAATAAACCAATACTTACCTGATCCTGCATTTATGATTTTATTAGCGGTTGAAAATCCACCAAGTTTTTTATTCAGACTTTCGTATACAGAGAATTTATCGCTGATTTCGTCATAAAGCATAAAACCCTTATCTGTGGAGAATACAATTCTATTCTCCACATTAAAAATGTTGATATTGAATTCGCTAGATAATCCGTTTTTGGTGGTATAATTTTTTACATTTACCGCTTTCTTTAAATCTGGACTAAGTCTGATTTTGTAAAGTCCTTTATAAGCGTGGCTAACCCAAATGTCGCCCCGAACATCTTGCTCTACGTGTCGAGACGGTTCAGTAAAACCTGTAATTTGGTGCGAAAATATCCAATTTCCTGAGGCATCCTTCTTGAATATAACTAATCCAGTATAGCTTCCTTGTACTAAATAATTGGGGTTGTTTAATAAAGGTTTAGTTGTCCAGCCCCCCTTTATTGATGATATGTTCTCAAAATTTGCTCCCGCTATCCTGAATGTTCCGTCATTGTGACCACAAAGAAGTTGTCCATTTAGAACAGTGAGGTCCCATACCTGGCCTTGTGATCCAGGGATTAATTTAAAATCGAATGAGCTTCCATTTCCTGCAGGCCAAGGACTATAAAAGAGGCCTTGATTTGTGCCCAAGTAGATGTAATTTCCATACGTTATACTAGAGTAAACTGTTCCAAACTGACCGCTTTTGTCAAAGTAAAAATAAAGTGGGGAATTCAATTCTATCCTGTCAATCCCATTGTCTAACCCTGCCCAAAGATTTTGAGTGTTATCAGTAAAGAGACTTAGTACTGTGTTATTTTGTAATCCATGAGACTTATTAATACGCTGAATAACATTTCCTGATTCATCAATGATGATAATCCCATCTAATATGGTGCCGTAGGCATAATACTTATTAAGCAAACGGGCTCCGTTATTTAGTTGATGCGTTTTTAATAAAGTATTAGCGGGAGAATTAAATATAGCATATTGCTGTCCATCATAAACATATAGTCCGTCTTTACTTGTTCCAATCAACAGTTTACCATCTTTATAAGGAAGTATAGATAGTATTTGTGACGGATTGATGTTGCCTGTGTTATTTAAAGGGATAAGTTTAGTTGCTTTTAATTCAAATAATCCTCTGCCTAAAGATTCCACATAAATACGGTCGCCTACCTTGTGCATGAATAGATAGATCCCTGGTCCGCTGATTACCTCTATCTTCCCATTTTGGAAAATATAGATGTTGGAGAACGACTGAAAAATAACCCGTCTACTATCGGTATAAATCTTCCAGATCTCGTCTTTTATGCCCTTATGATTCGGAATGAGACTGGTTAGTGAGGTGTATGTGAACCGGCCTTTTTTTATAGACCAGAATCCAAATTCGCCGAAAGCACCTACATAAACTTTGCCATTACCTGTGGTTACGGATCGGACAATTTGCTTATTGGGCATCTTATTTAGCTGCCAATACCCTCCGTCATAACTTAGCAAGCCTTCAGCGTTAGCAAAATACATTACTCCTTTGTCATCTTTGGCTACCGCCCAGTTTTGATTTCCGGAAAGGTATTCTGCCTTCAAATAATTCTGGACGTATGGAACACCTATACTTTTGATATCCTGAGCCTGCAGTGCATTTGCGAGTGCTGTAATAATTACAAAAACGAAATAGACTTTGCTAATTTTTTTCATGAATTAGGATCCGGTAGCAGGTGCTTTTACTTGCTGCGAAACCTTCACATAATAACCTGTTCCATCGTAAGGACGCTTTCTAGGATTGCTTGTGCAGCTAATTGAACAACATCCCTGGAGGTCATTACCGCAATCATCACACTGGGTAACATGCTCATTGCATTCAGGATTTGCACAGTTGATCATTTTTGGTGTAATCTTTCCACAATTGTAACAGGTAGATACGACAGAGGGGTTGACTTTGTTCACGTCGACTGCAATTCGATTATCAAAAACGTAACACTTGCCTTCAAAATCTTCTCCTTTTGCCTCTTTTCCGTATTTTATGATGCCCCCGTGTAATTGATAAACATCACTAAATCCATGGTGAAGTAATAGTGCAGATGCTTTTTCACACTTTATACCACCTGTACAATAGGTGAGGACTTTTTTATCTTTGTATTTAGCAAGCTCGTTGATCTTTTCAGGAAATTCTCTAAAATTCTCTATGTCCAATGTAACAGCATTTTTAAATCTTCCCAGATTGTGCTCATAATTAGAACGAACGTCCAGGATAACTACATCTTCCCGATCTATCATTTTTTGAAACTCTATAGGCTCTAGGTGTTTCCCTGTCTGTTTATTTGGGTCGATGATGTTCGGATCTCTGAGGCCGGAATGAACGATCTCAGATTTGTACCTGCAATGCATTTTGACGAAGGAAGGGGCATCAACGTCGTCTATTTTAAAGTCGGTCTTTCTAAAGCGTTCATCGGCTTTGATGTATGCCATGTAAGCTTCACATGCCCCCTTAGTACCGGAAACCGTACCATTTAGCCCCTCATCAGCCACAATAATTCGGCCTACAAGATTTAAGGACTTACAGAAAGCAAGGTGATCTGTCGCAAATTGTTCTGCGTCTGCTATATAGCTATAACAGTAATAGAGTAAAGTTTGATAGGTCATAATTCATTGATACCGGTGCAAATGGCGTTTAATGCAGGGCAAAGGTAGGAAATTGTAGTTAAAAATTATTATCTTCATCGGCTCCATTAACCAAATTAATATGATAAATTCTAAAAGCTTTATATTTGCTGTCGTAATCTTAATTTCCAGTTTTAGCGTATCTGCACAAAACGTAAAATGGACGGAAAAAAAAGCCACTGACTGGTACGCTAAACTTCCATGGATGGCAGGGGCAAATTATACGCCTGCTTACGCAATAAATCAGCTGGAATTCTGGCAGTCGGCTACGTTTGATCCTGCTGTTATTGACAAAGAATTTAGTTGGGCAGAAGGAATCGGATTGAAAACCCTAAGGGTTTATTTACATGACCTGGCCTGGAAACAGGATGCAGCAGGATTCAAGAAGAATATTAATACTTTTTTAGCCTTAGCGGAGAAACATAAGATTAAGCCACTATTGGTTTTCTTTGATGATTGTTGGAACGCTAGTGGTACTGTAGGCGTTCAGCCAGCTCCAAAACCAGGTGTTCACAATTCAGGTTGGTTAAGAAGCCCGCTTCAGGCAGTTCATGATGACCCCAATCAGTGGGGATATTTGAAAGCTTATGTTCAAGATATACTCAAGACTTTTGGTAACGACAAAAGAATTCTTCTCTGGGATCTATATAATGAGCCAGGTAACTCTGGCTACGGAAGTAAGTCTATGCCTCTACTCAAGGCGGTGTTCAGTTGGGCCAGGGAGATTAACCCATCACAACCATTATCTGCAGGTGTGTGGGATGACAATTTAAGAGAATTGAATGTTTTTCAAATAGCTAACAGCGATGTTATAACCTATCATAGTTATGATAAAGCTCCAGTACATCAGAAGCGAATTAATGAATTGAAAGTCTCAAAAAGACCGCTAATTTGCACTGAATATATGGCAAGAAGAAACGGTAGCACTTTTGAAACTATACTACCGATGTTGAAGGATCAAAAGATCATTGCGATAAACTGGGGATTGGTTGATGGTAAGACGAACACCAAATATGCTTGGGATGAGCCGATAAAAGATGGTTCTGAGCCAAAGCTTTGGTTTCATGAGATATTTAGAGCTGATGGGAGCCCCTATAAGAAAGAGGAAACTGACCTGATCAAATCTCTAACACTGAAAAAGTAACTATCAGTTTTATCTCATTAGCCAAAATACCAAAAGAGTAATAGTGCGATTGTAGAAATTACGATGGCTATGATATAGCCCAATCGATCTCCCTTTCTTTTACTTTTGAACTCGTATTTTCTTTTAAAATCTGCAGGTGTACGCATTTTTTCGTTTTACTTAATGATGAATTATGAGGTAGTTTTCCATAGAATTATTCATGGTGATAGGGCTCGCCTTTTAGAATGCTGAAAGCACGATAGAGTTGCTCAGTAAGAAAGAGGCGGACCATCTGGTGAGAGAACGTCATATCTGATAGCGATATTTTACCGTTGGCCCGATCGTAAACTGTTTGGTCAAAACCATAGGGGCCACCAATTACAAATATCAACTGCTGAACACTTCCAATCATGTGTTTGTTTAAATACTCTGAAAACTGGACAGAGGTGTATTTTTTACCCCGTTCATCCATAAGGATCATCAGGTCAGGATTGTTTATTTGCTTCAGTATTAGTTCTGCTTCTTTAGCTTTTTGTTGTGCTTCTGTTAGGTTTTTAGTGTTTTTGATGTCAGGTATGATCAGCATATTAAAGTTAATGTAATGCTTAAGCCTTCCCAGATATTTATCTATCCCCTCTATCAGATATTTATCTTCAGTTTTCCCAACAACAAGTAAAGTTATCTTCATCAATTACAATTTTTATGGGTCATCACGCTATCTTTATCAAATCAACGGTGCGGTAGCAAAGCTGTTGTCTTAATTATTTCAGGTCAAATATAATGGTTAAAACAAGAGAAAGTATTTTAGCTTCTTATCAGAAGAATATTGCAGTTCAGGAAATAAAGATTGAAAAGCTGAAGGGTAACCTGAATAAAGTGTCATTATCTAGATTGGGGTTCTTTATTGTAGAGATACTTATTGTCGCACTGATCATTAGCGAAGGTTTCCATTGGTTACTTGGTGTGTTATTAATTGTTCCAATCATATTCTTTTTATACCTGGTGAAAAAGCAGGTAAATCTTCAGGGACAACTTAGCTATGCCAAGAAACTTCATTTTATTTTCGAAAACGAAGTGAATGTTATTCTAAGTGGTAAGCAAGGTTACGATACTGGGAACAGCTTTACGTCAGAACTCCATCCATATGCTTCCGATCTTGATATCTATGGACCAGGGTCACTTTATGCTTTAGTTAACAGGTCCAATACAATAACAGGGATGAAGCTTCTCGCGGATCGCTTGGGACGATCCTCTCCTGCAACAGAGATAGCTGAAAGACAAGAGGCCATCAAAGAATTTATAGAGAATATTGATAAGACATTTCATTTCAGGGCTGGGTTGCAAAACCAGGAACCTGAACAATTGGAAATGTTGAAATACAAAGTTAGTCAGGAAATGCCTGGACAACTGACCTTTATTCAAGGTAGATTTATTCGGATGTACACGAAGGTTGCACCTTTCATTGCTGCCGCATTGTTAGCCGCTGCCATAGCTTATGGGGGGATTTTATGGCAGATATTTGGTTTGGATTTCCTTTTTAATTTGTCGCTGGTATTTGTTTACCGCAAAGGTGTTTTTGGTATTTACAAGGGATTTGGAAAAAGTGCAGAGCTGTTTAATTCCCTAGCAGATACTGTTGCATGGACTAGAAGTGTGCCTTGGAAAAGTGTCTACATCAATAGGCTGTTCGGGACTGAGGGCACTAATTTATCTTTGAGCGACGAAATTAGAAAGCTATCTAAAATTATTGATGCACTTGATGCTGGTTTAAACTTTTTGCTCGCACCATTTTTACGCGGCTTTTTGTTGTGGGACTTCCTTTGTGCTATCCGCCTGGATAAATGGCACAAAAAATCTGCCCTGAGCTTAGTCTCTGCGCTGGAAACAATTAGCCACTTTGAAGAATTAATTTCTTTTGCCACACTTGCACATAACGAGCCGAGTTGGATTTTTCCATTGATTACGCAGGAATTCAATTTCGAAACCGAAGCGATAGGTCACCCGCTGATTCCTGAATGCCAACGTGTATTGAATGATTTTCAACTTAATAGTACACCTACTACGGATATTGTAACAGGTTCAAATATGGCAGGCAAAAGTACTTTCTTGCGAACACTTGGAATCAATATGATTCTTGCCTTTGCAGGTGCTCCCGTTTGTGCAAGAAGATTGTCGCTTTCTATTTTTAGTCTTGTTTCCTACATGAGGATCAAAGATTCTTTGAATGATCAAACTTCTACATTTAAGGCAGAATTGAACCGGCTAAAAATGATATTAGACCTAACTGCTAATGATCCATATTCATTTGTATTGATTGATGAAATGCTTAGAGGAACGAACAGTAAAGACAAGTATCTTGGCTCAAAGGTATTTATAGAAAAGCTAATTAGTCAGCGTACACCTGCTTTGTTTGCTACTCATGATCTTCAACTCTCCGAAATGGAGAGTGATCATCCTAATGAAGTAAGGAATTACCACTTTGACATCCAGCTTTCTAAGGGGGAAATGAACTTTGACTATAAGTTAAAACATGGGCCATGTAAGACGTTCAATGCTGCCTTGTTATTGAAAGAGATAGGGCTGGCATTTAACTAATTCCCGCTAGCAAAATTAATGAGTTAAGGTTAACAGTATGTTAATATGATAATCTCATATTGCGGCTTAAAGGTTTTTGAATGATTAAAGCTTCAGATTTTGGTGATGATTTTTTATGGGGTATAGCGGTTGCCGCTGCTCAAATTGAAGGTGCTCCTGATAAATATGGCAAAGGCCCCTCTATCTGGGACACTTTTTCTAAGAAGCCGGGGAAAGCTTGCGACTTCTACCATCGTTTTCGTGATGATCTTGCTTTTGTCAAACTATTGAACTTTAAAGTTTTTCGTTTTTCTATTTCCTGGCCAAGGCTGTTGCCGTTTGGTTCCGGCCTAATCAATCAGGAAGGGATTAAGTTTTATCACGAAGTAATTGATGAGTGCTTAAGATTAGGTATTACGCCATACATTACGCTTTATCATTGGGATTTACCAGAAGCCCTCGAGCAAGAAGGTGGCTGGGCATCTTTTAGTGTAAATGGCGCTTTCAATAGTTTTGTAGAATTATGTGGACAAGAATATGGTGACAAAGTAAAGAATTGGATCGTGATAAATGAGCCTTTTGGCTTTACATCCCTAGGATATATGCTTGGCATTCATGCACCTGGTCAGACGGGTTTAACCAACTTCTTTTCTGCAGTCCACCATGCGGCAATTGCACAAGCAGATGGTGGTAGAATTTTACGTTCGGAAGTGCGCAATGCCAACATAGGCACAACGTTTTCATGCTCTGAGATAATTCCTTTTACGGAGAGTGATGCTGATCACCTCGCCGCAAAACGTATGGACAGCCTTGTAAACAGGCTCTTTATTGAACCAGTATTAGGGATGGGATACCCAACAGCCGATTGGGAGCTTCTAGAGAAGTTTGCTATCAAGCATTCAACCTGGCGGCATACAGAACGTTTAACTTTCGATTTCGACTATATCGGACTGCAGAATTATTTTCCTTTAACAATTAGATATAGTCCTTTTGTCCCCATACTTCAAGCTTGGGAAGTAAAAGCTAAATCACGTAAGAAGTCATTCACGGCAATGGGCTGGGAGGTTAACGCAGATAGTTTCTACAATATCATCAAGCAATTTGCCGCCTATCCAAAGATCAAGCAATTGATGATTACAGAGAATGGTGCGGCCTATAAAGATGTCGTTGCTCCTAAGGGCAGAATTCACGATCAGGAGCGTATTGCGTACTTTGAGGCCTATCTAACTGCCTTACTCAAAGTCAAGAACGAAGGCATAAAAATTACCGGATACATGGCCTGGACATTAATGGATAACTTCGAGTGGGCTGAAGGTTTCGATAAGCGGTTTGGATTAATTTATACCGACTTTAAAACTCAGGAACGGACTATTAAGGATTCCGGATATTGGTTCAGGGACTTTCTTTCGCAATAGCGTATTTTCTAACATTTTTATTATATTTCAGGATATCAGTAAAATACTTATGGATAAAATTGTTGTTTTTGAGACTTACTATAACCCTATAGAGGCGAATATTGTCAAGGAGCGGCTGGTGGATAGTGGAATTCAGTGTTTCCTTTCAGATGAAAATACAATTACCATTAATCCATTGTACAACCAGGCAATTGGTGGAGTGAAACTACATTTGTTTGAATATGATGTAATGGCGGCAAGGAAGGTATTAGATGACCAGCACGTCCAAGTGATTCTCGCAGATGAGGTGGCTGGGTTTGATAACCATTCCGAGAGGATTTCAGAAGAAATGAAGTCAGACGAAACTTGTCCGAAATGCGGCTCTGATCACGTAGGATATGTTCAGGCTACTAAAAATCGTTACAGTATACTCACTATGCTTTTTTCTCTATTACTAATGATTTATCCATTTAATGCCAAGAAGACACACCATTGCTTTAATTGTGGTAACGAATTTTAACCCATAAAAAAACTCCCGTTATTGGCGGGAGTTTTTATTTATAAATTAATATTGCTTATGCTTCAGCAGCTGCCGCTTTGGCTGCCGCTTTGGCTGCCGCTTCTTTTCTAATAATATTCAGTGCACCACCTGCTTTAAACCATTCAATTTGTTGAGCGTTATAGCTGTGATTTACAGAGATTTCTTCTTTAGAGCCATCTTCGTGGTTTAATACCAAGGTCAAAGGAATATTTGGTGTGAAGGTTGTCAAACCATTGATGTCAATTACATCATCCTCAAGAATTTTATCGTAATCTTCTTTATTAACGAAGGTAAGACCAAGCATACCTTGTTTTTTAAGATTTGTCTCATGTATACGGGCAAATGATTTAACCAATACCGCGCGAACGCCAAGATGACGTGGCTCCATTGCTGCGTGCTCACGACTTGATCCTTCACCATAATTTTCATCCCCGACAACGATTGAATCTAAATTTTTCGCTTTGTAAGCTCTTTGTGTTGCTGGAACGGGTCCATATTCACCTGTGAATGCATTCTTTACAGAGTCTGTTGAGTCGTTAAAGTAATTCACTGCACCAATCAACATATTGTTGGATATATTGTCAAGGTGACCACGGAATTTTAACCACGGACCAGCCATTGAAATATGGTCAGTAGTACATTTACCTTTTGCCTTAATAAGCAATTTCAAACCTTTAAGATCAGTACATTCCCATGCTTTGAATGGCTCAAGCAACTGTAACCGATGAGATGTTGGTGAAACCAATACCTGTACTCCGCTTCCATCTTCAGCTGGCTTTTGATAACCTGCGTCATCAACAGCAAAACCTCTTGGTGGAAGTTCATATCCAGATGGCTCGTCAAGTTTTACCTGTTCGCCTTTATCATTAGTAAGGGTATCTGTTAGTGGATTGAAACTTAAATCACCTGCAATCGCTAAGGCAGTTACCAGTTCTGGAGACCCTACGAAAGCAAAAGTATTTGGGTTTCCATCAGCACGTTTCGCAAAGTTTCTATTGAAAGAGTGAACGATGGTATTCTTCTCTTGCTTTTCAGCACCAACTCTATCCCACATACCAATACAAGGTCCGCATGCATTAGTGAATACCTTTGCACCGATGCCAGTGAATATCTCTAGGAAGCCATCTCTGGCAATAGTATGTCTGATCTGTTCTGAACCTGGGTTGATACAATACTCAGCTTTAGCAGTCAAACCTTTTGAGGATACTTGTTTAGCTATGCTTACCGCTCTTGAAATATCTTCGTATGATGAGTTTGTACATGAGCCGATTAAGCCTACTTCAATCTTCATCGGCCATCCATTAGCTTCCGCTACCTCTTTCATTTTAGAAATTGGTGTAGCAAGATCCGGCGTAAAAGGCCCATTTAAATAGGGCTCAAGTTCATCAAGGTTGATCTCTATAATCTGATCAAAGTAATGCTCTGGCGCTTCATAAACTTCCGGATCACCTGTTAAGTGCGCTTTGATTTCATTTGCTGCATCAGCAACTTCAGCTCTATCAGTGGCACGTAAATAACGTTCCATACTCTCGTCATAACCGAAAGTTGATGTGGTTGCACCTATTTCAGCACCCATATTACAAATTGTACCTTTACCAGTACAGCTCATGCTAGTGGCACCTTCACCAAAATATTCTACAATAGCACCGGTTCCACCTTTAACAGTTAAAATTCCTGCAACTTTAAGGATTACATCTTTAGCAGATGTCCAGCCATTCAGTTTTCCAGTAAGTTTTATGCCTATTAACTTAGGGAACTTGAGCTCCCAGGGTAAGCCTGCCATGACATCACAAGCATCAGCACCGCCAACGCCGATAGCTACCATGCCCAAACCACCTGCATTTACAGTGTGTGAGTCAGTGCCAATCATCATGCCGCCTGGAAACGCATAATTTTCAAGCACAACCTGATGGATAATTCCTGCACCCGGTTTCCAGAAACCAATGCCGTATTTGTTTGAAACAGAAGCAAGGAAATCAAAAACTTCTTTACTTTCTGTATTTGCAGCTGGAAGATCTATTTCAGCGCCACTTTTGGCAGTAATTAAATGGTCGCAATGTACCGTCGATGGAACAGCAACTTGTGGTCTGCCTGCTTGCATGAATTGTAAAAGGGCCATTTGAGCAGTTGCATCTTGCATGGCCACACGGTCAGGAGCAAAATCAACATAGTCAGTACCCCTAACAAAAGAAGTGTTGGTATTTCCGTCCCAGAGATGGGAATAAAGAATCTTTTCTGAAAGTGTTAAAGGTCTGCCTACTAATTTACGTGCCGCCTCAACGCGGGGGCCAAAGTTTGCATACACCTTTTTGATCATTTCAATATCAAAAGCCATTGATAGTATGGGTTAAAAGGGTAAGTATTATATTATTTCTAGCGAATTTACAAAAAAAAATAGGGGAGGGCCATCATCTGCATATCATTATATTATTTATACCTATTCTAAATAAATGCAGCGCGTCTTTTATGAAGAGTAAATGTGGAACGTCTACCCGAGCTGATCAAAGGTATAGCCCAGTTTGGAAAAATGTGCTAATACTCTTGGGAGTGCGTAGTATATCCTTTTTGAGGCTTTAATGCTGTCATGGAAAACGATTATAGAGCCATTTTTAGTGTGATTGATCACATTTTGCAGGCATTTTTCAGGACTCAAATTAACATCAAAGTCACCACTTAAGGTATCCCACATTACAATTTCCGTGTCAGGGTATTGCAACTTGATCTCACAGATTTGTGATTTTTTAATTCTGCCATATGGCGGACGAAATAAGTTTGTGCCGGTTTGCTGCTGGCACTTTTGAAAGTTTTGAATGTAAATATCATCGGACGTATCCCAGCCTTTTAAGTGATTAAAAGTATGGTTTCCAATGCTGTGTTCTGCATTTTTTATTCTTTCAAAGATTTGAGGATATTTTAAAATATTATCTCCAATGCAAAAAAAGGTTGCTTTAGCGCTATAGCTTCTTAAAGTTTTTAGTACAAAGTCTGTAACATCAGGTATAGGTCCATCGTCAAAGGTTAAATAAATGACTTTGTCGTCCCGTGTCTTGTTCCAGGTCAGCTGAGGATAATACCATTTTAATAGTAACGGAGATTTGACCAGGTACATGCTCAAAGATAGTAAACTGTAGTTGTACCTGAAAATTTACAAATTCAAAAAGTTGTTTATCTTATTATTGTGAAATTAAAATTATGAAGAAGCTTACCATAGCCTTATTATTTATTGTTCTTTCCGCAGGATTCGCTACTCAATCCAGTGCACAGGAAGTCATTACTATTCAACAAGCAGTGGAGCGCACATTGCAAAACAATTTGCAGATTAAGCAATCTAAGCTTAATGAATCTTTAAGTGAAGAAAATTTAAGACAAGCTAAATATGATGTTTTACCTACACTTAACGGAAATGGAAACTATAGTTTAAATTTCGGTCGAAGTATAGATCCATCAACAAATCAATTCATAAGCCAGCGATTTTCTGGATTTAACGGAAACTTATCAGTAGGGATGGATCTCTTTGCTGGTTTTCAGAAGATGAACCAGATTAAGCAAAATAAAATTTTACTCAGTGCTGATCAGACTGCAACAGAAAAAATTAAGAATGACTTAGTCTTGCAAGTGGTAACTTCTTACATGCAGATCCTTTTTAACAGGGATTTATTAGCAGCATCAAAGCAACAACAGAATGTCGCTAAACTTACTTTGAATCAACAGCAACAATTGCTGGATGCAGGTAACAAGACGCTTGCAGACGTTTCTGAGGCAAAATCTCAGGCTGCCACAGCTGAATTGAATGTTACCAATGCTGAGAATGCACTTACCATCTCTGTTTTAACCCTGTCACAGCTAATGGAAATGCCAGCTAATACACCATATGATGTCCAGGCTCCGCTAGTTAACAGTTTTACCGACAGCGGAACGGATACCAATATTCAGGAAGTCTATGAAAATGCCTTAAAAACTTTTCCAGATATCAAGCTTGCGTCATTGAGATCTGAGGTTTCATTAAAAGCTATGGATATTGCCAAGGGAAGTTATTTTCCGAGACTTACCTTAGGTGGAGGGGTAGGAACTAACTACTCCAGTGGGAGACAGGTTGTAATTTCCAGAACCCCAACTCTAAACCAATTTGGACAAACTGCCAGTGGTGAAGCTGTGTTTGTTCCGGGAAGCGACATTGTAACGGCTAAACAATCTTTTGGAACGCAATTTACAGACAACTTTAATCAATCAGTAGGGCTAAGACTTTCGATTCCGATCTTTAATGGGTTCTTAGTGCGCTCAAATGTACGCCGTGCTAAAATTAACTATCAGGGTAATATTCTTCAGGAGCAGACTGCCAAGAATAACCTTAACAAGGTCATCTCACAGTCTGTTGCTGATCTTCAGGCTGCCAGATCACGCTATTTATCGACGGAAAATGCTTTCATTGCGCAAAAGGATGCTTTTTTCGTAATCGAGCAGCGCTACAACGTTGGCTTGGTTAATTCGCTTGATTATAACACTTCGAGAACAAACAGAAACAAAGCTGAAACAGATTTTATACAAGCTAAATATGATCTTTTGTTCCGTGCAAAGGTGATTGACTATTATCTGGGAAGACAAATAACTTTTTAGTCCAAATTATTAATACTGAGCATAACATATAATAATATAAGTAAAAGATGAAATTAAAACCAATTTTAATAGCACTAGGCGTAATCATAGCTTTACTGGTAGTCGCAAAACTTACTGGTCTTATAGGCGGGAAGAAAGCAGAGAAAGTTACCATTGAAAAAGCTGCCGACAGAAAGGTAATTGAGACCGTTACTGCTAGTGGTAAAATACAACCAGAAACAGAGGTGAAGTTAAGCTCTGAAGTTTCAGGTGAGGTAACAGAGCTTTTAGTAAAAGAAGGTGATGTGGTTAAAAAAGGCCAATTACTTTGTAAAGTAAGACCAGACGTTTTGAAATCAGGGTTTGACCGTGCTAATGCATCCTATAGTTCGCAAAAAGCAGGTGTAGCATCTTCTCAGCAAATGCTTACCCAGAGTCAGGGTAATATGGTGAATGCCGAGGCGACCTACAAACGTAATGTAGAGTTGTTTAATAAGAAAGTGATCTCCGCTTCAGAGTTCGATGCTGCGAAAGCAGCCTATTTAACTGCCAAAACGAATCTCGGAAGAGCAAAAGCAGACTTAACTGCGGCAAAATTTATGCTTGAGCAGTCTGGCGCAACAGTTCAGGAAGCAGGTGCCAATCTTGCGAAAGCAACAATATTCGCCCCGGTAGATGGCGTGATCTCTAAGCTCTCTGTTGAGCTTGGCGATAGAATTCTTGGTACAGCTCAAATGGCTGGAACTGAGATCATGCGTATCTCAAACCTTTCCTCTATGGAGGTTAATGTTGATGTTAATGAAAATGACATCAATCGCGTGAACGTTGGGGACAGTGCTATAATTGAAGTTGATGCCTTTGCGGATAAGAAATTTAAGGGCGTGGTAACAGAGATCGCCAGTTCATCTAAAGACGTTGGTACTACAACCAGCGTGGATCAGGTCACAAACTTCAACGTTAAAGTGCGGATCATAGCTGATTCATATAGTAATGTTAAAGGTGGTGCCAAGGATTTGCCTTCTCCCTTTAGACCGGGTCTTTCTGCAACCGTTGATATCGAGAGTCAATCCTTAAAAGGACTTGCAATTCCTATTCAGTGTGTATTTACTGAGGATGCAAGTAAAGTGAAGAAAGAAGGCGAATCAGCTCCTACAGATGCAAACTCGGATAAACAAAAAAGCAAGCTAACAGACAAAACGATCAAACAATATGTTTACCTATATGCAGCAAATGGAACCGTCAAAAGAGCTGAAGTGACTACCGGTATTCAGAATGACCAGTATATTATTGTAAAATCAGGCCTAAAAGCTGGTCAGGAAGTAGTAACAGGGCCATACTCTGCTATTCAAAATAAACTTAAAGATGGTATGGCTGTAGAAAAAACAACTAAGGATCAGCTCTTTGCCTCTCCAAAATAAAATCAGTATTTACAGTCGTGATAAATAAGTAAATTGCCTCTGTCTAAAACATAAGGCAGGGGCTTTTTATTTATAAATTATGATACCTAAAGTTGCAATGATTGGTGGCGGTAGTTGGGCTACAGCTATCATAAAAATGCTTTCCGATAATACGCTGCCTAAAGAAATTTTCTGGTGGATGAGAAATACTGAAGCCATAAGCCATCTTCAAAATTATAGACACAATCCAAATTATCTGAGCTCTGTAGAAATTCGTATCCCTGCTCAAAACATATCAAATGACCTCTCAAAAGTCATTAAAGATGCTGATTATATTGTTCTGAATGTTCCAGCAGCTTTTTTAAAAGAAACCCTTGTTGGCATCACCGCAGCTCAGTTAAAGGGTAAGAAATTCATATCTGCTATTAAGGGTGTAGTTCCGGATGAGAACCTCATTATTGGAGAATTTCTTCACCAAAAATACAACATCCCCCTTTCAGATATTGTGGTTATAAGTGGACCATGTCATGCAGAGGAGGTTGCACTTGAAAAGCTTTCCTACCTTACGCTTGCTTCTGTAGATTTGAAACTTGCGGGTGCCTTGGCAGGAATGCTCAAAACGCGCTATATAAAAGCCAATATTTCTGATGATATCTTCGGAACGGAGTACGCAGCAGTTCTAAAAAATATCTATGCGGTGGCCAGTGGTATTTGTCATGGCGTCGGTTATGGAGATAATTTTCAGGCTGTGCTTATTTCCAATGCAATTCGGGAAATAAAAAGGTTTGTAGATGCGGTGCATCCAGTAAACCGGGATATTAAAGAGTCGGCTTATCTAGGTGATTTACTCGTAACAGCCTATTCGCAATTTAGCAGAAACCGCACATTTGGAAATATGATAGGTAAGGGCTATACTGTCAAATCTGCCCAGTTGGAGATGAACATGATTGCTGAGGGGTACTTTGCTGTTAAATGTATCTATCACGTAAACAGAAAATACAAAGTAGACATGCCCATCTGCCGCGCTGTTTATGCTATACTCTATGAAAGGCATTCTCCAAGCACTGAAATGGCGCTACTCACTGAACAGCTGAATTAGAAAACAAAATTGTTTGTCGTTTGTTCCTAGTCTAAATCACTATACTATGAAAACGAAATATATTATTGGGCTACTAGTTATAGCACTAACAACGGTAACATCCTTTGACAGTATTGCTCAGGAGAAGAAAAAAACCGTAGGTCAAACCATTGATAAAACAGCAACTAAAGTGGGGAATAAAACAGCTGAAGTGGCAGTTAAGGGGACTTCAAAAGTGGCTGATAAAACCTGGAAAGGAATGATGGCGCCAGATGGTAGTAACGTTTACATTAACGGGAGTAACAAAAAATACTATGTTAATAAGAAAGGAGCAAAAATATACTTGAAAGCATCCCAAATAAAATCAAGGCCAAATAGCTAATTATAAATAAAAAGCCGGAATTTAAGTTCCGGCTTTTTTGTTATTATATAGGTTTAAGACCTGCGCTTTCTATCGCTACTTCCGCCTTCACGTCTCGGACCACTAGCGCTTCCGCCACGATCGTCACGACTTCTTCCGGAGAAATCTTTAAAACCACCGCCAGTACTGCTTCCGCCTTCACGTCTTCCGCCGCCACTGCTTCTGCGATCTCCGCTTCCGCCTTCACGTCTTCCGCCGCCATAGCCTCCGCTACCGCCACTTCTTCTTTCGCCATTGCCGAAGCCACGACCACCGCCGCCACCTCTGCGTTCACCACCGCCACCTTCACCTTCAGCAGTCTTCTCTATTCTAACGCCACGGTTGTTAAATTCAACAGCTTTGAAGTTTGCAAATAAAGAATCTACAGTTGCATTTTCAACCTCAAAGAATGAGTAAACACCTTTTAAGTCAATTTTACCTATACTTTTTCCGCTGATTTTTCCGTTGTTACAAACAAAAGATAACAAATCACCTCTTGTAAAATCGTCAACAGAACCAAGGTTAATAAATAATCGGGTATATCCTTCGCTACTTCTTGAACCTCTTTCGCCACGCTCACCACGTTCTCCGCGTTCTCCACGGTCGTCAGCAGATGAGTTTAAATCGGGAGCATTTTTGTAGTAATCTAAGAAACGATTAAACTCAAGCGAAGCAAAACGTTTGATCACATCATCTTTAGATAATTCCTTGAATTCTTCCATTATGCGTGGCATGTACTGCTCAATTTGATCGTCATTAACCTCCACATTATGAACCTTGTGAACCAAGCCAAACAATTGCTTTTCACAAACATCAAATCCTGTCGGAAGTTCTGCTTTAGTAAACTGCTTGCCAATAATTCTTTCAATCTGACGAATCTTGCCAATCTCTTTAGAGTTAACAATACAGATAGAAATACCGGTTTTACCAGCGCGGCCAGTACGGCCACTACGGTGGGTATAACTTTCAATTTCGTCAGGTAAAGAGTAATTAATTACGTGAGTAACGTTATTTACATCAATACCACGTGCAGCAACGTCAGTAGCAATAAGCAGTTGCATGTTACGGTCGCGGAAACGTTGCATAACCTTATCACGTTGTTGTTGAGAAAGATCTCCGTGTAAAGCATCAGCATTGTAACCATCTTTAATCAAGTGCTCTGCAACATCCTGGGTATCCAGTTTTGTTTTGCAAAATACTACAGCAAAGATTTCAGGGTTAAAGTCCACGATACGTTTCAAAGCAGCGTATTTATCTCTCGCACGTACTATGTAGTACTCATGTTCAATGTTTACGTTACCTGCATTTTTTGTACCCATGGTTAACTCTACTGGAGAGTCCATGTAATTTTTAGCTATTCTTCTAACCTCAGGAGGCATAGTTGCAGAGAATAACCATGTTTTTTTGTCGTCAGGAGTCGTGGACAAAATGTCGTTGATATCTTCCTGGAAGCCCATGTTCAACATTTCGTCAGCTTCGTCTAAAACTACAAATTTCACATTACTGAAATCTATAGCCTTACGGCCGATGATGTCTAACATACGGCCTGGTGTAGCCACTACAATTTGTACACCGATTCTAATTTCACGCAACTGTTGCATAATGTTTGCGCCACCGTAAACGGCAACTACATTAGCTCCAGAGATGTTTTTTGAGAAATTCTTGATGTCACTGGTAATCTGTAAGCAAAGCTCTCTGGTAGGGCATAAAATCAATGCCTGCGGCTTATTGCTTTTAAAGTCTATCAATTCCAACAGCGGCAAACCAAATGCGGCTGTTTTTCCTGTTCCTGTTTGGGCCAAACCAACAAAATCGTTATTGCCCTCTAACAGTACAGGAATACTTTGTTCCTGAATAGGTGTTGGATTTTCGAAACCTAAATCCTTTACAGCATTAACAACGTCATCACTTATCCCCAATTTACTAAATGGGTTTGTCATGTATTATAATTTATTGAGCCGCAAAGGTACAGTTAATAATTGGTATTTGCTAGATGCGTAACTAAATAAAAATGAGGAGATTAATTATCTTAGTCGTTCGGCAGATCTCAGCAATTGCTCGTCTTTTGTTATACCTCGTATTGCAAGTGCACAAAACACACCCGCTAAAATAGGTAGAGCAACACCCGCATCGTAGGTTGCACTACCCAATCCGCCGCTAATCTTCTGCGCGTAATTAAACGTCCAGAACGAAAGGAAAGCTATGAGTGCGATAATGGCTATACAAACGGTTTTTTGTACGGTTCTTCTTTTAAAATTGAAAATATTAGCTATACACAACACGCCAACAGCAATTACGCTGATGTAAAGTGGGGTAAATGTTTCTAATTTAATAGTGGTACCGTTCTCGTGTTGGAAAAGGCCGGTCGCCTGAATCCAAAATTCTTTGCTGCCCTGAACCCTGCTCACAACCGGAATCACTAATAATAAAAAAATCGTTATTGAAGCAAGTAGTAGCCAGATAGATTGAATTCTCTGTATCATATCAATTCCATAATTTTAACAAAGATATTAAAACACCTAAACTAAGCAATCAAAAAATAGATTTAGAACCCGTAGCTTTGCAGTGTTGAACACAAAACGGTATTTCATAGAGCTTGCGTATAACGGTACAAGTTACCATGGCTGGCAATTGCAGCCAAACGCAATCACCGTACAAGAATGTCTCGACAAAGCTTTAAGTACTTACTTTAGACAATCAATACATACCTTGGGTTGTGGCAGAACTGATTCAGGTGTGCATGCGCGACAGTTTTACGCGCATTTCGATATCGAATTTTTGGAACATATAATTTCCTTCACTAATAGCGACTTAGAACGAACAGTGTCGGGTATTAATTCGTTGCTGCCTTACGATATTTCAGTTAAAAGGATATTTTCTGTACGGGATGAGGCTCATGCAAGGTTTGAAGCTATCGAGCGAGCATACAAGTACTACATTCATTTTCACAAAGATCCTTTTAAGATTGATCGCTCCTGGTTGCTTAAGGGGACGCTGGATGTTGAGCAAATGAATGATGCTGCGGCGCTATTACTCAATTACACCGACTTCTCTTGTTTCAGCAAATCGCATACCCAAACTTTTACTAATAATTGTAAGATCACCCGGGCTTTCTTTCAGTTTGAGGATGATAGTTTAGTGTTTTCAATTACAGCAGACCGGTTTCTGCGAAATATGGTGCGTGCGATCGTTGGTACACTGCTAAGAATTGGTAAAAATGAGATCAGCCTGCTAGACTTTAAAGATATTATAGAAAGCAAAAGCAGGAGCAAGGCTGGACAATCGGTGCCGGCATGTGGACTTTACCTCGTTAGTATCAAATACCCATATTTTAACTAAGCTATGTCAAAGATCACTGGAGATGTAATAAATGTTGGCCTGCTGAAAAGAGTTTTTCAGTATATAAGGCCCTACAAAAACACCTTCGTCTGGGCAGTAATACTGACAATTCTACTTGCTGTTGTTGCTCCTTTGAGACCTATAATTATTGGTTACACATTGGATCAATATATATTCACTGGCAATTATCCTGGCCTACTCAATATGACGCTGCTAATGCTTATTCTATTGTTACTACAAACAGGTCTTCAATACAGCCACACTTTGTTAACCAATACATTGGGCCAGTCTGCAGTCAAAGATTTACGCATTAATGTATTTAACCACATCACCAAGCTCCGTTTAAAATATTTTGACAACACACCGATAGGTCAGCTGATCACACGAACGGTTTCAGATATGGAAACCATTGCGGAGATTTTTTCTGAAGGCCTGATCATGATCATCGGAGATGTGCTAATGGTTATCGTTATTGTTGGGGTAATGATAGCCCGGGACTGGACGCTTGCTGTTGTTGTATTGTTACCGGTTCCGCTTTTAATAATGGCCACATCGGTTTTCCAAAAAGCAATTAAGTCAGCTTTTCAGGAAATTCGTACAGAGGTCTCAAACTTGAACACTTACTTGCAGGAACATATTACAGGAATCTCTATTATACAATATTTTGCGCGGGAAAACCAGGAATATAAAAAGTTCGTAAACATCAATGGTCGTTATCGCGATGCCAATATTCGGTCCAACTGGTATTATTCGATCTTCTTTCCTGTAGTCGAGGTAATTTCCGCCATATCAATGGGATTACTAATCTGGTATGGATCTAAGACAATTCTGGCACATCCCTCAAGCATCAAACCCGGAATTATCACAGAATTTATTATGTATTTAGGAATGCTCTTTCGCCCAATCCGAGAACTAGCGGATAAATTTAATACGCTTCAAATGGGAATGGTGGGTGCGGAACGCGTGTTCAAAGTTTTGGACACCAATGAGGTTACTGAAAACAATGGCACATTTGCTCCTGATAAGCTGAAGGGTTCAATATCTTTTGAAAAGGTGTGGTTCGCTTACAATAATGACAAGTTTGTATTGAAAGACCTTTCCTTTAATGTTGAGGCCGGAAAGACCATCGCACTGGTTGGTGCCACTGGGGCCGGGAAGTCATCGATTATTAACATTCTTAATAGATTTTATGAGATTCAAAAGGGTGAGATCAAGGTCGATGGCGTAAAAATACAGGATTATGAGTTGGATTATTTAAGAAGCAACATCGCTACCGTATTGCAGGATGTGTTCCTCTTTTCAGATACAATCTTCAATAACATTACTTTAAATAATCCTGATATAAAGATGGAACAGGTAGTTGATGCTGCAAAAAAAGTTGGTGCGCATGAATTTATTGAGCGTTTACCCGGAGGGTATCAGTACAATGTAATGGAAAGAGGGGCAACACTTTCTGCCGGTCAGGCACAATTGATTTCCTTCATTCGGGCACTAGTATATAATCCATCTATTCTAGTTCTGGATGAAGCTACTTCTTCAGTCGATACTGAAACAGAAATGCTAATTCAACATGCAATTGAGAACCTAATGCGGGATAGAACGTCAATCGTTATTGCACACCGCCTCTCTACCATCCAAAAAGCAGATCAGATTCTGGTTCTGGATAAAGGAGAAATAAAAGAAATAGGAACCCATCAGGAGTTGCTTAAGTTAGACGGATATTATAAAAAGTTATATGATTTACAGTTTAACTCCGTCGGCATTAAGCCCCCTCCTAATTAGCTAAATACAAGATTACCAGACAACCCGTATTTTATACGTACCTTTGCACCCCTAAAGGAAGAGTTATATGAGTGATTACAGTGATTTGATTTTAAACGATAAAAATTCCGGTAAAATAGAAGATCTAAAAAATGCCCTTGATGGAGTTGAAGTCACTTATGCACTTTGGCTTAACAACAGGAAGAATACACAGACAGGAGAAACACCTGATAGACTAGCAAATTATTTCCGTTACTTCTATAATGAAAAAGGAATGCAGTTCTACGTAAAAGATGAGCTTCCAAGAGAAATTAAAAATGCATGCTGGTCGGCTTACCGTGCCATATTCAGCAACTCTTAAATTACAGGGGCTAAAATGATGATCATTTTGGCCCCCTTAATTTTTACCTTGTTTTGAAACCCTTTATTCCTTGTTGGTTGATTCCTAATAACAATATATCATTAATGGTTAAGGCACTTCTAACATCCCCCTTAATATTGAACCCAGATTGTAGTTGTGGGACATAACTAAATCCTCCTTTTCCATCTCCACTCAACAAGATGCCATAATTTGCATCGCTCACACCAAACTTCAGTTTTGACCTGCTAATATTCCCACATAGTAACAAATCTTTTCTACCATCTTTATCATAGTCAACAGCAGTTATGGTATAAATCGGTGCATACTGCACTTGTATTGGTAATTTGATAGCAGAAAACTTACCTCCCTTATTTAAAAAGCACATTGTTTTCAACATGTTTGCTCTTAGTATCGACACGCCTTTTAACTCTTCGGCAGTGAATATCTCTTTTATACCTGCATCGGCGTAACTCTTATAATCCGAAAACCTCGTACGCATAATACTCATCTGATCCAGCAATTCATCCCGGGTGACGTAAGGATAGCTCTTTCCCTGAATGTAAAAGCAAAGTATCGGATCAACAGATCCATTGTCGTCGAAATCTTTATAGTACAATTCCGCGGGCTCTTGATCATTTACTTTGCATTGTGTATTCAAACCCATATTACCAACTACCAGATCTGGTTTTCCATCCCCATCTAAATCCTCTAAAAGAATTCTATTCCACCAACCGGACAGTTCCTTTCCAAAGTATTCTTTGGTCCTGTTTACAAGTTTCCCAGATTCATTGATCATTACTGTAATTGGCATCCATTCTCCAGCAAGTATCAGATCAGGCTTTCCATCTCCATTTAAGTCAGAGAAGGCGGCATCAGACACCATTCCAATATGCTGCAGTTTCGGGGATAAGGTTTCAATTTCATCTTTGAACTTCCCTTTTCCATCATTAATCAATAAATAACTGGCTGGTGTTTCAGGATAGCGCCCTGGAATCACCCTACCACCAACGAAAAGGTCAGGATAACCATCTCCATTTATATCCGCTACCTTGACACAACCTTTACTACTTAGTATTTTTGGGACTGCGGCAGCAGCTTTACGGAAGTTTCCTTTCCCATCACCTAGATAGAGCCTGTCTTGCAGTAATGGGTCATCCGGTATATAGCTGCCGTAGCCACCGCTGGCAACATACAAATCCAGACTCCCATCTCCATTTGCATCTAAAAAGACCGCATCGGCATCTTCAGATTTCTGATCTGCCTTAAATGCCGCATTGTCCTTCCGATTAAAGGAGCCATTCTTATTCTGTAGAAAGATAGTCGCCGGTTTATCTTTTGTGCCCCCCACGTAAATGTCCTCCAAACCATCACTGTTAATGTCGCCTTTTACCATGCATGGTCCATTGAACGATAATGGATTCGTAAGCAATGGCTGCCGCTTAAAATCATTTATTTCGTTTAAGGAGAGTTTGTATTCAACTGGAGATTTGATTTCTTCGAAAATCACAGGTTTTATTGCCGGACTAACGTATTGGCTTTTAGCATCGACTTCCTTTAAAGTCAAAGTCTGATTCGGTTTTACATTTGTTAGCTTTTGTTCGCTTCCTGTCGGCCAAACTACTTTTAAGGAATCGATTGACTTAGTAACACCAAGGCCAAAATGCATCACAGGGCTCACGCTGGACTGGTATCCTCTCGAAGGATTTTGCTCCAAATATTGAGTGCCACCCTTTGAATACAGCCAAACCTTTGCGCCTATGCCTTGGGTATTACCTTTTGCCCCTGCCAATTTAACTTTCAAATACCCATTCTTGCTAAGTTCAGCAGAATTGTTCTGATAAATTGATGCGATCAAATTCACATTGTTTACAATGAGATCCAGATCCCCGTCGTTATCTAGATCTGCATAGGCGGCTCCATTACTATTGGTCGCCATATCGATTCCCCAGGCGGCGCCCTGATTGCTAAAGGTCAAGTTTCCATTATTCTTAAATACATAGTTCTTGACATTCGATGATGGAATTTTATGGACGATCTCTAATAGATTGGCTTTAACAATAGCGGGGTCTGTCTCTCTGAGAAAATCTCCCTGAAATTTAAGGAAGTCCATATCGGTATAATCCCGTAAGTAGCCATTACTTATAAAAAGGTCCTTAAATCCGTCGTTATCATAATCAGCAAAAAGAGGTGCCCAGCTCCAGTCTGTATTTGAAATGCCCGCAAGTTGACCAATTTCACTGAACGTTCCATTTCCATTATTTAATTGAAGCATGTTACGCATTTCCTGCTGATGAAAACCAAGTTTTAAACGAAGGTTGTTGTACTCGTAGTTATCTGGCGCAAATAGCTGCTTTTGTCTGTGATTATCCTCTGGAAGCATATCAAGCGTCAGAATATCAGGTAACCCGTCGTTGTTTATATCTGCAATGTCGTTGCCCATGGAGTACATAGAGGTGTGACCAATTTGTTTGGCTAACTGATCAACAAACTTGCCCTTTCCATCGTTGATGTATAGATAGTCAGGAGAAGAGTAGTCATTAGAGATGTATATATCCGGCCATCCGTCATTGTTGAGATCTGCGATACCAGCGCCAAGCCCATAAGTGAAAGATGTGTTGATGAGTCCGGCAGCATCAGACACATCTGTAAATTTGTTGCTATCATTACGGTAAAGTTTCACCCTGATCTTTGGTGCAGGTTCCTTTAGAACGGTCATAGGAGACTGATCATCCAGGGTAGTAAAAACTTTTGGGTTGTGATTCAAAAGAAACAGGTCAAGGTCCTGATCGTGATCGTAGTCAAAAAACACAGCTTGTGTACTGTAAGAATCATCATTTAAACCGAAAGACGGGGCTTCATCTTTAAAGATTGGTGATCCTGAACTGTCATTTCCTTGATTGATATATAACTTGTTTTGTCGGTTAGGAGCAGGCAAACCACCAGAGAAACACTGATAGATGTCCAGTTTGCCGTCTCCATTTACATCAGCCATTGTTACTCCGGTTTTCCACGATAGTTCAATCTCGGTAATCCCGGCCTTTAAGGTGATGTCTTCAAATTGCATATTTCCCTTGTTCAGGTATAGCTTTGCAGCCGTCATATTGCCTGAAAAATAGATGTCATCAAGGCCATCGTTGTTTAGATCGCCAACTGAAACACCCCCTCCATTGTAAAAGTATTGGTAGGACATCACATTGACACGCGGACTTTCTTCAATGACGTTGTTAAAGTCAATATGTGTTTTTTCTGAAGGTAAGAGTGTAAACTGTTTTAGTTGTGTTAAGTCGGAAGATGAGCGCTTGCAGGCTGAAAATGAAACTACGAGGCAGAGCCAAAATGATTTGATATATTTTGAATGCGGGTACATTTGGTTAGTTCGAATTAATATACTCTGAAGTTAAGAACTTTATTTTAAAGTAAACCAAAACGTTATGTTGATTTGTTGATAAATTTTGGATGTGAATCAACTTTAATTATCCTAAATTGTTATCAATATAATTCAGTTACCAACTGCGAAAAAAGTCCTGTGAGCGGGTGATCCGTGAAGGGCAGGCAAAACATATAGAGGGTGCATCATAAATCATGATCACCCTTTTTTATTGTGGGGCCGAAGGGTAAAATGCTTCTTCCTCTTTCATGGTCTTTATCTGTTATTGATATTTTATGATGCTATCAGTTTACTTGGCAATTGGGCGACTGGTTTCCCTTTCATATTTTCAGCAACAAGGAAGGCAATAAATTTTGAGAAAACACTGATATCACCAGTAACGCTGGCAGTTTCCAAGGATTTCATGTACTCATCCCTTTTTTCAACTGGTATCACCGTCCATGGATATCCCCCTGAGGCGAGCATTGTATTCATTAAAAATCTGCCTATTCTGCCATTGCCATCCATGTAAGGATGGATAAAGACAAAGATATAATGACCCAGAACTGCCCTTACTGCGGGATGTTGTTCCTTCTGCAAGAGTTCAAATAATTCAGGCATGGCATCACGCATCGCTTCAATACTCAGTGGTACATGCTTTGATGAACTGATATAGACTTGGTGACTCCGGTAGCCAGCCAGTTCCGAAGCTTTTAGTATTCCAGCTTGTACACTCGGATCAAAAAGTTCCCGGTACCATTTCTGATGGTCTTTCTCTGCTTGCAATCCTGCATTCTCTCCTTGTAGGATTTTTTCCAATGTTTTTTTTACTTCCTGGAAGGCCTGGAAATAACCTCTTGCAGCCATAGCATCTTTCTGTTGGCGATCTTGTTGGGAGCTATCTTTGTCCCATTCACCGCTGCTCACTTTAGCAATGAGCTCAGGGGTAACTTTGTAACGTTCGATGGAAAGTGAATGGTAAGCATCTGTTAGATAAACTTCATCCACTATTTTAATATATGCTTTCTTGTCCGCGGGTACACCAGGAGCTTTTGGGAAATCTTTTATAATGACTTCACTCATTTGCTGCCACATCAGTCGTATGCGATTGACAAAGGGAGATCGCTCACGCGGGCTGATCGCTATTTGTAATTTTTCCTGAAAAGGGTCATCTTCCCTGATGTCATATCCCGCTTGCCTCATCGTATCAATAATTTGGTCGGCAATCCTTTCCCTTCCAATGTTCCGGAACGCACCGGCCAATCTCCCACTAATGGTAGAATGACCATTGTCCAGTAAAATAGGTAATAGTTCTGAGGCATCACTAATACTGGCCAAGGCGACGCGGCAATCCAGTGGTTTTGCTCGGTACATCCCTTCGGTGCTATAGACTAATGCCGCCTGCAGGTTGTATACTTGGATGTTATTGATGGTAGCCATCAATTCCTTTGCAGGAAGTTCTGCTCTATAGTTGAACAGAGAGGTTTGATGCGGGAAGGAAATGGGGCTGTTATTTGCTTTTGGTGAGCGCAGATGCAGTTGTGTAGGCACTGTCCAATTGCCCGCATGTAGCATGAGCGACTGGTCTGCAGAAAGGCACCAGTTTTCTTTATATTTTTGCCGAATAAATTTGGTACAGAAATCCCAATAGCAACTGTACCAAGATGTTGTATCTCCAGGAGCTTCAGAAGGATTGGATGAGATATACCAGCCTTTAGAAACTTCTTTTATAAAGCCATTATTCAACAGGATCTCCCGTTGGGAACGGCTTGGAATTTCATCTGTATGGATTCCTGCAGACCCTTCTTACTGAAGTTTTTTTAGTGTTAATAATGCTTCTGCAAATTTTTCCTTTGGTGTTGCCATTGCCTTTTAATTTTGCTCTGCTATTTCTATTGTTTGTTGTTGTGCTACTTCTATTGTTTGTTGTTGTGCTACTTCTATTGTTTGTTGTTGTGCTACTTCTATTGTTTGTTGTAGTGTTAATTCTATTGTTTGTTGCAAATGTATGGTTATTATCTCTTTTACTAGCCCCTAATTGGATAACCCAACCATTCTTGTTGCTGTTGCACCAAAAGGTATAACTTTATTAGCTTGCGAAATTGACCAAAAACAAGTATTCTGATAACCTCTTTGGAATATAGTAAGATTGAATGATGAATTGGGTGTGGGAGGGGAGTCAAATCATTTTTTAGCGCGTGAAAACGCAATACAAATACAATAGCTTTGATAAAGGACAGAATGACAACAATAGCAACAAGTTTCCTTTTGCGGCAGAGAAGTTGTTTTACAATGCCTCTTCTTTATTTCTGGCGATCAGCAGAATGGTATCCCTCAAAACCATTCTACCGATCCAGAAACAACTGCATCAAAATCTAGTCATTTGATGCTTTCCCTCTCACTTATCCCCTGCACACCTAGTTACAATTTGTAAGCCAGCTCGCAAAAACTTACCTAAGACACTGGAAAAGCAATTTTTGTGGCATTCGTAGTTTTTAGGGTGGGAAATCTGATGGACAAGTTGAGTAAAGTTATACTGTACAAATCCCTTAGAATCTCTGCGCTGAATCTGGAAAGACGACCAGTATGCCGCGATTTCCCAAATCGCAAAAGCTGGCTTTTTTGCGATGAGATCTTGTATATTAGTCCAATGAAATCCATTTTCTCGAACCTAACATTTCAGGTTTTAGTTGCAATATCGCTCGGCATTGCTGTTGGAGCGTTGTTTCCCGGCTTTGCTCCACATGCAAAACTGATCAGCCAGAGCTTCATCAATATGATCAGCATGCTAATCGCTCCCATCATTTTTTTAACGATTGTGTTAGGGATTGCGCACATGGGCGACATGAAAAAGGTAGGGAGAGTAGGTGGAAAGGCATTATTATATTTTGAACTGGTGACTACTCTTGCGATCCTAATTGGTCTGGTTGTAGCAAATCTTCTGAAACCTGGTATTGGCATTAAGGGAGCCACTGGCGACGTAGATAAGATCAAGACCTATGCAGAACAGGCCAATGGAATAAATTGGCTGGAGTTTCTTGCACATATCATACCTCACAATATATTTGAAGCATTCTCTAAAGGTGAAATACTACAGATTCTGTTCTTTGCAATTCTTTTTGGGTACGGATTGAACAAAATGGGGGAGTCTGGGCAGTCCCTCCTAAGTACTTTCGACAAGATCTCCAAAGTGCTTTTCAATATCATGAAGGTTGTCATGCGAATCGCACCAATCGGAGCTTTCGGAGGAATGGCTTACAGCGTTGGTACCTATGGACTAGCTACCTTACTGCCTATGGCGAAGCTCATGGGTGCTGTATATTTAACTTGCTTCCTATTCATATTCGTGGTTCTGAATGCGATATGCAGGTTATACAAGTTTAGCCTTTGGCAGTATTTAAAATACATCAGGCAGGAAATTCTTATTGTTCTGGGCACTTCCTCCTCAGAATCTGTATTGCCTAGTATGATGCAGAAGATGGAGGCTATAGGATGCGAAAAATCAGTCGTCGGCCTTGTCATTCCAACTGGTTATTCCTTTAATCTCGATGGCACAGCTATCTACCTTTCTATGGCAGTTATTTTCCTTTGTCAGGTATTTAATATAGATTTATCTATTGGGCAGCAGATAAGTATTATGGCCGTACTGATGGTAACTTCAAAAGGTGCTGCGGGGGTAACAGGAAGCGGCTTTATCGTACTTGCTTCCACATTGACAGCACTTAAGATAATGCCGGTGGAACACATTGCGATACTACTGGGAGTGGACAGGTTTATGTCTGAAGCTCGTGCAATTACTAACATGATAGGGAATGGAATTGCCAGCATAGTGATTGCCAAAAGTGAGAATGAATTTGATGAAGAAAAGTACAAACTCGCCATTCAGCCATCCAGTATTGAAAGAAACGAAGAAAATATATGAGAAATACCCTATTTACATTTTTATTTGGAGCCTCTTTGCTATTAAGCTGCGGGGGTGTTAAACAAAATTCAGTCGTTGAAGACGAAAAAGGCTTTAAGCCGCTTTTCAACGGAAAAGATATCAACGATTGGTTCGTAAAGATCTATCACCATGAAGTTGGTGAAAACTTCGGAAACACATTTAGAGTTGTCGATGGTGTTGTTCAAATTCGTTACGATCAATACGGAGATTTTAATGATCAATTTGGTCACCTCTACTATAAAGTCCCTTTTTCCTATTATCACCTTAAGTTTGAGTATCGCTTTGTGGGTAAACTGCAAAAAGGAGCGCCGGATTATACCCTATTAAACAGTGGTGTAATGTTTCATTCACAAGATCCACGGACAATGCTCAAAGAACAAGACTGGCCAATTTCCGTAGAGATGCAGCTTTTAGGTGGGCTGGGCGATGGTCGTTCGAGACCTACCGGCAACATGTGTTCTCCAGGCACCGATGTGGTTTATCAGGGTAAAATCTCTGCCGATCATTGTATCAATTCCTCATCAAAAACTTACGATGGCGATCAATGGGTTAGAGGAGAATTGATTGTGATGGGAGATTCCATCATTAAGCATATCATTAATGGAGATACCGTCCTTCAGTATTCCAAGCCTCAAATAGGCGGGGGCGTTGCCAATGGTTTTGATCCAAAGTATAAACAAGATGGGAAATTGCTAAGCAGTGGTTTTATTGCGTTACAAAGTGAAGGACAACCCGTTGACTTTAAAAATATCAGAATTAAACAGTTACGCAAATGAAAATCACGCCTCTATTTTTAATCGCTTAAGTCGTAATCCTTCTTGGCTTTTCAAAACACAGCTTTTTCTAGTCCAAATCAATCGATTCTTTAAGCCTTAGAGACGACGATTCAAGACAGTAGGAAAAGTACTTTTGGGCAAAACGTTGTCTCTCTCCAACGTCTGCGCTAGATCCAGTCGAATAATCCCGTTTTATCAACCGGGAATTTTCTGCTTCAGCGGTATTAAAGTACAACAAGTAATACACTAAAGTGGAGATTGCCACCGTAGTAGAAATGGATGGTAGTACATCAACTTATATCGTAAAAGGAACAGGACCAGTAGCTATGAAAGAGGAACTCGTACGTATCCTTAAATTACTTCCCAAAAGCATTCCAGCAACTAGAGACGGCAAGCCCATTCGCTACCGTAACTACCAGCCCTTTGAGTTTACCTACAAACATGAAGATGTAAGCAATTGAATTGTTTTATGCTTTTTTTGTATTTGAACTAACTTTCGGAACCAGGACATGTAAAGTTCAATTTTGGACGATTTCAAGTTTTTCCAAAACTAGTGTAAAGCTATTCTAGGACTATACAAATTGCACCTGCTACTGCACTAACGGCGCACTAACAGGGGGCAAAGAGCACACTCGTTGGGAAAAGGCATGCTTTTGCCCAACGAGTGTGCTCTGAGTTACCTAGTTGTTTCCTAGTTGTTCAGACCACAGCCTGCTCGTTAAAGTAAATTTGGAATGATGACCGATGGTAGTCGTTTCTTATAACTAAAGTAAATAAATTCAATTAAAATAATAATTACAAAATTAATAGGCCATTATTATGAAATTATTTGTTTTTTACATTAATTATTTGTACCTTGTAATATAAGATACTAATGTTCCTGAATGGGGCTTGTTAATCAGATTATCAACACCATTCGCATTAACTAGAAGCTGATTAATATCGCCGTTAACAACAGCATAACAAAGTTCGTGATCGCGATGCAACTAAAAATAATAAACTCACAGATCAAATTAAATGATCTGGAAAATGATCAGCCTCAGGCTGACATGTACAAGGTTCCTCTCTTCTTAGTCACAATTCACCATTCACTTTAGGATTATTGCTAGCACTTATCCTTATTTCCAATTGCACCATGATTGATCAAATGGGAATCTTGGTTGTTCGCTGTGAAGCGTTCAGCATCGCTCTTTGACGTATTAATAAATTTTGCCCTTAGGTTTTTCTCCTAGTTTGTACCCAACCCGTAGAATGTCCTTTAAATGCCAAACTGACCCTGGATAATATTGTATATCAAAACAATTTTATCTAAGTTTGCATCAAAATTAAAGATGCATGAGTGTTTTAGTAAATAAAGATTCAAAAGTTATAGTTCAGGGATTTACAGGTAATGAGGGCAGTTATCACGCTTCTCAGATGATTGAGTATGGAACCAATGTTGTAGGTGGTGTTACACCTGGCAAAGGCGGACAAATTCACCTGGACAGACCCGTATTTAATACAGTTAAGGACGCGGTTGATAAAGCCGGAGCTAACGTATCGATCATTTTTGTTCCACCAGCATTTGCCGCAGATGCTATAATGGAGGCTGCTGAAGCTGGAATCAAAGTTATTGTTTGTATCACTGAAGGTATCCCAACTAAGGATATGATTCAGGTTAAAGAATATATCTCCGACAAAGATTGCCGTTTAATCGGTCCTAATTGCCCTGGAGTAATTACCGCTGACGAAGCTAAGGTTGGTATCATGCCAGGCTTTATCTTCAAAAAAGGTACTGTAGGTGTGGTTTCAAAGTCTGGAACTTTAACTTACGAAGCTGTAGACCAGGTAGTAAAAGCTGGTTTAGGTATTACTACTGCAATTGGTATTGGTGGCGATCCAATTATCGGAACGACTACTAAGGAAGCTATGGAGTTGTTAATGAACGATCCGGAAACTGAAGGCATCATCATGATTGGTGAGATCGGTGGTGGAATGGAAGCTGAAGCTGCATACTGGATCAAAGAAAACGGCACTAAACCGGTAGTAGGTTTTATCGCCGGACAAACTGCTCCTGCAGGTCGTAGAATGGGGCATGCCGGTGCGATTGTTGGTGGTGCTGATGATACTGCTGCTGCTAAAATGAAAATCATGGCAGAATGCGGAATCACTGTTGTTGAAAGTCCTGCTGAAATTGGCGAGGCAATGGTTGCGCTATTGAAAAAATAATAAGATCTTCTAGTATAAATAGGAAAGCTCTGTTGATTTATTCATCGGAGCTTTTTATTTGCTGACAATTGCATGGCAGTGCCCGGAAACTAGGTAGAAACGTTATGCGTATATTAGTTGAACTAATCGACACACACATGAAAGCATTGATTAATAAAACATTATTATTACTTGGCTTGTTTTTGACAGTAGGTTGCGCAGCGTATGCTCAGACTTCAAAGAAACAAGATCCCAAGAAAATAACCAAGGCTATGGAATGGAATAAATTAACGAAAGAAGAAGAAGATGTCATTGTGCGTAAAGGTACCGAATACCCTGGCACAGGAACATTGCTAAATAACAAAGAGAAAGGAACCTACGTTTGTAGACGTTGCAATGCACCGCTCTATAATTCAGAATCTAAATTTGATTCACATTGCGGATGGCCGAGTTTTGATGATGAGATCAAAGGAGCAGTGGTAAGGATTCCTGATGCAGACGGTTCACGCACAGAGATCGTGTGTGCAAATTGTAAAGCACATTTAGGACACGTCTTTATTGGCGAAGGTTTCACTGCAAAAAATACCAGAAGCTGTGTGAACTCGGTTTCTATGAGTTTTGTTCCTGATAAGAAATAAAATTATCTTAACTTATATTTGTATAATGCCTGGGAATAACTTTCTGGGCATTTTCTTTGGTAAGTAGTTAGTTTTCTTATGTTTGCCTGCTCACCAATCATAATAAATATGAAGTATTGTTTATTTTTATGCGGTATGCTTATTTCTTCTTTTGGCTTTGCCCAAAATTCTTCTGAAGAGCTTGTATCAGATATTTCCACTACCAGTACAAGAATGGTCCCTGAGTCGGGAGTAACAACCCACTCGAAAATTTCTTTGAAAGAAGGCTTTGCCACCTACTACGCAAGAAAGTTTGAAGGTAGAAAAACAACAAGCGGAATCAGATATCGTGGTAAAAACTTAACAGCTGCACATTTGACTCTACCATTTGGAACTATTGTTACTGTAACAAATCTTGACAACGGAAAAACAGTAGATGTGGTGGTGAATGACCGCGGTCCTCATTCCAAAAAGTACATGATTGACCTTTCTGAGGCTGCAGCAAAACAATTGGGCTTCTTTAAAAAAGGACAATCCCATGTTGAAATTAGTTATCAACTGCCAGATGAGGAGTCTTAACTAAACTGACGGATTAGCCAGTATTTTAAAATTATTAACAATTCAAAAGTTTCCCTAATCCCTTAAAAAGAAATAATTAGCTTTTCCCGAGATTGATTATGACCGAATTCTGATCTTATAAACATAGAATTCAGTGCTGGTGTTAACAACTTCGTTTCGCGCAAAAGCCCCCATAGTTTATATTTGTTTTAGTAAGATTCTTTAATAAATCACACACAGATTTTTAGTTAAAGGTTTAATGTCTAATTGCTTAAGGTTAAACAAAAGCTTCAAAACTTTTCAACCTTCATCAATAGATATTGTTTCCTAGGCTATTGGAATTATTAAGGATTGCGCTATCATCATTAACTATTTAAACTCAGGGACTAATGCAAGAAGAAGTACTTTTAAAAGAAAACAAGGACAGGTTTGTCCTTCTGCCGATTAAATATCCAGCAATTTGGGAAATGTACAAGAAAAGCGAAGCTAGCTTCTGGACTGCAGAGGAGATAGATCTTTCTGATGATCAAAAACACTGGGATAACTTAAATAGCGGAGAGCGCCACTTCATCTCTCATATTCTTGCTTTCTTTTCGGCAAGTGATGGTATCGTAAATGAGAATCTTGCTGTTAATTTTATGAGTGAGGTGCAGCTGCCTGAAGCCCGCTGCTTTTACGGTTTCCAAATCATGATGGAGAACATTCATGCTGAAACCTACGCATTGCTTATTGACACTTATATCAAAGACCCTGAAGAAAAAGACCGACTTTTTCATGCCATAGACACTGTTCCATGCGTTAAGAAAAAAGCGGAATGGGCATTAAGATGGATTGAAGGTGGGAACTTTGCAGAACGTCTTGTGGCTTTTGCAGCAGTAGAAGGAATCTTCTTTAGCGGGAGTTTTTGCTCTATCTTCTGGCTTAAGAAACGAGGTCTTATGCCAGGATTAACTTTCAGCAATGAATTGATTTCGAGAGATGAAGGAATGCATTGCGACTTCGCATGCTTGCTTTACAGTATGTTAGAGAATAAACTAACTGAAGAAGCCGTTCATTCCATCATCAAAGATGCCGTTGAGATTGAAAAGGAATTCATTACGGACGCATTGCCAGTTGCATTGATCGGTATGAATGCGAAGTTAATGTCGCAGTACATCGAGTTTGTAGCCGATAGATGGGTAACTGAATTGGGTTATACAAAAATTTATAGTGCAACCAATCCGTTTGATTTCATGGAGATGATCTCGCTGCAGGGAAAAACAAACTTCTTTGAAAAGCGTGTTGGGGACTACCAAAAAAGTGGTGTTCTAACTTCAATAGAAGATAAGGCCTCGGCTTTCTCTTTAGACGATGACTTTTAGAACCCTATAACTGCTTATTAATAAAAATTTACATCACTAATTCCCTGAAAATATGTTCGTACTAAAAAGAGATGGCCGCAAGGAAGTGGTAAGGTTTGATAAGATAACCGCTCGTATTGAGAAGTTATGTTATGGTTTCAACCCAGAGCTTGTAGATCCAATCGATGTTGCCAAGAAGGTGATCGAAGGTTTATACGATGGCGTAACGACTTCCGAGCTTGATAATCTAGCAGCAGAGACAGCTGCCTCTTTAACTACAAAGCACCCGGATTATGCTTTACTTGCTTCTCGTATTGCTGTATCTAATTTACACAAGAATACCACAAAGTCCTTCTCCAAAACTATGGAGATGCTTTACAAATACATCGATGAAAAAACAGGCAAGCCATCTTCTCTAATCGCAGATGACGTTTGGGAAGTGATTAATGAGCATGCCGAACTTTTAGACAGCACTATAATCTACGATAGGGACTTTGGCTTTGACTATTTCGGTTTCAAAACGCTTGAAAAATCATACCTGCTGAAAGTTGCGGGTCAAATTGTTGAGCGTCCCCAGCATTTATTCATGCGTGTATCTGTAGGCATTCATAAGGGAGATATCGACAGTGCAATTGCTACTTACAATTTAATGAGCGAGCGTTGGTTTACACATGCAACACCAACATTGTTCAATGCGGCAACGCCTAAACCCCAGATGTCATCTTGTTTCTTGTTAACGATGCAGGATGATAGTATCGAAGGCATTTATGATACCTTAAAACAGACTGCTAAAATCTCTCAAAGTGCAGGCGGTATCGGTCTTAGCATTCACAACATACGCGCTACAGGAGCCTACATTGGTGGTACTAATGGTACAAGTAATGGTATCGTGCCGATGCTAAAAGTATTCAATGATACTGCGCGTTACGTAGATCAGGGTGGAGGTAAACGCAAAGGAGCCTTCGCTATCTATCTAGAGCCTTGGCATGCAGATGTGTTCAGCTTCTTAGACTTACGTAAAAACCATGGTAAAGAAGAACTTCGCGCACGTGATTTGTTTTATGCACTTTGGGTTTGTGACCTATTCATGAGAAGAGTCGAAGAAAATGGCGATTGGAGTTTATTCTCGCCAGATGAAGCACCAGGCTTGTCGGACTGCCATAGTGCAGAATTTGATGCGCTTTACGAGCGTTACGAGAAAGAAGGAAGAGCTCGTAAAACTATCAAAGCACAAGAACTTTGGTTCGCGATACTTGATTCACAAATTGAAACTGGAACGCCTTATCTCTTGTACAAAGATGCCGCCAACAGCAAATCCAACCAACAAAATCTTGGAACCATTAAAAGTTCAAACTTATGTACTGAGATCATCGAGTACACTTCAAAGGACGAGGTTGCCGTTTGTAACCTAGCTTCTCTTGCTTTACCTAGATATGTGGTGAACGGCGAGTTTGACCACCAAAGATTATATGATGTGACGTATCAGGCCACTTTGAACTTGAACAAGATCATCGATCACAATTATTATCCAATAGAGGAGGCTAAAAACTCTAACATGCGTCACAGACCAGTTGGTTTGGGTGTACAGGGATTGGCTGACGCGTTCATTTTGATGCGCTTACCATTTGAAAGTGAAGCTGCAAAAATCCTTAATAAGGAAATCTTTGAAACCATCTATTTCGCTGCAATGACTGCATCTCACGACCTGGCGGTTAAAAATGGTCATTACCAAACTTTTAAAGGATCTCCATTATCAGAAGGTAAATTCCAGTTCGATCTATGGAATGTAACTCCAGACAGTAACCGTTGGGACTGGGAAACGTTGCGTGCGAAAGTAGTTAAGGATGGTGTTTATAACTCGCTATTGGTTGCACCAATGCCGACTGCTTCAACCTCACAGATCCTTGGTAACAATGAATGTTTTGAGCCATATACTTCTAATATCTATACAAGGAGAGTGTTGAGCGGCGAGTTCATCGTGGTAAATAAGCATTTGTTGAAAGACCTTGTGGCTTTAGGCCTTTGGACTCCACAAATGAAAGACAGGATCATTTTAGCCAACGGTTCGATTCAAGACATTGCCGAAATTCCTGATTATATCAAAGAACTGTACAAAACAGTGTGGGAGATCAAAATGCGTAGTATCATTGACATGGCCGCGGATAGAGGTGCATACATTTGCCAGTCTCAATCGCTAAACCTATTTATCAACGCACCGAATACGTCAAAACTAACATCTATGCATTTCTATGCCTGGAAGAAGGGATTGAAAACTGGAATGTATTACCTGCGTACTCAGGCGGCTTCTCAAGCTATTAAGTTTACCGTAGAGAATCAGGCTGGTAAAAACATGGAGCCAGTAATTCCGGCACATATTGAACAAAGCGCTGAAGAGATCGTTGAAGGTCCGGTATGTTCAATGGAAGAAGGCTGCATCAGCTGTTCAGGATAATTTTTTAACCAAGTATAAAGTTAAGGCTGGCCATGATGAAAATCAGACCAGCCTTTTTATGGAATATTATTTATCGTAAATCCAAGCGCTATTTCGGTATTCTGAAGAAGTGTTCACATACCAATCTTTATAGGAAGCACCACCTGGTTTAACCCAGTCATTGAAATGTAGATAAACGTCGGTAATTGGTTTGCCCTCCATCGGGTAGCTAAACATGTCGGTAAAGCTTAGTGCCCAGGGTAAATTTTTCTTGCTTAGAAAATACCTACCAGTTGCAGAAACACTATTGTCATCTCCTGTTCCAAAAAGACCGCTATTTGCCTTGTCAGTTGGGGCGTTATTAGGTAAGTGAATTTCCGTTCCTCTAATTTGATTTACAATTAGGAATGGATTAAATGGTGCAACGCTAAGTGCTGATGCTGGAACAGGATTGTTGAATTTGATATTAATAGTAGCCTGAGCGGGGGCTACCTTTGGCTTATTGGGATCGGTATTGACCTGGGAAGAACCGTCAGGATTTTTAAGCAAATTCTCGTGATTATCAAATGGAATGAAAACCGCATTGGACTGACCAGCCTCTACGCCGTTAGCGGCAAGCTGTATGTAGTTCTTCAACAAGCTTTGACCCGTTACTGACGCAACGGCAGAGGCGACAACTGGCAACTGAACACCAAAGCCATTTTTGAAAAAGGCTCCTGCTGCAACTGGCAAGAATTCACCTGTCATTTCAAGAATGGCATTTTGTGCGTTAGAAACAAAGGTATACCTATAATTTACTACCAGGTCGTTCACGTCATAATCACCTTTGGCTGGCCAATTGTCCTCAAAGGCGAGTGTTGACCACCCTGTTGATGACGGGGAATAGGTCACAAATGCCCTAGTACCATCCTTAGGGAATGCGTCTATTTGATCTTGAACACCATCTCCATCTGTGTCACTACCCTTGTCAATTGCAGATACATTGGCACCGGAAATCGCCGAAACAGGATTTGAAGTAGCGTAGACAACTAAATCGTTGAAATCATTATCTGATGTACCTTCTCTGCTGATGTCTTCGAAACCAAGAATGTAAACGTTATGAATATTGTCATAAATGAATACAGAATGTTTTTTCTTAGCAGCAGCAAATTCAGGATTAAACTTAGTTTCTGAATAAAACTTAGTTCCAGAAATACTGACACCTGAACCAGTCCATGCATTTTGCAAGAGTACAAATGCAATAGTGGTACCAGCATCGAACTTACCAAGCTTTACCTTGTCGCCAGAAATTAAACCTCCACCAGACTGGTAACCAGATGCATTTGGAAATACCACAGTAACTCTGTCAATACCACCTAACAGACCTCCAAGGCTAGCGTCCAAAGGTGGATCGTCTGTATCATAGCTGTAATAGGCTAATGTGTTATAGAAGCTTGCTCCTTCAGAAACAAAAGTTACATACACATCGCTATTTTCAGTTAGTACAATGTTATTAGCAGCACTCGCCGCAAGGTAATCTGGATGAGTAGTAGTCACCGGCTTACCTTCAGGAAGAGAGGCATTCACATAATTTAATAAACTCGGCTCAATTACATCCGGGACAGCTTCCAGATATTTTGGCCTTCCTAAGGTCGATGGGTAGTTTGAGTTGTTAACAACGGCGTCGCTTGAAGAACTATATCCCTTAGGATAGCCATAAGTGGATAGCACTGATTTTCCAGCTGCAATTGTAGAAAGTATAATCCCCGGGGGAGAAACACGGGGGATAATTACTTCAGGTAAAATGTCTCCACTAGCGGCGAACTGACCTCCAATAATTGCAGAGATCGAACTCTTACTCCCTATGTAAGATTTAACATTGTTTAGTAGTCCAACGTAGTTGGGACTGATCACCAACGTATCCAGATACGATGGAACTTTTATGCTTGCTCTGACATAGCCATTGACATCACTTACAGCTTTCAAAAAAATCCTGTCAGTATTTTTTGAATCTTTAATATTGACCAACGCGCCTGCGATAGGTTTGTCATTATTAGTAAGCAGTCTCACAGAAACTGAAAGATCTTTGGTGGTGACATAGCTAAACGAAGCAGAAGCCTCGCCTCCCGTGGGCCCTGGCATGGCGTCGTTAGAGCTATTCTTTTTGCAGGCACCCAAGGCAACTATGACAAGGAATAAGCACAACAAGGGAACGTTTGTCAATTTCATAATAAGGAATTTTAATAGAAATGTAATAAAGAAGGCTGTCAAACCAGATGCCCCGAATGTACAGTATATTTGTAACGGAAATGGCAAAACATGAGATTATTCCTTGCGAACGCTGCGGTTCAGCTATTGAATGCAAGGCAAATTCTTACACGAAATGCCAATGCAGCGTGATTCAGCTAACGCTGAACGAGATGCAGTATATCAGTGAGCAGCATGATGGATGTTTATGTGCACCCTGTTTATTCCAGATACAGCAGGAATATCAAGAGATATTCTCAATTGAATCAACTTCTGGCGGCGCATTTAAGCAATAGCTTTCCGTAAAGCTTGCACACATTCCCACCCCTAGTTGGCATTCCAGTTTATTTATTTTGGCTAACTTTAGCAAAAATTATTTGTTAATAAACAATGGCAAAAGTACAAGTAGGATTGGTGCAAATGACTTGCACCAGTAATAAACAGGAAAACCTTGATAAAGCAATCTTTAAGATCAGGGAAATCGCAGTGCAGGGAGCACAGGTAGTTTGTTTGCAGGAATTGTTCACTTCTCTTTACTTCTGTGATGAAGAGAACTACGATAATTTTAAGCTTGCTGAAACCATCCCTGGACCATCAACTGACGCATTATCTATTGTTGCTGCAGAGTTGAACGTTGTTATTGTTGCTTCTTTATTTGAAAAAAGAGCGGAAGGTCTTTACCACAATACTACTGCGGTTTTGGATGCTGATGGAACTTATCTCGGAAAATATCGCAAAATGCACATTCCAGATGATCCCGGCTTCTATGAGAAGTTCTATTTCACTCCTGGAGATCTTGGGTATAAAGTCTTTAAAACAAAATATGCTAAAATAGGTGTATTGATCTGTTGGGATCAATGGTATCCAGAAGCAGCAAGGTTGACTTCTTTAATGGGGGCAGATTTCCTAGTATATCCAACCGCTATAGGCTGGGCAACTACACAGGATCTACCTACAAATATAGAACAATACAATGCATGGCAAACCATCCAGCGGTCACATGCTATCGCCAATGGAATACCTGTCGTCAGCGTTAACCGTGTTGGTGAAGAGGCAGGAGTGGAATTCTGGGGAGGATCGTTCGTATCCAATCCATTCGGAACCATCCTCTATCAGGCGTCACATAACGAAGAAGAACTTAAGGTTGTGGAAATCGACATGTCAAAATCTGATAGTTATAGAACGCATTGGCCGTTTTTGAGGGACAGGCGTATAGACAGTTATTCACAAATCACGAAAAGATATATTGATGACGAATCTATTTGACAATTCGCCTAAAAAGGCGGGATACAGTTTTCCCGCAGAATGGGCTAAACACGAAGCCACCTGGTTAACATGGCCTCATAAAGAGGAATCATGGCCAGGTAAAATAGACAACATCTACCCACCTTATTGTCAGTTTATAAAGGCGGTATCAGAAGGTGAAAAGGTACGGATCAATGTGAATGATGAAGAAATGAAGGCATTTGCAATTAGTAAATTAATGGAACAGGATGTTAATCTGGATCAAATAGAATTTTATTTCAATCCAAGCAATGATGCATGGTGCCGTGACCATGGCCCTGCTTTTCTTGTAAATACTTCCGCAGAATCAAAGAAGGTAATCGTAGATTGGGGATATAATGCCTGGGGAAATAAATATCCACCCTTTGAACAGGATGACGTTATCCCAACCCTTATTGCAGAACATCTTGATATACCAGTATTTCACCCAGGTATTGTGATGGAAGGCGGCTCGGTAGAATTTAATGGTTCAGGGACAATATTGACTACTACGGCTTGTCTTTTGAATAAGAATAGAAATTCACATTTAACCAAGGAACAGATTGAAGAGTACCTTTTGGAATGCTACGGCGCTGAACAAGTACTTTGGCTTGGTGACGGTATTGTAGGCGATGATACGGACGGCCATATTGATGACATAACGCGTTTCGTAAACGAAGACACAGTGCTTACAGTTGTAGAAAGCAACCCATTAGATGAAAATTACATCCTGCTTCAGGAGAATCTTGCAGCTTTGAGAGAGATGCGTTTGTTGAATGGTAAACCATTAAACATAGTTCAGCTACCAATGCCATCTCCTGTAATCCATGAGGACACACGACTACCGGCATCCTATGCGAATTTCTACATCTCAAATGCTGCAGTTGTTGTACCTACTTTCAGTGATGTAAACGATGAAAAGGCCTTGGGAATAATTAGAGGCGTATTCCCTGACAGAAAGGTAATCGGAATTGATTCTACAGACATCATCTGGGGATTAGGAAGCTTCCATTGCCTGAGTCAACAAGAACCTGCAGTTTAAAAACACAGACGACCAAAACAATAGAAATAAATGAAGTTATTAGAAGGAAAAACGGCACTCATAACTGGTGCATCCAAAGGAATCGGGCGCAAGATCGCAGAGAAATTTGCTGAACAGGGCGCCAATGTTGCGTTTACCTACCTTTCGTCGGTTGAAAAGGGAGAAGCATTGGTAAGCGAACTGGAAGCGTATGGTACAAAAATTAGAGGTTACCGTTCTGATGCCTCGAAATTTGATGAAGCAGAGGTATTGATCAATGCTATTGTTACTGATTTCGGTGCCCTGGATATTATAGTCAATAATGCAGGAATCACCAAGGATGGTTTATTGATGCGCATGAGTGAGGAGCAATGGGATGATGTGATCAATGTTAACCTGAAATCGGTCTTTAATGTATGTAAGGCTGCTTCTAAAGTAATGATGAAAGCACGAAAAGGTTCTATCATCAATATGAGTTCAGTTGTTGGAGTGACTGGAAATGCGGGTCAGGCGAATTATGCTGCTTCAAAAGCAGGTATTATAGGGTTCTCAAAATCCTTAGCTAAGGAATTAGGCTCAAGAAACATCCGTACTAACGTAGTGGCTCCCGGTTTTATAAGAACAGAAATGACTGAAGTTTTGGATCCTAAGGTGGTGAAAGGCTGGGAAGATGGTATTCCGCTGAGACGTGCTGGAGAAACGGAAGACGTTGCCAATGTATGCGTTTTCTTAGCATCGGATATGAGTGCTTATGTGACCGGACAGGTATTGTCGGTATGTGGTGGTATGTTATAAGGACACAGATTTCTGTAAAAGTTTAGGAAGCGCTGGATATTTTCAGCGCTTTTTTAGCATCTTTACTTCAGACGTATGAGCGATTCCCTAACAGTATATACCATATTGGCCTTGTTTGGTTGTTTGCTTTCAGGGCTTTTATTGAGTTGGTTGCTGTATAGAAATGCGGAGCATCTAAACAAAAATACACGTTATGCATTAACTGGCGCCCGAGCGTTAATCATTACGACTATTGCTTTTCTGCTGTTCTTTCCGTTGTTAAGGAGCATTTCCTATGAATTGGAAAAGCCAATCATTATCATCGGACAGGATAATTCTATTTCCGTAGGTGCAATTAAGCCTCCAGGTTTTAACCAGGCGGCTTATGAAAAGGACCTTCAACATTTGTCTGAACAACTGAGCAGTAAGTTCGAGGTAAAAATCTACAGCTTTAGCGACAGTGTCGAGTCCGGTTTTGATTTCAGTAACAAAGGTAAGATCAGTAATGCTGCAAAGTTTATTGACAAATTGAATGACGAACTTCTAAATCGAAATGTCGGCGCAGTAGTCATTGCCAGTGACGGAATTTTCAACAGGGGTGGGAGCCCACTCGACGATTTAAACAAACTTAAGGCACCTGTATACACCATCGCTTTAGGGGATACTATTCCTAAAAGGGACCTGTTGATCGCCAATGTAAATAGCAATGATATCGTTTATCTCGACAATGAGTTTACCGCTGAGGTACAAGTTCAGGCCTTTGAAAGCAATGGATCGCAGGCAGTGCTGAAAGTGCTACAGAATGGGAAGGAATTGCAAAGGCAATCAATTCCGATCAATGCAAATCCATTTGTAAAAACGTTGCCGGTCAAAATCAAAGCATCGAAACTAGGATTGCAAAAATATACTATATTGCTAAGTACCCTGCCTGACGAGATTTCTACAAGGAATAATAGTCAGCTTCTTTTTGTGGATGTCATAGATGCTAAGCAAAAGGTACTAATCGCTGCCGCTGCTCCTCATCCTGATATCACTGTATTTAAACAAGCCATCTCTGCTAACCAACGTTACGAAGTTAAGGTTGCTATTGCTGAGGATTTAAATACTTTAAATCCTAAGGACTACGGTTTGGTAATACTTTACCAATTACCTGTCGCTTCAAATATCGGTCAGCTTTTTTTAAATAAACTGAAAGAAAGTAACACTTCAATTTGGTACATTTTGGGGGCACAAAGCAATTTGGCGGCCTTTAATCAGTTTCAAAATGTACTAATCTACAACGGAGATGCCAGTATTTTGCGGGAAACCTATTCAACTGTTAATGCTGGATTCACTTCATTTGATATCAGCGATTCTGAGCTAAAAAGTATTAGTAGATTTGACCCACTATTAGCGCCCTTTGGTACGGTTAAGATTAATAGTGAATCCTCCATTGCGCTCAATCAAAGAATTGGAAAGATCAACACGCAGTATCCACAATTGCTTTTTAGCAGCGAGAATGGAAGGAAAGTGGGGTACTTAATTGGCGAAGGTGTTTATAAATGGAAACTAGGTGAGGCACTCGATGGGTCGACTGAATCTGTGACCAATAGTTTGATTTCTAAATCTGTTCAATATCTGTCGGTCAAAGACGATAAAAGGAAATTCAAAGCCTATACCCTAAAAAATACCTTTGACGAGAATGAGAACATTACTGTCAATGCTTTGCTCTATAATGATAGCTACGTTGCAGTGAATAAGCCGGAAGTGAACATCCAGATCAAGAATGAAAATGGTCAAGCCTACAAGTTTTTGTTTTCAAGAACAGAGGCGGCTTATCAGCTAGATGCAGGTACCTTACCTCCGGGTAATTATACCTATGTAGCATCCACAGAATTCGGTAATAAGGAATTCAAGGTTTCAGGAATGTTTTACGTAAACACTATTGTAGCGGAGTATCAACAAACCATTGCTAATCACCAGCTTCTTGGCAGTATGGCTTCACAGTCGAACGGCAAAATGTACATGCCTAAAGACCTCATGAAAATCCTCAAAGATATTGAGCGCAATGACGAGATTAAAACCCTGAGTTACGAGGATAGAAAATACGAAGAGCTGATCAATTTCAAATGGTTATTCGTCATGATCATGTTGTTATTAACCATGGAATGGTTCTTTAGAAAAAGGAATGGGGAGATTTAATCTGCCTTTACCTCTTTAACAATTACAAAAACATCTTCATTATCTTTTTTCATGAAGTACTTCTCACGGGCAAACTTCTCTGCAGTATTGAGGTTGGTGTTTAGTTCGTTTAAATCTTTCTTAACGGTCTCAATTTCTTTTACGTAGAAATCCTTCTCTTCCTGTAATTTGTTCACCTGAGACTTAAACTCGTACTGTGCTAATATGTCATTCTTATCAAAGAATAGCATCCATACCACAAATGCAATTACACTTAGGAAGTATTTATTGCGAAGAAGTTCTAGCACGCGATTCATATAACCAAATATAAATGATAAATCGATATAAAGATATATAATTTGCTAAATCATACTGAGCTTTTGATAATAGTTTGCCAGTCTCATAAAAAACCCCCGAGGCTTTATAGCGTCGGGGGTTCTTACAATGATCTGAAAGATCTATTTTTTGAAGTATTTGAAGTCTTTACCGATGAAACGTGCAGTTGCACCAAGTTCTTCTTCAATACGAAGTAATTGATTGTATTTTGCTATCCTGTCAGAACGTGAAGCAGAACCAGTTTTGATCTGACCGCAGTTCAATGCTACCGCTAAATCAGCAATTGTAGTATCCTCAGTTTCGCCAGAACGGTGACTCATTACAGAAGTATAACCATTAGATTGAGCTAAACTAACAGCATTGATGGTTTCAGTCAATGAACCAATTTGATTCACTTTAACTAAAATTGAGTTGGCAGTTTTCTTATCAATACCTGATTGTAAACGGGTAACATTAGTTACAAATAAGTCATCACCTACCAATTGTACCTTATCACCGATTCTATCAGTTAATAACTTCCAACCATCCCAATCATTCTCATCCATACCATCTTCAATGGAGATAATTGGATATTTTTCAGAAAGTTGAGCAAGGTATTCTGCTTGTTCAGCGCTTGTACGGATTGCACCTTTCTCGCCTTCAAACTTAGTATAATCGTATTTGCCGTCTTTGTAAAACTCAGAAGCAGCACAGTCGAACGCCAGGAAGATTTGCTCGCCTGCTTTGTAACCTGCTTTTTCAATCGCTTTGATGATCGTTTCTACTGCATCTTCAGTGCTATCGAAAGTTGGTGCGAAACCACCCTCATCACCTACAGCAGTCGAAAGACCTCTGTCGTGAAGAATCGCTTTTAAGTTATGGAAAACTTCAGTTCCCCATCTCAAAGCCTCAGAGAATGATGATGCACCAACTGGCATGATCATGAATTCCTGGAACGCGATAGGAGCATCAGAGTGAGAACCACCGTTAACGATGTTCATCATTGGAATGGGAAGAATGTTAGCATTAACACCACCAATATAGCGGTATAACGGCTGGCGGCTTTCTTGTGCTGCGGCTTTAGCCACTGCCAAAGAAACACCCAGAATAGCGTTAGCACCAAGGTTTCCTTTATTTTCAGTTCCGTCTAATTTAAGCATTAAGCTATCAATGGCGTTTTGCTCAAAGACATCCATACCTTTCAACTCATCGGCAATCTTATCGTTTACGTTGGCAACGGCTTTTAAAACACCTTTACCCATATACACAGACTTATCGTTGTCACGAAGCTCAACTGCTTCATGCATACCTGTTGAAGCACCAGAAGGTACTGCAGCACGGCCAAGGATACCATTTTCTGTAATTACATCTACTTCGATTGTAGGATTTCCGCGGGAATCTAGTATTTGTCGCGCACGAACATCAATTATTAAACTCATTTTTCTCTATATTTTGTTTGTTACTAAGCCTTAGTGTAGAATGTACAATTACTAAGGCAATATCCAAAGTTATAATAAATTTTAAAAACGGGACTATTCCCACTTAAAAACTTTTACAGCGACTGCATAAATACCTATGCCCCAAATAATCAGGATCATTATCTGAAATTTAACGTCCCATAATTCAGCTCCTTCAAAGGCTACCTTTCTCATGGCATCATTAAGGTAAGTTAGGGGTAAAGCGCGACTAATTGGCTGTAGCCAGGATGGAAAAGCATCGATCGAAAAGAAGGTTCCCGATAATAGAAACTGCGGTAATGTAATGATGTTAGAAATCGGCGGGATTGTACTCTCACTCTTTGCCATTCCGGATACTACGAAGCCGAATCCCATAAACACAATAAGCCCGATAAAAGCCAATACCAGCATATTCAATACAGTTATTACTCCATGTATAAGGGTAAACTTAAAAAAGAAATGTCCAATAACAATGATGAAGATTGCACCTAATAAAGCGAAACCTATTCTTGCAATTCCTTCCCCAAATACAATGCTGGATTTCTTTACCGGAGTGGCAAAAAAACGTTTAATTACCAGATTCTGGCGTAAGCTAAAAAACACAAAAGCGGTTCCAAACACACCAGTACTTAACAAGGAGAAACCGAGTTGACCAGGTAAAATAAAATCGATAGTCCTGTATGTTCTACCCTTTACTGTGCTTTCCCTCAAAGCTGCAATTGTTGGGGTAACATCTTTGGAATTTAGGCTATAAAGTAAGTTGTTTAAAACGGATTTAAGGATGTTACCCTTATCCATGGAGGCCGATGTGTATTGCACATTCACCAAATAGGCAGGTGTCCCGGAAGCGTTCTTTTGCACATCTATTACGGCAGCATAATTGCCTTTTTCTAATGCATTTTTGATATCCAAAGCGTCCTTATCTTTGACCAGATGGACCATGCTTACGCCTTCCAAAGCTTTGATCACAGGATTTTGAAGATCAGAGCCGGGCGAAACTGCAAGGTCTACCTTGATGCCACTTCCACCAAGAAAGCCAAAAACAAGAATAAATATCAAAGGGAACGCTAGGGTGAAAACTACTGCGGAAGGACTTCGCATGATAGACCGAAAACTTGCTTTGGCAAGCGCCAACGTGGCGTTTATATTACTGTAAGGCTTATTCATTTGTAGATTAATTATCAGCCCTCCATTCCTTACCAGTCATGTGGATGAAAACATCCTCCAGATTGGCTTTTTTCACTTCTTTCTTACGCTCAAAACCACTGTTCACCAGGTTGTCTATCAAAGCATCAGGAGTATCTATAACGATGATCTCCCCCCGCTCCACAAATGCTACACGATCACAAAGCTGCTCTGCTTCGTCCATGTAATGGGTCGTAAGCACAACTGTTGTACCTGCATCTCTGATCTCCGTAATCAAATCCCAGAGGTTGCGACGGGCTTGAGGGTCAAGGCCTGTGGTAGGCTCATCAAGAAATATAATTTTAGGAGAATTAATTAATGTAGTTGCGATAGAGAAACGTTGCTTCTGACCGCCAGATAATGCCTTATATTTCGCTTTTGCTTTATCCTGAAGATTAACTTTGCCAAGCATCTCCATTGGAGAGATCTTTACGTCATATAAGCCGGAAAATAGCTCCAGCAACTCAATAAGATTAAGATTTGGATAATATCCCGCAGCCTGCAACTGCACTCCAATGATCCTTTTAATCTTATTGGCATCATGATCAACAGAAAGGCCATCAACCGTAATTTCACCCGAGGTCTTTTCTCTCAAGGTTTCAATAATCTCTAAAGTGGTTGTTTTGCCAGCGCCATTGGGTCCTAGTAAACCAAAGATCTCATTTTCGTAAACATCAAATGTGATGCCTTTTACCGCGGTAAAATCATCATACTTTTTGATAAGGTTTTTGACGCTGATGATTGCCTCTTTTCTCTCCATGATCTAAATGTAATAAGGTTTTAAACAAAAAGAAGTAACCTAGGTTACTTCTTTTTGTTTACCAGGCTAGTTCGCCTTTTATCATTTCGATGAAGTCATCGAAGAGGTATCTCGAGTCGTGCGGACCAGGAGAAGATTCGGGGTGATACTGCACAGAAAAGGCTTTTTTACCTTTCACGCGAATGCCCTCTATCGACTGGTCATTCAGGTTAATATGTGTGATATCTACCCTATCAGATTTTCTAACCTCATCTGGCACCACACCGAAACCATGGTTTTGCGAAGTCACTTCGCAACGGTCTTTGATGATGTTCTTTACCGGATGGTTTAAACCCCTGTGGCCATTAAACATCTTCATGGTACCAATTCCATTTGCTTCAGCCAACAATTGGTGACCTAAACAGATACCGAACATTGGTTTATCAGCTGCTAAGATTTCTTTAACGGTTTGAATAGCATATGGCATTGCCGATGGGTCGCCAGGACCATTCGAGATAAAGTATCCATCAGCACCCCAGGCATTCATTTCCTCAAAAGTAGTTTTCGCGGGGAAAACCTGCACGTAAATATCTCTGTCATCAAAGTTTCTCAAAATGTTTTTCTTGATACCCAGGTCAAGCGCTGCAATTTTGTACGTCGCATCTGGAGAACCGTAGAAATAGGCTTCTTTGGTTGATACCTGAGAAGATAATTCTAATCCATCCATGGAAGGAACTTCTGCTAATTTGGCTTTCAATTCCTCAAGATCATTGATTTCAGAAGAAATGATTCCGTTCATAGCACCTTTATTTCTAATGTGGCGAACCAATGAGCGGGTATCAATATCAGAAATACCAACTATGTTCTCATCTTGAAAGTAATCCTGAATAGACTCAGAAGCTTCTTTGCGGCTGAAACCTATATTGTAGTTTTTACAAACTAAACCGGCAATCTTAATATTTTCAGACTCAGTTTCATCTTTGTGGATGCCATAATTACCAATGTGTGCATTGGTAGTAACCATGATTTGTCCGAAATAAGAAGGATCTGTAAAGATCTCCTGATAACCGGTCATCCCCGTATTAAAACAAATTTCACCGGTCGTAGTGCCGATTTTTCCAGCAGCTTTGCCATAATATACGGTACCATCAGCAAGTAATAAGATCGCAGGTAACTTTGTGTAGTTAGTCATGGGTAATTATAATAATGGGAAGTTTGATGAAGAAAAATGAGAAAAATGGAATTGGGAATGCGACGTTGATGTCGCTGTTGTTGTTAACAAATGTACTGTTAAATAACCCCTTCATTTCGGAGTACAAAGATATGTGTTTGAGCGATTAAATCAAGTGCTTTTTGAAAACAATAAAACTAAGGGCTAAAAATAATAAAACTGACTATCTTTCAGTCGGAAAACTTAAGTTTGCTCCAACAAAACGAAATGCCATGTCTGTAAATAAAGAAGTAAAACGCATTACTACCCATATTCTTCAGGAAATGAAGCATAAGGGTGAAAAGATAGCAATGTTAACAGCTTATGATTTTTCAATGGCGAGTGTGCTTGACGATGCGGGTTTAGATGTGTTATTGGTTGGCGATTCTGCCTCAAATGTAATGGCTGGTCACGAAACCACTTTACCCATCACACTTGATCAGATGATTTATCACGCTCAAGGCGTGGTAAGAGGTGCTACAAGAGCATTTGTTGTCGTTGATCTACCTTTCGGCTCGTATCAGGGCAATTCCAAAGAGGCTTTAAATTCGGCAATCCGGATCATGAAAGAATCTGGTGCACATGGCGTAAAGCTTGAAGGAGGAACTGAAATTGCAGAATCAGTTTCCAGAATAATAACTGCAGGAATACCAGTAATGGGGCACCTTGGCCTGACTCCCCAATCAATCTATAAATTCGGAACCTATACAGTTAGGGCAAAGGATGAAGCGGAAGCAGAGAAATTGAAAGTAGATGCACTTGCTTTACAAGAGTTGGGATGTTTTGCGGTAGTGTTAGAAAAAATCCCGGCTAAGCTGGCTAAAGAAGTATCAGAAAGCCTGATTATCCCGACCATCGGGATCGGAGCAGGGCCAGACTGCGACGGTCAAGTGTTGGTAGTGAATGATATGATTGGCCTTACGAAAGGCTTCAAACCACGTTTTTTACGTCAGTACATGAACTTATATGACGGAATTCTTGGTGCCGCCAAATCTTACATCAACGATGTGAAAGCTAAAGATTTCCCCAACGAGAAAGAACAATACTAATGCCGGTAACCCACAAAGACGTTCTTTACGAAGACAACCACCTGATCGCAATCAATAAAAAGGCGGGGGATATTGTGCAGGTAGATGAAACTGGCGATGAGCCGCTGGATGAACAAGTAAAAAAATATCTTGCCATTAAATATAATAAGCCTAACAGTGCTTTCTTAGGGGTCGTGCACCGACTAGATCGTCCCGTTAGTGGTGTTATTCTCTTTGCTAAAACGAGTAAGGCTTTAGAAAGGATGAACGCCATATTTAAAAACAGAGAAGTTAAAAAGACGTATTGGGCGGTAGTTAGAAATAGACCCGGTAATATCTCGGGAACCCTTGTGCACTGGTTGGTCAAGAATCCGCAAAAAAACGTAGTGACACCACACAATGTAGAAGTGCCAGGAAGTCAGCGAGCAGAACTCAGCTATCGGTTAATCACAGAACTTGGCGATTACTATTTGATAGAGGTGGATCCGCTCACAGGCAGATCACACCAGATAAGAGTTCAGTTGTCCACTATGGGAACACCGATAGTGGGAGATAACAAATATGGCTATCCTAGAGGTTCGCGGAAAGGAAGCATATGCTTACATGCCCGCAGGTTACAATTTATACATCCTGTAAAAAAGGAGCCTGTTAACATCTTTGCCAAATTGCCTATTGACGGATTTTGGGAAAGATTCGAAAACTGCTAAATTACTTGCACGCTTCCGGATCAAAAACAATACTTCCTTCAAACTTGAGGGATGCCCTGTCCTTGAAAATGGCTTTCATTCCTTTAGTTTCTACTTCACCGAAACCTTCGTATAGTTTTCCTCCTTTTTTAAGGAAAACGATCTCACGGATGGAACGGACTCCTTCTGAGTTAAAGTCATATTCTGCAATAATGGTATCACCCTTAATTTCTCCGGCTATGGTTCCCTTGTTGCTGTCCTTCTCATATAAGCTATAGCTAAGGTCACCTGTTACTTCTTCGCCCGCTACTTTCAAAGTTAGCAAAGCAGTGTCTCTGTTCTTTGTATAAGCATAGCAGCCGTCACTGAAAGCTTCAGCTGCTTTAGCCATAGTAGTATCTGCAGTCATAGCCACTGAACTGTCGGCTTCTACACTTGTTTTTTTCTCACTATTACAAGCAGCCAGAATGGATGATGCCGCTACTAATGCTAAGATTAATTTTCTCATGTTTTGTTGGATTTTTTCTGAAATATTAAAATGGTTTAAGCAATAGCCTTACAAGGCCATTTTTGCTCCTAAAGCATACTTAATTCCACCTAATAAATGCGATAAAAATAAAGGGTCTGTATAGGATTCTTCCACATGGCCGAGTTCCGTATAAAATGAGCGTCCACCATCGAAATCGTGGTACCAAGCCATTGGATGATTGTTGTTATTTATGCCTCCTTTATAACTGGTCTCATCGATGGTAATCAAGACCTTTATATCAGGGTTTATATCTTTAAAGTTATACCATTCATCTTTACGTTTCCATACTTCAGGAAGGTGTTTTGTGGCGATCGTTTTCTTGTCGACCACGTTCAATGTAGCGATTTGTTGTTCAGGGTGACTAACAAAGTAGGCGCCAACCAGTTTTCCATACCAAGGCCAGCCGTACTCGGTGTCAGTAGCTGAATGGACTCCAACAAAACCTTTACCTGAGTTAATAAACTGTTCAAAGGTTTTCTGTTGCTCATCATTTAATGCGTCGCCAGTAGTGTTCAAAAAAATGACTGCTGCATATTTTTCCAAATTTTTAGAGGTAAATGCGGCAGAATTGGTAGTGGTATCTACTTCAAACTTGTTTTCCGCACCCAATTTTTGAATGGCAGCAGTACCAACTCCTATCGAAGAATGCTTGAAACCTGCTGTTTTAGAGAATACCAGCACCCGCTTTTTTTGTGCCGAAACGGTGTTGGGTAAAAGAAAAAAGACTAAAATAACTAAGCCCAGAAGATTTTTGTTGTTCATGTTCATGTGTTTATAAAGAATAAATATAGTAGAAATCCTTCACATAGGATTAAATTTTTATTACCACACCTCCATGAAAATATATAGTAGCTGCAGCGTTATAGTAGCGATTTCCAACAGCATTCAAATCGTTACCTAAACTGTATTTTTGATTTAAAATATTATCAGCGCCAACGTATACCTCAAATGGCACTTTTCCGATCATCAATTGTTTTATGCCAGCTTTAGCTTGCATTAAGTGGTATTTTCTAGCGTAAGCGGTATTCGCATCATTAAGTGGAATACTACTGGTGTAATTGTGTTGCACAAAAAGGTAAAATCCTTTAAGCAATTGTACATCCGCACTGCTTACCACCACCGCTTTTGGTACACCTGTTAAAGCATTGCCAGAAAAGTCGCTGGCTGTTGATACGTAATCCACAAACTTGAAACGACTTAAAGTGTAAGCGTTTCTGATTTGAATAGCCCTAACTAAACCGAATGTTTTATACGGAAGAAGCCAGTATGAAAGGGAAGTTTCTAACCCCCATTGTTTGGTGCCGCCTGAATTTACAAAGAACTCTGCCATGTTTTGATCTACCCGCCTCACTATCGCACTTTTTAGGTTGTAGTAGAATCCCGTCAGGTCTAAGAATAACTTCTTATCCATCGCCTGAAGACGGAACCCCGTTTCATAATTCCATCCGTATTCTGGTTCAAGGCTTAGGTTGATCACGTTATTGGAAGGCCTTACTTCGCTGGTTGTTGGTGCCGAATAGCCTTTGCTTATAGAACCTCTAAGTGTCAAGTCGGAATTGACCAGGTAAGAAAGTGCTAACCTTGGCAAAAGTTGATTGTCGAACTTTCGTTCCCTCTTGGGAATTGGTGTGGGTTGTAAGGTTTCGTAATCATATTTGTTCAGGTTGGCACTTGCAGAGACCTCTACAAGGAGCTTTTCAAGGACATCAAAACTTAGCTGAGCAAACGCAAAACTCGATTTGGCAGTTAGGTCGTCGATCGATTGAACCGCCCCGGGTACACCAGAATTATTATCATAATTTTCGAATCCTGTTCCAGTGCGCGTGCTTTCCACCCCAACATTTAACTTAATGTTAGCTGCTTTCACGCGGGTATTGTATTCAAAGTAAGACCTTAAACCACGAGTATTTTCATCGCGCTTTTCGTAAGTGGTAATGAATGGGTTTTTAAAATCTGTATGGCTTGCATAAACAGAAAGTACGTGTTTAAATTTAGCCGTAATATCCCATGTGTTGGTGATACCTCCATAGATCGTTTTGCTGTAAATCCCGGCGTTTTGTTCTATTGCGCTTTTGGTAAAAGTTGTTGCCAGTCTGGATGTTCTTGGATTTGCCAAAAATTGAGCAGCTGTTAAACCACCCGGAGTGCTGTAGCTCAGGTCGGAATAGAAAACAAGTGCCTTCAGGTTTGCGTTTGGAGCGTAATCCAATTTCTGAAGCATTTGAAAATATTTGCGCTCCATATTGCTGTGCTCACGATAACCGTCGCTTCGCTGATACGCTTGACTTAGGCTTATAGCGTATTTTTTGAATTGCTGGGCAATATTGGCATTTTCGTGAAAAGATCCATATGCTCCGCCCTCGAGCTTTAGCCCGATTTGTGTGGTGTCTGAAGGATACTGTGGTTGCACCAAAATTACTCCTCCTGAATTTGCCCCAAAGATGCTGCCATGAGGTCCCTTCAAAATTTGAAGCTGTCCGGCAGCGGCGACGTCCAAGGCGTTTAGATAGGTATTTCCACCTGCATCTGTAAGTGGGAAATCGTCGAAATAAATCTTCACATTCCGTACTCCAAAAGGCGACCTCAGTAAGCTTCCCCGAATTGATAGTCGGTAACTGCCAGGAGAGCGCTCTTCCATACGAACACCGGAAACTGTGTTCACTGAGCTTACCAAAGAACTAGTGGATTGTTTATCGAATACCGTTTGGTCAACCAAACCTATGCTGCCGGTAGCACGCATCAATGGCTGTTCGGTAAAGTAGGGTTTGATAACGACTTCTTGAAGACGTTTTGTGGTGTCGGTTTTATTTTGAGCGAAAAGTTGAACGCCAGATAGCGTAAGCGCAAAAAGTAAACTTTTTTTCATGTGTTTAAAGCTAACTATTAGTTGTCAGAATCTATGCCCCCGTGTAAACGTTTCCTATGTAGGTTTCTGACACTTCGATGCCTTAATTTTCATTCGATTAATATATCTTTGGGCGATTTTAACGAAAGCATGTTTATCATAAACAATCCACTTTCATTTTTCATTCACATAATCATATTTATATAATATGTCGAACAAAGCAAAAATTATCTATACCAAAACAGACGAAGCGCCAATGTTGGCAACCTACTCTCTTTTACCAATTGTGCAAGCCTTTACCGCATCTGCAGGTATTGATGTAGAAAGCAGGGATATCTCTTTAGCAGGAAGAATCCTGGCAATCTTCCCTGAGTTCCTGAAAGACGATCAAAAGGTTGAAGATGCTTTGGCAGAACTGGGACAATTGGCCACAACCCCAGAGGCAAACATCATAAAATTACCTAATATATCCGCTTCGATTCCGCAGTTGGCAGCTGCCATTACAGAATTGCAGTCGCAAGGTTTTGCAATCCCCAATTATCCGGATAACGCGCAAACAGATGAAGAAAAAGCAATTAAAGCAAAGTATGCAAGAGTTTTAGGTTCTGCAGTGAATCCTGTGTTGCGTGAAGGTAACTCTGATCGTAGGGCGCCGAAAGCTGTCAAGAATTACGCAAAAGCAAACCCCCACTCCATGGGAGCATGGTCTGCGGATTCTAAGACTAAGGTGTTAAGCATGACCGAAGGTGATTTTTACGGATCTGAGAAGTCGGTTACAGTTGGGGAATCCAGTCAGTTTAAGATTGAGTTTGTTACTGCTGATGGTACGGTAGCTGAGCTAAAGGGTTTAGCTCCTCTCAAAGCAGGTGAAGTGATTGATAGTTCTGCCTTAAGTTTATCGGCGTTGAAATCCTTTGTCGTAAAAGCTAAAGAAGAAGCGAAAGAAGCAGGTATTTTACTCTCAGCGCATTTGAAAGCTACAATGATGAAGGTTTCCGATCCGATCATATTCGGTGCTGTTGTAGAAGTTTACTTTGCAGATGTATTCAGCAAATATGCCGACCTGTTCAAAGAGATCAATGTAGATACCAGCAATGGTTTAGGTGATGTCTACGCTAAGATCGCCGGAAACGCAAAGGAAGCAGAAATTAAAGCCGATATAGAAATGGCAATTGCTAAAGGACCAGCTATCGCAATGGTAAACTCAAATAAGGGTATTACTAATTTTCAAGTGCCTTCAGATGTTATCGTTGATGCTTCGATGCCAGCAATGATTCGCACATCTGGTCAGATGTGGAACAAAGATAATCAACAACAAGACACCCTTGCTATGATTCCAGATCGTTGCTATGCAGGCGTTTACACAGCGACAATTGACGATTGCAAAGCTAATGGTGCCTTTGATGTAACGACTATGGGTTCTGTGCCAAACGTTGGATTGATGGCGCAGAAGGCAGAAGAATATGGCTCACATGATAAAACTTTTCAGGCGACAGCTGATGGAATTTTCCGTGTAACTGATGCTGCCGGTGCTGTTTTCTTTGATCAGAATGTTGAAAAGGGAGATATTTTCCGGATGTGCCAGACTAAAGATGCCCCAATTCAGGACTGGGTTAAATTAGCCATTAACAGAGCGCGTTTATCTGCTACTCCTGCTGTTTTCTGGTTAGATCAAAACAGAGCGCATGATCAACAGATAATAGAGAAAGTAACTAAATATTTGTCTCAACATGACACGACGGGTCTAGATATCCGCATTTTGTCGCCTGTAGAAGCCACTAAATTTACGTTAGAAAGACTGCGTAAGGGAGAAGATACGATCTCTGTAACTGGAAACGTTTTGCGTGATTACCTGACTGACTTATTCCCAATTCTGGAACTAGGCACCTCTGCAAAGATGTTATCTATTGTTCCTTTGATGAACGGAGGCGGTCTATTTGAAACAGGAGCTGGGGGTTCTGCACCGAAACATATCGAACAGTTCTTGCAGGAAGGTTATTTGAGGTGGGATTCACTCGGCGAATTCCTCGCGCTAGCAGTTTCATTGGAGCATTTGGGTCAGACTCAAAACAATGCTAAAGCATTGGTGCTTGCAGAAACTTTAGATCTGGCTACAGAGAAATTTTTAGCGAATGATAAGTCGCCAGCTCGTAAGGTTGGTCAGATTGACAATAGGGGATCACATTTTTATTTGGCGTTGTACTGGGCTGAGGGGCTGGCCGCGCAGACTAAAGACAAAGAATTACACGATAGATTTATTCCATTGGCTAAGGTGCTTGCCAACAATGAAATACAGATAGTTAAGGAATTAATTGATGCACAAGGTAAGCCAGAAAACATCGGTGGTTATTACCATCCTAATGACGATCTGGCACTCAAAGCCATGCGTCCAAGCGCTACATTTAATAATGCATTAGCGAGTTTATAGCAACAACATCTAATAAATCTAAGCGCCCATTTGCATTTGCAGATGGGCGCTTTATTTGCGGCGCAAATGCTTTGTCCTTCACTCAAATAAAATACCGAAACAAATAAAGATCTGGTAGCGTTATACAGTATATAAAATATATGGCTATGAGCGCAAACGAGGATAATAATTCAGACAATAAAGGTTCAAATGATAAACTGCACAATTCAGATTTGGGCGAGACGAAGGATTTTAATAATTTATCGTTTAATAAAGAAAAAAATACATTTGAAGTAGATGTGAAGGGTGAGGATAAAGATTATGATCATCCATTTCCTTATGAAACGCCATCTGCAAACGGTGCTGATTTTAATTCCGATTATGACGAGGCCAACCCGTATATAGGCGATGAATACGCCAAAAAGGAAGATGCAATTCAGGATGATTTAGATGACCTAGGAATGCATGTTGATAGTGGAGAAAGTGTTGAGCTTGATCCTGAAGATGAGATTTTGGGACGTACTCCAGAAGATGAGCGTACCGATCTTGACGAGGAAGGATACCCGATAAACGATAGTCCAGTAAATTCTTAAGCTATTAAGTAAAAATTTAACTGGTAATATCAAGATTAAACATCTTCCGCATTTCTTCAAGTTTTGGGTTTTTTTCTAATAGATATTGATACTTTTCAGTGCTTGTGTATAATCTGTTCACTGCTACACGCTCCATTTGCTTGGTTTTAATGCTGATGTTAAAATTTCTGAGCTTGGGGCGTATTGCATTTAATAAATCAATCATTTCATCTTGCAAGAGACTTTCCTGAAGCTTATGTTCGATATGAACTAGGATAACATCGCCATCTTCTAATTTAGGATCAGCACTTGTTAACAAGGTGTAGACGTTGATTTTTCCATCTTCTTTAGCTTTACTGGCATAGCGATTCCAGCATTCAACAAGTTGCTCTTGAGAAACCGGCTCTTTTGCATCTCCCGTTATATACTTAGTCTCTTTATCATCATCACCTGTTGCCACCCTTTCCAAATCCGTCAATGAGGGAATTAAAGTTGCAAGTTTAGTATTCGAATACAGATTGTTCAGTGCGATTTTAGCGTGTAGAGCGGTGGCCGTAGCAAAAACCTTAGTAGTAGGAATATTGCTTACTGGTGCTGTGGAAATCGACTCTTCAAATTGGATCGGTGCCTCTTTTTGTGGCGCCGTTACCTCCGCGGCTTTGGGACTTTCCGGCTGCGGACTGGAAACTACGTTAGTTTTTTTTTTAATCTGATCTTCGTCAGTTAATGAATTGTCTTTAGGTATTTGTGCCAATTGAAGCACGGATGGGATGTGACACATCTTTATGAGAGACAGCTCAACCTGCAAGCGTTGGTTTTTACTGTTCTTGTAGTTTAGGTCGCATTGGTTAGCGAGGTTTAATGCAGTAAGTATAAATGACACAGCCGTTTGCTGGCTCTGTACATGGTATTTTTGCTTAATGTTTTCACTTACCTCCAATAACCTCGTTGTTTGAGGGTCTTTGGCCACTAATAGGTTTCTCAAATGATTGGAGAGCCCGTTGATAAAATTATTACCATCGAAGCCATTGTTTAAAATGTCATCAAACAAAATAAGCGCCTGACTAACGTTTGAACTTGTGAGGTATTCTGTAAGCTTAAAATAGTAATCGTAATCCAGGATATTCAGATTATCAATTACTGATTTATAAGTGAGGTTCTTATTGGTATAACTAACGATCTGGTCGAACATAGACAAAGCATCCCTCAAACCACCATCTGCTTTTTGCGCAATGATGTGTAAACCGTCAGCTTCTGTTGCGATATGTTCACGTTCTGCAATTGTCGTAAGCAGGGCTGCGATGTCGTCAACTTGAATTCTATTGAAATCAAAGATTTGACATCTAGAAAGTATCGTAGGAAGAATTTTGTGTTTCTCTGTTGTTGCTAAGATAAAGATGACGTAAGAAGGAGGCTCTTCCAACGTTTTTAAAAAGGCATTGAATGCGTTTGCGGACAACATATGAACCTCATCAATGATGTAGATCTTATACTTGCCTGCCTGTGGCGGAATCCTTACTTGTTCGATCAGACTTCTGATATCGTCTACCGAGTTGTTTGATGCAGCATCGAGCTCGTGGAAGTTGAAAGAGTGGCCGGTTTGAAAAGAAACACAAGAATCGCAGGTTCCACAGGCTTCCTGATCCGCCCTAGGGTTTGTGCAGTTAATCGTCTTAGCCAAAATGCGCGCGCAGGTGGTTTTTCCGACACCCCTCGGACCGCAAAAAAGAAAAGCTTGGGCGAGTTGATTGTTTTTAATGGCGTTTTTCAACGTTCCTGTAATGTGCTGCTGACCAACAACGGTTTCAAACGTTGCAGGGCGATACTTACGGGCTGAAACAATAAAGTTTTCCATTCGAGCACGAAATTAGAAATTTTTTATAAATCGATAAAGGTTTGTTGGGAAATAAAACTATTTTCGGGATATCAAACAAACAAATCTTTATGAAACGCTCAATCACTGGCTTATTGCTAGCCCTTCCTATGCTCTCTATGGGGCAACCAAATTATCAAAAAGGATATATAGTAAATAATTCAATGGATACCTTAAAGGGGTACATAGATTATAAGCCGAAAGTCAATACTGTACCATCCATCAGCTTCCGACAGGAACTGAACTCTCCGGCACAAGCCTTCACTCCAAATAGTGCAAAAGGGTATGGCATTAATGGGGCAGCGTCCTTCGAATCTTTCAATGTTCGCATTAGCAATGGCTCAACAAAAACGGAAGGCTTGAAGGTAGGTATTGATACCTCTTCCAGAAGAGCTTTTGTGTTTTTGAAAGTCTTGCAACGTGGACCTAATGTTACCATCTATTCCTATACCGATGAGATTAAGGAGCGGTTTTATATTAAGGGAAATGCGAGTACCGCGCCTTATGAGCTGATCAGAATGCGTTATATCGAGGCAAACAATAGCAGCAAAGTGGTAGGTGCCGACAGATATAAGGGGCAGCTGTTGTTTGAAATGAGAAGTTACAATGCCGGCACTGAGTTCTTTGAGGCCGACTTTGATGATTTAGCCTATTCAGAAACGGAAATGATTAAAGTTGCTGCAATGATCAACAGAATGCAGGTTCGTGTGGCTAAGAAGGGTTTCAGATTCTTTGTGGGAGCTGGGGTAGGTGGTACCGGTGTAAAATATACTGGACAGAATCCTCTTGCCAATGCGGAAGCTATTGCTACAGCATCTTATATGCCATCCTTTAATGTGGGTATAGATATGGCTGCGAAAACTTTAGCTGAAAGACTTATCTACAGAGCAGAGTTGTCTTTGTTTATGGGTAAGGACACTAAAGTTACTTATGGCCAGTATATTCATTCCTTTGACCATACCACGCTTTATTTAAGTCCCAAACTTTTATACAACGTATATAACACGACAATGCTAAAAGTCTATGCCGGTTTAGGAGCAGGGGCCAGCTATACCAGTTACAGCAACATCAAATCGGGCAAAACAGTTTCTGTAGCAATGAGCCCGGATGACTTCGATGAAATAATAATAGACTTAAAACCAACTGCATTTTCCTACAACCTCAATTTTGGGTTTGCGATCCGTAAAATTGAAGTTACTGCGATGTATACACCGCATTATAAGATCAGCGACTATGCCGGATTTAATGTGTTAATGGGAATCATGCATGCAGGAATCAAATATCGTTTCGACTGATAGTCAAACCTTTTGATTATTTAAATTTAATTCTTAGATTTGCAGCCCCGTAATAAAGTTACGGGATTAAATTAAAAACATAATATAACAATGAATCAGTACGAAACTGTTATCGTTCTAACCCCGTTGTTGTCGGAAGAGATTGCTAAAGAGGCATTAGCCAAATTCAGCAAGATCCTTACTGACAGCGGAGCCGAAATTGTTCAAGAGGACAATTGGGGTTTGAGAAAATTAGCGTATCCGATTGAAAAGAAAGCAAGCGGATTTTTTCACCTTACAGAATACAAATCTTCTGGAGAAGTGATTAGTAAATTGGAATTGGAGCTTAAGCGCGATGAGCGCGTATTGCGTTTCCTTACCATTAAGCTTGACCGTCATGCGGTTGCGTATAATGAGAAAAAACGTAGTGGTGCTTTTAATAAAAAACCTAAACAGGAGGCTGCAGTATAATGGCAAGGGATCAAATACAATATGTTACCGCCCCAAAGGTGGACGATAACAGAAAAAAATATTGCCGTTTCAAGAAAAATGGTATCAAATACATTGATTACAAAGACGCAAACTTTTTGTTAAAATTTATCAATGATCAAGGTAAATTACTACCACGTCGTTTAACCGGTACTTCACTGAAATTCCAACGTAAAGTGGCTCAAGCGGTAAAGCGTGCACGTCACATTGGTTTGTTACCGTTCGTTGCTGACCAATTAAAATAGGAACTGAGAGATGGAAATCATTTTAAAACAAGATATCAAATCCCTAGGGGAGAAAGATGATATCGTAAATGTAAAGCCGGGATACGGTCGTAACTACCTAATCCCGCAAGGATTTGGTCAGTTGGCAACTGTGTCTGCTAAGAAGGTTTTAGCTGAAAACCTAAAACAAGCTGCATTTAAACAAGATAAAATTAAGAAAGATGCTGAAGGTATTGCTGAGCGTTTAGCTGCGGTTAAACTATCAATTGGTGCCAAAGCAGGTGAGTCAGGGAAGATCTTTGGTGCAGTAAATACCATAATGATTGCTGATGCATTGAAACAACAAGGTTTTGATGTTGATCGTCGTCGTATTACTTTTGAAACTGAACCTAAATTTGTTGGTGAGTACATCGCTAACCTAAATTTACACAAAGAAGTGAAAGTTAAAGTTCCTTTCGAAGTTGTAGCTGAGTAATTTTAACCAAATATTTATAAAGCGTTCAGGTTTCCTGAGCGCTTTTTTTATGAGTATTTTTCTTAGGGCTTTCTCGTAGAGTGGGCTGTTTTATTATCTTTGAATGATGGAAAAATCGAAGTGGTCTGCACGTAAGACTAAGAATCCCCGGTTAAAAAAGATTAGCGCAATACTATCTAAATTATTGCTCTGGTTTTTAATGGTCACAGTACTTTGGGTCTTAGTTTACAGGTTCGTAAACCCTCCTATCACTTTGCTAATGGTTCAAAGGAACATCGAGCGGAGCAGTGATGATAAGCCTGCAAAGATGGAGAAGAAGTGGGTTGATTTTGAGGATATCTCAGATAACATGAAGCGCGCTGCGGTATCGGCCGAAGACCAGCTGTTCTTAAAACATATCGGCTTTGATGTTAAAGCAATTGAAAAAGCTTTTGAAACAAACAGAAAGGGTAAAAAAATCAAAGGTGGAAGTACTATTTCTCAGCAAACTGCAAAGAATGTTTTTCTTTGGCCGGGCAGGTCCTGGATACGTAAAGGCTTCGAGGCCTATTTCACGTTGTTGATTGAGATCCTTTGGAGTAAGGAACGGATCCTTGAGGTCTATCTTAATGTTATCGAGATGGGAGACGGCGTTTATGGTGCTGAAGCCGCCGCTCAAGAGTACTTTGGTAAATCCTGCGGCAAATTAACTAAGTCACAATCAGCCTTAATTGCAGCCTGCTTTCCTAACCCCATAAAATGGACGCCAAGAAAGCCAACACAATACATTAAACATAGACAATACTTAATTCTTAGAAATATGAGAAGATTGGGTCCATTAGACCTTTAAGTTTATAACAAATGGGCGAACACGAGGTTGTGCCAGCTCTGCTCGAATGGAACCTGCCATTTATTCTCCAATTCTGCGAGGGTTTGAACCATATTGTTAAAAACAATAGTCTCAGATCTGACAGCTTTGATGTTTATCAATGTCTCAAAATTTTCTTTGCTGGCAACAACAACCTTCCCCTCAGCCAGGTAAGCTATATTAAATCTGTTGAACAAATCCACTCTATACTGGTGTTCAATTTCCTTTACCACCCTTACGGAGGCATCAATTGAGCAGCCTGTAACCCCAGCAGAAGCCTCATCCACCGTAAACACCAGGAAGAAATTATGAAACACTTCGGCTTTTGCCTGTAGCTGGTGACCGTGTGCTTTCCACTGCGAAGCAAATTCAGAAATCTTTTGCTCAATCGCAACTACCTCTTCTTTGGTGAACGCCCGGTCGCTTTGATAGATCCAAACTTTAGATTGTGGAGAAAAACTCATGATCAAAAATACATTTTTTTTTAACTTGATGTCTTCAAATCACTTCCCTAATGAAAAAGTTTACAATTAAGTTGAGAACATGCCTATTAGGACTCTTCTGTCTGTTTTTAATGGCTTTTTCCATTCCTACTGATCTATTTGAGGAAACGGCATTTATTCAAAAAATACTAAAAGATCATTATGATGAGATCGCAATTAAGCCCGCTTTGAAGCGTTATGAATTGAATGTTACTAACAGTGGCTTTTGCCGATATAAACGTTTTTATGCTAGTGGAAAGGTAGAATACTTTTCCTTTAACCTTACTAAGTTTGCAGGTATCGATTACTATGGTACAGATAAAGCGGGTGATCTCTTGTTGAGAACGCTGGGAGATGATGTGATCGTGCAGACTTACAATGATCGGCAAGGCGATGTGGACAGTATGGCAAGCTATATGGCTATTCCTTTAAAGAATGTGGAAGCAGAGCAACTGTCTGAGCTAGCAGAACGTCTGGTTAAAATGAATGCACACTTATTGGCTCAAAAATAGTATAGACAGCACTTTCTTCATTTCGAGAAGCAACACTGATCTTCGTGTCGCCAGCATGTTGGGTAAATAGTTGTTGCACCAACTGCGGACAATTATTATCCTTTGATAAATGCGCCAGTAGAAGGTGCGTCATGTCATCAGACTTATGCGCCAGGAAAAGATCGAGTGCCTGCTTATTTGACAAGTGACCGCGACCACCAGAGATTCGGCGTTTCAAGAAGTACGGATAAGCGCTCTTGCTCAGCAATTCATCATCGTAATTGGCCTCTAAAAAAGCTGCGGAACACTGCTTAAAATAAAAAGTAAGCTGTTCGCAAGCAGAGCCTAAATCAGTGAACACCCCAACCTTAGTAGCTCCACAGGAAATCATGAAGCTAAAGGGTTCTGATGCATCGTGAATCTTAGGAAAGCCGATTACTTCAAGGCTGCCAATAGCAGTTGCGGTATGTCCGGAAATGTAGTTGATCAAGTCCTGTCGAAGGCTAAACCTGCAACCCATCAAGGTACCCGGAGTAATGTAAATCGGAAGGTTGTATTTCGATGCGAGGTTACACAGTCCCTTGATATGATCCGTATGTTCGTGGGAAATAAATATGGCCTTCACCTTACTCAAGGAAAGACCCAAACGCAGCATACGCTTTTCTGTTTCCTTGCAGGACAATCCAGCGTCAACAAGAATAGCTTCGGTTTCATTGCCTATATAGTAACAATTTCCGTTACTGCCCGAGTTGAGGGAAGCGATTTGTAAGTCGTTACAAGCCATTTGCCCTTACCGTGATTTCTGCGATGTCGAGAACCTGTACATTTTGATCTTCATCTTTTAGCTTAACACCATCGCTAAGCATGGTCATGCAGAACGGACAACCTGCAGCAATAATTTGTGGTTGCGTTTTCAAAGCTTCTTCAATTCTTTCGATGTTGATGTCTTTTTTTCCTTTCTCCGGTTCTTTAAACATCTGAGCTCCACCGGCACCACAGCATAGGCCACCAGATTTACAGCGTTTCATTTCGACCAGCTGTGCGTCAAGAACCTCGAGTGCAGCGCGCGGAGCTTCATAAATTCCATTAGCCCGACCAAGGTAACATGGGTCGTGATAGGTTATTTTCTTTCCTTTAAAGCTTTCGCCGCCTTCAGCTTTCAATTTACCCCCATTAATCAAGTCCTGAATTAACTGCGTATGATGTATGGTGTCGTAATTGCCACCTAGCCCAGGGTATTCATTTTTTATGGTGTTAAAGCAGTGCGGACAACCCGTCACGATCTTTTTAATGTTGTATCCATTCAAGACTTCGATGTTGGTCATGGCTTGCATCTGGAAAAGGAATTCATTCCCTGCACGTTTTGCAGGATCACCTGTGCAGCTTTCTTCGGTTCCAAGAACTGCATATTTTATACCCACATGATGAAGGATCTTACAGATGTCGCGAGTCGTTTTTTGTGCACGTTCATCATAGCTGCCTGCGCAGCCCACCCAAAACAATATTTCAGGCTCTTCGCCCTTGGCTATCATTTCTGCCATTGTTGGCACTTCAAAATTTAATTGCTCGCTCATGTTTAACGCTATCTTTAAGCTTTGAATTTAGTTATCTTATTAGTTTTCTTTCGCCCAGTTCAAACGATCGGCTGGAGAGTATTTCCATGGGGCACCATTGTTTTCAATGTTTCCCAACATGTTGGCAATGCTTGATGGAGATTGGGATTCTTCCATTACTGCGTATCTTCTCAAGTCGGTAATGATGGCCAAAGGATCAATATTGATCGGACAAGCCTGTGTGCAGGCATTACAGCTTGTACAAGCCCAAATTTCTTCTCTACTGATGTAAGTGTAAATTAACGACTTGCCGTCGTCAAATCCATTCCCCCTCTTGTCAATATTCTTTCCAACTTCTTCCAATCTATCACGGGTATCCATCATGATCTTTCTTGGCGAAAGAAGTTTTCCGGTGATGTTAGCCGGGCAAACAGAAGTGCATCTTCCGCACTCGGTGCAAGTATAGGCATTCATCAAATTTACCCAGGTCAGATCATTCACATCTTTTGCGCCAAAGCGTCCTGCTTCAGCTTCCTCAGGCACAAACGAAGGATCCAGCATAGCCTTCACTTCATTGGTAACGCTTGTCATGTTGTTGAATTCTCCCAATGGCTCCAGGTTGGAGAAATAAGTATTGGGGAAGGCGAGCATGATGTGGAAGTGTTTGGAGTAGGGCAGGTAATTTAAAAAAGCAAATATGCCGATGATGTGAAACCACCAACAGCCTCTTTCGATAAGGATCAAGCTGCTTTCCGTATCTGGCAATAATCCCTGTAAATGTTGACTAATCGGGAAAGCACCCGCCACGATGTAGTGCCCGGATCCCAAGGCCTGAAGTTTAGCATCCGCAGCGTTCATCAGTAAAAATGCAGACATCAACAAGATTTCTACGATCAAAATGTAATTGGCATCAGATTTCGGCCAGTTGGTCATCTCGACTCCGGAAAAGCGTTTAAGCTTGATGATGTTTCTTCTGATGAGGAAAATGATACAGGCGAACCAAACACCAAAGGCAAGGAGTTCGAAAGAGCCGATAAGGCCATTATATAATCCGCCTAAACCGCCAAAGATCCGGTGCGTGCCAAATATCCCATCGATCATGATCTCCAGAACTTCCAGATTGATGATGATGAAACCGGCATAAACAACGAAGTGTAGTAGGGCAGGGACAGGGCGGAAAAACATCTTCGTTTGTCCGAATGCTACTTTTAGCACCGTCATCAGTCGTTTTTGAGGCTGATCAGTTCTATCAACCGCCTTTCCGATCTTAATATTTCTAATGATTTTTTTAAGGTTGTAGCTGAATAAGGCGATTGCCGCTATTGTGAACGCTATAAATATGATTTGTGACACCATTTTTAAATATCTCTATAGTGAATGCTAAGTTAAGATATTTAGCTTAATTCAAATTACTATGCATGCATAAAGTTTAATATTTAGAAGAGATTTAAATAAATGGGTTGATCTGGATTTTTTTTCAAAAAAGATTTTGGTATTTAAAAAAAGACACTACATTTGCAATCCCAAACGGGAAGTAGGTACGGTAGCTCAGTCGGTAGAGCAATGGACTGAAAATCCATGTGTCGCCGGTTCGATCCCGGCCCATACCACTACTTAAAAAAGGTCTTTTTCTAACGGAAAAGATCTTTTTTAAGTATTCAACAGGTTTGTTTCGCATTTAGATACTATTATGTATTCATCATGAATGATAAATATTGTAAAACTGTATGAAAATGGGATCAAAGCTTAATTTTTAATCCTTGCTCCACAATATTTGGTGTTGATCAGGTTTTATATTTACGCATCTTTACTGCAAATCCGGAAGATGATCAAGACCATTTCCATTACTGAATTCTTTTCTTTGACTGAACAGGTGCCTCTGGTGGATGTAAGAACCCCGGCAGAATTTGAACAGGGCAAGGTCCCCGGCGCATTTAACATCCCCATATTTACCAATGAAGAACGCGTTAAAGTTGGCACTACTTACAAACAGATTGGAAGAGAACAGGCTATCTTATTGGGTTTTGACCTCACGGGCAGTAAATGGTCCGGCTTCATCAAACAGGCGCTAGACATTGCACCATCAAAGAAGATCGCAGTTCATTGCTGGCGCGGCGGAATGAGAAGTGGCGCAATGGCCTGGGCATTTAACCTATATGGCTTTGAGGTCTATCTAATCGAGGGTGGTTACAAAAATTACCGCAGGTGGTCGCTTAATCAATTTGAGAAGCCTTATCGCCTCAACGTTTTAGGGGGGATGACAGGGTCCGGCAAAACTAGTCTGCTCCATCAGTTTCGTACGATGGGGCAACAGATCGTCGATCTGGAAGAACTTGCACAGCATCAGGGTTCTTCTTACGGAACAATGAACAGTATGGTGCAGCCTACACAAGAACAATTTGAGAATGATCTTGCTTTTCAGCTCAACACATTTGACTCCTCTAAACCGATATGGATTGAGGATGAGAGTCTGACCATAGGTAAAAGATGCATACCCAAACCTTTGTGGGATCAAATGCGCAAAGCAAATCTGATTAACTTAATTGTTCCCCAAGAACAACGGGTTGAGCTTTTAGCAAAGGAATATGGTAGTTTAGATAAAGTGTTTTTAGAGGAATGCACTCAGCGAATCCGCAAAAGACTCGGACCTGAACAAACGAAAAACGCCATTCTTGCAATAAACGAACACAGAATGGAGGATTTTGTTAAGCTGGTGCTGAACTATTATGACAAGGCGTACGGCAACGGTCTTAGCAAGCGCGATCAGAAAAGTATTCGCACTATTTATACTGAAAATACACATCCGCAGCCCAATGCGGTTAGGATCCTCGATTTATTAAAAGGAAAAGAACAATAACCCAATGGAAGATATCAAACTTACCCAATATTCACACGGTGCCGGCTGCGGCTGCAAGATTAGTCCAGCTATACTAGACAAGATTTTGCACAGTAGTGTTCCCTCGGCAGTTGATCCACTTCTACTCGTGGGAAATGACAAACGGGACGATGCAGCTGTTTTTGACCTTGGCAACGGCACGGGACTAATTTCTACGACTGACTTTTTTATGCCAATTGTAGATGATCCCTATGATTTCGGACGGATCGCGTCTGCAAATGCCATCAGCGATGTTTATGCAATGGGTGGTAAGCCGATTATGGCCATCGCCATTCTGGGATGGCCGATCGACAAGCTTCCCGCGGAGGTTGCACAAAAGGTATTGGAAGGTGCCAGATCAATTTGCGCAGCCGCGGGAATCACACTTGCAGGAGGCCACAGTATCGATTGCCCAGAGCCAGTATTTGGATTGTCTGTAAATGGTCTTGTTGACATCAAAAACCTTAAACAGAACTCAACTGGTACTGCAGGTTGTCGTCTTTATTTAACGAAAGCAATAGGTGTGGGGATTTTGTCGACTGCACAGAAAAGAGGAATTCTACTTCCTGAAGACGCAGCTATTGCATTAAAGAGTATGACGACTTTAAATAAGCTGGGGGAGATATTTGGAAAACTTGACAGTGTAAAAGCAATGACGGATGTAACAGGCTTTGGGTTATTAGGCCATCTAGCTGAGATGTGCGAAGGTAGCGGGCTCTCCGCAGTAATCGAATTTGATAAAGTTCCAGTCATCAAATCACTGCCACAGTACCTGGAGCAGAATTGCTATCCCGGAGGCTCGCAAAGAAACTGGAATAGCTATGGGCATAAAATTAGTAACCTTACAGATCTGCAAAGGTTTGTACTCTCAGATCCACAAACTAGCGGTGGATTGTTGGTAGCGGTTGCACCAGATGGTGTTGACGAATTTGAACGTCTACTTGAGGAAAATGGCTTAACTCAAAGTCATTTAACGTCCTTGGGCTATCTGGAAGATCGAAATCCTGAATATATAATAAAGGTCATTTAAAATTTCTTGGTCTTTTGGCTTTAACGATCAAACTCAGCCGAGTTTGACTTACCATTTTAGTGTTTATACATTCAGCTAGCGATTTAAAAGAGTTTTTAACAAAAATAGATCTTTACGGATTCGTATCCCAAATAATTGGTATATGATCCCGGCATTCCGCTATTTTAATTTTAGACCTTTCCTACATTGCTCTTTAACGAAACATTCTGGTTGATAAGGGGTTTGTACTGAAACTTTGCAAATACCGCTGTGGTATGTGTTTTATGGGTGTTTCCTTCGGGCCGAGCGCTAGCAGACACGAAGCAGACCCGAAGCAGGCACGAAGCCGAGACATAGCTGAGGGCACTAGTAATAAACTAGTAACG
>Ga0209512_1000085_pt1 | contig 220251 bp, 216 predicted proteins | sample frozenSSSSmetaG_FD_184142 | JGI IMG/M metagenome (GOLD analysis project Ga0209512, IMG submission 184142) | Glacier valley bacterial and archeal communities from Borup Fiord, Nunavut, Canada, to study Microbial Dark Matter (Phase II) -... | ecosystem: Environmental > Aquatic > Freshwater > Ice... | reverse complement strand
ATCGAATTTCTGAGTTTTACTAGTTCTTTCGGAGTACTTGAACTCCTCTTTATTTGTTTCCATACACGATTAATTGTGTATAGCTTTTTTAGGAATGGACAATCCGTAGGTCGTTCAAGGGATCACAGTTTCTCCTGTTTTTTGATGAAATGATTTGTTGGCAATGAGGCTGTTTTATTATTATATTTGCGCCTGCCAATTGAAAGATAACTAGATTGGTGATTGATTGGTCCCGTAGTTCAACGGATAGAATAGAAGTTTCCTAAACTTTAGATATGAGTTCGATTCTCGTCGGGACCACAACATTTAGCATCAAAAACTATCAAAAACCTGTAAATGAATGATTTACAGGTTTTTATTTTTTCAGGAAATGCCCGTTTTAAGCACCTTTTCCCAGTATTCTGGTGCGCAATTCGAGCGCAAAACCGAAAAATCCAAAGTGCTCACCAGAAGTGGTATAATTAATTGAAAATCAAGCAGTTCAAAATTTGAACATCTTGACAAAACGGCCCCAAAAAGACACTTTTGTTATACTTTTTAAATCAATTTTGGTGAGCAGATTATGAATGTAAAATTTAACCTTCTTTTCTTTTTAAAGAAAAGGGCCAATTACCAGTCTGGAAGCGTTCCAGTGTACCTCCGCATTACCGTTAACGGTAAAAGAAGCGAGATCGGCATTAGTAGAGAAATCGAACCCGTAAACTGGGACCACCGCAAAGAGCGGGCTCGAGGCACCAAGGAAGAGGCCCGTGAAATCAATGTCCACATCGAAAACATTTCGACCAAGATCAGAGCTCTCCAGAGCAAGCTGGAAAAGGAGGACATACCTTATACTTCTGAAGAGCTCAAAGATGAATTTCTTGGACGGGGATCAAGTTCGAGGATGCTTCTCGAAGTGATAGAAGAGCACAATAGGGAAATGGAAAATGAGGTTGGGAACGAGAATGGTTTCAGCGCAAATACGGTGCGCACCTGGAAAAGCACCCATGCACATCTGAAGCAGTTCATCTTGCAAAAATATGGAAGAGACGATTATGAGATCCGCAGAGTGGATGTCAACTTTATTACTGGCTATCAGACTTTCTTACGTATCACCAGAAAATGTATACCGATCTCTGCCGACAAATACTTAAAGCATCTCAAGAAAATTATCCTGCTAGCGCTGTCGAGAAAATGGATCATCGAAAACCCGTTCCTTTTCGTGAAGCTCACGGCGAAGCCAAGTCCTAGAGAGTTTCTTAGAGCACAAGAGTTGGAGGCGATTAGGACTAAAGTGTTCAAGCAAGAGCGAATGGCCCAGGTAAGGGATATTTTTGTATTCTGTTGCTATACTGGCTTGGCTTATGTGGATGTGACAAAGCTCAACAGTGATGAAATTGGAATTGGTGACGATGGGAAGCAATGGATTTTTACCCGAAGGCAAAAGACGGACACTCCTTCTCGTATTCCGCTTTTAAAAGAAGCGCTTGAGATTTTAGAATTGTACAAAGAGCATCCAATGTGCAGGTTCAAGAAGATTTTGTTGCCGGTATATACGAACCAGCGAATGAACAGTTACCTAAAGGAAATAGCAGATGTCTGCGACATAAAAAAGACGTTGACCTTCCATATGGCAAGGCACACTTTCGCAACTACCGTTACCCTTACCAATGGGGTGCCACTAGAAACGGTATCAAAAATGCTAGGTCATAGGAGTATTGTCACCACTCAGCACTACGCTAAAATATTAGATGTGAAAATAGCGGAGGATATGCAGTTGTTACAGGAAAAGCTGGACCATAAAGCTGGAAGGAATGTAAGGCTTGATGAGCCTATTCCAAAGGTTAAAATCTTGAAGATGTACAAAAGTTAATTAATTAATAATAATCATCAATTGACAAATATTTAAAAATATTAGGCATTTATCGGTATGTTCGTTAGATTTGTATGATGTTAAAGGAACTTAATAAGCGAGTGGTTGTTGTGCATTGGAAACGGTTTGCGGGAACCGATGTAGACGTGTTTTCCAGCCTAAAGGGATTTTGTGATAGCTACCCTAATTATAACTACCACACCTTGAGCAACTATCTTTCTAAAAAGAAAATTCCCTTTGAAAACGACGATATCAGGATCGAACGGCAACCGCTGATTCAAAAGGTTAAACGGCCAGACCTACCAAAGGTATTGTTCTGGGACTTGGATTTTGACAAGTTGGATTGGAACAGAAGCTATAGAACGATTATCGAGAGAGTGCTAGATAAAGGCGACACTAGGGATTGGGAGGAGATGATTAAGTTTTACGGAAGAGAAAATGTAATCAAGGCTCTTAAAAACGAAATCACCTACCTTTCTGACATGACCATGGAAGCCGTTTGCAAATATTTTCAGTTGAGCAAAGAAAAACTCAGATGCTACACAAAGAAACAGTTACACCAGGGACACTGGATTTGATTCAAAGGCTGATGAAAGATCAGCAGCTGAATTCCTTTTACCTTGTTGGTGGTACAGCATTATCTCTCAGGATCGGACATAGGCTATCCATTGATATTGACCTGTTCAGCTCTATCGATTTTGATGGGGATGCACTGGCTATGTATTTAAAAAATAATTACGATGCGGTTGTAAAACATCACAAAGCAAACTATGTTAGTGGAAGCATTGGCGAGGTAGATTTTGATTTTATCTCTCATAAATATCCATCGAATAAACCAATCGAGACCATAGAGGGGATCAGAATGATGTCCAATGCCGATATTTCGGCCATGAAGATTAATGCAATTGTCAATAGCGGGCAACGGATCAAGGATTTTATTGATATGCATTATCTGCTAAAAGAAATGTCATTAGACGAGATACTTAAATTCTATTGCGAAAAATATCCCAATGTAGATGCCAATACCGCAAGGTCTTCTCTTTTATACCATAATGATATCGACTTTAGCGTCCCAGTAATGCTAATGGATTCCAAACTGAAATGGAAGGATATCGAAACCAGCATCCAAAAGGCGGTTGATATTGAAAAGAAGCTGGGTAAATCCCAAACCTTTTTAAAGCAAGAGAAAACCAACTATTTGGGGATCAAAAAAAATAAAGCTAAAGATCGTGATCAGGGACTAGGGATGTAAATTTTACTACATAATTAAGCAATCAATTTAAGGGCACATGTTTATCCAAGCATGTGCTTTTTCTTTTTATACAGATGACGCCTCCCTATGTGATTGTCATTTCATGAAAATCCGTTCGCATAATTTGCACATGTTCCAATTAATTAAAGGTACTACCCCAACATGACCTAATCAAAATTGTAGGCATTGGTAGATTTAAAAAATGACGCAAGGAATATTTGTAAACATAAATAAGAAAAGATGAAGTTAGACTTGATTACAACACGAGACCTAGAAGAGTTCAAGCTAGAGTTGTTCGCAGAAATGAGAAGCATTCTTGCTGGAACTAGAGCAACAAACGATAGCCAGTGGTTGAGAAGTGCAGAGGTTAGAAAGCTGCTAAAAATATCTCCGGGCACCTTACAGAACCTGCGGATAAACGGAACATTGCACTATAGCACGGTAGGCAAGATTTTCTATTATAAACGTGAGGATATCAACAGCATTCTTGAAGGCAATCGATCAGTAATATAATTCACCAAAAACTTTAGGGCTATGAAACTTTCATTTCCAGTCGATAATTTTTTAAAAAAGGCAGCGGTAGATACTAGGCTGCTACCGACCCATATTTCACTTTTTATGGCGATTTTTTATTACAGCAAAGATGATGCAAAGTCCGCTTTTCAGGTGTGCAGAAGAAAACTCATGCAATTTTCTCGGATAAAATCTATAGCTACCTATCACAAGTGCATTTCAGAACTGGTCAAGTTTGGCTATATCCACTATAAGCCTACCTATGATCCGATTAGAGCTAGCACGGTTTCTATAATACATGATTAAGCAGTTTGATACGGTCGCAGATTTGCATCATGCATCGTCCTTTTCCTTAAAAGAAAAGGAGCAAGCGGAAGTTGGGCTGCGCCCTACTTTGCTTGCCCCACGCTGCGCTTTGGGGCTTTGAAGTATACCCCAGGTATACTTCTCCTTCTTTAAAGTGCGCTAAACATTAAAAACATATACTTATGAGTATATCTAATGATAAAGAAATGGGTAAATCCGCAGAGAAGTCAATTCGCTTTTCAATCGCCGTAGATGAGAAGTTTCAGAAACTTGCCGGTAAATTCGGCCGGTCCAAAATGTTGCTACTTGAGCAAATGGTCGATTATTTCTATCGCACCAAAAAGGATCCGATAGACCTAAATGATGAGATGCTGAAAAATTCCATCCTAAAGAATGCACAGAACCAAATTGCTTTTCTCAAGACGCAGGAAAAAATCTTTCTCTTTCCGTTGAACGAAAAAATCGGTGAGGTATTGGAGCAACAAGCAGAAATCCTAGAAGCTTTAGATGAGCAGGTTCTGCAGGCCAATCAGGTGCAGGGGGAAGAACACAAAAAGCAACTACAACATTTATCAGATATCTATCACCTGCTAAAAGGCTTGAATAATAGAATGGATGGTAAGGTTGAGCTTAAACACAAATTCCTTTACATCCTGAATAACTACGTAAATATGCGGGACAACATTACTGGTTTTTTGAGCGGCAAGGAAAAAGAGGAATTGGTTTCTGAAACTAGAAGACAGGTTGAAATACTCTAAATATGTTCATCAATATTACTAGTAGCGAAACGGGAAGCAACAAGGGCAGCAGTGGGCAATTGGTCCATTATCTAGATAAGGAAAACAGGCTGTTCGACCAAGAACCCGAACTATGGTTCAATGGGGATAAAGACGATATCAGATCATACACGGTTAAGCATGCGCTGGATAACAATATTGCCAAGCTTTGCAGGGACGATTCAAAATTCTTTCTTATTAATATCAATCCAAGTCAGAAAGAGATTGCGTTCTTGAAAGAAGAATGTGGAGAGGATGATATCGGAGAAGCCTTAAAGGAATTTGGTATCAAGGTAATGGATGAATATGCTAAAAACTTCAACCGTCCTGGAATTGAAAGTGAAAATGATCTCTTGTGGTTCGGTAAGCTGGAAAATCATCGATATTACACTCATAAGGATTCCGAAGTAAAAAGTGGCGAGAAGAAAAGAGGAGAAGCTAAACCGGGCGAGCAAATGCATGTTCAGATTATCGTCAGCAGGAAGGATATTACCAATGCGATCAAGCTTAGTCCAATGAACAAATCTAGGGGAAGTAATATCGAACATTCAAAAAAGCTCGGACAGTTCAACCGTGCTGCTTTTAAAGAGTCAGGAGAAAAATTGTTTGATCACTATTTTGGTTTTGATCGTGGATTGAAGGACACGTTCCGTTATGCCAACATTCAAATGAATGGAACTGTTGAACAAAAGATAGAGCTAGAAAAGGAGGAGCGACAACAATCCTTGCATGAAACAGCAAAGGAAAGGGCCTTTGAATCTCAGGTAACCAAAACAGAATATTTAGAGATATTGCTTAGAGAAGAATATCACGATGACGCTGGGTCGATGGTTGTAAAAAGGAATCGGGAACCATCTCTTGGTCGAGGTCGATAAATCTTAAACTTCCGGTCTTTTTGTTGGCAAATTTCTGAACAATCCATTTTGCGTCAAGGCCAGGCCCTACGGGTTTGCGTTATAAAAATCTTCCCTGCTCGCTCTGCTCACGAGGTATTTTTATTCGCAAAGCCTTGTCTTGAAAATGAATTGGATTCAGATGAGCTCCTACCAAAAGTTGGAAGCTTTCACGCCGAACTTTTAATTGTAATAGTGTGACTAATTTGCTACCGTGTTTAAAGAGCCGCTATCTCGGAAATGATCATTTCCCTAAACTTTCCTTCATCACTGTGTTTCAATGCAAGATCATAATCATCTTTATGAGTTTGATCATTCATTGATATCTTTATCAGTGCCCTTTCACGTAAGAATACTGTAGTTGGCCTTTGAACCAGTTGTAAACAATGATTTATGGTTGCCAGCGCTTCATTATATTCATTAGCCATTCTTTGTGCTTTTGCCCTTGTATAGCTGGTCCAAAGCTCACCAGGTTGCGTAACTTTATCCAAATGCTCAAGTGCCAATCTTGCTTCTCCTTTTAATAGGTAGGATTCGGCGATGAACCTTAAATGAAAATCGGTTGGTCTTTTGAGTCTGGAATAAAATGCCAAAGATTGATCAGCATATTCCGCTCCCTTAGTGATGTTGCCTAAATCTTTATATGCCTTGGCTGTATTGTAATAAATCTGTCCAACGTCAAATAGCGTATTGTTTTCCAAACTGTTTTCCGATGGTATGGGCAAGCTTTCGGCAAGCGCAATAATTTTATCCGGATAGTTAAAGCCAATTTTAGATGATAGCGCCCCCAATACCTCATAAGGAAGATCAAATTTGCTAACCATTGTCTGAGAGATTAGATCCCGAAAATCATCTATGAACTTATTTAGGAATAGGTCATCAAATTCTCTGTAAACTTTGAATTCCTTGAAAGAGGCTAGTACAATTGTAGGGGAAACCTCTTGATCCTTGCCATAGGCATTGATTATTTCGGTAAGATAGAGCCGCGCACGAGGTTTGTCATCATTTCGAAGCAGCTTGGCCAAATGAAACTTCGCTGCGCAGAATCCCGGTTCAAGCTTTAAAAGGTGCTCGAAGGTTATAATCGCAGCTTTATTTTGCCCAATATTCCGTTGGAACTTGCCGAAGTGGTTCATCACGTCCATCAAAACGTCCTTTGGCAAATTATTCGCATCATCCAAGTATTGGGAAAGCTCGGTGACAATTTTTTCAAGAAATTCGTTGGCTTTTGCCCTACCTTCTCTTTTGAGGATCCTGTACTTGATCTCGGTCATTTCGATCCAGGACATTAGCGTGAAGTATTGCGTGGAGTTATAGTTCTCAAATAGGTTTTTTAAGAGCCCATTTTCATAGGTTCTGATAAGCCCCTCTTCAAAGGTGTCTAGATTGCATGCCAAAAGATAAGAATATGAATAGATCCCCTCAAGATTTCCAGCTTTTAATATGTTCTCAATCAGATCCTTATGGACATGTATCATCCGGTAATAATCTGGATTGAAAGAATGATAAGCTTTTTCTAAAATTTTTTGGAACTTTTCTTCAAGGGGCTTATCATTAACCACGATCTCTGACTGAACTAAACTCTTAAAGACAATATCGTGTAAGGTATAAATGGTCTTGTTATAAATATTAAAGAAATCCCTGGCTTTTAGTTTTCTTATTCCAGTGTGGCCGATCATATTTTCCAAAAATGAATATTCAAGCTCTTTTGAGCCTGCCCATTTTAAGAGTGTCAGTTCCTTTCCTAGCGAATTGATATGGTTTTTAAAGAGCCTGTTGTAGAATACATGCTTTTTTTCATCTTCAGATCCAGTGATGTGATCCAGCTCCTTTGGTATTGCCTTCCATGTTAACTCATTGGATCTTATCAGTATATTGATCTGGTTAAGTAAAAAAGGATGCGCTCCCAAGGCAGTTACGATCTGGTTGTAAATGCCTGTTGGGCAGCTATCCACGACATCTTGATTGAGTATTTCCATACCGATTGACTCATCTACGAACTTCACAGGATACGTCGATGGGACGTTTGCTTTTGTTTGAGACGTAACTATCAGTCTGTATTCTCCATTGACATCGGTAACAATTTTATCGATGACCGCTTCAATATCGTTTTCAAGGCCGTCGATTATAAGGATGCAATTAAAGCGCTGCATTAACCCTATTACATTTTGCTTGACACCATATCCCTCTATTTGTAGGCCATGAAGGTCGGATGCATTAGAGATGGAATGACCTGGTATCCAAATTTTCAACCAATTATCGTTGGTGCCAGAAATTGACTGGGCGATGGATAATGACAGGTACGTTTTCCCAATCCCACTTATTCCAAAAAGCTGCACCGACTTGGAATCATTAAGTTTCTTCAATATCTCAAACTCGTCTATTAGTCGCTTAAAATTTTTTGCCCTTAATGTTGGGAAGGTATTAGTAAAGATATTTTCATTATGAATCTGTTCCAGTCCGGGGACAAGTTCGATCAATTGACCAATAACCTCAGGCGTAGAGCTTAATAAAATATCATCAACGATAAATTCTGCGATCTTACGGCCGTCAATGAGATCGATATTCTTTTTCGATGTTTTGCTAACGGTTGTGAAGTAGTCTTGAAGCTCAGTGTATTTCTTTGGTCCGCAAATCTGGGTGGACATTAGTACAATCCTGTTACTTTGTGGAGCTAGATTGATAGCGTGATCTATATCACCGACTATTTTCGAATTCTTTTTGTCGGCGAAATAGCCGCTTTCCTTGCCAAATTCAGATACTATGGACCGATCCAATGAATTCGCGTCCAATGAATGTCCAACGGGTTCACCTGAAACTGTCTGCCCCCGTAGCTCAAATTGTAGTTTGTACTTTTCCTGGAGGATTATTTGTGCTAGAAACGTAAAGTCCTGACCACCGATAGATGACAACGAGTTTTCGATTTTCTGAACATAGTTCTTTCTTTGGTTTTTATTCATGCGAGAGCTAATTTTTTACAAATTTCCGGGATAAATCTACATATAATTAAATAGCATCTCCATTCAATTGATCATCAAAAATGAGGGCTCCTCAGCATGGGGTACCATCCCGTTTTGTTCAGTTTTGCCATTATTGAATCAGCCCATTCAACCAAATTTCAAAATAACTTAACAGGGTATATCGTCAGCTTGTACTATATCTTGCTTCAAAAGCCGATAAGAGGTTAAAGAAAAAGGACAGTAAAGTTGCTTTCTTAGGCAATGAATATTATCTCTGATAGATAATTCTATAGATACATATAAGATTGTGGAGGGACTGCATTAAAGTCATCCCGAATGTTTAATGGGGTTGTATAGCGGGTCGTACTTTTGATCTTGATTGCATGCGCAATCTCTCTATCTGCAAAATACTCGTCGAAAAAAGCCTTGCTGATGCCAGAGTATTTTTTTGTCAAGCTCCAGATACTGTCTGGATCAAAACTTAGAATATCTTCGATCTCAAACTCTCCGATAACTTGTTGGACTGGCGAGGAGGCGTAGACCACTACCGTTTTGATATTGGGCTTCTTAAAAATGACCTTGCGAAATTCAAATTTTTTGGAGCCGTCAAATATCTTGAAGGCATATTCTGGTTTTATGGATAGGAGTACTCTCATTTTCTGAAGGAATATTTTGCAATGTTAATGAAATCTTCTCTCTTAATCCTCCGAAATCCCCTGGGCATGTCCTTTATATCAGGAATGATGCCGTTTTGGTTCAGCCACAGCAGATTTGGACGTTTCGGATATGAATAAGCGTATATAAAGTTAACGATAAAAGGACGTTGAATTAAATGGTCAGGCCTCTTAAATGGATTAAAATTCCAATGTTCCCTTAACTCATTGTCAGTGAAGACACTTCTTTTTCTACAGAGCGACAGAAAAGTAGCCTCGTCCGGAATGTTTGTGACAACCGATTCTACGATCCCTATGGTTGTGGCTACTCCAGTGTGGATTGCATTTCCTGCTGTTCCAGTCCGATAGAAAACCACCAGATCCCCAGATGCCAGATTCCGTTCATGGGAACGTGATATATAAACCTTACTCAGGGCGTTTCGATAAGGTTCACTCTCTATAAAATCCTTGGGCGATTCGGTCTTGAGAATAGAATCTGGGAATAGTTCAGTATGGTAGGCTGGGTATATAGGAACAATAAAAATATTGCTCTCTTTTGATAGAAATGGAAATGTCAATTTCGGGCTGGTTCTATCTGCCGTGGCAGATTTTTCAAATGGTCTTACATATACATTCTCATCTCCGTTTTCTGTATTCTTGATGCCATGAAGTTTAAATCCCCATTCTTCCAGCAGATTGATCAGCCTGAGCTGTTCTTCCCTTTTATTAAAAATGGTAACATATATCTCATTGACTTTTTGCGCGAGTGCGTTGTCAAAGACAATCTTCAAAAATCTTTCTCCTAATTTAAATCCATTGCTCGTCACCTTGAAGGTGCCGATTTTCAACCTTTTCTTTTTCTGAAGAATAGGATTTATATCAGAATAATTCTCGCCTTCATCTTCGGTTTTTAGGAATAAAAAAGCACTCAAAATATCGTCCTGGAAACACACATAGGCAATTTCATCTGATTTTTTATTGAACCATTTGTCGAATCCATTATAGTCGCTCCGGAAACTGTCAAAAAAGGGATCCCTGATATCTATCTCCCCAAAATAAAGTTTCTTCACTGCTAGGACTTTGTAGTCTATTAGGTCAGGATGTTCTGCCGTAACTTTTTCTAAAAATGAGTTTATGGTGAAAACTTTATTGCTTATTCCTAGAAGAAGGGCTTTTTTGTGGATTTTTTTGTCTTCTGAAATCAGGCAATCAACCCTTCCATGATATGCCTCGCTAAGAATCTGGGAATCATTGATGTCATTGTCGTTCGCGTCAATCGTCTCACAGATTTTTTTGATATCATCTCCAAAGGGTGCCAATGTTTTGAGTTGATGATAATTCGCAATCTTTATGTTAATTGTTTTTACGGCTTCGGCATCTTTATACCTGTTCAGTTCTTCGATAGTCAAGGGATGGATGCACTTAGAAGCATTGATCCTATCCAGCCAGTTAAAAAGGATGCCTATATCGTTGTTATATACTTTAGCGGCCTCTCTGTGAATAATAATGTTGGTGTCTAATAGAACTCTCATTTAAGGTTAAATATAGCGTTAATCGATTTTTGTATAAGACTGAAATTCTCTCTTGTTCCCAGAACAAGTTCGATGCCCAAGTCTAAGGCAATAAAGCCTGCCTGGCGGATCTCTTCCTCCTGCATCTGAGTAAGCAGGTTCAGGTCATATTCCCTGTTATCACGCAGTTCAATGTTTTTTTTTACTTCAGCTACATTTCCCATAACGAGACAAAGCAGGGCCGGGCGGATGTTCCTGAATAGGGAGATAGGGATTTTTGATACCTCTGAATCTTTATTAAATAAACAAAAATGGCCATCCAGAAGATAATTTCTGTTCATTTGGACAGTCTCGTTGAGGCCTCTTAAAAGTCGTTGCTGCGTATCCTCGATATTGGTCACATTTTTGTTTTTAGGATCCGTGTTAATTTCTGCCCATTTGATCAGGCTGCTCGCGGACAGGTAATCAATTGTCTTGTTTAGGCACATTTGGTCACATACCGTGCTTTTTCCGACCCCATGAATACCACCTATAAATATTATGTTATTCATTCGGCTTGTCTTTTATTAAAAATCCTGGTGTAAGCTTATATCCGAAGTTCCTACCTTTACGATATAAGGGACTGATATCATCATGCTGTTTTAACCAATCCAAGTAGCCATCGATAGATGACCCAGCCATATTTATCACGAACTCAACCCCCTTAAATGCGATAATGAAATAAACCTCAATATGCTCGGTCATTAAAAAATCACATTCGAAGACCATATCCACAGATTTACCGTCAGCTAGAAAGAAATCCTCATGCTCATCATAGATCTTTCGAGTGTGGTAAACCCAAGTTTCATTCTTTGGATTAAACCGGACATAGTTTCTTATCGGGTCCAGTTGCTCATCATCAACAAGCAAAGCTAGTTCCTCTTCTGTTTTTGCAAAGTTTAAAGCTGTAAATTCTAGGGCGATTTTGGCCAACATTCTTGAAACTGCCTGATTGTTTGTCGGAATTTCAAGGTTAAACGGAATATATACCTGTTTTATCATGCCTTCATTTACCAAATTAAATGTCTCTTCATCTAGCTGCACATTTATCTGTCGCGATTTCATGTCGAAAGAAATTTCACCGCTATGCTTCGTTTTTGGGAAAAAGGCCGTTCCGGGAGGTATCTTTCCTTTTTTAGATTCGATGTTGTTCCTAAACCGAAGATCTTTGAAGAAAGGTGTTTCAAGCGCTGTTTTTTCGATTTTTGTGGCGATGTAGTTATTACACTTATCGCAAACGACCCCCTCCGCCAATACATGGCTTTTATTTCCAAGTGATTCTGGAACGATATGCTCCTCACTTGTGGAGTGGTCAGAAGGTTGTTTACAGAATAGGCATTTCATTGAGAGATTAATTGGTTAGATGTCCTAATATAGCCTACTTAGATCATTAAACAAAGAAAATGAGCTGATTAGTAAATAGATCCTGCCAAGAAGACCCGAAAAGGAGGTAGGAGATCAGGAAATAATTAAGCGCCTTCGCAATAAATCGGTGAGAGCAGCGTATTTAAATATGAGAGCGTTAATTTAGAACGGGGAAAGGTCGTCATGATTGTTCCCCGTTTTTGTTTTTTGGCTGATTCTGGGTATTGGTGCCTAATTGGTGTTTCAAAATAATGATTTGTGTTATAAGTCAATTACAATTAAATACTTATAATTGCAAAACTTTATGGGGTACGGTAAATCCAATACTAAATTTAATACACAAAAATCCAACGGCTTTGGCAATACGATTACTATTCCCCTGAAAAGGATAGATTCGTTGCTGGATAATATGGTCGATGGCAGGGAGTATGAAAGTATTATTAAAATTGTCACCCAACCGAATATTGCGCTTAATATTAATATCGTCGAGGAGCTGAAAAGAGCCATTGGAGATATTGCGAAAGTTCGCAAAAGACCTTTGATTTGCTATATAGCCAACATTACAAATGCCGCCCTGCCTGGTTCCAGGTCAATTGAACAGATCGATGACCTTCCATTTTCCGAAATGGTGTCCATGGCTCCCCCTGAAGCTAAGGAGATCGATGTATTGATTGTTACTCCTGGCGGTTCTGCAGAGCAGGTTGCGCGGTTTGTAAACCACTTGCGCCCTAGATTTGATAAGGTTTCATTTATTATCCCAAGCATGGCGATGAGTGCAGGAACTATTTGGGCAATGTCTGGCGACGAGATCATCATGGACAGCAGGGCAACAATTGGCCCAATAGATCCACAGGTGAGAGGTGTCGATGGGAATTTTGTTTCTGCACAATCTGTTTTGACATTGATCAAAGAAATCCAAGCCAGAGGAGAAGAACTAATAGCAAAAGGGCAGTCGCCTTTATGGACTGATTTCCAGATCCTAAACAGAATCGATGCTAAAGAGATTGGTAGTGCTGTGAACAGCAGTGACTATTCCATCGAACTGGTCACCGATTATCTCTATAGTTATAAATTCAAGGATTGGGATGTCCATTCAGATGGACGAAAAGTTAAGGACGAAGAAAAGAGAGAACGCGCACAGACTATCGCAAAAAATCTCTGTGACCATGGCCAATGGAAAACACATAGCCGTGGGATAACCAGGGAGGTAGCCTGGGACGTATGCAAAATAAAGATTACACATCCTGAGAATATTGACGGTCTGGCCAGAACAATTCGCCGTTTTTGGGCGTTTCTATATTGGACATTTGAAAATGCCAATTTTTACAAAATGTTTATTTCTGAAAATTATACTATATTTAAAGCAAGCCAAATCAGAAACACCAATCAAAATGGATAAAATTGCAGCACTTGAATCCTTGGGATTCTCTAAAGAGTATATAAATAGGCTGGAGCAATATGAAAAATCATGCCCTAAGTTTGCCCGCATTGAATTTGAAACTCCTGTTACCGTAATCGATTTTGCGCCTGTCCAGGATCTAACGATCATGCACGATCCGAAAACGGCATATTCAAATTACACGATCAATAGCTAAAAAAAATATATACTTTAACAAGAAAGGCTGCCAATCGGCAGCCTTTCTTGTTATCAGTTAGTATCAGAACACCATTTTATTTTACCCTTTCTGATGAAAAAATGGCTCTTGCAGTTGTTGCTTTTCCAAACAGAAGGCGACAGATCGGTCGCGGTTCCTTCCTCCAGGAGCCAACATGGTTCTTCTTCAGGTTCAAGGTTCAGGTTTATTTCCTCTTTACATCCACAGGGACATAGAAACGATGCAAACTGGTTTTTGCTGCCATCCCCCTCAACGTATAGAATTCCAGGTTTCAAATTTTCTGGGATCATTTCAACGTATCTGTTCTTGAACAATTTCTCCCGCCTGAACAGGCCAAGGAGAAAAGTCTTAATCGATAACAAAAATCTCATTACCATAGTTCGTTCAAATTAGGAGAGTTTAACATAGGTTTCATATCTCCTCTGCCGACCATCTTTTTAAGATAAAGGTCATCGTTGCCTTCGGCTTCATGCCAGATTTCCCAGTCGCTAATGGAAATATTTGTTTGCGCAAACCTGGAATTGGGATCATACCTGTAAGGATGTAACCTGGCTAGGAATTCCAGAACCGCAAGTGACGCCGTTTGCATGTTGATGGGAATTACAGCTGGGCTTTCCACATTGATGTCGACAACATATCCGTTTTTGAGCTGCTCATCGTACATGTCTGGATTAGTTCTTTTTAGGCCCTGGGCGGCAAGTTCTTCGATAGTATAAACACCCCTTGTTCTTAGGGAGGATTTGCCAGGTTGCAGGTAATGAACAGATCCTGATATCTCATTAATTCCACCCTTTTTGTCAGTTACCAATTTTACACCCATATCTATATAGGGAACCAGGTACATCGTCGAGATGATATTCATGATATTGCGCCCTTCTATCGAATCCACCGAACCTAAAATAAAGTCGCTTGCCATTGCTGCTTCCATCAAAAGCCCATCTTCCTGTAGCAATGATTTGAAAGCAATGACTTCCGTGCCAAATCCCATAGCAGCAATTGCCCTCTGCATTACAGCTACTTTTTCAGCGCCGTTAATAGCATCGTCATAGGTCGAATTAAGAACCCGGTTAAGGTTTTTTAACTCGATCTGATCTGGATCTGCAATAATCAGCTTGCCAACTCCAAGCCTTGCCAGCTGTTCGATAACAATGCTGCCCGTGCCCGAACATCCAATCACTGTTACCGTGAGAGACTTTAACAGGTTGGTAGTTCCCAATCCAAAAGTCTGCAGGTTCCTCAGATTAATCTCCTCATTGCCAGCATTTTCCATGCTACGATAAATTATCACCTGATCTCCGACGATGGCTACGTTATCGACGGGCTGAAACTCGTTATCCGTAAGCACAACCCTCGCCTTTATACCCCCGTCTGAATACATGATCGCGCTGAAATGCGGAGTTTGCTCGGTCATCAACGCGTAGATCGACGGAAAAAGAATCCTATCGGATTCATCGTCAAGTTTTGAAAAGTCATCGTATCCATCGGGGTGGGAATGGATTTTTAAAATACCCATATTCTTCTCGGACGCCTCGTCTATCAGGTCATCGATATAATCGGTCGGCCATTCGATAAAATCACCTCTCCTGATACAGAGGCTATGTGGTACCAAAAGGAGTTTATGTACAAGCAACCCATTATGGGTGCTTGTACTTAACCTACCGCAAAGCGCAAAAGCTATGGCTTCTTTTAGATCGCCCGGATGAAGGTGCGCACGCAGCTGCTCGTGCATTTCACCTGAAATTCTCAATACGTGCTTCATCACTATCGCTTGGTAAACTCTTCTTGTAAACTATGGTTCATTAGCTCCAAATGGGTCGCAAGGTTATCTTCTCCGGGCACCCATTGGTTAAGTGCTGTTCTGTGCCTCGACCAACGTTGATACTGCTTGCCTTCGATGGTTTGAGGGCTCAGTGCACCAATGGCCTGATTGTCCGTCCTTAAAAGATTTGGATATATATAGAACATATCAAGCTGTTCCACCGGATAATTTGCCGGTATAGCAACTGCGACATCGCATTTTTCAACATTATATCCGGCCGGCAGAACGTAGTCTCTTAAGATTAGCCAGCGTGACCCTTCCGAAAAGGAATCCCAGGATAGATCCTGTTTTTTAAGAAAATCGGCATCTTCTTCTGGCATAGAAAAGTCGCGTTGATTAACGCGACCCTCCGTACAATTTTTAGCTTTTGCACTAAACCTTTCAACTCCACAGGCAGTGAAGTCGATGACCTCATCCGCGCCTACAATCGTTGATCCGCCCTTGTGCTTAAATCTTAGGTAGTAGGATTCTGGCGTTTGGCTGATCAGTGCCAGGATTTGCCTGCCTGTCATCTCTTTTTCATCAACAGTGTACTTTTCGCTATTGATCTTGATGATGTACCTGTAAGAGATCACCGGAATCGTACCCGAGTGGCAGCATTGTTCAAGATCGCAAATACTGTCTTTCTTTCCAGTAACAAACTCCGTCGGCGGACATGCGACCTTGATTTCTTCGTCACCTTTGCGCGCATAGCTTACTTTGGTTCCATCATTTTTCACAAGTATCAGAAAATGGTGTTCCGGATCGATACCTGCTAATTTTAGGATCTTATTGGCGGTCAGTTTTTTCTGATCTGTGGTTTCGGACTGACCATCTACGGTATAGTTGCGGAATTCCGCATCCTTTGTGATGAACTTTTCTACACCAGATTTTGAAAAATCAACCTTTTCATCGAGCGATATTCTTTCAAAATCTCCTTTCGGAAATAGCTGGTACAGATCGACGCATTCAGGATGTTTGATCTCTGCCTCTTTAAGGATCTCGTGTCCGGTCTGAATCGGGTTCTCGAAGGAAATCTCAACTTCGTTAACTATTGCAATGAATTTTTTTGGCTTTTTAGCTGCCGGGCTTTCACTTGTAATGGGTTTCATCTTGTAGATGTTAATTGTTTTTAGTTCGTTTTGCGGACGTGCAAAACATTAGCTCCAGCGCAAGCGCTGCTTTTTTCGGGGTTGACACTTTAGATCCTACGAGGCTCTTTTTCTAATAGTTAACAATTCCCGAACAAGCTACCCTCAACAATTAATCGTCTAAATGCTTTGATTATTAAGAATCAATCCATACATTTGAGAAACGACTAACAAATGCGTTGACAGGTTCGTAAGCCTGTGGACTTATTTTCAAAAAAATCAAAGCTGGGTATCTTATCCGGCTTTTTTCATTTACGGCCATTTTCTTCCTATGGTATTACAAATATACACTTAGAATTTAGAATTGCAAAATTAATTAAATTTTTTGATGTAAAGTTTGGCAAACATTTCTCTTGTTTTTGAAATAACTTATTTCTACCTTTGCAGAGTGGTAATTAATAGGTCTTTATGAATGAAGATAAATTTTATGAGGAATTGGGTCAACTCATAATTAAGGAAAGACTCAACGCAGGGGTTAAACAAGAAGACCTCGCAAACTTTCTCGAACTATCTCGGGCATCAGTTGTTAATATAGAAAAGGGAAGGCAAAGGCCATCTACTTTTTTACTGATCAATATTGCCAAGTATTTAAAAATTGACTTTACAAAACTGATCCCCCCGGTAAGTTCCAAGGAAACAGCTGCTGCTTCATTCAACGTGTTTAAGGTTGATGAGATAGCGCAAAGATGGGACCTGAATACAAATTCAAAAAATTCCTTTGAAGGGTTTTTGGATTTGATTAAAAAGTAGAGCCATAAAACATAAATTATGAGCACCAAAAAAGTTGAAAAAAAAATTGAGACTTTTATTGAAGGAGCTTTTGACAATCCTCTTTTTAAAACTCTTCCGATAAAAGTAGAAGACATTGCAAAATCTATGGGCATCAAGGTATTGGCCTATGGCTTTGATGATGACATTTCTGGAGTGTTGGTTATAAACGATGAAGGCGCTACGATTGGGTACAACCAAACTGAATCCCGCGTCAGAAAGCGCTTCACCATTGCGCATGAACTTGGACACTATGTCTTACATAGGGAGGAGTGTGATGTTTTTATGGATAAACAGTACAAGGCATTGTTTAGATCCCCTGGATTTACCTACACTGAACAGTCCCAAAAGTGGGAACAGGAAGCCAATAAATTTGCAGCGTGTATCCTGATGCCTGAGAGCCTTCTCAACAAGGAAATCGAAAAAATGGAATTTGACCTTCATAGCGAAGATGACATTAAACATCTCGCGAAAATTTTTGATGTTAGCGCGACTTCAATGTCCTTTCGTCTGAGTAACCTGGGCTTTAAGTTCTTCTAATTCGAGCTATTACTGGGTATGCTTATCTCAGGACTAGACTCAATAGCTAAGGTTTCGAAAAGGTTGAATTAAATAATTATCTTTGGCTGAAGAGCGCTTCACTGCACCTCTCTAAATTAAGCTCGAATGGTAGAGAAGAACAACATCAAAGTTTTGGTTGCATCAACCATTTATGGCTATCAGGATCAGTTGGCAGCCATTTATACACAGCTTGACAGTTACGGATATACGGTGATGAACTCTCATATGGGAACCGTATATGCGGGAGCTGACAAATCAAACTTAGAAGATTGTCTGGCAGCTGTTGAGGAATGTGATGCATTTCTGGGCATTATAAGGCCAGATTATGGCTCGGGTGTAATCGGAGAAACATCTATTACCCATGAAGAGGTCCTAAAGGCGATCATGTTGCGAAAAGCCCGATGGTTTCTAGTAGACTCAAAGGTTGTATTTACCCGACAGCTCTTAAAGAATGCCCAAATTGTGGATAATCACACACTAAAACAGATATCACCCGATCAGATCATAGTTAAACCTAGTAACCTTATTGATGTGCGCTCGATCCAGATCTACAATGCGGTTACCAAGGATAAGGTAAGAGCGGCAGAAAAAGTTGGGCACTGGGCGCAGGAATTTTATGATCTTCCCGGGCTACAAAGGTTCATTGAGGGACAGTTTAGCGATCCTGCGAAAGTAAAACGGACAATTGACTATATGAATAAATTACCCGTAGTATGATAGAAGCTGAATATGTAGAAAGCCTATTAAAGGAAAATGATAAGGAACGCTTAGTTTGCTTTATTAGACCCGAGTTATCGGAGGTTGCTAAGGCGGTATGCGCTTTTTTGAATAGTAAAGGGGGAAGAGTGCTGATCGGTGTTGATAAAAATAGAAAAGTATATCCATTGCCGGATTTTGAGCAGACGCTTCATGAACTGCGTTTGTTTTTGCATAAAGAAATTGTTCCAGAGAGTCTGATAGGCTTAAGGGAAGAGGCTTTTAACGATCATCAGGTTATATTGATTGAGGTTATTGAAGGTAACCGCCGACCATATTCATATCGTAATCAAAGTTTCGTCCGGCTCGATGGACAAAGTATTCAGGCGGATGAAAATGAAATGAGTAAATTGATCCGCACCCAGCGGATCGACGAATATAGTTGGGAAAAATCGTTGGCGCTAGAAGCCAGTATTGAGGATCTTGATTTGGATGAAGTGGCCGAAACCATCCGCTTATCCAACCGCCTTGAACGATCTGGGAGATTTTCTCCTGATGATCAGCTCCATTTTTTGCAGAGCCTTCAATTACTGAAGAACCTACAGGTTACCAATGCTGCAATTGTCCTGTTCGGAAAGGAACCGACCTATTTTCTTCCCCAATGCAGGGTACGGATTGTGGAGTTTCCAGACGGAAAGACAGGCGACCGGTATGATAATACGGTATTGATCGAAAAGAATATTTTTAGGGCATTTCGTGATATCCAAGAGTATTTTCGAAAAAATATGCCAAGATTAAGCTTCTTTGACGAGGTAGAATGGCGAAGAGAGGACAGAATGCAGTTTCCTTCCAAGGCGTTAGATGAGGCAGTTATCAATGCAATGATGCACAGAGATTACTCCGATGCTACGGGAGAAGTCCTTATCGCAATTTACCGTGAACGTATCGAGATTATCAATAGTGGCGAATTGCCAAGCGGACTTAAGGATAAGAATCTGAAAGAAAACCACCGGTCTATCCCTCCCAATCCAGGTATAACACATGTTGTCTTTCTTGCCGGGATGATCGAGAAATTGGGACGTGGTACTTTGCTCATAACCAAAACGTTTCGAGACATCGGCCTTGTTCCTCCTACCTGGGTAAGCAATAACGGTGCTACAACCCTAACGATGGACAGCAGGCCAGTAGAAAATGTTTTGAACAGCCGTACTTCACATTTTTTGGATGCTTTCAATAGTAGGGAAGAATTTACGAGGGAACAGTATCAGCAATTTTTTCCAGAAAAGATCAGTGAACGTACGGCCAGAAACGACATTTCTATTCTGTTGAATGGTCGGTGGATCGAAAAGATTAGTGATGGTGCATTTACTAGGTATATTAAGAAAAACAAGTTTTAATTTCCACAAGGTTGCCGGAAGGCTGGCTATTTATGGCTTTATCAAATGATTACAAGGTTTTTAGAAATCGGATCTTGCCGCATATTGCCGGAAGCAATATCGGAATGTTATTTTTCAGGTGGTAATTAAGTGTGACCATAAAGCCAAACTTGCCGGACACTTGCCGGAATAAGCCGCATAATCGCTTAAAGTTGCTATCAATATAATTTAGACCAGCATCTCTTTGCCGGGCACTTGCCGGAAGTCGGGGCCAACTATGTGAAATCTTAGGCCAGTTAAAAGGGAGAGTCTGGTATAATCTGGAAAATATAATCACGGACCCGGCTGATCTGTTCATAGCCAACAGATTTGTTTGATTACCTTTCAACTCTCTTAGCCAGTTTTGAACTAAAAAATATATTCCATACCTTAGTATATCATTTGGGGCCAAAACATACTAAACGGTTTTGGTGAGCAACTTGATAGTTTTCATCGCTAAAATAGGCCTTTAAACATATAAGAACGGGATTCTTCTACTCCCGTCGGGACCACCAAAAGCACTCATCGAGTGCTTTTTTTATTTAGAATCGGCCTTGTAGGCCATTTTGAGAATAAAAGCATATCATATTGTATAGAATGAAACAGGCAATCCGGTTACCTATTGGACAGCCAACACAATTAGCGAGCTTTATAAAACCAGATGGCAAATTGAAATTTTCTTCCGAGAAATTAAGCAGAATCTGCATATTAAATCCTTTGTGGGAACAACTGAAAACGCGGTGATGATCCAAATCTGGACCGCCCTGATTACCATCCTCATTTTAAAAGCACTCAAGGCGATGGCTAAATATAAATGGCACCTCTCAAATTTTATGGCGTTCATCAGGCTGAATATATTCGTTAAAATAAACCTACAGCAATGATTAGATAAACCCTTCGATGAACCACCACCAACAATGCCTAATTCTTGCACACACGGGATTCTTTTCTAAAAATTATCAAATACATCCCAGATTTGACCTTAGGTAGGGATTTTACCTAAAAAAAAACGTTTAGGACACTATTATTTTATCATGTTTAAAAACATTATCTCCACATTTATTCTTGGTTTTATAAGACGGATAGATTGCGATTGTTAAAGATTTCCAGCAAAGAGAAAATAAGTAAAAGCAGTCGAAATACTATAATGGTGCAGGTAACATTTTAATTTCTGTCTATACAGCTTTGTTAAATGAGATAGTTTAACGGCATTCATAAAGGATTTTACAGTTAGGAGAAAACAATTAAGCGGTCGGAATACTTTAATGTTTTCTGCTAACCTTGAAAATGGTAAAAAAATTATAATTTTAAGTTCCTAATCCGTTGTTTTTAGCATCCCAGCATGGAAGAAAACAGCCTTGCAAGCTCCAATAGATTGCTCATATTATCTGATTAAAACTTCATCTGTGCGTTAAAGATTTCCCGCTGCTGGATGAAACTACTTTCATCGTACAAGAGTCCGTGATATAGCTTCTAAACTAGACTTAGGTTTGACAGCTACCTTCCTTACTTCTATTCTTTTCCAGGTTTCCTGCCAACCAGAATTGCCGGGAACAGGGTCAGCTTTTAGAGTCAGCAGCTTTTTATCTTTGCTGAATTGATAATAGATATGGGCAGTTTTACCAGCCGCCTGCGCCATGAAATCATCTGTATCTTGGGCAATGAATTCCCAGTACTCTAACTCACTTTTGATCACATATTTGCCATGATGTGTGTTAAACACCTTATCACCAGCAGTCCTAGTATTGAAAAACTCTCCTCTTTTATCAAAATACTTCTGAAAACTATACCCTGCATCTGCAGGTATGCCTGTCAGCTCCCAGCCTCCGAGGAAAGGGTTCTCCTGTGCATTCAGGTTGAAAAAATTGAATAGGAAAAGGCAGAGCAGAATGAGTTTAGATTTGATCATGGCGTTTAAAATTACTAGCCAATATAAAAAAAAATATTGGGGCTGTATATAAGAATTTATCAGGTGAATAATGAACCAATCTGAATGTCCAATTCTTTGGCTAGAGCTGTCAAATCATATCTGGTATTACTCAGTTCAACGCTCAGCACTTTGAAGCCTTTCGGGTACGCTTTTCTTTTTCCTGACATCATGTTAAGTTATCAAATTCCCTTAACTTAATGTCTGTTCAAATGTAGCAACTCCAGTGGAAGAAATGATCCAAGCTTTAGGAATACTGGCATCGGTGTTTAGGTAATAAGACGGTGTTTTTACTTTTTTGTAGAACTTTGCCTCGGCATAATTTCCGCTTCAATAGTTATTTCTTTTTTGATTTCGGGATTGGATTTTCCGTTTATTAAATGGGTAAAATATACATTAGCCGCACTTCTCCCCATATACTTACTTCTTTGATTCACAGAGGACAGGGTTGGTTTTACCAGTTCTGTAAAAGTTTCATTCGCAAATCCAAAAACACCCAATTGTTCTGGAATTTTTAACCCTAATTGTTCCGCTGCACTAACAATACCTAAGGACTGGTAATCGGATACATTAAAAAATGCATCGGGCGGTTCTGGCATGGCTAACATAGAAAGAGCTTCATGCATAGCTTCTTCACGTGAAAATGCACAATCAACAATAAAGTTGTAGGGTATGCTTAAGCCAGCTTCTCTTATAGCTTGAAGATAACCCTCTTTACGATTTTTAAATGCAATTAAATGTTCAGGCCCCCCAAGGAATGCGATCCGCTTATAGCCTTGTTTAATTAATTGACTTACAGCACCATAACTAGCTTCTTTGTTGTTATTGACAACTCTCCAGCTATCCACATCTTCAAGATACCTGTCAAATTGGATCAAATGAATATGATTATTTCGTATTTGCTCTAAATAGTCTGATGATTTAGTTTCTGCAGAAATGGAAATGATGATACAATCTACATTTTGATGGATGAGTGTATCAATAGAAATACTTTCTTTTTTATAGGATTCCTGTGACTGACAAATAATTAAGTTGTGGTTATTTTCAAAACAGACTTCTTCTATTCCAGCAATGGCATCAGAAAAAAAATGCTGATTAATATGAGGCACAATAACACCTATGGTTTTTGATGATCCTCTGCGCAGGTTTGCAGCAGTTGAATTGTGCTTGTAATCTAATTCAATTGCTTTTTTATTAACCATTTCTTTTAGCTTCTTGCTAGCCCCGCGATAATTGTTCAAAGCTTTTGATACGGAGGAGGGAGAAATGCCCAATTCTAAAGCGATATCGTATATAGTAGCTCTTTTTTTCGTCATGAATAGGTTAATTAAAACAAAGATAACAAATCGAATAACATCAGATAATGGAAATAGATATCGATAATATCTAAAAAAATCAATCATTGATAGTCAGGTGTTTATAATTTATACACACGCTTTGAATGTAATTATGGAAATCGATTTCTGTAATTACATATATTTGTTTTAAATCAGAATTTACTCCTGGTTTAAACCTATTAACCAAATATGGCGTATGAAATATTTTTTAACTAAAAGCAGAGGTCACTTTGCTGTCGATATCGTACAGCTGCGGTCTTTCAGATGGTTCGTACCTTACCTGGCTATTATTTTATTATTTCTCTTTTTTCCACCCGCTGCACATGCCCAACAAAAGATTGCCGGCAAGGTCACGTCTGCTACTGAAACCTTGATAGGTGCTACAATTGAGGGATTGGGTTATTTTGACCTTAAAAGATGGCAGATTGCCGCTGAAGTATTGAATAATGTTAAAGACGGCTTACTTCCCTATAAAATCAAGTTAAGTACAATTTTATACTATTTAGATAACAATTAACTAATAAATCCTTAATTTTTTATCATGATAAAAAAAATCTTCATCACTATCTTCTTGGGATACGGGCTTATATCGACCGTATTTGCACAACAGAATCTGCAACTTTGGTATAAACAACCCGCCACAACCTGGACGGAAGCTTTACCATTGGGCAATGGCCGCTTAGGCGCGATGGTCTTTGGAAAGGTGGATGAAGAAATTATCCAACTCAATGAAAGTACGCTATGGTCAGGTGGCCCTGTTAAAACAAATGTAAATCCCAATTCGCCATCGTATCTACCTCAGGTAAGAGAGGCTTTACTAAAAAACATGGATTATCCTGCCGCATTAGAACTTAACAAAAAGATGCAAGGTCTATATTCTCAGTCCTATTTGCCTCTTGGCGATTTGATCATTAAGCAAAAGTTTAAAAAAGGCTCCCCCTCATCTTATTATCGGGATTTAAATATTCAGGATGCCATTACGACCACAAGGTTTAAAGTAGATGGAACATCATTTACCCGTCAGGTATTTGTATCAGCACCTGATCAGGTTATTGTCATCAGGCTTACTGCAGATAAACCCAAACAACTCAGCTTTAAAGTTGGAACCAAAAGCCTGTTGAACTATGAAAATGTGGTTGTGAATGAAAATGAGATGGTCATGAAAGGTAAGGCGCCATCAAATGTTGACCCCAACTATTATAATCCAAATAAAGAACCGGTTAAGTATGAAAAACCAGGTTCATTTAATGGCATGCGTTATGAGTTAAGAGTGAAGGCTTTGAGTAAGGATGGAACTATTCAAACAGATGAGAATGGAATTGATGTTAAAAATGCTTCGGAAGTATTGCTTTTGCTTTCTGCTGCAACTAGTTTTAATGGCTTTGATAAATCTCCTGACCTGGAAGGTAAAAATGAAAGTAAACTGGCACAGCAATACCTGAATGCTGCAACACCAAAGCCGTTTGCAAACTTGTTGAAAAACCATTTATCCGATTATCATAAATATTTCAACCGAGTAACTTTTAGCTTAAAAAACAATCCCGTCAACACAAATTTCTTATTGCCTACTGATGAACGATTAATAGGTTATACTAAAGGTGCGCAAGATCCAGGATTAGAAACCTTATATTTTCAATATGGTCGTTATCTGCTTATATCCAGCTCCAGGCCTGGCGGCACAGCGGCAAATTTACAGGGAATTTGGAATAAAGAATTGCGAGCACCCTGGAGCTCCAATTACACCATCAACATTAATACCCAAATGAACTACTGGCCGGCCGAAGTTACTAACCTATCCGAAATGCATGAACCATTATTTGACCTCATAAAGGGTCTTGCTAAAACTGGAAAAACAACAGCTAAGGAATTTTACAATATGAATGGCTGGGTAGCCCATCACAATTCTGATATCTGGGCACTTTCAAATCCTGTTGGCGATAAAGGCCATGGAGATCCCAAGTGGGCTAATTGGGCAATGGGTGGAAACTGGTTAAGTCAGCATTTATGGGAACATTACCAATTTACAAGAGATAAAAAATTTCTCAAAGAAACTGCCTATCCATTAATGAAAGGAGCTGCGCTTTTTACACTCGATTGGTTGGTGGAAGATAAAGACGGATATTTGATTACAGCACCTTCTACATCTCCAGAAAATGATTTTATTTATGATAAGGGCAAAAGGGCAGGCATATCTATAGCCACTACGATGGATATGTCTATTATCTGGGATTTATTTACTAACCTGATTGATGCCTCAAATGAACTTGGTGCAGATCAGGATTTCCAGAAATTGCTGATAGAGAAGAAAAAGAAATTATATCCGCTCCATATCGGACATCAAGGAAACCTGCAGGAATGGTATAAAGATTGGGAAGACGTGGAACCACAGCATCGCCATGTTTCTCACCTGTTTGGTCTTCATCCTGGAAGGCAGATATCCCCAATCAACACGCCTGAATTTGCGAATGCAGCAAAAAAAACACTAGAGGTACGTGGAGATGATGGCACAGGCTGGAGTAAAGCCTGGAAGATAAATTTTTGGGCCAGACTTCTGGATGGAAACCATACCTATAAACTACTCCGCCAATTGTTAAAAGCGACAAACGTCACCACAACAGAAATGTCTAAAGGTGGAGGTACTTATCCTAATTTATTTGATGCACACCCACCCTTTCAGATTGATGGTAATTTTGGTGGTACAGCAGGAATAGCAGAAATGCTTATACAAAGTCATTTGAATGAAATACATCTTCTACCAGCCATCCCCGATACCTGGAGTCAGGGAGCGGTAAAGGGACTTAAAGCCAGAGGTGGTTTTGAAGTGTCTATGAACTGGAGTAATAACAAATTGACCTATGCAGAGATAAAATCGCTTGCAGGAAATACATGCAAAATAAGAACGGGTATTCCTGTAAAAGTCAAAGGACTGAGCCTTAAGACTGAGTTTACAAAAAATGGCTACGTGATGTCTTTTACTACACAAAAAGGAAAGAAATACGAGCTAATAGCGCTGTAGTTTAATTACAGGGTATAACATTAACTTATTTTATCATGGCTTTACCTGCTGGTTTCATAATGAAAAATATGGATATAAAATTGGAATCATAACAGATTTAATCTTATTCGCGTTGGGTTGCTTCTTATTTGTTCCTGCCGCAAACACCAAGCATTACGATTTCTTCCTGGTGGCATTGTATGCGGCCATTAATATACTGTCGTGTTTTGTTGCCATTTCAGCACATGGAATGATAACCGTATATGCTGTAATTTTCTTGTTTGGATGGAAGGGACATAAACTAGTAAAAGCCTATGCCGATCATGCTCCAGGAGGGATTACCGTATTTGATACTGCCGGTAGCAGCCGAAAAACTGGCATTGGAAGAGATTAAGAAGCTAATTGTAAAATACAAAGCCTTTACATACATTTATCTACTACTCATAAAATATGTGTGAATACACGATTAATGGCAAGCATCTGATAATTTTTTCAACTTAAAAATAAATGAAAAAAATAACAACAAAAGCAAAGCAAATATTTTTAATGATTGGAGCTACAATAACATGGTTCGCTATTGGACTTCAATTTTATCTTATTATTCTTAATAGGGTAGAAGCAGTGCCAGAAACAATCGTTAGGTTTTTTAGTTTTTATACCATCCTTACTAATATTCTTGTTGCTTTGTGTCTTTCGGTTCTTTTGTTGAAGCCGAATTCTCGCTGGGGTAATTTTTTTTCACGACCAAATGCGTTAACCGCTATAACAATTTATATTGCCGTTGTTGGAATATTATACAATTTAATATTGCGACAAATATGGAACCCTGAAGGGTTTCAGCGAGTAGCGGATGAACTACTCCATGTGGTTATTCCTTTACTGTTTATTTTGTATTGGTGTATATTTGCGCCAAAAGCTGGATTGGGATGGAAAAATGCTTTTCCCTGGCTTATGTATCCTCTTATTTATGCGATTTACATTTTATTTCGTGGTGCATTATCTGGATTTTATCCTTATCCATTTATTGATGTAAATGCCCTTGGATATAATACAGTGCTTTTAAACAGCGTTGGTTTATTTATTGGATTCTTCTTACTATCACTATTGTTTATTGCAATTACAAAAGCGGTGAGTCGGAGGAACGCTAATACTTGAGTAACCTTTTGTATGATTTTATTTTGGTGTTCGTCATAACAAAGTATGTCATGCCTGGGATAACGATAGAAAAGGGCAGATAGGTATCCCTACATGCAGGATGCGACGTACCTTACCTGAGTTTTGGCTGTAAGCGTATCTTTAAACCATTTGGTGATATCACCTTTTAGCCTTATATCCATTAAATGGTCATAATAGAGGCTTCTATTAAGTTGCAGGAAATCAGATAAGTATAATATTGGTTGTTTTGGGATTCCCTTAGAAACAAGGTACAAAAAGATCATTAATCTTCCAACCCCACCATTTCCATCCAGAAATGGGTGAATGGTTTCAAACTGTTAATGTATCAGGGCAATCTTCAAAAGATCAGGATAGTAATTGAGTTCATAATTCGCAAATTTTTCAATGTCCGACATTAGTTCTGCAATAGAAGAATGCCATAGGAAGAAGTATGTGGTTTGAAAACTAGCGCAATAACAGTAAATCATGTAAATTGCCCAAAATGATTTATGAGTACAAATAACGTAATTCCAGAATACCAAAGTTTTAATGAATTCTATCTTCAACAGGTGATTCCTTACAAACAATTGAATCCAACTCATATTAGATTAGATGGTAAGATTTTAGGATCGTCAAGGAACGTTTCCGCATACTTCTGGTATCTGAACAAAAAATGGAAAGTTGATGCTGATACGCATATCGATCGACTGAAGTTGGCATTTTATAAGTCAGAAACTACCGCTGAGCCTTTTTCAATAAAACAAACCAGGGATAAAAAAGGGGAATGTTTGGTAATCAAAGGACAACCTTTAAGAGACAAGAAGTTTTATATTTACAAAGCGAGCAAAGAATAGCGGAAGAACGTGGTCATCAGGAAAAGTAAGTGCTAAACCCGGCGAAATTGTAGTAAATAGCAAATGAATTAAGAAGAAGGAGAATTTTAATAAATTCCAGGCTAACCTAAAAGAAGCACTTCATAAAAACTGGACAAGAACTTGTCCATGAATGCTCATCCCACTGACCATGACATCCTAACTTATGAAGGGATGCACCTTGTTTAAGATTACGGTTATGGATCAGGTCTCTCTGGTTAACAGAGGGGATTGCTGGTTTCATTTGTTGATGTAGATTTTTTCTCTCTATTTCGTCATCGGGTTCGAGGCCTTTTTTATTACAGAAATAAAGCGGAATCTCCTAAATAAAGTGGTATAAGAAAACAACATCACCCGTATAGGCAGGTTTCTTTTGGTCTTTGATATTTAATGTTGCTTCAATTACAACTTTGGTAGTTCCTCTTAGGTCTGCGATAGCTTTAAGTTTTGCCTTTAGCTGTACTTCATTATCAACTAAAACGGGTTGCCCGAATTTAAAGTTCTCAATTCCGTAATTGATCTCCATTTTGATATTGCGCACTTCCGCAATCTGTTTCCATAAATAGGGAATCAAAGATAATGTTAGATAGCCGTGGGCAATAGTTGCTTTAAACGGTCCTTCACGTTCTGCTTTCTCTTTATTAACGTGAATCCATTGGTGATCCAATGTGGCGTCAGCAAATTGATTAATTTGATTCTGGTCAATCGTATGCCATTGGGAAAGACCTATTTCCTTTCCTAGATGCGACTCATACTCTTCAAAGTTGTTTATTATTATCATATTCTTTTTATCACTTTAACTATATGCTCAGACCGAGCAACAAATTTCAATCCAAATTAGCTCTGGCAGTTCTTTCGGCTAAGCTGTTCTAAAAGTAAAAAAAGCCAGCAGAATTCCCTGCTAGCTTTTGCTTTTATTTTAAATAAATTTCAATATTCTTTATATTAGCCATCAAACTTATCTATCCCGAACTCGTGAAGGCTTTTCTTAATGCTTCCGCCTCACCGGCTGTAAGTTTTGAAACACTACCGTGGCGGGCATCTGGCGGTATAGAAATCTTCTCTATAATTTTCCAGTTCATTAGGTCTTTTGATCTAGAGATTCCATACCTATCAGCCATGGGATAGTCGTATAGTAATAGCCATCCTGATGTGAAAGGGTCTTTCATCACACTTGGACCCTCTGTTATTGTCGGTGCGATCTGTCCCTTATTTAATGGGCCGCTATAGATTTGGTAAGGACCTTCAATTTTATTAGAAGTCGCTACTCTTATTCCCCTTCGCTCTCCTGTTTTAATCCCGAATTCTTCTTCTTTATGAAATAGATAATATATTTTACCATTCTTTATTAACGTGCCGTCAATTACTGAATATGGAGGGTTGAACAGTACTTTCGCTGTTGTAAATGTCTTCCAGTCTCTGGTTTTTGAATACCAAAGTCTACTTTTTTTCCAACCGGCATCCTCGAATGTAGAAGACCAGAATAGCGTGTATTCCTTTGTCGCTTCTTCGTAATAAAACTCTGGTGCCCAAATGTTGTTAACCAGGTTGCCAGATTCATTTTTCACCTCTTTCATGAGGTAAAGAGATTGCTCAAATTGCCAATGAATCAAATCTTTTGAAGTTGCGAAGGTGCAACTTGGACCATATTTTTTACGGGCATCCGCATCACGACTCCCACCTGTTGCTACCAATCGCCATAATCCATCTGACCCGCGGCTTATAAACTGGTCACGAACAAACTGGTCCCAAATAGGTTTATTGTCGTTCAAAGGGGTCCAATTCCTCCCATCTATGGACAGTGCGATATGCAGCTTTGCAATTAACATGGGGTCTGGTAATGGGACCTCTATTGTTTCGCCCTTTTCATTGATCTCTATTCTTGTTGGGTAGCGCTGACGAAAATAAGTTAGCATCCAAACGTCTTTTTTGCTATTCTTGAATTGTGAATAAGCCGGTTCAATTCCTATAAGGAGTAGCAAAAGCGGGATAAATCCTAGAAAAGGTAAAGGAGTTGATCTGGTCATATCTTAGGTAAAAGTAAAGTTGAGTAATTAATATTAATTGCCAAAGCAAACAATCATTGCATATGATGGTATATAAATATACATTTAGTCTTAAATAATTTTTTATGAAACTTAAACATGCTTTGATTTTATTGTTGTTGGCAGGAATATCGGCCAGCCAGGCACAAATGGTAACTCCGGAAAAAGTTAAAGTTAAAGGTGGAGAGCTTGTGATCCAACCGATTACGCATGCGACCTTAGTCTTGACTTACCAAAAAAAGAATATTTATGTAGATCCAACTGGTGGCGCGGAAGCTTTTAAAGGACTAGCTGCCCCAGATATTATTCTAATTACTGACATCCATGGTGATCACTTTGATCCTAAAACCATTCAGGCAATTAATACCAATAAGGCTGTGTTTATAGTCCCTCAGGCTGTGGCTGACAAACTACCTGCTACGATGGATAAGCAGAAGCTCGTAATCTTAAATAATGGCGATAAGATTATGCAATTGGGAATGTCTATCGCTGCGGTTCCGATGTACAATCTTCCGGGAGCACCAAATGCTAACAACCATACTAAAGGACGGGGCAACGGGTATATTTTAGTAATAGGAGGCAAAACGATTTACATTTCCGGAGATACAGCCGATACCCCGGAAATGCGCGCTTTGAAAAATATTGATATCGCCTTTGTTTGTATGAACCTACCCTATACAATGGACGTGAATTCTGCTGCGGAAGGTGTACTGGCTTTCAAACCTCATGTTGTTTATCCCTACCACTATCGCGGACAAGATGTAGACAAGTTTAAAAGCCTGGTAAATGCTGGTGATAAAAACATTGAGGTAAGGTTGCGTAACTGGTATCCTGAGGCGAAGTAGCTAATAGGAGCTATTGCTTGTTAGCAAATAATAACGGCGTTCGTCAAAAAGCTAAAAATACTATATTTAGTGATTGGGATAGATTAAATAATCATCAGTAATTCATATAGTTAATGCTTAAAATACGCTTGCTCGTTTTGCTTAGAGTTTTCCCCGTATTTATTTTTGCCCAACAACAGGCTCATATAGATTGTTTAGCGAAACTGCTGACAAAGGCAGGTACGCAAGGTATAAAAAAAGTGACGGGATAGCTTCGCAAGCTAGATTGCTTTCTGAAATGCTTAAATATCCACGGGGGGAGGTTAACGAGATCAGTGTTATGATTGAAGATAATGGTATTGGTTTTGATCAAAGCAGTAAAGATTTTTCTAAGGGTATCGGCTTAAAGAATATACAAACCAGAATAGAGTATTTGAAGGGAACTGTCGACATCTCTTCTGAGCCCGGAAAAGGTACGCTTGTCGCTCTTTATGTTCCATTAGAATCTTAAATTTGGCTCATGATAGATTTGTTCCACATGGGCTCAATTGAGGATGAAAACCTGCTCCCAAAAGATGGTGTCGTTAATTATTATGGAAAAGTAATGTCCTTAGCTCACTCAAATATTTATTTGCAGAAGTTGATGGAAACCATTGCCTGGAAACCTGATGAAGCCGTTATTTTTGGCAAGCACATCTTTACGAAGAGAAAGGTAGCCTGGTATGGCGAAAGCGAGTTCAAATACACGTATTCCAAAACTACAAAGCAGGCCCTAGTATGGACTCCTGAACTATTAGAACTGAAAGTATTGATTGAGCATAAAACAGGTGAAACATTCAACTCATGCCTTCTGAACTTATACCATAACGGCGATGAGGGAATGGCATGGCATAGCGACGGGGAAAAAGATCTTAAAAGGAATGGCGCAATTGGATCGCTCAGTTTTGGCTCCGAGCGTAAGTTTTGTCTTAAGCATAAAATAACTAAAGAAACAGTATCGTTGACGCTGGAAAATGGGAGTCTTTTGGTGATGAAGGGGGAGACCCAATCTCATTGGTTACATAGATTGCCACCAACAAGGCTTGTGTCCAAGCCAAGGATCAATTTAACCTTCAGAACAATAACTGATTAGTCATAAGGTGCAACTTGAAAAAGGACTGAAAATTCATTAGATTTGCAATAACACAACTAAATAAAACCTGTATGTTTCAATTCAGATATGCAAAAATATACGCTGGTATATTCTTTGCCATATGTATCTCAATCGCGCTTTACGCCTGTAAAGCCGTTGCTCCAAAATCAGCCGCTGCTAATAACGAATCAAATCCTCAAACGATGAAAGCCGCCAGAATATTAGTGTTTTCAAAGACTAAAGGCTTCTACCATTCTTCTATTCCAGAAGGCATTAAGGCGATAATGAAGCTTGGTGTCGAAAATAAATTTCAGGTCGATACTACTAAAGATGCCAAATACTTTGTGGACGATAGTCTAAAGAATTACATAACTGTAATATTTTTGAGCACAACGGGCAACATTTTGAACTCTGATCAGCAAGTTGCATTCGAAAGATATGTTGAAGCCGGCGGAGGTTTTGTTGGGATTCACGCTGCGGCGGATACAGAGTATGACTGGCCATGGTATAACAGGTTGGTTGGAGCGTATTTTTTAAGTCACCCAGGTAATCCAAACGTCCGCAAGGCAACGATAGAAGTGAAAGATACCACTCATATACTGACTAAAGGCTTGCCGAAAAGGTGGGAAAGAACTGATGAATGGTATAATTATAAAAGTATTCAGGAAGACCTCAAAGTCTTGGCCAGGTTGGACGAAACCACTTATGAGGGTGGAGAGAATGGAGACAATCATCCGATAGCATGGTACCATGATTATGATGGTGGTCGCGCATTTTATACAGGTGGAGGCCATACTGATGAAACATATAAAGAGCCACTTTTCTTGAATCATTTGCTTGCTGGAATCAAATATGCAATTGGAAACAATACGTTACTAGACTATTCGAAGGCCTACGCGGTTAAGAAACCGGAAGACAACCGTTTTACTAAAACTATTTTATCAGACGACTTGAATGAACCAATGGAGCTTGCTGTTGCCCCAGATGGGCGCGTCTTCTTTATTGAAAGAGCGGGAAACTTTTATGTTTTCAACCCAGAGGATAAAAAAACAACTCTTGTATATAAATTCCCTGTCACAGCAGTCGATAAGTACCTGAATGGGCTACTTGGTATGACAATTGATCCGAATTTTGCTACTAACAATTATTTATATTTCTTCAATACAGCTGGGCCAAACGACAAGCTCAGACAACATATTTCGAGATTTAAAATAAGCAAAGATAATCAGCTTGATCTAAAGTCCGAAAAAGTGATTATCGAGATTCCTATCGAGGCTGAAGTAAGTGCGCATACAGGTGGGTCTATGGCCTGGGACAAGCATGGTAACCTTTTTATTTCTACCGGAGACAATACGGTACCCTTCGAGTCTGAAGGTTTCGCCCCTATCGATCGAATGGCTAACCGGGTAAACTATACAGCGGAACGATCTGCTGCCAACACGAATGACCTTAGGGGAAAAATACTACGCATACATCCGGAAGCAGACGGTAGCTATACGATTCCGGAAGGAAACCTGTTTCCAAAGGGCATGAGACTAACCCGCCCAGAAATTTATGTTATGGGTTGTAGAAATCCCTATCGCATTTCTGTAGATCCGGAAACGTCTACGGTCTACTGGGGAGAAGTTGGTCCGGATTCTGGAACTGATGGAAAGCAAGGACCTAGAGGTTATGATGAATTTAACCAGGCTAAGTTGGCAGGAAACTTCGGCTGGCCTTATTTTGTTGGAGACAACAAGCCGTATATGCAGTACGATTTTGCCACCAAAGTAGTCGGTGCACCTTTTGATGTAAGTGGCCCGGTTAATAACTCGCCATATAACACCGGACTTAAAAAGCTTCCTGCTCCGCATAAACCTATGGTATGGTATCCATATAATCGCTCTGATCAGTTTCCTATGCTGGGTCAAAGCGGCCGCTGCGCCATGGGTGGACCGATGTATCACTTTGACGCAAAGTTGAGTTCAGGCACGAAGTTTCCTGAATATTATGACAAAGGGTTGTTTGTTTATGATTGGATGCGGAACTGGGTGTTCGTATTAAGGATGGATGAGAATCAAGATTACAAACGTATGGAACCCTTCATGGAAACAAATGGGGATTTTAGACGTCCGGTTGATATTGAGATTGGTCCGGATGGCACTTTTTATATGTTAGAGTATGGTGCTGTATATGGCATTGATAATGTAGATGCCCGACTGGTTCGAATAGATTACAATGGTGGGAACAGAGCTCCGGTGGCGAAACTTATAGCTAAAGATACAGTGGGCTTAGCCCCTTATAAAGTAGCATTCAGCTCTAAAAGTTATGACAATGACGATGAAGATAAGTTGAGCTATCAATGGTATTTTGATGGAAAGACGGTTGGTTCTGTAGTGCAAAACCCAACACATACCTTTACTGAGAATGGAATCTATAACGTGAGATTGGAAGTTAGAGATGCGGCGGGTTTGGTAGCAAAAGACAATGTACAGGTTAAAGTAGGTAATACATTTCCGGATGTAACCATCAGTACACCTAATAACAGTTCATTCTTTTTCCCGGGTGTTCAGAATCTCAATTATAAAATTGTTGTGAAGGATAATGAGGATAAAGTTATTGATCCAAAGAAGGTAAAAGTTAATCTTGATTTTATTGCAAAAGTAGAAAGCAATACGTCTTTAGTTGGACACCAAGAAATTACGCCCAGCTATAATTTCGGACAAGCGTTAATCGCAAAAAGTGATTGCAAAGCTTGTCATCAGGTGAATGCTAAATCTGTAGGCCCCTCCTTCCTGCAGGTTGCCAAGCGTTATCAAGGGCAGAAAACTGCCGTGGCTAAATTAGCGAATAAGATCATCGTTGGTGGTGGTGGTGTTTGGGGAGAACACTCGATGAGTGCACATCCGCAGATCTCGAATGATGATGCCACAGAGATTGTGAAATATATATTATCCTTAGGTATTACAAAAGACAATACGTCTTTGCCTCAGCAAGGAATCGTTGCGCTGAACAAGCACACTGCATTGCAAGACCAAGGTAGATATGTGCTATCAGCATCCTACACTGACAATGGAGGAGCAATTACTCCTTTGACTAAAAAGGAGACTATTGTGCTACGGCCGGCAAAAGTTCAGGCTGAAGATGCAGACTTAATCAAAAATGCTAACAAAAGCAGCACTAATGTGGGAAGTATTCACAATAAGTCTTATTTTGTTTTCAGGGGTATTGATCTTAAAGGTATCGGTAGCTTAAGTTACTTTTACGCCTCTTTAAATCAGTCGGGTTTGATAGAAGTTCGGATGGATTCTCCGAAAGGCGAGGTAGTCAGTAAAATAGAGTTCAAACCAACTGGTAATTGGGACAACTACAAAACGCTTACTGCTCCTTTGACTGCGGTTACTGGAAAGCATGATTTGTATTTTATTTTTATTAAGGATGCAAAGCCAAATAATGACCTTATTAGTGTGGATTATATTAATTTCAACAAGGTAGGAAATTAGTGAACTGAAGCTGGTTGGTGTTTCTCTTTATGGAAATTTTCCATTACAAGAATCGCGGCACCAATCAGCTCTGCATCAAATCCAATTTCGGAGATAATTATATCTGTTTCACTAGAAAGCCTGGGAATACAATATTTATTTAGGGCTTGCTGGATAGGAGCCAGAAGTAGTCTCCCAACTTTAACACCTCTTCCGCTTATTACTATGGCCTTAGGATTCATGATGTGTATAAGAATGGAAAGACCGCGACCAATTTTGTATCCAGCTTCTGAAAGCAATTCTATAGCAAATTGATCCCCCTTGTTTGCCACATCCATCAAAGCATCTCCTGCGTCAACCTTCGATCTTTCATCAAATCCCCGAAAGCTGGAGATACGGCCGCTTTTAATTCCTTCCAAAGCCTTTTCTGCTACTGCAAGTAGAGAAGCTTCGGCTTCAAGACAGCCTTGCTTACCACAGGAGCATAGTGCACCTTCTTCCGTAATTGGAATGTGACTAAATTCCCCTGCGAAACCTGAATGGCCTCTGAAGAGTTGTCCGTTAATAATCATACCGAGACCAATACCCCAGCTTAAATTAATAACCATCACATCTTTAATATCTTTAGCCACCCCAAATTTGAGTTCGGAAAGTGCGATGAGACTGCTGTCGTTGTCGATAAAAACAGGTAAACCGATCGCATCAGAGATATGTCCTGTTAAGCTCTCTTCAGCGGCGTCTAAATACGTATGATTAACGCCTTCATTAATATTGACAAAGCCTGGCATTCCGATACCCACGCCAATTAACTTTTCTTTATCAAGGCTATGTTTTGCAATATGATCTACGATTATCTTCGTGAGTGAGGCTAGAGAGTTAACGTTATTTAAAAGCTTAAGCTCAAAAATTTCTACAGGTGTAATATAATTGTTGAGAAGATCAACCGTAACTATTCGTGTAGAAAGCTGATCCATTGCGACTGTAACTATAAATAGCCTATCGGATTTTACGGCATACATTAATGGTCTCCTTCCCCCGCTTGACGGAGCGTAGCCTTGTTCAATTACCAATCCCATTTCAATTAAATGGTTTAGCGACTTGGTAACCAGTGGTATACTTTTATCTATTTTGGAGCTCAACTCTGCGCATGACATTACAGTGCCATAATAAAGTTGCTGAATAATTTCAGCGTACAGCTTTGAGTTCTTCTTGTTGGTATTAAACACTCTGATGGATTTAAATAAAGATGCAAAAATATGCATTAGGTTTATAAAGACTGTTAACTTTAATAAAAAGAATTACCCTTAACTAGTGATTTTTCTGCTAACTAGACAAACTTAATTGTTTATTTAAATATCTTATTTAATCTTATTAATTTATTTTTAAAGTTCCATATTAATTTTATTAGTTTTGAGATAGGCAGAGGTCTATGAACCAGCTATTTACAGTAGACTATCGAAATAAGCTTTTTAGAACCAGAGCGCTAAGTTTGTTGAAATCGTTGGTATATGCTATTTCGATAGTGCTGTGAATCGGGCTGATGGAGAAAAGAAACATTCGTTTAAAAATTTAATACCTTGCTGAGGTAATTCTTAACTATGAAAAAGTCCCTGCTTTTTATCCTTGTTTTAATTTTAACCAAAGTTTCCTATTCCCAAAAGCGATCATCTTTTGATGCCAGAGGCCTGAAAGTAAGCTGGGAAACGGTGGAGAATAATTATAAGGAAACAAAGGAAACCTATTCAAAATTGACCTTGACCAATATTAGTAAAGAGTTTTTTCCCGCAAGCGGATGGACGCTTTATTTTAATGCACCAAACCTTAAAAGTCTTAATGAAACAGGAGGCTCAGTTAAGGTTGAGCTGATCAATGGGGATTTCTTTAAAGCTAGACCGGAGAGGATATTCAAGGGATTGGGATCAGGTAAATCTATAGTTATTCCATTACTCTCAAGAGACCTTATCAAGAGAACCGATTTCCCGAGAGGATTTTATGTCGTATTTAGTTCCAGGCCTTCCAACGCGATTCCTGTAATTTATGAAGCGCTAACGGCTATAGACTACAGCAGACAACAGCAATTGATTGCGGAAAAAAATTATCAGGAGAATGACGAGATCGAAGACATTCCTCTATCATTATTGCCACCTATATTCCCTAGTCCTTCGAGCATCAAGAAAACTAAAGATATTTTCAATCTGAATAAACTGACGAAGATAATCACCGACCCAGCATTTGGCCCCGAGGCAGCGTATCTAAATGACGAGTTTGAAAAGCTTTTTACCTTCAAGCCGCTACCTGGGACTACGGAAAAGCAAAACGTAATTATTTTACAAAAGCTTTCTTTACCGTCTAAAGAGGCATATAAACTACAGGTTACTTCAAATGAGATTATAATAGGAGCTTCTGGCAAAGAAGGTTTATTTTATGGAATTCAATCCTTAAAGAACCTATTTCCCATCTCAATCTGGTCGACTAAACAGGATGCTATAGCGATCCCTGGAATATCAGTCAGTGATGCACCACGCTTTCCTCACCGTGCCTTTATGATGGATATTGCCCGTAACTTTCAGGGTAAAAAGGCAATACTTAAGGTCATTGAAATGATCTCGTTTTACAAGCTAAATGTGCTTCATTTGCACCTTAATGATGATGAAGGCTGGAGGATAGAGATTCCAGGTTTACCTGAGCTGACTGATGTTGGCTCCAAGAGAGGCCACACACTTAATGAACAGGAAAACCTGATACCTTCTTATGGATCGGGACCGACTGTTAACGCCAATTCAGGAAGCGGCTTTTTAACAAGAGCTGATTATCTCGAGATATTGGAATATGCAACAATACGACATGTGGAAGTTATTCCGGAGTTTGAGACCCCAGGACACGCCCGTGCAGCAATAAAATCTATGGATGCCCGCTATGAAAAATTGCTTAAATCTGGAGATAAGACCGGTGCTGAACAATATTTATTGCGTGATCTAAATGACGCTTCAGTGTATAGATCTGTCCAGGGCTGGAACGATAACGTAATAAATCCGGCACTACCCTCAGTCTATAAGTTTATTGAGAAGCTGGCAGACGAAATGATCGCTGTTTATAAAGAAGCAGGCGCCCCATTAAACACCATACACTTTGGTGGTGATGAAGTGCCAGCAGGCGTTTGGGAAAAGTCTCCTGCCGTAGCTAATCTCTTGAAAATAGATGCCAGCGTAACATCTGTCGATGAGGTTTGGAATTACTACTTTAAAAACGTCAACAGAATATTGAAAGCGAGAAACTTGTTTCTTTCAGGATGGGAAGAAATCGGTTTAAAGAAAGAGATGGTAAATGGGCAAAAGCAAATGGTTTTGGACCCACGGTTTGCCGGGGAAAACTTCCACGCAAACGTATGGAATAACCTAAATCCTAATGAAGACCTTGCGTATAAGCTTGCGAATGCCGGATACAAAGTTATATTGACAAACGTAACCAATATGTATATTGACCTTGCCTACAATAAAAATTTTGAGGAGCCCGGACAATATTGGGGTGGTTTTGTTGACGTAGATAAATTGTTCCGCTTTAATCCTTTTAAGCTTGATCAGCCTGCCAATAAAGAGGTTTTAACGGAGAAGGGTAAACGCAATATTATTGGGTTGCAGGCGCCGTTGTGGAGCGAGATAATAACTACCGAGGGTCAGCTGGAATATTTGATGTTGCCTAAATTATTGGGTCTTGCCGAACGCAGCTGGTCACCCACTCCAGATTGGGCAACGCAAACTGATGTTAAAAAGGTTTCTTCATCCTATCAATATGCATGGTCAGAATTTCTTAATGTGATTGCTAAGAAAGAACTTCCAAGATTAGATTCCTATGCTGGTGGTTTCCGCTATAGAATTCCTATGCCGGGTCTGATTATGGAAGAGGGTAAGGTCTTGGCAAACGTGCAGCTCCCTGGTTTTGAGATACGCTACACAACAGATGGCACTGAGCCCGGTAAAAGCAGTAAACTGTATGTGGAACCAGTTGCAGATGCAAAAAATCTATCATTCAGGGTATTCAATGCTTCGGGCAGAGGAGGTAAAACTATCAAGTTTCTAAATGGAGAAAAGGAAGTCGTAAAATAAGGACGAACTCACTATCTTCGTTATATGTCCTCACACCACATCGTTCGCGAAAAGCAGGAGCCCGCTTTATATATACACTGTCTGGGTAATTTTGATGAAGAATATCTTGGTCAGCTACTAGAGTGGAGTCCTTCATTGATCGTTAGCTCCTCTGAATTTGAGAAGGTCGTCAGTCTTGGACTCAAGGTTGACATAGTTGTAAATCCAATAGGATCCCATAGTTTTCAAGAAAATACCAAGTTGATCGATACCGGAAACAATGACATCATCTCGGTTCTGGATTATTTAATTGCAGAAGGGTATCCAGCGGTTAATTTGATTGATGCAAGTGCTGAATTTTACACTCTGCAAAACTATATTCCGCAAATAAATATTGTTGTTTTTACGGAAACGCAGAAGACTTATGCGATAAAGTCTGGTTTCAAAGTTTGGAAGCCATCCGGAACAATATTCAATGTCTTTGGAGCTGCTGAATTTGCGCACACCAATCTGTTGATGATTAAAGAAGGCGAATTTGAGGTCGCCCACGATGGCTTTGTAGAATTTACATTCAGTTTTCCGTACTTGTTTGTTAGCGAAACGTTATGATGATTTTAAGAAAAGCAAAAGAAGAAGATATTGATGTTATTCAGTATATCGCCAACAACACCTGGCATGATACCTATGGCAGTATTCTCCCGCTAAAACAAATTGAATACATGCTCGATAAAATGTACAATAGAGGTATGCTCCTTTCGCAATTGCAGGAAGGTCATACCTTTTTAATTGCTTCGGAAAACCAGAATGACATTGGTTTCACGGGCTTTTCATTAAAAGATACCGAAAAAAAGATTTATAAGCTTCACAAGCTGTATGTGCTTCCATCAGCTCATGGCAAAGGTTTAGGTAAATTATTGATGAATGAAGTCTACAACATCGCCAAGAATGGAGGAGCAGTTTCTCTGGAATTAAATGTTAACAGAAATAATAAAGCTGTCGATTTTTACAAGCACGCGGGTTTCCAAATAAGAGAAACCGTCGACCTTGATATTGGCGACGGTTTCTTTATGAATGACTATGTGATGGAAAAAGTCATCTAATTAAGTTTAATTGCTAAGTTTTGGAATTCTCATCGGAGTATCAGTTCCTTTCACGATCGTGACAGCACTTTTTGCTATTCCCCTTATCGTTGATAGAATATTGTTTACATCTAATGAGCTAAATTCATCTTTAACGGTATGGTATAGTTTGTCTCCGTCAATCTGAACAGTGCTGATGGTATGGGCCGGAACGCCAAGTGCAGCTAAAGTAGCGTTGTCGCTTCTGTAGAATAATTGTTGCGAAGGGTAAGGATCTGGATGGAAAGTGAACTCAGTACCTTTAAGATTTTTTTGAAGAATGGCTCCAAAATCAGACTTCTCAAAACCGGTGATATAGGCTGTATTTGGACCAAACTTGCTGTCTTTTCCAATCATCTCAATATTAAACATGGCAGTGACATTGTCTGGATTCAGCTTCGAAGAAAAGTACTGCGATCCATAACCACCTATTTCTTCGGCGGTAAAGGCAACAAAGACCAGTGTGCGTTCATTGTTGTTTAACTTTTTGTAATATTTAGCTAGCGCAATCATGCCGGTAATTCCGGATGCATCATCATCAGCCCCATTAGCAATACTATCTTGCTCAACAGACTTGATTATCCCAAGATGGTCGTAATGGCCCGAGAAAACCACAATTTCTTTTGCCTTTGACTTACCGGGAATCATTCCTGCCACATTAAATAATGGCATATTAAGAAGTGTGTTCTTCAGCTCGATCTTATAGTCTGTAACCGACGTTGACTCGTCCAAAATGAATACGATAACATTCGGATTGCTGTTGATGTTCTTTTGATCTACAATGCTTCCCTGATCCAAGCGGACTTTGATCCTGTTGAAGTCGTCTGCTAAGCTTGGGTTAACCATGACAATTTGTTTCTTCCCACTACGAGATATTGGTCTGAATTGTTCCATGAAGGACTTTGATGCATCGAAATTGACCACAGGCGTGTTACTTGACTGATCAAATGATAGGCTTTCTGATGTATTTCCAGATACCATGACGTTGCTAGGATTGATTAGCTTGCCATTTATTGTAACCTTTGTCTCAGATGGTTTTAGTTGAATTTTTGAGAACGATTGTCTTAGCCCGTTTTCGTCAGTCAGTGGTTTTAATCCAATACTCTTGAACTCCGATTCAATGAACTTTGCAGCTTTGTCAATGCCTGGTGTGAAGGTTGCACGGCCTTGCATATCGTCGCTACTCAATGTTTTTATAAGTCTTTCTACGTATTCTTTGGAGATAATCTGTTCGATAGTTTGTGCGTATGTTTGATGACTGACAAAAAGTAACAGCACTAGATAGGTGATTTTTTTCATTTGTTAAGTAACTAGTATGTAGAATTAAATTTGTTTTTACGCTGGGTTATTTCTGAGGAAACTCGGGTGTCGTGTACCCCGTCGATTACAGTCACGTCGTAATCTCTATCTTTATTAGATTCGTGGATTTGTGAGTCTTCCGTATTTTCAATAGAATGGTCGTATGGCCCCCTTCCGCTCATCAACTTTACAAATACCGGTAAGCATTCGAAAAAGACAAACAGCAGGCCAATGAATGTAATGGCCAAAGCGGTATTGGTATCCCTTGTACCATTGGTATTGAAACTTAATTGTCCCAATGCCCAGTTTCTATCTGCGAAGCCTGCAACAGAGGCAAGGCTATCCAATGTTTTGTCAGTAAATAGTTTTTCATTCATCAGTCCATCGAACTGTTTGCGGTCTAGAACAAAGCCTTCACGTCTTCTTAGCTCTAAAGACAGGGTGTCTAAATCCTTCTGACGTTGTTGGAGCTCCAGTTCTTTCCTTTTTGCATAGGGGCCGTAACCCAGAACCCCTGAAGTCTCCGTAGTTTTATTTCCAAAGATCTCGAAGTTTAGCTTCTGACGATCAGATTTTATGGCGCTTTCCAAGGAATCCCGTTGGATCTTAGTTTCGTTTAATTTACCGATCTCAATCTTGTATTTGTTGCCAAAGGCGAGGTTTAGGGTATCGATTTTTGAGCGTTGATTATTTAGATAGCTTACCTTTAAGCGCGCTCTGATCTCTTTATCGAAAATCTTTAATTCAAGAGGACGAGAGATGACCATCCCAATCATTATCGCAAGAAGAATCCTCGGAGTAGCTTGAAGAATTTGTTTGCCGGTACTGGCATTTTTGTTTATGCTCGACACAATGTATCTGTCCATATTAAAAATGGCAAGTCCCCAGATCAACCCGAAAAGAACGGCAAAAAACCAAGCTCCAGTACCGCCCTTAAAGACAAAATACATTGCGTAACCTCCTGACAACGTTGCGAACAAGCCTGTAAAAAATATCGTAGCCCCGATACCAAAATATTTATTCTGCTCTGTAGGATGCTTTTCCAGGGTTGGAATGTGTACACCAGAACAAAACCAAAAGAAACGCGATATTGAATTCATGATTGATTCCCAAATTTAGCAGAAGACCTTCTATTAAACGCCTGATCCACTTAGTTGTTACAGATTAGCCCCGGAATCCTTATCTTTACAGAAATCAAAATGATATGATAAAGGAAATAACTGTCGAAGAGCTTAAAAAGAAAATAGACAACAACGAAGATTTTCAGTTGATTGATGTTAGAGAGACTTTTGAGTACGAGACCTCCAATATAAATGGTGTAAATATCCCTTTAGGAGGCATTTTAATTGAGGCCGACAAAATCGAGAAAGATAAGCCTGTAATTATTCAGTGCAAAAGTGGTAAAAGAAGTGCTGCCGCAATAATGCAATTGGAACAGCAGTTTGGCTTAAAAAATCTATATAACCTTAAAGGGGGAATACTTGCATGGCAAAGTGCTTTTGATCCAGATATGCAGGTTTATTAGTCATGAAGAGAAAGATCGCATTAAATGTTTTTTATAATCTTGGACTAATTGTATCTATTTGTGGGATATTTTGGGCCTTCAAGAATCATAGCTATCTGGTTACAGCTTTATTTGTCGCAACAGCTGCATTTTTTCTTTATGTGAAGATCCAGCTGATAAAGGACATTAGAAGTTCGCTTAAGAATAAGGAAAAAGAGTTGTAGGAATTCCCTCTAGTCCGAGCCCTGGAAGTGTTGTTGGGATATATTTTCCGTCTGACATTTTCGGGTCTTTAAAAGGGTTGTTCGTTGTGAGCCATGGCCCATCCAGATCTGACCAGTCGCATAGTGGAGCGAGCGCTATCCCGGCCAACGTTGCGCAAGAAGTTTCGCTCATACATCCAATCAATATTTTCATGCCAAATGAGCGCGCCTTTAAGATCATCTGATGTGCTTCATACATTCCTGTACTTTTCATTATTTTGATGTTTATTCCATGGTAGGCCCCTACCAAGGAATCCATGTCTGCGAGTCGTTGCACAGCCTCATCTGCTAAAATTGGTATTGGACTTCTGCCTGTTAACCAGGCATTGCCCTCTCTGTCATTTTTATCCATGGGTTGCTCGATCAACAGGACGCCATTATCATGCAGCCAGTAGATCATGTCGATCGCTTGCGCCTTGTCCGTCCATCCTTGATTTGCATCCACGTAGAGTGGAAGGTCACTGACCGATCTGATTGTGTTGATGAGTTCCTTATCATTATCGCGGCCAAGTTTTATCTTTAATACTTTAAAGTCTTTCGCATAAGCCACCTTTTCACGCATCACTTCTGGTGTATCAATCCCTATCGTGTAAGACGTAAGAGGCATTTTCAGCGGATCAGAACCATAGACACTCATGCATGTTTTTTCAAGCATCTTTCCGTTAAGGTCATTCAAAGCAATATCAATAGCTGCTTTCACTGCAGGTTGGTAGGCACCAAGGCCATCTAAATATTCGTTAATCTCTTCAAAGTCAAATGGAAATTTGAATCTACTCCAGGCTACCTTTTGCAAAAAAAGCCCTGCAGTTTCAATACTTTCTCCCATGTATGGGACCATTGATGCCTCGCCAAAACCTTCATAACCTTCGTAACTGAGTTTTAATAGAATAATCGGAGTATTCGTTCTGGAGAATTTGGCGATAGAAAAGGAATGTTTTAATTCCAATAGGTATGGAGTGTAAACTGCTAGCATAGTAAAAACGTGTTTCCGTAATGCTAAAGTTAAAAAAATAGGGGCTGTAACCAATGTAAAAATAATATACCTAATATTGCTCTAGTAATGAATAGCACAATATACCAGCCCTTCCAAAACTTTGATTTTAAGTACCAGAACTGCTTTTTAAGTGGGGATACTTTTAGTTCCCCAGTAATAGAGATCCCTATTCTTCCTAAGTGGTTATTGGAAGTGGCTAATTTTAGTGGAGAAGAACAGATCAAGCTTCTTGATGAAAGTATTCGTAGCTACAATTCATTGACGGTTCCATGCAATGAAGAAGTTCTGGAGCGCTTTATTAATCCCTTGGAAGCCATTATCGAAGCTGCATTTACGGCGGGTTATGTTGGAGTCTCTAAGTTGGAAGAGGTTGATCTTTTCCGCTGGATTGGTAAGTTTATGTACGGGTTGTTATATGTTGAGATGCATGCCGCAGTAAAGCAACAACAGATTAGTGAAGATGGCATCAATATGTCACAAGGATTGATGCACAAATTCGGCAACCTCCATACCATGATCCAGGGCATCTATACCAACGTAGAGTTTGAAGATTTTAAACCTTGGTCTATAATCGTAGTTCCGCTGGAAGATAAAAACACGCCCTTCAGTTTCAGAGACGAGATCAATACGCTTACCTTTTCCCTAAAATTGAAAGACTTCGCCATCATTGCGGTTCTGCAGGATAATGGGACCAACAAAATATACCACGAAGAGATCTTAGAACAGATTCAAAATAAGCCTTTAACTGCACAACAGATCGAAGAGCTTACCGCTAGATTCTACTATTCGGCCTATTTATTTAACAGGCTACCAGAATATACCATTTTACCTGTGGAGGGATCAATCTATATCGATGCCATGCCACTAAGAGGTACAGTTAATAAAGCTTTGTTTGACCATTGGCAACACAAAACCTATGCTCAAGTTCTTCAGGATTTCTGGAAGCCATGGGGACATACTTTGTTTGAGATTATTAAGGACCCAACAAACCCAATCAGTTATTTCAACCCACCATCTTTACCGCCAACTACTTAGCCGATTTTGCTCATTACCTGTTTAATAAAAAACGGGATCACACCGGGCATTAAGAGTACAGTTAAGATCATACCTGATAGTGCGCCATAAAGGTGGGCATCATGGTTAATGTTATCTCTCGATTGTTTGGAGGCATAAGCGCAGTAAATTAAATATAAAGGGCCAAAAGCAAGCGCCCATATTCCAAAAGGTATTGGCATGATGTACATCTTTGAGAATGGTTGAAATAGGATAAAACTAAAGATGACTGCACTTACAGCCCCAGAAGCCCCAAGGCTATTATACCACAAATCATTTTTATGCCTGAATACGGTGGGAAGATCACTTGCCACTAAACTTACAAAATATAGGATAGCGAAATTCACAGAGCCGATCATGCTTTCCAACGCAAAGCCAAAAGAAAAGAAGGTTAGCATATTAAAAATCAGGTGCATCCAATCTGCATGTATAAAGCCACTCGTAATTAATGTATAGACTTTGTGACGGCGAGACACATTATAAGGACTTAAAACGAATTTGCCAAAAAGGCTATTGTCGTTGAACGCGTAAATGCTGGTAACAATTGTAAAGATAAAGATGAATGAAGCTACTGGGGTATTATTTATATAATCCATTATTTAAGGTTTAGTTTAATATTCTCCAGCATGCGGGCTATAGGATATCGGCTATAAGTTTTTTCAAAGTAAGCAGAATTCTTGTAAATGAAGTCGAGTTGAGCATCCGCGCTTTTTGCAAGCACAGGATTTCTTGCCTTTTCTTCCTCTAGTTTCTCTTTAAGTGAGGAATCTTTTCTGAGTAACTCTGCTGCGGTGTCTTCGAAAACGTATGCAGAGAAATGTTCTTTCATGCTCAATATGGAATCGAAAAAGTTCCAGTTGAAGAAAGAATCCATTGCCTGAGGTTCCAGGGTTTCTACTACATACCTATTTGTAGGTTGGTCTACGTATATTACGAAATCACCCTTGTAGTATTGTAAGGATTCCTTCACCGAGTTTAGTTTCACTGCCGAATGCAAATAATGACCTTCGTATGGTCTGGTACCAGTCTTATAGTCTGCAATATAATATAGTTCAGCTTCGATCTTTTGATCACTTGCCAATGTGGAAACTTTCACATTATTTAATTTTAAAAGCTGTACTACTTTAGACCAGGCTTGGGGAATAATGTAGGCCACTGGTTTAGTTATGGTCGTTGACGCTTCAAAGGTGTTCCAATATTTTATGGTTTTAGTATAAGGTTCATTTCTATCATAGTAAAGCCTATCTAAACCACTCACTTCACTAGGTTTGTACTTTGCTGCGTAACCTTTAAAGTCGAATGTTTCGAAATCCTTGGTATTTAGCTTCCAGTCCAGTGGGAATTCCTTTTGCTTCGCTACATCTGTATCTGCTATCTTTTTATTCTCAGCTATAAGTTTAGAATCCCGCTTTACGATAGCTACGTAGATTTTCAATAGTTTGCAAGTTGCATCCACACGTTTGTCATAATCCTTTAACATATGTGTTTCTGGCATAAAGCCAATGGTGTTATGTAAAGTTGTGTAACCGGTAGAGTAGCGGGGCGACTCCAGAAAGCCAGTAATCCCCTGGTCGGGAGTTTCCTCTATAGAATTCACGTAAGGTGTCATCTCATATCCAACAGCGGCCATTTTCTCGTATAGAGATGGCAGCATTGTCTTGCTAAGATAATTTGAAAGAATAGGGTTCATCTTATCCTTATGTGTGGGAATCAGTGTCATGGTATACTGGTAATCTGCGCCATTACTAGTATGGGTGTCTACAAATATCTCGGGCTGCCAGGTATTAAAGATTTGTTGGAATGCCAAAGAATTTTTAGAGTCAGATTTAATGAAATCTCTGTTCAAGTCGTAATTTTTTGAATTGCCCCTAAATCCATAATCGGTAGGTCCATTTTGATTTGCGCGCGAGGTAGCCGTACGGTTAAAGCTACCATCGATATTGTAAATTGGAATGATGCAGATCACCACATTTTTAGGCAGCAGTTTATCTTTCAGAAGGTCTCTGGCTAGCATCATACTGGCATCGATTCCTTCTGGTTCTCCCGGGTGAATACCATTGTTAATTAGCAATACTATTTTATCTGCTTTTTTTACAGCAGCGGGTTCAAATACTTTATCTTTGGAGAGGACCAGCACATGCAATGGTTTTCCAAAATCAGTACTTCCGTAGCTGAGTAATTTGGCTTGCGGATAAGTTTTGGCTAGCAAGGTATAGTATGCTATTGCCTGATCGTATGTGGCTGTTTCCTTTTTACCACTGGTTTCGTAGGGCGTTATCTGTGCTGAAGTTTCAATAGCCATTAGTAGCATTAATAAAGTGATTAAACGTCTCATTGAATTCATGCGTTAATAAAGGCTTTTTCGAGATACACCAACCGGACCGAAGTGGTATTTAATGCCTACGCTGTAATAGTTATATATATCAGGATTGCTATTTTTAAACCTAACAGAGGAATCATCATAACCGTCAAGACCTTCGCCAACAGTTACGTTGGTTTGAAGATTAATGTTCACCGCTAGTCTGGGAATTCCAGAATAGCTCCGAAAATAAATATTCAGGCCTAGATCAAATGGGAAAGTGATATTATTGGAATAGTCGTTACCCGGAAACTTATAGCCGGTGCTTTCCTGGAATCGTGCAACGCTCCTCATCTTATTGTGAATCACCCCCGCTCCTGCGCCAACATACAAATACTTGGCAAAATTTGAGAAAGAGCTCCTGTTATAATTTATAAACGCACCTAGGGCTAGTTTCCCATTTACAGTGGCGGAGGTATAGGAATTTACAAATTGCCGCTCATAAGGATCTGTTTGAACGCTTCCCCCCACAATCTGGCCCTTTTGCAATTCACCGCCAAAGCTAACAAATGGTGTAAAATGATAGTCCAACGTCCCGTAACCAGCCAGATCGAAGTCATGCTTCTGAACATCGGTAAAGGAATGGGTATAGCCAATACCACCTCCGATACTTAATTTATAAAAGTTGGATTGTGCCATGACGTTTGTGCAAAGCAATAAGGCAATAAATAGAGTGCTGACTTTTTTCATGGATCTTTATATAACTTTGCTTTTTTACGAGACTATGCTAAATTATCAAAATAAAACTAATTCCCTCCAAAAACGCTTCGTCAAGTACGTACAGATTGATACCCAATCTGACCCGCTATCAAACACTATTCCTTCCACAGCCAAGCAAAAGGACCTCGGTAAGATATTAGTTGAAGAACTGCTTAACCTTGAAATTAAGGATGTGCATCTGGATGAATATGGTTATGTATATGCTACAATTCCCTCAAATTCAAACAAAACCGTTCCAGTCATTTGCTTCTGCTCCCACATGGATACTTCTCCGGATTGTAGTGGACAGCATGTAAAGCCAATTATCCATAGCAATTATCAAGGACAAGATCTAGTATTGCCGGATGACAATACCATTATTTTAAAAATGATTGATCATCCTGATCTTAAAGATCAAATCGGCAATGATATCGTTACCGCCAGCGGCACTACTCTTCTAGGTGCGGATAATAAATCTGGACTGACAGAAATCATGGAAGCCGCTGCTTTTCTGATGGCTAATCCTGAGGTAAAACATGGAACTATAAAGATTCTTTTTACTCCAGATGAAGAAATTGGAAGAGGGGTAGATAAAGTGGATCTCAAAAAGCTAGGTGCTGATTTCGCCTATACCGTAGATGGTGAAACTTTGGGTTCCATAGAAGATGAAACCTTCTCTGCTGATGGAGCTCTTTTGACAATCAATGGCGTAAGTACGCATCCTGGCTTTGCCAAAGATAAAATGGAAAGTGCGATCAAGATACTTTCAGATGTAATCAGTGCCTTACCTACTGATTGCCTTTCTCCAGAGTCTACGGAAGATCGAGAAGGGTTTATACATCCGGTTAGTTTGTCGGGGAGTGTGGAACAGGCAGAAGCGAGGTTTATTATCAGGGCCTTTGATGACGAACAGTTACAGGCAAATGGTGAATTCCTAGATGCTACAGTGCAGAATATTATCGAAGACTTCCCTAACTCAACTTACGAACTTAAGATCACGGAACAATATAGAAACATGAAAAAAGTCTTGGACCAACACCCTGAGATTATGGAAATAGGGATACAGGCAATCGAGCGCGCCGGTATTAAACCTAAACGTCAAAGTATTCGCGGCGGAACTGATGGTTCGAGGTTGTCGTTCCTGGGTTTGCCTTGTCCGAATATTTTTGCGGGCGAACACGCGTTCCATGGTAAACAGGAATGGGCTTCAGTACAGGATATGGAAAAGGCAGTTCAGACCATCATCAATATTGCAGTTATTTGGGAAGAGAAAGCTTAGCTAAGTACTGGTCCTGATCGTCTTCAAATACGATTTCAACAATCCAGCCTTGCTTTTTAGCGAGGCTTTTTAGTGTCTGCTGGTCAACGTATATCCATTTAAACCATGCTCCTTTAACGCTTTTATACTCGTACCTGAAGCTTACTTCGCCATAATAGCCTTTTACTGGAAAAGCCACTTCCTGGTACAAATACGATAGATCTGAGCTATCGAATATGAGCTGTCCATCAGGCTTGAGCAATGATTTTACCGACTTAAGAAAAGCTGTTAAGCCGGCGATTGTTCCAGTCAGTCCAATGCCGTTCATCATGAAAAGCAAGGTGTCATAAGTGTCGCCGCTGTATTTGATAATGTTTCCTTCGATTGCTTTTTTAAGTCCGCGCTGATTCATGATGGTTACAGCTGTTGCAGAAATATCCATACCTGTAACATCAAATCCTCTGCTTTGTAATATGAGCGCATGGCTGCCTACACCAGCCCCTACGTCAAGAACTTTCCCCCTGCATAACCCTAGCGCTTTCAGTTCAAGATCGGGCATCTCCCGTTCATCTCGAAAGTAAACGTCAACCGGCATTTCTTCCGGTTCATCGTAATTGTTATGTACCCAGAGTGTTTCTGAAGGTGGCTTTGAAAACTGATCTTTTAAGGCTTCACCGAAAACATCCATGAAAGCAAAGATAATTTATATTTCAAACTCCTGATGGTACTCCGGAATTTCAATGTGCTTAAAGCCTTTTTCTCTGAGCTTAACGGCAAAGTTCTGCTGCACCTCATATTCTCCATGGACGAGAAATAACTGCTTGACTTCGGCTGCAACGTCGTGATCTTCTCTAAAAATGCGCACGGATTTGTTACCTGCCAATAGCTTGCCGCCAAGAGATCTCGGCTCTGCATAGCCAACCATCAAAATTGTATTCTTCTTATTCCCGATATTGTTCTTAATGTGATGCCTAATCCTACCTCCATCTGTCATTCCCGAAGCTGAGATGATTACGGAGGGTCTAGGATCATTATTAAGCGCTTTAGAGTCTTCTGCGCTTTCGATGAATGTTAGCCCTTTGAAGTTAAAGATGTCTTTATCAATTTTCAGCAGACTTTGAACTGCACTATTGTAAACTTCAGGATGATTTCGTAGGATTTCGATAGCTTTAATGGAAAGAGTACTGTATACATATACCGGAACATCTGGCAGTCTGTGCTTAAGCTCCAGTCCGTTTAAAGCATATAGTAGATCTTTGGTTCTACCAACGCTGAATCCATTAGCAAGTATACGTTCAAGATCCAGGGGATCAACCCACAGTGGTCTATGTGTGCATGGGAAAGAACAAGATGCGTAATGCTCTTGGGTTCAAAGCCAAAACAACTGTTGAGTAATGTCAGTTACTTCGCCCATTCCCTGGAACATTCCGCAATCCAGTAAAATTTGAGTGTTATTGTTAAGGGTTATGAGGTGTTACTACCAGTAACAGCGCGCGCTGCACCTTGGAAAGCGATTTTCATTCAGTTCGACTTATCCTCTTAAGCCTGAGATTGAATCTTTAACTTTATCAGATACATCAGCAAACTTATCTTTTGAAGAATCTAAAAGATCGCAGAACCAGTCTGTAACTTTCTCTTTTAAGTCTCCTTCTTTATCTGATGATAGAATTAGTGCTACTGCAACGCCTAGTGCTGCTCCTGCTAATACTCCTGCAATTATTTTCGTTTCTTTTTTCATGATCTGTTTTATCTATGAAGGTAAAACAAAAACGATGGTGAATAGTTCTGTCTTTGACTATAATTATTAAAATGGTAAAGAAACTATCCTACTTGAACATCGCTTTTGCGATAGCTTATTTCCTTCTTTATCTGCTCAATAGTACATCCTTCGCTATGATTGGGATATTGGTAGTAATCGTTTTCAACGCTGTGGTGTTGAAACACCTGAAGAAAGATGAGCCTTTCAAAAGCGTTCATTTTGTTATGGGGGCAACGAATATCTTCTTTGCCGGGTTTATGATCTTATGGGTAAGTCACATCGTTATTTCTTCACTTAATTACCATTACTTTGGAAATACCTGGTTCTATATTACATTTACTAGTTTGTTTATTATCAGTATACTTACGCATTTTATCTTAGTGCTTCGCATCGGTAGAACCATTAATCAGTAAACGCTTCTTTTGTATTATGTAGATCAGAATCCGACTAATCTATTATTTTTGTTGATATTAAAAGACCCTATACATATGCGTAAAATAATTTCAACTCTCCTACTAGTATTCGCACTAGTCAGTGTATCGAAAGCACAAACTGTTCATCAAAATACAGGCTGGCTTTTTTTGATGAACAGCACAAAGTTCAACGCCAGGTGGGGAGTGCATTTTGATCTACAATTAAGGTCTTCGGATGAGTTCAGTAATGTTAGAAACCTATTAATCAGACCTGGGTTGATTTATTTTTTCAATAGCACCAACAATTTAACGCTCGGGTATTTATTCACTCAAACTTATACTTCAGGAGCAGAAACACTCACGGAAAATCGCTCATGGGAACAATTTATTCACACTCAAAAGATTCAAAGCATAAGTGTAAGCCATCGTTTTAGATTGGAACAACGTTTTATAGAGAAGATTTCTGAAGATGACGTCTTCTCTCAAAGACTTCGCTATTTTGTTAGATTCCTTATTCCATTAAAAAAGGATGCTGCAGTATTTGAGAAAGGTTTTTTTGCAGGGGTGCAGAATGAAATATTTCTGAATGTTCAAAACAAAGGAGTTGTAAATAATAATCTCTTCGATCAGAACAGAGCTTACCTTGCCTTGGGTTACAGGATTCAGAAGAAGATAGATATTGAAGCGGGATATATGAATCAAGCGGTAAAAAGCCTGAGGGGACATATAAATAATAATATACTACAGGTTGCAGTCTACACCAGGTTCTAGAGCTTAATAACCCCAGTAGCTCGAATAAAAAAAAGCCGGCAACTTTTCAGTACACCAGCTATCTATCAGCAAACCTTTTTGACAAGATTTGTAGGTAGGTTAATGTTATTTGGGCATTACAACGGTGTCGATAACGTGTATTACTCCATTTTTTTGCATAACATCAGCAATAGTAACGGTAGATTTGCCACCCTTTTCATCTGTTAAGATTAATTTTTTACCGTTCATTGAAGCTGTAAGTTTTCCACCAGCAACGGTTGTAAACACCGCTTTTCCGTTTCCAGCTTTAATCGCTTTGGCAATGTCTTTAGAAGTCATTTTGCCAGCAACAACATGGTAAGTAAGAATTTTTGTAAGTGTCGCTTTATTCTCTGGCTTTAATATTGTTTCAACGGTTCCTGCAGGAAGTTTTTTGAATGCAGCATTTGTAGGTGCAAAAACAGTGAATGGACCCGCAGATTTTAATGTCTCCACAAGACCTGCTGCCTTTACTGCAGCTACTAATGTGGTATGGTCTTTTGAATTTACAGCGTTATCTACAATGTCTTTAGTAGCATACATTGCTGCACCGCCGACCATTGGATTTTTCTGTGCGAATGTTGGTGTTGTGAATGCCAAAGCTGCTATGGCAACAACAGATAAAATAATTTTTTTCATAAAATTTCTAAGTATTTTAGTTTTGATACCATAATCTACGTACAAGAGAAAATTACAGATGTTGAAAATCAATAATAAGTTGAAGTTATTTGCTGTATATGAATTCTGGATTTCTATAACCCTTGCTTACGTTGTCATACCAATCTGCAAAAGATTTTCCACCACTGGCTGCCCATTCCGCAAAGTGTAGGTAAGCGAGTGTTACATCTTTTCCTTCAATAGGATATTGAAATTTGCTTGCCGGTACTGCAATAGCATAAGGAAGTCCAGTTTTTGTTACATAATAACGCCCAGTAGCCGGATCACTACTATCGTCGCTAGTTCCAAAAAGACTTTTGTCGATGAGGTCTGTAGGGGCATTGCCAGCCATATGAACTTCGTGCCTGGATTTACCTACTTTATAAAATATAAAGGGGTTGAATTCCAGCCCGAAATCTTCTAAAAGTGGACCCTTGTTTATGTCGAACTTAACCGTGTATTCTTTTGCCTCCGACTGTGGTTTACCGGGTTCTGTATTCCCATTTGCCATTTCTTTGTGCATGTTTTCAAAAAGTATAATTACGGCTTTACTTTGGTTCTCTTCTAAGACCGCGCCTTCAATCTTAACTACTTCGGATCGGTCTAACGGGAACATGACGCCAAAACCGTTGTCAATTGAACCACCTGCAGCCTGTAACATATAATTTCCGATCACCTGAACAACTATGTTTTTAGCATTCGTGATAACGGTGTATTTAGACGTTATTACAAGGTCGTTTATATCGAAGTCGCCTCTAACAGGCCATTGATCTTCAAAACCTATTGTTGAACCTTCCCCTAAAGAAGAAAAACTTTTAAAAGCTTTATCAGCATCGTCCGGAAAATCGTCCATCAAGTCTGGAATACCATCTCCATCTCTGTCTGCCAATTCTTTTGACAAATCAAGAGCTATATTGATATCTATATTTACCGCACCAGTCAAGGCAGTTAATTTGCCAGTTGTAGTCGCGCCGGTCATCATGGCAATGCTCGCGGTAGCAATAATATTTCCTACAAACGTGCTGTAGGTCCCAATAGTAGCCGATGAGCCGACATACCAAAATACGTTTGGCCCCCCTTTACCACCGCTTTTCATGATTACTTTAGAGCGGGCGGCTGTAGTGAGTGTTGAACCTATTTTGAATACAAACACTGCGTTTGGGTCTCCGCCGTCATCTAAGGTAAGGGTTCCTGTAATCCCAACAGAGGAAGGGAAACTATAGGTTCCTGGTTTTAATGTTAGAGAACCAAGGTCCTTGCCTGTTAAGTCGTTTTCTACAGGAATAGTAAAAGTTGCTAATTTATCAATGTGCAGTTGTGCATCTTTCTGAGCTGTTCCTGCCTGCGACAATGCGCTGGAAAATTTCGCGCCTGAAATGGTTTCAGCAGGTAGAAAGCCAGTAATCGCGCTACCAGGGCTAACTCCAGCATTTCCATTGATCACGGTGCTGCCATTATTTGTAACGGTAGATGAGGCTAAAACAGCAAAGCTTTGTGCATCATCGATTGAGGGTGCATATTGTCCAAAAGTCGCGTTAATGGAAGATATAAGTAATAGTGCAGCGATTGCTGCGAAACTTGAAAATTTCATGATGTTGATTTAATACTGATTTGAACTAAGCACCCATATTAATGTCCAGATCTGCAGTGCCTGCCTTTATATTTCTTGTTGTGATTGTTTTGTCTGGTGCCATACAGACGATGTAAAGCTCTGTTACTTGGTTTGAGAGGTATAGCTTAGTCTTAAATCTTGTTATGACTGTCAATGATCCTTTTGCCAAGAGTTTGCCTCCGGCTACGCCATCGGATGTATATATCGCTACCACATACAGCTTGCCGGGGAACTTATTCTCCGCAATGCTGATGCTGAGGTTTAAGTTTCTGGAGTTTTCCCATTTAAATCCTACAGGCGCTAATATTGCGTTGGTCGTTTTAGCGGGTTCAATCGGGGGTTCGATAGCTGGTTTTTTACAAGAGGCCAAGGAAACCGATGCGATGGACGCGATGATGAGGAATTTTTTAATCATAGTTTGGTAATTTTAAAGTGCTTTTGGTGATTTGGTCACTGCAATTGCCTATCCAATAGTTATATATTTTATTGACAGGTGGTTAGGAAAAATGGGTTCTCAAGTATTGTTATCATTTGGGGAAGTTTGTCTCTTTCTTGCCCAATAAATAAACTATTATGGTGAATTTTTAATTTATAATAATCCTACATAAACGTAAGTTTATTTATTGATAATTTAATATTAAATGGAATTGCTTTTTATTTAATTAGGAGGTTGGGTGATGAAGTTGTTTTAGGCGGTTTGGTTATGCTCAAATAGTAGCTGATAATTGTATCTTAAAAATGGAAGTATCAATCCTATAAAAACTGTAAATTGCTTTTTAATTACTCTAAGAATAACCCAGAGTTTAGTTGGAGTATAGATCTGGTTTGTAATTATGGGCAGATAACAGGGACATAACAGGGAGGTAACAGGGACGTAACAGGGAGAATGCCCCTGTGAAATCCTGGTTAACTACGAGTTATATTCTATTGAGGTCATATTTACCTAAAAGGACGTTACTATCCTTACTGGGTCAGAGCCTAAAATAGACTGTCATCAAAGCGTTGGGATAACAAATGGAGATCTCAAGATTTTTTCGCCAACTATTTGACAATAACAGATATTACGCTATCTTTGCAGTCCCTAAAAATATGGGGAATAAATAATTGTTTAACAAATAAAATACAAGCAAGTGAATACGTTAAGTTACAAAACTGTCTCTGCCAATGCAAAAACTGTTAACAAACAGTGGGTTGTTGTTGACGCACAAGGCGAGATTTTGGGGCGCTTGTCATCGAAGATCGCAATGATCATCCGTGGTAAAAACAAGCCTGAGTACACCCCACACGTAGACTGCGGCGATAATGTGATCGTTATCAATGCAGACAAGATTAAGTTGACCGGAAACAAATTCGCAGAGAAGATCTATACTTCTTACACGGGTTACCCAGGTGGTCAGCGTTTCATTTCTCCTAAAGAGTTAATGGCTAAACATCCAAAACGTGTTATCGAGAAAGCGGTACGTGGTATGTTACCTAAAACTAAACTTGGTGCTAAATTGTACACCAATCTTTATGTTTATGCAGGTACAGAACATCCTCATGCAGCACAATCACCAAAAACCATTACACTTTAATTAAAGAAGAAATGTCAGTTACTAATACTTCAGGAAGAAGAAAGACTGCTGTTGCTCGTATCTATTTAAAAGAAGGCAGCGGCATTATTACCGTTAACGGTAAAGATCACAAAGAATATTTCCCAACATTGCCATTACAATACATTGTTAATCAATCGTTCACAGTTTCAGAACTAGTTGGTCAGTATGATGTTAAAGTAAATGTTGCAGGTGGTGGTGTTAAAGGTCAGGCAGAAGCTGTTCGTTTAGCTATTGCTAAAGCTATTGTTGAATTAGATGCTGAGAAAAAACCAGCATTACGCGCTAAAGGGTTAATGACCCGTGATATGCGTATGGTTGAGCGTAAGAAACCAGGACGCAAGAAAGCACGTAAGAAATTCCAATTCAGTAAACGTTAATCTTAAGGAGACAAAACAATGGCAAGAACTACATATCAAGACTTATTGGATGCAGGTGTACACTTTGGTCACCTTACCCGTAAATGGAACCCAAAAATGGCGCCTTACATATTCATGGAGCGCAATGGTATCCACATTATAGATTTAAATAAAACTTTAACTAAAACTGAAGAAGCTGCTTCAGCGATCAAACAGATCGTGAAATCTGGGCGTAAGATCCTATTTGTAGCGACAAAGAAGCAAGCTAAAGAAATCGTTGCTGAGCAAGCTAAAAAAGTAAACATGCCTTTCGTAACTGAGCGTTGGTTAGGTGGTATGTTAACTAATTTTGCTACTGTACGTAAGTCAATCAAGAAAATGGTTACCATCGATAAGATGACTAAAGACGGTACTTATTCCATCCTTTCTAAAAAGGAGCGTTTAATGATCCAACGTGAGCGTATCAAATTGGAAAGCTTATTAGGTGGTATCTCGGATCTTAACCGTTTACCAGCCGCTATCTTTTTAATTGACGTTAAAAAAGAACATATCGCTGTTAGTGAGGCGTTGAAATTAAACATTCCAACTTTCGCAATGGTAGATACTAACTCTGATCCTTCAAACATCGATTTTCCAATTCCTGCGAATGATGACGCTACTAAATCTATCTCTTTAATTACTGATATCATTATCAAAGCGATTGAAGAAGGTCTGGATGAGCGTAAACGTGAGAAAGACGAAGAAACTGAAAAGGAAGCTGTAGCTGCTAAAGCTGCTGCTGATGCTCCGGAAGCTGCTGCTCCTGGTTCAAGAAGAAAAAAAGTTGAGGCTGATACCACAGAAGAAGGTACTAGCGAAGAAGCTTAAAATAGTATAATTTGGGTTGTATGGTGCGTTGAAGGGTTTACTTACAACAATACTGTACAACCCATAATTTTTAAATCATAACTTAAAAAGAAAACTAAAATGTCAGTACAAATTACTGCTGCAGATGTAAATAAATTACGCCAACAAACCGGTGCCGGTATGATGGACTGCAAAAAAGCATTAGTGGAAGCAAACGGAGACTTTGAAGCAGCCGTTGATTATTTACGTAAGAAAGGTGCTAAAGTAGCGGCTTCTCGTCAGGATCGTGATTCTAACGAAGGCGTTGTTATTGCTAAAGCAACTGCTGATGGTAAGCGTGGTGTTGTCGTTGAATTGAACTGTGAGACTGATTTTGTTGCTAAAAATGCTGATTTTGTTGCTTTGGCTCATAAATTTACAGATTTAGCTATCGAGAAAAACCCGGCTACTTTAGAAGAGCTTTTGGCTTTAGAAGTTGATGGTCATAAGGTTTCTGATGTAATCATTGAATACACAGGTAAAATCGGTGAGAAAATTGGTATCTCTAAATTTGAAACTATATCAGGCGAAAAAGTCGTTCCTTACATCCATGGCAACTACCGTTTGGGTGTGTTGGTGGCTTTGAACCAGGATGTTGCAGGTGTTGAGGATGCGGGTAAAGATGTTGCAATGCAAATTGCTGCAATGAATCCGGTTGCCTTAGATAAAGATGGCGTTGATGCCACTACTATCGAACGTGAAACTGAAATCGCTAAAGAAGTGATCCGTGCTGAAGGTAAACCAGAAGCAATGGTTGAAAAAATAGCAGCTGGTAAATTGAACAAATTCTACAAAGACAGTACTTTGTTGAATCAGGAATTCGTTAAAGATTCTTCGAAAGATGTTCGTAAGTTCTTAGATGATACTGCTAAAGGTTTGACCGTTACTTCATTCAAACGCGTACAATTGGGATCTTAATTTTAGGATTTTAGTTTAGATATAAGAGGTTCCTTGCCATTGGTAAGGAACCTTTTTTATTATATTTACTTTTATGATTGCGATTATAAATTGTAAGTTTTTTATTGATAAGATGCTGCTAAATAATCAGACCATCCTGATTCAGGAGGATGTTATCGTTGATGTGGGAAATGTTTCCCCACCAGAAGACGCGGAGGTTATAGATGCGAAAGGGTGCTTTGTTACACCGGGGCTTTTAGATCTTCAGATTTATGGAAGTGGAGGCAACCTATTTTCGGCCTATCCTACTGCTGAAACACTGGCTCAGATGGATGATGATCTTTCCAGTAAAGGAACTACAGGATTTCTTGCTTGTGTGGCTACTAATGCCCCCGAAATAGTAGCAGCATCTATTGCAGCGGCTAGAGCATATAGAAGGCATGCCAAAGGCTTCCTTGGTCTTCATCTGGAAGGGCCGTATCTAAATCCTAAGCGCAGGGGTGCTCATATCGAGGCTTATATAAAGAAGGCGACGCTTGAAGAAGTGAAACTGTTAATAGAAAGTGCAGAGGGGGTAGTCAAGATGATGACAATTGCTGCTGAACTTCAGGATGATGATGTGCTAGACTATTTGCAGCAACAGGATGTGGTGCTATCCCTTGGCCACAGCGACGCTACATTTGAGCAGGCTTCTTTGGCTTATAGTCGCGGTTTCAGTACAACTACCCACTTGTTCAATGCCATGCCTTCGATACACCACCGTGCGCCAAATTTGCCTGTCGCGGTATTAAATCATGATACTGCAATGGCCAGTATCATTGCGGACGGTCGGCACGTTGATTTCGAAATGGTTAAGCTTAGCCACCGGTTAATGGGTGAGCGGTTGTTTCTAATTACGGATGCAGTTACGACTTGTAATGTCGGACCTTATCAGCATCAGTTGAATGGAGATAAATTTATTACACCAGACGGCACACTATCGGGTTCAAACATTACGATGCTAAAAGCGGTTCAAAACTGTGTTTCGCACTGTGGTATTTCGTTGCCGGAGGCCTTGGCTATGGCAACAATAAATCCTGCCCGACTAATGGGGATAGAGGAAAAATATGGTAGTTTAAGTGTTGGGAGGATAGCTAACCTTTTGTTTTTAGATCAAAATTTAAGCTTGCAGAAGGTTTTTGTGAATGGCGCTGAACATTTGAGCACTATAAATTAAAACAAATAGCTATTTTTGAGGCCATGAAGTATAAACGGATCCTGTTAAAGTTAAGTGGCGAATCGCTGATGGGCGATAAGCAATACGGAATTGATAATGAGATGGTACGCAAGTACGCAGAAGACATCAAAGCTGTTCATGATAAAGGTCTCCAAATTGCAATTGTAATTGGGGGCGGGAACATCTTCAGAGGTCTTAGTGCTGAGAAATCAGGTATGGATCGTGCGCAAGCTGACTATATGGGAATGCTTGCTACCGTAATCAACAGTATGGCTTTACAGGATGCCCTTGAAAAAGTTGGATTGAAAACAAGATTGCTTACCGCGATTAAGATGGAGCAAATTTGTGAACCCTTTATTCGTAGAAGAGCCGTTCGTCACTTAGAAAAAGGAAGAGTTGTAATCTTTGGTGCTGGAACTGGGAATCCGTATTTTACTACCGATTCGGCAGCTGCTTTGCGTGCAATTGAAATTAAAGCAGATGTTGTCTTAAAAGGAACTCGTGTAGATGGGATTTATACTGCAGATCCTGAGAAGAATCCATTGGCTACAAAATATAAAGAGATTTCCTTCAAGGAAGTGTACGATAAGAGCTTGAATGTAATGGATATGACTGCCTTTACGCTTTGTGAAGAGAACAAGCTTCCAATCATTGTGTTTGATATGAACAAGAGCGGAAACTTCATGAAAATCGCTAATGGCGAAGAAATCGGTACCTTAGTTAGATAAAATATTACAGCATATAGTATGAATGACCTCATAAAGAAACAGTTAGAAGATGCTCAAGCCGCTATGGATAGAGCTATTAATCATTGTGAATCGGAATTGACAAAAATCCGGGCCGGTAAGGCATCAGCAGGGATGCTCGATGGTATTATGGTTGATTATTATGGAAGCGCTACTGCCCTAAGTCAGGTAGCTAGCATTAATACTCCCGACGCCCGTACATTGCTTGTTCAACCCTGGGAAAAGTCTTTACTAGTGCCTATTGAGCGCGCGATAATGGAAGCGAACATCGGCATCAATCCTCAAAATGATGGTATAGTAATCAGATTGGTGGTTCCGCCGCTTACTGAAGAAAGAAGAAAAGATCTTGTGAAGAAAGTGAAAGAAGAAGCAGAAAGAGGTCGCATCACAGTACGTAACATTCGTAAGGATGCGAACGAAAAGATCAAAAAATTGAAAGGTGAGAGCGTTTCTGATGATGAAATCAAAACTGGTGAGGGAGAAGTTCAAAAGATTACTGATGCTTACATTATTAAGGTTGATAAACATTCTGAAGCAAAAGAGAAAGACGTGATGACCGTATAAACAGAAATCACCCACCTGATCTTCTATAACCGAATAACAAGTTAATGAAAATACTTTTTAGCTATTTAAAAAACTATAAGAGCCTAATCCTTCTGGCGCTTTTTCTTGCCGCAATCAATCAGATTTTTTCTTTCCTGGACCCGTACGTATTCCGTTTGATCATAGATAAGTACGTGACCAACTATAAGAGTTTTACTACTCAGGAGTTTATCAAGGGAGCAGGTGTGTTGATTTTATTGGCTATGGGTGCTGCCATGGTTTCAAGAATTGCAAAAGCCTTTCAGGATTATTATGTAAACGTAATTACGCAACGATTAGGTGCAAAGATTTACTCAGACGGGCTCGCACACTCGTTGGAACTGCCATATCAGGTCTTCGAAGATCAAAGAAGCGGGGAGACCTTAGGTATTCTGCAGAAGGTGAGGACAGATGTAGAGAAGTTGGTTCAGGCAGTAATCAACGTGTTATTTACCAGTTTAATCGGGATAATATTTGTTACAGTGTATGCAATTTCGGTTTACTGGGTGATTGCTGTAGTCTATTTCTCGTTCATCCCATTATTGGGAATCTTAAGTTCCCTGTTAAGTAAAAGGATTAAGGTCGTACAAAGAAGTATTGTTGATGAAACGACAGCGCTTGCTGGTTCTACTACAGAATCTCTTAGAAATATTGAATTGGTAAAGAGCTTGGGTTTGGCGCAACAAGAAATTGGACGTCTAAATACGACTACAACTAAAATTCTGGGCCTGGAGTTGAAAAAGGTGAAGTACATTAGGAGCTTAAGCTTTATCCAAGGAACTTTTGTGAACCTATTAAGGAATGGTCTGCTATTTCTGATGATGTACTTGATCTTCGCTGGTCGTATAAGCGTTGGAGAATTCTTCTCCCTTTTCATTTACTCCTTCTTTATTTTTGGTCCTTTGCAGGAGCTTGGAAACATTATTAATGTATATAGGGAAACAGAGATTTCGTTAAGCAACTTTTCAAGAATCATGTCTATGCCTAAGGACAAGAAACCCGATCATCCTGTTCATGTAGATAAAATCACTAAGCTGGAGTTTGATCACGTAGGATTTAAGCACCAATCAGCTTCAACTAATGCGCTTAATGGTATTAGTTTCCATACCAATGTAGGAGAAACCGTGGCGTTTGTGGGTCCTTCAGGCTCCGGGAAAACGACCCTTGTTAAACTACTGGTGGGCTTGTATAATGCTAAATCTGGCGACATTAAATACAATGGTGTAAGCAGTAAAAACATTGACTTGGATCTTTTGAGAGAGAAAATAGGCTTCGTGACGCAAGATACGCAGTTGTTTTCAGGGACCATCCGGGAGAATCTTCAGTTTGTTAGACCAGGTGCCAGTGATGAAGAGTGTTTGAAAGTACTCAATCAGGCCGCTTGTCAAAACCTGCTTTCTAGGGCAGAAAAGGGTTTGGACACCGTTATTGGAGAAGGTGGTGTAAAGGTTTCTGGTGGTGAAAAGCAACGTTTATCTATTGCAAGAGCTTTGCTTCGTAATCCTGATATCCTGGTATTTGATGAGGCGACCTCCTCCTTGGATTCATTGACCGAGGAAGAAATTACTGCAACGATCAGAGATGTATCAGACTTGACGGATCATATCACCATTTTGATCGCGCATAGGTTGTCGACCATAAAGCATGCAGACAGGATCTATGTGCTGGAGAAAGGCAATGTGATAGAACAAGGTACACACGACGAGTTAGTGGTTGGAAACGGCTTATACTATGCCATGTGGAGGCAACAGATTGGTGAGCGGGAGAGCGTTTAGTTAGGCTGTCTGCTCATTAATTTCCTGTAGGCTCAGTTTTGTAAGCTCTTTGGTCTTGAAGTAAGTGATCCCGGCAATGAGGATTGTCATGCTTCCACCAAATACAACTGCCGGCACTGTTCTCATCAGTTTAGCTGTTAACCCCGACTCGAAGGCACCGATTTCATTGGAAGAACCGATAAACATACTGTTAACCGCAGAGACACGCCCACGCATTTCATCAGGAGTTAGTAACTGCATGATGGTAGAACGTATGATTACGCTGATGCTGTCGAATGCGCCTTCCATAAACAAGAAAAACAATGTGAGGTAAAAGCTTTTGGATAGTCCGTAGCAGATGATGCTTGTTCCAAAACCAATCACAGCAATGATCAGGTTCCTCCAGGGTTTATTCATTGGCGAGAAGCGGGTCATGGCCAACATCGTAATTACTGCGCCGCTTGATGCAGCCGCACGCATAAATCCTAAGCCTTCTGAACCTACCTTTAATATGTCATTTGCAAACACAGGCAGGAGTGCAACAGCGCCACCGAAGAACACGGAGAAAAGGTCTAAGCTCATTGCACCTAGCATCATTTTACTTTTAAACACGAACTTAACACCTTCCGTTAGACTGGTAACGATGCTATGTTTCGGGATAAAAGTCGGTTCGTGTGGTTTCAAGAAGAAGATGCATACCAGCGCGATCAGGATGAAGGTAACTATTACAATATAAGTTGCTGTGATTCCATAAAACCCATATATTAATCCACCTACCGCGGGTCCTAGTATAGATGCGGCTTGCCAGCTCGAGCTGTTCCAGGTGCTAGAATTGGGATATAATTTTTTAGGGATGATTTGTGCCATCAGGGAAAAGGTAGCAGGACTAAAAAAGCCTCTAGCAATACCTATTCCGAACACCATCAGGTACATGATCGGGATGATTGAACTCGTTGGAACGTACACTTGCATTTGCTTGGTAGTCACGATGAGCATCACCAGTGAGCAAAGAAATACACCGGAAAAGATCTTTAACAGGAGCCCTCTTTTTTCTGATTTATCTGCCACATATCCGCCATATAGTGCAATGCTGATTGCCGGGATCGCTTCGCAAAGGCCGACGAAGCCAAGTGCCAATGGGTCTTTTGTCAGGTGATAGATGTGAAAGCCGATGATTACAGCTTGCATTTGGTAAGCGAATGTAAAGAAAAAACGCATGCCTAGATAGGATCTGAATTCGGGGTAACGAAGCGCCGCGTACGGATCTGGTTTTTCTATCGGGTCTATAGTATCCAATTTGCAGAGAATTTGCGCAAAGGTAGGTGATCAGTAAATCAGTAGCGAAGATAAGTTAAAATATGACTTTGTCGTAGAAGTCAAGGTATGCATCTCTCATGTTTTCAGCCTGGTTGATGGCTGAAGATGCTGCAACGCCAAATACACCAGTTGCCATTATAGCCTCTAAATCTTCTAGTTTAATACCTCCGACAGCTAAAAAAGGCATTTTAATATTCTGATTTTTCAATATGATAACTGCATTTTCGTAACCTTCAATTCCCAATAAAGGAGCGTTGTTTGGTTTCGTTGTGGTCACTTTAAATGGACCAAAGCCGGCATAGTCGGCGCCTTCATTGGCAAGTCTGAGGAGACCATCAACGGTATTTGCAGAACCCCCAATAGTTATGGCCTCACCAAGTGTTGTTCTTAGCTCTGTGAAATCAGCATCCATATCTTCTATATGAAAACCCTGGATATCTGCTTTTCCATTCAGGTGAATGTGATCTGTAACGATCAGAGTAGCACCCCAATCGTCACAGATTTCAGCAATCACATTGATGTCTTTTAGAAGGTCATCATCGCCTTTAGTTAAGCACCTGTATTGGATCCATTTGGCACCTGCCTCACAAGCAATTCTTGCTTGCTCTATGTGCGTGTGTTGTTCAATATCATGGGTAATAAACTGCAGTTTTTCAATGAACTTCTTCATGTATTTAGAATTTGATATTAAGCGAAAGTAGGAAATTTGTTCCTGCCTGCGGGAAATAAAAGTTTTCTGCAGTCACTGTTCCCTGGTAGGCATAGCTATACGTGTAACCATTACTCTCATACATTTTGTTGAACAGGTTGTTTACCAGCAATCCAAGGTTCAGATTTTTAACACCTTTAAAAGCGAAATCATAACCCAATCTGGCGTTGTTTACCCAATATGCGTCCAATTGTCGGCCGCTATTCTGGGTGTTGTCCATGTATTGTTTGCTCACATACTTGCTTTGGAAAGCCACAGCAAAACCTGTTAATGGCTTGTAAATAAGCTCCCCAAATAATACAGATGCCGGAGAGAAGGAGATGTCTGGGTTTTTGTAGTTTGTAGTAATGAGATTGACTACATCGCCGTTATCATCATACTCAGAGACATAGTCTACATAGTCTTTAATCTTGTTTTTGCTTAAGGCCGCATTGGCATTAATGGCGAACTTAGTGCTAATGGTATAAGATGCATCAAGCTCCAGACCTGCACGGTAACTTTTGTCTACATTCTGACGGTAAGCGTCGGCGAATTCATTGATCTCACCAGTGAAGATTAGTTGGTCTTTATAGAACATGCCATAAACGTTTGCTCCTATATTGAAGTCTTGATTCTTGAACCGATAACCCAATTCGACGTTATTCAAGCTTTCAGATTTTGGCAATAAGCCTGTTTTGATGTTAGTGAAATCGTCTCTGTTTGGCTCTTTATTCGCCACGCTAAATGAAGTGTAGATATTGCTCTGCTCATTTAAGGAATATGTTGCCCCAAACTTAGGATTGAAGAAATCATATTTGTTGTTAAAGGCTAGCGTCTTCAGGTTTTTATCCGTTCCGGAGATGTCATAGTTTACCCTTCTGTACTGAACATCGCCGAATAGGGTCAGTTTCTCGACAGGACTGTAGTTTATTTTTCCGTAAATATTAAAGTCGTCTTTGTTTCCTATTCCATCATAATAATGACGGAAGTTGTCTCCTGTAGAAGCGTACTCTGCCCAGGTAATTTGTCCGAAATGCTTTCCTCTGTATTCATTGTATGCTCCGCCTAAAGTGAAGTTTACCGTTGATTGAGGATTATAATTTAAGGCAAAGGTGGTACCGTAGAAATCATTGTGTAACCAGCGCCTGCGCACCAGATTGGAACGGTTAATAGTTACGCCACCCTGAATAATATTTGGCAAGCCGTACTTGCTTAACCTGTCTTTATTTTTGTATTCTTCGAAATAGCCTTCACCATTTGTATAGTGTAAAGCGGCATTGAAAGATAACTGGTCGTTCAGCTGTCTTGCGTAAATCGCCTGATAGTGTGCTTGCTTATAGTTGTCGTTCTGATCTCTGTAGGTAAAGGAATTGTAAGTTCTGCTGTTAGAGGTTAGCAGGTGCTGGGCATCTGCTTCTTCCAGATAGTTCCTGTCGATATAAGCCTGCATTTCTGTAGCATTGCCACTTAGCCGGGATTCCGGAACACCATTCCATGCCTGATAGGTCTGCTCTTTTCCCGCAAAGATGTTTACTCTCAACAGGTCGCTTTTGCCTTGGTAAGCACCGGATAGAAAGTAGGATTGAAGATCTGAAGCAGCACGATCGATGAAGCCATCTGATTTGATTCTAGATAAGCGACCGTCAAAACTCCACATGTTGTTAATTAAGCCTGTTCCAATTTTCAGGGTATTTTTCAACGTATTAAAAGAGCCGAAAGTATTGTTCAGCTCTGCGTAGGCATTCTCAGAAGGGGAAGCGGTTTGAATGTTTAAACTTCCACCAAAGGCACCGGCACCATTAGTAGAAGTACCTACACCCCGTTGAATCTGAATATTGTCGACCGAAGAAGCAAAGTCAGGCATGTTTACCCAGTAGGTTCCCTGACTTTCACTATCGTTATACGGGATGCCGTTGATGGTCACGTTTACCCTGCTGGCATCACTACCTCTAATTCTGATTCCGGTATAGCCAACCCCGGCACCTGCATCGGAAGTTACGACAACACCGGGGGTGTTGTTCAGGATAAAAGGAAGGTCTTGTCCGAAGTTATTCTGCTCTAGCTCTGTCTTACCAATGTTTTTGTAGGTTGTGGGTGATTTCTCACTTGCTCTTGTAGCCCTAACGATCACCTCATCTGCGAGGAATGTGGAAGGTGACAATTCAAAGTCAAGCTTTTGATCTGCACTTAGGTTGATGGACTTTTTAAGGGATTGGTAACCTACATAGCTTAGCGTTAACATATAGTTACCTGCTTTTACATTGGTAAATCGATAGTTTCCGTCTGTGTTGGTTTTAGTTGTTTTACCGTTAAGTTTTACGGTTGCACCCGATAGGATGTTTGCGGATTTATCGGAAATTTTGCCCGATACGGAAAATTGCGCTAAGGACATCAGCGGCAGCATAAACACAGCAAATGCCATGATCATTAATCTTTTCATTGTTTCTTGTTAAGTAAAACCACTGTAAGTAAGGGGCACTTACAGCCCAGTTAAACTCCATAACTCCAATCCCTACGCCGGCATTATCCGGATCAGGTTCATATATCCTCTCGAATATAATGGGTATGTTCTCAGCCTGTTTTTGTGTTTTCGTAAAAAAACAAGGCACCCCCCTTTTGATGTGGCAAAAGTATAGAATTTTTATTTAAAATCATCAACAGCCTTAATGGCATTCTCCAAACGGTTTTCAATGCCGCCTATGACTACATAATTTGCCTGAAGCAATTGTAGCTCTTTGTGCCATATGTCCATGAAATGTTCCCGCTTATGGGGAAAGTCTCTTAAGGGATCTTCCTGCCAGGGAAGGTCGATGTCCATCAACAGATACAGGTCGTAATTGTGAATTGGTAAGGCCTCCAATACGATTTCTGGAGTTTCGCCGAACACCTCATCGCTCCAGATCTTAACGGTAATAAAGGTAGTATCGCAAAATATGAGGTTTTTCTCTGCGATTGCTAAAATAGAATCTTCTAATGCGAGTTGCCCATGGAACATATTCACTTCATCCTGAAGATTGCAATGTTCTTTAAGCGCTGCGCAATAATAGCGCGCATATTCAGGAACCCATAGCGTGTTGTAATGTTTAGCAAGTTGTTGAGTAATGGTAGATTTTCCGGTGCTTTCCGGACCAACAATAGCGATCTTTTTAATTTGTTTGCTCACGATAAGTTCTTCTCCATGCCAGGTAACCAACAGTTGCTATATAAACGTAAAGTGCATACATAAATGCTGTTGCATATAGGTCTTTTGATAAGTACACACTCACATATATGATGTCAACAAATATCCAGATCAACCAGTTTTGTAACACCTTTCTTGCCAAAAAGATTTGGGCGATCAAGCTGCAGGCGGTACAAAAGCTATCTATAAAGGGAAAGGATGCATCAGTATTTTTGTGTAGTATAAATCCAAGGATTGCCGTGAAAGAGATGATACCAATAGCAGACAATACAACTTCTTTTTTAGTGATCATACTGACGGATCTTTCCGCTGTTTGATTGTTCTTATTTTTACTCCAGAAGTACCAGCCGTAGAAGTTCATGGCAAGGAAGTAAAACTGTAGGCCCATATCCGCGTATAGTTTAGATTCAAAAAAGATGAATATGTAAATTACTACACTAACAACTGCAATGGGCCAATTGTAAATGTTATTCTTTGCCGCAAGCCATACACATAATATGCCTGTGAAAACGCCTAGCCATTCCAGCATACCCGTTTGTATAAAGAATTGCTGAAAACTGTCAGACACGCTTTGAATCATGTTTCAAATGTAATCAACGGGAAGTTAATCGCAATAGCTGCCTGGTTAATCTTTTAGTCGAGTAGCTGTTTATGGTTGAGTTTTGGGTACTGAGGTAAAACTTAAGGAAGTTTTAATACTGACATCCGCAGTCGTGGTATTTCTCAGTATATATTCAAGCCGTAAGCTGATACTACTACCCTGAACATAGGTGTCTAGAAAACGGGAATTGTCAATGTCCAGGACAAGGTCTGAACCTATATTTTCCTGTACGTCTGTTCTTGATGCAACAAGGATTTCGCCGCTACTGCCACTAGAGATGTATAGTTTAATGGATTTAAACATCCCCAGACTAGTATTGGTTGGATTGTATGCAGTCAGTTTAGCTGATGCGATGCGAACGTCTTTTATGTAATTGGTTCCATTTTGGTTACCAAATACCTGGTCAATGCTGGTTGCCGACGACTTAGCGGAGGTGGTGGTACTGGCCTTCGTTGATGCAGGGATGACGATTGTTGCAGTATAAGGAAAGGTTGATTTTATAATAGATTGAACTGTCGCACATCCTGAGATGGCGATGATTAATGCGATTAGTATTGGAAATGTTTTTCTCATGGAAACATTATTACAAATCTTGTTCCAATAGGACGCGGTTACTTGTATGTAAGCAGTTGGATGTATTTTTTGCTTTTTGAAAAAATACCTAATTTATAATGTTCAAAAGCTTAACTTTGCATCCCGACAGAAGAGTCGGTGATCTATACTAAAAGATCAGTGTATTCTCACAGGCAATTCCGTCTTTAAATAGATCATTTTATGCCAAAAGACACCTCCATACGCTCAGTATTAATTATCGGATCTGGACCAATTATCATTGGCCAAGCCTGTGAATTTGATTACGCAGGGTCGCAAGCCGCTTTATCTTTGAAAGAAGAAGGAATTGAAGTATCAATTATCAATTCGAATCCTGCAACGATCATGACAGACAAGGTGATAGCAGACCATGTTTATCTGAGACCGCTGACCGTTGATTCCATTGAGCAGATACTAATTGAAAGAAAAATTGATGCTGTTTTGCCTACTATGGGCGGACAAACTGCTTTAAATCTTTGCAAGGAGGCGGAAGAACGTGGTGTTTGGGAAAAGCACGGCGTGAGGGTAATTGGTGTTGATGTTGCGGCAATTGAGAAAACTGAGAATAGAGAAGCATTCCGTCAGCTGATGATCGACATAGGTATTGGCGTAGCTAATTCTAGGATTGCGAACTCTTTTCTTGAAGGTAAAGAAGCAGCACAAGAAATAGGATATCCTTTAGTTATTCGCCCATCTTATACCCTTGGTGGTTCAGGAGGTGGATTTGTTCATAAGAAAGAAGAGTTTGATCAGGCTTTGAAACGTGGTCTGGAAGCTTCTCCGACCCACGAGGTTTTGGTAGAACAGGCGGTTATAGGCTGGAAAGAGTTTGAGTTGGAGCTATTGAGAGACAACAATGACAACGTGATTATTATCTGTTCGATTGAGAATTTTGACCCAATGGGTATTCATACTGGAGATTCCATTACTGTAGCGCCTGCTATGACATTGTCAGATCGTTGTTATCAGGATATGCGTAATCAGGCTATTAAAATGATGCGTGCAATTGGTAATTTCGCTGGAGGTTGTAACGTTCAGTTCTCAGTAAACCCTGATAACGATGAGATCATTGCGATTGAGATTAACCCAAGGGTTTCTCGCTCATCAGCGTTAGCAAGTAAAGCAACGGGTTACCCGATTGCTAAAATTGCTTCAAAGCTAGCAATTGGTTATAATCTTGATGAGATAGAAAATCAAATTACCAAAACTACTTCTGCTTACTTCGAGCCTACTATTGATTATGTGATTGTAAAGGTGCCAAGATGGAACTTTGATAAGTTTAAAGGTGCCAACATGGAGCTGGGTCTGCAGATGAAATCTGTTGGCGAGGTGATGGCAATTGGTCGCAGTTTTATTGAAGCATTACAGAAAGCTTGTCAGAGTTTAGAGATTGGCAGAGCAGGTCTGGGTGCTGATGGAAAACACAATAGGAGCATTGATGAAATTATGTACGGCCTCGAGCATGCAAGTTGGAATCGTTTGTTTCTAATTAAGGATGCGATGAGCATGGGGGTGCCGTTAGAATCTATCCGTAAAGTAACGCGCATAGATAAATGGTTTCTTACGCAAATTCAAGAGCTTGTTTCATTAGAAACCGAGGTTAAACGTTATTCATTAAATAATATTCCAAAGGACTTTCTCTTTACCCTTAAGCAAAAAGGATTTTCTGATATTCAGATTGCTTACCTGTTGGGCAATGTGACGGAAGATGAAGTGTACGACCGAAGAAAATCTTTAGGGATAAGCAGGGTTTATAAAATGGTTGATACTTGTGCTGCAGAATTTGCTGCGCAGACCCCATATTTCTATTCAACGTTTGAGGAGGAGAATGAGTCTATTCCATCAGATAGAAAGAAAATCATAGTATTAGGCTCAGGCCCTAACCGAATTGGGCAAGGGATTGAATTTGATTACTCTTGTGTTCATGGTCTTTTGGCTGCTAAGGAAAGTGGTTTTGAGGCAATCATGATCAATTGTAACCCTGAGACGGTTTCTACGGATTTCAACATGGCAGACAAGTTATACTTCGAGCCCGTATTCTGGGAGCATGTTCGCGAAATCATTGAGCTTGAGAATCCTGTAGGGGTTATCGTTCAGCTTGGTGGACAAACGGCTTTAAAAATGGCAGAAAAGCTTCATGAAAGAGGAATCAAGATAATCGGTACTTCTTATAATGATATGGATGTTGCTGAAGATAGGGGCCGTTTCTCTGATCTGTTAAAAGAGCTGGGTATACCTTACCCCAGATATGGTGTAGCTGAAAACGCTGAAGAAGCAATTGTTGTAGCCAATCAAGTTGGTTACCCGGTGTTGGTTAGACCAAGCTATGTTCTAGGTGGACAAGGGATGAGCATTGTCATCAACGATGAGGATCTTGAAAAAGCGGTTGTAAAATTACTTGGTGACCTTCCTGGAAACAGGGTTTTGATTGATCATTTCCTTGATAGGGCAGAGGAGACTGAGTCTGACTCCATTTCTGATGGCGAAGATGTACACATCGTTGGTTTGATGGAACACATTGAGCCTGCAGGTATTCACTCAGGTGATTCATTTGCAGTTCTTCCACCGTTTAGCTTATCTGAAAAGGTAATCAACGACATGGAGACTTATTCTAAAAAGATCGCGAGAGCATTGAACGTTATTGGACTATTGAATATTCAGTTCGCTGTAAAAGATGAGAAAGTGTATGTGATTGAAGCGAATCCGAGAGCTTCAAGGACTGTTCCTTTCATTGCTAAAGCTTATGATGTTCCTTACATTAATATTGCGGCTAAAGTAATGTTAGGAGTGAATAAGCTGAAAGATTTCAATATTGTTAGAAAACTAGAAGGTTATGCAATCAAGGAACCGGTATTCTCTTTTGATAAGTTTCCTGAAGTAATTAAGGAGCTTGGCCCTGAAATGAAGTCTACGGGAGAATCTATTAGATTCATCAAAGATCTGGAAGACCCATACTTTAGAAAGTTATATAAAGACAAATCGATGTATCTATCGAAATAGTTATTGAAAGTTCCGAAAGGAACTTTTTTTTTATTTCTTAGTCCAGATTCTTGTGTTGAGATCAAGTTCTGCAATAATGTTGTACATGAAACGGATTATTTGCAGGTCCTCTTCAAGAAATTTGCTATCCATTAAGCTTTTAAATACAGGTGGCTCAAAGTAGTCTTTTGACAAGAGAAATGCGATATAGAGGTACGATTCTGTAAATGATATGGAAACGGTATCTCTTGTTTTATTGTTTAACTCGCAGAGGCGTTCCATCATGCTGGGAGTGAGAATATATCTTGTTTCTACCTGATCAGTGGAATAGGTAACAAATGCTTCGCAAAAAGCAATATTTTCCAACTTTATTACCTCTTTTCCTGAACTGGAAAATATCGGGATCTTTTCGGATATCCATGCTCCGATTGCCGCAACTATGTCTTTTGGCCGAACTACGGTAACGCCATTGAAATTCTTGTTAAAGTCTGCTTTAAATACAATTCCTTTAAGAATAGTGTGCCAATGCTCTTGTCTGCCGTTTTTAGTTTGCGTAACCGTTTTGTATTCGGCATGCACCTCAGAAAATGAGAACCTGGTTTTTCCGTCGGTTCCATAAACTTGGTCCTGGGCTTCATACCGATCTGGGCGCTGCGAAAAAAGTTGAGAATTAATGAAATCTGTTTCAGAAAGACCTTTATTGTATTCCAGTTCCATGGATTCATCAATAGTTTTTAGGGCTGTTCCAATAACACGTTGTTTAAAATCGTGTCGGTAGTGGCTGAATTTATCACCGGCCTTTTTTGAGAAATACAGGCCTACCAACAAAATTATGCCACCGACGATGGCAGCGTAAATAACTAAGAATGACAGAGCAAATGCGATCAATACGACTCCAATGCCAACAAATATTAAAAAGTAACTTTTAATTCTCCCAGCGGAAACTTCCTTTCTCAGAGTTTCTAATTCGTTTAAAGTATCATGAAGTAATACATTTTTAACAACGGCGTCCATTAGCTATTGAAAAAGTCTTTTGCACTCACGTTTTTACGTTCCTCGTCTATGTTAGAAAACACATTAATTGGTTGATAGTTAAGAATGCCAGCTAACAGGCTTCCTGGAAGGACCATGATTGCATCGTTGTAGTCAGTCACCGAGGCATTGTAAGTTCTTCTAGCTGCAGCAATTTGTTCTTCGCTTTCTGTCCAAGTGCTTTAAAGGTTGTTAAAGTTCTGGTCAGCTTTCAAATCAGGGTAATTTTCCACGGTGAGCATTAGCCCTCTAACTCCAGAACTTACCTGCTTGTCTAACTCAATTTTTTCGTTAGTATTAAGACTCCTTGCAGTAGCCTGACTTCTGAGCTCAACGATTCTAGAGAGGGTAGCAGATTCATGCTGCATATATTGTTTTACGGTCTCGATCAGATTCGGTAGCAGATCGAAACGTTTTTTAAGCATGACATCGATGCTGGAAAATGCATTTGTTATCTGATTTTTTTTTCCAATCAAGGAGTTGTAAAAGCCTATTCCAATCAGAAATATTACACTGAGGACGATAATTGCGATGATCATAGATAATGAGTTTGATAAATGGTTCATACTAATATATTGAAATATTAGAAATCTACGAGTGTTGTGGCGGATTTTGTCAAAAAGACCCTGTTCCGGAGAGAACAGGGTCATCAATCAATATTAAAAGGAGAATCTCTCCAGTTAATTCAAAATTACAACTCCTTTTGCTTCAAATGTAAGTTCTTTTTTAGGGTTAGTGATTCTCGCGATTTCTTCTGTGGATTGATGGGCATCCTCAGCATAGTGACGTAAAGTTTCGGCTGAAATTATTTGTTTTTTTGCAATGCCATCAAGTGCTACTTTTTTTCCAACTATATCCATTGGCATGAAAAATCCATAATCTTTAAACGTGATGCGGATGGTCTCTCCTTGTGGCATTTTTAGCGACATCCAGCATCCTTTTTTCTTACATACTTCAACCACCTCTCCAGTAATTTGTAAATCGGCAGTTTTTTTATTACCCATCGCAGCTTCCATTTCTTCCACTGGGAGCTTCTTTCCTGGTTTAACACCTTCACCGAAAGTAGTTGGATTTACAGACTTTGTCTTTTGAGCAAATGAGCCAAAAGTGATTAGAAAGAAAGCAAGACTAAATATTATGGCTTTTAATTTCATTATATTGTAATTTAGGAGTATTAGATCATGTATTAACGAAACAAAAATATTTAAATTTCTATTAATTGGTATTGTTACGGCATAAAAAATCCTCGCCATCTTACGATAACGAGGATAATCATCCCTATTGTTAGTCGTCAATCATAAATGGCTGACAACGATAATATTAAGACAATCTATAAGCCATATATATTGTAGCATATTTATTTTTGCAACCTATTGATAAACAATTTGTTATATCTTATCTTTGTAGGACTAATCAATATGGTCTGTAGAAATAATTTCTCTTTTCGAGTAGTTTTGTTGCCTATTCTCCTTTAGTTTACCCAAACAGATCCGAAAAAACGTCATCGATTTTGTTAACTTCTTTTATTTCAATATTGAACTTTTGTCTGGAAAGAGCTTTCATATTAAAGGTGGAGATAAAAATCTTTTCGAATCCGAGCTTTTCAGCTTCTAAAATTCTTTGCTCAATTCGATTAACAGCCCTTACTTCACCTGAGAGCCCTACTTCGGCAGCAAAACATGTTTTTGAAGAGATGAATACCTCTTCATGGGAAGAAACAATCGCCGCGACAATTGCGAGGTCGATCGCAGGATCTTCCACTTTTATCCCACCCGCAATATTTAGAAATACGTCTCTTGTACTTAGCTTGAAACCGCATCGTTTTTCTAATACTGCCAGCAACATGTTCATCCGTTTGGTGTCGAAGCCATTTGCAGATCTCTGGGGTGTTCCGTAAGCTGCAGTACTGACCAATGCCTGGGTTTCGATTAACATAGGCCTTGAGCCTTCTAAAGTGGCAGATATCGCAATGCCACTTAATTCTTCTTCGCGTTGTGACAGGAGAATTTCTGAAGGATTGGATACTTGCCGAAGACCTGTGCCATCCATTGCGTATATTCCTAATTCAGCTGCCGCCCCAAACCTATTTTTTATAGACCTTAATATTCGATAAACATGATGCCTGTCGCCTTCAAATTGCAGAACGGTATCAACCATGTGCTCAAGGATTTTGGGCCCGGCAATGGTTCCATCTTTTGTAATATGTCCAATAAGAAATACCGGCGTGTCAGTTTCTTTCGCAAATTTTAGCAGTTCAGCAGCACATTCCCTAATTTGAGATACACTACCTGGTGTTGATTCAATATGAGCTGAGTGGAGTGTTTGAATGGAGTCTACTATTACCAAATCTGGCTCCAGCTCTTCTAGCTGTTTAAAGATATTTTGGGTAGATGTTTCTGTCAATATAAAACAGTCTGCCTTCGGATCAGTTGTTATCCGTTCTGCCCGCATCTTTATCTGATGTTCACTTTCTTCCCCGGAAATATAAATGATCCTCTTTCCGACAATATTTAAGGCTAGTTGCAACATTAGTGTGGACTTACCTATTCCAGGTTCACCCCCAATTAAGATTACTGAGCCGGCAACTAATCCTCCCCCAAGAACACGGTCTAATTCCATATCGCCGGTAAGCGTTCTTTCCTCTTTGGTGGAATGAATTTCTTCGAGTTTCGAGGGCTTATTAACCCGAAGTGAAGCTCCGACTGATTTCCAAGATGGGACTTTTGGGCTAGATTTCTCGACTAATTCTTCAACCAATGTGTTCCACTGGCCGCAAGAAGGACATTTACCTAACCATTTCGGAGACTCATATCCGCAACTTTGACAGAAATACGCTGATTTACTTTTAGCCAATTTATATGATGTTAATTGCCGTTTTGAGAAACTAATTTAGTTTTAAATTCCAATATAAAACTATATAAAAAGGCCTGATCTTGTATAAGATCAGGCCTAGCGATTGTTATTATTTACAACTTGATTTCTTCGTCCTTAGCCGAAAGAAAGTGAAACTCAGTAAGGTTATATGAAGAGACAGCGCGTATCTTAATTCTCTGGCCAAACTTGAAGAACCATTTCCATTGCAGAGAAATAATTCCTTTTTTAATAAACGCTTCGATGTAAGGGTGCACACAAAGCGTAATGTTTTTTTCATTTTGCTCCTGCAAAATATAGTTTAGATTGTTTTCAATGTCATCCATTAAAACAATACTAGCCTTAATTTCTCCCGTACCATCGCAAGTAGGGCATTTTTCACTTGTAACAATGTTCATTTCCGGTCTAACACGCTGGCGGGTAATTTGAACTAATCCAAATTTACTTGGCGGCAGTATGGTATGCTTGGCACGGTCTAAAAGCATGAGGTCCTTTAGATAGTCGAACAAAATTTTACGGTTAACAGGCTTATGCATGTCGATAAAATCGATTACGACTATACCACCCATGTCTCGTAGCCTCAGCTGTCTGGCAATTTCTTTGGCGGCTTCTCTGTTTACTTGTAAAGCATTTTCTTCCTGATTCTCTTTACTTGCTGTTCTGTTACCACTATTTACATCAACAACATGCAAGGCTTCGGTATGCTCAACAACAAGATATGCTCCTCCAGCTAGATTTACCGTTTTACCAAAAGAGTTTTTGATTTGTTTTTCAATGCTGAAATGCTCGAAGATATGCTCTTTGTGCTTGTAAAGTTTCACAATTTTTTCCATCTCAGGAGAGATCTCGTGAACGTATGAACGAATGTCTTCAAAGAGATTCGGGTCGTTTACATAAACATTAGTAAAATCCGTACTTAAAATATCACGGATTAATGTGGATGTACGATCCATTTCTCCCCAAACACGTTTTGAGGGCTCAGCTTCGGGTAATTTTTTGATGAAACTTTCCCACTTAGCAACTGAATCCAAAAGGTCTTTTTGAAGCTCAGCAACACCTTTACTCTCAGAAACAGTTCTGATAATGACACCAAAGTTCTTAGGCTTAATACTTTCTATAATCTTTTTTAAGCGATTACGTTCCGTATTGCTTTTGATCTTTTTTGAAATGGATATTACATTTGAGAAGGGGACTAAGACAATGTAGCGACCTGCGATAGACAGATCAGAACTTAACCTTGGGCCTTTCGTTGAAATTGGCTCTTTGGCGATCTGAACAGGAAGCACTAGATTCTTACTTACTACTTCAGAAATTTTACCAGCTTTATTAATATCACCTTCTAATTTGAAATTATCCAATAAGGTGCCGTTAACAGAGCCATTACGCTTAATTTTCGTGAGCTTTATTAAAGACTGAACTTGTGGTCCCAGATCAAAATAATGCAAAAAAGCATCTTTTTCATAACCAACATCTACAAAAGCAGCATTCAGGCCGGGCATAATTTTTTTAATGCGGCCTAAATAAATATCGCCAACGGCGTAGTTGTTGTTGATCTGTTCCTTATGAAGTTCTACAAGTTGTTTGTCTTCAACTAAAGCGATGGTCACTCCCAGAGGAGAGGAATCTATAATTAGTTCTTTTACCAAAAGCTACAGAATTAAAGGCTTTTAACGCCTAATTAACACATGGACAAAAACACAAAAAACTATGCAATCAGGAATTAGGGATATAAATATTTATACCCCTAATTATTGATGCATTATACTAAGAAAAACTATTTTTTCTTATGTCTATTTTTTCTAAGACGTTTTTTACGTTTGTGAGTAGCCATTTTATGTCTCTTTCTTTTTTTACCACTTGGCATAGCTTTGAATTTTAAATATTTTTATAAATCTGTTTATTAACGTTTACTTTTCAGTTCAATGATCTTATCATCAATGAACTTCGACAATGTAGGGTTGCCTGCAAGATTTTTACTTTTACCATAGGCGTCAATTGCTTCCTCGTTTCTGCTCAAATTCTCATAGGCCGTAGCAAGATAGAAATAAGCATCGGGTGATGGTTTAATGGCAATGATCTCATTGAAACGTGTAATTGCCTTGTCAAACTGTCCCGATTTAATTGCAAATGTGCCAAGACTCATGTTAGCCTTAAGGTTTTTTGGATCTTTCTTAACTACGTCCAGCAACATCGCTATACCTTGCATTGGCATTCCCATGCCATCCACTATAGTGATACCTAATCCTGTTTTCGCATCAATACTTGAAGAATCAATCGCTAAGGCATTTTTATAAGATGTATTAGCTCTTTGCAACAGCGCTGACTGTAAAACACTATCGCGCGTGTTGTCAAAAGCCTTTACGAACCTATCACCAGCGGCTAACCAATTTGTTATTGATCGTTCTTTGCCAGCAAGAATTTCCAAATATAAAGCACTAGGTACTTCCTGGTCAACCGAATCCCACTTCTTAGCAAGCGCTTTAGCCGCAAAGCCTTTTTCACTTTCAGATGCCGAGTTATAGACTTGTTCCAAACTAGTTATTTCTGTAGCTATATTACCTCCAAGCGAGTTTTTTGCAGCTGTAGAAACTTGTAAAAGATCAATATCGGCTGGTATTTCAGATTTCAATCCAGCTCTGACAGCAGGCCCTTTTGTCGTTTCTCCTTTTGGTTTCACTAAACCTTTAATATCACGTGTAAACAAAAAACCAATAAGTAGCATTACTGCTCCTATCGCTATTATTTGTTTTGAACGGATACTGTTTAGCATAATTGATTAAGCCTCTATGCTTACTATTTTAGAATTGCTTTTCACTTTGTCAACAAAAACTTTAGCTGGTTTAAAGCTTGGAACAAAATGCTCTGGAATAATTATTGCAGTGTTTTTAGAGATATTTCTAGCAGTTTTTTGTGCTCTCTTCTTAACAACAAAACTCCCAAAACCTCTTACATAAACATTCTGTCCACTGATCATGCTAGTCTTGATCACTTTAAAAAATGCTTCAACGGTTTCCTGTACATCTACTTTTTCAATTCCTGTTTTCGTTGATATTTCTGAAATAATATCTGCCTTAGTCATATTTTACTTTATTTAATTTATTGTGATTATTACTATTATAACTGATTTGGGGTTGCAAAAGTATTGCTTTTTAATGAGATAGGAAAATAAAAGATGATTTATTTGTTCGTCATATATCAGGATATTGCAAGTTTTGCTTAAAAACAATTTTATAACGTCGTATTTTTGTCCTTATGAGTTTTCAGTATGAAATTGTTAATTGGTATGCTATAAATAAACGTAATCTTCCTTGGCGAAATACTAAAGATCCTTACGTAATTTGGCTTTCGGAAGTTATTCTTCAGCAAACAAGAGTTGAGCAGGGACTACCCTATTTTCATGCCTTTCATGAGGCTTATCCTACTGTCGAAGATTTCGCAAATGCTAGTGAAACTGAGATCTTGAAGCTTTGGCAGGGTCTAGGATATTATTCGCGTGGCAGGAATATGTTATTTACCGCGAAGCAAGTGTTGGAACTTTACAACGGAATTTTTCCTTCTAACTATAGCGTTTTAATTCTTTTGAAAGGTATAGGGGACTATACTGCTGCGGCAATCTCGTCTTTTTCATCTGATGAAAAGAAGGCGGTTCTAGATGGTAATGTGTTCCGCGTGTTAGCTCGGTATTTTGGAATCTCTACGCCGATAAACACTACGAATGGTAAAAAGGAATTTGGAAACCTCGCCCAACAGCTGATCGAAGGACAGCTACCTTCACTCTATAATCAAGCCATTATGGAATTTGGAGCATTGCAATGCAAGCCGAAGTCTCCGTCGTGTCCAAATTGTCCTCTGCAATCAGGCTGTGTAGCCAATAATCGCGAACTAGTGAATGTGCTTCCTGTAAAAGTTAAAAAGTTAGTGAAACGAATTCGATATTTTAATTATTTTGTAGCAACACAACAAGACAATATTTTAATTCATCAGAGAACTGAAGGAGATATTTGGCAACAAATGTTTGACTTTCCACTTATCGAAACAACTACCCCATACGATGAACTTTGGTCAACTTTTCTCGATGAAGCCAAATTGATTTTTGGAGAAAAGGTAAAACTAACTCACCTATTGCATAAAAAGCATTTATTGACGCACCAAACTATATATATTGATTTTTTTGCTTTAGATAATTATATAGTTAACTTTAGTAAGGTTGCAGCCGTCAAATGGGTTTCATTCCATGATTTCGAACAATTACCCCAGCCAAAGGTTATAGCTAATTTTATGGACTTTTATCAAACTAACCAATTATAAACTACAATTCATGTCAGGTATTAACAAAGTTATTTTAGTAGGCCATTTAGGTAAGGATCCAGAAGTCAGGCATTTGGATGGAGGTGTAACAGTCGCCAGTTTTCCTTTAGCCACCTCAGAGACTTACAATAAGGACGGTAAGCGGGTTGAGCAAACGGAATGGCATAACATTGTCTTATGGAGAGGTCTTGCAGAGGTGGCGTCAAAGTATTTGCAGAAAGGGAAACTCGTTTACATAGAAGGCAAGCTTAGGACTCGCTCATTCGAGGATAGAGAAAAAGTAAAAAAATATGTGACAGAAGTAGTTGCAGAAAACTTCACAATTTTAGGAAGGAAAAGCGATTTCGAGAACACGCCTGTAACGACAGATAACAGCACCCCAAAAAGTGAAGGTGATTATCTGGATGTTGATCCTTCTGGAGACCTACCTTTTTAATACAAAAAGGCTCATGTTTGCGACATGAGCCTTTCTTTAAATAACCAATCCGAAACTATTCTACCGTAACAGACTTCGCTAAATTTCTCGGTTGATCCACATTACATCCTCTCATTACAGCAATATGATAAGAAAGTAACTGAAGTGGGATTGTCGCCAGCAATGGTAAAAACGCTTCGCTTGCATCCGGGATCTCAATACAGTAATCAACCATTTTTCTAACGTCAACATCACCTTCAGTGACGATTGCCAGCACAATACCTTTTCTGGCTTTAACTTCCTGAATATTGCTGATCACCTTTTCGTAGGAAGAGTTTTTAGTCGCTATAACTACTACAGGCATCTCTTCGTCAATCAAAGCAATTGGGCCATGTTTCATTTCAGCAGCAGGGTATCCTTCAGCGTGAATGTAAGAAATCTCTTTTAGCTTTAAGGCGCCTTCCAAGGCAACTGGGAATCCGCTTCCTCTTCCTAAAAACAAGCAATTACGTGAATCCTTGAACTTAGCCGCGATCTCTTTAATTAACAAATCAGACTCAAGGGCCTTTTCTATTTTCGATGGAATATTGTCTAATTCAGTTAACAATTCAGCAAGTTTGGAAGTAGTTACAGTTCCTCTTTGTTGTGCTAAATGGAATGCGATAAGGGTCAGTACAGTAACCTGGGCGGTAAATGCTTTAGTGGATGCAACACCAATCTCGGGGCCTGCATGCGTATACACTCCAGCGTGAGTTGTTCTTGGAATAGATGACCCAACAACGTTACATACACCAAATATAGTTGCTCCCTTTTCTTTCGCCATCTCGATAGCAGCTATAGTATCTGCCGTTTCACCAGATTGAGATATCGCGATTACAACATCCTTCTCAGTTATAATAGGGTTTCTATACCTAAATTCAGAAGCATATTCTACTTCCACAGGGATTCTCGCGTATTCTTCGATAAGATATTCACCGACCAGACCCGCATGCCAAGAAGTACCACATGCTACAATAATTATCCTGTCAACATTTTTCAACTTATGTGCATACTCACTAATTCCACCTAATTGTACACGGCCTTCGTTAGGATAAATCCTGCCTCTTAAACAGTCGCGGACAGATCTCGGCTGCTCGTTGATCTCTTTAAGCATAAAGTGTTCATAGCCACCTTTTTCCAGCATCTCTAGCTTTAGTTCGAGCTCTTGTATATAAGGCGTCTGAACCACGTTATCTAACCTTTTTATTAAGAGGTCATCCCTTTTGATAAAAGCGATCTCGTTATCATTTAGGTAGATAACATTCTTTGTATATTCAACTATCGGTGTTGCGTCTGATGCTATAAAATACTCTCCTTCACCAACACCGATCACCATTGGACTACCTTTTCTTGCTGCGATAAGCTGGTCTGGCTGATCTTCATCCATCACAACTATTGCATAAGCACCGTTAACTTCCTTAAGTGCCAGTCTTACCGCTTCTAAAAGGTCATTTCCTTCACTTTTGTAAATCTCTTCTATCAAATGTATTAAAACCTCGGTGTCCGTGTCGCTTTTAAACTCATGACCTCTTAATACCAATTCTTCTTTTATGGTAGCATAATTCTCGATGATGCCGTTATGTATAATGCTAAGCTTACCATTTCCAGAAGTATGGGGATGAGAGTTTCTATCTGACGGAGCGCCATGAGTTGCCCATCTTGTATGGCCAATTCCAATTGTGCCGCCTAGATTTTTATCCTCTGCAAAGCCTTCAAGTTCAGAAACCTTCCCAGCCTTTTTATATATATTTAAATTATTGTGGTCAATAAGTGCAATTCCTGCACTATCGTATCCTCTGTATTCAAGTCGTTTTAGTCCTTTAATAATCAACGGCCAAGCTTCTCTGTGGCCTATGTAGCCAACTATTCCACACATATATTATTAGGTTAAAAAAAATAATCCTCCGAAATTAAGAACTCTCGGAGGATATAAATGTATAGTAATTTAAATTATCTAGTTAACTTTTGTGTAATAGATGTTCAGCTTAATTGCGCTATTGCCAGAGCTTGGGTTTGTGGTATTAATTACAGATCTTCCAGCAGTGAGTATAGACGGAGTTAGCGTGGTTGCATCGAAACTTGAAACTGATAAGAATGTTCCAAAGTCTTCAGTATCCCCATCTATCAAATTTTGAAGATAACTTGTCAGAACAAAAAGGTATCGTTTTTTTGATACGTCATAAAAGCCGTTTATTGCTCGATCAGCACCTACATATTTCGGATTGGTGTTATTGGTCGGTGTAGAGTAATCTATAAGGTTTAATCGGTTTCCGGCAATGTCATTTCTATAAAGAATAAGCTTTCTCGCCGGGGTATAAGGCAGAACATCTGTACCATTAGCTACATTCACTACGAGTTCTGCACGATTAATAATAATTCTTGATGCAGTATTTCCAGCCTTTACAGAGTTAACAAAAGCAGTAAGATCAGGGAAAGAGATCTTGTTTCTTAATCCCGAAAGGCCTTGTAAGTAAGTTACATTGTAAGGTGTAGCTGGATTAGGCGCGGATAATTGTGTTTGAACTGGAGTGCCAGTATAATCGTGTTTGATGTTTGCAGCAATGGGGCCGCTCGAGATAGAAATAGGGAAACTTACCCCAACCGTATCCTTACTTACCGAGTTGGTAATGTTCTTTTTATAGTAAAGTTGCAAATTCGCATTTGATCCTGCAAAATCTAAAAGAATAATACCACCCTTACCTGTAGATGTTGCCTTGTCTACGCTTATTCTTAATCCTTTGAAAGCAGCTCCGAACCTAGAGTTTTTAGCACGCGTTACCGAGTCAAGTGACAGGATTCGAGTTTGAATAAAGGTATTGTCAAGCTTAATCCTAATCTCCGGAACAATTGTTCTTATACTATCTGGCTTTCCAACTACAATATCAGTCACTTTAACATTAGTGTTGGGCATAATCTTAGCTGTAAAAGTACCTATAACGGGCGTTTCCACTGCAAATTCCCGGTTTGTTTGAAAGTTATTTTGTAAACTAATATCGTCTTTCAATTGATGTACCCTAAAGCTATACACTGAAGTTGCAGTATCGCCATAGAACTCATTTACTATTTTTGCAGTCACAGCGTCTGTAATCCTGCTGTAAGGAAGAACCAGGACAGCTGAGTCAATGATTGGATTGGTTCCAAAACTATATCCGTTCGATGGCAAGGAAACAGCAAATGCAAGATTTGCTTCTGTGTTTCCAAAAATTGGATCACCATTTATGTAGCCCAAAGGTTGTCTGCCCTGTGATACGGTACTGGTCTCATCATCTTTGATAGTAACTGATTTAACGGCCACGCTACTATTTAAAACTCCTTTAATTGCTAGGCTGGGATCGAGTTCAAAACCGATTGTATTAGCGTCTTTGCATGACGACAAAAGAAAAAGACCTATCAACAGGGTCAATAAGTCTAGTTTTATAAATTTCATATTTTAGTACCTGAGTTTTATGCTATTGAAACCAATTCTTCAGTCGAGATTTCTTCGTATAAATTGTAGAAGTTCTCGAAATTGTCGGTTAAATTAAAAGCTAAAGTTGGTTTATTAGAATCTTTAACAAATTTTAACACATCAGAATTAAGGTTTTCATCAGCTAAAACGACTGCGTCAGAGTAAGTTATAGCTCCGATATGTAGTGAATTACAATCTGCTTTTTCGAATACTTTTGTATCCTCAACAGTCATAGAATTCATCACTGCTTTTTTATAGAGATCCGTATTCATTGTTTCTGTAAAGCAGTCTTCATATACAGAATATACTACTTTAGAATTTTTGAAAGTTGGATCGTTCTTGTAGGTAGTTTTAATGTAAGCAGGAACTAAGGATGTCATCCAGCCATGGCAATGAACAATGTCTGGAGACCAGCCAAGTTTTTTAACGGTTTCCAAGGCACCTTTGCAAAAGAAAATAGTTCTTTCATCGTTATCTGCATAGAACTTATTGTCTTTATCTCTAAAAACATATTTGCGCTGAAAATAGTCCTCATTATCCAGAAAATATACTTGCATACGAGCAGCTGGAATTGAGGCAACCTTAATTATTAATGGATTGTCATTATCGTTGATGATAATGTTCATTCCAGAAAGGCGAATCACCTCATGTAACCTATTCCTTCGCTCGTTAATATTACCAAATCTTGGCATAAGAATGCGGATCTCAAATCCTTTATCCTGCATTGCCTGTGGTAACTGACGGGTAATTTCTGAAATCTTTGTGAGTTCAAGGAAAGGCGACATCTCGTGTGTAACAATCAGTAGCTTCGTTTTTGCCATCTCCATATTCGTAAATAAAAATTTATGTTAAAGAAAAGATTATCAAGGGGCAAAGGTACGCATAATTATAACATTTATCAATATAATACGCAAGATGTTTTGTTAGGAATGTAGAAATAACCAACTTTACCGACTTGAAATTTTACTTGCTGGTTTGAAAGTTATACATACTATTGCGGCGTTAAAGTCGCTGCTCAGTCCAATTAAATTGGCGAAACAGAAAATAGCTTTAGTGCCAACAATGGGTGCTTTGCACAAAGGTCACGTCTCGCTGATTAAAGAGGCTCAACAGCATACCGACCTGGTTGTTTGTAGCATCTTCGTAAACCCCACTCAATTTACCGATCCTAAAGATCTGGAAAAATATCCCAGACCTCTTGAACACGACATCCAAATGCTGAAAGATGCCGGATGTAATATTGTATTTATGCCTCCAGTAAAGGAGATGTATCCTACACAAGAGGACTGGCACATTGATTTGGGACCCGCCGAGTTTGTTCTTGAAGGGGAGTTTCGTAAGGGTCATTATCAAGGTGTTACTCAAATTGTAAAAAAACTTTTTGATGCTGTAAGTCCGGATATTGCTTTGTTTGGCGAAAAAGATTTCCAGCAAGTGCTGATGATTCGCCATATGGTAGATCATTTTAAAATGTCGGTTGAGCTTATTTCCTGTCCTATAATTAGAGAGGACGACGGGCTTGCAATGAGCTCAAGAAATATTAACCTAACTGCTGAAGACAGACAGCATTCATTGGTATTAAGCGCTGCTTTATTCTATATAAGGGATAATTTTCAAAGGGAATCAATTGCTACACTACTAACGAACGCTAAAGCAATGTTCAATGCAGTTCCTGGGGTGGAGTTGGATTACTTTACTATCGCAAATGGCGAAACACTACAGCCTGCCAGCCAAAAAAGCCAGCCAAACCTGGTTGCATTAGTGGCGGCCAAAGTGGGGCAGACCCGTCTGATTGATAATATGCTACTTTTTTAATTAACTTTGAAGCATGATTATCGAGATATTAAAATCGAAAATACACCGCGTTAAAGTAACACAAGCGGAACTCAACTACGTGGGGAGCATCACCATCGATGAAGATTTGATGGATGCGGCAAAGATTATAGCTAACGAGAAGGTTCAAATTGTGAACAATAACAATGGCGAACGGTTTGAAACCTATGTTATCAAAGGCGAGAGAGGCACGGGAACAGTTTGCTTGAATGGCGCTACTGCACGCAAAGTACAGGTAGGTGATATCCTCATTATTATGTCTTACGGCTCGCTTCCAATCCAGGAAGCAAAGCTTTACCATCCAGTTTTGGTATTCCCGGATGACAACAATCATCTTCTAAAATAGCTGTAAAGCTCTTCCAAAAGAAATTACTATGCAACCATAGTAATTTGCCTCAGATTCTTTAGCTTTGAAATAACTTATTATTTAACCAATTTAAATATGCTATTTCAATTAACTGAAGAACAATTGATGATCCAGCAGGCTGCAAGAGATTTCGCGCAGAACGAACTTAAGCCGGGAGTTATAGAAAGAGACGAGCATCAGAAATTTCCTACCGAACAAGTTCAAAAACTTGGAGAACTTGGGTTTTTGGGAATGATGGTTTCCGAGAAATATCACGGTAGCGGTATGGATGCGATGTCTTACGTACTTGTTATGGAGGAATTATCAAAGATTGATGCATCAGCTTCAGTAGTCGTATCTGTAAACAATTCTTTGGTATGTTATGGGTTAGAAGCTTACGGCTCTGAAGCGCAAAAGGAGAAGTATTTAAAACCTTTGGCATCAGGAGCACAAATAGGTGCCTTTTGTTTGTCTGAACCTGAAGCAGGTTCAGATGCAACTTCACAACAAACTACAGCGGAAGATAAGGGCGATTACTACCTGTTAAACGGGACTAAAAACTGGATTACAAACGGCAGTACAGCTTCAACTTATCTCGTTATTGCACAAACCGACCGGGCCCTGAAACATAAAGGTATCAACGCATTCATTGTAGAAAAGGGTGCAACCGGCTTTACCATCGGACCTAAAGAAAATAAGCTGGGGATCAGAGGTTCAGATACGCATTCGCTTATGTTTAACGATGTCAGAGTTCCAAAGGAAAATAGAATTGGAGAGAATGGTTTCGGTTTTACCTTTGCCATGAAAACATTAGAAGGGGGTAGAATTGGTATCGCTGCGCAGGCACTTGGCATAGCTGCTGGAGCTTATGAAATGGCCCTTTCCTATTCTAAAGAGCGTAAATCTTTTGGTAAACCGATTTCAGAACATCAGGCAGTAGCCTTCAAGCTCGCAGATATGGCAACCAATATTGAGGCTGCCCGCCTGCTTGTTTACAAGGCTGCCTGGCTTAAAGATCAAGGCTTGTCTTATACCCTTGCTGGCTCAATGGCCAAGCTTTATGCTTCTAAAGTAGCAATGGATGTCACCGTGGAAGCTGTTCAAATCCACGGCGGTTACGGCTTCGTAAAGGAATATCATGTTGAGCGGCTTATGCGCGACGCGAAAATAACCCAGATTTATGAAGGCACTTCTGAGATCCAAAAACTCGTGATTTCTAGAGATATCCTCCGGTAACTAGTCTTTACTTGATCCCAGCACAAGTCCGAATATCGCTTTAAGTATAGCAACCACAATAGCCAGAAAAGCGGAAGCCCAGAAGCCAGAAGTACTGAATCCACTCATAATATTTGAAACCAGCATGATCATCAATACGGTGATCACGAAAGACATCAACCCTAACGTTAAAAAGTTAACAGGAAAAGTGAGCAATCTAAGAATAAAGCCAATCGTTGCGTTTGCAAGAGCGATTAGTAACGCGGCAATAATGGCATTTCCATAGCCGTCAACAACAACACCTGGCACTAGTCGGGCGCCAAGAAATACAGCTAATCCCATTAATAAAATTTCAATAATCAGTCTCATAATGTTAATTTAGTGGTATGCTCAAAAATATTAATAGATTATCGCTGGCGTTAATGACGACATCTTTTCTTGGATGTGCATCATCAAATAGCAAGCCACTTTCCATTGCATTTTCTAAAGATAGCAGTGCTGTTGTTATCAGTGATATAGATAGGCCCGGTCTGTTAAGATTGCGGCAGCTAAAACCTCAGGATTCTATTTTCAAAGAATTGATAGCGGTGTTGCAAACTCCTTCTGAAAATGACAGTACTATTCGGGAAGAACTTATACCCGGGGATTATGCCGTTTCAGATACAGCGATAACTTTTACACCTGATCAACCCTTTGCTAAAGGGCGGGAATATCTGGTGATCAGCCATATAAATACAAAGTTTGGCGATGCAAAGCAGATTGCAAAGGGGCAGCTTAGCCTCGGCGTTAAGCCGACTCAAAAATCATTAATAAGGTAGTTTTACAGTTATTCATGGGAGTAACTATCAAGTCTAGCCTTGACTGAGGATAAATAGGGGACTAAGAGCATGTTCGCTGGGTTTAAGGGGGGTTTCGCCCAACAAGCTACCTAGTAGTCCCCTAGTTGCTACCTCTGAGATAAGAAGCTGACCCGTCTGAAAGTTATCTATATACTTCCGGATTAAGACATTCAGGTAACTGTTCGCCCTTCAATCCCGCAAGGATATTTTTTACAGAAAGGGTTGCCATTGCAGTTCTCGTTTCAATTGTGGCAGAACCAATATGTGGCAATACAACCGCATTTTGCATTTCTAGAAGCGGATTATCTTTACACATAGGTTCCGGATTGGTAACATCTAATCCTACCCCGCCAATAGTTCCTTCCTGGATTGCTTGTAGAAGATCTGGCTCGTTATGCAAACCACCCCTGGCAGTGTTAATGAAGATCGCTGTGCGTTTCATTTTATCAAATGAAGATTTGTTGAAAATTCCTTTGTTTTCTTCATTCAAATTGGCGTGTACACTAATCACGTCGCTTTGTTCAAGCAGTTTTTCGAAACTTACAAACCTTGCGCCTAACTCGCTTTCCGCTTTTTCGTTTTTACTTCTATTGTGATAAATTATTGGCATGTCAAAGGTTCCCTTTGAACTCTTTGCCAATTCGAACCCTATCCTGCCTAGTCCGAATATCCCCAGGGTTTTCCCTTGAAGGTCAATCCCTAAATTCTTGAAAGGATCTAGGAACTCCCAATTGCCGTTCACAATTTCTTTGTGCCAAAAAAATGCTTTTCTTGCCACATTTTGCATTAATAGAAAAGCGATGTCAGACGTAGCTTTACTTAGAACTTCTGGCGTGTTGCCAATGGGTATATTCAGTTCGGTTGCCTTGGCAACATCAATATGATCAAAGCCCACACTGTTCGTAGCTATAACTTTTAGGTGACTACACTGTTCAAAAAAATAACTATCCAGTTTTTGACTGATACATAACAAAGCATCGCTCTGCTTGCAGTGATCGATCAATTCGCTGTCGGTCATTACACGCTTCTCTTTCCATTCTGAGATAGTGTGTCCTTCATCTATTAATGGTTGTTTGATCTCATCTGGTATTTCGCGGGTAATAAAGACGTTCATAAATTATTATTTTATATACACTTACAAGATTTCTTTAAGCGTATTGTTTACTGGTGCAAGCTTGTGCTCAGGTTAAACGCACATAGTATACAGTTTCCAGATTCACTATTGATTTGTTATAGGTTACTAATCAGTTTAACCTTTAAACCCTAATGTAAGGTTGCGTTTTTAAATTATAAAATTTTTTCTTATATTTGCTGCATAATAGTGGGTTAGAGGGGGCAGATGTCCCCTCTTTTCTGTTATTTGCAAATTGGTTATGCAGATAGAAAAGAGAGTTATAGAGTTAATTGAAGAGAAGATCTCGGATAGGCCAGAACTGTTTTTGGTGGAAGTAAGAATGTTGCCAAATAACAAGCTTATTATTCATGTTGATGGCGATGAAGGAATCAACATCCAGGATTGCGCTGCAATTAGCAGGCATGTTGGTTTCCATTTGGAAGAAGAGAATACGATTGACAAAGCTTACAATCTTGAAGTTTCATCACCAGGAGTTGGAGAGCCTTTAAAATTGAAAAGACAGTACGATAAAAACATTGGTCGTGAGGTTGGTATCAAGCTATCAAACGGAGAAGCAAAAGAAGGAAAATTACTTTCAGTTACTGATCAGGGAATTCTGATTGAAGCTAAGGTAAAAGAGAAAGGCAAAAAAGTTCAATTGGTAGAAACCAACATAGACTTTAGTGATATAACAGAAACAAAGGTTTTAATTTCATTTAAATAAAAATGAGCAATATTAATTTAATCGATTCATTTCAGGAGTTTAAGGACTTCAAGAACATCGACCGTCCGACGGTGATCAGTGTATTGGAAGAAGTTTTTCGTAGCATGCTGCGTAAGAAATATGGCACCGATGAGAATTGTGACGTAATTGTAAATCCAGATAACGGGGATTTAGAAATCTGGCGTACAAGAAAAGTTATGGAGGATGGATTTTCTGAGGATGATGATCTGGAGATTGAACTTAAAGAAGTAAAACAATTGGACGCAGATATGGAAGTTGGTGACGACTACATTGAGCAGATCACATTGGAGAGCTTTGGTAGGAGAGCTATTTTAGCTGCCCGCCAAACCTTGGTTTCTAAAGTTTTAGAGCTCGAAAAAGATGAGATCTTTAAGAAATATAAAGACAGGGTTGGTGAAATTGTAACTGGTGAAGTTTACCAGGTTTGGAAAAAGGAAACACTTGTTCTTGATGATGAAGGTAACGAGTTGATGATGCCTAAAAATGAGCAGATTCCGGCGGATTACTTCAAAAAGGGAGATACCGTTCGTGCGGTAATTCTTAAGGTGGATATGGTGAACAGTACGCCTAAAATTATTATCTCTAGAATAGCTCCAGAATTTTTACAACGCTTGTTTGAAATTGAGGTTCCAGAGATTTTTGATGGTTTAATCACTATCAAAAAGATTGTTCGCGAACCTGGTGAAAGAGCAAAGGTTGCTGTTGAATCTTACGATGACAGGATTGATCCGGTAGGTGCTTGTGTTGGTATGAAAGGCTCGCGTATTCATGGTATTGTAAGAGAACTTAAAAACGAAAACATTGATGTGATCAATTTCACAAATAATGTTTCCTTATATATTACTAGAGCCCTGAGCCCTGCAAAAATCACTTCTATTAAATTAGATGACGAAACAAAACATGCTGCGGTTTATTTGAAGCCAGATCAGGTTTCATTGGCTATTGGCCGCGGTGGACATAACATTAAACTGGCAGGCAAATTGACAGGTTATGAAATCGATGTTTATCGTGAGGCTGGAGAAGAAGACGAAGATGTCGATATCGAAGAATTCTCAGATGAAATCGATAGCTGGATCATTGATGAGCTTAAAGCCATCGGATGTGATACTGCTAAAAGTGTGCTGGCACTATCTATAGATGAGCTGGTTAAACGTACCGATTTAGAAGAAGAAACAATAAAAGAGGTAATGAGTATTTTAAAATCAGAGTTTGAATAACGCAAAAACTGGCTGTTTAGACATGAAATAAACAAGAATAAACGTTACTTTTGTATAAGAATTAAAGAAAAATAGGATAATCAATGTCAGACGACAAACCAATAATTTTATTCAAAGCAGTTAAGGAACTTAACGTAGGTATTGCTACGGCTGTTGACTTTCTGGAAAAGAAAGGCTTTTCTGTAGAGAATAAACCCACTACCAAGCTCTCTCGCGACATGTATGATGCGCTTTTGAAGGAGTTTCAAGGTGATAAGATTGTAAAAGAGGAAGCTAATCAGATTGTTATTGGTAAAATACGTCGTGATGAACCAGAAGTGACTGAAAAAGTTGCTGAAGCACCTAGAAAAAATGTAGAATTCGAGAATGAAGGCATTTTAATTAAAAACCTAAATTCTTACAGCCCTCCTGCTGAGAAAGTTAGAGAGGAAGCGCCTGCAAAACCGGCAGCACCTGTAGCAACTCCTGTTGCAACTGTAGAAGCTGAAACACCGAAAGCTGATGACAGTGCTTTGCCAGGTGTAAAAATTGTTGGCAAGATTAATTTAGATGATCTAAATTCTAAATCTCGCACGGTTAATAAAGAAGAGATTGTGGAGCCACAACCTGCTAAGTTAGAAGTTAAGGCTCCAGAGCCACAAGTTGTCAAGGAGGAAAAGCCAGTTGAAACTTTAGTTGCTGAAGTAAAACCTGAGCCGATTGTAGAAGCTAAGGTTGAAGAAGAACCTAAAGTTGAGGAGAAGCCACTTGCTGCCCCGGTAGTTAAGGCTACACCACCAGCTCCTGTTGCTACTGTAGTTCTTGCAACTCCCGTTGCTCCCCCTATTGTAGAGACACCAAAAGCCGATGACAATGAGGTTATTAAAGCAAGATCTGTAAAACTTTCGGGTCCAAATATCATTGGTAAAATTACTTTGCCAGTAACGCCTGATCGTAAATCATCACCTGTTGCTTCTTCAGGCGAAAGTGCTGAAGCAAAAAGAAAGCGTAAGCGTAAGAAAACACCTGGAGGTCCAGCTAACGGCCCGACAACAGGCGCAACGCCACAAGTTCATACGCCAGGACAAGCTACACCTGCAAGGCCTGCTCCAACCTTTGTAAACAGACCTGATTTCAGGAATAATACTAATAATACGGCCAACAGGCCAAACTTCAGAAATAGTAAACCAGGATCACCAGGCGGCGGTCCAAAGGAAGAACCAACTGAAAAAGAAATACAAGATCAGATCAAAGCTACACTTGCACGTTTAAGTGGAGCCGGTAAGTCTGGTAAGTTTGCTCAACGTGCAAAACTTCGTCGTGGTAAACGTGATGATGTTGCGTTATCTGCTGAGGAGGCTGCAATGGAGCAAGAGCTTCAGTCTAAAGTACTAAAGGTAACGGAGTTTGTTACGGCAAATGAGTTGGCTTCGATGATGGATGTGCCAGTTACAAAGATCATAGGTACTTGTATGAGTCTTGGTATGTTCGTTTCCATCAATCAACGTTTGGATGCGGAGACTTTAACTATCGTTGCTGATGAGTTTGGTTACGAAATACAATTCGTGAAACCTGATGATGAAAGTGATAGTATCATAGAAGAAGAGGATTTAGCGGAAACTTTAGAAGATAGGGCACCTGTTGTAACGATCATGGGTCACGTCGATCATGGTAAGACATCTCTACTGGATTACATCCGTAAGGCGAATGTTGTTGCTGGTGAGGCTGGTGGAATTACTCAGCACATTGGTGCATATATGGTGACTACGCCGACTGGTAAAAAAGTAACTTTCTTAGATACTCCGGGTCACGAGGCCTTTACTGCAATGCGTGCACGTGGTGCAAAGGTTGCAGATATCGCGATCATTGTTATTGCTGCGGATGATGCAGTGATGCCACAAACAAAAGAGGCGATCAGTCATGCGCAAGCTGCTGGTGTTCCTTTAGTATTTGCATTTACTAAAATTGATAAACCGGGTGCAAACTCAGAGAAAATACGTGAACAGCTTTCTGTCATGAACATCCTTGTTGAGGATTGGGGAGGTAACTTCCAGTCGCAAGAGATATCTGGTAAAAGCGGTCTGAATGTAGAATTGCTTTTAGAAAAAGTTTTGTTAGAAGCAGAGTTGCTTGATTTGAAAGCAAATCCTTCGAAACGTGCTACGGGTAGTGTTATTGAGGCTACACTAGATAAAGGACGTGGTATTGTGACTACAGTTCTGGTACAGGCAGGTACGTTAAAAGTTGGTGATCCTATTTTGGCTGGTAGTTATAGCGGACGTGTTAAAGCATTGTTTAACGAACGTGGTCAAAAGGTAGATCAAGCTGGACCTTCGGTTCCGGTTCAGGTGTTGGGTATGCAGGGTGCGCCTACTGCTGGCGACAGGTTCAACGCAATGGAGAATGAGGTTGAAGCGAGAGAGATTGCGAACAAACGTCTACAACTTATGCGTGAGCAGGGTCTTAGAACTCAGAAACACATTACTTTAGATGAGATAGGTCGTCGTTTAGCGATTGGTAACTTTAAAGAGCTTAACTTGATTGTTAAGGGTGATGTAGATGGGTCGATTGAAGCACTATCAGATTCATTGTTGAAACTTTCAACTCCTGGAATACAGATCAATGTGATCAGTAAAGCAGTTGGACAGATCTCTGAATCTGATGTATTGCTCGCATCAGCTTCTGATGCGATCATTATCGGTTTCCAGGTTCGTCCTTCCCCAGGTGCGCGTAAGCTAGCTGAGGCAGAGCAAATAGATATTCGTTTATATTCGATCATCTACGATGCGATCAATGAGATCAAAGCGGCTATGGAAGGTATGTTGGCTCCAGAGTTTGAAGAGAAGATCACAGCTAACGTTGAGATTAGAGATACGTTCAAAATCACTAAAGTTGGTACAATTGCAGGTTGTATGGTATTAGATGGAACAATTACCCGTAACAGTAAGATCCGTATAGTAAGAGATGGGGTAGTAGTTTATACAGGTGAGCTGGCTTCATTGAAACGTTATAAGGATGATGTTAAAGAAGTTTCGAGAGGTTACGAGTGCGGATTGAACATCCACAACTTTAACAACATTGAAGTTGGAGATATCGTTGAAGCTTATGAACAAGTAGAAGTAAAACGTAAGTTGTAAAAGAATTATATCTAAAATATATCGGCAATCAGACTTAGTTTGATTGCCGATTTTGTTTATAAATTAATGGATAAAACGGATTGGAGCTTAAGAAGTGAGAAATATTCGTTATTCTGCCGAAGCACGTTTAAAGAAACCTATTATTGAAATCCTGAATATCGCTTTTACCAAATTTTTATAATAGCAGGTTTTTCCTGAAAGTGGGTTTCTGTATAAAGCCTGAATTTGTGATAGAAGGTTTGAGTCAATATTTTTATATTCAATCCAATAGGTTCTGTAATGATGCTTAAACCCGAAGTTATAGGCCTTGGAATCAATTAGATTCTGATTTGAAATAGCATTGAGTACGGACATTAATTCTAATAAGTATAATCCCGTTCCATAGGCGTGTGTACTTAAATCCTTGTCATGCTTTCTGAAATAATTTAAAGTTTTTCCACAAATATGGACGTTTCCAAGCTTGGCTAATTCCACCCAAAAGAGCCAATCACCGCAAAAGCGGTAGTTTAAAAAATTGCGTGATATCTTATTATATATCTCTTTTTTCCATAAAACCATACTTGCATTGTAAACTGCATTGTTTCTCAGCATATACTTTTTAATGAATTCAGTACCATCCATACCTTCATTTAGAAAAGGATGATGAGAGGTCCAACTGATTACATTAGCATCAAGAATACAATGAGACTGGCAATAACTAAAGGTACAATTCGGATCTTTATGGAAACTAGTAATTAGCTCTTCCAATAATGTGGGTTCACACCAATCGTCACTTTCGGCAATCCAGATAAGGTCACCTTTTGCGGCATTTATACCCTTTTCCCATTGCTTAAATGTACTGCCACTATTTACTTCATTTAAGATGATTTTGCTGACTCTAGGATGATTGCGATACGATTCTATTACAGTTGTACTGTCATCGGTAGACTCATCATCTAATATAATTAACTCAAAATCCTGATAAGATTGCACGAGAACAGATTCTATTCTTTGTTGCAAGTATTTCGAGTGATTGTAATTAGGGATTATGACAGAGACCTTTGGCATTTTAATTATAGGATGTTATCTTCGAAGCAAATTCAAATATACGATGTCTTTAAATAACGAAGTTGACTATTCGATTATTATCTGCACATACAATCCGGATCAGGTGGTATTTCAGCGCTGTTTGAATGCTGTGAAGGCCTTGGACCTAGATGATTTCAGGACAGAAGTCATTTTGGTAGATAATAACAGTAAAACACGAATTTCCGAAAGCGGATACATTCAATCTTTTATTGAAAACGTTTCTAATTCAAAGATAATTACTGTCACAAAACAAGGACTTAATCATGCTAGAATGGCCGGTATACTTGAGTCAAAGGGTAAAGAAATTATTTTTTTTGATGATGACAATGAGCCAGAAGCCGACTATTTAAGGGCTTTAAATTTTCTGCACATTAGCTATCCTCATGTTGGTGCCTGGGGGCCAGGAAATATAGATGTAGATTTCTTATCTGCAGTTGAACCACATTTGTTAAACGAATCAAAGCAGGCGTTTCAAGATCGACATGAGAGTAACATCACGTATTCTAACCAGCGTTCGTGGCAATCATGCTATCCTTTTGGTACTGGACTATCTATCCGCAAAGACTATTGCCTGGAATATATTGAAGGGGTTAAGGCTGGTATTTTTACACTCTCAGATCGGAAAGGCAACGAACTTAGTAGCGGTGGGGATACGCAAATGGTATTTTTTCTGATTAGCAAGGGGGCGTCGGCGGGGGTCGCTCCGAGTTTGTCCATAACGCACATTGTTCCGGCAAAGCGAACTAAGTTCGAATACTTAAAAAGATTAACCTATGGTACCAGCGTTTGTTATAGCACCTGTTTATCAGAGGTTTTTCCAGAGGAACTGGAGCGCATTGAGTCTCACCTCGTTCGTCCAGAGAAATTTAATGTTAAAATATTAAAGAAAATGTTTCTTCTATTATTCAATGGTAAAGTAGAGAAAACTTTGGCAGTTGTATCCTACATTGGTGCTGTCAATGGAGATTACCTTGCACTTAAAAGACCTGTACCTTCCTTAGCTAGCTGGGCATTAAAAAAATTAAAAGCTAAATAAAGCTATTTGCCTTTTATCCAGCGTTTGAATCTTCTCCGTATTGAGTAATGTTTTTTGCTGCGCTCTTCTAGTTTAAATTCTTTTGCAAAAATATTGTAGTCAATCTGTTTCTCGGGTAGTATGTATTTTGGATGAATGAGTTGCCCGAGTTCCGATGTTTTAAGGTTGGCGAACTGATTGTTTGGATCGGGAGTATGGGTGGCATCTGGTCTGAATCCTATGTTGCTCACTAAATTCCTGTTGGGGCTTATTGAAAGACCATGGTTAAAATAATTCAGGAACGCAAGTTGATAGTCCCAGGTATCAATCTGCTTTTGTTTTAAAGCCTTGAAAATTTCGAGCCACTGTTGAGCTGAGAATTGGTCATCAAATATTTTATTAATGCGGCTTTCTACCTCTGGAAGGGTATATCTGGTAAGTTCGCTATCATAATCCTTCCAAACCCTGCGCCAACTTGCCCAACCCCAGATAATGGTGCTTTCGTGAAAATAATAGCTGGCTTCTGCCCATTGTTGTTGAGATTGAAGATTAGTACCGGAGATGTGCCTTACTCTGGTGTCATACCTATATCTCTTCAGCATTTCATCACAGAAATGGAAAAAACTTGTGGACGGAAGGCAGTCGTCTTCTAAAATTATACCTTCCTCTTCCTGCTCAAAAAACCAGGTAATTGCAGAAGACACAGCAAGGCGGCATCCTTGGTTCTCGGTTCTAAAAAGAGTTTTAACTTCACATTCCCAGTCGATTTGATTGATAATTTTTCTTGCCTGCTTACATCTTAACTCTTCATCAGGTAGGTTAGCTCTTGCGCCATCTGCCGCCAGGTATAATATGGAGGGTTTTACCTCTCTGATCTTATTAAAAACCTGTGCAGTAGTATCCGGTCGGTTGAATATTAAAAACAGCACCGGAGACTTTACAGTATAGTTGTCCATAAACTATTTTTTTGAGATAAACTTTTGCATATGAGGTTTCCAGAAATCCAATTCCTTCTCCCAGGCATGGCATCCGAAAGGAAGTTGATGTTGATTTAACTTGTAAGCTCTTTCTGGAAGTGTTTCAAAAGCAAACTTCAACGCGGTTCTATATTTTGGGATATGTAAATTCTTTTTTGTTCGGTTAATTGCAATCGACCAGAAGATATCTTCATTGAATTCGAGCTTTTGCTTATCTAGGTATTGGGCTGCTAGGTCTGAGAATTTGATACTCAGGTCATGGAATCTCTGGACTCTCCTGAGAGAGAAACCGCCATTGCCAACTTTATTATAGAATTGCTTTTTTTTGGGTACGCCGTTGATTTGCCAATTAAATGTTCCAAACAAGAAGCTTTTGAAAGTATAAATCAAATGCAAGAAAGAGTTGTTTTCTGAGTAGAGCCAGGGCGCGCCGATGTAATCATAGTTTTGGCTACACCAACGTAGTAATTGGTCGGAGAAGACAAATGCGTCCAATTGGTATATCAGAATATATTCGTAAGCCATGAATTTTTTATAAAATTCGCTGGAGAGCATTAATTCATTATAGCCGTGGATATCTTTAAAGTATTTATTGTCAAAGGAGATAACTCGGCTAAAATCAACACAGTCAACAAACGAAAGGTCTAACGACTCAGGTTTCATTGCTATAATCGGATGATTTCCTAATATTCTAAATCCTTGATCGAGCGATATTTTTTCATTCGCCGTTAGGCTGTCTTTGTAAAATGGAATAACGATTGCTGCCTTATTCATTTATTGCCAGGTTTAAATCTTGACTTAAATAAGCGAAATATATATCTTGCCCAGATTTTAAAGCCAAAATTATAAAGGATAATTTTACTTTTATCATGTTCGAAAGGCTTATCTTTTGAAATCGCAGAGATACCGGTGTCATTATAATCTACTATGATATAGTTTTTGTATTCAAAAGTATAAACTGGATCTTTAAAAAGTCGCATGTTTAGGTGATAATCCGCAGCAATCTTGTATTTGATATTGTATTTGTATTTTTTAAATATGCTCGCCGGATAGATTATTGACTGATGGAAAATGCCAAGTTTTGCCTGATAATAAGGCCTTAGATGGCCCGATTGAGGTTTCCCTTTGTATAATACGTTGGCGTAATATATCACTTGCTTGTCGTTTAGTGCGGTCAACATCACTGAAAAATCTGGCAACATGCAATCGTCTGCACCTAAGAAGATTACATGTTCTGCTGAAATATAAGACAATGCTTTATTCATAGCGTCATAAATTCCATTGTCAGGTTCACTCTTCCAAAATGCGATCCTAGAATTATTTTCCTTTAGGATTGACGTCGTATCATCCGTGCTGGCTCCATCAATAACAATGATTTCAATGGAATTTGTCTCTTGATCATATATGCTATTCAAACATGTTTGAAGCGTGTTTTGGGCGTTAAAAGTAACAATGACAACAGAGGCTAGGTACTTTTTAACCATTTAGCACAGTTTTGTAAACCTCTAAATAAGATTTCGCACTATCTGACCAATTAAATTGCTCAGCATGCCTAATAATGGTATCTGCTGGTTGATGTTGAATATAGTCAGACATGCCCAGCGCAAATTGCTCCTGCATTTGTGTTGGCTTGAAATTGGTAAAGTAGTAAGCAGCTGACCCGCCAATCTCTGGCAGGGAGGTGGCGGTCGATAAGAATACAGGCTTGCCAAACTTCATTGCTTCAATGGGTGGAATGCCGAAGCCCTCGGCAATAGATGGGAATAGGAATGCTCTACAGTGTTGATAATACCAATATTTATCGGTTTCAGTAATTGCTCCTAATACATAAACTCTATCTTCTACCTCCAACCTTTTCGCCTCTTCCAAAATCTTATCAACATATTTTGGGTCAGGTTTTCCGGCAATAATTAGGTCATAATCATTGTTTTCTAACAATGGGATTAACACATGAAAGTTTTTCTTGGAATTGACTGTACCCAAAGCGAATAGGAACGGTTTATCTGGAATATAGTTTGGTTTGTGATCCAAAGTAAAAATTGGTTCTGCACAACCATTATAAATAACGGTAATTGGCTTATCACCCACCTTAAGATGCTGTAGAATTTCAGCTTTTGTGAAATGAGATATCGCGACAATGTGATCACATAAATCAATATTCTGTTGATGCTTGCGCAGATATTTATTAACCTTTGCAGCAGATTTTTCTTCGTGCAGGAAGTTTAAATCATGAATGGTTAACACCAGCTTTATTTTTTCGCTTTTTGGAATATATCTGGAGAGCTGGTATGTGGTATGCCAGACGTCAATATTATTTACTTTGGGAAATATAAACTTTTGTAAACTATTCTGATTGATGAAACTATCGCCAGTTTCGAAGTATTGCTGAAGTGATGGATTCAGATAGAAAGAGATTTCATCATCAGATGCCTTTAGTCGCTTTAACGCATTTCCCAGTTGTAGACAATATTCAAATAGTCCGGTATGGGCGTATTTCATTCGTTCACAATCCAACGCGATCCTCATAGTTTTTATAAAATTATTAATCCATAAAGGATTGCATATCAATCAGCTTTCTGTAAAGCCCATTTTTTTGGAGTAGTTCAGAGTGTGTGCCGGACTCTGTAATTTGTCCCTTGTCAATGACCAGAATCTTATCAGCATGCTGGATAGTGCTCAGGCGGTGTGCAATAATTATAGACGTCCTGTTTTCCATTAATCTGTTTAAGGCATCTTGAACTAGTTTTTCTGATTCTGTGTCCAATGCAGAAGTTGCCTCATCTAACAACATTATCGGGGGGTTAGCCAATACCGCTCTTGCAATACATATTCTTTGTTTTTGACCTCCCGACAGTTTATTACCTCTATCACCAATGTTGGTATCATAACCTTCCTCTGTATTTGTTATGAACTCATGGGCATTTGCTATTTTAGCAGCAGAGATAACTTCTTCATCAGTTGCTTCTGGTTTTGCGAAAGCAATGTTATTAAAAATGCTATCATTAAATAAGATAGATTCCTGGTTTACAGTTCCCATAAGCCTTCTTAAAGTATCTGCTGTAATGTCTCTTAGGTCGTGGTTATCGATCGAAATGACACCAGACTTTGGGTCATAAAATCTTGGAATTAGATCCATTAACGTACTTTTTCCTCCTCCGGACGGACCAACAAGGGCTATTTTTTCTCCTTTATGAATAGTGAGATTGATATTATTTAAAACTTTCTTATCTCCATAGTTGAAATGTACATCTTTAAATGTGAATGATTCTCTGAAATCATCCAACTCTAATGCGTTTTCCTTATCTTGAAACTCTTGCTTAGTATCAATTAAATCTAAGACCCTGACTCCTGCTGCTATACCTGAGTGAATTGTACTAAAGGATTCTGAGAGCGCTTTAATTGGTTGCATTACTTGTGAAAAAGTAGCCAGATAGACTAAAAATTTAGCTGGTTCCAGGCTTCCCGGTTCGTTACTTAGAATCATAGTGCCACCGTACAAAACTATAAATACGACAACTAGTACTCCCAAACTTTGTGATACCGGAGAAGCTAGTTGCTGGCGACGAGCCATCTTCTTTCCTAAGTTTGAATAGAAAACGTTTTCCTCATGAAACTTGTCTTTGATTCTTTGAGTTGCGTTGAATGCTTTAATAATTCTAACTCCACCCAGAGCTTCATCTAAAAATCCAATCATTTTAGCGAAACTCTCATGTGATTCCTTAGCTTGTTCTTTTAGTCGTTTTACAATCTTGCTAATGATAAAGCCGGAAACTGGGATAACCAGGAGTGCGAAAAGCGTTAGTTTGACTGAAATGGAAAGTAATACTGCTATCCAAAATATAAGCTGTAATGGCTCTTTGAAAACAACTTGTAAAGTGCTGGTAACAGTACCCTGTACAACTTGGACGTCAGAAGCAACTTTAGAAATAATGTCACCCTTTTTTTCATTGCTAAAGTAGCCTATATGAAGGTTCATGACGTTATCGAAAACAGCTTTTCGAAGCTTTAGGAGCGTATGAACTCTCAAATCTTCCATAAAGCGTTGAGATAGGTAACGGAAGAGATTGGAGAGAAATACCGTTATCAAAATGAATCCGCATACCAATTGAAGTGTGTACACGGCTCCATTAGACGTAATTGATTGCTTTATAAAATTGCTAAACCTGGCGATGACATCAAATGTCGATGCTTTTTCCATTGTTGTTGGCGTTGCACTGACTTCTCTACCAACGGAAAAAATGGTTTCCAGTAATGGGCCCAACAGCGTGAACAAGAAGGTGTTGAAGAAGATAGCAAGAATTGTTACCAGTACATATGGAATCGCGTACTTTTCTATTGGTTTTGCAAACGATAGTAATCGGAAATAGATCTTCATTAAAGACTTTAAAATTTGTCAAAGGTACAGAATTAGACGCACCTGAGAAATCTGATAAGTTTGTACCCATTAAAGACAAGTAAATGTATTGTCATTTAACAATTCTATAGTTCTTGTATTCAAATAAACGTATGCCTAGCTTTGTCTCAATCCAAAGAAGCAATTTCTTTTTCAATTGTTTATTGATCTCTAACTTGGTAGGATCAATGCTGAATTTCCAGTTCGCCTTTTCGATACGGGGTATCATAACTGCCGGGGGATTGTTTGTAAACCTGATCAGTTTATCTGCATTGCCGTATTCAAAATCATCCACTGCCGGCGAATAATCCTCAATGAAGGAATCGTGTTTATAGTATTGATTGAAATTATTCATTTTAACACAAATTCCTTGTGGGGGCTTTACCCAACCATAATGATAAACATATGCTTTAATCAGCTTGACTTTTATTTTTCTGTTATTCAATCTAAACCCTTGCGCATCTTTATATGACTTAATCCCTGGTAACTTTTTTATAATGCGGATCTCTCGACGATACCAGCGTCTGGATTCTGCAACAAAATCATATGAACCATAAAAGTGTTTGTATTTGAGTAACAAGCCTTCGATGTCTGGATCATTGAGATTAGCTTGCATCTCTTGTTTTATCAGAGGCAAATATTTCTCGTGTATACATTCATCTCCTTGAATGTAAAATGCCCAATCTATGTCACTTGAGATAGCATTAAAAGCAATGTCTGTCTGTTGTGCGAAAACTGAACCTCCTGCTCGTGATTTTGAATCCCATACTGTTTCAATGATCCTTATTTTGGCAGAATTGATACCTTCGATTAGTTTTAAGGTGTCATCGTCAGACTTTCCTACTGCAATCACAAATTCGTCACAAATTGGTAATATGGAATTAATTGCTTCGACTATCGGATAATCGTTTTTTATCGCATTCTTAATGAAAGTAAAACCCGCAATTTTCATGTAGCTTTGTTAAGAATCTAAGTTGTAGTCTTCTAATTTTGAACAAATATAGCGTTATTGATGACATCAGCCGAGCAATTACTGGACGAAATAAAGCAGGGAAATTTTTTATCAATAGCCAGAGCTTTGACTATTGTCGAAAATGAACTTAGTCAGAGTGATGAAATTTTGCGGGCTCTGAGCTCTCTTAATTCTACTGAAGTAATTGGTATAACAGGCCCCCCTGGTGCAGGGAAAAGTACACTCGTAAGTGCGATAATTAGTCAACTTCGTTTAGAAGATAAAAAAATAGCAGTATTAGCTGTTGACCCTACTTCTCCATTCAATTTAGGGTCACTACTCGGCGATAGAGTTCGAATGTCCTCTCATTTTAATCATCCCAATATTTTTATAAGGTCAGTGGCGGCAAGAGGATCATTAGGAGGCCTTTCTGCAAAAATAATTGAGATGATTGATGTGCTCAGGGCTTCGATTTTTGATTACATTATTGTTGAAACTGTTGGAGTAGGACAGTCTGAAATTGAGATTGCGGGGTTAGCAGATAAAACCATTGTACTGTTAGTCCCCGAATCTGGAGATGAAATTCAACATTTGAAGTCGGGGCTAATGGAAATTGCAGATGCGTTTATTGTAAACAAGTCAGACAGAGAAGGGGCTGACGGTTTCGCGAATACCTTAATTAAAGTGTTGCATGGCCGAACTGAGGTTGTACCCGTATTTAAGACCGTAGCTCATCAAGGCATAGGAATAGAGGGGGTAGTTGACTGGATAACTAATGAAACAACAACAAGTAAAAGAAAGCTGGATTTGTATGCAGAGAAGGCCTTTAAGTTAATTCAGCAAATAAGGGTAAAAGATATTTCGAAAAAAGATTTGTTGAAGCAACTTGGGCAACAACAGAAAAACCCAGAATTTAATCTTTACTGTTTCGTCCAGGATTATCTGGCTTCAAAACGGAAGATATAAGTTGCTGTCTTTTCCAATGATCTTCTTTATTATTGTAAAGGAAAAACTTTGATAATTTGTATTTAAATTTCATTTTGTTATCGTATTCTGGTTCGAGTTTTCTGTGCGGAATATTTGATTCGACTTTAAGGCATGCTTGAATGGCATTTGTATATACAGTAGGGCCGGTCATGTGATGCACGTCATGCGGAAATTTATTAAGTCTTATGTTTTCAAACATCATCTCTAGCGTTTTTTTTAGGAACGGATGTCCTGCGGCATAGATAAGTGCCCATTGGATATAGCAGGTAGAGTTATTTTCTACGGAAATTATTGCAACATCGTCAGGTAGAATTAAATTTTTTAACTTTCCGGGGATGCTGCTGTCAATATCTAAATACACGCCGCCTTTTATGTTAAGGACTGCATATCTGAAAAAGTCTGCTTTAGCAGCACCTATTTGAATCTTATCATACAGTGCTAAAACCGACACATCATATTCGAGTTGTAAAAATTTTCTGACTCCAGCATCATCGTAAAATTGATATGAAAATTCAGGATTGTTCTTTTTAAACCTCGAGATATGCCATTTAGTAATCCATGGTAAGTTTTTTGTCTTAAAAGTTTGATGTATTATCTTAGGAATAGCCATATTTTCAAGTGCCGATAAAAATAGCTAAATTTTGACGGTATTAGGTCCGTGTACCAAAAACAGGACTTTTGCTATCAAATAAGGCATATCTATTTTAATGCTTGTAAGTTAAATATTTTTTATATATTGTTTCTTTTCCATAATTCAGCAGGAATAAAGTGTCAAATTAAGCCAATTTCATTAATTAGTTAAGTTTGGAACGGTGTTTGTACAGGTGTTGTAGAAAATAAAAATTTGTTTAATTTTGCTACACAAATAAATTACACAAGTAAAATTTGTTTAACCTTAAAAAAGAAAATTATGAATTATTCTACTTTAAAAAAGAGCTTAGCGGTATCTTTTGTAGCATTAATGGGAGCCACGACTCTCGCAAGCGCTCAAGACTCTACTATGACTTCTTCTTCTGCCAAGGTATTTGGTGGTAGAGGGCAGTACAGAACTTGGTCTTTCGGTGTAAATGCAGGTGTTTTGTCACCGTTCATTGCAATCGGTGGATCAAATGATTTCACTAACTGGGATCCAACTTTAGGTTATGGTATCTCATTGAGAAAGCAATTAGGACATGCATTCGGATTAGAAGGTAACATTTTCCGTGGAAAAGTTTCTGGAACTAACCAAGATGCTCCAGGTGGTGTAGTTAACGGTATCAGAGATTTCGAAACTGAAATCGGTTACTCTGCAGATTTAAGAGGTGTTGTTAACGTTGCTACTGTAGATTTCTTACGTCGTGAGAACTCAGTTAATTTCTTCGTAACAGCGGGTTACGGTTTAATCGCTTACGCTCCACACCCTAACACTGCAACTCCAGCTACAGATTTCAAAGACAAAGCTGGTGATAATCATGATAACAAGTATGTTAAAGAAGCTTATATCCCAGTTGGTGCTGGTATTAAATTTAAAGTTTCTGAGCGTGTTTCATTTAACTTAGGTTATACAATGCACTTCATCGACGGAGATAACTTTGATGGTGTTTATGCAAAGGCAACTACTAAAGACAAATTCTCTTACGGATATGCTGGTCTAGAATTCTCTTTAGGATCTAGTGCAAAACCGAACTTGGATTGGGTTAATCCTTTGGCTTTAATGTATGATGAATTAAAAGATCCTTCATTACGTCAAGAAGTTGAAGCTTTGAAAAACCGTGTATCTAATGTTGAAAAATCTATTGAAGATTTGAAAAAAGATACTGATGGTGATGGTGTTTCTGATCAATTTGACAAATGCCCTGGAACTCCAGCAGGTACTGCAGTTGATGGTTCAGGATGTCCACTTCCAAAGGCGGCTGAAGTAGTTGCTCCAATGGGAACTGCTACTGGTTTCGAGACTATCCAATTTGAATTCAACTCATCAGTTTTGAAAACTGAAGCTTATCCAACTTTAGATAAATTATCTTCAGTATTGCGTGAAAACGGTGGTAAAGTAGCTGCTAACGGTTACGCTTCAAGCGAAGGTACTGCTGCATACAATGTGAAATTATCTAAAGACAGAGCTAATTCTGTTAAAACTTACTTAGTTAACTCTGGTGTTAACGCAAGTCAAGTTTCAACTAAAGGAATGGGTGAAGCTAATCCAATAGCTTCAAACGATACTGAAGAAGGTCGTATCCAAAACCGTCGTGTTGAAACTGCTAGAAACTAGTATTTTCTAAAACATTTTTAAAAGAGGGCCTTTGTTAAAGGCCCTCTTTTTTTATTGATATATTTGTAAAAGCGCTTACAAGACTGTTTTACTTAAATCAATATCCTATGAATTTAGTGATCAACACCACAAATGCACCAGCCCCAATCGGCCCCTATAGTCAGGCAGTTGTCGCAAACGGTTTTCTTTTCCTTTCAGGACAAATAGCCATTAACCCCGAGAGTGGAGAAGTTATTCAGTCTTCCACCCCTGAGGAAACACATCAGGTGATGCGCAATATAAAAGCCCTTTTACTTGAAGCCTCATATGAGTTCAAAGATGTTGTTAAGACTACAATTTTCTTATCCGACATGAGCCTATTTGTAGAAGTCAATGAAGTTTACGGTTCTTACTTCGAGAGCAATTTCCCTGCACGCGAAACAATAGCCGTTAAGGGCCTGCCAAAAGGGGTAAATATTGAAATTTCGATGACAGCATACAAAGGATAATCTGAAAACGCCTATTAAATATTTTTTGGCAGGAATCTTATCCTTTGCCATTTGGGGCTTCTTCTCCATACCGCTTAGAAATCTACAAGTATTCCCATCTCAGGAAATTCTCTACTATAGGGTGTTTTCATCCTGTGCCCTGATCTGGGTAGCGATTATTCTTTTTAGAAGGAAGTATTTAAAGCGGGATATTCAGTATTTGAAGCTTGCAAAGGTCAAAGAACGTAAAGCTGTTTTATTTAAAATTATTGCGGCTACCATTTTTCTTGTGCTAAATTGGTACACATTCATCTATGCTGTAAATAATGTGAGTTTGCAATCTGCTGCTTTTGCTTATATGGTCTGTCCACTTTTGACTGCATTTGGTGGATATATATTGTTGAAGGAGAAATTGTCTTTTTTGAAGTTAGCTTCTCTTGGTATTGCTTTAATCAGCATCATTCTTCTGGCAACAGGATCCATTATTGATGTAGCATGGTCAGTGGGCATCGCGATTTTATATGCGTTTTATTTAATCATACAAAAAACAATGAAGCATTTAGATAAGCTCAATGTACTGGCAGTCCAGATCAGTTTTGCAGTAGTGTTGATGCTGCCGTTTTATTTATCTGGACATGATGCCATTCCTTCGGGAAGCTGGTTTTGGGGAAATATTTTAGTCGTAGCACTGGTATTTACAATCATTCCTCTTTTTCTTAGCTTGTATGCGTTAATAGGCATTCCTTCCTCAACGCTTGGGATTATCATCTACGTGAACCCAATTATAGCCTTTACCGTAGCCGTATTTTATTTTAATGAGCAGATTGATCAGCATAAATTGTTCTCTTACATGCTACTGGTTGTCTCTATAGTAGTTTTCAATTGGACATTATTAAAGGATATATTTGTAGCTAAGACTCCTAAAGGATAACATTTTGTTTGCTTCAACATTAGATACCAACATAGAATTTTTAAAAGGTGTAGGTCCCAAACGTGCCGAACTTTTGCAAAAGGAATTAGGTATTTTTACATGTGGACAACTCCTTACGCTTTATCCTTTCAGGTATATTGATCGCACCAGATATTATAAGATCAATGAGCTAAATCCAGATTTTCCCTATGTCCAGATTTTAGGAAGAATCACTGCCAAAGAGGAAGTCGGTGAAAAGCATAAAAAAAGAATTGTTGCTAAACTTACTGACGAAACTGGTACGATCGAACTGGTTTGGTTTCAAAGTTTAAAGTGGGTCACAGATAATGTGCAGACTGGTAAGGTTTACATCATATTTGGCAAGCCAGTAGTTTTCAATGGCGCTTTCAGTATTTCACATCCAGAGTTAGAAACCTACCCCAGACCAAGGAACACCATCGGTAATCTGGTGCTTCAACCGGTCTATTCCACTACAGAAAAATTAAAGAAATTCCTTCTTGACAGTAGAGGAATTCAGAAACTCCAAGCTTTGCTGATTGACCAATTCATAGGCGATATCAAAGAAACGATCCCTTCATATATTTTGAATAAATATAATATTATAGGGCGGAAGCAGGCGATCTTAAATATTCATTTCCCTAAAGACACTACACTTTTAAAAGAAAGTGAAAGGAGGTTGAAGTTTGATGAACTATTTTTTATCCAGCTCTCTATGCTATACGGAAAACAGCAAAGGGAGCTAAAGTTTAAAGGGCATCTATTTCCTGTTGTTGGAGAACGCGTCAATGTTTTTTATAGTGAGCTATTGCCTTTCGAGCTAACAAATGCTCAGAAAAGAGTAGTCAAAGAAATCCGGCAGGATACTCAGAAGGGTATCCAAATGAACAGATTAATCCAAGGGGATGTTGGTAGTGGAAAAACGGCAGTTGCACTATTAAGTATGTTGTTAACAAATGATAATGGGCTCCAGGCATGCATGATGGCGCCAACCGAAATATTAGCGCGCCAGCATTATGAATCCATTGTTTCTATGTTACAAGGGCGATTGGCAAATGTTACTATTTTAACTGGCAGTACTACTAAAAAACAGCGGCTGCAAATCCATGAGGATCTTGAGAATGGTAAAACAGATATTTTAATTGGAACGCACGCGCTAATTGAAGATAAGGTAATTTTCAAGAATTTAGGGATGGTTGTGATTGATGAGCAACATAGGTTTGGCGTAGAACAACGGGCTAAGTTGTGGCGGAAAAATACGATTCCTCCTCATATTTTGGTGATGACAGCAACCCCTATTCCAAGGACACTTGCTATGACATTATATGGCGATCTGGATGTCTCTATCATTGATGAATTGCCGGCGGGTAGAAAGCCCATTGACACCAAACATTTCTTTGAAGGGCAAAGACTCAGGATGTTCGGACTTATGAAACAGGAGATCGCTAAAGGGCGTCAGGTATATGTCGTTTATCCTTTAATAAAGGAAAGTGAGAAGTTAGACTTGCTTCATTTGGAAGCTGGAATAGAACAGATGAGTTACCAGTTCCCTTTGCCAGACTATCAAATAAGTATTGTGCACGGTAAGATGAGAAATGCTGATAAGGACTACGAAATGCAGAGATTTGTTACTGGTAAAAGCCAGATTATGGTGGCAACTACTGTTATAGAAGTGGGCGTAAATGTGCCAAATGCTTCTATCATGATCATTGAAAATGCCGAACGTTTTGGGCTTTCTCAGCTGCACCAGTTACGTGGAAGGGTTGGTAGAGGGGCAGAGCAATCTTACTGTATTTTGATGTCGGGCAACAAGTTAAGTAAGGAAGGTAAATTGAGACTGGAGACGATGGTTCACACCAATAACGGTTTTGAAATATCTGAGATTGACCTGCAACTACGTGGCCCAGGTAATTTATCTGGCACCCAGCAAAGTGGTGTACTTGAACTCAAACTTGCGAATCTGGCTACCGACCAAGTCTTACTCCAACAGGCCAGAGATACAGTAATTGAAATTCTCGCAGAAGATGCTATCTTGATTGATCCTAAAAACAGCTTGTTAAAAAGTTACCTCGCAAAGCGTTTGCGAGGAATATCTCTTGATAAGATATCTTAGTTAATCTTCGTCGCTTCCTGGTAATGATCCTGAGCCTGAATATGCACCTTTTCTTATGATTGGAGTTTTTAGGTATTTGTAAAGCTCATCAAGATGTAATAAACTTCCGTTAGTCAAGTTGCCCAGAAATATGATAACGATATTTTTCTGTACGTCACGGATATAAATATGTCTGAAACCGTGCCACCAACCAGTATGGTAAACAACTTTACGTCCGTTGTCTCCATCGAAAATCCTCCAGCCGTAGCCGTAGTTAAAGTGGCCGTTTATTGCTTTATTATGCCCTTTGTACGCTGAGTCCAGACTTTGTTTTTTCAAAAGTCTACCGTTCTTTAAGGAATTGTCGAAAAGAACTAAATCGTGTATCGTACTATAGATCCCTTTATCACCAACAGGGCCGTCCAAAAAGTTTTGTACCACAGAGTAGCGCCAGGTACGATCGTGGCCAACAACATCGACAGGAATCTTTGGATATACTGTGGTAGAATAAACATGAGTATTCTTCATGCCGGCGGGCTTAAATACATTCTCCATCATGTAATTAGCATAAGTCTTGCCTGTTACTTTTTCAAGAATAGCAGCAAGAACCATGAAATTTGAATTGTTGTAATGGAACCGAGTATCTGGTTTCGCGTATCGGTTAGGTTTATATTCTGCAATCAAGTTCATTACATCCAAATTGCTCATAGGTTTTTTCTTATCCTTCCAAATCCCGTCGGTGAAATACACATAATTCATCATCCCGCTTCTGTGGGTAAGTAAAAGCTTTACGTTAATATTTTCATACGGGAAATTTGGATAAAATTTCTTCACATCATCATTTAGTGAAAGTTTTCCTTTTTCAATCAACTGCATGATGGCAGTGCCTGTAAATGTTTTTGTGACTGAGGCGAGTTCGAATTCGGAGTTGATCTTTAAACTATCCCGATGAAGGTAATCTGCCCAGCCTATCGCTTTTTCGTAAAGTATTTTTCCATCTTTTGCCACCAGCATGTTTCCGTTAAAGCCATATTTTTTATGCAGGGTATAAACAAAATTAGCAATCCATTTATCTCCTTTTGCGGGGTTGTAAACTAATAAAAGACTATCTTTTTTGTCGTCCTCGGTGGTTCGTTCGGTGCTGGGCTCTGTCAGGACTTGATCTTTTTTTGCCTTTGAAGAACAGCCAAAAAATAAAAAAGAGGCCATAATTGCCCCTATTAAGGTATTGCGGTATATCATTATAGGTGGATAATTAAAGCCGGAAAAGTAAGGATATTTAGTCTTTTATACCAAAAAGAGTTTTGCACATTGTTTAAATCTATTGGCTGTTGCGGTAAATTGTTAACTGTCTTAAATATCTTACACAAATCCAATACTTTAAAAATCTAAACCCTTAAATTTGGGGCGTAAATAAAAGTATTAAGATCCGTATAGAATTTAAACTATGAGCTTTAGAATAGAACACGATACCATGGGTGAAGTGCAGGTTCCATCAGATAAGTACTGGGGAGCCCAAACAGAACGGTCAAGAAATAACTTTAAAATTGGGCCCGAAGCTTCCATGCCCAAAGAAATTATTCACGCTTTTGGATACCTTAAGAAAGCAGCAGCGCTTGCCAATACGGAGCTCGGCGTGCTCAGTTCAGAAAAATCAGTTCTGATTGCCAAAGCCTGCGATGAAGTAATTTCAGGAATCCTTGATGAGCAGTTTCCGCTTGTAATCTGGCAGACAGGATCTGGCACCCAAAGTAACATGAATGCCAATGAGGTAATTGCAAATAGGGCTCACGTGCTAAATGGAGGGGATCTTAGTGATGATAAAAAAGTATTGCATCCCAATGATGATGTAAATAAATCTCAGTCGTCAAACGATACTTATCCCACGGCAATGCATATTGCTGCTTATAAACAAGCCGTTGAAATTACAATCCCCGGATTAGAGAGGCTTAGAGATACCCTTCATCAGAAGGCGATAGAATTTAAGGATATCGTGAAAACTGGTCGTACGCACTTTATGGATGCTACTCCTTTAACATTGGGTCAGGAATTCTCAGGGTATGTTCAACAAATAGATAACAGTATTCGGACAGTCAAAAATGCATTGGTGATGATTAGCGAGCTTGGGCTTGGAGGTACAGCTGTTGGTACTGGTCTAAATACACCTAAAGGATACGATGTTTTGGTTGCTATGAAAATTGCTGACCTAACTGGACTTCCGTTTGTAACCGCGCCGAACAAGTTTGAGGCCCTTGCCGCGCATGATGCAATGGTTGAGCTTTCAGGTGCCTACAGAAGAACAGCCGTTTCATTGATGAAGGTGGCAAATGATGTGAGGATGTTAAGCTCAGGTCCGCGTTGTGGAATAGGAGAAATCATTATCCCGGACAACGAGCCTGGTTCTTCGATTATGCCTGGTAAAGTTAATCCTACGCAACCTGAAGCAATGACTATGGTTTGTGCCCAGGTAATGGGTAATGATGTAACTGTGGGTATCGGAGGAAGTAATGGGCATTTTGAGTTAAACGTATTTAAGCCTGTAATTGCCGCCAATGTTTTGCAATCAGGAAGACTAATTGGCGATGTTTGCGTTTCATTCAATGATAAATGTGCGGAGGGGATATTGCCAAACTTACCAGAGATTAAGAAACACTTACAGAATTCGTTGATGTTGGTAACCGCTCTAAATCCGCATGTAGGCTATGAAAATGCGGCCAAAATAGCTAAGAAAGCACACAAGGAAAATAGAACCTTACGTGAGGCCGCTATAGAGCTGGGCCTGCTAACAGGAGACCAGTTTGATGAATGGGTTCGTCCAGAGGATATGGTAGGTAGCTTAAAATAATTTTGAATGTTTAGGACGTCAATTCTATTTTTGTGCATTCTTTGTGCTTTTACTGCATGTACACGTTTGCCTAACATACAGGGAAAGGGCTCTGCCATTTTTCAAGGCATTTGGAACCAGGACAGTGTGGAGAATGAAAGCAAGCTGTTGAATTATACACAGCACAAATTTAAAATTACTTGTGACTCATTCTATGTGGATTTGACCACACATTCGAAGGTAAATTACTACTCAGACTCCTGTTTTAATAATGGCGTCTGGAAAGAATACGCTAAAGGAGTGTATGCGATAAGAAATGATAGCCTTTTCTTGGTTGGAACTTTTACAAAGGAAAATTACAGGCAAAAAATCTCAGGATGTTACCAAATTGGACAATATATCAAAGCCTTCAAAATTTTGAAAACAGCAGCCCAAAAGATTGTTATGGAAAGCAGCGACAATCAAAGGATTGTGACGCTTGTCTTGAAAGAACAAATCATATGTGTTCCTAAATCATTATAAAAACTAAGTAAGCCATGACAAAATACATCAAAACACTTGCATTATTAGTAGTATTTTTTATCCCTTCCAGTGCTGGTGCATGGAGTACAATCGGACATAGAATTGTTGGGCAGATCGCAGAGAATCATTTAACGAAAAGATCCAAGAAGGCTATTTTAGGCATCCTAGGAACCGAAAGTCTGGCAATGGCTAGTAATTGGGGAGACTTCATTAAGTCAGACTCCAACTACGATTCATTGTACAACTGGCATTTTGTAAACCTTCCTGCAGGACTTGATCAGGCTGGAGTATTCAGTTACCTTGATATGGAAAAAGAGCCTAATGTTTACAATAAGACACTTCAAATGATCTCTGTTTTAAAGAACAACCAAAGTACTGCCGACCAGAAGAAGTTTGCGCTAAGGATGTTGGTTCATATGGTTGGCGATTTAAATCAACCTATGCATACGGCTCACAAGGATGATCTCGGCGGTAACAAGGTTTATGTGACCTGGTTTGGAGAAAAATCAAATCTTCATAAAGTATGGGATGATCAATTGATTGATTATCAGCGTTTGAGTTACACTGAATTTGCTGAAGCAATTGATTTTTCAACTAAAAAAGAGTTGATCTCCTGGAAAGGGAAGTCCCTTAAAGATTATATTTATGGATCATATCTGATTTCGACGAAGATATATGAAACTACAAAACCTGAAGCTAAGCTCGGATATAAGTATAATTTCGATTATGTAGGCACTCTTAATGCGCAGTTGTTAAAGGGTGGAATTTGCCTGGCTAATGTGATTAATGATATCTACAATTAAACTCCAAATTCTTTATCTAAGTATTCAGTTACCTTGCCAATCGCATTGTCAATGGTGTCACTTAAGATCGTAATATATGATCCTGGTTTTGCTGTTGCTACGATGTACCTAAAACAGTCGTCACCATTGTTGTTTATAATTACCTCTTTATTTGGATCGATCTGGTGTATCCCTGTTAATAACAGATCGATTAACTCCTGACTTGTTCGTCCCCTAAGATATTTCTCCTGGCAAATGATGATTCGATCGAACATCTGGGCAGCAATCCTCGCGGTCTCTATTATATCTTCATCTCTTCTATCTCCCGTTCCCGAAATCACACCTACATGTTCTGTCGCCTGGATGGATTGTAAAAACCCCTTGATACCATTAAACCCATCCGGGTTATGTGCAAAGTCTACCAATACCCTGAAGTCTTTAAACTTAAAAGTATTCATCCTTCCAGGAGTTTGAGCTGCTGATGGAATAAATGTCTCAAGAGACATTTTTATATCCTCAATTTTATATCCCTGAAGAAAAGTTGCCAGCGTAGCTGCCAGAACGTTTTCTATCATAAAGTCAACTGTTCCACCAAATGTTAAGGGAATGTGCGTAACTTTTTCCACTCTAATTTTCCATTCTCCTTTTTTGATGGTGATATATCCATTTTCATAAACTGCAGCAATTCCTCCTTTTTTACCATGATCAAGGATTACAGGGTTGTGCTCTTCCATACTAAAATAGGCCACATTGCAATCTGCAGTCTTAGCAATCTTCAGGCAGTATTTATTGTCTGCATTAAGTACAGCCCATCCGCTCCTTTTTACCGCGCCAATCACTACAGCTTTAACTTTAGTCAGGTCGTCCAGTGTATTGATGTCGGCTATGCCCAAGTGATCTTCTTGAATATTTGTAACTACACCAATATCACAACTGTCGAATCCCAATCCTGCACGTAGGATTCCTCCTCTGGCTGTTTCTAGAACAGCAAATTCAACTGTTGGGTCTCGCAATATAAACTCAGTGCTAACAGGCCCTGTAGTGTCGCCTTTCATGAGCTTAGTATTCTGCACATAGATCCCGTCAGAGGTTGTAAAACCAACCCGCGTTCCATTGCTTTTTACGATGTGAGCAATAAGCCTTGTAGTAGTCGTTTTTCCATTTGTACCAGTAACAGCGATTATAGGTATTCGGGCAGATTTGCCCACCGGATACAACATATCGATCACCGGCGCTGCAACATTTCTGGCTAAACCTTCGCTTGGAGCGAGATGCATCCTAAAACCTGGGGCAGCGTTTACCTCTAGTACGACGCCTCCATTTTCCGGTAGCGGCTGGGTTAGATTTTCTGCCATAATGTCAATCCCGCAGATGTCGAGCCCAATTACTCTGGAGATCCGCTCTGCAATAAATATATTTTGAGGATGAACAAGATCTGTAACATCAATAGATGTTCCTCCAGTACTTAGGTTTGCAGTTGACTTTAAGTAAATGATTTCACCCTTTGACGGAACCGTTTCAAGAGTATATGACTTCTTCTCAAGAAGGTCTAAAGTATCCCTATCAACATTGATTTCCGTAAGAACATTTTCATGACCATAACCCCTTCGTGGATCCTCATTCTCTTTGTTAATCAATTCTTTAATAGTGCTTACATTATTACCGGTCACATGAGCTGGGACTCTTAATGCTGCAGCAACCATTTTGTTGTCTATTACCAAAATTCTGAAATCATACCCGGTGATAAATTTCTCAATAATGATCTTTCTAGAGTAGTTTTTTGCGTACTCAAAAGCTTCTTTTGCAGTTGCATCTGTTTTAACATTGATCGAAGCTCCTTTCCCATGATTACCGTCAAGCGGCTTAAAAACTAATGGGTACCCCAGCTTTCTAATGGCATCTGGCAGGTCTGAGATATCAGATAGCGTTACACCTTTAGCTACTGGAATGGCAGCATCCTGTAAGAGCCTTTTAGTTTCATCTTTATTGCAGGCTATGTCAACCGCAATACAATTCGTACGCTCTGTCATAGTCGCTCTAAAACGTACCTGGTTTTTCCCATATCCTAACTGAACTAAAGAGCTTTTATTTAATCTTATCCACGGAATATTTCGTGCAATGGCTTCATCTACAATAGAACCTGTGCTTGGGCCAAGCCTTTCCAGCTCTCTTAACTCACGCATTTTCTGAATATCGCTTTCCAAATCGTACTCTCGGTTATTGATTAAAGCATCAGCAATATTGACAGCTGATTCTGCTGCAAACAACCCGGCTTTTTCTTCTGTATAGCTGAAAACGACATTATAAATACCTTCCTTTTGGGTTTGGCGCGTTCTTCCAAAACCTGTATCCATACCTGCCAGAGTCTGTATCTCTAAAGCAATATGTTCGATGACGTGCCCCATCCAGGTTCCTTCCGATACACGGGCTAAAAATCCACCAGGCTCACCTTTAGAACAGCGATGTGTTTCAAGGGACGGAATTAATCTTTCAATCCGCTCTCTAAAACCAGCTATTACGTTGGTCGGCCGTTGCTCCAGATCCTCCAGGTCCAATCTCATTTGTATAAGTTTTTTCCGGTTTATAGACCATATGTTGGGCCCACGAAGTGCCTGAATATTTAATATTTTCATGGATAATAATTTGTTTTGTCTCTTGTAGCTTACTTGAGTGAAATTTAGTCAATTTATAAGCCAAGTTTTAAGTAGTTAAATTAAATAATTTATTCTTTGTTACTACAGGGATCCAAATTTTAAATACAAGGGTAATAATGATAAAAAAAACTATATTATTTGTTCAATGACCATATATTTGGCATTATCAGAAATGTAAACACTTGAAATGACTCCAAAAGGTAAATTAATTATTATAGGAGGCGCGATAAATACTGGAAGTTTTACTGAAACTCAGTTCGGCCTGCCTCAGAATATGAATTTTTTTGAAAGAGGTATTTTAAAAAAAATTACGACTGAATCTGTTAAGAATACAAAGTCTCGATTTGAGATTATAACAACCGCTTCGCTCATTCCCGAAAAAGTAGGTGAAGAATATGTTAAGGCATTTGCTCAGCTCGATGTCCATAATGTCGGCGTATTGTCCATTAACAACAGAGAACAGGCCAATTCTGATGAAAACTGCGCCCGCGCAAAAGCCGCAGATGTTATCATCTTTACCGGCGGTGATCAGCTACGACTATCCTCTATTTTCGGAGGCACAAAGTTTCATCAGATTTTACTTGACAGTTATCATAACGAAGAGATTGTCATTGCAGGCACTTCAGCAGGAGCGGCCGCGAGCTCAAAAAATATGATCTATCAAGGCAGTAGTAAAGATGCGCTCTTGAAAGGTGAAGTTAAAATTACCGGTGGACTAGGGTTTATCGACGGAGTAATTGTTGATACGCACTTTGTGCAGAGAGGCCGCATAGGACGTTTGCTTTATGCTGCAGCCAGTAATCCTGGTATACTTGGGATAGGTTTAGGTGAAGACACAGGCCTGTATATTTCGAATGGAAGTAGAATGGAAGCAATTGGTAGCGGAATGGTAATTTTGGTAGATGGCAGACACATGACAGATACTAATCTTACTGACGTCGAGATGGGACAACCGGTATCCATTAAAAATATGGTTGTACATGTCATGTGCGATGGGGATATCTACGATCTTTCAGCGCATAAGCTGACAATCCAACACCCTAAGGTTATTTCAATCGAATAGTATGAAGTTGATTATCCATGGAGGATTTTTTAGTGAATCTGCCACCAATCAGGAAACAAAACGAGCAAAGCAAGACGCTTTATCTGAAGTTGCTCAACTAGCCCACAATTACCTTGTAAATCACACCGCTGTTGAAACGGTTGTTTATACGATCTCTTTGTTAGAAGATAATGAGCTCTTCAATGCCGGCTTAGGGTCGCAAATTCAAAGTGATGGTAGAGTACGTTTAAGCGCCGCTCTGATGGACGGGAAAAGCCAACGGTTTAGTGGAGTAATTAATATTCAGGATGTTAAAAATCCGATTCAAGTCTCTCAAAAGCTGCTAAGCTTCGAAGATCGTGTGTTAAGCGGATCAGGAGCATTAGCTTTCGCCAGAAAAAACGGATTTGAGTATTTTGATCCAATAACACCTCAACGGCGGAAAGAGTACGAGCAGAAGTTAAACAAACAATATAGGCAGGGAACAGTCGGTTGTGTAATACTGGATCGCCATGGTAATCTTGCAGCAGGAACTTCTACAGGCGGCAAAGGGTATGAAATTCCTTGCCGCGTTAGCGATTCTGCTACTGTGGCGGGCAATTTTGCGAATTCATTTGCCGGAATTTCTTGCACAGGTGTTGGTGAAGATATAGTAAATGCTGCTCTCGCAGCAAAAATCGTAACCAGAGTAACAGATGGCTTTACACTACGTGATGCCTGCGAAAAATCTTTCCTTGAAATGAAGGAATTTGATGGTTTTGCCGGTGTTATCGGCATCGCCAAAAATGGCGATATCTATCACCTTGATTCATATCCCAATATGGTATGGGCTTCATATGATGAAAAAGTAAGAGTTTTCGATTAAGCGTTTTTGTACTATCTTTATAGCATGAATAAGAGCTGGTTAACTATAGTCTTTTTAGGCTTCGCAACTCAGGCAATGACTCAAACCAGCCATTTCTTACCTCAGCAGGGGCCATCAGATGCATCAATAAATATTGCGGTTTCCAGCGATGATGAGAATAATGGAAATAGCTATTTTGAGGAAGCTGAAAAGAATGAGCGCAAGGGAGAGCTGAATGAGGCGATTACTTTATTTGGAAAGGCGGCTTTTGAATACAATAGCTCAAGGCAATTGGACCGCTACGGATCTGCTTTGTTACGACTTAGTAACGTCCATTATTTGCTAGCGCATTATACTGAAGCTGAACAGGTGATTTTAAATGTTGCGCTTAAAAATTATTCAAAACTTGGCAGCAAAAGTGGGCTCCTTGATAGTTATAGCCAGCTCGGAAAAATATATCTGGCGGATACTAAATACACTCAATCGCTATGGTTTTACACCCAACAGGGGATTTTGGCAAAGCAATTAGGAAATAGTCGCGCATACATTGAGTCTGTGATTGGTATCGCTAACGTTAAAATAAAAAAGAAAGATTACATTCTTGCCAGCCGAGACCTTACAAGGGCAGAGCTGCTGGCGAGTGCTTCAAATTTTAATCAATACAAACTACAAATTAGAGAGGCGAGAGCTTTAATTCCAATCAAAAAAGCCCTTAAAAAGGAGTCCAAATAATTAAGTTTAGTAAGTTTACAGAAAAGAGACAGTAATAATACTGTCTCTTTTCTTTTATTTTTGAAATTGGTACCATATTAGTATATAATAATAAAATGGATTTTAAATCAGTCAAAGAGATGTTGAGAAGAATATTACTGGTAACCTTTACCGCAGCCGTACTTGCATGTCACGCTTCACCAAAAACCCAGCAAATAGTGCCCGGGATAGCTAACATTGTGCCTGATGCTAAGCAATCTCTCGTGTGCAAGGAAATAGTGACACTAATAGAAAACTATAATTACAAGAAACTTAAGGTTACTGATTCGATATCTTCAGTAATTCTTGACAGGTATGTAAAGGATCTTGATCCATCCAAAAATTACTTCACTGCAGCAGACATAAAGGATTTTGAGAAATTCAGGTTTAAGCTTGATGATGATTTCAGAAATGGAGACCTGACTGCGCCATTTTATATTTTTAACGTCTACCTGAAAAGATATAATGATTGGATAAATTATGGCCTGGTACAAGTGAAAACTAAATTTGATTTCGCCGGGGATGACAGTTACGTTTATGATCGCGAGAAAATGCCTTGGGCTCCATCTACAGCTGATCTAAATACATTATGGAAGAAACGAGTTAAGTATGAGCTTGTTAATCTTAAGATCGCTGGTAGCACAGATGCTAAGAATGTAGAAGTGCTTACAAAACGCTATCAGAATCTAAAGTCTCAAGCCTCGAAAATAAATAATCAAGACGTGTTTCAAACTATAATGGATGCTTTTACAGAAAGTATCGATCCACATACCAATTACTTCAATCCCACAAATGCTCAAGCGTTTAGTGAAGATATGGCCAGATCTTTTGAAGGGATTGGTGCCAGACTACAATTGGAAAATGAAGTGCTGAAAATAGGAGAAATAATCCCAGGCGGACCAGCTTTCAAAAGTAAATTATTGAATACTGGCGATAGGATTATCGGAGTAGCACAAGGCAATGCAGAGTTTGAGGACATCACTGGTTGGAGAATCGAAAACTCTGTTTCAAAAATAAAAGGACCCAAGGGGACGACGGTTAGATTAAAAATAATTCAGGTGGGACAAGAGTTGTCTGCTAAGCCAGTTGTAATTTCATTGGTTAGGGAGAAAATCATTATGGAAGACCAATCCGCGAAGAAAAAAGTGGAAACAGTTAAATCAAATGGTAATACCTACAAGATTGGAATAATCACACTTCCAGCATTCTATGCTGATTTTAATGCGGCTAAGCAAGGTGATAAGAATTATAAAAGCACTACACGTGACGTGAGGTTATTGATTGATACCCTAAAGACTAAAGATAAGGTTGATGCTATTGTTATGGATTTAAGGTCAAATGGCGGAGGTTCATTAACAGAGGCGATCAATTTGACAGGTTTGTTTATTGATAAGGGACCAGTCGTGCAGGTCAAAGATCTAAGGAACCAGGTCGATGTTAATGAAGATACTAATGCTGGAGTAGCATGGGACGGGCCTTTTGGCGTAATGGTGGATAGACTTAGTGCTTCTGCTTCTGAGATTTTCGCTGGTGCAATCCAAGATTATGGAAGAGGAATTGTTTTTGGTACTCAGACCTATGGAAAGGGTACAGTTCAGTCTTCTATAAAAATGGATGACCTTGTAAACCCTTCAATCTTACAGAGGGTCGCAGCTTTAGTAGGTAAGACTGGTACATTGACTAAATCAGCAAGCGATCAGCCTCAGCTGGGTATAATTAACCTGACGATGGCTAAATTTTATAGAGTAAATGGAAGTAGCACTCAGCATAAAGGGGTAATTCCAGACATTAGCTTTCCTTCTTTATACCCTCTAGATAAAATTGGTGAGGATACTGAGAAATCTGCATTACCCTGGGATACCGTAGATAAGTCTAATTATGTTCCGGTAGCAGATCTAGGTGCTGCCAGATCTGAGCTTGTTAAGTTGCACAATCAAAGAATGGCAAACTCTCTTGACTACAAAACACTCCAGCAAGACTTGGCTGATATCAAGAAAAGAGAAGGTGTGAACTCTGTAACATTGAATGAGGTCAAACTGAAAAAGGAAAGAGACAGTCTGGAAGCTAAAGCCTTAACAAAAACCAATATGTTAAGATCATCAAGAGGCCTTCCACCTATTAAGAAAGGTGACAAGATTACTAAGGAAGAAGGCTTTGACTTCGTTCAAGATGAAAGTCTTAAAGTCATGGCAGATTTGCTTCAATTTAAGAAAACAACATAATAAAATGGCCTCTACTTCAGAGGCCATTTTATTTATGACTGGTTTTTGGCGATTTGCATTGACATCATCTCCTTCATCGTTTTATTCATACCCTCTGTAGATCCATCCAAAAAGATAACATTTCCGTTACTATTTTCTGCAAAATGCTTGATTGATTCAGTCCACATGGTAAATAAGATAACCGATATATCTAAGTTAGCATCCTCCATTTCCTGTGCTGCTTTTGTCATTCCATGTGCAACTTCGGCGCGAAAGAGTGCAATGCCTTGTCCTCTTAGTTGAGCGGCCTCTCTTTCTGCAGCAGCAGCGATTTTGATAGCATTTCCATCAGCCTCTGCTCCTTTTGTTTTGGTGATCAGCAAGGCTTGACCCTCATTTTCTGCCGCGGCCTTCAAGTTGTTAGATGCAACTACGCGGCTCATTGATCTCATAATTTCCTCATCAAAAGTGATATCATTGAGTTGAAGATCCTGTAAATGATAACCCCAACTTTCTAATACAATATCTATCTGTTCTTTTACATGAAGCACAATTTCGTTTCGCTGCGCCAATACATTAGCCTGTTTTTGAGTAGCAACATATGCCCTGATAGATCCTTCAATAGTTCTGATAAGCGCTTGCATTAAATTTGTAGAATCCACAAATTTAAAAGCGACATTTTTAATAGTTTCTTCCTGCTGATTCAATACGGAATAAAGTAGCATCGCCTTAAAATAAACATTGGCTTGATCCTGTGTCACCGCCTGAAAAGACAATTCTACTGACCTGTTTTGAATAGATATTCTGGAATGAATATTTTCTATTAAGGGAATTTTCAGACTTAGGCCGGGACCCAATTGCCTCTTGTACTTTCCAAATATGGTTATTACAGCAATCGTGCCTTGCTTAACGGTGACGAACGAACTGAATAGAATGATTAAAGCGAAAAATAAGAAAGCGTAAAAATAGTATTCCATGATTTATATTGTTGTAAACTTCTTGAAGATACAAACAATTTCGTATTAGGCACAGATATTGTATAAATAAAATATCTAACTAGAAAAATAATTATGAACGTTAAACGTACATTTGGGACTATCCTTACTATCCTGGGAGTTATTGGTTTAATATATGCAGGTTATGGTTTTACTCAGCATGAACCTGCTACAAGACAACTTATTGTATTTGGAGTTATTGGAGCGATCTTCTTTTTCACTGGGGTTGGTTTAGTAAGAAACACAAAGGACGAGGCTTAGTCGTCCTTTTCCGTAATCAGATTATCAAGGAACTTAAAACGGTGTCCCGGAAAGTCTGTGTTTGTTAGGCTTTTCAGCTTTTCGAACGCCAAGTTATTGGGGTCAATTGTCAGACCACGTAATTTATTTTGTCTTACTGAGATAACTTTAGCGGAGACAAAGTTCCCTGAGGTTGTAATTTGGATTTGAAGCAAAGGAGCGATTCCATTTATCCCTTTCAAATTGAACATTCCATAAGTACAGAAATTTCCCAGACTGTAGGCTATGAACCTTTTCTTATAAACTTCCACAGCCCTGGTAACATGCGGCCCGTGACCTAAAACGACGTCAGCGCCGGCATCTATTACTGCATGAGCAAACTCATAAACATTTCCTCTATTCTCTTGATAAAAGATCTCATTTTTGCGAGGCACATGTTCAAATTTTGAACCCTCGGCTCCACCGTGAAAGGACACGATAACGATATTCGCTTGTTTTTTTAACTCCGCTACAAGCATTCGTGCACTATCAAGGTTATTGATCGATACCGTATTCTCGTTCGGGGCAAACGCACAGAATGCATATTTGACACTGTCTATTTTAAAAATAGTTGATGGATAGGATTGTAATCCCGCATAGTTGATATTAAGGGAGTCTAGAATTTCCATAGTTTTCGTACGCCCTCTAATTCCAAAATCGCCCACGTGATTATTTGCAATGCTCAGCAGATTGAAACCAGCGTCCTTAAAAATTCCCGCATATCTCTCTGGCATCCTGAAGGCGAAGCAACTATTGCTAACTGTGTCCTTGCACTTGGTAGATTTACCTGAATTTAAAAAGCATCCTTCAAGGTTTCCAAACACGATGTCGCCTTTTAAAAAGGGAGCCACTTTTGTAAAACTGTTTATACCATCTTTCGGCGGAAGATTTGATAAAGATGGATAGGCGGATCCAAGCATAATATCGCCAACTGCACATACTGTAATCGTATCGTTTGGACGCGCCTGTATTATTTGTGTATCGTCTTTATTCTGAAATGCTACAACGTTTGTGTCTCCAATGCGACAACTTAACACAATTAAGAGCAACGCGGAGCAGGCTATAAGCTGATTTATAAATTTCATTGTAAATAATTTTGCAAAAAAAAGTCCTTTCAATGCTGAAAGGACCTCGTAACTCTTTTAATGATGTTACTCTTCTACAAGATCTTCCTTAATTCCGTCCACAATACGCCCGCCTTTGTAGAAATATCTAGAGTAATAGGGTTCATTCAAATTGCTAATCACGACGCCTCTTGTCGATGAGGCATGAGCGAAACGGCTATCTCCAAGGTAGATTCCGATATGAGTAATACTTCTACTTTTTATTTTGAAAAAAACTAAATCACCTTCTTTAAGTTCATCCTTAGGTAATGGATTAACCATACTAAAGATATCCCTCGAATTTCTTAAGATCGTAGTGTTGAAAACTTTGTCGTAGATCGCTTTGGTAAAGGCAGAACAATCAATGCCTTTCTTTGTATTTCCGCCGAATCTGTATGGAGTTCCAATCCATTCATAAATGAATTTGTATAGCTTAACATTTGATGTCGCGTCAACAGCTACACCCATCACCTGAGAAAAATATTGTGATGCTAAATTATCTGGGTCTTCTAATTTACTGGTTTCTTTTGCTTTGTTTTGTGCATTTACTGCCGAGAGGCTGCACAATACTACAATAATAGACAACAAAAACTTTTTAATCATGTTATACTGTTAAGTTTGGGTTATAAGACTTACACTTAAACGTACACCACCAGGGGCTTATTGTTTGGATAGCAAACATATGTATTTATAAGACTTATTCCAAATCATCATCGCATTTTTGTTAACAGTTATTAACATTCCTTCAGATATTAACTGATTCTACCTATATACCAATAAGAATATTTCGGCCTAACTTGTGTAACCTTAGTATTCATTTTCGTTCATTTTCTTCCATATATTACAATAAAAAAGTAGATTTGCTCTCATAAATAAAATCAACACCCAACAATGAGTGCAGTAGAAATTAATAAAGATACCTATCTGAAGTGGTTTGAGTCGATGTTGCTTATGCGCAAATTCGAAGAGAAAACTGGGCAACTTTACGGACAACAGAAAATTCGTGGATTTTGTCATTTATATATTGGTCAGGAAGCTGTTATAGCCGGAGCAATCTCTGCTTTGCAACCGGAAGATTCTATGATCACTGCTTATCGTGACCATGCTCATGCATTGGCTAAAGGTGTTAGCGCCAATAGTATTATGGCAGAGATGTACGGGAAAGCTACCGGATGCTCAAAGGGTAAAGGTGGTTCTATGCATATGTTCAGCAAGGAACATAATTTCTATGGTGGTCACGGAATTGTAGGAGGTCAAATACCATTAGGTGCAGGTATTGCTTTTGCTGAGAAATTTAAAGGAACTAAAAACCTTAACGTTTGCTACATGGGCGACGGAGCAGTCCGTCAGGGTGCTTTAAACGAAGCTTTCAACATGGCAATGTTATGGAAACTTCCTGTGATTTTTGTTTGCGAGAACAACGGCTATGCAATGGGCACTTCAGTTGAGCGTACTACTAACATGACAGATCTTTATAAGATCGGTCTTGGATTCGATATGCCGTGTGCTCCAGTAGATGGAATGGATCCTGTTGCTGTTCACAATGCAATGGATGAGGCTGCACAAAGAGCTCGCAACGGAGAAGGACCAACCTTCCTTGAAATGAGAACCTATCGCTACCGCGGACATTCTATGTCTGATCCTGCAAAATACAGGACAAAAGACGAGTTGGAAGAGTATAAAGCTAAGGACCCAATTGAGCTTGTGAGAGAAGTTATTTTGAAAGAGAAATATGCTGATCAGGCTTGGATTGAGGAAATAGAAACTAAAGTAAAACAGATTGTTGATGAATCCGTAAAATTTGCGGAAGAGTCTCCGTGGCCTGAAGTTTCAGAATTATATACTGATGTATATGTTCAGCAAGACTATCCATATGTTAAAGATTAATTTTTGAACTCATTTCAATAGATATAATATAGAATGGCTGAAATAGTTAGAATGCCCAAAATGAGTGACACCATGACCGAAGGTGTTATGGCTAAGTGGCACAAGAAGGTTGGTGACAAAGTAAAAAGTGGAGACGTATTGGCTGAAGTTGAAACAGACAAAGCTACTATGGATTTGGAATCATATTGGGATGGAACCATTCTTTATATCGGTGTAGAAGAAGGTCAAGCTGTTCCTGTTGATGCCGTGATTGCTGTAATTGGTAAAGAAGGCGAAGATTATAAAGCAGCCTTGAATGCTGAGGATGGTGCTGAATCAGCTAAAAATGAAAAGGTAGAAACCAAAACTGAGTCACCAGATAAAACAAAAGAAGATAAACAAGAAGAAGCACCTAAATCTGCTGCGATGAGCGACTCTGATATGGAGAAGATGGGTGTTACGGTTGTTAGAATGCCGTTACTGAGTGATACTATGACCGAAGGCGTTATTGCTGAATGGCATAAAAAAGTTGGAGATAAAGTTAAAGATGATGATATTCTTGCCGACGTTGAAACCGATAAGGCGACAATGGAAGTAATGGGATATGCTGAAGGTATGCTCTTGCATATTGGTGTCGAAAAAGGCCAGGCTGCAAAAGTAAACGGCATCATCGCTATTGTTGGTCCTGAAGGTACTGACATCAGTGGCTTCCTTAATCAAAGCGAAGCGCCAGCAAAACCAGTTGCGGAGAAGTCGGCGGATGCTCCTGTAACTGAGAAAGGTGAGGATACTAAGGAGGAAGCTGCCCCTTCAACTAATACATCTGGAGATCGTGTTAAAGCATCTCCCTTGGCAAAAAGAATAGCTAAGGATAAAGGTATAGACCTTAATCAGGTATCAGGAAGTGCAGATGGTGGAAGAATCATTAAGAAAGATATCGAAAACTTTAAATCTGCTGCAGTTGCTCCGGGATTAACATCTAAAGAAGCGGCTCCTGCTTTTCTAGCTGAGAAACACGCTGCTCCACTTCCAGTTTATGTTGGAGAAGAGAAGTTTACTGAGAAACCGGTAACGCAAATGAGGAAGGTAATCGCAAAGCGCTTAGCTGAAAGTTTGTTTACTGCCCCTCATTTCTATCTAACAATGAGCATTGATATGGATGGCGCTATTGCTGCTCGTACAAAAATGAATGAATTCGCTTCTGTTAAGATTTCATTCAACGACCTTGTTTTAAAGGCAGTAGCTATTGCCTTGAAACAACATCCAAATGTTAATTCATCGTGGCTTGGAGATAAAATTAGATACAACGAACACGTAAATATAGGTGTAGCAGTAGCTGTTGAAGATGGCCTATTGGTTCCTGTAGTGCGTTTTGCTGATGGTAAATCATTGTCCCGTATTTCTGCTGAAGTGAAAGATTTCGCACAACGTGCAAAAGCTAAGAAATTACAACCTGCTGATTGGGAAGGTTCAACATTTACCATTTCAAATTTGGGAATGTTCGGCATCGATGAGTTTACTGCAATCATAAATCCACCTGATGCCTGCATTCTTGCGATAGGTGGTATTGCTCAGGTGCCTGTTGTTAAAAATGGTGCTATTGTTCCAGGAAACGTAATGAAAGTGACCTTAAGCTGCGACCATAGGGTTGTAGATGGTGCCACAGGATCTGCCTTCCTTCAAACATTAAAGGCGCTATTGGAAGAACCAGTGAGATTGCTGATTTAACAAGAAATTATATCTTATTAAATGAATGGGTGGCCTGCTTAGATGCAGGTGGCCCATTTTTTTTGCCTGAAACGGGTGATTTACTGTAATACGTGAGGCTGAACAATACCCGCGCTATACAGTGCATAAGGACAACAAAGTCCCTATAAGAGCAGGGTAAACGCATTATATTTTGACTAAATGAAAGTATAAAAAAGTATGATTAAAGCTTGCTTTTTACTGTAAATTATTGACCATTATATTGACAATCAGTATTTTAACTAAATTTTAATGGTGGGTAAATTATAGATAAACATTACGGAAGGAATTACCCTATAAGGTATCAATTTCTTCGATTTAGCTAAAGCACACTTAAATTCTTAACTGCGCAGTCAGTATTTTAAGTGTACGCTTAAGGATTTATGTGCACACTTACCAGTTTAAGTGTGCAGTCACCCCATTTTAGGTGTAAAATCTGCCTTTGTTTAAAATCAGTATTGTAGGTTCGTTTCAGCAATCAACCAATGCTGCTTCTAATCATGGTGCTATATATTACTACATTTCCCTGTCTCAGGGCTACAAAGAAGAGCCTCAATGGTTCATTACTAGTTGCCTCTTCTACGTCCTGGCTTCGAGTCTGCTATGTGTCTGCTATGTGTCTGCTTCGGCTCGGCCCGAAGGAAACAGCCATAAAACACATAGCAAAGCGGTATCCGAAAAGTTTCAGTACAAACCCCATATCAACCAGAACGTTTCATCAAAAAGCAAAGTTGGAAAGGTCTAAAATTAAAATAGCGGAATGCCGGATCATACTCTCCATATTCTGTTTTTTCAGACTTATATACTCGCTTGAGAAAACAATTTGCTGCCTTCCCACCCAATTCTGTTACTTTTTGTACTTTTGCCTACATGTCAACTATCAAGCCTTCGCTAGCAAAAGGAACCAGAGACTTCTCGCCACAAGAGATGGTAAAACGTAATCATATTTTTGAAACCATTAAGACTGTGTTTAAAAAGTATGGTTATGCCGAAATCCAAACACCATCTATGGAAAACCTGTCGACATTGACTGGCAAGTATGGCGACGAAGGAGATAAGCTTATATTTAAGATCTTGAATTCTGGAGATTATCTGTCTAAGGCAGATGCTGATAATCTTTCTGCCATGGACTCCAATGCTTTGATAAAATCTATTAGCGAAAAGGCTTTAAGATATGACCTTACTGTACCTTTTGCAAGATATGTTGTGATGCATCAAAATGAAATTTCTCTGCCGTTCAAGCGGTTCCAGATACAGCCAGTGTGGCGAGCTGACAGGCCACAAAAGGGGCGGTATAGAGAATTTTATCAATGTGATGTGGATGTGGTTGGCTCTGATAGTTTGCTTAACGAGGCGGAATTCATCTTAATCTATCAGGAAGCATTGTCAAACCTTGGGATGAAAGATTTTACTATAAAAATCAATAACCGAAAGATTCTTTCAGGTATTGCAGAAGTCATAGGGAAGCCGGAGCTTATCATTGACATGACAGTAGCTATTGACAAGTTGGATAAAATTGGCCTTGAGGGAGTCACTACGGAATTGTTGGAGCGTGGGTTTGTAGAAGCTGACATTGCTTTATTGAAGCCTGTAATTTTATTAGAAGGCTCCAATGAGGATAAGTTATCAGCCTTGAAAGAGGTATTTTCGTCGTCCGAAATAGGTATGAAGGGAATAGCAGAACTCGAAAAGGTATTTGCATTTGTTAAGCAACTACTTTCGGGTAGCGAATTAAAGTATCCTGATCTTGAGCTTGACATTACTTTGGCAAGAGGGTTGAACTATTATACCGGATGTATATTCGAAGTAAAAACTAATGAAGCAACTATGGGAAGTATTGGCGGTGGTGGCCGTTACGATGATTTGACAGGTATGTTTGGCCTAAAAGGCTTAACAGGAGTAGGCATTTCGTTTGGGGCTGATCGCATCTACGATGTGCTTCATGAACTAAATCTTTTTCCGGTCTTAACGGCTAGTGGCACGAAGGTTTTGATTTGCAATTTTGACGCTCAAGCAGAGAACTACGCAATGCCATTACTTCAAAAACTTCGCGAACACCAGATTGCTGCGGAACTTTATCCCTCATCAGCGAAGCTTAAAAAACAGATGTCTTATGCCGATGCAAAGTCCATCCCATATGTAATTTTGATAGGTAGCGATGAAATGAATGACGGATTGTTGATGTTCAAAGATATGACCTCTGGAGATCAACAGAAATTAAATATTGACGCTATCATTAGTTTGCTGAGCAGGAATTAGTATTCGTCGTCATTTGCTCTTAAAACAAAGCAAAGTCCTTTGTTGTTAAAAGCTTACAAAGAACAATTTATGAGAGCAATTTGGAAAGGATCTATTGGTTTTGGGCTTGTAAATATTCCTGTTAAGTTATTTTCGGCGGTCCAGAATAGCAATTTAGACTTTGACATGCTTGATGAGAAGGATCATTCCAAAATAAAGTTCCAAAGAATAAATGAGTCTACTGATAAAGAGGTGCCATATGATCGTATAGTTAAAGGTTACCTATTAAATGACAACTATGTAATTTTAGATGACCATGATTTTGAGGATGCAAGTCCTGAAAAAACAAAGATGATTGAGCTGGAGAATTTCGTAGATATCAGTGAGATCAATCCAATCTACTACGAAACTTCTTACTATGCACAACCAGAAAGTCAAGGTAAGAAAGCATACGCATTATTGCTCAAAGCATTAATAAAATCGAAAAAGGCTGGGGTTGCTAGGTTTGTTCTACGTAGTACGGAAAACCTGTGTGTTATTCATCCCCTCAATGAAGTAGTTGTAGTCACTAAGATAAGGTTCGCTGAAGAAATTCGTTCAGATGAAGAAGTGGAAACTACTTCTTTAGATAAGATAAGCAAAAAGGAGTTAGATGTCGGTATGGCTCTGATTGATCAATACACTTCAGCTTTTGACATCAAGGAATTTCATGATGAGTATAGCAAGGAACTGTTGCGGATAATAAAGGCAAAGTCTAAAGGAAAGCGCGCGACCGTGAAGAAACTAAAACCTAGAGAAGAGTTGTCGGACGATTTGTATGGACAATTAATGAAAAGCTTGGCTGGGAGGAAAAAAGGACCTTGACCTAATAAGTTTTACCAGCTAAAATACCCTCGATTCTGTCTAATAATTCATCAATATCGAAGGGTTTAGCCAGGAAACCATTTGGTTTAAATTCACCAAGGTCAACATTCTGAGCCGTGTACCTGGCAGAGATCATGAGAACTGGAATGTCTTTTGTATTAGCGTCCGATCTCAACTGTTTAAGTAACTCCCGTCCATCAGCATCAGGCAGCATTATATCTAAAATCATTAAGTCAGGTCTGACCGAATCAATATGAGACATCATATCGGCACTCTTGTTAAGACCCGTTACTTTGTAGGCTTCGCTTTGCAAAATCAACGTTATAACATCCAATATCGCATGATTGTCTTCTATAACGAGAATGTTCTTATAACTAGGTGTACCTATTGCCAAAATTGCCGTTTGTTAATTAATTGCAAATATATTTAAGTAGTTTGATTTGTTCATACTTTATTTAAATTATATAAACAATTGTTAAATAATCTTTTTAAAATGAACATGCAAAAAATATTGGCGACAATTGAAACCTTTTGCAACAATTACAGTCTTATAGTCAGTTTTAGTTTTAGGTTAATGGGGTGCAATTGTGGCGATTGCACCCTTTTATTTTAATCGTGGTTTATACGTCTGGGTATTAACTACTGCTTTCAGATCTTGCAATATAGTGTAAAGGCCATAATTAGTACGATTAACATATATAAAATGCTTAACTCCACGTGCTTGTTTAAATTCAGGCATCTTCGCAATTTTCTCACCGTAATTATACAGTCCGCCAAAAAACTCTGGATTATCGAAGTTGAACACTGGGCTTGTATAGGGCATTGCGAAAAGCTTGATCATTTCCAAATACATTTCGTAATAGAATTCTATTTGTTTAGCAGAATCCCCTGTCTGTATCATTTCCAGCTTTCTAAATGCTTCAATAGTCTTAGCCTTATCAAGTATAACATCGGATGAGATTAGTGAAAAGAAAGGATAATAAAAGTCATCCGGCAGCTCCTTTATACACCCAAAGTCTATTACACCTAACTTATCATCGTTCGTGATCATAAAGTTTCCGGGATGCGGATCAGCATGCACGGCTCTCAATTCGTGTTGCTGGTAATTATAGAAGTCCCATAACGCCTGGCCAATTTTATTTCTCAAATCCTGCGAAGGATTCGTGGCAAGGAACTCCTTTAAGTGCATACCCTCTATCCAATCCATTGTAATGACACGCGGGCCCGACAGTTCCGGATAGTATTTAGGAAACCTTAAGTTGGGTATATCTTTGCAGGCTTCAGAGAAGGCGATAGACCTTTTCACTTCCAGTATATAGTCCGTCTCTTCCAAAAGACGTTCTTCAACCTCATTTACATATATGTTTAGTTCCTTCTCGCTCATACCAAGTAATCGAAAAGCAAAAGGTTTTACAAGCCTTAGATCTGAAGATATACTATCTCCTACTCCAGGATATTGAATCTTAACGGCTAATTTTTTACCGTTTAACTCGGCAGTGTGCACCTGACCAATGGATGCTGCGTTGGTAGATTTCAAACTGAACTTATCGTAAATTTGATCAGGAGTCTTTCCAAAGCTTTTTGTGAAAGTTTTTACGATCAAAGGTCCGGAGAGTGGTGGAGCGTTATACTGAGCTTGTGTAAACTTATCTACGTATGATTTGGGAAGGATGTTTTTATCCATACTCAACATTTGAGCAATTTTAAGCGCGCTTCCTTTTAGTTCACTCAAAGATTTATAAATGTCCGTCGCATTATCTTCATTTAATTCATCTCTGTTAAGATCTGGATTAAAGAGTTTTTTTGAATAATGCTTTAAGTAGTTGCCACCTATTTGAAATCCAGTTTTTACGAATTTTGCAGAGCGCTCTGTTTTTGATACCGGAATACTGTTCTGTTCCTTCATTCATTAAAATTTCATACGTTCCCTAAACTTGCTGTTTCTGGAAAGAAATTTTCCATAATCGAGTAAATTATCAATTGGCGAATGCTGAAAAAGATCAAATGTGACATTGATACCTTTCTCAATAGCCTCATCAGTTTTTTCAAAACCAGCACTATCGTCGCGTAGCCAGAACTTCAAAATAAAATCAAATTGGAACCATAAGGCATCTTTGTAGCGTTTACTAAAGAACTTTCTATCCGCCAATTCTCCACTCTCTAAACCATCGTTGATAACATTCTCCGCAAAGTTCTCGAATATTGTTTTTGTTCCTGACAATACTTTTGGGGTAGAAAGTTGACTGCCAGATTCTTTTAGAGTATAGATAATGAAACTTCTATGCTTTTTTAAAACCTCAACATAGCTGTAGAAAAACGAAAGGATTTTTTCTCTGGATGAGTATTGATTCCACACCTCCTGTTGCTGAAGTGTGTCGATAGTTTCAACAGTCAATTCTACCCAGATAACCTTTTCTATGCTCTCGAACGATGCAAAGAATTCGTAGAAGTCAACTTCGCTTATCTTAATTTTTTTTACAAAACTGTAAACGGATTTTGGCTTTTCATCATTAGTAAGAACATAATTGATGTAGCCGGTTTTAATTTGTTCTGCTGTTGCCATTTCTTTTATCTAATAAACGTTTTTATACTACCGTTAGTTTATTATGAATGTAAAGTTAGCGCAATCTTCAGTCATTAGAATGGAATAAAATAAAGAAGCAGAAAAGATTATTTACTTTCGCATGCGTTGAAGGAAAAAAAAAGACATATCAATCAAATATTAGCTGCAATTCTGCTTGTTGTCTTTGCTATTGCGCTTACACCTTTCAGCATTTTTCATGACCACCACTCACAGAAGCTGACCACCTGTACTAAAGGTGAAGTGAGGTGCATGCATAAACAGCACCTCGTTAATCATGCTGAAAATTGTCTTGTTTGCCAAATGCATTTTGAGAAGACTTACACGCTCGATCGATTCTACTCGCAAGTTTTTTTAAAAGAGGTCAAAGTTGCTAGTTACTTTTCCGAGGATAATGCCTGTTACACTCAGTTAATCCGAACCTCTCTTCGCGGACCGCCCTTAGTTTAGATTTAATAGTATTAACGTTCGTTTCAATTCGTATGGGCTAACGGGGTAATTCCTCGTTTGTGTCCGGTCCTTTTATTTCAAACATATAACATGAAAATTTTTCATCTAGCTTTACTGGTATTTATTTATATTTTTTTGCCTACTCCTAGTTTTGCTTCCAGCCTTGTTGAGCTTACCGGAAAGGTTACTGACGCCGAAACAAATACGGGTCTTCCAGGGGCAACTGTGTCCATCCCAGACCTACGTAAGTCTGCGCTAACAAATGAAAACGGTGAATTTACGCTTAAGAACCTTCCGACGCGTGGAAAGTTTTTAGTGCAGGTAACCTATATAGGATACCAGACTGTAACCCGGGTTGTAGATTTTAGTAGTCCTGGATCTTTAAACTTCGTTCTAAAACAAAGCGTGATCGAAGGTCGTGAGGTCGTTATTACAGGTTCACCATCAAGCTCCGACAATCGAAAAAACAGCACTTCGGTTGCCATATTAAGTAAAGCACAATTGCTTTCACATCCTTCTACAAATCTAATGGACGCTATTTCAAGGCTCCCCGGTGTGGCTCAAATTACAACTGGCCCATCTATCTCAAAGCCTGTGATTCGTGGATTGAGCTACAATAGAGTAGTAACATTGAACAATGGAGTTAAGCAACAAGGTCAGCAATGGGGTGATGAACACGGAATTGAGATTGATCAATACAGTGCCGACCATGTCGAGGTGCTTAGAGGTCCTGCAAGTTTAATGTATGGATCTGATGCATTGGGTGGCGTAATCAATATCCTTGACGGCCTCCCTGCACAAGAGGGTACTATAAATGGAGAGTTTTTAACGAATTATGCTACCAATAACGGCTTGACTGGCAATTCATTAATGTTGCAAGGCAATGAGAATGGTATGATCTATAAAGTCAGAGGCACTTATAAAAATGCCTACTCCTACAAAACACCAACTGAGTATGTTCCTAATTCTGGTTTCACTGAGACCAATTTTGAGGGTCAGATCGGCCTGAATAAAAAATGGGGTTACGCCCATTTGGACGCCTCAAGTTTCCGTAACACGATTGGATTCTACGAACCAGCAAGAAATGATGATGGTCAGTTAGTTGATGAGAAAGGAAATGCTTTCAGTAATAACCAAAACAAGGACCGTAAACTTTCCTTTCCCAAGCAGGATGTAAGGCACTATAAACTCGCTTTAAATAGTAACATTTTGTTGGGTGATGGCAGTTTGAAAGCAACGCTAGGTTTTCAGCGTAACCTAAGGCGGGAGCTTGGAGGAGCAGAACCTGAAGGTCTTGCTTTATTTTTAAACAGTCAAACCTATAGTTATGACATCAAGTACACTTTTAAAGATTTTAATGGCTGGACACCGGTGGTCGGCTTATCTGGAGAATTTATGCACAGTCTCAACACTACTGGGGCAGAGCAACTCATACCTGACTATGACTCTAAGGCCTTTGGTGGATTTGTATTTATAAAGAAAACATGGACTAACGATAGCTTCAATGCTGGCGCACGCTTCGATTATAGAAAAATGGATGGTAAATCTTTTAGCGGTGACTCAGAGTTTGATTCCTTCTCTAACAAATTTTCCCATTTAACCGGAGCATTGGGGTATACGCATGAATTCAATGATACATTTAATTTCAAAGCTAATTCCGGAAGTGCTTTTAGAGCACCTAATATTGCTGAATTATCGTCGAACGGTGTGCATGAAGGTGTATTTCGTTATGAAGTTGGAAATGTTAACCTAAAGCCGGAAAAGAGTTATCAGTTTGATGCTTCTTTTGAATATCAGAACCAATATGTAAGCGCTTCCCTGGGTGGATTTGCTAACATTCTTGACGATTATATCTACTATAGTACGAGCGGAGCAACTATTGATGTTGATATGAAAAATGGTAATATTACCACTTTTCCAGTGTATAATTTTGTTCAGGATAATGCCTACTTGAGAGGTCTTGAAGCATCGCTGACATTACATCCTGTCAGCTTTATTCACTTTGAGAATGGTTTCTCTTACACAAGGGCGACTAATCGCAGCACTCAACAATCACTACCGTTCATACCTGCAGCCACATTGAGGAATGAGCTACGTTTCGAGCCGATGGTTCGAGGTACATCAAATTCCTATGTTTCTTTGGGAATTGATAATTTCTTTAGTCAAAACAAGATAGATAGCTTTGAAACTGCTTCAAGCGGCTATACGCTGCTGAATGCTTCTATTGGAACAACATTCCGCATAGGAAAAACGCAAGACGTCACCATATATGCTGCTGCTAGAAACTTGCTAGACAAGGCATATTACGATCACTTAAGTCGTTTTAAACCAGGCAGACTTAGCGACGAAGACCCGGGCTTAGGGATTTACAATCAAGGTCGTAGCATCACCTTCGGTTTGAATATTCCTTTCACACCTAAAAAGTAGCAAAGCTATTAACCATCTAATCCCGTTCCACAAGAACGGGATTTTCGTTAAATAATAGTTAGCTTAGAAACATTGGTGAACCAATTGTGTTTGTAACTAAAACCATTATTCATGCTTAGGAAAATCATCCTCCCATTCTCTTTTTCTCTGTTGTTACTCTTAACAATCACTGTTTCTTCATTCGCCCATCAAAAAGCAGATACGATTTCAATAACTTTGGAGGGAGTTAAGTATGGTTACCCTATAAAATATTATCCAATTCACACCGAAGGTCAGGACCTGAGAATGGCCTATATGGATGTGTTACCTACTCAACTAAATAACGGAAGAACAGTTGTCCTTTTTCATGGTAAGAATTTTGGAGGCTATTATTGGACTAATGTTATCAAAGCTTTATCGAGTAGAGGATTTAGGGTTATTGTACCAGATCAAATTGGTTTCGGTAAATCTTCCAAGGCTTATATTCATTACAGCTTTCATCAAATGTCGAAATGGAACAAGGGATTGCTTGATACTTTGGGAATAAAGCGCGCAAGTGTTCTCGGTCATTCTATGGGCGGTATGCTAGCTACGAGATTCGCATTGCTCTATCCGGAAGTGACTGAAAAACTTCTTCTCGAAAACCCGATAGGGTTGGAAGATTATAAGACTTTCATACCTTATATTAACACAGAAGATCAGTATAAAACAGAGTTAAAGGCAACTTCAGAAAGTATTAGGAAGTACTATCAAACATCATACTTTACAGTTTGGAAACCAGAATATGAAGAGCTCGTTCGCATTGCAGGTGGAATTACGAATAGTGGAGATTTCCCAAGGTTCGCAAAAGTTGCTGCGATGACCTACACAATGATATATGAGCAGCCTGTAGTTTATGAGTTTTACAATTTGAGAGTGCCGACTATCTTGTTTATTGGAAGGGAGGACAAGACCATCTTAGGAAAATCTTTGCTATCACCAGACCAACAAGCAATTCATGGGCAATATAAGCTGCTTGGTAAGCAGACTGCGGCAAAGATTCCTGGTGCAAAGATCATTGAATTTGAAGCCTGTGGGCACATTCCACATATTGAAGTGCCCACAGAATTCACCGTCGCGCTACTAGGGAGCCTGTAGGATTTCTATTTGGGTTAATACTTGTTCTCTGGTAACAGGATAAGGAATATTATTGACAATAGCTTCATACACCGCATCAAACAAGGGTAGATAGCTACCTGCTAACGATTTGACTGCATGTACAGTTTTATTTCCCATCTCGTCTATTAACGTTAGTTTTCCTTCATTTCCGGATAGCTCGATACCGTAGCCTTCTTCTGTCAATTTCATTCCCTTTAGCAATTGCTCTTCCTGAATGTCGGATCGTTTTTTATGTAAAGATCCCTGATCACCGTGAAGTACAAATGCAGGCAATGCATCCACCAATAGTAAATTTGAATGAACAAATACATTTACGCTATTTGGATAGCCAAGGTGGATAGAAAAGTAATCATCTACCTTAGTTCCTTTTCTGTTTTTACCAAGAATTTTATGAAATGTATCCGGCTTTCCAAAAACGCTAATCGCCTGATCTAGTAAATGCGGACCAAGATCATACATTAGTCCACTGGCTGAATATGGTTCTTCTTTGAATGTTTTAGGGCCAATGACATTGCGGTATCTGTCATATCTGAAGTGTACTTCATTAAGCTTCCCTAAAACGCCACTCTCAATTACTTGTCGGACGGCAGAAAAATCACTATCCCAACGCCTGTTCTGATAAAAGAATATTTGTTTACCCAATGAGTCCGCTAAGTGAAAAAGTTCTTTAGCTTCTTCAATTGTCGCTGTGAAGGGTTTTTCAGCCAATATATGCTTTCCTGCTTTTAGGGCTTTGGTGGCATACTCATAATGAGTAAAATTTGGCGTGTTTATAATCACAAGTTCTATACTTGGATCATTTATGAGGTCATCAACGGTATCGTAACTTATTATGCCGTGGTAGTCGGATGCGGCCTGTTTTGTATTTCTTTCCGTTATTGCATGAAGTTTAAACCCAGGGTGACTATGAATAAATGGAGCATGGAACACCTTTCCGGACATTCCGTATGCTAATATACCTGTTATAATTTCTCTGTTCATATGGCTAAAAATACTAAAACACTTGGCTAAACACTATAATTATCTGAATAAACTGGAGCCGCTAGTTGTATCTTTGCTTTATGAAACCAGCGGAAATACATGCGAGATGGAAAGAGTTGCAAAACAGGATCGTCGCCGAGTTTGATTCTGATATTCCAGACTTAAAAGTGATCTTGTTCCTGATTGGAATTCAGGAATTAGGTAAGGGGCCAGGGAAGTATAGTAAACGCCAGAAGGAAGAACTTATGCATATTGCTACCTGCCGTTTGCTTAGCGAGATGGGCTTTTACGAGCTAGAAGGTCTTGATCAGGATGGTTGGCCTCATTGGAAGCTGGTAAAACCTGTTCCTTCGTTTGCTATGATGGAACAAGAACTACTATTAAAGTCTCTGGCTGTCCAGTATTTTGACGACATCTACAGTGAAGAATAAAAGAAGCCCGATGTAAATATTACACCGGGCTCCTTTTAATTTCTTTGAACTTATTTTCCTTGTTGTTGAGCTTCTTTTTTCAAAGATTCGTTGGCAACGATAACAACCTCAACCCTACGGTTAGCTGCTCTGCCTTCATCTGTAGCATTGTCTGCGATTGGCTCAGAGAATCCTTTACCAATGGTTAACAAACGAGAGGATGGTACGCCTTGAGAAACTGCATATGCTTTAACCGCAGCCGCACGTCTTTCAGATAAGCCCATATTGTAAGCTTCAGTACCTTTATTATCAGTGTGTCCAATTACTTTGATATCTGTTCCTGGATATTGGTTCAATGAACTAGCTAATGATTGAACATTAGTTTTGGCCTGTGCAGTCAAATTAGCTTTATCAAAGCCGAACAAAATACCACTGTCGAACTTAACAATAATACCTTCACCTTCACGGATTACTTCAGCATTAGGAATTGCATTTTGAATCTCTGCAGCTTGCTTGTCCATTCTTTTACCGATAAATCCACCGGCTGTACCACCTACGGCAGCACCTATAACGGCACCAACTGCTGTGTTACCTGCTTTCTTACCTATAATAGCACCAATTACACCACCTGCTGCGGCACCAATTCCAGCACCTTTTTGAGTTTTCGTTAAACTATCGCAACCTTGAAACGCCATCGCGCCAAAAGATAATGCTATGCTAAATGTTGCTATTTTAAATCTCGAAGTTATCATAATACTTTTTTTAATTATAACACCAGTAACTCAAACGTAATGCCAGTTTTTGATCTATTCAGAAAAATATTCTTCTAATTCTTTCAAAGAATTTTCGTCAGTATGAAAATCTTTGATAATCAACCCTTTTTCCAAAAGGATAATGCGATCACAAACATCGGTAACATGATTCAAATCGTGGCTAGAAATGAAGGTTGTCATTTTTCTTCCTCCTTTTAAACTTTTCAAAATCGTTTTCAATCGAATTTGAGTAGTCGGGTCTAAGTTTGCAAAGGGTTCATCTAGCACAAGTAACTCGGGATTCTGCATTAATGCAGCAGCTATGCCCACCTTATTTTGATTTCCTTTACTGAAATCACGGATATACTTTCCGCTGTTCAATATTTCTCCATTAAAGAATTCGCTATATTTTATCAGGTATGACTGTACATCGGCAATACTTAAATCGTGAAGACTGCCCACAAAAGTAAAATACTCTTCAGGAGTTAAGTAATCAATCAGAAAGCCCTCGTCCAGGTAAGATGCGGTGTAGTTCTTCCATTGGTCACTCGATATTACGTTCTCAGATTTCGACAGAATTTCACCTTCCGAAGGCCGTATCAGATCTAGGAGCATACGGAAGAAAGTAGTTTTACCCGCTCCGTTATTTCCTACAAGCCCTACAGTTTCCCCTTGTTGGATCTGCAGACTTTGGATATTTACAACAGTCTTATCGCCGTAAATCTTTTTCAGTTTATTTATTTCTAATATCATAATTATTCTCTGTAGCCCTCGGCCATTTTATATCTCTGTGATTTTAATCTTTTTGTAAGAAAATTTATCCAGAATCCGCGCATAAGGAGCATGATCAATCCAAATAAAGCAACGATAATCAGTCCTGTGTAGGGCATGCCTAATAGTCCGAAAGGAAGGTAAATTAGTATTGGTGTTAAAGTATAAGGAAATGCTAGTAGCCATTGGGTAGCCCCTGTGCCCTGATAATTAAAACTTGCGCTTTTATTAATGTCAAGTCTCTTGTAGTTAGAAGTCCCCATATAAAGTACGATTACCGTCCCAAACCCAATATTATATAGATAGGCAGCCAGATGTAATAGGAGCAGCTTCGGACTCAAAAATCCATAGAAGCTTGCTACTACGGTAATCATTGTACACGCAATTGTGAACAACAAAAACTTAGCTTTAATGTAGTCCTTGAAATTGATCTTGCTGACTAACAGTCCATCAAAATGAGCACTTTGCCAGGCATAAATGAATTGGCCGTAGATAATAATAGATATTCCCGTCATGAAAATAGCGCCAAACATCATCTGTCCAAAGGAATTTGAAGCGATTGCAGCCTCTTTGTAGAAAAAGAATCCGTAGAGAAGGAATAGGAAACCCATAAATACACTAGAGCGAGAGCGTTTATGCCTAAGGATCAGTTTCAATTCTAAAGCAGCTAATTCTCCTACTTTTCCAAATCTATTTAAGAATGCGTAGTCAGTACTCGCTTTCTTTTCCTTAGCTGTACCCAATTCTTCTACATACAGATTGTTAATCAAGAATTTTGAATTGACTTTGAATATACAGAAGGCTGTCAGGGTAGCGATCAAACCTAAATATGGATACATGGCAATATGCCTGAAAACAAAATCAGATGCAGCCATCAAGGAAATGATCTTAAAATACTCTAACCCTGCAAGGGCCGCGAAGATCGAGAGTCCGACAACGGTATAGGCAATATTAGAAATGGATTTTCTCTTTATATATACTGCTAGAAAGTTATTAAACACGGTAAGTGAAAGAATGGTGATGATGTACATTGCAGTAGCAAATGCACCATACTTGCCGGCTATCTTGATGAAACAGAAAGGCAAAAATATAAAGAAAGGCCAAAGGTTAAAGGCACTAAAGAGCGCTTTTACATTTAGAAATCCGATAAGCTTTCTTTTTGGTATTTTGAGATGCAAGTAGGGGATGATACTTAGCGTAGGTAATTCCTGGAGCTGGATACGCATGATAAAATCAAACGCGAAATAGTATAATATAAAACCATTGAAGCTCGTTGTCACATCCTGATCAGGAAATACCTCTGGAAGAAATTTTACCATACCAAAGCCAATGAATATGGCTATACCAAGAAAATATAGCAGTAACAGGCCGAAGACAATCTCCGCTGCAATACTTCCTTTTTTATTTCTTGAGCGCCAAAATGATTTTTGTTGGTGGCTTATAAAGGTACTGAGCATATTTTAGTCTAAATTTAAGTTATAATTTGGATACAAGATCCTAGTTTTTGTTACACTAATAATTGTATTTATCTTTCCAATTAGACTTGAGTTTCTCCCGCAACTTCTCTTCTGCAGGGTTGTTCCCGGGATCATAAAGTTTGGTGCCACTTAACTCTTCAGGAAAGTATTCCTGAGGAGAAAAGTTTCCTTCATAGACATGAGCATACTGATAATCTTTTCCGTAACCAATGTTTTTCATAAGCTTGGTCGGCGCATTCCTGATGTGAAGCGGAACAGGTAAATTACCTGATTGCTTCACGAGGGCCTGTGCACGATTAATGGCTTCATATGAAGCATTACTTTTGGCAGAGCTGGCCAGATAGGTAACACATTGAGAAAGTATGATTCTGGATTCTGGAAAGCCAATAACGTTTACGGCCGCAAAGCAATTGTTAGCAAGCAATAGCGCATTTGGATTGGCATTGCCAATATCCTCCGATGATAAAATAACTAGTCTTCTTGCTATAAATAGCGGGTCTTCTCCACCTTCAATCATTCGTGCCAACCAGTAAACTGCAGCATTTGGATCGCTACCTCTTATAGATTTGATAAAGGCAGAGATGATGTCATAATGCTGCTCCCCGGCTTTATCGTACAATGCGAGATTCTGCTGAGCATGGGCAAGTACGTTCTCATTAGTCAGTACAGGTTTGTCTCCGCCTATTCCGTTGACAACAATCTCCAGAATATTTAATAGCTTACGCCCATCGCCGCCAGAAAGACGAATGAGTGCTTCATGTTCTTTAATTGTTATTTTCTTTTGCTTAAGAAGTACATCTTGCTTAATCGCCGCTTGTAGCAAACCGGTAAGCTCTGCTTCATCAAGCGCCTTGAGTATGTAGACCTGGCATCGCGAAAGCAATGCGGAAATCACCTCGAAGGAAGGGTTTTCTGTAGTTGCACCAATCAATGTCACCAGGCCTCTTTCTACTGCCCCAAGGAGACTATCTTGTTGTGATTTGCTGAACCGGTGAATTTCATCAATAAACAAGATCGGCAGACCCATTAAGTTATTTTTAAGTTGTGCCGCCTTATCGATCACTTCTCTAATGTCCTTTACACCAGAATTGATAGCGCTTAGATTAAAGAAAGGCCGATCTAAGGTCTGAGATATAATATAGGCAAGTGTTGTTTTGCCAACTCCAGGAGGACCCCAAAAGATCATCGAGGGTAATTGCGCGCTTTGAATAGCTTTACGTAAAACCGCGTCAGGACCAACAATATGTTTCTGCCCAACATACTCATCCAGACTTTGTGGACGCATCCGTTCAGCTAATGGAGGTAAATTCTGCATGAAAGTAAATATACTTAATATTTATTCTGTCTTAGGATTGCTGTTAACTGTGCCGGGTTTTTTCTTCCAAAACTTTTTCTTAGGAGCGCCAGTAAATTTTGAGCGATCGGTTGCAACTGCACTTACCGATTCCAATGGAGCAGTACCGAGATCTTCCGGCATAGGGATACGGTCAATCCTTTTTTCAATCAGCTTTTCAATGCTTTCCAGTTTTCTTTTATCCTTCGGATTTACTAAAGTTATTGCTGTTCCTTTTGTAGAGGCACGCGCTGTACGGCCAACTCTATGCACGTAATCTTCGGCGTCATGCGGTACGTCAAAATTGACAACAAGGTCAATTCCTTCCACATCAATGCCACGACTTAACACATCTGTACCGATCAATATTGGGAGCATTCTATTTTTAAATTTCAACAGTGCTGCTTCTCTCTCTTTTTGGGTAAGATCTGAATGAAAGGCTTCAGCTTTTAACCCGAGATTTCTAAACACCTTACCCAAGTTTTTTACCTTCTCCTTTGTTGATGCAAAAACAATAATGCTTTTGAAATCACCGGATTTAAGTATTCTGGTTAGAAGGGGCACTTTTTGCTCGTCATGAGCAAGATATATTTGCTGTAAAATGCCTTCCGCAGGCTTAGAGATAGCGATATTTATTTGCTGCGGATCCTTTAGGAGCGTTGAAGCGAGCTTTCTAATTTTAGGTGGCATGGTTGCCGAGAACAATACCGTTTGACGAACCTGTGGTAAATACCCCACAATCTTCATGATGTCATCATAAAAGCCCATGTCCAGCATTCTGTCTGCCTCATCCAGTACCAGATGTTTAAGTTGATCAAGATTTAATAATCCTGAGGACAGGTGGGATATGAGTCTTCCTGGAGTGGCAATTATAATGTCGACACCTTCGCGCATTGATCTTTTTTGTTGTTCATAAGCTATTCCATCCCCACCGCCGTATACAGTTAAAGAACTGATATTGGTGAAATAGGAGAGTGCTTCAACTTGCAGATCTATCTGCTGTGCGAGTTCACGTGTGGGTGCAAGAATAAGCGTATTGTTATGCCGTTCTGGGGTTTCACTGATCATATTCATGATCGGTAAAAGGTATGCACCCGTTTTTCCTGTACCCGTTTGTGCGCAGGCGATTAAATCTTGCTTATTAAGAATCAGTGGGATAGCTTGTTGTTGTATTGGTGTGGCACTGCGAAATCCCATTGCCAATAAACCCTCGTATAAGTCCGGGTTAAAATTAAAATCTTTGAAATCCAATCTACTTTTTTATTGTTAGTTTTTTACTTTCTAAAAGTAACCTTTTTATTTTGCTTTATTCTTATCTGCATAACCAAAGACCCTTTGTAATAAAGTCGTGCTTCTTGCTCCAATATTGTCGCGGATTTTTAATTCCTCCTGTGCAACTTGTATAAACATCCCGTCAATTGCTTTCTGTGCTACATAGGAAGATAGATCTGTCGAAATCGGATTAACTAATGGAATCTTATTGTATTGGTTTGCAGCATCGCTCCAGTATTTCGTAGCGCCTACTTTAGCTAAGCTGGTTGTGATAACAGGCCGGAACTTTTCCATAAGCTGCGCAGTAGTAGCCCGCTTAAAATAGGTAGTAGCAGCATCTTCTTTCCCCAATAGTATATTCGTAGCATCCGCTATTGTCATTTGCTTAATGGCGGAAATAAATATAGGTTTTGCTTCTTTAGCAGCATCTTCAGCTGCTCTGTTGATGGTTAATATTACATTATCAGCTAAAGAGCCTAAGCCAATTGTACGTAATGTTTTCTCTACCTTTTGAGCCTCTGGAGGAAATAAGATCTTAACTGCCAAATTTCCCAGAAATCCATCTTTAGCAGATAATTCATTAGCCCCATTTGTTGTTCCTATTTCTAACGCCTGTTTCAACCCTAGTCCAATTTCTGTCGTCGTAGGATTTCCAATAGGAAGCTGCTTGATAATGTTTCCTAGCTGTGCCTGACTTTGTACGTCACAGCTACTTAAAAAGGTTAATAGAATTAAAGAAAGTAAAAGGCTAATAGTTCTCATCTGATTTGCTCGTATGCTCAATACTAAGCAATTCTTTGGCCAATAACTTTGCAGACCTAGCTAATTTCACGAATTCAGATCGATAGCCTTCGCTATCTTTACCCCTAGCAGCGTCTGCTGTGGATATTACATGGTCGAAACTGGACTGTTGAATAAATTCTGATTGCTTTAAAAGAAGTCCGAACTCGGCAACCGCTGCACTAAATCTACCAGAATTACTTCATATAGTGCAGTAACAGTGTGACCTGAGCCCATTTCACCAGCGTCTTTCTCATCGTCATTGAAGTCTTTCGACTTTAGCATTCTATTTTCGTAACCAATCAATCTGTAAGCTTGTGCCTTTGATGGATTAAACTCTACTTGCAATTTTACATCTTTCGCGACGGTGTATAATGTTCCTCCAAACTCAGTTATTAAAACTTTCCTTGCTTCAGATATATTATCTATATAAGCATAATTGCCATTACCCTTGTCGGCAAGCTTTTCCATCTTGCTATCTTTGTAGTTTCCCATTCCATAACCAAGGACAGTCAGGAATATCCCACTTTTACGCTTCTGTTCAATCAAATTTTCCATTTCGTTATCGCTGGAAGCGCCCACATTGAAGTCTCCATCTGTGGCCAGGATGACTCTATTATTTCCTCCCTTGGCAAAATTCTCAGCAGCAATTTTATAAGCGAGGTCAATACCTTCTCCGCCAGCTGTAGAACCACCTGCACTTAATTTATTCAAGGCTTCCTTAATTTTTGTTTTCTCATTTCCATTAGTCGATGGGAGTACGACGCCTGCATTTCCAGCATAAACCACTATCGCTACTTTATCTTGTTTTCTAAGCTGGTCGGTAAGCATTTTAAAGGATGAAACCAGAAGGGGCAGTTTGTTTGCCTGATTCATGGAGCCTGAGACATCTATTAGGAATACAAGATTGGATGCAGGCAAATTGGCGGTGGACACCTTTTTTGCCTGCAATCCAATCTTCACCAATTTATGGCTTGTATTCCATGGAGCATTAGAAATTTCTGTATTGATGTTGACAGGGTTAGTACCCTTTGGTTGTTCATATTCATAATCAAAGTAATTAATCATTTCTTCAATCCTTACGGCAGCTGAAGGAGGCAAACTACCATTGTTTATAAATCGGCGAAGGTTGCTGTAGCTTGCAGCATCCACATCAATCGAAAAAGTAGATAGAGGACTTTGTAGCACATTTTTAAATTTATTCTCAGTTACTGTGGCGTAACTTTCATTGTCATCTAAACCGCGGATATTGATTGGTCTTCTTAAACTTGGAGCACCCGTGTTATTCTGTATTTTAAGTTTGCCAGTACTTACTCCTTGAAGTAGCTGCTCAACATTGCCAACAGGGATATCCTGTACTTTTTTTCCACTTACAATATACGAGCTTCCTGTCGTCGCTTCCCGAGTACGCTTTACATAACCTCTGATCACGACCTCTTCATTCAAGGCGTTCTGCGTCTCCTCCATTTTTACATCGATAATCCGGGCTTTATTTATTTTAATTGTAACCGTGTTGTAACTAACATAAGAGAATACCAATTCCTGGACGTCTTTTCCAACTGTAACACTATATGTTCCATTCTGATTAACAGTCGTCTGAACCCTAAAAATTCTCTTATCGTCTGAAACAGAGACGTATGCCCCAACTATAGGGTTCCCGGTTCTTTTATCAGTAACTGTTCCTTTGATGGTTCGTTCCTGTGCTTTTGAAGTAGTATAATCGGTTAGAGACAAGAGGATTGTTAGAATTAGTATTAATATTTTCATAACCTTTAATTTATAAACAGGATGAGCGCTTTACTCGAATTCCATAATAGTGTCAAAAAATATTTTTATACTTGAGCTCAATATCCGCTCAAACCTTTGAAATTTATTAGGAACAATTCGCGAACACAGGAACAGAATGATGCAGACCTTATAAGAAGCTACAAGGTAAGTGGCAGTCTTGATGTACTGGGTCAACTGTATAACAAATATATGCACCTGGTTTTCGGAGTATGTATAAACTACCTGAAAGACGAAGAGTTAAGTAAAGATGCTGTGATGCAGATTTTTGAAGAGCTTATTCTGAAGTTGAAAGTTCATGAAGTTCAGAATTTCAAAAGCTGGCTTCACGTGCTCACTCGCAATCATTGTCTGATGGCAATTCGTAAAAATGCCAAACATGAAACCGTATCTTTAGAAGATACATTTGTGGAAAATACAGACTTTGTGCATCTAGATATGGATGATACAAAAGAAAGAAAGCTTTCCGTTATGGAGAAGTGTATGGAGAAGCTCCCTCAGGAACAGAGAATCACTGTAAATCTATTTTATTTGCAGGAAAAATGTTATAAGGAAGTTGCGGATATGACCGGCTATGACATGCTCAAAGTAAAGAGCTATATTCAAAACGGAAAAAGAAACTTGAAAATTTGTATAGAAAAGGATAGTGGTGAATAACGATTGGTTAGATTTAGATGTTTTAGAAAATTACCTTGACGGTAAGTTAGATGCAAAGACCATGAATAGGGTGGAGCGCGAGGCGCTTGAAGATCCATTCGTTGCAGAAGCATTGTCGGGTCTGAGTGCCTCTCCCAAACGTTCCCTGGAATCAATTTCTTTGCTGCAAAAACAACTCAGAGACCGCGTCAATCAACAACAAAGTACAAAGAAGCAATCTATCATTACCTGGCAGAGACTCAGTATTGGCTCAGCTGCCGCTGTTTTGTTTATCACGGTAGGTATCGTGTATTGGATGAAGCAGGTGAATTATGATAAAGCCTTAAATTCTTCTAAAAAAGTCGAAGTGGCTTTAGCACCTAAGAAAGAGCAAGATAGCAGCATATCTAGAGCAGTTATGCCAGAAGTACTTTCTTTACCGAAAGAAGAAGTTATTACAAAAACCAGAAAAGCGAAGGTAGTTCTTTCTGCACCTGATGCAACAGCTTCTCAAGACAGGGTTGTTGTTCCTGCTCAGGCAGATGTCAAAGAACAAATTGCAAGCAGAAGAGCTTCTGCATTTTCTGCTAGCGCTGTAGTTATGCAGAATTCGCAGCGTTCGGATATCGTTTCGGGTAAGGTGGTGGATGAAGCTACAGGAAGCCCAATGGTTGGTGCCAATATTTCAGCAAGAGATTCAAAAGGATTACTTAAGGTAGTAACCAGCGTTGATGCGAATGGTCTGTTTTCGTTCAAAATGGACGACTCGATAGTAGATTCGACTATTACAATAAGTTCTGTTTCGTATGACACGCAGGTATTGCGGATTAAATCTAATCAGCCGCTTGCAATAGCTCTTAAGGAAACTTCAAATACTTTAAATGAGGAAGTTGTGATTAGGGGCTACGTCAAAAGAAACAAAGAACAGACCACCGGATCTTCATACATCGTCTCCGGTAAAGAAGTGGTGGATGTTCCTGTTGGTAATGTTGATCAATTGCTGCAGGGGAAAGTGGCGGGATTAAATATTGTGAATAATACTGGTGCACCGTCAAAGTCTCACCCCATAGAGGGTTGGGATCATTACTTCATGTATCTCACTAACAATAATAAATTTAAAGGTCAACCAAGGGTTGGGAAATCAGTTGAATTAAGCTTCACTATTGACACAGCAGGACTTGCCCAAAATATTAAAGTAGTGACGGGTATTTCCAGCAACTACGATAAAGAAGCAATACGATTAATGAAAGAAGGTCCGAGGTGGTTACAACCCAAGCCTGCAAATGCAAAAATTAGTTTTAGGATTGACTTTTAGAAAAACAGGTGGATAAAGCTGAAGATAATAGCAGCAAGTGTAGCCGAAACGGGGATAGTTAAAACCCATGCCCATAAAAGGCTTACCGTCACACCCCATCGTACCGCTGAAACCCTTTTCAGAAGGCCAACGCCGACAATTGATCCTGTAATGGTATGAGTTGTTGAAACAGGAATTCCAAAGTGTTCCGTAATACCTAAGGTAACTGCACCAGCAGATTCTGCTGCGACACCTTCAAAAGCGTTCACTTTAGTAATTTTTGAACCCATAGTTTTGACGATTTTCCATCCTCCACTCATAGTGCCTAAGGCAATAGCTGCGTAGCAGGAAATTGGAATCCATTCCGGCATCGGGTCACCAGTAGTAAGGACATTTGAGGCTACCATGGCTACATAAATAATACCCATAACTTTTTGTGCATCATTACCTCCATGGGTAAAGCTCAACGCTGCAGAAGAAACCAATTGAAGCCTTTTGAACCATTTTTCGGCTACTGATGGTCTTGCATTCTTTGAAATATGAAGTATGATAATTGAAATGATCACTGAAATGGCCATACCAATGACTGGAGCCAAGACAATAAAAGCAACAACTTTCAATATAGGGGCAAGGTTGATAGCCGTCATCACATTAATGCCTAAGGATGCGGCTTTGGTCATACCAGCACCAGCGAATCCCCCGATCAATGTATGCGATGAGCTGGAAGGAATTCCAAACCACCAAGTAAATAAGTTCCACATGATCGCAGCGATCAGACCGGCAAGAATAACTTCTAATGTAATGAAATTCTCCACTACCGTTTTAGCTATTGTATTCGCTACTTTATGGTCTGTGAAATAGAAATATGCAGCAAAGTTGAATAATGCTGCCCAAAGTACAGCCTGAAAGGGCGATAATACTTTTGTTGATACTATAGTTGCTATTGAATTGGCCGCATCATGAAAGCCGTTGATATAATCGAAAGCAATTGCTAAAACAATTACAACAACCAGTAAGGTAGTTACCATTTTTAAATGTTTTAAGCGTTCTTAACCAAAATAGACTCTAAGACATTGGCCGCATCCTCACATTTATCTGTAGCCATCTCTAGTGTTTGAAGAAGTTCTTTTTGTTTGATCAATTCGATCGCGTTTGTTTCAAATTCAAATAGACGGGCGACTGCTAAGTTGCATACATAATCAGCCTGATTTTCGCCGCTGTTGATCCTTACACATGCATCAGCGATAACGCGGATATTTTTGAAACTCCTTAGTTCTTTTATCGCTTTGTCTAAATCCGTACACATTTCTACTAAAAGCTCTGCAAGTTTGATCATTGCATCACCTATGTTGGTGATGTTGTATAACTCGATGTTTGTCGCTGAAGCGTGGATGTAATCTGCAATGTCATCCACTGCGCTAGCTAGTGCATGGATATCTTCCCTGTCAAAGGGAGTAATGAAGTTCTTACTCAGCTCCAGAAAGATTGAATGGGTAATATCGTCACCAACATGCTCTAATCGCTCGATTTCTTTAATGTGTTCTTTTCTTTTTTCCATGTCAGACGCGGTTAGCGCTAACAATAAGGCTTCTGAAATTTTCAAGACGTTACTTCCTGCCTGCTCGAATAGCGGTTGAAACTTTTTATCCTTTGGAGTGAAGAAATTGAAAATGCTGTTCATCTTATTAAATATAATATGGTACAAAAGTAGGCGTACAATGTTAACTTAATGTTAAGTGTCAAGGTTTTTTGATTATCTTAATGTACTTAATTGATCTTTTCCAATGTGAAGGCGAATGTTGTTCCAATTTGCAAAGTGCTTCGTACTGAGATTATTTGCTGATGTGCTTCTAAAATGTGTTTTACAATTGCGAGTCCAAGCCCAGTCCCACCTTCTTCTCTTGACCTGTGCGAGTCAATCCGGTAGAACCTTTCAAATAATCTAGGTAAATGCTTCTCCTCAATGCCTATTCCGTCGTCAGTAACCTCTATCAAAAATTGGTCATGTAGTTCAAATATCTTAATAGCGGTTGATCCGTTTGTCCTACCATATTTCAATGAGTTTTGCACCAGGTTAATCATCACCTGCCTTATTTTTTCACGATCGGCCTTAACATATGCAGGCGAAGTATACTTCTCTTTGAAGGAAAGCTTAATGTTTTTATTTCTTGCGTTGTCTTCCAGGCCTTCCATTACCTCTTTCGCTAAGCCAACAAAATCAAATTTTTGAAAGTTAATTGGGATCTCTCCGGTTTCTAATTTAGAAATTGAATCAAGATCGTTAATTAGATAGCTTAAGCGTTCAACGTTATTAGCAGCCTTTTTTAAGAATTTTGTCGCCATTTCGGGATCGTCGACGAGGCAATCTTGGAGCGTATCAATATACCCCTGTATAGCAAACAATGGCGTTTTAAATTCGTGAGAGACATTGGATAGAAATTCCCTCCTGAATTGCTCTTGTTTTTTTAAAACGTCAATCTCTCGTTTTTTAGCTCCTGCCCACTCTTTCACTTCCTGCTCCACATCATTAATAGGGTCAGAACTCACATACTCACCAAGCGCATCCTTTAGGTCTTTGCCGAGTTTAAGATTGTGGATCATTTTATAGATCAAAACAACCTTTGAATAGATATACTTTTCGAGCAGATAATAAAAAACGATAAAACTAGTAAAGAATGATACACCGAAAGAGATCAACATAAAATACCAGCTGTGCTGGAAATAATAATTGACAAGACCAATTGATAAAGCAACCGAAAAGGCTGTTATGAGTACCAATACACTTAATTTCATGCTAGCAATTTACAAGATAAAATATCAAATGCCTTGCTTTTCAGTAAGATATTTCCAATATCTTTTCGGCACATGCTGCATATGAAGTTTCCTATTTTTCCGTGCTACAATGTTCGTGCTCTTAAAGTAATTGATCCATAGATCTGAATACATTCCTTCTTTTTCCGATACTAAGTCTGTCTGCGGGTCATTTAGCTTCCTTTGATCCTCTTTACTTAGATAGATTTCCTCAATTTTTTCCAGATCATAAAATATTCCGTAATGTCTTTTCAGGTCATAGATTACCCATTTTTGATCTGCATAACGATCCTTGAAATGTTTCATGATTAGCGGTATCACATTAAAGTCGGGATCTATTCCACAGTAAAACATTCCATCTGCACCTTGTTTGAATCTTATAAATGCTTCCATTCTATGTTTTTCCCGTTCCACCTTTCTTGCTGTTTGTGCAATAGCCAAGACATACTCATTGCCGTAATTCTGCTCTGCACCACTTTTATTTAAAAACAAGTAACATGTGAATTCAAACAGGCTTACCAATGCATCTGGTTTTTCGGATAAAAAAGTACAATAGTACTTCCTGATCCAACTCGCGTCAAGCGTTCGTTGTAGTCCTTCCCAAACCCGGTCTGCCTTAACCGGATCATTGTTTACTGAAAATACCTCTTCAAATGCATCTGGTTCAAAATGCTGCTTCATTTTTAATAATACTTTGCCAGGTTTCCTTTCAAACCATTCAAAAACTGCACAAAGTACACTTTCCAGGCTTCCGTCAATAATGTATATCATTTCAGGATTTTAAAACATCACAAGTTGCTGAACATCATTTTTGATATATTTGCTTTGGCTCTCTGCAAGAATAAAGGATTTGATCTGTGTATTTTGATAATCTTTTAATTGATAAGGGGTATCTGCACATTTTATAAAAAACTTAGCCCTGTTATAGGCAACCCCAATCTTTTTTAGTTGATCGATTCGCAATTTTCCAAATTTCCTTGCCTGCACTATTTTTTGTGCAGAAGTGAGGCCTATCCCAGGAATTCGTAAAATCATTTTGTAGGCGGCGACATTGATGTCAATCGGAAAGAATTGGAGATTTCGCAATGCCCAGCTCAGCTTTGGGTCGATGTCAATATCAAGGTGTGGGTTAGCATCATTTAAAAGCTCGTTAACATGGAATCCATAAAAACGCATCAACCAATCAGTCTGATAAAGCCGGTTTTCACGAATTAATGGCGGTTGCGATCCAATTATAGGCAATCTGTTGTCATTGCTAATCGGAATATAACCCGAATAATAGACCCGCTTTAATGAGAAATCTTTATAAAACAAGGCTGCCGTTTGCATAATTTCTTTGTCTGTCTCAGGCGTGGCACCAATTACCATTTGCGTACTTTGACCAGCAGGAACAAATTTAGGGACACTCTTAATAAGCTTCTTTTCGTCCTTTAATCGGATAATTTGATTCTGGATAAAACCGAGGGGTTTGATCACATCATTATGGCTTTTTTCGGGGGCTAAGAGTTTTAGTCCAATTTCAGTAGGCATTTCCAGATTTATACTCATACGGTCTACATACAATCCTGCTTCCATAATCATGTCTTCGCTCGCTCCAGGTATAGTTTTTAAATGGATATAACCATTGAATCTTTCTTCTAACCGAAGTTTTTTGACCACTCTAAGTAATCGCTCCATTGTGAAATCAGCGTTCTTAAAAATTCCGGAACTCAGAAATAGTCCTTCAATATAATTTCTACGATAGAAATTCATTGTCAGCGATACCACTTCTTCAACTGTAAAAGCAGCGCGCTCAATATCATTGCTTTTCCGTGAAACACAAAAGGCACAATCATAAATGCAATGATTTGTAAGCAGGATTTTGAGTAATGATACACACCGGCCATCTTCTGTATAAGTATGACATATGCCAGAGGTGTGGCTATTTCCGATTCCCTTGTTGTCATTTTTTCTTGTCCCACCACTCGAAGAACATGAAACATCATACTTAGCCGCGTCGGCCAAGATGGTCAGTTTTTCCCTAATCCGCTCAGACATGCTATATTTATTTACTAACAAATATAGTAATTAAAACTAATTATAGTAGCATTAAGAAAACATCGGCTGACCAGCCTCCTCGAAAAAATGTTCTAAATACGCTAACATGAAGTCATGCCTTTTTTGAGCAATCCTGGAACCGGCTTCAGTTTTCATCAGATCTTTCAACAGCAAAAGTTTCTCATAGAAATGATTTATAGTTGGAGCAACCGAATTTTTATATGCTTCCTTGGTTTGATTATTGGCCGGTAGAACTTCAGGATTGTACATCACTCTATTTTTATAGCCGCCATAAGTAAATGCTCTGGCTATACCAATTGCGCCTATGGCATCAAGTCGATCAGCATCCTGTACAATATCAAGTTCCTTCGAACTGAATTCTATCTTTCCTAAACTGACTTTAAAACTAAGATTTTTAATAATTTCCCGAACATGAGAGATGATTCGCCGATCCACAGATATTGATTCTAGAAACCCTACAGCTATTCTTGGTCCAATTTCCTCATCACCGTCATTGAACTTGCTATCTGCAATGTCATGTAATAAAGCTGCCAATGATACAACCATTAAATCGCCGCCTTCTTCAGCGTTAATTTTTAGAGCAGTTTTATAAACCCTGTCGATATGGAACCAGTCGTGACCAGCTTCTGCCAGCTCAAGCTTTTCTTTAACGAATGATATCGTGAGCTCAATAGTTTGCGTCATAAATTCTAAATATTGAAGCTCAAAGATAGTAATTAAGTGTTCACGATGATTTCACGTGATGGCGATGCTATCTGAGTAAGCTCTGTATCATCGAAGGAGATTAGCTGCATAACTTCTACTTCCAGAACAGTACTTATTTGAAATAGTCGTTCCAAAGTAAGCCTACTATATCCCAGTTCAATTTTGCTATACGCATTTTGAGAAATCCCTAATTTAGCCGCAAGATAATCCTGGGTATAATTCCTAAACTCCCTTGTCTTCCTTATGTTGCCCGCTACAACTTTTGTTTTAGACGCTAGTTGATCCCTCATAATCTCGTTTTTAATTCCCCCAATGAATTTTATAAACAAAAAAAAAGGAAGCGTGTTTTTCAAAAATTTAAACAAATCTGATTACACCTTTGCTTTTGGTAGAAAGTGAATGCCATCCATGTGGGCATTTGGAATTTACAGCGTAACTCAGTTGCCTAGATAGCTTCTACAGGTAATTTTTCCCCTTCAGGTCTTCTTGTGCCATCATACAATTCGTATTCGAGCATTCGACAATCTAGCTTACCATTATAGAATTCTATTTTTCGCGTAGCCTTAAGGCCGATCTTTTTAGCCAGGTCGGGATTTCCTGTAAAGATGTATCCAAAGTAGCCTTTGCAATCCTGCTTCAGAAAATCGCCTATTCGTTTGTAGGTCAGTTCCAGTTTAGAGTGTACCCCTAGTCGTTCGCCATATTCCGGATTAAAAATAACGACTCCCTTCCCGCCGTCAGGCACCTTTGTCTCTGCAAAATCACAAACTTCAAAACTAATCAGCGTATCAACACCAGCAGTTTTTGCATTTTTTCGGCTTACATCAACTGCATCCTCAGAAATATCTGTAGCGATAATTTGAAGGTCTATATTTTTTATTACCTGATCTTTTAGGATTCTTCTTTCTGCAAAAAATACTTCCTCATCATAACCAAGAATATGCATGAAGCCATAATTCATCCTATATAAACCCGGCCTGCGATTGGTTGCGATTAAAGCTGCCTCTATAGCAAGCGTGCCAGAACCACACATGGGATTAACAAACGGAGTCTTTTGGTCCCATTTGCTACTTAACACTACACTTGCGGCTAATGCTTCCAGCATGGGTGCTTTCCCTGGAATTTTACGATAACCATGTTTGGCCAATGTTTCTCCGGAAGTATCGATGAAAATATCAGCGTCACTATCTTTCCAATACAAATGGACAACAGCCTTATTTCCATCTGAGCCGGAATTAGGTCTGATACCTTTCTTGTCTTTTATTCTATCCACAATAGCATCTTTAACTTTAAGATTAGCAAAAAGCGGCGTAGTGATGGTTGGATTATCGACGTTTGACGTTACCGAGAAATATCCTGAAAAATCTATGAGGTCTTCCCATGGCATCTCGACAAGTTCTCTGTAGACCGCTTCGGGATCATCAGCTTTAAAGCTTTTTAAACAATACAGGATCTGACTTGCGCACCTCAAATTTAAGTTCAGCTTAATACATTCAGAAAGGGTTATCTTCAGTTCGACACCAGTAGGGAAATCCCTTACAATAGTGTACCCAAGGGCTAAAACCTCATCTTGTAAATAAGGAGAAAGACGTTTGTTGCAGGTTATGATTACCTTGCTTTTTGTGTGGAAAACTTGCATAATTAATTTTACGAAGTTATCAATAAAAATATAGAGATTTGAAATTCGCAGTAGAATAAAATAGTATTTGATATGGAAATTAAAGGAAAAGTGCATGAAATCGGTGCATTACAGCAGGTGAGTGAGACATTTAAAAAACGCGATCTTATCATAGAATATGCAGAAAACCCTACCTATCCTGAATTCATCAGGTTTGAGGCCTTACAAGATAAAACTGCATTATTCGACAGCTTAAAACAAGGTGATGATATAGAGGTTTCATTTAACTTGCGCGGTCGCCCTTGGACAGATAAAACAGGCAAAACATCATACTTTAATAGTTTAGTAGTTTGGAGAATCAATGCACTCACAAATAGTGCATCTGCTGCCGCTACTCCGCAATATGCACCGCCAGCTGATGTTAACAGTGCGCCGGGAGAGGAAGATGATCTTCCATTTTAAAGATCTTTTTTAAATAAACAAATTGACCGCTATGCCGCCCTCCATAAGAAGGCGGCATTTTTTTGTTAATTCGAAATACCTAAAGTCATGTGTATCGTATTTTGCCTTTAGCAATGTTAATTTTAAAGACCATACAATATTTGTCAATTATGGTCGTATGTATATATGAGAGCGTTAATTTAGATGAGCGGGCATGGTCAGGATGATCATTCCCGCTTTTTTTATGGTTTTCGTTCACCGTCTGAGTTTATTTAAGGGCTTCGGCTATGTTTTTTTCTCTTCCAGGTTCTGGAATATAGTACCCACATCCACTTGCGTGTTAAAATATGTTAAATTGCCACTATTGTATAAATGCTTCGTTAATTTTGGTATGCTGATATGAAAAAAAGAAGCCTTTGGCTTATTACTTCCCTGATGACCATAGCTTTGCTTGGCGTTTTTGTAATGCAATTGTATTACATCAGGGAAGCGTATAATCTTAAATCTCAGCTTTTTGAACATGATGTTAATGAGGTCTTGAATTCGGTGGTGAACAAAGTCCAAAAGCGATATGCAGCCAATCACATCAGTAAAAAGGACGCCGAAGTAAGACAAGAACGGGAGCGGGATTTTAGAGACAAAGCTCAGCAAATCGTCGATTTTAAGGAAAATTTCAGAGCTGCTGAAGAAGAACGAAAATTCAGACAAAAGAAAAGGATCTTTGATGACCTGAATACCCGTGATAGTTTAATCCGAGAAACCTTCCTCGATCCCAGACGGATTTCAGAAGATGTTTTTCTTGACATCTCCAGAAACGATACAAAGGGTCAGTCACCTTTAAAAGTGCAGGTAGACCTCTGGCGTGATGAATTCGGCGTTATTAAGGGTGGGTCGATCAACCAGACAATCGAGCCTACCGTTAAGCAGGTCAAACCTCGGGCATTCTCGCTTAATTCCAACGATTTGCCAGATAGTTTAAGATATCTGGCAATTGATCGACAAAGCTCAAGATTTATAACAATAACACTGGAACAGGTTCGGGCGGAAATGGCGTTGAAGTTCAAAATTGAGGATAAGATTGCAGAACAAAGATATAGAGATGGTCTGAAAGACTTTATGGATGACACCGTTGCCCTAAATGGAACCAATCTTAACTATCTGGCAGATCTGCAAAAAGAGATGCGACAAAAGTATGTCCCGATTGCCAGGAGGGTCAACAGGGACGAACTCGACACGCTTTTGAAGAAAGAACTCCTCAACAGAAACATTACACTAAATTATGATTTTTGGCTGAAAATGGCTAACAAAGATTCGTTGGTTTATAGGAAAGCATCTACTGCGGTTGAAGAGTCACTTCAGGCTAATACTTTTAAAACCACCTTATTTAATAAAGACATTTTTGGCGATCCAGGAGTCTTATATGTTAATTTTCCTAATAAAAATAGCCTCATACTTGGTAACATGTGGACAACCATGGCTTCGTCGGCAGGGTTATTATTAGTACTTGTCTTTATTTTTTCTTATACCTTATATGCTATCCTTCGTCAGAAGAAAATCTCAGAGATGAAAACGGATTTCATTAATAATATGACCCATGAGTTTAAGACTCCTGTAGCTACAATTATGATTGCCAGTGAAGCCTTGAAGGACCCGGAAATTATAGAAGATAAAAAACGCATTAGCAGGCTGGCAGGGATTATTTATGATGAGAACGTGAGGCTTGGCAATCATATTGAACGCGTCCTAAGCATTGCAAGACTTGAAAAGAAGGAGTTGAAACTTGAAGAAGCCGAGGTAAATTTAAATGATTTGGTTATGGTCGTCTTGGATAGTATGGATCTGCAGTTGCAGAAAAAGGCTGCGAAGGTCGAACTTGCTTTGGATGCCATTGCCCCAATCGTTGTGGGAGATGAGTTACATCTTTCGAATGTTTTGTACAACCTCATTGATAACGCCAATAAATATAGCACAGAACAACCGAGGATTACTATAAAAACCAGGAATACGGCGAAGGGCATTGTGGTATCAGTCGCAGACGAGGGTATTGGGATGACTAAAGAACAAAGCAAAAGAATCTTTGATCAGTTTTACAGAGTGCCAACCGGTAACCTGCATGATGTTAAAGGCTTTGGTTTGGGATTAAATTACGTACAGGATATTATTACACAGATGGGTGGTAACATTAAAGTACACAGTGAAAAAGATAAAGGAACTGAATTCATCATAAGCTTACCCCTAAATTAAACTAAACGCATGAAACAAATCTTATTGGTGGAAGACGACCCTAATCTGGGGTTGCTTTTACAAGACTACCTACAGCTTAAAGGAAAGTTTGATGTTGTACTTTGTGTCGACGGAGACGAGGGACTAAAAGCCTTCACCAAGCAGGAATTTGACTTGTGCATCCTGGATGTAATGATGCCAAAAAAGGATGGCTTCACGTTGGGTAAAGAGATAAGAAAGATCAATCAAGATGTGCCCATTATTTTTGCCACAGCAAAGGCAATGATGGAAGATAAGGCCTCTGCTTATGATTTAGGGGGTGATGACTACATCACGAAGCCTTTTAGGATAGAGGAATTACTTCTTAGAATAAATGCTTTGTTAAAGCGAACTCAGAGTAAGGAAGGTTCAGAGAATTCTATTACTCAAACCAATTTTGAGGTCGGAGATTACGTTTTTGATTACACTACCCAATTGATTCATTTCAAAGGTCAGATACAAAAGCTTTCCACAAAAGAAGCCGAGTTGTTAAAACTGCTGTGCTTAAAAAAGAACGCTGTTTTGACCAGGGAAGAAGCTTTACTGAGCATTTGGCATGATGACAATTATTTCAATGGGCGGAGCATGGATGTATTTCTTAGTAAACTTAGAAAGTATCTTCGGGAAGACCCTAAAGTTGAGATATTAAATGTTCACGGAAAGGGCTATAAACTATTGGTGAATTAAAGCATAAAAGCCTTTAGTGCGGCCTGAGCATAGTCACCCCAATCTTTAAGCGCCGAATTAATCGTTGCTCTTAGTGATTTATAGTCCGCCGATTTTCCTTTTGCGGGAGATTTCATCTCTGCTGCCGGGATCGACTTATCGATTACCGTCTTAGCAAACCAAGTTACATTTTCATGAGGTAATGCCACACCTAATATCATACCTGGCAAGCCATTAAAAGATTCAGGTCCGCCAGAAACCGGGATCTTATCTGTATAAAATGCCACCACGTATATGGAGTCTAGAATAACGGCATTGGCTCTTCTGCACTCGTATCCTGCGATCGTTCTAACCTCGCTGGTTAGTTTCCAATTAATCTTTCTAACGCTGTCTTTTAATAAAAACGTCTCCTCGTAGACTTTTTTCTGGGCAGTAAATGTGCCATTTGCGATATCAGTAAAAATAGTGCTGTTCTGCTCTCCCATTGGGTCACTAAAGTATCCTCTAGTCATTTCTGCTGGTGCAATGGGAGTAAATAATGTTTTTTCTGCAGAGAATACTAAGGTGCTTTGCAACAATCTGAATTGCGGGTTGTTCTTTTTGTAGTTGTCATACATGTCGCGCATGTAACTGTTGGTGCTTTTATCCGCCGCTTTCTTCATCAGTGCATACATATTTATGCTTTTCTCAAATTCTATTACACCTGCTGGAGCAAATCTTACGTTTTGAGCATTAAGTGTCGAAAGGCCTAAGAATAGGCATATGGTAACTATGGCTATATTTTTCATGGCTTTTGATTATTTTTTGGCAGTTCCGCCCATTTTATTAAAGTCCCAAATGATGCTTCCCATAAAGTACCGCTGAATGGTAGTATACCTGTTTTCAATGAACATATTATTGCTAGAAGACCTGTCAAATCCTACGTTTTGATTCAATAGGTCATTGACAGCAATCCTGATTTGGAGATTCTCCGCTTTAAAGAACTTTTTGGCAATGAAGGCGTTAATAATTATACGTTCGAAGTCTTGATTAAAGGTTTGTGTTTTCGCAGTAAATTTATATTGTCCGTCTGATGAGATTTGGACTTTACCCGGAAGTTTCACATTAAAGCTGGCATTCCCTGTCGCGCCCCAGCCTTGGTTATTCGTGCTGGAAGGTAGCGATGACCTACTGTCATTGTAAGATGGCCCCCCAGAAATTCTAAAGTCATACTTATCCTTGTTTTGGGAAATTGATAACCCGGTAGAATAGTTATTAGATCTCGTTGTCGCCAAAACCCCATTGATCATGCTAAAGTTTTTTGAGCCATTTGCGGACACATCAAGTCCTACACTAAGCTCAATAGCCTTAATCTTTCTGGACGTAGACCCATTAAAATAGAAGTTAGTTGGTGTTTCATTAAGGTTGATTGCTTGATAGGTATTATTTCCGGCGGCATCCGTAAAAGTGGTGTTAGTGATTGGGTTATTGATAAAAGAATATGATCCGTAAAAATATATATATTGGTCAGTAAGTATCTTATAAGAATTATAACCCATAGATACTCTGTTGTTAAAAGACGGATTAAGGTCGGGGTTACCAATTGTAATATTCAAGGGGTCGGTATTTTCCCTTATTGGCTGAATCTGGCTTATACTTGGTTGAGTGTTATATCCGTAATAGCTAATAGATAGTGATTTTTGCTGCGAGAAGCGGTATCTGTAAGAGGCATTTGGATTCCAGTTTATAAAGTTTCTATCGAACTTTCTGTTGCGATATAAATCAAGCTGGCGGAATTGAACAGCGCTTACATTTGTTCCAAAGTTGATGGTCGCTTTTTCTTTTTTGATATTAACAGTTGCTCCTCCTTGGTTCGTTAATTGATTTAGCTTAAAATTATTACTAAACAAGGTGTCCAATTGGTCATATAGGCCGGTTCCCGATTTATTGAATGACTTCTTATCAGATGTGCTGTTATTAAGGTTTAGCCCATAATTAAACACCACTGAAGTTGCCTTGCTAATTGGCTCAGTGTAGGTGATTCTTGAACTTAGAATAGAAGATAAGGAGTTATTCGTTTTAGACTGATCTATGTTTCTTACGCTGTCCAATTGCTCTGCCTCGTTAAAAAACTCATTTTTAGAATTCAGAAAGCCATTTGATTTATTCTGGTTGAGTGATTGAGTCAAAGTAGCAGACAATGTTCGGCCTTTTTTCTTAAGCTTTTTTGTGTAAAATGCGTTTATGTTAAACAGGTTTTGATCAGCATCGTTAGTCACTTGTCTGTCGCCTGTATTAATCAAGGAGCTGTCTGCTCTTGAGCTGAAGCTAGCAAAATCTTCTCTGGTTTTTGTCTCTTTCTGAGTGCCATCTATTATCAATTTTAGGGTGGAGGTAGAGTCAAGTTGGAAATTAAGTGTAGCGTCTAATTTCTGTCTGAAAGTGCTATTATCGAACTGTTGAGCTGATGCACTATTGATCATTCTTAAAACTCCATTTGCATCCTGAGGAAGAATATTTTGAGTGAGGTTGCTGCTTGAGCCTTTTACACCAAGGGATCCGATCTTATAATTAGTGTTTAATCCAAACTTATCTTTATTCCATTTATCTTCAAAATGCAGGCCCCCGGTTTTAGTTGATGGTATCCCTCTTCCATCATATCGCCCATTCCAACCTCCAAGGTCATCACCACCGCCGATGTAATAGACTCCGTCTTCAAACTGTGTACCACCGCTTGAACCATACTTGTCACCGTCTTCCCAGCCTAGACCCGTTTGGCCCGTGTTACCAAATATCCCATATCCAGATATACGCTGTTTGCCTTTAAAGATATTGATCATCGCCTGACCTTGATAAAATTTATCCGTACCTGCGCCAAGATCAACCTTCCCAAAATACCCGTTTTTCTTATCCTCTTTAAGTTTGATGTTTATTGTTTTATTCTCCACACCATCGTCTACACCAGTAAAAGCTGCCTCATCGCTTTTTTTATCGTAAAGCTGAACCTTATCTACCATGTCAGCACGGATGTTTTTTGTCACCAGTGTAGGGTCGTCGCCGAAGAACTCTTCTCCATCTACCAAGACTTTCTTTACAGCCTTGCCTTGGGCGGTGATGTTGCCATCTTTGTCGATCTGCATTCCTGGAAGCTGCTTGAGCAAATCTTCTACTTTGGAGTTTGGTTGAATGTTGTAGCTTCCCGCGTTAAACTCCGTGGTGTCACCTTTTATTTTTATTGCCGCTACTTTCCCCTGAATAATTACGTTTTCCAGCAATGTTGACTTGAGTACTAGGTTTATGGAATTAAAATCTCTTTCCCGCTTCAGGCTGTCCAGGCTAAACTGTTCTGCATAATCCGCATACCCTGGGTAAGTAATGAGCAGGATGAATTTACCACTACGTAGGTTGTTAACCTGAAAAGTTCCATCCTGTGCGACCCTGGAGAATTTAACCAGCGTCGAATCTTTTTGATTGAGAATAGTTACGGTACTATTCACCATTGTATAAGATGCCGCTGTGTCTACAACCTTACCTTTTATTAGGTAAGAATTGTCTTGAGAAAAGGAAAGGGTAACAGAAAGAAATAACAAGAGTGTTAAAGCTGCTAATTTCATGAGGGAGCATTTGTTCGGCGAAAGGTATAACTAAAAAGTTAGTATTCAAAAATTTCAAATGTTAAATTGTTTAATTTAACTTTGCTTATGCTGAATCCGGAAATGACAGGTCCTGCAACATTAGCCGCAAGATTTGTAAACTATACTTCTAAACACATTTTTTTAACGGGAAAAGCAGGAACAGGTAAGACAACATTCTTAAGAGGCTTAACAGCTTTGACTCATAAGAAAACTGTTATTGTTGCACCTACCGGAATTGCAGCCATTAATGCTGCAGGCGTCACCATACATTCGTTGTTTCAACTTCCTTTCGGTACTTACTTGCCGAAAGCACCGGCTGTAGATGGAGATCATTATAGTCAACAATACAATACAGCGAAATCAATTGTCCGCCATCTGAACATGACGGCGAGCAAACGGAAAGTATTGGTCGATATGGAGCTGCTCATTATTGATGAGGTAAGTATGTTGAGGGCTGACCTGTTAGACGCCATCGACATGGTGCTTCGCTACATCCGAAGAAACAACCAAGAGAGCTTTGGTGGTGTTCAGGTTTTGTTTATTGGCGATTTGCACCAGCTTCCTCCTGTGGTGAAGTCAAACGAGTGGAATTTGCTTGGGCAGTTTTACAATAGTGCTTATTTCTTTGATGCGCATGTGTTAAAACAAAACCCACCAGTGTACATCGAATTGGAGAAGATCTACAGGCAGGCAGATGATGTATTTATAAACCTGTTGAATAACCTTCGAAATAGTACAGTTACCTCACAAGATTTAGTCCTGCTTGAGCAGCATTATAAAGCTGACTTTAGAGCGCCGTTGAATGAAAAATACATTACCCTAACTACGCATAATAATAAAGCGGATGCTCTGAATAGAGAAAGTCTGGATAAACTTTCGGGCGCTTCATTTCTTTATAAAGCCAGGGTAGAAGATGAGTTTAGTGAATATGCCTTCCCTGCGGATGAAATTCTGGAGTTGAAGCTGAATGCCCAAGTCATGTTTATCAAAAACGATCCGACAGGAGAACAGCGCTTTTTCAATGGGAAAATAGCCACGGTTACGGCTTTGCGAACAGATACCATTGAGGTGCAACCTGAAGACAGCACACAGAAAATCATACTCGAGAAATACACCTGGAAAAACATCAAATATACCACCGATAAAGTTTCCGGAGAAATAAAGGAAGATCTTGTAGGTACTTTTACACAGTATCCGCTGAAACTGGCTTGGGCCATTACTGTGCATAAAAGTCAGGGTCTGACCTTTGATAAGGCGATTATTGATATCGGTAATGCTTTTGCGCCCGGACAAATTTACGTAGCACTTTCCAGATTGCGGTCGCTAAAAGGATTGGTACTTACTTCTTTGATTTCTGGTTCGGGAATTAGGCAGGATCAAAATGTATCAGTCTTTTCAAAAAACAAGCTCGCCCCAGATGTATTGCAGGAGCAGGTTGAAAGAGATACTGAAGTTTTCTTGAGAAGTTACCTATTGCAGTGTTTTGATCTGGCGCCTTTAGATAACATGGTTTATGAGCATGTGCACTCTTATACTAAAGACATGAATAAATCTGCCAAGCAAAAGCATCACAAATGGGCAGAAAAATTTCTTAAAACAGTAATTGAGGTAAGAGGTAATGCCTCTAAGTTTCTGGTACAGATTACCAGGCTGAGTCAGGACAGTTCTCCCTACGGAATGCAGGCCTTACTGGAACGTGTGAAGGCTGCTGAAACGTATTTTACACCGCTGTTAAACGGTTTTTCAGAACATATTTTTGAACGTATGGAACTGGTAAAGCAAGATAAACAAGTACTGGAGTTTTTAGGGGAACTACTGGAGATGGAATCAAGGTTTTACGAGAGCTATAAGAAAATGAAAAAGGCACCCGCACTACTAACTTCAGTTTTAGATAATAAAGAATTCAAGCGGGAAGACGCAGATAAACTGATTGATGTATCTTCAAGGACTAAGCGGATGCTTAAAGTATTTGCGCTGGATGGCGCTGACGATTTCACCCAAAAGAAAGTGGCAAAAGCAAAAACTTCAAAGACAACAAAAAAGGCTTCTACTGCGCCTAAAATTGATACCAAGGAAGTTACTTTAGGACTGTTCAATGAAGGAAAAACCGTTATGCGTATCGCCGCAGATCGTAAAATGACGGTAGGTACTATTGAAGCACACCTGGCTCATTACATTGCTTTGGGAGAGATCTCAGCTAAAAAGATAATTGGCTCTGCCAAGCTGAATACGATCCTTAAAGTCATCAAAGACCTTAAAACCATTAAGTTAAATGAATTGAGAGATAAACTTGGTCGTGATTATTCCTTTAGTGAGATAAAAATAGGCATTGCTTCCCATCTTTCAGAGGGTCAAGATTAAACCCGAAAATCTCCTTCAAATACTTGTTCTGCCGGTCCGCATAAAAATACATTTCTAAAGCGTTTCCCGTCATAATCAAAATTGATATTCAGTTTCCCGCCTAAAACTTTCACTGGAGTATTAACATGCCCTGTGTTGTTGTTTTGCCTGGCCATTGCCAATGCTACCGCTGTAACACCTGTTCCACAGGCATAGGTTTCGTCTTCCACACCACGCTCAAAAGTTCTAACAAATAAATGGTCTCCCAAGTCCTCTACAAAGTTTACATTGATGCCCTCTTTTTTGTAGGTTTCATTATTTCTAATCTCAGATCCAAATTTAAATACATCGAAGTTCTCCAGATCTTTTACTTCAGCAACATAATGTGGGGATCCGGTATTTAATACATATGCTACCCCATCGTTACTAATGCTATCTATATCAATCATTTGAAGATCAACCCAATTCCCTTTTTCTGAAATTTTGGCATAATGCGGGCCATCTACTGCCAGGAAGTTAGTTTCTGTGTCAATAATGCCGAGATGTTTTGCGAACGCAACGATGCACCGTCCGCCATTTCCACACATACTTCCAAGATTCCCATCCGCATTGAAATATAGCATTTCGAAATCAAAGGCACTGTGGTTTTGAAGTAGCATCATCCCATCAGCGCCAATACCAAATCGCCTGTTACATAGCTGAGAAACTGTTTCTTTATCAGTATATTTAAAAGAAAGATCACGATTGTCCAGAAGGATAAAATCATTACCTGCGCCTTGATATTTATAAAAATGAGTACTCATTGTAGTTTTGCTTCTTATTTAACAATTTTTAACAGAATTCATGACTTGTTACAGATGCAAATATCGTTAATATGGTATTAAATTTGAATAAGTCAACAAAAAGAAAGTAGGTCAACTAGAAAAAGAAGACTTAAATTATTTAAGTAGTAAACAAACACTAAAAAATATATAAATGAAAAGATTAGGATTAATAGCGCTGGCTGCATTTATAGGGGGTGCAGCTGCAATTGGTGGCTATAAATTATTAGAGCCATTGAACAACCAGCTTTCTTTTGCTGAACAACAACATGTACTTTTTGCAAATAACCCGAAGATTTCATCTGCTGGAACACTTGATTTTGTGGAAGCCGCAGCGGCAGTTTCGCCAGCAGTTGTACACATCAAAACTTCCTATGGGGCTACAAGTTCCGCTAAAGGCGGATCATCTCCAATGGATATGTTTGAGGATTTCTTCGGTGGAGGTGGTGGTGGAAACAGAAGAGGACAACGTCAGCCTGGAGCTGCTTCGGGTTCAGGAGTGATCTTAACTCCGGATGGTTACATTGTTACCAACAATCATGTGGTTGATAATGCAGACAAGATTGAAGTGATTTTATCTGATAGAAGGAAAGTTAGTGCAAAGGTGATAGGTAAAGATGCAAATACAGATTTGGCGTTGATAAAAGTCGATGCGACTGATCTACCAGTGGTGAAAATGGGTAACTCTGACAATGTTCAAATTGGTGAGTGGGTATTAGCGGTTGGTTTCCCATTAGACTTACAGACCACTGTAACAGCTGGTATCGTGAGTGCCAAAGCACGTAGTATAGGGATTTTAAACAGAACTCAGCCAACAGAAGAGCAATATGAAGAATACCAGAGAACTGGTAAAACGCCATCTAGTCCTAGTATAGAATTTTATATTCAAACGGATGCAGCTATCAATCCAGGTAATAGCGGTGGCGCATTAGTTAACGCAAATGGTGAACTGATAGGTATCAATGCAGCAATTGCTTCGCAAACCGGCACTAACGTAGGTTATGGCTTTGCTATACCAATCAATCTTGCTAAAAAGATTCTTGATGATTTTAGAAAATACGGTGAAGTTAAGCGTGGATATATTGGTGTAAGCTTTGTGGCACTTGATGCAGATAATGCGGAGTCATTTAAAGTAAAGGATATTGCAGGTTTATATGTTAATGAAGTCCTTGCCAACAGTGGCGCAGCGGCTGCGGGGTTGAAAAAGGGTGATATTATCAAGAAAGTGGAGGGAGATATCATATACGATTCTCCAGACTTACAAGAGAAGATTGGTCGTCTAAACCCTGGAGATAAAGTGCAACTAACTTATTTGAGAGATGGTCAAATGAAAACCACAAGCGTTGTTCTTAAACCTGAATCTTCAATTACAGAAAGCAAACCAGTTTTGGCTAAATCATCTGCGGCAAGCATTGAGAAGTTAGGTGCAACGTTTTCTGCTTTATCTCCTCAAGTTAAAACTAAGTTGGGTATTAAAAATGGAGTTGTAGTAACCAGAACCAATACTTCTGGCTTGTTTTACCAGTATGATCTTATACCTGGAACTGTTATTACTAGTATCAATGATGTTCCTTTGAATACTACTGCTGACGTGACTTCTGCGTTAGGAAGATCAGCCGATAAGATCAAGGTAGTAGGAATTCTTCCAGACGGTGGAAAGATGTCTTGGATGTTTAGTACGAAATAGATTAGTAAGTAAATATTTAGTTTGGCTCCATGTTTTCACAACATGGAGCCTTTTTTATTTATTGGCTTTTGTAAGTTTATAAAGGAACATTTCATTAAAAAATACTTTCGTTTTTTGAGACAGGGGATTACTAGCTTAAGGATTAGTCATAAATATGTGCAATCAAAAAAGTGGAGAAGACTTTTTTAAATGTCTCTACATATGTTAAGGAAAATGAGATTAGTCTTTGATGTGTAAATAAATAAATGTTACTAAAAATATCCTTACTTGTTTAAATTTACCTTCCTCATGAAATTACTTCTTAAAGCCGCAGTATTTTTATTTGTTTTTACTTTTTTTAGCTGTCAAAATGAAGCAGATATTACGAGTATAAACTTCGAAAAGCAATTTTCAAAAAATAAAAGATCAAGATTCCCACTATCTGATATTTTGAAAATCAATGTTAAATGGGATAAAGTGGTTATCCTGCCTCCCTATTTCCCAGAATCGATTTTATCCCCGTTAGATATGAAGAATAATTCTCAATTAAAATCTAAGATTATGTATAATTCAATGGATGAGGGGTTGACTACGGTAGTTTTTCTTGATTATAGTCGTGCAGTTGCATTTTCAAAAGTGAGACGTAATTTAATTGATTTAACCATGTTAGTGCCTGCTAGTGGAATTCGACTTTTAACAAAAAATGAGAGTATCAATATTACTGTTATTAGAGAGAAAGAAAAGAAATGGGCAAAGTATATAATAGAAGAATAGTTTTAGAAGAGAAATTATGTTAAATTAAGGCATTTAAAAAATGCTTTTATTGTGTTCGTTTTCTGAGATTAACCTCTAGTGATCTCAAAAGCTCCCTTTCATGATTTTAAGTAATACTTCATCTCTTTTTTGTCGTGAGATTGGTACCTGGCTATTATCATCCATAGCAATATACCCACCATTTGTTTTTATATAAGCGGAGATTTTCCGGAAATTGATTAGATGAGACTGATGTGTTCTTATGAAATTATGGTGCTCAAGCAATTCCTGGTATTCCTTTAAAGTTTTACTTACCAGATAGTGTCTTTTATCATCTAAATAAATATGAGTGTAATTCCCTTCAGCCTCAAGCCTTATTATTTTTTTATGGATAGAAACTCTATTTTATCAAATAAAGGGATAGCGATTTTTTGCTCATCATTTACTCTGTCTATATTGGCAATGAGTTCTCTTAATTTTTCATTTTCTTTCTTAGGATTGATTTGTGCTGTTGCTTTTGCAACTGCATTGCTGAGCTCTAAAATATTGATTGGTTTAAGTAGATAGTCTATAGCGCATGCCTTTACTGCTTGTATTCCATATTTATTAAATGCAGTAACAAAAATAACCTGGAAGTTTTTTTCACCATTGAGCAACTTTAACAGGTCAAACCCCGAAACGTCACCCATCTCTATATCTAAGAAAAGTAAGTCAGGATTAAATTCCCTGATAAATTTTATCGCCTCCATGGCTGACCCTGCCTCAGCAACGACCTCTACATTTGTGCAATACTCTAGCAGTAACTGACGCAGGTTACTTCTGCTCTTCATCTCATCGTCAATCAATATCGCTCTTAAAATTTCCATTAGTCAATCGGAATAGTTAAAATAGCAGTAACGCCACTCTCGTTTTCTTGTAAATTACTACTTAAATGTAACCCTCCAACATTTCCGTCGGTACTAAGCAAGGTCAGTCGTTCTTTTACAAGCTTTATTCCCAAGCTCTTACTGTCCCCAGGTGCAGTTTCCTTCAGACCAATGCCATTATCTTTAATCACTATCTTCAGAAAGTTTTTTTCTTGACTAATATTTATTAGTAAGCGCCCTATATGTCCTTTTTGAGCTAATCCGTGTACGATAGAATTCTCTACCAATGGCTGAATGATCATCCCTGGAATTTCAACAAGTTGAGTATTTACATCGGAAGAAATTTCAATTTCGAACTTAAAGCTAAAGCGTAGCTGCTCAAGCTCACAATATAATGCAATTGCTTCTAACTCATCAGACAAAGTCACGAAGGTTTTTTCCGAATTATTAAGTACCCTGCGCATAAGCAGTGCAAATTTTTCCAGATAAATATTAGCTTCCTTATACTGATAATTATTAATTAAGGATTGTATCGAATTCAATGCATTAAACATAAAATGCGGATTCATTTGGGATCGGATGGCCTTGATCTCTAAATCTTTGATTTTATTTTTTAATAAAGTTTTCTTCTTAATACCGGCAATCCTTGCTCTATATATAAGAAAGACGATTACTGAAGTACATAGGGCAGAGCCAATGCTCCACCCTATAGTATTCACTAAAGATGCTTTTTGTTCCTGAGTCATTACACTCGAATCAATTGCACCTTTAATTAATTCCTCCATTATCTGTTTAACTTCTATCGGATCCTTAATTATCGGATTCCTACTAGGATATTCGTCAAATAAGTGACCGGATATAACCCGAAAGTCAGAATCAAAAGTAAATACCTTTGTCTGCATATTGTAGAGGTCGTAGACTCGTTGTTTGTCTTCATCATTACCTAATGCGACATACGTAACATTTGGTAGATCCATTAATTTTTGATTTGGTTTCCAGTCAGCGGCCATCATCCGTTGTGCAATAATAAAATGCACATGGTTACCGTCTTGCTTTTTTATTAGATCTGCATAATCATTTAGAACTTCAGGATTGTTATTATTTATTATTAATACTAAAGGCTTTCCTTTGAATTTTGATAAGTAGAGAGTGTTTCCATCCAGTTGTGAAAGTGTTTTAATAGGACTTGGATTCCCTGGTAACCATAGTCTTGCTTTCGTCCAAAGTTCTTTTATACGGTTTGTAAGTGTGGTATCGCCACAATTATTAACGAAATCTTCATAATAGTTCTTTAGCCTTTCTGTATTTTCTAAGTCACTTTTATGAAGCTCTTTTCTTAGTGCGTCAGAAATAGATTTGTATAACGGAAATCCATTGAACGATGCCATCGCCGTTGCATAATCAGCATAAAAGCCGTATTGATCTCCATTCACCATACTCAACTTTGTTTTATTATAAGAGAGTAACCATGTTAGGTAATAACCAGAATAAAGAGTACGTTCTTGGCCAATCATTGAAACAGGCAGTGTATCAATACTCAAAAAGAAGTCTTTCGGAAATTCACTTATAGAGATTTTCGGTCTTGATTGACTACGACTGTTAGAGAAGTATTGAAGTTTTGTCCCTGCTTGGGCATACTCGAACATTAATCTACTCTCGTTTATTAAAGTAGAGGGAACACGGCCAGTGTACTTATCTAAAATACTATCAAAATCCTTTTGCCCTTGCTTTTGAAAAGACAAAAAATCTTGTAATGATTTAGAACGATAATGGCTATCATTAACCCACTGGCTGTTATAAACTGGTACCAAATCTCTACTGAGTGAGGCCTTTGCCGCTGCATTACCTGCAAATGAAAGCGTTTTATCGAAATTAAGCGCATCCGCTTTCACAATCAATGTATCCATGGGTTCCAATAGAACGCTAAAAGTTTTAAACTCATCAAAATGGCCAAAAACCCACAAACGTCTTGCATTTAAGCCTACTAATACATTAGCTGCAAAAGACCCATCTTTATTAAATTTAAATATTTGACTATTATACGAGTAAAGGCTATCAATTTCTGATCTATTAGTAATGTTTCCTGATATAAATGCATTATTAGGTAATTTAAAGGAGGCCAGTGTCAATACCGCTTCCGTAATGTCATTTCCTCCATTTGATTTGGGCAGGTAAACAATTCTTGGTAAAACACTTCTGCCAAGAACGGATTTTAGTATTGTTTGTGATATTTTCTTTAATTGTGAAGCTGTAATAACACTCACAAGGGGGACTTCTTCTTTGAGACCAGAGGGTGTTGCACCAAAACTGATTAATGAAAAAATAATTCTTTGACCTTTAGTCAATGACTTAACTGTTAGGATTTTGCCGTCGCTATCAGCTGTTATTTCATAGTTCTGTTTAGTGGTATCTTTCTTTCGATTTTCTACATACGGAGGGTAGTAGGAATCATAACCCCGCCAAACGTTGCCTGCATCAGCGTATTTCAGTCTCATTCGTTCAATAGAAACTTTAAAAGTTAAGTCTCCTTTTTGTGTTTTTTCTGAGACTTCGTATCGCATATTAAAGCGGTAGTTAGAAGTATGACTCAGATTAGTGATTCGAACATCTGTTTCGAACCAATCTTTCTCTTTTAGTATTAGCTTTGGACTCAATTTTTGAGCGAAGAGATGTGAGAGCCCAAGCAACAAAGTTATTCCAAGGCTTAAAAGTTTTTTATGTTTCATGTTTATAAGATTTACACAAAAGAACTTAAAACTATCTATTGCGCTTGGCCTTATTGAGCAGATGACAGTTAAGACTTATTATTTGGTAACTATTTGTTTCATCTCCCGAGCATTTCCGCATCTTAATTAAGAATTCTGTTGCTTTTGTGAGACTTAGGTCATGTTAACATGAACATAGGTCATAATGTTATTTAAAGGTGATAAAATATAAATCCCTTCTTTTTTTGAGACACTTATTTTTTCTGTGCCTTACTTAGTTTCAAATTGGCACTAAGGTTTATTAAAGGAAAGACATTAAACTATAACAACATTCCTATACCGTACAGTAAAAGGTTATTGATTACAATTAACGCTGAAAGCTTCATGTAAAAAAACTTGTTTTTTTGAAAAATCAGGTTTAAAATAGTAACCACCAGAAAAATGGTAGACAGGAATATTACCAGTATTACGCCGAACATAATGCCCTCACCTCTATAATCAGCAACTAATTTAGGCGCAGGATTTAAGAGGATATTGATCTGACTAAAGTAAATGTAGGCCCATAAGAGCATCGTCAGAACAAAAGCACTGACAGAAAACGGGTATGTTTTGAATACTGCAATTAAATTGTTACCTAGTTTTCCCATACTGTTAATACCCATTAAGTTATAAGGTAACCTCATTGTTTGCTAATGTCGGACACAACCAAAGTAGGTCGTTTATAGTTCGCAAATTACAGCTAAGAAAAGAATGTATAGGAGATGTATACTTTCGTTTTTTGAGACATATATATCTACCATGCTAGCTTTAAGTTGCTGATCGCATAAGCTCGAACCCATTATTTTGCGGAATTGTCGCTAATGGTTGAAATCTTTCAAACATACGTTCCCTGGTAAAACTACTTAAGTCGGGTACGACAGTAAGATAATCATCTAGAAATTTATGCAAGGTTCCAGTAGCAGAAATTTTTAAGTATCCTGCTGTTATGTTGAAGATAGTTAATCCAAGCTGGATTGACAGTTATATAATCTTTTTCTAGCGAATATAGGCAGTTGTTTTTCAAATCTTTGGGAAGCAGTGTATACCGTTTGCATGTCCGAGCCGCGAAACCAAGGACTCAGGAAACGGTGAGGCACTTCGCTGTTGAAATATCTTAATTCGCGCTCCGTAAAACGATTGGCGGTTTCTGAAAGCCGCTTAGAGATTGTCTGCCGATCCGCGTCTATTGTTAATTTTTCTAGATCCCTAAGCCGACCAATTGCTTTCTGTAACTGATCTTGCTTTCCAAAAGATATTCTAAAGTAATTGACGGTGTACCAGGCATTGGCTACCATTTCTGCGAAAAGATCGTTTTTTCTAATACAGATTTTACCCGTCTCAACTTTCTCTAACAATGCTAGGAACCAGTAGAACTTATAAGTAGCGCCCGTATTGTTAAAGCATCCGGTGAGCAAGTACACTGGTAAATCCTCCTGATAAGGCAAGTCCATTAACGAATATATGTATTTGGCCTATAAAGTTCAGCGTATTGAACCGCTAAATGTTGCAAACCATATTTGGTAGAATTCTAAAAAAACTTTGGGGTTGTGATGGATTTACTCTGAAACAATAAATTTTTTTTCTGAAAAACTTGTTTTCTCTTTGTCGTACTTGATGCTAAGAGATTACAGATGGAAGATGCTTTAAGCCTAATTCTAGTAATTGCTTGAGTATCTAACTATTTGTATATTGGCGCATGGCAAACTTATCGTATCAGGAAAAGAAAATCATTAAGGACAACCTTGTTCAGGATGGGTATGTTCTTAACTTTTCAAACCCCAGCTTTAACGATTTCATATACGATTTCACTAGAAAGAATGTTGATGACCCTAAATATTCAGAAAACAACTCGGGATCAAAAGGGCAACGTTTACTCAAGTTTATTGAACTAGAATCAGACCATACAGTTGGACTTTTGCTCAAAGCTTTGTTTGACGAATTGGCGGATTTTAATAACCAACAAGGTAAAGTAAGACATTTTAATTATTACAGCTTGTATACCAAAATCTTTGAACGTCTAATAAGCGGCGGAAGTGTTGTCGAACATATTGGTGCTATACAGGCTACAAACGAAGATAAAGACTTTCATTCACTAGCGAAACTCATAAGAGAAAGTATCGAAAAAGACGAGCCGGAAGCTGCGCTAGATAGGCTACACAACTAAGTTCCTTAAGGAACTTTGTGACCTTCACAAGATTACTTTCACTAAGGATGAAACGGTTAACGCGCTGTTTGGAAAATATATAAAAGCCATAAGGGAGAAAGGCTTTTTAGAATCCGCAATGGCAGAGAAAGTAGTGCAATTCAGTTTTCAAATCATGGATGCTTTTAACGACATCCGTAATAATCGAAGTTATGCACACGATAATCAAATACTAAATTACGATGAAAGCGTTCTGATATTTAGTAACATTTCCTCAATGGTTAAGTTTATTCAAGCAATGGAAGCAAAAAATAAAAACAAGGAGGTCAAAGAAGCAGATTTGAATTGGGGGCAATTTTAACTTATAGTAGACCTGTCAAACTTTATGCAAAGTAAATAGACGCGTTAATCACAATGCTTTAGATCAGCTAAAAGAGAAGGATAATAGGGTACCAGGATACCTTCGTTTTCTGAGATAATCGTTTTCATTCTTTACAATACCTGATGGCTTATAAAATGGCCAGCACGAATTGATACTTAATTAATGATAAAATAAAAGCAGCCAAAGCACAGTCTGCGGTACAGTGTATATTTTCAGTTAACAATTAGTAAGCTTAAAACGTCGGCAAGCCCGAAACTTTTGCTAAAATGTTAAAAGTGTTCGTAAAAAGTGTTAAAAGCCTCTAGGGTATTTGGTTAATCTATATATTTAAGAACAATTGAAACCAAATATGTTTAAAAACACTCTCAATATACTCCTTCTCTGTGCACTCAGTTGCACGCAAATTTTAGCCCAAGGTAATAAGGTAGATAGTACAGGCATGAAGACGTTAAGGCTTGATCCCTCTATTGCAAGAGGTGCTGCAGCATCACAGATTTTTGATGATGTGAAATTTATCCCCCTGGAAACGACTAAAGAAAGTCTTTTTGGTTCCATCAGTCAGTTTAGCGTAACCGATAACAATTATATTCTCTATGACTATGATACCAAGGCAGTCTTAATATTCGACAAAGCTGGAAAATACATTGCAAAGGTTAATTCGAGCAAAATTGAGAAGGACCCGAATGACAAAGGAAATCAGGAGTTCTATGGGTATGTATTAAAAACTGAAGACAACAAGGATTACATTCAGATATATTCTGGCAAAAGAATCTTTTATTTTGATCTGAAGGGGAAATTGTTCAAAAAAGTAATGAAAAGCGAACGAGGTCATTCGTACGGCAACGAAAAGTTCAGTAACGATATTAGTATTGAACAATACTATGTTGATAAGAAAGAGAAAGACTCGAAAGACAGCACATTTTACAGTATTGGTTTAGTTAAAGACAAAAGGACATTGGCCGCCTATTTTCCTTTTCACCCGGATAGCGCGAAAAATGACGAGAATTGGGGCAGTAGTAGATTTTATAATAATGGCGTACTTGACGAACTTTTTTACACCAGAGATTATGAATACAATATTTATAAACTAACACCGGAAAAGCTTTCCTTAACTTACCACCTTATTTTTCCGGCAATTAATTCTCTGCCAAATGATTACGGAACCAATCCGAAATACAGGGGTAAACGTTCTGATTTCTTTACCAACAATAAGAAAGCTTTTTACAGGATGGACAATGTTTATCAGACTGGCGAAAACCTCTACTTAAATATGAGAAGTTTTGAACATAATAAATCTGATAAAAAATCACTCATATACAACCTTAAGTCGGGATTGCTAACCTCTGTTTCAGATATTGAGCCTGATTCGCTAAGTCAGTTTTTGCCCGTTACTGATGCCAGTACTGGGTATGAATTTCAGAACAGAGGCTTTCACTTGTTTGAAAAGGGATATTTCTATACCAGCTACTCTTCTTTAGCTATGTTTAATTACAAACAGCTAAATGATGATAAAAACCGAAGATATGATCCCTTACTAACTGAATATTTTAAAACGCAAAACAGGAAAAGCAATCCTGTAATCATCCTATTAAAACCCAAAACAAATTAACGCTCCATGTTCAAATCTTACTATTATGTCATAGCCCTTTTGCTATGCATGCTCTCGTTTAATGCTTTTGCGCAAAAAGTAGATCCTACACGCATTGGCACCGTGAAAGGCATTGCCAGAGATACCGCACAAAAATACGTGTTAAAATCGGCCACTGTATCTATCTATAAGGCTATTGATAGTTCAATTGTAAGCTACCAGGTAACCAACAATTATGGTGAGTTTAACTTTAAGAACCTGCCCGTAAATTTATTATTGAGATTAGAAATAAGCAATGTCGGATATGCGCCAACCAGTAAAAACTTTACCATACTGGGAGATAAAAATGCTGTTGACCTGGGTACATTGATAGTTAATCGTAGGGATATTATGCTTGATGATGTGGTGATATCTGTACCGCCAATGAGTATGAACGGCGATACCTTAGAGTTTAATGCTGCTGCGTTTAAGGTAGATACCAATGCCACCGTGGAAGACATGCTAAAAATGATACCCAACATTACTTTATGGGGCGACGGGCAAATTACCGTAAACGGTGCAGAAGTAAAGAGCTTGAAAGTAAACGGTAAATCGTTCTTTGGCGATAATGTGAAGGTGGCTATTCAAAACATAGCGGCAAATGCTTTATAAAAAGTGCAGGTTTATAAGCAAAATCAAGGCTCAACCAATCCACTTGATTCTACTCTGGAAATGAATCTCAAGCTGAAAAAGGGAAAGGACATTGGTTACTTCGGTAAGTTTGGTGGTGGATATGGTACGAATAAGCGGTTCGAGTCTGATGCAAGTTTAAATATGTTCTCCCCAAAAATGCAACTGGCAATAGTAGGTGCTGCAAATAATGTGAATAAGGGGCTGGACAACGTGGGTGACATGTTAGAGAACAGCACGTTTAAAGGTCAGGGAACAAATGTGGAGTACCAACCTGATTTTAGGGAATCTGGTATAAATAAACACAGCGCACTGGGAGCAAACTTTACCTATAATTTTATCGAAAAACCCACCTACGATAAGAAAAACACCCTAAAGTCTAACTTCTTTTTACGGGATAAGGATACAGATAATTCATCTGAATCTACAACAATAACATCTGTAAGCAGCACCGATAAAGTAATCGAAAATAGCGTTAATAACAATACTTCTAACAACGTTACACAGCATTTCGATTCTAATTATGAGTTAACTAAAAAAGGACACAACCTATCGTTTTCACAAAATGTTGATAGGAATAGTGGAGAAAGTACCGATCAATCCTTCCGCACTGCGCAGAACCTGCAAAATGAGTTAACCAGTACCAACAACTCCCTAAATACAAATAATTACAGTAATAAAAATTTTTACTTGAGGGCTGGTTACCGCTATTATCCTTATATAAGAACTAATAGTACGCGCTTTATAGGTTTTAACCTTGATTATAGCGTAAACGGCTACAACAATGAGAGCCAAAGGCTAAACTTAACGGAATTCAAATCTTTTACAGGCACCAGTCAAAATAATAAGTTTAACCGTAAGTACGATGTAAATGATGAGGGACTTAAGCAGGAGATTAATTTCACTTTGCCGGATTTAAAAGGACTGATATTTGGAGATTTGAAACTTGCCAATATTGGCTTTGAGTTAACAAATAACTTGCTATTGCAGACCGATAAGAACATAAATCGTGTGCAAGATTTGGACACATTAACGAACGTCTACCGCACAAACCGTTACCTGGATAATGAAGTTCAGACTGGTCTTATACAAGAAACTCCCGGGTTGAGATTTGAAAAGCAGATTACCAGAAGTCTTTCTAACCGTTATTATAAAACATTAACATTTAGGTTTCACCCAAAGGCGATATTAATTTCACAAGACAATAAATCTGACCGCTCTTTCCAAAATATAAAACGCAATTACAGCAGATTTGTCCCTGATGCTGGGATTGATTATTCAGACAATCAGTATGGAGAATATTCCAGGGATTATAATTTAAACTACTACACAAAAATTAATATACCAACTATACAACAATTGGCTCCTCTCACGGATAGTACTAGTTTATATTACTTGCAGCGCGGAAACATTAATTTAAAGAAATCTGTGCAGCAGGAAATTGCATTTAGCTTTTACCATTACGACCAAACTAATAAAAACACATTAAACTATAATTTGGCAATTACAGCAGGCAAAATTGACGATAATGTTGTTGATAGTTTACTTATTGACGATCAAAACAGGCGTACAGTATTTTTGGTGAACGCCGATGGCCACCAGTATATAAACGGAAATGCCGGTATAAGGAAAGCATTTAAATTAAAAACATCAGAGCTCCAGTTGAATGTATACAATAGCTTTAATGTTAACAGAAACCCAGGTTATACCAATGGTGTGTTTACCTATTCGAGCGATTTTAATACAACTACCGGTGGTGGTGTTTATTATACAAATAAGAGTTACTTGGCAGTCGCGCTTAGCCAATCGTGGCGTACTTCAAAATCTACACAAGAGGCGTTTAATACCAAATACACCGCTTTAAATGTAGGCACCACGCTAACTGCCAGCTACAATATTACCAAGAAACTTACGCTTAATAGCAGTATCAGTAACAACAACAGTTCATCATCTAACGCCAATGACATTGTGTATACGATATGGAATGCGAACATGGTTTATCGTTTCCTAAAGGGTAACAATGGCGAGGTCAAGTTTGCAGCACTGGATTTGTTAAGGCAGAACACGAGTGTAATTAACTACACGGGCTCAAACAGCTTTACCGTAGGCACTCAAAATGTGTTGAGACAATATTTTATAACTACACTGTCTTACTACCCAAGGCAGTTTGGTAAGAAAGCAAAGAAGTCTTTGTAAACCCATTGCCCGTTTTCTTCATACCCCTGGCAAATACAAATTGAATAGCAGAGCGTTTCTCCTATATATTATTAACCCTCCACCTCTTTTTGAAAGATGGCTTTGCCCTTGCTGGCTTGAATTAATTAGTAACGGTTCTGCTTGTCTTTCTCTTCCTGAATAATTAGGCCAGGATTAAAGAGAACTATAGGGGGTCAAACGAAGTGTCCTTTTAAAAACGGCAAATTCAAAAACAAAAAACGCCTTAAAGAAGCCTAAAACAAAGATTCTAGAACAAAAGGGCATAGTTCGAGAAAAATAACGAAAAGTCCAGAACTACCATTCACTACCATTTCACTACCATTCGAGCCAACTATCAAGGTTGGCTTTTCTATTCGCAGTGTACTCAACCACCATTATTTTACTGTTCTGCGTTTAAAGGTCATTTAAACAACCTTTACATTCAAACGATCCATATCTAACTATTACAATCCGCAAAGCATTTGGAGCTCGATTTATGCAAACTATTGTTAGTGGTTTTTAATGGAAAAGAGGAATTGTTTGAGTTGGGGTTACAGTTGGGGTTGCAGTTGGGGTTGCAGTTGTCGAATATTTATTCGATATAGATAATACCTTACTGCCATAAAAACGGGCGAAATTTCACTAATTAATATGATAGAGCACCCCATACGACTAGATACATTCTATATACTATACTAGTAACAACCTAATTGTCAATTGATTAGATTAAAATGAACCAAAATATCGAATAAAAGTTCGTATATAAACCTATTTCATGGTGTTAATCCTTACACTAGCCTTTACTAAAGCCATAGCACGAATCATACTTAAATGAACATCTTTTGATGAGTGATGAGTGTTTTGACTAACAAGTTTTATGTAATCATCACCAAGATCGGAACGTTGAACAAATTTAACAGTAATCATATCATCACCGTCAAAATCCAAAGAAAGCAAGTACATCTCACCGAAAAATAAACTATTTTTCATATCCTTAACTACTTTATAAATAACGATATCACCACTTTTTAATAATGGATACATACTATCACCTGTAATTGAAAGTGCGCCATCACATGATGGCATATTTGGAATAGATATATAGTCTATAATATTTTGAGTGCCTTGAAAAACACTGACTAAGCTCGCTGTAGCTCCTACTGAATACCAAGGAATCGACTGCACCTCGCTTTTTCTATTTTCACCTTGAAGTAAAAACCTTTGATGTGGCTCGGTTAAATCTTTGCCCTGAATCATACTCCCCTTGTCGAGAATAAGCCAGTCTAAACTTATATCAAGCAATTCGTTCAGCTTAACTAAGAAATCGACTTTAGGAACCGTTTTGGTGCGATAGTTCCTAATGTTGGTTTCACTAGTATTCATTTTAGAAGCGAATTTAACATTGTTTCCGTCAAAATATTTAACAGCGAGATCGTCAATTTTTTTATTAATGTCCATGATTTTGAAGCATTTCGAAACTTTATTCGAAATATGTTTTGTTATATCGAATAAAGTTTCGATACTTGTGTCACTGTTTACAAAAGTGTCATTAAATATGAGAAACGCAAAGAAAAAAATTACATACCCTCAAAACCTTTATCTAATTGATCTGCGAAAAGAGTCTGGAATTTCAGTTAAGAAACTGGCAGAAAAAATTGGGTACTCAAGACAGGCGGTCAGTGAAACTATTCATGGTCATCGCTTAGGCACCAATATTCAATCTGCTTTACTGAATATTTTCAACAAGTAACCTCGATCTTATGCCTTTTGAATGGAATAATCACATAGTCGTAACCAAGGAGGAGCTTGTGCCTGATTGGTACACATGGCCTAACCTTAAATCTACCATCAGCAGATATCAGGATAAACCTTATGGTATCAAAAGGCTGCAACTCGGAGGCAATGGCAGGCAATTGCTTGTTGCTTATGACAGCTTACCTCCACATATTCAGCAAGGTTTAGGCGATCCGAGAAAAGTTAATCACATTCTTGAGCGTTATTACAAAATTGACAGCGATGCCGTTGCTTATTATGCATCGGAGTTTAAATTTCCTGATGGATCCTATTTAGATCAAGAACATCAGGAGGAGTATATCATTAATGCCTCAGTTCTGCAGGCAATCATCAAGCTTAGATCTGCTAGAGAATCCGAAAGGCATTCAAAAGGTAAAACTCTAAAAGGGATCCCATCCACACTATGCTCAGATGCAATCAGTTTCCAAAAGGTACTCCATACAAAACACCGCGTTCAGCACACCATCCCCGAGTCATACAAACACTTTAGCCAGACACTTAAAGAATTTGAAAAGGACGGTTATAGCACTTTAGTATCAGGAAAGCATAAGAATGCTAACAGAAGAAAGGTTACTGATGCTACACTTGAGCTTTTAAACAACCTCTTTGCAGGCCAATCCTACAAACCAACAGCAACAGAGATAGCTAAACAGTATGACTGTTTTCTCACTGGCTATTTAGGCGTTATCAATAACGCAACAGGCGAGATCTATGACCCAAAAGAATACAAAAAATTAGGTCATCGCACGATCACTAATTATCTGGCTCAATGGAGCAATGCTATTGGTACACACGGCAAGCGAAGTGGAGACCGTCAAAAATTCATGAGTGCATTTAGTCCTTTTCACTCTCTAGACAAACCAAAATTTGCTGGTAGCGTCATTTCAATTGATGACAGACAGCCACCTTTTAAATATGGAGACAATAAACGTGTTTGGTTCTATAATGGAATTGATCTAGGTAGTGAGGCATTTACCTGCTGGGTTTATGGACATACCAAAGAGGGCATTATTGAGGATTTCTACCGTCAACTGATCCGTAACTATCATGAGTGGGATTTTAATATCCCTGCAGAGCTTGAGGCGGAGATGAGTTTGAATAGTATGTATGTGAACACCTTTTTACAAGAAGGATCCATGTTTCAGTATGTGCGTATCGAAGCAAATAAAGCTAGAGCAAAACGTATTGAAGCTTATTATAAGCCTCTGAGATATGGTCTTGAGAAAAAAAGAGAGGGCTGGCTTGCCAGACCTAAAGCATTAAGCGAAAGTAATCAGGCAGGCCCTGAGCCAGTAAAAGAAATCCCGTATGATGATATCATTGAAGGTTGTCTACGTGATATCGAGACCTGGAACAATATGCCTCACAGCGTTCATACTGATATGAGCAGATGGGAAGTATTTCAGACCATGCAAAACCCAAAGCTTAAACCAACTAACTATAATTCCTTTCTGCCTCACATTGGGCACAAAACTCAGACAAGCTGTAACGTTGGATTTATCCAGCTGCAGAGAAAGTTCTTTTGCCTTGGAGACAATGGTGTCCTTGCCAGAGGCGAACGCTTGATTAACCTAATGAAACAGGCTGAGGGAAAAGAAGTAGACGTATACTGGTTAGATGACAATCAGGGCAAGGTGTTTAAAGCACTGGTTTTCATTGGAGATCAAATGATCTGTGAGGCAATCGCTAAACCGACCTATAACCGTGCTACCATCGAACGCACTCCGCAAGATGAAGCTAACAGAACACTAATGAGTGCTTATCAGACAACCATTGAGAGCTATGGCAGGGATCAACTGCATAATCTTGATAAGGTTACCATCATTGACAATACTCCTCCGCTTAAAAAGTCTTTCATTATGCCAGGCATCAAGCAACATAAGGGAATGCATGATTACAAGATCCCGGAAACCATGCCGGAACTTCCAGATGAGGACTTTGCTTTTGCAACCACCGCCTCAAACTCAAGATCACAAAAGGATAGATTTTAAACCACACAACATGTTAAATATTACCAAAGAATTTAAAGAAAAAGTAGTACAGGCATTAATCACGGTTCGTGAGAATTATGATGGATCAGATAAAACCTTTGCAAAACAATATGGCATTGCTGGCCCGGTCTATTCCAGGCTTAAAAGCGGTGAGCTTGACGGATTGCTAAAAGATACTCACTGGCTAAGCCTAGGTAGAGAATTGGACATCTCTCAAGGATCTAGAAAATGGAAAATGGCAAAAACTGAGGTGTTTGTTGAGATCCAGGAGGATATTATCTTTTGCCAGAACAATGCAAAGGCAATGATCAGAGTTGATGATTGCGGAATCGGTAAGACCTTCAGCGGAAAGTATCTCTCTAAAACACTAAGGAACTGCTTTTATGTAGACTGTAGTCAAGGTAAAGGTGTGATTCAGTTCATTAAGCTTGTAGGCGCTGCGATTGGTGTGGATACCGGACAACGCCTTGCTTTGATTAAGGCAGACATTAAATATTATTTAAAAAACCTGCCAAATCCGGTGGTGATCCTTGATGAGGCTGGTGATCTTAAACAAGGTGAGTTTTTGATCATAAAGGAGCTTTGGAACGCTACAGAAAACGCTTGCGGGTGGTATATGATGGGTGCTGAGGGATTGGAGACAATCATGAATAAGGGGATGCGTAGTCATAATCCGGGTTTCAGAGAAGTCTTTAGCAGATTCTCTGAAAAATACAGCTCTACAGCTCCAAAAGGAAAAGAAGCTAAACAACAATTCTATAGAAAGTTGATTACTGATGTCCTTGTAGTCAATATGGAAGATCAAACAGAGCTAGAAAGCATTCTGCTTAAAAGTCTTACCGAAACTCAGCCTGGACAAATTGGTGGTCTTAGAAGAGCTGAAAGCTTATTAATTCTTAACTCCTAGGCAATGGCAAGAACACAATCTGTTAAAAACTTGCGAACAAAAACCTTTAAACGGTTTGCGTTTACCGGAGCATATCACCAGGTAATGCTAAATCCTGAAAGACATGGCTTGTGGTTATGCTGGGGACAGGAAAAGATGGGGAAAACACAGTTCAGTTTGATTTTGTCGAACTACTTGAGCCAAACTGATCCAGTTCTTTATATATCTGCAGAGGAGGGCACGGACGCTGATTTCGTTGACAGTACAATTAGAGCTCAAATAAGCCACGAGAACAAGCTACTTAAGTTTCTAGCATACGAATCCATATTAGATATAAGAATTCGTCTCTCGAAGCCTAAAGCACCAAAGATTGTGTTTTTAGACAATCTCACCATCTACGCGGATGAATTGAAATACGGAGAGCTTAGGCGTTTGCTACTTGACTTTCCTGCTGTACTATTTATCATGCTAGCTCATGAGGACAAAGGTGAGCCTTACACAGCAACAGCGAAACTAGCAAAGCGTCTAGCAAAAATCATTTTCTACATCGAAGGATTATCGTGCACAGTCTCTGGCAGATGCCCAGGAGGAAAATTGATAATCAACGAGGAGAAAGCAGCACTATATCACGGACAAAATTAAAGTCATGGGAACACTAACAAAGCAAAAAACACAAGTCGCAACAGTGCGAGCATTAGATCAGAGCGTAATGCAGGAGATCTGCATGATGTTCAGGATTTCTGAACCAAGTTATTTTAAAGATCAATATCATCAGTATGAGCATTTCGTTGAGATTGCTGTTGCTCCAAGCCACATGCAAGCAGTGCGTTATTCTAAGCTATTCAGAGGATTCTGGAATAATGAGTGGGCAATCAGGAATAAACGATTTGTAGAATTTCTTGAAAGCTCAAAAATTCCCTCAGGATCAATTGACAGCGAGAAAAAATACTTTTTCATTCACGATGCAGTAAGGCTAGCGGGTGATGACCTCTTTATGGCCAAATTCAATGAGATCTTAATGATGATTCTGAGAAAGGAGGCTGCGCAATGCTAGAAACCAAAGTACACCTGGCTAACGAGCTTGTAGCATGTATGAAAGCTCAGCTGAATGAATGTGATGATCAAGATTTTATAACTCACATCATCTATAGTATCTGCAGAGCTCTGCGTGTATCAGCTAAGGATCTTAAGTCAGAGTTACGAACAACGGAGCTCGCTGAGGCAAGGTATATCTTGTTTTTCATCTTGGTAAAGCAGAAAAAGTTGACTCTGGCTGCAGCTGGTAGAATGGTGAATAGAGATCACTCATCAGTTCTCTATGGAATTAAGAAATACGGTGATTTTGTAAAAAATAGCGATTGGTCTTTTCTTGACAAGATCCATAAAGTCATGGAGGAGCTTTCGTTATGAGGTTCCAGACAAAAAAAAGTCAATTGGACTCTATTGTTTTGCTTTTAGGCGAATTAGTAAAGCGCAATCAACCTGAGGATATAGCTCAAAAGCTGGTGCATAGCATAGTAAAAAAAGTATATCTCCGGTTACTTGTAAAAACAGAAACAGCAACCAGATCAGGCTTCACTTTTACACTCAGTGACCCTGATGCCCTCGCATTGTTTGTCTTCATCAATCAAGTGGATCTGATGATAGAGTTCTATCCGTGTGAGTCGAACGAAATACAAATGATTTCTAACCAAATACATCAGGCATATGTGTAAAACAAGAAAAGACCTCGAAGATCTTGAGGCTGAACAGATGCAATGGCTCACCGATCACGTCTCTGCAGATATCACTGCTATCCGAGAAATGAGATCCAGACTTGCTGCCACCATAGAGGCACTTTACATTTTAGATAAACAAGATTTAAACATCAATTAAATACGATTAAAATGACACCAAAAGCAACATCAGAAGCCCTTGCAGGCTTATCAGTCGAAGAAATTGAGCAGGTATTAGCCTCAGCTAAGAAGCAAGAAAAAGACAAAAGAGTCAAAGAGCAAAAAGCTTACGAGAAAACAAAGGATAATCATGTCGAGCTACTGATGGCAGAGGCAAAAGAGATCGCTTTGCTCATGACAAGGTTCAAAGCTAAAGTTCATGCCATTATGGATGTTCAGGCGGAAAAGCTTGCCCAATATGGTAAAATTAGAACCTCAAGTAAAGGCGGTTTTCAGGTCACTCACAGTGATGGAACTCAGCGTATTGTTCGCAGGCGTGATACAATGCCTGTTTGGGATGAGAAAGCAACTAAGGGAGTTGAATTGATAAAAGCCTTTTTAGGAGATGTAATTAAAAAAAGAGATGTGGAGTTGTATGAGATACTGATAAAGTTTTTGGAGAAAAACAAAAAGGGAGACATGGAATACGCAAAAGTGTTTGAACTACTTGAGCATGAGGATAAGTTTACAGATCAGCGATGGCTTGAGGGCTTAAGGCTACTAAAGGAAAGCTTTAAATCTGGTTTCAAAGGATATGCCTACGAATTTAAAACACTTGCTGCCAGTGGCAAATTTGAAAGTCTTGCCCTTAACTTCTATAACCTGTAATCATGGCAAAATCAACTAATCTGCTATGTGACAGGATCGTTTGCGGGATGGTTGCAGTGATCCTGTTCATTCTAATCTACTCATCAATTAAATTTTAAGCAATGTATCAAAACTATATTATGGCACTTGTGCTAGTTGTATTCTATCCGGTGCTTATTGCAGGTGTTCTGTACGCCTCATATAAATTTTTAACTCTAGAATTTTTAAAGCTTAGTCCTCTTAACGATAAGCATCAAAATGTTGTTCTGGTAATCATGTCAATGATCTGTCTGGTGATCCTGATTGGCTTCGTAAAATATCGGTTCGTATGAAAAGGAATGAAGCCACCACGATCAGTAAGCTGCAGGTTGGAGATCGGTTTTATAAACAAACTGATAAAAGCAAAGAATCTCATCAAGTGATGGATCCAGAGATCCAGATCAGAACTAAAAGCCAGCACTTTTTTATTTGTCCAGTCGTGGCACTGGATGGGAATTTTGTATCTCAAAAGACAAAGCCAATCTCTGGAAACATAGATGTAATTTATTTAAGAAACGTAAACGAAACAATTCAATGAGGCTCTTAAAAAATGTCGGTACCAGATCGGTGCTTTATGGAGCTCACTGTTTCTTTATCCATCCGTTTTATGTGGCTCTGGCATGGAAACAACTTTATGGGTTCCCTTGGGATCCTCGTTTATGGTTCGCCTTTTTTGTGCATGACCTTGGATATCTAGGAAAGCCCAATATGGATGGTGATCAAGGAGAGCTACATCCATACAGAGGTGCTTTTATTATGGGTGCTTTATTTGGTAAAAGCTGGTTTGAATTTACTCTCTATCATTCCAGATTCGTTGCAAAGCGTAACGGAGCTCAATACTCTAGACTTTGTGTAGCTGATAAGCTTTCTTTTCAACTGACTCCACGATGGTTATATCTTCCAATGGTTAATTGGACAGGCGAAATTCAAGAATATATGGAACTAGCTGGGAAAGGTAAATATGCTGGGGAAAAACGCTCTGCAGGATCTCAACTGGAATGGCATCAAGGAGTGGCTCATTATATGAATAGGTGGGTGGATGAGCACAAAGATTTAAAAATAGATAACTGGACAAATCCAGAAATAAACAGAACGAATAATTTATAAAAATCAAACGAATATGAAAACAACAATCAACATCAACGGTGAGAATGTAGAAATCATTTTAACCCCTCAGCAGATCGAAACGATCAAACAGCATTCCGTGCCAATTATGGAACGTATCACCACGCTTGAAGCTGCTTTAGCTTACAATGGCAAAACGCAAGAACGCTTCGATTGGGAAACGGAACGTGACACTGATCAGCAGAAAGCAACTAAGGAGCTTGAAGAGATTGCTCTTGCTTTGAGAGAAGGAAAAGAGCTTGAGATGGGAGCTAGATGGTATTACCCTTGGATGCGTAAGCCCGTTGCGGCTGGTTCGGGGTCTCGGTTCTCGTACGACGGCTACGACTACGTCAGCGACGACTCGGATGTCGGTGCCCGCCTTTCTGTCGATACCTCTGAGAAAGCTATCTATATGGGCAAACAATTCCCTAGCATTTACACAAGACACTTATCACCTAAAAATTAATACAATGAACAATCAAGAACAAGGAGTATCATTTGAAGCCGCTTGCCAGTGGCACAAAAAAGTAAACGGAAAGGACTATTCAGCTCTTCCAATAGTGGACCATCTTCCGGTAGACATGCAAAAGCCTGTCGTCTCACAATATAAGCTTTGGGTGATCGCGGCAGCACTCAGAGAAAACAAGAAATTAAAGAGAGGCTATTACCCTTGGTTCTGGATAGATCGTGCTGGTTCGGGGTCTCGGTTCTCGTGCAACGCCTACGACTACGCCATCGTCATCTCGTTTGTCGGTGCCCGCCTCGAATATCCCGATCGCGAAACAGCGGAGTACGCTGCAAAACAACATGAGGAGCTTTACAAAGATGTTTTTGTGATTCCTGAAGACTAAAAAACTAGGGTTGTGTGCTGCAAGCTGGTTCAGGGTCTCGGTTCTCGTACAACGACTACGACTACGACAACGACAACTCGAATGTCAGTGCCCACATTTGCAAACAACAATATTCCCAGCACAGACCTTGTCTCTTGACAAAAAATAACTAACGACAACTTAAAGGGTACTGGTAACCGAAAGGCGAATGTGACCTACGAAGCAAAGGCTAAATGAAAAGGTTAAACTACATATACGACGATTTTTGCAGCATTGAAAACTTGCTGCTCGCTGATAGAATTGCCCGAAAGGGCAAATCTAAACAGTCAGGAATCATCAGCTTTGATAAAGACCATGATCAGAACATAGCCGATATCTATAAGGAGCTTGTTAACAAGACTTATAAAACCTCAGAATACACTACCCGGACAATCTATGAAAGAAAGCCCAGGGTAATATCAATACTTCCATACCGTGACCGTATTGTACAACATGCAGCCATGAACCAACTGGAAAAACTATTCGTTTCCACGTTCACAGCTGACACCTATAGTTGTATTAAAGGTCAAGGTGTACACGCCGCGAGTAAGTCCCTTAGCAAAGTGCTGAGGCGGGTCAAGGGAACAAAGTTCTGTCTGCAACTGGATATCAAAAAGTTCTACCCTAACATTGATCATGATATCCTGAAAAGCCTCTTGGCTCGCAAGATCAAGGACAAGGAAATGTTGTGGCTGCTATATGGCATAATCGACAGTGCTCCTGGCTTACCCATTGGCAACTACCTCAGTCAATACTTTGCCAATTTCTACCTGACCTATTTCGATCACTGGATCAAAGAGGTATTGAGCGTAAAGAATTACTGGAGATATGCCGACGATATGGTGATCCTTTCTGACAGTAAGGAAGAATTGCACGCCTTACTAGCTAAAATCAAGGAATACTTAGCCGTCAACCTGAAACTAACAGTAAAGGGAAATCATAGAGTTTTTCCTATTGAAAAGATAGGGATCGATTTTGTAGGCTATGTTCACTTCCATACTCACAAATTACTTAGAAAATCAATTAAACAAGCCTTTGCCCGTGTTCTGGCCAGAAGAAAGAAAGCTAACAATCCGGAAACCTTCAAGCCATCTATAGACGCCTACCTAGGCTGGGCAAAGCATTCCAATTCAACGCACCTAATTAAAAAATTAATGCCTCATGAATCAGATAAAATCATTCAGCGATTTCAACTTACAGGCAAAGGCCAGATTTAACGGAAAAAAAATTCCAATTGAAGAGCTGGTAGGCAACCTGATAACAGTAAAAGGATACAAAATTGAACCCTCAATAAGATATAAAGAAAAAGGAAACGGAATGATGCTCACGCTACAAATCGAATATAACGAGACTGAAAGGATTCTATTTACCGGATCGGTAATACTTCAGGAACAATGCCTAGATGTCGAAAAAATAGGCGGTTTTCCTTTCACTGCAACAATAATGGCCTTAAAACCACGAGGCTTTAAATTTATATAACATGAAAACATACAATAAATACGCACAATTCTTTGCTATTATTAAAAAGATTGGCAGAGACAAAGATGAAGTAATCTGGGAATTTACATCTGAGCGACTAGATGAAAACGGTCAACCAGGTAATAGTCTTGCAACGAAATCCCTTAGCGCATTAACAGAGTGGGAATATGCAGAGCTCTTAAGGAGACTGCAGCGATTCAATGAGTTTCCTCCCGGTGATGATATGCGAAAATCAATTATTGCCACCTGCAGAAATATGCGTTGGGAAACTCGCTTACCAAATGGTCAACTGGTTGCTGATATGGCAAGGATCAATAACTGGTGCAAGTATTCTGAAAGATCTCCATTTAAAAAGCCTTTAATTGATCATACAGAGCCAGAGTTACAAAAGCTTGTATCGGTAATGAAAAAGATCTATCAATGGTATTTAACAGCAAATTAATATGACTAATACTTATATTCTAAATCATGACAAGCTTGCAGAGAGCATAGAAGTCTGTTATACTAATGGTCTCTTAGAAGTTGTTACATTGCCAGCTAAGTATCCAGTGACTATCAAACAGTATCAGATGTTTTTGCAGCATCTACCAATGTCAGAGGAGCTACTTGAGCCAAATATGGGATTGATAAAGATTCGGATCTCAGCACCTAGTAAGACTTACGATAAAATAAAGCTGTTTTGCGATAAATATCTGCAGCACAAAAACAACTTAAAATACAAGGTGATGCCAAAGGATACCGGAAAGATAAAACTGGTGCCTGTAGACGCTGAACGTCTGGATAGATACTTCAATTCCACGGCCTTTGAAATTGTTGGTAAAGATGGAAAAGGAAAGCATTCCATAAGTAACTACGTTGATAACTTCAATCAGCTAGAGCAAGAAATACATGCTCCGGTAAAAAGTAAACATCCAGATTTCTGGAATGAGAAATATGAAATAGGATTAAAGACCCAACAGGAGGTAAATGAATATTGGGCACATCTTAGGAGTAAAAACCTTGCGCCAAAGAAAGATCCTGTAGGTCGTACTATTGAATGGATTGCTGTTGATAGAATTTATTAAGTAATAATATATATTTGAAAATGAAAACATCTGAATTTAACAAACTCTCAAAAGAAGAAAAAAGTAAAGTAAATTTTAAGGACATGCCAGCATTAAACAAGTTTGCAGCTCGGCTCTTCTTCATCTGCCTTGCACTATTTGTAATTCTTGTAGTATTCCTAATTTGTATACCTAATACAGAGACTAAAGACATCGGTCCAAAAATGCCATCTTCTAGCGAGGCTTATTCTACTGCACAAATTTTTGTGAAAAGAAATCTTAAGTCACCGAAATCAGCAGATTTTTCATATACTGATTATGTAGTTAAGCACTACGTAGACAGCACTTATGAATGCTCGTCATATGTAGATGCAAAAAATTCTTTTAATGCGGAGATTAGGAGTCAATGGTATGTAAAAATGAAATATCATGGTGATACCAAATGGACTCTTTTGAGTATTAGAATTAACTAAATTGTTAATAACTGCACTCATAAGTTTTTTAGCTACTCAAATTAGCAATTCATATTTTTGAGAGACCAAACTAACTGAATGCGTAACACCTCTCTCCTTGAAGCAAGGGATTCCAAAATATTAGTTCGTTATACTGAAATGTACTATGTCCTCTTAATGAGGGATGAGGAGATCTATAAAATATTAGAGCTTGAGTTTTATCTCCGGGCTAAGACCATATATGAGATTGTACTTAGGAAAAGCAGAGTTGCTGCAGTCAGCTTTGAGGAGGAAAAAGAATTATTGACAGCATAAAAACAGAGATAACGACCCGATGCAGGCAGCCCCTTACAAATTGTAAGGGGCTTTTTTTATATCAAAAATGTTTTATTTTCTGAATCCGGAACTGGTCGGGAACTTTCTTTTTTGTATTCCACAATCAGATCCGGATCTACATCAATAAAGTTTCGGGTTTCATCGGTAATACCATCAAAAATGGTGACAGCGTACTCCATTGTAGAGGTGATGATCATGTCTTGCTCAGCATCCTCAGCATCACGGATCCTTGACATCGGACTCATCAAATCCTTAATTGCATATCCCTGCAGTAATTTATGGATCACATCCTCTGTGAACTCCCAGAACTGCAGTGCTAGCTCCTGATTTAGTGATCCGGTAAAAGAATTGGCATAATTCTCAAAATAGACCTCAATACGGATGCTTCCCATACCTTTCTGCACTCCTTTACCAATTGTTTCCCAATCAAAGTCAAGGAACGAAATTAATACTGTAGGCAGTGGCAACGCAAAAGCAGTTGCTGGATCAGTAAATTGTCCCATCTGCTTATCTACCCATTTTAAATTGGGTAACCCATCAGGGAGATTTGTAGCGTTAAGCATCAGGTAATCTCCTAGTGCTTTGAATATGTCTTTTTTAACAGCCATTATATATTTAATAATTTAGTTATTTCTTTCTCCATGTAAGTGACTAGCTGCCTTTCTAAGGTTGCGCTGTCTCCGATAAACTGTCTTTTCGGAATCTTAATCTTAGTCTCTTTGGTTATTGCCATACTAAGCCACATTTTGGCAAGATTGGGAACATCATCAGGTTTCATGCCTTTCACTCCGCCACCTGCCTTGTAATACATTGCCCAGAAATACCTTCTCATTTTTGGAGTGATTGGAATCTCTCCACCCTCGTTTTGTATTTCTGCGTATTTGATAGCTTCATCAACGCTAATCAAAGCTCCTCTGCTATTAGCTCTCATAATCCTAATCCCACGCCTCAGTACGCCCTTATCAATCAACACGTTTCGGCCCGTATTTCTTGAGCCCCCTTTTCTTGCAGGCCATTTCACTAAGCTCTTATCTGTAAAGCCCTGGTTACGGAAACTATTCTTAAAAAATGCCAAAGCCTTGCCTGCAGATCCTTGAATAATTCGGACTCTCCCGGCTTTCAAATTCTCAAGCAGTTTATCCATTTCATCAGCATGTCTGTTTTTCATAATCAAAATTTAATTTTGCGATCATAAGCAGCTATTGTCCGGTACCAGCTGGATATCTGGCGCCGGTACAAAACTTAATTCTGTTAGTCACTGCTGAGAGCCAGTTCACTATCATGTACCATGCCTACGAAAAGCTCAGTAATTTGTCTTTTAATATCAGCTGCACTTGCTCCCTGCAGATTGGTTGTTGCAATAGTTAAGTTTTCTACCAACTTGCCAATTGATACGCTAACGTTTCTGGTTTGCTTTGAGCTGGACACGCTTGTATTTGCAGATCCTGTTGTACTCGCTCCTGAAATTGACGTTGGTTTAGTTTTAGCGGTTGGTACAAGTTTATCAATTGTTGTTTTCTGAGTCTCCGCAAGCTCATCAGCTTTTGATTTTGCTTTGCTTTGATCAAAACCCTTATTAAAAGCATTTTGAATTCCACCGCCCAAAATCTTCTCGGTGACCAGAGCTGTTTCTGCAACGCCCTTAAGAAACATGTCTTTATCGAAAGTGAGTGCTCCTACAATTGTTCGGCCTACACCCATAAATACCTCCCCTAAGATCTTTCCGACTTCAATCAGCCCATCAATACCAGCTCTGAATGTTTCTGACTTTCTGTAGGCTATTACTAAACCACCTATTAGCAGGCCTATACCTGCTACGATCAATCCGACTGGATTTGCTGTCATTGCTGCATTAAGTGCCCATTGCGCTGCAGTCATTATTGCCATCGGTACCTGAGTAGCGTAAAGATATCCCTGATATAACAAATAGGCTCCGGCCATTACGCCCACTACCTCCGATACAATTCCAATAACTTCAATATTTGCCTTAAACCAGTCAACGCTTTCCTGCATTAGTACAATCCCTTGAGACTGCATGTCAAGATAAGTGTCCAATACTGGTTCCAGATCATTGCCCAAACGATCTTTGAATTGAGTCATCATGTCATTGTTGTTGCTCTGCTTACCTATATATGTATCAGACATTGCTGCCATAGATCCATAAATACCCGGTAACTTACCAAGGCTTAGTAAATAATCCTCTGTAGCTTTTTGGGAGAACTTCATTGTTTTAGCAACTCCGTTGTAGGTAAACGTCACATTGTCTCCGCTTTTACTTGCCCTTATCCCAAATTCTTTTAAACGCTCAAATTCGCCTGTTTGAGCATCTATGATTGCTTCACTAAATTGATCAACGCTTTTCATCTTAGCTGCAGCGATATCGCCCAAAAGCCCCATCTTTTCAATGGTCGGATTAAAGCCGGATCCTTGCAGTTTGATAAAGCTCTCAGTTAGTTGGTCCACCTCAAAAGGAGTTTTTGCTGCAAACGCTTTGATATCCTCAAATACCTGAGCTCCTGCATCACCTAAGGAATTTTCCAGTAAGTTTTCAAATCCCTGAAATTGTCCACGAACGGCAATTAAATCATCCGCTAAACTTTTCACCCCTATAGCAGCAAAAGCTCCAGCAATCAAACCTCCAACTTTACCAGCTGTAGATCCAAGCCCCTGAAATTTATTGTCTGCACTTTCCACTGCAGCATCCAGGCCACCAAGCTCTGATCTGGCAGCGCGTGTGCCAGAAACTGAGCCCTCCCTGAGGTTAATTAAGTAGTCTAATCCTTTAGGCATTGGAGTGTTATTTGATATATTAAAATTTTATCGTTATTTTGTATACTTATGACTGGAAAACAGCTTTTTAGCGATCTAACAGAACGTGACTTCTCAGGCAGTGCAGCCGATGAGTACGCCCAATTATTGCAAACTATTGCCGGAGACATCGGTGATGATATATATCCACTTTTAGAACGAGCAGAAAGCCAGGGTAAAAAGCTTGCTGTTAAAGATCTTTTAGCCGATGAGATCATACTAGAGAACGTGATTCTTAAATGAGTCAACCATGCTCACCATCTCATCAAATAAATCTGGCATAACCTGCTTAAACACTTCGTTTCCAATAAACTTATTTTCAAAGGCATGAGCAATGAACTCGGCCTGCTTATTACCTGGTCTCCTGAAATACGTTTTGGTGTGACCCCACCCATAATTGGTATTAAGAGACATTATAGTATCAGCAACTTTTGTTACCTGAGCACGAACACCCATATCAGAAGTTGAATGATGCCTCCTCATCAGATCCTCTGATATTTTTCCAAATTCTACACTATATTTTTTGATAGCGGATTTCATAGTATTATTCACTACAGGCAGTTTCGTAAATCCATTCTGCTCATCTGCAGCATGACCAAACTCATGATAAACAACGGCCTCACTACTATACTTGCTTTGTGTTTTCAATTTGGATATATCAAGGTTAACCTTGTTTAAATGTGGAGCATAATGTGATCCGCCTCTCTTAAGGCTGAGCTCCGTATCCTTGCTTAGGTAATCGAAAACTCCCTTATCAATCTTTACATCCATCTTGCTCTCATATTCGCTGAGATTGGCTGGAATAAAGTTGCTTTTTGATTCTGGCAATATATCAGCTACCTGCTTATTTATGATAGCTGCTGTCTTTTTATCGACATCGAAATAAGGATGATCTTTTGAAAATACGTCTCCGGTCTTACCTACGTTTGTCTGGAATAGTCTTGGGATCGATGGTAGGTTCTCATTTTTTCCAAGCACTCCACTTTGTCTCTGCCTATCAACAAAATCATCAATAGGTATGACATCTTCCTCATCACCTGGTTGTGTATCACACCTGCATCCCCAACCTAAAGGAGTCATATGAGTATCCCAAAACGGATCATTGATGTTTAATGTTAAACCATCGTACGCTGCATGTTCAGACCTTACCCTGTTATCTCCTGCAGTAATAAAGGTAATGACAGAAATACCATTCCGCTGATAGCTATGCCACGTTGCTGCACTTTGTCCGGATGCAATTGCATTTCCGTGCTCTGCCTGAGCATATAGCTCGTTGTAGGTTTCATCAATCTGTTTGATGTCCTGAAAAAAAGAGTTGAAATCTTTATAACCTCCTTTTCCATCCAATAGCAAGCCATTTGCTTCTTTAAGCTCAGCGTGATTTTTGAAGCCGGAAAAAGTGTAAATATTCTTTTTAACCTGCTCTACAAATGTCCGTTCCTCTGCAGAGAGACCCTCGCGATCGAAATCTTTCCCGTAGCCATCCGAAAAGGTTTTAAAAAGCTGCTTAGCTATCTTTTTAACCATGCCGGGATCAATTTGTCCTTGCTCAAGATTACCCTCATAAATAAGCTTCGCAACCCTTTTCAATTCCGGCTCTAAACCCTCAGTTTTTACATTGAGAGTCATCCGTTGCAGGTGCCTACACATTTTGGCCTCCATACATCTCAGCAATTCCGGCATGTAATTTTAGGATCCACTTTGTAGTAAGCTCTTTCTTCTTTTCGGCTTCCTGTTGCTTTTTAAGCTCTTTAGCCTCAGTTTCCTTTTTTAGCTTTTCGGCTTCTAGATCTGGATTGTCTTTTGGTGCTGCAGCTGCTTTGAGTCCTACTATTTTCACTCCTAAGCGGTTACTTACCTCCTCCGCATCTAACTGGAAGCCCATCTCATCAACTGCCTTAAAGATTTCAAGCAATCCCTTTACATCCTCAGGGACATCCCATTCAAACTGATCACCCTCATCAAATGGATAGCCGTACTTTGTTCGGAGCAATTCAATTAGTGTATTTACCTCATAGGTGATAAACTTCTCATCGTATTTACGGATCTCTGAGGCTACGTCCTGATGTACCTCAGCTTGAGACTTGCTGGATCCATCCATACTGGTCATTGTTTGACCGCTGAATAAAATTGCAAGTCCCTCGTGAGCACAGCCGATCATCTCATAAAAAACTTTATAAGCATCTTGCTTTGCGTTCTCTTTGATCTCAATTTCGGTACCATCAGGGAATACACCATAAGCAGAGGTACCCATGTCTTTAACCCAATCCTCAATCTCTGCTATTACTCTAGGATCTTGAGAGGCCGTCTTAGCAATCCTGATCGGGATCCCAAAAATCTCCGCAAACTGATCCCAATTTTGCCAGGCGTGCTTTTTCATGATCCAGAGCGGAACGGCCATATTAAGCAAGCCCAGATCATCGGTTTCACCAATTGGCAAGTAATAATATTTCAAAGGCTCTGCAGTAAAGTCTTGCCCAATAAAATCACTATCCCATGTTTTGATAAAGCCTTTTTCCTGCAACACGTGTTTGCGGTCTACCAGCTCTAACTTTTGTATTTCTGCAGTGGATCCGTTCATCTGGATCTCTTTCATAAATACCAGAGAGAATCCAAAGAATATGGATTCCAATGAATATTTTATGAAATTGTCAAACCATCGCTTTTTAAAGAATTTTGCTTTTTCGACATCCTTATCCCCGTTTGCATTGACAATTTTGAAAGCTCGGTTCATTACCGGCAGGATTCTGTGATTATACATTTGCCCATGTATAAATTCGTCGAGCTTCATATCTTCATAAATATCCAGCAATCTCCCACGTTGCGGAAAGTCAGGACTCAAAGCTGATTGCCTCGCAGCAATCCAGTCAGTAATCTCCTTAGCATAGAGGCTCCTTTGCTGCTTAACGATTTGCACCATTACCGCTCCGGGATCTTTAGATAAAGCCTTTTTTAAATTAGGATCCGCCTTAAGATTAATAGTTGAAGTGTGGACTACTTTACTTGCTTTTGTGCGAGCTGGGGCCTTAATATTTTGTTTCATTGAATAGCTTTTTAACGGGCGTTTAAACGGAGATTAATACCTTTTGAAATATTTGGGATTGGATCCCAGCTTAAGTGTTGGCGTACTGTCTCCAACTGTAATTTTTGGAAAGTCTGGATCCAGTTCTCCACCATTGATCTTGTTCATCCAGGATACAGCATCATTGTATCTTTTTTCAACTTTGGCAGGTGTGGCTCTGGTTACAACACTGGTATGCAAATGGTATAATACCACATCAATCATCCTCATGACTAAATCCATTGGCCTTGATGATCCAGCGTAACCGAAAAGTAATGGCAGGTCATACCCGCGAGGTCTTAAATATGCAGATATTTCTGCCTGAGCCATTTGCTCCGCTTCATCCAGACTGGTGTCTGTTTGCGTTAATATCGCTCTTATCTCCGCTCGGATCTGAACGCTGTAATCTTGTTCTACTAAAAATGCCATTATGTGGTATGTTGCTGGTTAAACTTTTTCAATTCAAGCCTTAGAGTGCGGAGCTCGTTGGATAGCTTGTTTTTCTCCTCCAACTCCGTATAATATTTATCCCGCCAATTATCTACCTCGACCTTTAGCTTTTTAATTTCTTCATTATTGGAGTTGACATTTTCCTGCAGCTGTTTTACCAGCATCAAAATATATTCGCTCTCCTCTTTCTTGCTCATCTTAAAGCGTGAAAGTATTGCAACGGCTATCCCCCCTGAGAAAAATGTGCCTATTGCTCCTAAAATCATTGTGATCGTTACCATCTTTGTTTTTTTGGGCTTCCTATTTTCGGTTTCCAGTTTACATCTGGTTGATGATTATCTATCAGGTTCCATGCTCCCTGATCGGCATCGGGACTGTCATCCGCACCTTTGTATCCAGGCTCAATTCCTTTGAGCTGATTATTCCCCTCAATCATATCAGCATCGTGCATCTCATCCAGGTTATAATAGATTTCATTATTTGTGTATGATGGGTGCATTTTCATGATGCGGACATACTTGTTTTCTTTGCTGGTAGTGTCCACCATCAAAGCCAGCTGCTTTTTACCTGCCTTTTTTCTTTTTTTATTATGTGCCTTTAATGCATCCTGGATCGGCCTGTTAAAAAATTGCTTTTCTACATACCAGAGCACGCCAACGCCACCAGGTAATTTGTCCTCATAGGCACTCATAAAATCGTACACCTCGTTTAGATCTGTACGGCGGACAAAGGATTTTAAACAGTGCTTATGCCAATCTCCTCCGGGAGTTGTCTTACCACCCCAAACCCTGCAGGCCTTATAATCTGAGGTTGGATTGTTTTCAAAACTCGGATCTAGGTATCCTATGATGATTTCATAGTCATGGAGCCTGCGCATTTTAATCCAGTTGATCAGCTTATCAGTAAAAATGGTGCCCTCGATATTGTTTTCATGCATCATCTCCTTGCGCCCGATCGCATTACCTACTTTGGCGATCTTATTCATGATTTGCTCATAGGTGTATCTTGCCCATGCAGTGGTTTTAGTCCGCTCGTTAACAGCAAATATTTTAGAGTGAAAGATGCCTTTGCGTTTTGGGGCTCCCGGTTTGGTGTCTCCGACAATGTGAGCAAGTACAGACTGGTGATGGATCCTGTTTCCGGCAATTACCAGCGTACCCCCATTTTTGGTTTCTAGGCCAAAGAACAAAGCTCCCAGGATCCGCTTAACAATATCCATCACACGTTTTTGATTGTTGACCAGCTGGTCATCATCAACGTCATCACATACGGCATAATTAGGACGTTTCTCTCCTTTACGGGCTCCACGTGGAGACTGATCACGGCCAATTGCTAAGAACCTGATTCCGCTCTTTGTAGTAAAGTCACCATCCGCCCAATCACCGAAATTGAATTGCTCTCCAAAGTCATGTATAAATAAGTCATTATACTGCAGCTGTGCCTGTATGTCAGATAATAATGTACATGCATCCTCCTCGTTTTTACCCATCAGGATCATCCCGTTCAGCTTGCCATTGGCAAGCATCCACATCGGAATCAAGACACAGGCGTGAACGGATTTAGCGTGCTCACGTGGCCACTCTAAAACCGCAATTAAGTTCGGATCATCTGTAGGCCGTTTGTCTACGCAAATTCTTACTGCAGCTTCTATCTGGAAAGGAGCACATTGACTTGTGCCCCCATCAGTATAAATTTTAAAATAGGTTTGTACAAAAAAGTCGTAATCACCTAACGCCTTTTTTTTACGCTTTTCCTGATCTGCTTTTGTCTCAAACGGATTTATCCCGCTACTTGCTTGTAGCTGGGTGCAAAACCTTTTCCAGCGATCGTTTTGCTCTTTTGTAATATTAGCCATTGCGTCCTTTTCGGTTGGTGCGCACGGATCTGTTACCTGAGAAATATTTGCCGTTGTTGATTACTGCGGTTAACGGAGCTCTGCAATCATAATATTTGATTGTTACAAATTGCTCCTCATTAGGGACGAAAGAATTACGGCCACGTTCGATTAGTCTTTTAAATAGTCTAAGCACGTTCGCTCCCTTTCTCTGTAATAAAAGCCTGTTGTAAAAGATTGATTTTTTTAGCCAGCTCCGGATCTTTACCGAATGCCCATGCACAGAACTCCTCTGCACAGTTGATATGCTGGCTCAGCGTTACCTTTTTATTAGAGAGGTAATCAATTGACTTTGCAAGCTTGATCAGCTTATCTGCATCTACATCATCACCACCTGCAGATACCAGTTTATCCGCTTTGAGGTAAAGTTTGCTAACTAGACTATTTGAAGTAATAGTCTGAGCACCTTTAAGAGCTTCCCAACCGCCTTTGTCTTTATTATCCTTAAAGGTCTTTTCAGTCCATCCGACAATCTCACAAATTTTCTTTTGGTTCAAATTGGTATTGACATACATGTCAAATGCCCTGGCTCTTTTTTCCTCAGGACTTGCCCCTGGTGTGACTTGCTTTTTTGCTGCTGGTTTAGCCTTTGCTTTTACGCTCATATTGATACATAAATCGTGGTGATTCATGCAAATGTGCAGTAAAGAAGATCCTTTTTTAAGCGTCAATTCCGAGCATCAGACAGTGCTCACTTTCAATAGGTTAAATGTTTCCAGTGATGGGAAAAGCGGTTTTGAAACGGCTTTTTTCCTGCACACTTTTGGGTTCCAACACGGAAATATTTAAGCAATAAATGAAGAAAAGCACCAAAGTTTTTAAAGTTTCAGATCCCTCTCAGAACGTTTACGGAATGACTGTGAGGACATCAGGAATTCAAACCGCGAATTTCATTGCAAATCCTACCTGTCTGCTCAATCATGACTACAATATCATATTAGGATTGTGGGAAGACTTGACAATCAAAGGGAAAGATTTGACAGCGGTTCCGGTTCTTGATGATGATGATCCAGAGGCATTAAAATACTATGGTAAAGTTGAAAGGGACCTATTAAAGGGTGCAAGCATCGGAATTATCCCGCTTGCAGTTGAGGGTGAAGAAATCACCAAATGTGAACTCCTTGAAATTTCGCTTACTCCGGTACCCGCAAACAGAAATGCTCTGGTAATCTATTCAGCTGACAGAGTCGCTTTAAATGTGGATGAGGCCAAAGCTTATATGCTTTCCGTTGACAAATCAGCACCACCAAAATCAAAAAAAAAAATGAATGAAAAATTAAGAACGGCTTTGATGCTCCTGTGTGTGCAATCTGGCCTGACTCTGGTATTGTCTGCTGATACAGCTGATGACGCTATTGTCGAAGCAATTCAGAAAGTAGGCGCAAAAGTTACCAGCCTTTCACTTTCAAATACCCAGTTAAAGGCTACTAATGACCAGTACAAGCTTGATGCTGATGCAGTTCAACTAAGCACAAACACTGCAATGGTTGACAAAGCGATTGAGGATAAAGTTATCACAGCTGATGCTAAACAAAGCTGGTTAAACCTTGCTGCAGTAAGTCCAGAACTTGCTAAAACAACCCTCGCAGGATTAAAGCCAGTCACTCTATCTGTGATACCTGGTGCTGAGGACGCTGAAAAGAAAAACGAGGAAACTAAAGGCCGTGATGCCTGGACATTCCAAGAATGGCAAAAAAATGATGGCATTGGCTTAAGTGCTATGCAGTCGGGAGATCCTGAAAAGTTTATGAAGCTTTTTAGCGCATTTAGTATGTCACTTAAAGCTCAGGGAGCAATCGCTTAACTAACCCAAATCAAACAAACCAAAAAACAAGAATGAAGACTTTAATTCATAATACCGTAGCAATTCTCTTTAACGCATGCGTGGGAGCCATCTTTGCACTTTTGATCGGAGGCACTCCTTTGGTCTATGCTATTGCAGCAAATGTTTTAATGTTTGGCCTGGCAATGGTTAAACAATTATATACCGGAAAGCCAATTTTCTTTAAAGGCTTAGCCCTGGCAGGTCTATTAAAAGAGATCTGGATCGGGAAGTTAATGGAGCTATTCTACCCTAAAGGTGAGTGGTTACTTGAAAGTGAGGACATGAGTATGTGGGTTGATAATAACATGATCAACCTTGCAGACATGGGTGCTGATCCAAATGTGTTAGTCAACAACACGACTTATCCAATCGCAATTACTGAGCGTACGGATGGTGCAATTGCTTTACCGCTTGATTACTTTGATACAGAAAATACTGTAGTAAGGAATGCAACATCCATACAGTTAGCTTACAATAAGTTAGAAAGCGTTGTAAGACAGCATAGAAACGCTATGCGTAAAAAGAACTTAGCTAAAGCTGCTCATGCATACGGCCCATCAGCAAACGGAACCTATAAGCCAGTTCTTGAAATCGGTGCAAGTATCATTGATACGTTTATTGATATGGAGGCTAGGTTTAACGAGCTTGAGGTTGATCAAGACGGTAGAATTTGTTTATTGTTGCCAGCTCACAAAGCTAAGCTAAGAAAAGAGGACAAAGCATTGTATAAGGACATATTTGGTGCCAATGGAACCAAGATGCTTTATTCATTCAAAATGTATGATTGTACTCAAACACCTGTTTATGATGGTGCCACTAAAATTAAAAAAGCATTCGGTGCAGCCGGAGCTGGCGGTGATATTAAATCATCTCTATTCTACAGCAAATTTGAGGTAATGCGTGCAGAGGGTCAATACGATATGTTTTCAAGATTGAAAGATCCAGAGGCACGTGGTGATATCATAGGTTTCCAAAAAAGATTCTTAGCGATGCCTATCCGTGATAAATATATCGGTGCTGCCATCGGAAACTAATTAACCAACCATCAAACCGAATAACCCAACAACTAGGCAAACAGCTTCCTTAATTGGCAGCTGTTTCCTATCGGGTTACCAATCTTAGACAGATGTCAAAATCAACCACACGTTACCAGGCAGCTCAGGCATGTTTGGATTATAATCAAACCTTTGCTCAGGTATATGTAAGCTCTGATCTACAATGCTTTCAACATAAAGGTGATGCTGTAAATCATGCAATTAGTTTGGATAACACCTCACTTGAGGAATTTAAAAGAGATGAGGATTTGGATGATAAAGATCCAGCTCCGATAAAATTAACTGCAGAGGCAACTATTGCATTAATCTTCGCTGCTTTGAGTGAAGAGGAGATCGTGACTTTTTTAGGCGAAGATACGCGCAAAACCGTTTTGGCAGCAGCTGAAAAGCAAAGAGCCATTCTAAAGCAAAAAGCATTGGATGATCAGGCAGATGAGGCAGACAAAGCTCATAAGGAGCGTGACAGTGCCAATCCTGGTGGCCAAAAAACTACAGAGGATAGTGAAAATCAAGATCCAGCCTAATCATGGAGCTTTTAATGCATAGAAAATGGCTTACCGATCTAACCAGCGTCTCTGAACTACTGGTTAATGGTAAGTCATTTACCACACCAATCTATGTCCTTGAGGATACAGATCGCGGGCTCCATAGCTCAATGAGGTTAAGCCAGATTAAAGCGATTAAGATCGCTGGTTTAACAGCAATTCCAACAGGTCGTTATCAGATCCTTTTAACCTGGTCACCAAAATACAAGCGCATTATGCCTCAAGTACTCAACGTTCCGGGATACGAGGGTATCAGGATCCACTCCGGCAACTATAGTCAGGATACTGAGGGCTGTTTGCTACCAGGGCTGAGCAAAGCAAAAGATTACGTGGGATCCTCAAAGGATGCCATTAAAATATTAGAGGCACTGTTTAATAAAACGGTGGCTGGTAAAGAAGAAATTTTTATAACAATCACATCATGAAAAAACATCAGGGAGATCTGATAAGGCCGATCATTTTCGGGATCATGTTACTGGCACTTCTTTTCGGAGGCTGCAACATCATTAAGCCTGCAGTAAACAAGTCGAGCATAGACAGCACGACCGTAAATTTAAAGCCTGTTGATGTTCCTGTAAAAGGCGCAAAGGTGAACACCTCGTTAAATGTGGATAGCCTGGTTAAAGATTATACCGCAAAGCGTGTTAAATTCTTAATTGACAGCGCAAATGCTGCTGCAGCTGGGAAGCCGATACCAAAGGCTCCGCAAGCTCCACCTCAAAAATTTACGGATCCTCAAACCAAAGCGGAGCTCACCTATTGGATGGATGCTTATGGGCGTTTGCAAATCGGATGTGAAAGCAAGGATCAAACTGTCAGGATGATGGTCGCGGAAATTGTGAAGCTTACTAAACAGGTTACCGATAAGGTAAGCATCATAAAGGAAACACCTGTCTGGAACTGGATTACCATTGCCATTCTGGGGACCATCTTAGCAATTTCTCTCCTTGTCAATTTTATCACCATTAGAAGAAAATAAATGGCAACTTCAAAAATCACCATTAAAAAAAGAAACGGATCATTAGGTAGGCGTAATCCTAGTACTGATTCTGTTTGTGGCTTGGTCACAACAGGTATAGCAGTTGTTGGAGCGGGATTACTCACTTTAAATACAGCTTATCCAATGAATTCAGTCCGGGATGCTGTTTCAATAGGAATAACACCTGCTTACGATTCAGCAAACAAAGTGCTGATCCATCACCATATAGAACGGTTTTTTTACAGAAATCCATCTGCAACACTTTATCTACTTGTGGCACCTCAAACAAACGCCCTTGCAGATCTAGTGGATCTGACTAAGGCATTTGCAAAAAAGCTCTTAAAGGATCAAAACGGTAAAATAAAATTTGTTGGCATAACACGTAATCCTATAGCGGGATATGAGCCAGTATTAACTACTGGTCTGGATGAGGATGTGCTGGCAGCTATAGCAAAGGCAGAATCATTATATGCTGATGAGTTCAATGTTTTCCGTTATGCAGGATTCTTAATTGAAGGTAGATCTTTCAACGGTACTGCTGCTGCAGCTAAAGATTTAAGAACACTAAACGCTTCCAATGTAAGCGTAACCATTGCTGCAGATCCTGCAATCAGTTCAAAGGATGTCAGGTATGCAGGCTATGCTGCTGTTGGTGATGTTTTGGGGATTATCTCAAAAGCTGCAGTAAGTCAAAATATAGGGGAATTCACTGAAGAATTCAATTTAAGCGATACAGGTAGGGATATTTTTGTTACTGCAGGCTTAAGCTCCGGATTATCACTTGACAATTATAGCGATGCAGATCTTGACATGCTAAATGATAAGGGCTACATCTTTCCAACTACTCAGCCGGGCATTGATGGAATCTATTTGAGTGATAGTCACACTTGTAGCGCATTAGCGGACAATGATTATGCTTACATAGAGAATAACAGGACTGTTGAGAAAGCAATTGCACTGGTAAGACAGGCTTTACTGCCACGTATTAAAAGTCGTATCAAAGTAGATCCGGACACAGGTTTATTGCAGGATGAGGACTTGAAGTCTTTAGAGTCAACTGGTGCTAAAGCACTCGAAGGAATGGAAAAAGATGGGGACATCTCAGGCGGAATTGATTGTTATGTGGATCCAGCTCAGGACGTGCTATCTACATCTTTGATCAACGTGGAAATTACTTTCACTCCGATATCAATCGCTCGACAAATTGTATTATCAATCGGATTTTCAAACCCGTTTAAATCATAATTAAATGCCACAGATAGAAACAAGTATAAACGGAGAGATCTACAGCTGGTCAAGCGTACGGATCAACCTTTTAGGCCGGAACGTAGTAGGATTCAAAGGGATTGACTATAGTGACTCTGAGGAGGTAAAAGGCGTGAAAGGACGCGGGAAAAAGGATATAGGTATTGTAAAGGGAAACTATCAGGCTACAGCTAAGCTCATTCTTGAGATGAGTGAAGTAGAAGCTCTTAACGCTTCGATGCCTAGAGGATCCAGCATCTATGATATCCCTCCATTTAACATCCCTGTATGCTACAAAAACAAGGATAACAGGTTAGTAACACACCTGCTTAAAAATTGCCTTTTTACTTCTCAAAACCGCTCAGGTAAAGCCGGAGAGGTTAAAGAATTTGAGGTTGAGTTACCTCTTTATGTTGGAGAAATTGACTGGAACGCTTAATAATTTAAGAAATGAATAAAAAACAAGTAGCTGCAGCATTGACTGCAAATGGAAATACAGATACTTCTAATGTAATAGTTGAAACAGTTTCGGGCGTTGTTGCGGAAACTGAAAATAAGGAAACTCCTGAAACAATCCATGTTTCTGGTGAATTGCCGGATAATGTTGTTGAAGCCTGGAAAAGAAAATACGGTGATGTTAATGTAGTTACTGTTACAGCTGAGGATGGAACTCATCTTGTAGGTTACTACAAAAAGCCGGATCGAAATATTATCGCAAACTGTGTGAACGATGCCAGTGCAGGTAAAATATTTGAAGCTAGAGAGTTCTTAGCTCAAAACACCTGGTTAGGCGGTGATAAGAGACAGCAGACGGATGATGATGTGGCTATACCGGTTCAAATCGAACTTTGGAGGTCGCTAAATTTTCTAAAGGCGGTGGCGAAGAAATACTAGCCCTTTCCCCTGAGATAAATATCAAAGAGGGCGAGCATCTCCTCCGCAAGATAGATGCACTGCTCAGGTTCCATTTTAAGATAGATCCTGAGCAGTTGACTAACCAACAATATTCAGAAGCCTGGCAACAGTTGCGTTTCGCGTTGAGCTTTGAGGCTCGCAGGGTAACTACAGACAATTCAAGTAAACCAATCAAACTCTAATGCAAACAAACAGTTTTAATCTTATTGAACTATATACCAAAGTTTTTGGGATTAAAGGTGTTCGTTTTGCTATTCCTGCAGAGAGCGAATCCGGAGGTTATGGAAATACGATTGACTATAATACATCAATTGTAACTCTGCCTAGATCAACGAGTCCTCTTAGCATTTTAGGCACTCCAATCTATGAGCAGATCCAGCTGATATCTAGAGGCAAAGAATACCTTTTTCCAGATTGGCCTTTGATTGACATCTCCGCTCATAAAATCATTGTAAAAACAGCTATTAAAACAAAGCCTGGTACCGTAAAGGAATTTATCTCTATGGATGATTACCAGGTGAACATTCGCGGGATTTTGGTAAACTATAATAGTGAGGATTATCCTTATGACTTGGTTAAAGATCTGCATGAAGTTTTCAAGATTGATGAAGAGCTGCAGGTAGTGTCTCCGGTACTAAATCTATTGGATATACATAGCCTGGTAATTGAAGATATCAGGCTCCCTGAGGTTGAGGGCTACAATAATATTCAGCCTTTCGTGCTGCAGTGTTTGAGTGATCGCACGGTGGAGCTGGTAATTAGGGACGCTAAAAAACAGGTTAGAAATATTATCCAGGGCTTATGAAAATTAAGGTGCAATACGGACAGTCCCTCATGGATATCGCAGTGCAACAATACGGATCTGCAGGAGCACTTTGGGATCTGGCTGCAGACAATGGGCATGCCTTGGATGCTGATGTGTTCGCGGGTGATGAACTAGTGATCAGAGACAGCTATCCGGATACGGCCATTCCAATCTATGCAGATTACTTGACTGGCAACAGTATTAAGATAGTAAGCCATCAAGGCGGGAACTTGGAACATATCGAAGTACTGAGCACCAATGATAATGAGATTATTACAGACAATGACCAAAACGGACTAGAAATCTAATGCTGAGTTTAAAAAAGATATATGATCTGATTGCAGGCACCTCTTTACAAGATGCTCACCACATTCCAGTAAGTGAGGGCTATGGCACAGGTAAGGTAAAAAAATACACCATTGCTCAGCTCAAGACATATATAGCTGCTTTTGTTCTGGCTCAGATCTCTGGTATCACAAAAGGTGATAAAGGTGATCAGGGTCCTAGGGGTTTTCAGGGCGGAGCGGGTGAAGTGGGTGGTAAGGGAGAGAAAGGTGACAATGGTGAACGGGGCTACAAGGGAGACAAAGGAGAAAAAGGTTCTGATGGGATCCAAGGGAGAACTGGTGAAAAAGGAGACAAGGGTGCTCAAGGTGACAAAGGTGAGCAAGGTGTACAAGGAGAAAAAGGGGAGAAGGGCGAGCAAGGCGAATCCAGAGGGACTAAGCTTTATTACGATGAAAGTGATCTTGATATCTTGTCTGGTTACTTGAATATTCGACTTGAAGATGAAATCAAGGTAGTTGGACTGGGAGTGTCTTATGCTTATGTAGGTGATGAACCTATCCCAGGAGCCTTTTTTTATCGATCAAACAATACGGTATCAGGCTTCGGCGGTTACATCGGAGCTTCAGGATTAACAATTGAATTAACATTTATATAATTATATGAAACGAATACTATTATTTTTAGTGTTGCTTACCTCCTGCTTATTTGCAGGCGCACAAACAACGGTCAAGCCGAATGGAACCGTAACTATTGCTGGTGGATACCTGAGAAACGCAACAACAGATTCTGTTTATTTTGAGATGGCCGGATCACCTAAAAGGTATTATAACCTTGGTGTTTATGGTAAAATAAATAAGCAGCTTGCAGATAGTTTGGTGAATTACAATAAGTCAATTAAAAGTGCCTATACCGTAGCAACTCTTGCAGAAATGCAATCTTACTCAGGTCAGGCAACGACCATATTTTGGACAGACAGCTTAAGAGGAGGATTATTTAATTACTGGTCTTCGCTGAACAAATCAGATGGTGGTATTTATTTCACGGCAATAGGAAAGGGTTCTGGAGGTTGGCAAAGAGATATTTCAAATGCCCATGGTACGCATGTTAATTGGTTTGGAGCAAAAGGTGACTGGAACCTACTAACTAACACTGGTACCGACAATAGATTGGCGATACAAGCTTGCCTTGATTCTAGGCCAAATAAAAACACCGCAGTAATATTCGACTACGGTGTCTACGGGTCTTCAGATAGTTTAGTAGTTGGCGAAGGGACTTTAATAAAAGGCTTATCCACATTGTGGCCAAAACAATTTTTTGGCGATGGATCAACTATAGTTAATTATAAAAATATGACGGCTATTAAGTTCTATAATAATACGAACGGGTTCGTTACAACACTAGCGGCAGTAAACTACCGTAGCCAGGGAATAAAATTTGAAGGCATTGGAATTTTTGGCACTAGTCGATATAATGGTAAGAAGGGTATAGTGTTACGCAGGACAGAAAACTCAACAATTCCCGTAAAGACAACTGGATTATCTACTACAGAATATGTATACTTTTCCGACTGGGCCGTGGGCGCAGATGGTTCTAATAGTACGGATAGCTGGTACGTAAATTTCTGCCATTTTGCAGATGTAAAAATTGGATTGATTGGCGGTAGTGGTCAGACTTTCATTAATCATTCAGACTTTTTTAAAATAGATAGTATTGGCGGTATATTAAACTCGAGTAGCGAGCCTGACGAAATTGTATCATGCGAGGTGGAAACAAGATTTGCTAATACTGCGGCTTTTATCGTTAATGGTAGAGCTTTGATATCAAACAGTCAGTTTCTTACTAACAAAAGAAGTATAGTATTTAATACTACGGCTGGGAATTCCATTGTTACAGGCAATCACTTCCATATCAACAGTGACGACGATATAACAGTTAATACAGCAAAACACATACAGATACAGGGTAATCATTTTATGAGTGATTACAGTAACAATACTTCTTATAATTACAGTTTTGTATTGGAGCCATTGAATGTAAATCGTCGATTTATTTACGCGACAAATACGAGCGCTCAGATTTCTAATAATTATTTCTCTAAGGGAAATTCCGCATATATTGGTAACCCAGTCGTGATTGATAATTCAACTTTGGCTGCTACTAATAATACATTCATTGGTTTTACCTATCAAGACGAGAGACAATTTAATTATTCCGGGACAAATAATTTCCTTTCTACAGGCACTGCGGGTTCACAGTATGTAGCAAATAAACTTACCGTTGGTTCTACAACTGAACCAACACAGGTAAGTATACAAGGTTCTGGTATAAATGCTGGTATTGGTTTGATACGCAATTTATCAGACGCAACAACATCAAGTAATTTATGGTTTGACAATTCAGGAAATACTTTCAGGATATACTCAGACGCAACTGGTCTGCACTTCAGAACAGGAGGTACAATAGGCAGTGGATCAGGATCTTCATTTCCTTTTGATATTGACCCAACCACAGGGTCTAGTTCATTGGCGTACCGAATGCGTGGAAGTGCTGGCGGTGGATATTATGAACTTGCTGCCCAGTCAGTTAATCCAGCTAATCCAAATGTAGGATTATTAAGAATGTATACGAACTCATCAAGTCAATTGCAATGGGTGAGTAATTCAGGGGTAACTAATTACTTACCAAATCTTAAATTACCATTAATAGGGTTATTAAAAGGTAACAACACAGCTACTGATGTGTCAGTAGCTGTAGCAGGAACTGATTATCTTACTCCTAGTGCATTGTCTGGATATGAGCTACTTTCTAATAAGCAAAACTCTTTAACAGTTGACGGAACAAATACCAAGTACCCAACAGTTACCGCAGTTAATGCAGGGTTAGCGACAAAGGGGCCTGGAACTGTTACTTCTTTAGGAAAAACAGACGGTGTAGGTATTGTTTCCAGTGTGGCCAATCCAACAACAAGTCCAAATCATACAATCGCGGTAGACACAGCAGGCATACGAACGGTAGCCAACTCACGCACTCTTGCCCAAACGCAGACAGCTTTAAATCTTAAACAAAATACGGTAAGCTTAACAACAACTGGAACGAGTGGTGCAGCAACATTTAACCCAGCTACAGGGGTCTTAAATATACCAACCCCATCAGCATCTACAGGAACAGTAACAGGGTTGACCGCCACAAATAATACCGGGCAGACATGGACAATTACTAGCCCTACGACAACTCCAAATCTTTCATTAGCATTAACAAGTGCAGCGGTAGGGTTAGGCAATGTTGAAAATAAGAGCTCAGCAACTATTAGGGGTGAGATTACAAGCGGGAATATTACTACCGGTTTGGGCTTTACCCCTTACAATTCAACCAATCCATCTGGATATATTTCAAGTTATACTGAGACTGATCCTACAGTTCCAGCATATGCGAAATCCTTAACCACATTTAATGCAATAAAGACTAGCACTGATGCCTTATACGAGCCTTTGTTCACGAAAAATACAGCCTTTAATAAAAGTTTTGGAATAGCAGTTGGAACGGTAACTGAAGGAAACGATAGTAGAGTAAATAATGGACAAACAGCATTCAGTTGGGGAAATCACGCAAGCGCAGGATATGTACCATCCACAAGAACAATTACGATAAATGGTGTGACTTATGATCTTTCTGCTAATAGAAGTTGGACTGTCTCTGCTGGATCTGGAACAGTTACATCTTTCGGTAAAGTAGATGGATATGGTATAACATCCAGCATTACCAATGCAACGACTACTCCTATTTATACGGCTGCTGTTGATACCACAAGCGCAACAGGATTAGTTAGCAAATCAAAACTTTCCTCTTATGCTTACACTAAAACCCAAACAGAGGCTAGAGTATTCGGTGTTACAGGACAATCTGAAAGCGGCACTTATACACCAACTATATCGTCAACATCAAATATTACGAGTTCAAGTTCAAATCAATTCACTTGGACTAGGGTTGGAAATATTGTAACTGTTTTTGGTAGAATAGGCATTAACGCCACATCAACTGGTACAGCAGCATTCTATTTGAGCATTCCGTACGGAACTATCCTTTCAAATAATGATCTGAACGGAAATGGAAGTACGCAATCCGACATGGGTACGGGTGTTTATGCTCAAGGTGATTCATCAGGGAATAAGGCTTATGTACAAGTCACTATTACTAACGCTTCATTCGGAAGAGATATACATATATCCTTCCAGTATTTGCATACAAGCTTGTAATTAATCCACTTATATCATGAATAAATCAACTGTTATGTTAGAAACAGAAACAAAATTTGGCTTTGGCAGCATAGCTAAACATGCTCCTAAATGGGTGATACCTAGCCTTGCCCTGGTCATCGGATTAATCAGCATAATCGACTACATGGTATCCGGAGATCCAGGCTTAAGCAACGAAATCAAAATACGAGTTAACCACTATTTAAACGGTTTTACAATGCTAGTTACCTTACTAGCTACGATGGTTGGAGTTGATCTAAAAAGAAAATAAAATGCTTAAGCCTAACGTTCTTATCTCCTTTACTGATCCAACTGGTAAAACTATTGTGGATTTTGATTTTGTGCATAATTGTGTGATTGAAAAAAGCCGTAAAACGTTGACTAACAAATGCACAATTACTTTGCCTCGAAAGATTAAAGCGATTAATGGAGACATTAACGAGTTTTTCAAATCAGGCAGCAAGGTTGAAGTAAAGTTTGGTTACGGTGATGAACTGCGAACCGAATTTACCGGGTACGTTTCTAAGCGGGGTGCAAAGATCCCGATAGATATCTATTGTGAGGATGAAATGTGGAAGTTAAAGCAAAACAGCTTTACAAGGTCATGGAAAAAGGTGAAGCTTAAAGAATTGGTTTCATACATCTATCCTGGCACTGCAAGGGTTGCAGATCTTGAGCTCGGAGGATTTACTATAAAATCGCAAAGCACTGCTCAGGTGCTGGATGCATTAAAGAAATTTTCTTTGCAATGCTATTTCGATAGTGATGGTGTTTTGGTTGTTGATTTTGCCGGATCCCTTACGGGTAAGCGCATTGAGGTGGTTTACGATTTCAACATGAATGTTATTGATACAAACCTCGACTATAACCGGAAAGAAGACATTAGAATAAGAGTTAAAGGCATTAGCAAGCAGCCAAACGGGAAAAATTTTGAGGTTTTCTTTGGAGACCAAGACGGTGATGAGCGCACATTAAATTTTGTAAATATTGATAAAACACAGCTTACGAAAATTGTTCAAAAGGAATTGGATAAGCTTAAACAAGATGGATATCGCAATGATTTTGAAACTTTCGGACTCCCTTATGCTGAGCCTGGTTATGTAGCGATAATGATTGATTCAGAATATCCGGAGCGGGACGGATCCTACCTAATTGAATCCGTGGTAACCTCAAACGGTGTAAACGGATTCAGGAGAAAAATAACACTAGAAAGGAAAGTAGCGTAATGGAATTAAAGGATGCTATTGGTCATTTAGCAAAAAGAAATACAGGGTTTGATGCAACAATTGAGCTTGCAACGGTCACGGCTTTGAATGAAATAGAAATGACTTGCGATGTGATATTAGCAGATAATGAAGAGCTGGAATTATTCGACGTGAAGTTAAAGCCTGTTGTACCAGGACTAGATCTTACTGAGATGGGTATGGTTTCATATCCCGAGATAGGTAGTAAAGTGCTAATTGGCCAAATTAATAATAGTGATACAGATTTATTTGTGATTCTCTGCAGTAAGGTTAAAAAGGTCTCTCTGGATGCAGGAGGTCTGCTGAAAATGGCAATGGACATGCAGAGCGGAGCAATGGCCTTTGATCTTGCAAAGATGGTTCTAAATGGAGGTAAGAATGGAGGCATTCCCAAAGTAAAGCCACTTTTGAAAAGGATCAACTTATTGGAGGATCGAATAAGTGATCTCTACGATAAGTTCAATAAGCACACTCATATTGGTGTGACTACTGGTGGTGGAAAATCAGGATTATCTACACTTAAGGTGTCGGATGTGCCTTTAGCACCAATGGAATTAAAGGATTTAGAAAACTCAGTTATACAGCAATGAACGATTTTATATTAGATGATGATCTGGATCTAAAGATCGAAAACGGAGATTTTGTGATTGGTGATGCTGAGGAGCAAAATCAGCAATTATTGCTGATCGCATCTCAGGGAAGTTTTAGAGCCAGTCCATTGACAGGCGTTAATGTAGCTCAGTATCTAAAAACTGGATTTACTCAATTGCAGATAGATAAGCTAAACCAGAAAATAAAACTGCAGCTGCAGTTTGACGGATACCTGAGATCCGATGTTAAAATCAACTCATTTGAGGATATACAAATTAATGCAGAAAGATAATGGCAAGAACGGAACAAGAAATATATCAGCAGCTTGCTGATCAAAAGGCCTTAATGTCGGAACTCAACGAGCTCGACAATGAAAGCAATACAGCAATTTATAATTTGTGGTTAACGTTGACAGCCTCCATTATGTTTTTCTTTGAGAAGCTAATGGATGATTTCAAAGCAGCTATACAAGGAATTATTGACGGGAATCAGTACGGTACAGTCGTCTGGTGGAAAAAACAGCTAAAGGGCTACCAACATGGAGACCTTTTAGTGTTTATGGACAATATATTCAAATATGCGTCTGTAGATACGGATAAGCAGATTATCAAATATTTCAGCCTCACTGATAACGGAGGTAAGGTGCAAATCAAAGTTGCAAAGCAGTCAGGGAATGAACCTGCAGTGCTTACCATTGATGAGCTTAATGGAGTTGTTGACTATGTAACTGAATTACGCCCATCAGGTGTGCAGGTGACTGTGCAAAGCTTAGCTGCAGATTTATTGAAATTAAGACTGAACGTCTATTACAATGCTAACGGGGACATTAATATAATTCGTGCTGCAGTGGAACTGGCTATAACTAATTTTCTGGCGAATATGCCGGAGCTGGATGGGGTGATTTACATCCATAGACTAATTGATGCGATTCAGGTCGTGCCAGGCATTGTTAAAGAACAGGTAGAGGTTTTAGAATCTGCAGTAAAAGGTAGCGGAGATCCTTACGTTCCATTTATTAGTAAATACTCTGCTAAGTCCGGATACTTTAAGATTGATCCGGACTTTCCTTTGGCTGCTCAAATAAATTACCTGACATGATTTTTGGAATAGATATAAACAAAATGGTTAAGTGGTTAATGCCACACTTCTTATTCAAGCCAGTTCATTATGCTTGGTTAAAACTCCTTTTGTTTCCGATGACTTGGACATACAGTCAATTTTTAGTTTACAGATTGGATAAGTTAAAAGAAGCTACCATCAATAGTCAGGTAAACAGGTTGAGGCTCGCACTTAGAGAAAGGTTTGGTTCTGATTTGATTGATATCATCCATTTTTCGGACTACTTAAACCAAGCTTACATCTATTTGGAGATTGAGGGCGCGACATTGGAATACGATTACTTAGAGATGGAAAATCATCAGCCAGTTGACTATGATTACCTAACTGAGGAGTATGATCAAGAATTTGATTTTGTTGTTCGTATCCCTCAGTCATTAGCAGCACAATGGGAGTCAATAATTGCTTTCGTTAACAAATACAAGTTAGTAGGAAAACGTTTTACACTAGAATTTATATAAGATGAAGATTTTAAGACCGCTACAAGGCGGATACCCACGCCAACAGGATTATTTACTAACGTTACAGTCGGAGCTACATGCGATGGCCAACTCATTGTTTGCAAGTCTTAATGTAGATATGGTGCTGCAAGGCTGTGATATCACAGACAATGGCAATGGAACGATTAATATTGCTCAGGGCATAATTTATGTGTCTGGGGAGATATCGCGCTTTACGGGGGCTAATAACGTGTTGTCTGATAACACTAAAACATTTGTTAGATCTGCACCAGTTTATACGGGATCAAAGTTCTTTGGCAACGGACAGCCTCAAGACGTTTATTCTGAGGTACAGCTCATAATTGGTGACAAGACCAATGGATCACAGGTGCCAATAGGTGTGAGCAAGCTGTATAACCTGCAATCCTATATCTTTGATGTGGTTGCAAGCTATGGCATTAAGGGAGAGATCAAAGATGTACACGATTTCGATGGTACATTTTTAGATAACTTTGATGAGGATGGATTAGGTATCACTGCCAGGTATACTAATTGGCAGTTTCTCAATGGTAGAAATGGTGCTCCGGACGGGCAAGGCAGGTCTAGGATAACTGTTGGAACGATGACTGATACTGATAATGTTGAGCACACATATCAGCCTGGGGTGCCATACGGTGCAGTAAGACACAAACTAACTGTTGCAGAGCTTCCAAAGTTTACACCAAAGATTAAACATGGACTAGCTCAGCGAGGAAATACGGGGACGGCCTTTGTAATGACCTACGATGGAACTTTAAACGAAAAGAATTTAATGGAGATCGGTGGAGATCAGGCTCACAATATTCTAAGTCCTGTGATAGCAGTTTACACTATCATTAAAATAGCATAACCATTATATTGTTGACTTATTCTTACATTAAAGATAAGAAAACCGATTGAATTATGCATTTCATTTTAAATTAAAACCCTATTAAATTCGCTTTTAATAGGGTTTTAATTTACATTTAAATCGGTTTTAAAAAGGCCAAAAATTCGGTAAACCTCGGACATCTGAAATAAAAAAGTTGGACATCTGGATTTGCGGATTATAGAACGGTAAGGAAGTTACTAATTTTTCTATTCACGCCTTCCTAACTGATTCCAAGGTAGTGATACTATTTAAAGATATTAGTAGTCTAGAGCTAGCATCCATTTTGGAAAAGAACCTTAGGCCATTGACCCTGACCGAAGCCTTAATCGCCATTAATTCTTTTTTTTTTGAAACAGTACTTTGTGTTTTGGATTAATATCTAGCCCACAAAATACCACAGTATTTTGTGTAGAACTAACGGAAACAAAACTATATCATTTTCTAAATTTGAGCTTTTCTGTTTGACAGAGCCCACTTCAGTTTAATTTGAGAAGAGATTAGGTAAAGAGACGGTTTCGAGGAATTTTTGTAAGCGACATCAATAATTTAGCAGAAATTTCTGTCAGATACCAATCCATACCAGTAATTTGCCAATTAGCTGTTTTCCAATCCATGTATAAACTGGATGTTTATAAAAAACAAAATATGAAGCTATCGCTCTTAACGTTTCTAGCCATTTGCCTATGCAGTTTTAATTCATTTGCTCAGTCAAATCGGGTTATTGATACCGCTCTAATTAAGCCCGCTAGAATATCTGAATTTGATCACATATGGTGGCCAAATAATAGTCCAAAAGAAACATTTTTAGATTACTTAACAGGATTATTTCAGGAAAAGGAGTATAATAAAAAACTAGATGCTGATGTGCGGGTAAAGATAACGAACCTTTTTAAAAACACACCTTACCGGCTATACGTCAAAAATTTAGCTACTGATAAATATATCGTGATTTCTGACAACTGGACATATAACACCTGCGATTCTAGTGCCAGCATGTCCATTGATCGTAAATTATTCAAGCGCCCATTAAGGTATGAAGTCTCCGTTATTCCAATGGCTAGATTAGATGGTAAAACAGTTACACCTTTAAGTAAAAAAGTTACCTATAAAAGCCTTTTTGGGAAACCGGTAGCCTACTTCAAGTCAGACGAGAAGTACAGGGTAAAGAAGAACTTTCTATGGTTACAAGCATTTCTGGCCTATTCCGGGTTAGCTCTTTTGGTAAGCATAATGTTCAGGGCAATCAATGCCACAAGACAAAAGGAGAAAGCCCAACTTCAATTAGATGCTGTGCGGTCTCAATTAAACCCTCACTTCCTATTCAACGCGCTGGCTGGTATACAAACCTTAATGAACACAAATCAAACCGAGCAGGCCAATAGGTATTTGACACGGTTCTCCCGTTTAACAAGGGCGGTGTTAAAAAGCACAGATCTTATTAGTCTGGACGAAGAGCGTAGTTTATTGGACGATTATCTTCAAATGGAACAATTGAGATTTAATTTTAAATATGAGATAACAACAGATCCCAATCTTGATCTTCATAATATTGAAATACCTTCCATGTTATTGCAACCATTTATAGAGAATGCGGTGAAACATGGTATTCCAAGCTTCGGGAGTGATGGACAAATCAATATTGCTATCTTTAAAAACAATGATGACCTCATTCTAAAGATTGAAGATAACGGGAAGGGTTTTAATACCTCCAAAACTTATGATGGGTTAGGATTTAATTTAAGTACTAAACGAATTGCGCTTTTGAACAAGATCTATAGAAAAGATCCAATACTATTGAGCATGAAATCACAACCAGGAAGAACTACAATAAGTATAACTTTAACGAAATGGCTGTAACCTATGAAAGCGATAATAGTTGATGATGAGCCTGCTAATGTCATAAATCTTACCGTTTTATTAAACAAATATTGTCCGCAAGTAGATATTTTAGGTGCCGCAAACAACAATCAAGATGCATTGTTGCTATTTGAAGCAGATAAACCACATCTTATTTTTTTGGATATCCAGCTGGACAATGATTCCGGTTTCAATTTGATCAAATCACTTCCGAAAAAAGACATTGAAGTTATCTTTGTGACTGCCTATGACAATTACGGTATACAGGCTATCAAATTCGCTGCACTAGATTATATTTTGAAACCTATTGATATTGATGATCTGATCTCTGCGGTAAATAAGGCAGAAACTAAAATGAAGGAGAAACAGCATACTATGCAGCTAAACTTTCTGGTAAATCACATCAAACAAGATCATGCTCTGCCCTTAAAAATCGCTTTACCACAGCAAAAGGAAATCATTTATGTATTGCTAACTAATATCGTGCGCTGCGAAGCCGAAGGCACATACACGTTTTTCTACCTTCGAAATGGGGAGAAGATATTGGTATCTAAAGTGCTTAAAGAGTATTCAGACCTTTTGGAGACTAATGGATTTATAAGAACGCACCAAAGCCATCTGGTAAACCTAACCTTTGTAAAAAGCTGGTTAAAAGAAGATGGAGGTATGCTTTTACTTGAAACCGGAGAGAAAATACCGGTATCCAGACCACATAAAGACAGAGTTAGAAGCCAATTAACTGGGTCAACTTTGTAAGGATACATAACCTGTGTCCTTCTGCATTTCATATGAAGTTTTATGTAGCGTGAGTTTGGCTTGCTATTAATTGATGTCTAATAAATTATTTATGAAAATTTTAATATTCCTATTGCTTTGAATTGGTCTAAACTTCACGGCTAAATCACAGTCAGACTCTACTTACAAAGCACTTTTAAAGGAAGTGATTAACGGAACCAGGACTTTGGAGACTAATAGAAACATATTTCATAAAATGCGCGTAGGGATAAAAAAACAACCTATTAACAGCTTGTCCCCTCAAGCATGTGAATTATTGGAACAACAGCTAAATGATTTTTATGAAAAGGATGTCTATTGTTAATATACCCTATCTAAAGAAATATATTTCAGAAGATTTTCATTTTTTACTGATGTTGACAACCACATATGCTCAAAATAATAGGTTTTGCAGCAAAATAATATTGGACTGTACCAAGACAGTTGTGATTGACCAAATGCGAAACGCATTGCGTTCGTGATCAGAAATCTTTCTTTTTTCAAATATTTCTATTTTCTCTACCTTTCATTGAAAATCATTTGCTGAGCTATAACAAAATTAAAAATGTGCAACTTTTTGTTGCTCAGAATTTAGAGGGAATGAGTTATTAGAAAAATTGGATGAGTTAATGTATCCGTCCCACTAAGTAGGCGGTCGATCTGGGAAAAGCTGTAGTTAGCTTTGTTGGAAAACAAACCAAGATGGAATATAATAAAAAGTACAGCCAGCAGGAAAGAACCAACCATGTTGAA